>JGI24508J20089_1000042_pt1 | contig 539169 bp, 573 predicted proteins | sample LinPmetageLP24_FD_20089 | JGI IMG/M metagenome (IMG submission 20089) | reverse complement strand
GCAATCGCGGGTAGCGTGCTGAAGTATACTGATCTCTAGGTATGCATGACATGAGCTGCGCACTCTGACAAGCCTGGAGTACGAAGCGCTAGCGGCCGCTTGCAAGGGGGGGTGCAGTTACTTTTTGCACCCTACTGTACCGGCGATACGAAGTGGCGTCCCGTTCGCGCCTGGTATGTCATGGCAATCAGCTCTTTTCGATCAGGGGTAGAGCGGTCAGAGACTGCAGAATGATAAATAAATAGGATTATCCCTTCTCTCTAATGCTCTATTCGATTCCTGCCTAGCCTTCCTTACGCTTCTCCTTGACGTTATATTGTTGCTTCCAGCCCTTGGGCAGTTTCACAGTCGTTTCCGCATCTGCAGGCTACTTCCATTCGAATGTCCTAGATCTGGAACCGAATCTCCTCGACCCTTCCGTTCATTATGCAATGATGGTGTTGCATTTTAACCGTCACTTCCAGAAGCTCGCGATAATAAGCGTCCTCTTGCTACTTACTAGCTTACTCTATTTTCATCAGCCATCTATCCCGTATCTCCAGCACAAAACCCCTCCGCTTCCTAGCAAGAACCATGCAGCTGCGGCTCTCAGTAGCTACTCTCTGAAGCCGCTTGTCTATATATTCCCGCAGTATTATGTTTTTGAGGACAACAACAGACTGCATGGAGAGAACTTCACCGAATGGGTTAATGTAAAAAAAGTGACACATAACTCCTTCGGCCTGGAAACAATTAGACCACATGAGTCGATCGGATTTTATAATGGCCTCGAATACCGTACCCGGGAGCGTCAGGGCCGTTTTCTTCGCGACCATGGTTTTCATGGCGCTGTCTTTCACCAGTAGGTCCAAAGGGAGCCCCCTAATCCGCTTCTCATATCCACACTTTAGAAAGACATGCTTTACTTGCCCTTCCCAACATACCCCTGATGAGGCATTCGCTAACTCACGTGCTACCTCAGTTATTGGTTTGCTGGCCGACCGGTGATGGAGCATGTCATCCAAAAGATGCTAGATGATGGCGAGCCAAATATCCCATTCATGCTGAGCTGGGCGAATGAGCCTTGGTCTGCTCGCTGGGATGGCTCAGGTGGTAGTGGCAAGGTGTTGATTGCGCAAGATTATGGATTACATGCTGCCTGGAGAAAGCATTTTGAATGGCTTCTGCCCTTCTTCAGACATCCGCAGTATATTCGATCGAACGGGAAGATCCAGTTCGTGGTTTACAATCCAACGCATATTGGCCACATTGGCCCTCTGATGTTCGCCGCTTTCCGCCAATGGGCTATTGAGGACGGTCTCGGCGGCATGGACATCATCGAGACACGCTGGGGAGAAGGAAGCGACAAAATCCCAGACTCGTGGGCAGGACACCCGCCAGATGCTGTTAACGAATTTGCGCCCCATGCTGGTGGGCGTGACCAGGCACTGTTTTCATCGTTGAAAAAGATGGCACGAGTCTATCACCGAGGTACATTGGTGAGTCCGCCTGTTCGTGGGGCTTATTCCAGTACTACGATCTCTCAATTCGATGAATAAATTCTAGAAGAAGCGAGATGACTTGGTTAGTTCGAACGATGGTAGCTAACTTCGAAACATTTTCAGGCGTGTTGGGATACTACTCCTCGACACCCCACCGACCATCTTGCAGTGTCACTGCCCTTTTGTCATCCCAGAACATGGGGAAACCACCTCGTTGAGATGTTCCGGAAGATAAAAGCAGAACCAGTACGTTTCTCAGTAGCAGCTATCTCCTACGATCAGTCATCAACCCCGAGACCACTAAAGCCGGGAGGGTTCCCTGCTGATATCACGATCAACATAGAACCCGATAGGATCGGAAAACTTCTTCTTCGTGAATGCGTTAAACGAGTGGGGCGAAGGTAATTCCATTGTAGGTGTGACTTTCCTTCAGATCCTCACCATCTTTATTGTTTCAAGGTCACGGCAGATGTCCATGGTCTCCTTGGGCATCAGAACGCCTTCACTAGATCTTTCAGACCCAGTAACTAACTCACACGTATCGCCGCGTAGGAACCCAGCGCCCAATTTGGTGATGGGTATGGCATCGCCATGAAAATGGCCATAGAGACTTCAGCAAGAGAGCATGTATGGGCCGACATCTCCAATGAAAAGAGCCTTGCGCGAGATAAAGAGGTTTCTGCTATTTTGGAAAGAAAGCCGGATGTTTGTGTTCTTATTCGTGCGTCCCCCGCCCACGCAGAGGATCGGATCTTCAAACTATCAGCTACCCTACGGTCTCTCCAATCACAGCACAATTCTAATTGGAGAGCTGTGATTTATCAGTCAGACAGAGCTTCATTCCCTGAGCTTGGCATGCTGATAATAGAAGCTCTTGATGCGCGGATAATGCACGTTGAGGTGTCTAAAGATGTTGTCATCCCAATTCCGGAAGGTAACGATGAAAATTTTCTGGCAACAGACTGGGTGATTCGGAGCCTGGCAAATTTAAATCCTGCCTGTGCGTCTGCAAGGTATCTGCTCGTTACCACAGGTTCAAACACTTACGAGCCGGGCGCCTTTGACTCCCTTTCCCAATCCCAAGACCTAATAGGCTTGAATGTGGAGTCCCGACAGCGTGTCTGGGATCATCCTCAGTTACAAGACAAGACTTGGAGTAGTCGTTGCTTCCAACTACAGATTGTAAGAACTCGAGTGATCATCATCATGAGCTTTAATCATGTACTGATAATAATCCAGCTGGGCTCCAAACTGTGCACTCATTCAGCACCGACTCTATCGTCTTTCGATCTTTCAGCGACCTTCTTCAATTTGTAAGTAGTATTCACATTCAAGCATTCTAGTGTGCCCACCCCCGTACTATGCATGCATTTCTTTGTTCAGAACACCTCGTGGCGATATCTGCTAACGCTCTGATCACGTAGCGCCAAGTTCCAGGCCGAAAACCATTCCTTTGACCGGATTTTTCATGACTTTCCACGCCCACAAGACGCATCGTTCGCCGAATATCTTGTCAAACAACTCAACTGGAGCTTCGCTCCCTTGAACGGCAGAGAATGCCATGTTTTGCATAACCCAGCATACACTTCTTGCCTCAAAACCGGCAATTTCTGGTTCGACTCGCCCATCTACGAGGAGGTGGGATGCTACTCCACAACAAAATTGATTCAATTGTTCGAGAAAACAAGCCCAAATCTCGAAGTGTTGGATCTTGAGTTTTTCAGGCAGAATGGGTATTGCGTGAGGTACAAGGAGGAAGCGTATACGAGGATGCTGCCGATGCCCAGCAATGTGTGAACTCGGAACGATTCAAAAGACGCACCGACTGGCGTAGTAGATGAACAGGTCGTGCCAATGTTGGAATTGCACAAAACACACGCTTTGCCCGTGCATGAAACATATCAAAGGTGTCTGGAAGGTCGACAGAACCGGGTCAGTTCACCGAGCCGAGCTCAGGGACAGTGTATTTGAGGTATCAGAGGTACGACCCGAGCTTTTGCTTTTACGAGTCGGTTATGTACTAAGGAAATGGTGGCACCCAAGCCAATTACAGTTGGACAGCGAAGCTGCTAGACAGGCAGGAAAGAGGCAAAAGCGAGAGGACGCGTTGTAGTAACTCCTGTCTCTCTTACTGTATTGAGTCTTAGTTCGTGAGCTATCTGCACGGGCTATACTTTGTGTAGCTCCGGATATACTGTTCACTAGTCTGAGCAAATACTGTTAGAGCAAGAACATCGCAGCATCCAAGATTAGTCACCGCAAAGCAGAGCAGAGATATCAACATACTCAACTTTCAGCAACGCAGGTACATCTGCATGCTCGTGTCAAGCTCCTTTTAATCTTTTTCCGGGGTAGCTTTGCACCCAATAAGGCCCACTGCACTTGTCGTCACACCACATTGGCCCTGACCAGCCTCATCGTTCTGATTCCGCCAGGTTGTGGCACAGTTGCCTTGCTGGTAGTAAGGAGGAAGCACGCCAGTCACTATCCCTCATGAATCATCGAGGTAACATCGCCTTTTGTAGGTTTGCCTTTGATCATTGTAGTTGCTAAGAGCGAAGGTCTATGTGGAGGTGGCCATGGCCTAGGCGGGACCCCATTCATTCATTGGGAATTCGGCTCCCACGTGAACCCTCATTGTCATCATGATCACTTCATACTTTGATTGAGCACGGACAGACGGAGATATCCTGGCAGCCAAGTCATTGAGTCTGCATCGACCGGCGCAAAGTACCCGAATGTGGCTGAGGAATGTGACTTTGGCCAAGAACAGAACAATGTGCATCTGTGATTGGTAGAGTAAAAGATGTAGTATATTGTAACACGATAGGATAACAACCAAGTTTGACAGCCGACAAGGTCCAGGAGGTGACCAGTGTGCATGAGAAGTGAGTATTGAAAGCTTTTGTCTTATCAGGAACGACTGCGGAAAGGGGCACCGCAGATGGTGAATTTGTGGCTCTTGGAGGCCCATATGAAACCAGTTGGGTATATGGTCCCCCTCCCGGTTTAATTGTCTAGCGCTGTCGATGGTACGATTGCTGCTTTTAAAATATCTCCAAAACCTATAAGGTTTTAATACAATCGTAAAATATGCCTTTAAATATCTGATCTATTGATTGAACGTATAATGTTGCCAGACAGGCTCGGAACACAGAAACAGCAATGTCCTCAAAATCCGCTAGACAACTAAACCGGGGAGGGCCCCATAGGGCTTTGAATGTATCATACGAACAACAATCGTTCCGTACTGACCCTGGTCACTTGTACTGGTACTGCAGACCCGTGATCTGGGAACCTACTTCCACTGGAGAATAATGATTATTGTACCAGGCGCTGGACAGGGAGCAACACCGTCAGGCCAGGTAGATAATCTTACATTCCTAGACTAGAGCCACAAACTTGACAGGAGTGGTATGAAACGAGCCAGAAGGGCGCATCCAGTGCCTGACCCAGAATAATGATTTGTTTACTTTGTATCTAGATGTCATTTCAAGCAAGAGCGGTACACAGACTGTCCAGACATTTGTTTACAACCTTCGGTCGCTGTCGATCCAACATCCAATCCAACCAAGCCTTCGAGTCCAGCCGACGGGAGCTGCGCCACTAGCCTGCCCTGCTGTTGGCCTCGTACTAAACCAGGACCAAGACCAAGACCAGCCCAGCGTCGCAATGCTGCCCGGTCCTTCGTCAGAACCCCAGAACCTCCCGTTAAGAATGCGAAATTGACACCTGCGGCCTCGTCGAACGGAAGAAGGAAACAATCAAGCTCTAGCGAGTACAATTTGCAATCAGTGTCGCCTCGCTCTGTCGAGTTGGACAAAAACGATCGCAATTGCGATCCTCTTCTCAGCCTCACTTCCACTTCCACTTCCACCTCCACACCCACTACCTTTCCTCTACCAAAATGGCCGACGTCAACAACCCCGATAGACTGGTCTCCGAGCCCACCGATTTTACCAGTCAGCATCGCGAAAGGACCGGTAGCATGTCGCTTGGAGCAGGCGCAGCGCCAAATGCCAATGGCGACGATATTTTTGCTCTAAACAATGGAGACTCAACGACAACAGCCGCGCCCCCGCCTCTCCCTTTCAACCCAAATGCGAAGGCTGTCCGTGACGTTGTCAATTCTGAAATAGGAGTGTCCACCCTGCTGAACCGTTTAAAGCAGAGCATAGCATCGGCGAAGGTAGGCCCCGCATTGCCAACTGCGCAGTATTCACGCTGAAATGATATCTAGGAATTCGCCACTTTTCTTAAAAAACGGTCAACATTAGAAGAGGAGCATTCGAATGGACTCAAGAAACTCTGCCGAATAACGGCCGAGAATATCAGAAGACCGGAGCATCGACATGGCTCATTCCTGCAGTCTTACGAGGAAGTTACAAACATCCACGAACGAATGTCTGATAATGGGGCACAGTTCGCGACGTCGCTACATCAGATGCACGAAGATCTTCTAGAGATTGCGTCGAATATAGAGCGTGGGCGTAAGCATTGGAAAGCAACAGGCCTCACTGCAGAGCAGCGAGTGGCCGATTCGGAAGCAGCTATGAGAAAGTCCAAAGCCAAATATGATTCGTTGGCAGAAGATTATGATCGAGCTAAGACCGGAGACCGCCAACAAGGCAAGAAATTTGGCTTGAAAGGTCCCAAATCGGCGCAGCAACACGAGGAAGATCTTTTGAGGAAGTTGCGAGCTGCGGATGAAGACTATGCTGCAAAGGTACAAGCAACACAAAGCCAAAAGGTGGAACTTCTTTCCAAGACACGACCAGATGCTGTCAAGGCACTCGAGGATCTGATCAAGGAATGCGATTCGGCACTGACGCTGCAGATGCAGAAGTTTGGTAAGTGTTGTATCTATGTCCGGCTGCTAGTTCTGACTGGGCCAGCATCCTTCAACGAAAAGCTCCTCCTGAGTAATGGACTTAACGTCAGCCCGCTGAAGGTGAACGAGTCTGGAAACCAGCCTCGTAGTCTCCGTGAGGCTGTGTACGCCATCGACAACGAGAAAGATCTGAGCAACTACATCAGCAGTTTTGCCAACAAGGTCCCTGCTCGAACTTCGGAGATCAAGTACGAGAAAAATCCGGTCAGCCTTTTGCATCCCTTGATTGTACGAAACTAATACATGCAAGGTTCTGAACCCCCCCTCTCACAATCCCCAACCTATGGCTATCCCCAATCAACGTCAATCAGACCCTCAAACGCCCTTTGGAGCACCGCCGACCCAAGGCCCACCGCCATCTCTCAATACATCACAACCTCCACAACAGGTGCAGCAGGCGAATCAATCGTTCTCTCAACATTCTCCGCCAGCTGTCCAGCACCATGAACGCAGTTTCAGTCAGGGGCCCTCAATGCAGCAATTTGGAGCCATACAAGGCGCAGGTCCCCCTCGTGGGCCTGGGCATGGTGCTTCATATGGTTCTGGCTCGATCAGCGCCAGCGGTCCTCCACAATTATCGACACTTCCCTTCCAAAATACACAGACGCCGCCATCTCAACAAGCCTTCCAACAGCCTGCACAAGCTCCTCTAGCCCAGAACTCTTACTCCCAACCTCCACAAACACTCAGTGTTGTCAACCTTCCCCCATTGAAGCCGGTGTTTGGAATGAGCCTTGAACAACTATTTGAGCGAGACGGATCGGCCGTTCCCATGGTCGTCTACCAATGTATCCAAGCCGTAGACCTCTTCGGCTTGGAAGTTGAAGGGATATATCGCTTATCAGGGACTTCATCCCATGTCAACAAAATTAAAGCTATGTTCGACAATGGCCAGTCTCTGAATCTTGATTGTCGTTGAATAGCGCGCTGATTTGTACGCAGATGCTTCAAAAGTGGATTTCCGTGATCCAGCAAATTTTTTCCACGATGTTAACAGTGTTGCTGGTCTTCTCAAGCAATTTTTCCGTGATCTCCCAGATCCTCTGCTGACGGCCGAGCATTACGCTGGTTTTATCGAAGCTGCCAGTGAGTATGGAACGCCGAATGTCCCTGCCCTTGCTAACTAAGTTACCCAGAAAATGACGATGATATTGTTCGTCGGGATTCATTGCACGCTATAATCAACAGCCTCCCAGATCCAAATTACGCAACATTGAGAGCTTTAACGCTACACCTGAATCGCGTTCAGGAAAACTCGCCTGTGAATCGCATGAATGCCAGCAATCTAGCGATCGTCTTTGGACCTACCCTCATGGGCGCAAATACTGGACCGAATATTCAGGATGCAGGTTGGCAGGTTCGTGTCATCGACACAATTCTGCAAAATACTTATCAGATTTTTGATGATGACTGAATTACTCGGGGTCTAGGGGAGCGGAGAGGAATGGTCGACACGCCATCTGTAATGTACACTACATAAGGTCAAGAAGCTACTGGAATGATGCGACCAAGATCCTAATTCTAATATCTCGCGGCATACTTCACCCAAGGCAATTGAAATAATGGTCAGTATATATCCGGGAGTGCTTGTGTCTCGATGATCTACCGAATCGGCCCAATAAGAAGGCAAACGCCTCGCTCAATGCAGCAACAAGACGACTCGTTGGCTTTGGTACTCAGAGTACTAGCTTGAAGAGAGGAGCTACGGCTGTCCAGACACAGGCAACGAAGTGGAAGAGGTAGATACGGGATAGAGAGAGCTCTTGGGCACCTCAACCGAAATTGGCAGTTCTCCCGGTCCTTGTAGCATGATGCCACTCCGGAAAGACAGCCGAGCGAACAAACTGCTCGTTCCTCATGCATGGTCATCACCATCGTGTGCTACCCTACCCTACCAGTACCTACAAACCTACGTACGGTAGTATCCAGTCCAGTACAATGTACAATTAATCCAAATCCCCCCTCACCCCCTCACTAGAGACCGGGCAAAAGTCCGTTGCCTGGACCTGGCGGTGACCACTTGCACTAGCTGTCGCTCCGGCCGTCGCCTTTTTGTCCTGTCCCACTCCCACTCCCACTCCCACTCCCCACGCTCATGTCCACGCCCACGGTCTCGCTAAACTAGCGCTGCAGCTGTCTTCGCTTCTCTTACGAAAGTTTTCGTCTTTTCCTTTTTCCCCTTCCCCACCAGATCAAGATAGAGGAAACATAAGGAGTGAAAGACTGCTGCATCGCGCTGTACTACTTCTTGCATAACTTAGCTTACCACCATCTGAACAACTCGACAGACTTGTATTACTCACAGGGCCAGACCAGATCGGTCTGTCTATTCCGCGCCTTTCTCCTCCACGCCAGGCCCGCTATCTCCAATACCGTCTCCATCCGAGTCTCGCTATCAATCCCAGTATGGGTCAGCCATCCACTCAAGCAAGCAATGCAATCATTTACTTGTCATATGGTGCATTCCTGTACGCAGCAGCAGACTTCTATTATGAGCGAGCTCGCTGACTTGTTTTAAGTGTCTTTGGGTGCTTTGTTGCATGGAAATTAAGGCATCAGTCAAAGGTATTCCCCATGCATGAGCACCACTACAGAGTTTTATCAGGGGGATGATTCTGACCTTTGATTAGGGTGACTATCTCTCCTCAAACAGGACTCAAACTGGTCAGAACTCTCAACCATATCTCTCCCAATTCTGCTTCCGGCCTACAGAAACTTTGGGCTCAGAGAATGCAATCTTCAACTTGAGACATGTACATGTGCTGATTTGTGAAAAGCGTTGCCTCTGGCCCTGAACTTCATTGCGTCTGGTTAGTAATACTCACGCGCCTAAAACAAACTGGAATCAAGATGCGGCAGTCCATGAAAATACCCACACAGCAGACGCACAGCAGGTAATCTTGGTCAAAGCTCAAGACGGATATTTGATAGTGAAGAGGTTCGTATCTACAAACATCGCTGGTTCTCCTAGAGATCTCTATTATCTCAAGCATGTGTCTGTCACTTGCTTCTTGATGGAGTCTATTCTAGGAGGACTAGCGCGGCTTCACTACGGGCGCAGAGTTGAAGCAGTTGCTGGTGATCCAACTTCTTACAGAAGAGATCTCTGGTTCTGTGGAAATGAAGCTGAGATTGCACCGTGAAACCCGAACAAGATAATGCTTGCGTGGGAAAGTGTCTGCCGCTTTGAAGAATTCCTTCCCCTCTCATGACTTTGAAGCTAATCTTAGCATCTTGAACACTTTAGCCTTAGGATCCGGTATCCTCTTTGCATATCCTCAGCTTGCAACTATTACTGGCGTCCAGGGAGTTGTGGTTTATGCGGTTGCTTCTGCAGCACCTCTCATGATCTTTGCCCTCCTCGGCCCTATCATAAGAAAGAAGTGCCCAGAAGGATTTGTGTTGACGGAATGGACCAGACAACGCTATGGCATCATCACAGCTCTCTACCTGTCATTCCTCACACTCGTGACCATGTTTCTATACATGGTCGCAGAACTGTCGGCTCTGCAACAAATCATGACTGCTCTAACAGGAATGGGTAAGTCTTTGCAAATTTCATTTCCTGGCCATGGTCTAGTATTGGCTCAGGCAATTCCACATTCCTTTGTTCGACGTTCCTTTCCACAATGATCATGATGCCCAGGTGCTGACTATTCTTAGATGGACTCCCCATGGTTATTGTAGAATGTGTGGTCACAACGATCTATACATGTAAGAGACAGTTGATTCTTCATTGTGCTGCGACTAATTGAGAGAAACAAGCTCTAGGAGGATTTAAGATCTCCTTCATTACGGACAACATTCAAGGTGCAATGGTTGTCGGCCTGAGTAAGCAGCAATGGTATACTTGCTCCGTACAAGCTAACATATCTCCAGTCATCATAGCAACAATTACTGTTGGTGTTGAAACGAAGGTAGATAAATCACTCGTTGACTCGTCTGGACTCACCAAGCCAAGTCTACTGGGCTGGCAACTTCTCTATATTCTCCCAGTTGCGATACTGACAAACGACTTCTTTCTCTCCAACTTCTGGATTCGAGCTTTCGCATCAAAGACGGACAAGGATCTTTGGATTGGTATTTCTATGGCTGCTGTTGCTGTGTTGATTATCCTGACCCTCGTTGGTACATCCGGGCTTATTGCTACCTGGTCCGGAGCATTTGATCCGACCAATCCAGAACAGGATGGCAGCATTGCCTTCTTTCTTCTCCTTGAGCAACTGCCTGCCTGGACGGTTGGGATCGTCCTAGTGATGGTGGTTTCACTCAGCACAGCTGCCTTTGACAGTTTTCAGTCTGCCATGGTATCTACGGCCTCTAATGACCTGTTCCGCAACAAACTCAACATCTGGTGGATTCGCGGCGCAGTGATTCTCATAATTTTTCCAGTAGTGGTCATTGCCCTGAAAGCACCCAGCATCCTCCAAATCTACCTCATTTCGGATCTCGTCTCGGCTTCCACCATTCCCGTCTTGATCTTAGGATTGAACGACCGCTTTTACTGGTGGAGAGGCTTCGAAGTAGTTGTCGGCGGACTTGGTGGCATCCTCTCCGTCTTCATCTTTGGGACTATTTACTTTGGTAGCGCTCTACAAGGAGCCAAGCTCATGCTGTTAGAACAAGGATTGTATGGTAACGACTGGAGTGCCTTTGGAGCATTTGTTGCTGCGCCTGTTGGAGGTTTACTCTGGGGCTTCGGGGCCCTGGCTGTAAGACTTACATACCGGTTCTTGGAGGCCCGGCTCAAGGGTCACCGATTTGACGCCCTTGATCGCCCGGCTTACCTCGCTAACACTACTTCTGAGTATGCCGACGGTGACGAAATCCACACTGATCCCCGGGCCGGTCTCGTTACTGTTGACCACAAGGGGAAGTTTTTCTGAGCTATCTACGTAGATCCAGGACATGCGCGCACTTGGGGCCATAAGTGATGGTGAGGATGGTGGTGGAGGCATAGTCGTGGAACCCGAGACCTGAAGAGTGCTGTTGCATCTATATGGTATCTGATTCTCATGGTTCGCGCGGCTTACTTGTCAATTTGACTACAGGACTATCTTCAATGATGTCATATCCTTTTCTGTATATATTCGTCAGTCTGCTTGCTCCTCTGAGCAGTTTCCTAATTCTATCAGTACACGGTATAGATTACATATATTCCATCAGCATGTGGACGGCACACCTGCATCAGCCGACTATTCAAGCTTCTTCCTCTCCCATTCCGTGATTTCTTCTAATGTGGTCTCCGAAGTTGTTCCCCAAACTTGCCAGTCGCCCTCTTTCCACCTTTCCGTCGTCCTTTGAACCACCACGTACTCCTCGACGGTTTTCTCCTTCCCAGATCCTGGTACCTGTTCCAATATACCACCCTTTCCTTTGATCCACCTCGTCAACCTCTGTGTTGAAGAGATGCGAACAACTGCTTGTCGAATAGCACCACCCTCTATTGGAAACCTTGCGCCTCTATGAGATACCAATCTTGGCCCCTTGTTGTACTTCACCAGCTCCCAAACTACCTTCTCCCCCCGTTGTCTATTGCCTATGCGACTTCGAAAGCTATCGAAGATCCCATCCGCGCAGATTTTCCGCAAGGTAGATACATCGCCCTCCGCAAAGCTTGTATACATCTGTCTGTGGAGTGCGACAGCGGTTGGAGTGACATTCGAACGAGATAGCTTTATAGTACGCTTGAAAAACCCTTTCTTCGCGGGCGATGCGAGCCATAATACTAACAGGGAAACTCGATCTCGTACGCGGGATTTGACATGTTCCCACCTAATCTTTGCAAAGGAAGATGGAGAGTCGAACAGGCGCGGCGCATTGCTGCCTGTGGGGGTTATAAAGGTATCTGAACAGCTTGGTCAGTATTATTCCAGGCAGAATAGAACGATATACACACACTCAAGAAGTCCAACATCGGAAGGGTATTTCTGCATTTCCTTTGACACGACTCTCATGCTACGGTCCGGGGCTTGACGTGGACGCTGAGCCTGCATTGACCGGTCCTGGTAATGGAGAACGGACGATTGGGAGAAGCATTGTCGTCGGGTGGAGGTAGAAGAGTCCCGGAGAGCTTGGAGAAATGGCAGTGGCCGCCGAAATGAGTTCCAATGTGCCATGCTGATTGACAGCAATGTCAAACGTAGGGACGGAGAGGGGGAGGGCTAGAGCGCGATGCTGAAGGTCAGGCTGTCGGAATCAATGGAAGCAGACATTTTTTTTGCAGCCTGGTCGGGTCGGGTCGCGGGACAATGCTCCGTCCTCGGGTTATTTTGTGCGGTGCGACAACCAGAGCCGATACAATGTCCAAACATCTTAGAATGCGTCCATTTCAGAGAAGCGGGAATGCTCAATCAAAGAGAACTTCATAGCACAATCTGGAGCAATGATATCATACTTGTTAGAAATATTCAGAGTGGTCGCGTACTGTATTGTCTGTATCAAAAAGAATTCTTTAGGAATTCTGGGAGCCGAGTGGGAGTACGGTCAACACAAGCTATCAAACGATACTTCTTCGTCAGTGGCTTGCTCTCAACCTACAGACTGAGGTATCTGAATATGAGAAAGGAAATTGGAAACAGGAGCAGACTATGGGTTTCTTCTCCGGAACAGACAGCGATATAGTCCACTGGAGAATGGCTACAATTCCTTTTCTCCCCTCGGGTTAGGTAAAAGGCTCACAGGTACTTTCATTAATCTATCACAATACGACGTATCATGCAAATGAAATTGTGTGCAAGCTTCATGTTGGCGGAAAGAGCCTGTGCCGAAATCTGTCCTAGAGGAATGCAGGGCCAGACAAATGCAGTTGCTAACACACACGTTGTGAAGAGCAAATCGCCTAGTCCAACACCGAAACGAAGAAGAAAAACATCATCCCCAATCTCCATGTCATCAATGCGTTCTGGTTAAGAATCCGCGGGTATCAATCGAAACGCCCATGTCGAAGCAAGTCATAAACGAGGCGAGGCCAGAAGCTGAAAGAAAGGAATTTCGTGCAAACACACTCCTATCGAAGGTCCTCGTAATGACGGCTCGTGGGTAATAGTTCGATTGGCTTAGAAACCATGGACCTTGATATTGCGTTAGCTATACGTTGCTGCCACGAAGATCACACAGCTTACCTTAATGGTCTTGGCATCCAGCTCGAGGCCTTCTTTCTTGTCCGTGAGGAACTCCTGAACATCCTTGCGCTGATCGCCCTGAAGCTGGATCACCTCTCCCATCTCAGTATCAACCACGATGGTGCCATTGCAAGCTATCGCAGATATTTAGTATATCAACACGGCAGAAGTCCTCATTGGCAGTGACGTACCGAACTTCTTCTTAATGACCTTCAGAATCTTCTTCTGGTCGAACTTCTTGGGGAGACCTTGGACAGTGGTCAGAGTCTTACGACCATTTCGCTCTGTGATAGAAAAGATCGAGTCAGCAAGCCTCTCTTTCCAGCTATGCCTGGCGTCGATGGTGCAACAGCAGCTGTGCCACCCCGAGAGTCAGGAAGAGCACTTACGCTGGATACGAATGTGGATGTAATTTTGGGACTGCTTTGTCTCTCCAGTATCTTCGTCGGCTTCGGCGAAGGGGTCTATGTAACAAGGGATGTCAGCGCGCACCTTTGGAAAATCCGCGCAAGAAGAACGGAAGGGGGATGGGGATGGGTGCTGAAAGAGGATGACGGCCTGAAGAGCAACGAGGCTCCCTAGGATCGCAGCTGTAGGACGGTGTGCATGCTATAGACTTACCGAAGGTCTTGAGATTTTCGATTGACATAAACTCGAGTGTTCTTGGGGTCCTTGGGGGCAGGGTTTGTTGTGGAAAAGATGGTTAATAGAGCGAGAGAGTTTCGCTGTATTAGAAGACAAGGGTCTGGAGTTGTGGTGATGTGATATGGGGCTGCTCTTCTGTTGCAGAGTGGAAAGATGTGCAGATGGAGATGTTGTAAAGAAGAGGGGGTGTGGTGTTGCAGTTAGATCTGGATCGAAACGGTGGAAGTTGACGAGTTGACGAGTTGACGTTGAGTTGGGGCAAGGCGGCGGCGGCGTGGAGGGGTTTTCTACCTTAGGTAAGAGGGAAGGAGCGAGAGCGCTAAGAGGAGGGGAGGGGCTAGAAACTAGAAACGGAAGGGAGGGAGTCAAAGTAAAAGAGCTAAGACTAATCAGGCAACACGATTAGGCGGGAATGGACACGTGAGGGAGGAATGATTGATTCCCAGTGGAAGGCATGGGGCACAAGGCAGGGCATCTCTACAGTACCTACCCCAATAATCCATGGATGTTTGCATTGAGGCTGGGCTACTTATACTTATACTTATACTTATAAGCTGAGCTGATCTGGTCTGATCTCATTCGATCATAAGAGGCTAGAGAGCCAGAGCAAGATCAAAGATCAGAGAGGGTTGAGGCTGAACTCGTCACTGCTAAGATATCATATCAACCCTTTGACTCCCTTCCTGCCTTGATCTAGGTCTTGTTATTGTTGCTACTAGTACCGCGATCTCTCATTTGTTCTCTCTTTTCGAAGTGACAGTGCTGATAGGTTGCCCCTCCACTGTCAGTCAACTTATCAAATCGCCAAGAGCATGTTTATTCATTTCTTGTGAGGCGGAGCTCACTTGCTGGTCGAACGGGCGCCCACAGAAAAGATCCCCCAGATCCCCCACTTACCAGTTGAAAGAGGGAATGTAGACTAAGAAAAATAAAATGGCCAAAAGGCATTGATACTGTACTTCGGGAACCATCACGTTGCACGTATCAATCAATGCTGTAGCCGCAAAGACGATGGCCGATTCCCACGCTGATTAGCATCCTACATACCACAATCCAAATCCCCTTGTAGCCAGTGTCACCTGTGAAGACAACCCGTTGGATGAAAGTCTTATATATCCGGTTCCCCATATCATACACGCCCCAGTATCATGATACACACGCCATCAGGAAGGAGGTGCTGCCGCTGGAGCTTCTGTGCCAGTACCAGCGCCAGGTACCCCAGGGGGAGGCAGAAACATCGGTAGATAAGTCTGTGGAATGCGTGATTAGCTGGCTGCTGGTAGAGTGAACGAAGAAAGGGGGCATACCACAACAAGCGCCATGACTATTAAAAGATGTTGTTAGCCATCAATGTTCCCGCATACTGAGTATATGTGTATCTGTACTTACTTCCCATTCCTACAGAGAAGTATGCAGGTTGACTGGAAGTCCTCTTCGCCTCAGCACTCTCTCCTAACCAGTTCTGGATTGCTAAAACCACAGATGCCCTGTTCTTCATCAGCATTTGCTCTCCGACCCGCGTGTCCTGTGCGTACCATCCAACGAACTTGTTCCTCGTGAACATGGCGGCCATTGGCAAGGTGCTCCCGAGAGTTCCGCTGAGATCACTGGCGCTTTCCTTTGCGGGGGGCATCTGAAATGGGATTACTGGATGGAAGGTTAGCATTGAAAAGTAGAGACTCTGCGCGGGCACCCTTACTCAAATCAGCCCTTCGCATGTCTTTCTTGGTGGACATGATTGCTGCTCTGTGAGAAAACTCTGAAGATCGAGGCAGAAATCACTGTATGGTCGCTGTCGATGTGTTCTGCACAGAGAGAGGTTGGAGCTGGCGTCCGCGTATTATGCTCTGCGGAGGTAGCTGGCAGTGGCTGGTTGGTGTTGGATAAGGTATCTACCCAGCCAGCCAGCTACCTACCCACGGAGGTCCAGCTAGAGAAGCGGCAAGCAGGCTGCAGGGTGTAAGGCGAGGCGAGGCGCCCTGGATCAGGAGCAGGGATCCAGCTTTACAGCTATGCTCAGATATACTGGTGCATGCGTATTGTGTGATAGTCCCCTATCTTCCCCAGGTCTCAATCAAGTACAGTAATTCTAATTCACATTCAAACGTACCTCACGACAGTACAACTACAAGCAGCCAGGGACCGTACGCTACCCACCTGCCTACCTAGCGAAGTAAGCTGTTCGTTTCTTGGTAGCAATAGGCAGTCTCTTCTCTTCTCGGTGCGCCTGTACTCCAACTTTTGGAGGATCTCACACGATTTCTGGCTGTTATCGTGAGTGCAGCATGGCTACACCATACCTTACCAGACCGATGGTCAGGTTCTGGAGCATGCGGAATTGTGCCATCCGTTGTACAGTCACTACAGGCATTTCAGAAACTAGAGAACGGATCTTAGAGTTATTCGATCTGTAGCCAGGCTATGAAAGGGAAAACGCACTTGTAACACGAAGAAAGTATCCTCTTATACACACAACGGCGCTCCATTTGAAGTCCCGGTTCTCGTTAAGCTCAGAAGATGGTGTCCCTATGTTCTCCCACGTCACGAATAAGACAATGAACGGTTGTGTCCTTTTCCTTCTTTGATCTCTCTTATTCTATGTTTGGGGGCAAAGCCAATTGATTATCTTATCTCATAGATGAACTGGTTGACTGCCTCCAGCGACTGTACTGTAATAATGGCCTTCTTTGCACAAACAGAACAGAACAGAACAGCACAGCCAACTCTCCCTCTTCCTACTAAGTACCTACCTACCTACCTATCTGCCCTTGCTGACCTCGCTCTAACTTACTCACCTTGTCCTAGTATTGTATCCTCTCCGGCGTGCTGGCCTGCCTACCCAGTGCCTGCTGCCCATCCACTGCCCGCCCCCTCAGGCCCATGCCCATGCGCTTGTCCACCGCAGTTCCCGTGGTGTGGTGTTAGTTACTTCGTTAGGCAGATGATAGTCCACATCCGCCGAGCCTACCTCACGGAACCCACCTTAGTCCTGGTGGGCCAGTCCAGTCTCTATCCGATCCTATCCTATCCTATCCTCTCCATCCATCGATAACCTCACATCCAGCTGCAAAGTAGTCAGCCAGACATCTCCATCTCCACTCTACACCTATCTCGCGCCAACCACCTATCCACTGCTTCGCACCTTCAGGCTCCCAAACTAAAACTGCTCAATTTCTTGGAGCGACATTTGCGCATCACTCAGAAGAACACTTCCGCCATTCCCCCACCAGATATCGCATTTGCTCCCCCCGAGATGGACGAATCATGACCACGAGACCCGTGGGCCGACAGCCCCCTCAGCGCTCTCTCAGTTCAACGGGTGCCATTCATCAGAGGCCTCCGCCGCTTAGGACGCACTCGCAGCAGTTCACATCCTCGTCGCCAACGCGGAGAGGCAATGAGGGCGGCTTTGTGGACTTGACTTTTGATGGAGAGGCGGCTCGGCCGAGAATTGGGACTTCGCGACTGAGGGTGGAGATATCGACGGAATCGAAGCAAGCAGATGTCGCAGAATCCCCGAGACCATCTTCCGCGGCAACTCCCACCTGGAGACCATCTCTACCTCCTCGAGGACGACCGCAACTACACTTTGACGTGCCGAGTGTCATCAACCCGAGGTCGGCGCAAGAAGGGGGACAATGTGATACCACAATCAAGCCAATGCCTCTACCAGTGAGGCCTGGACAATATGTTCCGCCTCTATCTGGAAAGGAACGACCACTGCCAGTGAACATTAGCAAGAAGGATGCTCGCCCAAAGCCATATACGTTGGAAGTCCCTGCAATTGCACCTCACTATTTACCCAATGGTAGATACCCTCATAGAAGTATTGCTTCAAGCATGCTAACATACATCAGGGCACGCGGATTTCTACCCATGGACCGGGAACCACCCCGAGGACCAGTTTTCCGAGCCTGTTATTCGCCAGGGATATTTTGACAAAGCCCAGATGACACAAAACGAGACGGGCTCAGCGAGGTCCGCTATATTTCCTGCCCTCAAGCACAAGAGCGGCTTGCAAACTCTCTCTTCTCTCTTCACCAACGTCCTTGCTCAACGTAGAGCGCATGGCCAGATAAATTCGGCATCCACGTTCAAACCGCCACCTCGAGTGACCGTAACAGATACAAAGCGGGAAATGTGGTTGAAGGACCTTGCCAATCCAACCATCTCATTACGACGTCTTAGTCGGTCTATCCCACATGGAATTAGAGGCAAGGTTCTTTTGGATCAATCTTTGAGTAAGAATATTCCCATCGAGAGAGCTGTCTGGTTAGCCAAATGTGTTGGCGCAAATGAACTCCGATCATTCCGTCGGAAAGGGGCCAGTGGAACTTTTGCAATGGGTGGAGAAGCGAAGTGGATCCGGGATTTCACAGTTTGCGTTGAACAATTCTTGGAGAGCATCATTGGATCATGTGGAGAGAAGGACTTCAAAGCTCGAATAACTTATGCGTACGTGACATCCATACTATTCAGACATTTCTGGCTGACAATGTATACCAGAATACGATTAGCCACACACTTTCATGCTGAGTATCTACTGGACAGAGAGCACTACATGGATTGGCTGGTCTCCTCGCTCGAGAGTAGCACCCAAACGAAACTCCCCGTCTGGCTTCTGATTACTCAGGTGTACTGGAGCGATCTCTTGAAATATCGGAAATACGGGCGCCGACTATCAACCGCTCTGGTCAACCATTTAACTGAGGTACGTGGCCAACTTGTTGCTTGGACAATTGAAGTGCTAAGTAGAATTCAGATCTCAAAACATACGGATCATGATATTCTAGCCCCTCTCTGTGATCGAGTGAAGGACCTACTGAAGAAGCTGTTATCTACGAGCACGGACAACTTTATTTCGCCCAAAGTCTGGGCTACGCACAAAAAAATGATCAGGTTCAACTTTGGATCTGGAGACCCGCAATTTATACACATCTTAGCAACGATTGAGAGACGCAACTCACGCTTTAACCCAACCGGCGCCTCGAAGGAGCCTACTGCTCGGAAACGTCTCATTACCGCCTTGGATAGGACTCTTGTAGAACCGTTCTCAAACGACTTGCCTCGTATTTGCTGGGATATCGACGGAGACAAGACTATGCTCATTCTAGCCATTCTTGAGTGGTCAACATCCTCCTATCGGCCGGGGGCTACGAAAACTTTTGTTGCAGCACGCATAATCAGATACTGGGCTAAGCTTGGGATAGACGTCACAGCAGTCATACTCGAATTTCTCGATTCCTCGACCAGTGTCTCTGAAATCAACAAGCCTGCCTTTTTTCACCTGGTATCCGAATTAGCACGTTCAGATCATTTCTCAACGCCAAGGTATTTCCAGTGGCTCATCGCCCGGGGCGGCATTTACAACTCTGAAGATGTCGCGGCGGACGGTCCTCTCTCGACTCGACTCCTGGCAGAGCTTCCAATAAGCAATATCAGCGACAGCATTTCCGATCTTCGCACCGCGTTGTTGGATCGCGCAGATTTGTCGACGGATGACGAGAATGATTTGATTCAAATCTGTCTAGTATTCATGAATGGGAGCCTACCGGGCATGCAAACTGGTGTTGATCTTGATCTAGAATCAAGAGGCTGTGTTAAGACAAGCAATCTCACAGAGCTTCCATCGAACCTGAGTAGAACGATAAAATCGGAACTGGGCTTCTGGCTGCGGCAAAAAGTGAGGCTGCAAATGGTCCAGCCTACGATACCGCCGCTGGATGACTGGGATGTGTCACCAATGAAAGGGGGAAGTTCGGCCATCACAGGAGCAGATTTCAACACTGTCCGCGGTTATCTTGAATTCTTAGGCGACTATTCGATGCTTGCCGATGTACTGAAGATCGTCACAAGTTCCAACGATACTGAGGTTCTGGCCTCATGTACTGATACTTTAGACTTACATCTCGAAACATTTTCTGCCATCGGTGCATTAAATGGGCTCTTTGATATACTCATGGGTCGGCTACGAGCCTTGACTGAAGAAATGGATACGGTTGCGCGGGGCTTCCTAGTGTCTCTTTCGGATCTTGCATCTAGGCTACCGAAGGAACATACTATCGCGCAGCAGCTTGCCCAACAACTAGCCAGAAGTGATCGAAAGACCGCAGCAGATGCGTGTTCGCCAGTCTCGGACCACATCGCAATTGTAGAAACAGCTGAAGTAAATTTCACCGACGAAATCGAAAAATTGTTGGCAAGTGGGAACAGTATGGACCAAGCCACTCTTGAACGACTTTTCCACCGCATTACGTTACGATTGGAGGAGTCATGGGAGAAATTTCCAGAGCAGCAGCGAAGCTGTGCGCTATTACTCACCCGTCTCCGAACATTTGATGCTAAACAATTCGATGTGTTGACGGTGGCGTGGGTGCGCCGAGTCCTGCACAAGGAGAGTCGTCCAGGTATTATGGAAGTATTCGGCCCTTTGATCAGCTTCGGATGCTTGGCTCTTCACGATGTTGTCACGAGCAGTATGTTGAACAACGACAGAGACCTTGGAGAAGCCCATGTTGAGCGTTCGTCCACAGCCCGCATCGCTCAGGAACTTTTACACCTACTCGTTGCCCACTGCGACCTTCCAGAAATCATGACACTCGAAGATGCTTATCGTCTCCGAATTAAGCAGTCACATGTGCAGAAGGATTTTCCTACGGATACACTCCTTGTCATTCGTCATGCGTTCGAGGCTGTATCAACAGCTCTTGGAAACTCGCAGCCGCCTGTCTTTCAGGGGTTGTTTGCAGCTCAGGATATTGACGACATCTACCGATACTATATATTGACGGATGCGGTTGCTTTCACGCAAATCTTCCTTTTACCCTTGCTGCGAAATTCCAGCTCAGATGTTGTGGATGCTGTCAACGCAACTATCGATAAGTTGCTTCTGGCCAGCGGCTCTGGCGAGTCTATCACCCCGGAACTACTTCTGAGTATCGCGGACGACCTATCTTTACCATTTTGCCAGGTCAAGCTCGCAGCATTACTGCAAGCTCAGGATACTGAAATGGACGGTGATCATGCCGAGTCCGGGCATCTGGCTGCGTTTGATCGTGCAATAGAATCTGCAGTGGAAGCTGGAAAAACAACTTGGGCAAGCATCATCCCCTTGCTCGATGTCTCCATTTCGCAACATCTCCGACAACGAGCCGACGCGCAATTCCTGGACTTGTATCCCAACCCCAAAGCAAACAGCTGTGATGGCCCTTGGGTTCATAGTCGCATAAAGCGTGCCGAGAACCTTCTGCGTATCGTTGATGCAACGGCGCATAGCATATCGGCCTCGCCTTCACAAGACTCTACCAACACCGTTCTTGCTTCTGACATGGTCATCGCTCTTAATGGTACATGGCTTCTTCTCGCAAATTCCCAATCGCAGGACATCAAGGATTCTATCATTACGAAGTGGCTTCCATTTCTCCTGTCATTCATGACTATCCACGTTGGAACTTTCGAAGCAAGCAAGCTAGGGCACGAGTGCCGTGCAAAAGCAACACTCGCGCTCTCCGCAGTTTTTCTCCAGCTGCAGGCTTTGGGGACAAGCACAGAAGCCATCCGAGACCTGATTGAGCAGACTTACGACCTAGCCCTCCACCTTGTGGATAATCTACCCGAGGACATGCGCCAGCAATGCATTCGCAGCCTAAGAGACACTACATCTAGCCCATCGATATCTTACTTGTTTAGTATTGCAGATAACCCTACGGATTGGTTAGTCCTGAGACAGAAGGATAGGATGCAATCTGTAACAGGGCCAGACGGGAGGCCAGCCGAGAAGGAGAAGCTGACGCCATTCCCATTGAAACGCTGGGAGATGCTAGGGGAGCCTACTCCCAATGTAGGAGAGAACGATACCAGTCTAAGCTTGACGCTATTTGGAGCAAGGAAATTAGGATAATGTTTGAGATGGTATCGGAGATTCTGTACTTTTTGACGCGGGTAGGGGTATCATGTGCTTACCATGGGTTGGATATTAGCATGGCGTTAGGATCAGGCATGGCTAGACGATTTTACGAGACAAGTTCAATGACATCGAGTTCATTTATACAGCCCCTCGCAATCATTAATCATCACCGCGGCATCTTACGTACCCGCGACCTTCTGACAGGTTGATGGGGTTTCCCCCTCAGCCGCTGGCCCCGTTTCATAATCATGTCCACCTACCTTGTCCCTCCCATATCGACCCTTCAACCTCTCCCGTCAAGTCGCTTATTCGGCTGTGTGGGTCTCTGAAGTATTGCATTAACTATTTAGAGTAATGTCCTGCTTGGGTCATGACCATCAGTGCCAACGTTTACAGAACCATATCTAGGCCATCTTAGAGCTTGTGTCTCTTGCAGCTTGGTAGGCCCGAGCCATAGAGTGAGCGATTACTTGGCTAAATTAGATAAGCCGGCGCGAATGTATGTAGCAGATATTCACTAAAGCACTGGAGAATTGACATTAAGTCTCATACTGTTTTACGCGCTTCATTTAGCTCCACTCCAATCTATAGTATAATTCCTTCCACCCGATCATTCGCATCTGCTTTGCAATAAACATGGAGCAGAGCCCGCCTACTGCTTGACGTGCGACAGATACATGACCTACACCGTTCTCTGTCATATATTGCCTTGCTACACGAAAGTCGCCAGTGGACTTCCCAGAGTACCTTCGCTGGAGATTTTTTCTTGCTCGCACAATCTGGTATCCCAACGTGTAGTTGTATTGGACCAAGCCTCCCTTGTTCTGCCCCAGGTTCAATCTTATGTCGAGCATGGATGATGGTTAGCATATGTCCGTTAATTTATGCCACGATATTAATCTCGTAACCCGAGGTTGCAGACCACAGGGCGGTGTTTGTAGCTTCACCAACTATCAAACCATGTGTGGAACGTATTTCAGGCACATTGTTTGACTGCAAAAAGCCTTGTACGGACATATTATCTCAATTGAAAAAAGGAGGGGATGCTGTGGAGCAAATTTCACTTAGATGCTTGGTCGACAATGTTGAGTAGCTTGAGAGTCGGAGCCAAAAGTCATGGTCACAATTCTGAAAAGACGAAAGTTGCTTGCAAATTCATTCAGATCTACAGATCTAGCTTTTTGGTACATCGCAATGTTTGTACAGATCGATATCCCGGTGCGACATGTCTTGGAAACCTATCCTACGACGATCTTGTCCAACAGCGGAGCAAGAACGTGAAGGAAGACGACAAACATTAATGCCTGACAGGTCGCATAAATATCTCTCAACAAGTGGAGGACAATTGTATGTGAGAAGAACATCCAGTGAACGGGATATGAAGCTATATGTCTGCAGGTTTGGAAGATTTATCACGACGTCGAGTTAATTCGAAGGTCGAAGAGAAATGAAAAGACACAACAACGAATCTGCATTCAAGAAAGGGGAAGTATGGGCAATGGAAATGAAGATGGAAGTGTAAGTCGCGGCGACCGGACAAGATCCATAAGGACCAGCGATACGGCAAGTCTTCGACAGGAGAATATCGCATATGTTCACTCGGCCTCCAGGGAGTTGTCGGTAGCAACTGGATGTCCAGCTGGAGTCGGAGTAGCTGAGCGATCCTCTTGGACAACGCTGGCATCTGGTGGTGAGTAGGCATGCGTGTAGTAGTTAACCTGTTGTTGAGTAGCAAATGGGCTGGAAGCATGCCAGTATGATGCAGGCGAGGAGTATTGAGTATAGCCACCGTAATATAGTTGCGGGTGAGTCGGACTACCTGCAGCGGCGAAAGTTGCTGTTGAACCATGACTGTAGGATGGGCTGCCAGTGTAGGTGAAGTAGGAAGGAGGTGGGTAGACACTTGGTGAGTATGATGGAGAGTAGTACTGAACCTGACCCGGCAAGGCAGTTCCCTGGTAGTTGTAATACTGACCTCCTTGGCCAAGGCTGTATGGAGAAGAGTATCCTGGGGGCATGTATACCAGTGGAGAGGCTTGCGGCTGACTAACAGAACGAGCAGCTGGAGATTGGTATGAACCAGTCAAGGGTGGGATTACTCGGGCTGGCTGACGACGGGTGCGAGCCTTGGCGGCCTCCGTATCCTTTTGAGATACTCGAATGGTTCGGTCTTGGAGGACGTAGCCAGGCTGGTAGTATGTGAGCCCAGAAAAGCCGCAAGGGGGGCAGGAGAAGGGGTGGTAGATTCTTACCATGGCGACTAAAGCTCTTGTTACGGAGGGCTGTTGCTGAAATTCAACGAAAGCAAAGCAGTGCTTCTGGTTGACTTTTTAAAGTTAGATGAGAAGTTTTACATGGAGACATGGAACTTACCATCAATCATGGAATCATTCTTGTGCAGAGTGACTTGAACAATGTTGCCAAAGTGTTGGAAGATGTCGAAAATCTCCCCCTCAGTGACGTCAGTTGGAAGGTTACCAACAAAGATAGAGCGCTTGTCAACTTCGTAGGTATCAAGGTAGGACCGATGGTCAGGGTCCGACTTATTGAGACCTCGACTAGCTGGAGATCCCATGTTGGCCATGCATTGCATCTTGAACTCATTGTGATTGCGAAATGCCTTGAGAAAGGATCAGCACTCCATATAGATCGAGATTGGTAAGGCCATACCTGATGAGCAGCTTGGCCCTCATCGTACATCTCGAATTGAACCACGACACCCTCATTGAGGTTGTACGCGGCGCGTTCGACCTGATTGACATTTCTGCAGAACGAGATTCTGCCAAAGTTGCGAAGTAGCTCCTGGACCTCAGAGGGAGTGATGACTGGACCATACTTGCGTTCAAAGAAGAACAGGCCTGGTACCAGGTCAAATTGTGCTCGAGATTGTCACGAAGAGTTACTTACGATGTGCCTTGGCCTTTTCGCAGCGGCAGGGACGACCCTTAATCAAGCGGCCACGACCCTCCTTGATTGCTCGCTCGGCATCGGAATCATTCTGACACGGGTCAGCATTCGAATGGATAGACCAATGGGTCAAATGAAAGCGTGAGAGGGCTTACAGTGTACTGGCAGAATGCAAATGGCATGTGCTTAGCATCACGGCGAATCTTGACATAGACAGTGCCGTATTCTCGGAAGATCTGGGTAACCGCAACTTCGAGAGCTTCATCACCTTCTGATTGAAGAAGACTACGTGCGTTAGCTGGAGGAAGCGAACAGGGACAAGTTGGACCTTACTTGGCGACGAAGACACAACTCGACGGTGGAAAGATAGCTTGAGCATCCTCGGATTTGATGAGAACTTGCTCATTTGTCTTGAGATCACCATCGTCCGACGAGTACTCCTGAATGAATACACCATGTCCATTCTGGGCGCTACGGATAACTCTATTAGCAGATGGTGAGGTGCGTCCAGAACCTGAGCCCGAAGAGGAGCCAGAACGCCAATTATCGCTCTTGGACGAACGACCCTTCGAATCTGGCCCGGTTGGAGCGAGTTGGGCTGAACGGCGTTGTGGGGAGGTGAAGGGATCCTCGACTTTGCTTTGAGAACCACTGCGGACAAAAGGTGGTGAGTAACTTCTTGGGAGTTAGCGCGGGCTCAATTGGAGGCAGGATGTTCAGACAGCGACTTACCGGGCGGTGGCCTTTCCATCGTTGACGTGGAGCTTAGAGAGCTTGCTCAAGATGACACCTTCTTCTGGCATGTTAGCATCATTCTAGCTCCAAAAGTGGACCAAGAGAAGTTTGAAGCGAGGTAAGTCAACAATGTTGAACAGGGATGAAAGAAGCGAGGATGTGGATTCCAAGATCCATTTGCCGACTGAACGGCATGCCCAACCATTATAACCCCCTGGGCGCAGCTACGTGCGAGGATGGCGCCATCGACGTATCTTGGTTACGACATCCATAAATGCCACAATCTATGCGATCGCAGCTTGAGGAAACATGAAATGGAGGGACAGGGATTGCAGATCATGTGATATGCCTTGAAGCGTAGATAGATGAGACTGAATCAAAGACGTGTCCTGAGAAGCAGCGAAGAATTTTAGATACGGATGACTTATAGAATAGAAGAAGATCCTTGCAGACGTGACCTCCTCACAGCCTTGCAAAGACCAAGGGCGAAGGCACACCACAGTGCTGTACTGAGGAGCTCGCTGAGTTCGAAACTTTTCGATTCGCCGAGAAAAACGCGTCAAAAACGGCACGTTGGAAAGTCCTGACGGTTGGAAGTTGTGTGCCAGATAATATGAAGCGATGCAAAAAGATATCGGAACGTAGGTGCTGTGCAATGAGAGTGTGAAGTGACACCGAGAACAACAGTTCCATGTAAGACTTGAAGCGAGAAAGCGAGCTTGTGATGTGCAGTGATGTTGGCTGACCTGAGCAGCAAGAACGACTCAGCGTCAAGAGAACTGTCCTTGCAGTGATTGGCATTGAGATGAAACTGAGATCTTGGGGGCGCATGTGCCCTGATGTGCTTAGAAACGCGTCGTGATTTCCATAGATTCTACTGAAGGAGCAGGAGAACAAAAGCAAGAAAAATAAAAACAGATAAAACAGGAACAAATTGGGGTATAGGACTGAAATCAAGAGAACTCACCATCATCTGGAGTCTGGGGGAAATCGTCCTCACCGGCATTGCTTGAAGCACTGCCACCGAAGGTGCTTGCGGGCGATGGCTCGAGGGAGGAGTCGCGGCCAGCCTTGAAGTTGGGAGCAGAGGGGGTACCTTTGGAAAAAGACATGGTGGCCCGAAAGAGCAGAATGGGAGTGGGTGAGTGGCTTAGTGAGTGAGTGGATGAGAATAGGGAGGGGATCGAATGTAGTAAGCAGATGTCGAAAGTGAAAGGAACGAATGTGATGAGTGGTGAGTACTTGGAGTTGAAGCGGTACGTGCGTGGGTGCGCGGGTGCGTGTTTGGGAGAAGAGAAGTTCGTGTTGGTATTGGTGTTGGAGAAGAAAGGAGGAAGAAGAGCAGGAAATGGAAGGGAAAGGCTGTCTTATATAGCTATAGGTAGGTAGGTAGAAATCCCAAGGTCCTCGATTGACTGACTGGAATAATAGGTATTCCGGCCCGGCGTGAGTTGCTGGAGAGAGAGAGAGAGAGGTGTTTGACAAGTGTTTGCTTTGCTCTGTCGGGTCTATCTGGGTCTGTCTGGGTCTGTCTGGGTCTAGGTCTAGGTCTAGTCTAGGCAGTCTAAGTCCAGAGGCTGAAAGAGGAAGGAAGGAAGGGGAGGAGATAGGAACCCGTGTAAAGGAAGGAGCGGAAGCGGAAGGCACCATGTGCTAGTGCTAGGATCGGAGTAGGGGTAATGTGAATGCGTAAATGCAAACGGTACCTAAGGTAGAGGGGAAGGAATTGTGACCGTGATGATGATGATGATGATGACAACGATGACCATGAAGGGTGATCGTTAACATGCGTACACCGGAATGATTCAACCCGGAGAACAAGTAAGTTGGAAACTATGTGGAGCGAGAAGGCTTCCTCTCAACACCATTGCTACTCATCCAGGCTTGACATCGATGGCCAGAAAGGAGCCGGAAGTTTGCCAGTGTACACTCTCCTAGACGGCTATTGTGAAGCTATAGCTGAAATCAGGTACTGCAGCTCATCTATGGTAATCACCCCGTTGTCCTTTCTGGTATATTGGCGAGTTATTTATATTGCCTCAACTCAACTCAGGATCTGACGCGTCCGTACGAGCAGTGGGTGGCGAGAGGAGTACCATGTCAATTCTCCTCGTCGGACATAACTATGCCTCTGCGGAGCCCTGTCTTTCGATTTGTACCGCACAGCATCACCGTGAGATATCAATATGTAAGCCTGATTAACAGAACTGAGGACCAAGCATACCGGAGCAAGCGCACATCGGACGGAGTAGTCTTGAAGGTTCCAAAGTCCCATTCAACCTATTCACTTGATCTAGGATGCATGATCATGGCATTCAACTTCCGAGAAAGGAATGCGAATTTGTGACTTGCATGAATGTGCTTAGACCGATTTAGGAAGGGGTGGTATCCGCAGAGCTGCAGATGCTCAAAAGCGGATCATCACTGCCATAATGAGATCCGATACTAGAAGCGAGAACAACTTTCATTCATTTTCGGCTCAACCTGGTTTAAGCGAGTATAAAATGGATATTCTGGACGTCATTATCAGAGCTTGTGAAAATATGATCATTGGATAGTCAGGGAACGAGAAAGAGCCGTCTTGCAGTGTCTGATTGCGGCAAGTATTTTTGTCCCTTCTTTGTCGCTTGATTGAAGAGTTCACCTCTTTTTGACCCTACACCCAAGCAAGCTGGGCGTATGAATTCATTGTGATGACTGGGCCACCCTAGGGCATGTCATAGTACCCAGTTCAAGAGAACGCATGCCTTTTATATAGAGATGTGATTAAGAGATTATGATGTTTCTGGTAGAAGATGTGCTTGGCATGACCTTTGAGGCGGCTTTTACGGGTTTCAAATGATTGTGGCGGGAGAATGAGAAGTGGNTCGCAATTCAGCATGTTCATGCGTGCGATTTTGGAATGCGGAGGATCGAAAATCAGGGAAGTATTCTCAAACAAACGGTCACTGGACGGCACTTGTTAATTCCCTAAGATATTGAACTTATTACAGCAGACACACTGGACCAGGAAGGTCGCCCTGAGGGGACCGAAGGCGTAAGACAAACGGTTGTTGTCGAGGCAACTCTGCCAATCGACGCAAGTTTGCAGAAGCGATCAACACAGTCAGGAGCCAGGAGTGAATCCAGCCTAGGACATTTCTGTATGGCCTTGCCGCCGCCACTGGCTGTGGCCCAGACGAGAAGATGTAGAGAAGATGGGAAAACCAGAATCAGACTTTTACGCTATAAAGGAGTGAGCTGAAGAACGGATGATTAAGAATAGATAGCATTGGGAGATGTTGGAAAGTCTTTCTTGTTCTCTGACAGGGCGTGCAGGATTTTGCGGCACACATAGGATCGCTGGCTCGTACCTCTGCTGTTATGCTCCCAAAGATCACCAATACACAGCTTGTCAAGACTATGAGCCAACTGCCTCTGTATAACGCGAACTCTGTCCGGGTTGAGCTCTACCAAAGATCGAAGAATCCAAGCTATGTCCAGTCTGGAAGACTCGATGATGCTGGGATAGAGGCATAGAGATGAGGGAGGCCGGTTTTTGATCAGCAACTGATAGACACCAAGATCCAAATCCGAATTCCAAGTTTGGAAGTGGTCTTGGAGACCTTGCAGATTGGCTGTGTCCAAGAATTGATAACGCGCACGGTAAATTGCTCGATATTCCGAGGTCGTAGAAATGCAGGATATGAATTGACAGTCCAAGGTACTTGAAGAAGGGCGAGCAGAAGATTATTCATGGCGAAAGGCCAGCCGTAAATGCTAACGTTTCCGACCAACGGTGGTGGTAATGGTGCATCAACGGATCAAGCGTAAGATCCGTACCACGAAGTACCAAGTAGCTCGACCGCCTATCTCCGACGAGCACTAGAGAGATGTAAGCCTCTGCCATCCATGCCTTCCTCTGCAAGGTTTGTCTGCTGCTCTCGCGGAATAATTGCTGAGCCGTGCAGCTCACAAATGACCCGCGAAAACTCTGAAGTATAGTATAGATACGCTACTGACCGATATTGCCAGAAGTGGTCCTGTGTATAGAAATTCCCATCTCGAAATCGAGCATTTCATGTAGTCCACCTCTTCCTGACAGATCTATACTTGCGGTGCATTTCTCTGGATCAAGAACTCAGCAGCCAGATCATGAGCCGGGTTCATGCGAGAAACTCCGGTGCGGAAGTCTAGTAGTTTTGCCATTGGGAGGAGCCCAAGGATTCTTGTCCGGATGGAATGGTTGAAGAGTGCCCTGAATAGACATGTCGAAGTCATCCACAGAAAAAGCGGCTAGGCATGATTCAAAGTGCCAGTACCACTTTCTGCACCCAAGGACGTTCTCAACAAGCTTCAAACCCAACCTTGAGCCTGGTAGAATTTACCTCCACCGAGAATAACCTGCCACCGAGTTACTGTAATCAAGTCATTTCGTCGAAGTACAAGCAATAAGGAACATCTCAATTACCCCTTAGAGAAGCTCGGGTGACAGAACAATAACAAGGCCTAGCCAAGATGCCGAAGGTAGGGTGTAAGGCTGCGAACTCGATCCCGATAGTACATATCAACGTCTCGTCTTAGTTCTATTCTTCCCGGTTTTCTTGCGCGATGCATGCAAATACAGTGCTGGTTTCATCCGATCTGCACTTAGCATCAAGAAGCAGAGATTATTATGTCGGGGGATGACGACAAGCAGAAACGCACTTCGAGCTCGAGAGTACCGGAACTACAGACGTGTTGTGAGCCACCTGTATGCCTGAAAACAGCACAGTCACGTGATACCGGACAGTTGGAAGGCGCGTTGACGCGTCCATCAAGCCAGCATATCGTCAATACCGAGTTCTACGGCCCCTCGCAGTCACACAGCAATCTCAGGACGCGGAGATGCGTATCTTTTGCCACTCTACTTATGAAGAGACGACGAAGCCGTCACAATGACCCGATTTCTGACCCCCGCGAAGATTGGCTTGTTGGCACTAATCGAGCTGTACACTGATGCGATTGTCCCCAACTCTTCTACGATTCCTATTCTCTCTTTTATACTCAATCAGCTGCTGCCGTCTGCTCACAAGTCATCAAGCCAAGAATCCAGGTCGCTACACACTCTGCCATTCATCCTCGACCTCAAAGCCTTCGAAGCCCTTCTCTCGAGTCACCCTACAGCGACGGGACTTCCAGGACGGTCATTATGGGACCACTTCCTCCGGAAACTGTGGGAGATTGATAGCTTAGATGCGCTGCATTCATTCTTTGCAACAAGGGGCAATCTTTTGGCACGCCGTCGTGAGGAGATCAAGAAAGATGGGGAGTTGGGTATTCCACCCCCTTCTGAAGACATGATCCTTCTCTCACGTACGTCTCCATTCGGTAGCTTCATCCGTCGGGCTAGGGTAGAACATGAAAGATTGAGATTCAGCGATGCTTTATCACTATGGGTTGCCTTTGTACGCTGGAGGGCGGAGTCGAGAACATACTGGGCGAGAAGGAACGGTGGACTTGAGAGGTGGGCTGGAAACCGCGCGCTGGCAGAAGGACAAGAAGATTGGGGAGCAGAAGCAACGGAAATGTTGGAGCATATTACATACGGTGCTTTATCCCTGGAAGATCCTGATCAAGGGGTCATCAGCACCGACGATGTTGAGAAGTTACTGGAGTTTCAAATCGAGCAAATGCAGAGTAAGTGCCCACCGTCGTACCAAGGTTTCTTTCTCTAACACCTTTAGAACTGGGAAACAGGATACCGGAAGACGTCAAGGAGAACTTCAAGAGTATTCTGGAAAAGAACATCATAGTCCCTAGTCTGTCACATTACCTCAAGTAAGTTCGAGTCAACAGGCATGGTTGATATTCAATTGATTTGCAACCAGCTTCCTTGACGCGTGGCGAGCCGGAGATTATCCCACATCTTTCGACAACCTCCACCGATACTTTGACTACACCATGCAAAACCGTGACCGCCTCTTCTACCAATACGCTTTGATGAATCTCGCTGTTCTTCAGGCCGACTTCGGGTGTTTCGATGAAGCTGTGGCCGCTATGCTGGAGACTGTATCAACTGCCAGAGAGAACAAAGATATGGCTTGCCTAAATTTCGCTCTCAATTGGTTGTACCATTTTGGTAAGGCACATCCCAAAATTATGAAAGGGACGGATTCTACCAACATTCTGGGAAGCGAGAGGGAGGGACTCGCATTTCTCAGAGTCAAAGCAAAGGAGACCGGGATGTGGACTCTCTGGAGCTCATCGCTACTTAGCGAAGCCAAACTTGGAATGTCAAACGGAGAAAGTGTGGCCATCGCCATGGAGAATCTCCTGAAGAGCTCACAACTCATCGTTGAAAAGAACATGAAGAGCATGATGGGCCCGCAGATAGCAATGCACTCTTCCCTATGGGGCCGTTTGGGTCTGGCTCATCTTTCCAAGCAATACTGCGATATATTTCTCAGATGTCATGCTCGATTTGCGCTGTTTGACGAAACCTTGAGGTTTACATGCCGAGTTGCACATTTGCTTGCAGAGAGGGGAAGGTATGATGAAGCCATGGAGAAATTAGAAAGCTTGGATGAAAACTCGCTTCGGTCTTGGAAAGCCAACCAATATTGGTCTCAGTATCGAGGCATTCTTCGGCTTAAGCGAGACTTGCACAGAAACGACTTGAGCGGTGCCGACCACCTCCTCTCACAGCTGCTGCAGTGCAACGGTTCCGATACTGATACCGATCTTGCTTTCGAAACCAACACACTCCACATCGACTACCTCATTCGACGTACTAACTACGGGCGGGCTCTGGCCAGGATCGAGCACTTAGCTTCTGAGATGAAGGAGGATGGGGATGATCTGAACCTCCGAATCAAGCTTCTCACAATGAAGGCGCTACTACAGGACAAAGCTGGAAGGCCTCAGAAAGGGTTCTCAATTGCAGTGAGAGCGGCGAGCATCGCTTGGCGAGCACGCCTCGTTCCAGCTCTTTGGGGGGCAATCGGCGCCATTGCTAACATACTGACTTCTCTGTCAGAGTTTCAGGCCTCTTGCCAGATTCTGATTGCGATTATCCCTCGAGCTCTAGAATATGAGAATTGCACATTGAATGCTCAGCTGTTTTCATTCCTGGTTGATGCGTACATGGGAATTGCTGGCCAAGCAGAGCCAGGAAGTCTGAAGAGGAAGGAGAACCTTACAAGGTGTCTGGAGTTCATCGATCGTGCATTCAACGAATATTCAGCTATTGAGGATATCAAGGGACAGTGCGAAATGATGGCGAAGAAAGCAACCATTATGAAGGTTTGGGGGGAGAACGTCTTGGCGAATGATTATGCCAGTGCCTATTTGGCATTGAAAAACGGCGTGTCAATTTAAGCTTAGAGTACGATGAAAGAACCACGATTAGATGCAAAAAAAGAACAGAACAAGACGAATCTCAATTTCTAACCTTAGTTGAAGTATATTCGAGATGAGCAGAATACGATTTCTAGTAATGTGGCTGCCAGCTGCTGCTCCAGTCCAATGATGCCTCTGATGGTATGTTTTCATTCTTGGAGCATTTTGGTGTGGGAAACACCTGGAATACTTCTCCCGTTCCTTAGCATTCTCCCAAATGTAGTGATTATTGGAAGTCAGTGAGTTCTGCCATAGCGTAAACTTAGTTGCACTGCAACACGTCACTGTAATCTACATTCCTTCCGGATCACTCCGCCAGCTGAAGTACCAGGCCGCAGATGTCCTAAAGTCATGATGATCAAAGGGATTCAAAATACTGCAATATACTGATTTGACTTCTGGTATTTTGAGGACTGAAAGAGAAATGTATAGCCTTGTCCTCCCGAACCACTCCAATTCACGACCACCGTGAGACGCTCCTTCCAACACCCGATCAATCCGACCGCCTACTCGCTCTTCTTGTGGTAGTTAACCTTGTCGTTCCAGCTATACGTCCAGTCAGCATTAGCTACTCCCACATCACCTTTAGACAGAATAAAGGTAGATCTCGATGGCAAACTCACAAGACAGTCTGTGAATCGAATTAGCCGACAGTCAAACTCGTGTATAGCAACCTGGAGGGACTCACCTTGTCTCCATCACCCCAGTAGAAGTTCTTGGTACGGATATTTTGGTATGGATACTCTGGTCTCTCCTCCAAAGGCTCCATATGCTCCCAATGGCCCCAGTGCTCGTTCCACAAGACATATGCGTTGGCACCGGCAATCAGTAGTGCTGGGATGGTTACGCTACGAAGGGCATTGTCAGCATTTCTCCTCTGGTGGAGTATCGTCCCCCTTGCAAAGGCTGCTCACTAGATAGACAGCTTGCGCCACAGATCTGCGAATAGGTCAGCTTCAGATATCCCCCGAAGTGCAGGTAACATACCACTCGTAGCAGCCGCATGGTCCTTCACGGCTTGTCTCTCGCGGTTGAAAGCGTTGTCCTCGGCACCGTGGAAGGCAGAGCTCTCGGTGCTCGCAAATCGTCTTTGGAAGGGGGTACGGATGGCTGGGGAGCGCAGCTGGGTAGCAAAGCGCTGCGAGGCCCGTAGAGCGGTTCGTTGAGGAAACATACTTGTTGTTGGTGGTTCAATTGCTGTTAGTGATTCAACTGAGGAGGATCGTACGTTTCAATCTCTCGCTGGTTCGGATGCCGCTGTTAGCCACCTTAGCTAAGCAGCAGATCTGCTGATCCAAGAGATCTGACAGACATCACGTGCACGGACATCTGACGTCGTGACCTCAACGCGCTGAGTGCTTGCACGACGCGATCAGCGCGACAAGTCAAGGTTCTCCACTTGGGAGTTACAAGTGGCTGCATAGGCTCTATCTAGCTGGAGGGTAGTTGTCCTGAAGCCCCTCTGCAGCTTCGAGGCAGTCGAGACTCGGGACAGTGCCGTTGACCATGGAGGATCAAGACAAGGAGAAGCGGGGGCTTCGAATCACCACTTGGAATGGTACGATTCTCAATTCTCAATTGTGGAGTTGGAGAAGGGAGTTATGGCTAACGGAACGCAGTCAATGGAATCAGGTTGGAACTTGCGAAGTCGCCCCCGAGGAGGCACTTGGATGAAGAAATCTCGAGGCTGACTCCAGGGCAGAAACCCATTCGGCTATCAGCCATGGCGCCAGGAAAGGACATTTGCCGTAAGTTGCTTCAAGAAGCCATTTAAGCAGGGAACTTATTCTCACTGTTATAGGCCATGTTTGACACCCTTGAGGCGGATATCGTCGTAATGCAAGAAACGAAGATTCAACGGAAGGACCTACAGGATGATATGGTTTTGGTTCCAGGCTGGGATGTCTTCTTCAGCCTTCCGAAGCACAAGAAAGGTCTGATACGCCGATACCTCACAAATTGATGTGAGCTAATAGATTCCCCAGGATACTCGGGGGTTGCCATTTACACCCGTAATGCTGTGTGTGCTCCTATTCGTGCTGAAGAGGGCATTACTGGTGTTCTTGCGGCACCCAATTCAGCTACAAGCTTCTCCAACCTTCCCATCGACCAGCGTATCGGTGGCTATCCGACGATCAGCCAGCTCGCGGACTGCGCTCTTGATGCCGCCACTCTTGACTCTGAAGGTCGTTGTGTTATCCTTGAATTCCCAGCATTTGTGTTGATCGGGACCTATTGCCCTGCAAACCGGGATGATTCGAGAGACGATTTCCGAATAGGCTTTTTGAATGCTTTGGATGCTCGTGTGCGAAACTTGGTGGCTGCAGGAAAGAGGGTATTCTTGACCGGTGATTTGAACATCATCCGAGAAGAGATGGATACTGCAAAGGTTGAAGAACAGCTGCGTAAGCAAGGTTTGACCATCGAGGAATACTTCTCAGCGCCGGCAAGGAGGAGGTTAAACCAACTCCTCGTTGGCGGCAAGGTTTATGGAGAGAGGGACGAGGGTAGGGAGGATCCGATTATGTGGGATATATGTCGATCCTTCCACCCGACTCGCGCCGGGATGTTCACATGCTGGGAGCAGAAAATCAATGCTCGACCTGGGAACTTCGGGTCTCGGATCGACTACGTGCTCTGTAGCAAAGATTGGAAGGACTGGTTCTGCGAGTCTGATATTCAGGAAGGTCTCATGGGCTCGGACCACTGCCCTGTATACGCCATATTGAAAGAAAAAGTGGATATTAGTGGCGATGAGGTGTACGTGAGGGATATCATGAGTTCTGGACTTTTCAAAAATGGTGAGAGACAGCGCGAATGGTCCACGAAGGACTTACTTCCACTGTCTGCCAAGCTTATCCCAGAGTTCGACCGTCGAAGAAGCATCCGCGACATGTTCTCCAAGAAGCCTGCACTACCAATGACCGAGAGTTCTAAGTCGATTGTTGAGGAAGATGGTCGTGGCAATATATCTAACGAGCTAGGAGGGTTTGCTAGGATGAAGGAAGAAGCTGCCCCGGCCCCGGAAAACAAAGATTCCTTCGAGCACGCTGCAATGGATACGCAGAGACGGGTTTCTAGCACAAGAACGACGAAAGAGCTTTCGTCATCTTCGGTTTCAAGTCCATCAAAGCCTGTCAAACGGGCCAACGAGACCTCATCCTCAACCCGACCTCTGAAGCGAGGCAAATCTGGGACTTTATCAAAATCTACAGCGCCAGTGGACAAGGGCCAGAGCAGTCTTAAAGGATTCTTCAAGCCTAAAACACAACAGCTCGATAGCCAGCCAGCACACAAGTCTGATGCGGAGCCCGACACTTCTAGCTTTACGGACCATAATGCTCCTCTCGAATCTCTTACTCCGTGTCACCCACATACTGAGACACATCAAACCTCGCCGAATGTGGAGACCGAAACTATAAGCAAGCCCTTCAATCCTGCAGACCAGAAGAGCGTCATTGATCCTATAGTATCGAAGGAAAGTTGGTCGAAACTTCTTGGGAAACGGGTGGTACCGCGATGTGATCATGGCGAGCCTTGCATCAGCCTCACTACGAAGAAACCGGGTCCCAATTGCGGCAGATCTTTCTACATGTGCCCGCGGCCCATAGGGCCATCTGGGCAAAAGGAGAAGAACTCCCAGTGGCGATGCGGAACATTCATATGGAGTAGCGATTGGATTGGAGATGGGAATTGATTGGAACTATTAACATCGGATATTTGAGAACTTGAGATGTCGAGTCTAGCTAACAGCTGTGATCAAGCATATCTGGAGAAGTTTTGAATTGCTGGTAAGTTGACTGCTTCGCCGTCTAAAGGAACTTGCTGACTCTGCAGCCTGTACGGCAACTCAAACTGAACAGCTCGGCACGAGGTCATTGATGTCTATACATCCTTGGTCTCTACACGGTGCAAGAGGCACAAATGGAAAGCACCTATTAAGGCGACAACAGAAGGGTCCATTTTCGCCTCTTGCACCGTGTAGAGACGTGGTATGTCTAGATCCGAACAGGCCTTCTACGCGCAGGTAGGATCTCAGGTGAAGACACTTTCCAAGAGATCATCGAGGCAGGAAACACAGCTGCTATGTAGTATTTGCCTTCTCCGAGAAAGACATACGCACATAGCACCCTGAGCAGACGGAAGTTAGAAACTGAGAGTACCAGTAAATAAACCAAACCCGGTGTCCTTATGCTGCCCCTTGTAATTCTTGAAATTGTGATGAAGCCTAAGTGAACACATTGATGCTTCTGTGTTCCTGCACTTGACATCCCATTGACTGCTGCGCTTCACTCACTCGTACTGACTCAATTACCTCAGGCTCTCGGAGCTCTATGCTCTAATTGTGACTGCTCTTAGTGTAAAGCGTCCATAGCACTTCCTCCCAGGTGAAGTCTTGGCGAATTGGCAAGGCTGGACTTTTAGTGCTAGTTGACCAGCCTCCTGAATTGAAATATGCAGTGAACTCAATCCCCAGCCCCCGACTTAAAATTTTGCACGCTAAATGACCCGCCTCCTCAATTTGGGCTCCAATGTCGCTGAGTAGGTTAGGATTAGGGCAAGGTGCAAATTCTGGTGATCCTGCTTGAGCCAAGGCTCGTCGTCCATGACAACGGGCCACAACAAAGCAATAAACAAACCCCTTTCTTCAAGAGAATTTGGGAATATGTTGAAATGCGAAGGTCACGTAGATAGCTGGCTCATGTATTGCTCATGTTCATTCATTTAACTAATTACGATGGATTCTTTTGAAGAAACCCTTATGTATGCGACTGCCAGTAACCCTGATTGCCCTCTAACGGACCAAGTTCGAGAATTCCAGATCGAACCGAGAGAGGTTCGTACAAGCAAGAAGTCGTAGAAATGTATGTACATGAGGGGTTTTTGTATTTTATGGATTTTGTGAAGGAAAAAGAAAGCGTGACCAGATAAACTCCAACCCCAAGGATGCCCGAACGCCCAAGCTCAGTCAAGCTTGCCTGAGATGGTAGACAAGAAAGATGCAGCCAAGACAAATAAGCAAAGAAGTTTCGTACCGAAGAGATCGTCCGTAAGAAGAAAGCAACAACAAGGTAGTGATGCGAGGTAGACGGCGCAGCTTGAACAAGTGATTGAAGAACTAATGAATGCCGAAGAGGGTTGAAGACGTTGTGGCTTGCTTCTCCAATTTGGTTGTCATAATGCCTCTCCAGCATGGTGTCCAATTCAAGAGACACCCAGTTATGACTCTAATAGTCGTCCAAGCTTTGCATGAGCTCCTGGAACTGATGCTCTCCTGGTAAGTCGAGGTCGAGGGAGTCATAGCCATTGAGGTAAGTAGTGTCAGTCAGGCCAATTGCAGACTCGAGGACATCCTCAAAGAATGCATTGTCGACAGTACCGTCGTTGAAGCCAACCATGTTGTCACCTAGATCAGCGTTATAGGCAGTGGTCATCTCAACAGCCGGACCGGAGTAGTAGAGGCCACCCTGCATGTACAAGTTGTAGGCGGGTCCACTGGCGAATCCGGGAATAGCTTGGTTGCCCATGCTAAAGGTAGTGTCAGCAGCGTAGCCCAAGTTTGAAGCGTTGTGGTTGACGGTTGCGACGTGCTCCTGACTAGCAATGGTATCAGAGCCCTCAGCAGCAAAGCCGAGATTGAAGTTGTCCTGACGGAACTCAGAAACATCGACTCCAACGCCATGCATATCAAGAGGCGAAAAATCGGCCTGAGCGTTGATGACAGTCTTGGTCTTCTTGACGTTGCGTCTCTTGATTTCGCTCGACTTGCGGGGCTTGACCTTGTAGTCACCATAAAGGGCGAAATGCTCCTTTTTGGCCTCCTCGGCAAGCGCAAGGTACTTCCGCTCGACATCACCGCCCTTCGCCTCCTTCCACATTTGAGCAATGACCTTAGCTATTGACAGTCAGCCCTAATGTCCTTTACTAGGAGGAAATACCTTACAGATCTCGGTAGTTCGCATGTGGGGTTGTTGAGCCTTGACCTGGTGGTAGTTGGCGTTCAGGAACAAGACCCAGGCGTTTTGTGGCTTAGGGATCTCGTTCTTCTTGGCACGACGACCTCTACCCTTAGCCTTTGCGGGTTCAGCAGTTTGCTTCAGGTGGACGTAAGCCTCAACGGTGCTGGTAGCAGCAGTATCGGCGACAGCGTGGTCAGAGTAGTCATCAGAATCATCATCGCCAAAGTAGGGGCGAGCGCGGACCAGAGCAGGGTGAGGGTAAGACTCGGTGATATAGGTATAGCCTGCGATGCTTTGACGGTCTTCATCATCAGTAAGCTCCCCGAAGCGGTAACCGCCATTAGGTGCCTTGTGGACGTGGATAGTGCGGCCAAGAGAATCGCTAAAACAGGATGTTAGTATGAGACAACGAGGCCATGGCGGAGACTTACGCAAGTTGCTTTGAAAGAGTCTCGGGGCTGTCGACCATAGTGGTGGCAGTCGTAGCAACCATATAGTAGGCAGCTTTGGCAAGCTTCAGGTTCGTGACATGGCCGACGATGAACATGTGGACACCGCCGCGGATTGTCTGAATGCCACCTTGAGGGAAATTGAGAATGGTAGGACGGATCTTCGCCTTCAGGTGGTGCGAGTAGATACCATACAGCTCGTTGTTGCCGACGAGTCGAGCATCTTTTCTGCATTGGAGCTTGAATTGCTTCTTGCTCAAGCCGAGTGCGGGACCGAAGCCGAGCGTGAGGGGCGAGACCTGACGTGAAGCCATGGCTATTGCGACGTGGATAAGGGAGGATGTATGGTGGAAAGACTTGCTGTGGATAGCAACTGTGATTGGGGTTGAGATGTATGTATGTGTGGTTGATAATCTCAACGAAGAAGTTGTGGGATGTGTTTGGGAAGAGGGATTTTCGGAGCAAAAATAGTTCGTGGGAAATATGAGGGTGTTGACGCTAGCGCCAAGCTTTTCCCGCCCAGGATTCACTACCACTGCTCATACACTCACCTCTGAGGGCTAAAGGGTTTGATCACAGTATCTCGCACGATAATAGTATCTTCGACGAGAATTCTGCGAAACCACGGAGTAACCTGCTGGAAATCGTTCGCCTTCTTTAAGATCACTGAAGCCTTCCGGAATCATGAATCTTCATACTGCTGTTGAGTCTGCGATGCAGACCATCTCAAATCTCAGTGACGAATGGTATGAACTGCCCGAGCTGAGTGACGAATCAATCCTTGACGATGTCGATGCTGAATCCGAGCCATCAACAAGTCGAAGCACCCAAGATCGTGACTATGATGAGTCTGTGCAAGAACAGGAAGGTTCGCGTGCCGTGACCTTCTCTGTGAGTATCGCTGATAAGAAAACAGTTAAGGCTGATGCGCTGTTCAAAGACAGAGAGGAACATATCGTGGAAACGGTCCGAAGCTTCATCCGCAACATCTATTACTCTCACAGTCTCCTACTGAAGAGTGCGAGGGTCACGTTGGGTAGCATTTGCCCTCGCGACCTGGATCCTGTAATTGTCAAAACAAAGCTTCGCGAAATCATGGATCAATGCCGCAGAATCCGCGATGAGCCTCATATGTTCCCGTCCGAAATGCTCAAGGATAAGTTTCTCACGACAATGGCCTTGCTGTCCGGTGCTATGATATTGATTGAACAAACCCGCATGAAACTTGTCGAACTCAAAGAGCAGATTCACAGACCCGTCACCGATATGCATCAGCCGTTTAGCAGTCTACTCTCACCAACGCCAATAGTCTATGCTATGCCGGCTTTTCTCCCAGACAAACTTAATGGGAAGCATCCTTGGAATAACTGGCTAGACAACTCGGCACAACCGGCAGCTGGGTGGATTGCTATACAGCAGAAACTTCCCAAAGCTGGCGAAAAATTGATGCGGCAGATCGTGCTCTTATACGATGCAGTTCAAGAGCAATTCCAGGAGGTAGGTTTCAGTTCGGGGTTGAGACTCTAGCAGCCGCGAACACAGCTAATACAAGTTCTACAGGACCTTCATCAGGACGAATCCTTCGAGGTAAGCATCGAGGCTAGACAGGATCGTACCACGGGTACACAACCACTGACATATTATACAGTACAGTGACGGAATACCAGCACCGGGAGACACCTTTCGGCATATGACTTGGTCCGGATTTTGTACATTTCCATCCTACAGTCTGGGTTTCAAGAGTGGAAAAAGGAAGATATTTGATTTTGACGGGATCATCACACTGGAGCACTTCTCGGAGATGTTATGTAGGCAGTACGATGGAGCCGGCATGGAGCTCGGAACAGACAACTGCCCATTCTTTAGATTTGCTATGGCTTACAAAAAGCTGGAATGATTCATAATTGATTGAAGCAATCGCCACAAGAAATCGCACAGTGAAATTGAAGAAATTGCAGCTCTACGTGAACAAAATGCATACCAGTGCATGCCAGAGCACCTGATCTCGCCAGAATGGGCTAGCGCGCAGAAGATGTTTCTTTGTTCTGCTTTGCTTAAAGTATCACCCTTGAACTACTCCTCAAATCTCGCGCGATCGCCTTCTTTAAAGAAAGCAAAGAAAATACCAGCTTTTCGCGAATCGCATAACAACAACAAAGCCCGAGATACACAAAAATACCTGATCATGGCAGCCGCTGCGCTCAACACGTATATTGCGGCGATGACCTCACCTGAGAAGAAGGCATTACCTCCTCATGAGCAGCTCTCAAATTCAGCAAACTTGCCTGATGAGTATCTGATGCACTACCCTATACTCAATCAGCGGCAGGCTGCCACTGCTATCCGCTGGCAGCAGCAAACCCCTCAATTGTTCTATCAGCAGCTCAGACTCCGTACGCCGCATATTGCGCGACGACCTATACTTCCAAAGAAGTCACTGAATTCTTGGATGGCGTTCAGATGCAAGTACATGCTCCTCGCCGCTAGCATAATCACTGACCTCCGAGCAGCTTTCTACCAGAACCTTTTCCCCCATTTGCAACAAAAAGAAGCCTCGACCTATCTCACGACTTTGTGGAAGCGCGACCCTTTCAAGGCAAAGTGGACCATCATTGCTGCTGCCTACTCGAAGATTCGCAATGTAGTCGGCAAGCCACGAGCACCGCTGGACCAGTACTTGAGCATAATTTGCCCGCAAATGGGAATCATCGGCGTTGATGCGTATTTCGAGCTTCTTAACTGGACCTGCGAGCAGAATGCCGAAGGAGATCTGCTGTTCAAACAAATCACCTTTCCCGATCTTCAGGCTCTGGGCCAACGAATTCTCCATTCGAGCATGACGGAGAAGGACGTAGTGCTTTTCTGTGGCTCTGCGGGTTACATCACCCAAGGTGTTGCCAGACGCATCGCTGGAGCGCGAACAAACCATAGATTACCGCACCATGGCCTCCTTGCGTCAGCTCCAATCATCAATGCGCCTGAAAATATCCAAGGCGATCTCAGCAGCACTGCACAAGCCACTTCAACGGAGTCTGGACTGGATGTACCTTTCACATTCCCAACACAAGCCACCGAGGCCTACGAATGGACGGGAAGTATGTCGGATCTTTACCACCCATCGGAAGGCAGCATCGATTTCGATAGATTACTTAGAAGCCACCACGCCAATCCATGGGAAACAGCCAACATCGACGACCCACAATCACTGGACACCTTGATTGAGAATGGTGGCATGCATGATGGCTTCCTTGTTCCTAACGGTATGTGGAAACCTTCAAAGTCAGAGTATCTGCTAATTGCTGTAGTTCCGGACCACCCAGAGATTTTCTAAGATTCGATTGGCGGCTACGCGTGGCATCCTTCAGGCTTCATGGATTCGAACATGGGGGCNATTCAAGGCAGGTCAGACACGCACATAGATAGAGCTGTGGACTTTCTGAACCAGTCGCATACTCTAAAATGTACATAATGCAAGGGCGGGAATGGATGATAATGATTGGAAGGATTCAAGCCAGCAGGTGTGCCATTTGCGGCGAAGTGATGATATCTCTTTGTTCTTGGTCGTGAAAATAAAGCTGGGAGCTAATGCATGCTAGGTCAGGGTGAGACTCGCTACCAAGTTTAGATCCCGCAGCTGGTGGATCGAATCATGTCACCTCATGACCTGGAGCAGGTGGGGTGGGGTAGGGACTGGTCACTGGTCACTGGTCACTGGTCACTGGAGGGAAGAGTGGAGGGGAGGATAGGAGCTTTCAGCCTGTCGCACCTCATCACAACAACCGAGAGCGACTGAAGTATGCGGCAAGTGAGCCCACATCTCGATGCAAGGGGTAACAAGTTTCTTTACTGCCATCGAATTGTTTTGTCCCACGGTCAACCAACTGCTTGTTGAATATCTCTCCGCCCTTGCTTCCTGATGCATCTTCATTCCTTTGTTGTTTCTTCATCGCCTCGTCCCGTATCTTTATGTCCTTCTTTCCGACGGCTGTTCCAACCTGCATGGCTTACTTGCTGGTTTCTGTTCAAATCTCCGGATTATTTTTCCGTCGGTCACTGAACCTCTGGCTGCTTGCGGGAGCTGCAAATCCTCTAGCCAAGACTCGGGCTGCCTCAATATCTCGAAATTAATTGCGGTATTTCAATTGTTGCATTGAATGGTACTGTTTTCGTCAAAGCCATGGATGCTATCTGAGTAAACTACAGTCTGGATCTACCGAACTGCTTTTTATACTTTGGAACGTATGCAGCATAATTGTTCTTTGAAGGAAGGCGAATAGCTTTTGAAGCGGATTTCAATGATCACCAAGTCTTCAGGAATACTGTATAAGAGGCGCTTACAAGCATAGAAAATGGGAAGATCCATCTCCAACAGCGGACAGAACCGCTCGAAAGCCGAAGACATCATGCTGTCGTGAATATTCACCGAAAGCACGGATACCAGGAACTACAATGCAAGACAGATATTTCTTCAGATCATCGAAGAAGTGAGTAATATACTCTTGGAGTCAAACTACAGTAACCACGACCAAGTCAAGCCAAATACTTGAGGCGGTTCACCCATGAAGTGCCCACTAACAGACGCCAGGTTATATGGCGAACATGCTACTCGGGAGGCATATCTTACAAAGCGCGCACGCAACTCTTCAAAGCATCACATGTAATTCAAGCGAATCGGAATGTGCGCTACAGTATGACAAGATCCATAGGTCGCCTCTACGACTAGTAAACTACTCCTGGTATGAAACCTTCCGCATCTCTCCTAATCTCTGTCTCGCTGCCGCCAGGTTGTTCTCCAGCTGGAGAATCTCGACCTAGAAGTCACTAATTAGCACTGTTACAGAGCATTCAGGAGAAAGAAGACCTACCTGCTGTTCCATCTCCCGGACCTTGAACTCATGTGCACCAAGCTTGCCGTAATCCACTTTGTCATCCTCCTGATCCCGGTCCTTGATCATGCTCTGGACCTGTCGTACAAGAGCTCTGCATGCTGCACCAACAGCTTTGCTCGCCTGTTCTAGCGACTCTTGACTTTTGCTCATGAAGCCTGCCTTTACTCTGCTGGCCGCAACAAGCTGTGCCGTCGATGCAGCAACGTCATTCGAGGCGACAATCAGTTGCTCAGGACTGTTGCGTCCGGAAAGCACACCATCTGCAGTCTCGATCAAGGTATTAGTCGAGGAGGCGACAGCTTTCGCTGCAGAGATGAGACCTTCTGTCCATCTGTTGTTCTTCTTATAGAAGTTACTCTTGGAAGATGTTCCTCGCCCTGCTTGCACGATCTCCTGCTGTGTCACCGTGGCAGCTTTGATCAGCCTCGCGATAGCATTGGTTACGGCGATGGCAGCGTCGAGAATAGAGTCGTGGATACGGAGTTCATAGGTTGAGTATCCATCTTTAGGCTTTGATTTAAGACGTGCGAGGCGTTCAGCTGCAGCATTGATGGCATCGGCAGCTTTGTTAAGCTCGTTATCCACGAGGTCACCCAAGTCGCCCTTGGTATTCAATTTCCCACTGCTTGGCGCAAATGAGTCTGCAAGCTTGCTCAATTTCTGAAGGTTCATCAAGACTTCATTGTTACTGTTGATGACCACATCTGTCTTCTGCATTGGGTCCATACCATCGAGTCTGAAACTCTGGAGGCCGCGGAAGAACTTCACAGTAGATAAGGCGGATTGGCGAGCGCCGTTAGTGAGTTGATCTGCCTTCTTGTCATCCGTAGCAAGTCGAGTAAGACCTTTAGTATTGCTCAGAACGTCTGCGATAGAACTCGAGAAGACATTGATGGTTCGGATGATCTCCGCGTGACTGCTATTGGGCCCGTCTGCGATGAAATTGTTGAAGGATGTGGCAAATTCCATTGCGCTTGAAGATGCCTTCTCGATCTGCGAGAGGACGTACGAAGGTGTTGCGTTCTGATTTCCAGCTTGCATGGAAGAATCAAGCTCGTAGAGGGCATCGTCGACTCTTTGAACTCCGCTTTGCAGCACGGAGTCGATGATGTCGTTGATCTTGCCAATATTTGAGAGAAGCATGGCGTCGATCTCTCCATCTAAGGCTTGATCAGTATCACCACGCGACATCTCCAGCTCGTTCAGTTTGATAAGGGTATCGTCCAAGCTCTGCTTGTACACCTCCAACTCGTCCTCCTTCTCCCTCAATAGTTGTTCTGCATCAGATCCCCCCTCGCTGTATTTCGCATGAACGTCTCTGAGAGCCTCGGATTTCTTTCGGAGAGCTTCTTCGAGATCCGCCATCTCCCTGTTATATTTGGAGAGCATGGAAGAGAGCTCGTTACCCTTACTTCGTTCCAAATTATCAGCTCGGTCAAGCGCCATCCGCAGCTCTCTCTTCAACTTTTCAAGCTCCTCTCGGTTCCCACCTGTGAGTCTATCCTTGTCATGAAGAGCTCGATCTCGTTCCCGAATCATGTCCGCAAGTTCGAGATTCTTGGTCTTGATCTCGCGCTCAAGCTTCTCTCGCCGATCAATTGCTTCCTGCGCTGAAGCAGCCTTCAATTGTACACCCTTGAACTTCTGCAGCAGATCTAGATGCTCGTGACGCAGCTGGGAGTACAATTTTGCCAGAGCCTCATACTTCGTGCGCCATGTGTTGACTTGTTCTTGCAGAGCCCGAATTTGGTCATCTTTACTCCCAATTTGCTGGCCATAGCTGTTCTGCAGCTGCGCAAGCTCACCCTCTAAAGCTTTTATTTTCTGATCATACTGTTGTAGCATAAGTTGATCCTGGGCATACTGTGATCTCGCAGCAAGATTCTCTTGCTCGAGCTGTGCCAGTCGTCCTTGCGTTTGCTGTTGATACTGTTGCGCCAAAAGAGCCTCCTGGTCAAGTCTTTGTTGTTCTGCGAGACGCCGCTGCTGCTCCTCGAAGTCACGCTGGGCTTGAAGAGCCGCTTGTTGCTGGGCATAGAGCTGCTGGGCTTGTCGCTCCTCAAGGACACGCTGCTGATCCTCATATTCTCTGTTCTGCCTTGCCTGCTCGTTCTTCCAGAACTCTCCAATGTCATCTGGCTCCTCTGGTTTCGGAGCTGGTGGGGGTGTAATCTGTCGCTCAATTTCTTGTTTTGGTCTTTGGGGTAATCTGGGTGCGGTGTCGTCCTCGGAGAGGAGATTCGGTGGTTCTTGGGGAAGCTTCGGGACTGTGATCAAGCTTGTGAGGTATCGGAGATTGGAACATTCGTAGTAGAACTTGACTAGACGGTAATGCTGGGCATCGTACCGTCCTCTTAAAGGTTCCAAGGCATCGTCATCTCCGGTTGCTACATGCTATCAGGAATGAACGTTCACACAAGGCTAGCATTGACTCACTGGTGTGCATAGCACGCAGCATGCTAGTGATGAACTTGTAGATTCCGTAGCTCTCCTGCACAAGGGGCACTAAGGCGGATATTCTGCACTCATTATTCCCACCACTCCGGAAGTGCGAGAAGATCAATTTCTGGAACTGCTCGATTCTATCTTGGAGTGCCATGAGGTCGGAGATAGTCTCGTAGCCTTCATTCGGATCGTTGATCCCCTTCAAGCTTATGTATTCTTCGTATTCGAAGGTGCCATTGAAGTCAGGGTGCTGAGCATGAAAAGAAAGCTTTGCAAGTAAAAAGTTCACGTATTCCTTGATTAATGGACCGTATCCCCGAAGCCCTTCTCCGGCCATTCCTCTGTTCAGACTATCGATCCAGCTCCGATTGGCCATAGCCTCGCGCAGAGTTGATGGGTGGCCTTCTTGGAGAACTTTGTGAACCGTTATCAACGCCTTGAAGGTCTGTACTTCGTCCGCTAGAATCGGTTGCCTGCGAAAGAGATACCATGTCAGCCTTGACTTCTCGAGCTTCCAACTTTGCGGCCTTGCCGGCATTGAAGAGCCTCAACAGCCCAGCAATCCTGGAAGATGCCTCTAACCGGCGATCAGAGGTTATTGCAGTACTGACACTTTCATGCCCGCCCAGAAGGCTCCAGAAGACTTGTGATCCCATGTGTACACGATGCAGCTTCGGACATGCTTGCGTTTCGGAGCCGTCTCTTCAATACTCGTCGCCTTTCGGATGTTGATCGCAAGCTCGCCTTCGGACCTGAAAATCATCATATCAGCATACAGGATAGGGAAAAGGCGCTCGAAAGACACATTGAAGTAGGTGGGAGCTGGAAGGGAACGAACTTGGTGTGGTCGACGTTGCGCGTTGTCGGGGCGTAACTCTGCATTTTGAAAAGCGCTCACAGCGCGTACAAACTCTTCTTGATGATGCGGAAAGCCAGAAATCACAGTACGAAAGGAATGTGAAGGAAGAAGCGCTGGGGGGCAGCTGAATGAGGTTGTAGTTGTCGTCTGCTTCAGTAAATGGCCGCCTCGGCGACTGCTTAGCGAGACGGGCTGCGTAATGTGGCGTAGGCAGCCAGCGAAGAGCAGGAGGAACGTTACGAACGAGGCAAACCTTTCTCTCCCAAAATTGGCAGAAGCAAGTGGTAGCAACCAGAAAAAGTCATCAATTATTTTCGGTGAATCAGTTTTTGGAGACGCTCGGAGGACAATTGTGGGAGGAGGGAAGCCTTGATGAATGATGAATGATGCCAGCGCTGAGATGATCCAGTTTCACCTGCGAATATAGAGTTCACAAGCTCTTGAGTTCCACTATCTACTAAACGTTGTGATGCGTTGTTTTTTTAATTTTTTTCACAGGATCTGCCATGCACTTTGATATGCTCTGTAGTTCGATCTGTCGGATCATTCATGACTGCTACACATGCCCCTTTCCAGAGTCTGTATACCCAAATCTCCCAATCTGGGGCCAACCCCTACCTCAATTCGCAGACCGCTGCTATAGCAACTCCGCCAGGAGATGATAGTCTCGGAAAACGCCCTTCTCCAGCTATGTACGTACCTCCATCCATATCCCACTAAAGAAGTCACACTCTACCCTCCATTGATGTGTATTTACAGTCCAGCATCCTCGTCCACAAGAGTGCTCTTTGCTCTAGCTTCCTCCTCCTGAGCGGCCATCCAAGACGGTAACCTGTGCCCGTCTTCCTCCGGACTACTTGATAGAACTCGGTGCGGTAGTCTCCTCTTAGGGAGCTGAGGAGGTGTGGGATTGGATATTGGTTTTGTATATGTCTCGATTTGCTCTTCATTTGCTTCATCAAAATCATCTACCCATGGCTGCATGTAGACGGGTCCGTTCTCAGCCATTGGAGTTGTGGGCTCAGAGTCTGCAGTTGGCGCCTCGACAACGAAAAGTCCGTCATCAGCAGGGCTACTGCTCGAATTTTCATCCTCTTTGCTCCGGCGCTTGGGCAAGGGTGGCGGGGGAACTGCGTGTTTCTGGTTGTGAAACGACTCGAGAACGGAGGCAGTGTCGCTGGGCTTAATAGGCAAATCTGGTGGAGGAATGGGCTTTCTTTTTGGAACAGGAATTGGAGCTGTCTTTGTCTTCTTATCCGGGCGAGGAAGGGGCACACCGGGGGGAGGAAGAGGCTGCCCTCGACCCATCACAAGCGGTCGAGTAGGAGTTTCTTCTGAGGAAGTATCGATTTTGTCTCCATTGCGTTGCAATGCGTTCCAGCCCCATTTCTTTGCAGTTGCAGCCGCATTTGTTACAGCTGCTAAAGACAATCTTTTAGTCTCAGCTGCTGTTGAAGACTTGCTCGATGACGAAGTTGAATTTTCGCGTCTTGGATCATGACCAAAGGAGCCAAACGATCTCGTTGATGGGGCCTCTGATCTGAGCGAGGCAGCACTTAAGCTCGCTGGACTTGAAGGGTAACTAGCATCAGAATGGTTGTTATATTCTGGAATGCCGTTAGAAGCTTGCGGGGTCAGATCATTGTTCATGTCCCTGTCTCCGTCGGACAGAAGCGAGGCCTTTGAGGACGTAGATGACTGACTTCCAGGTTTTTCTAGCCGAGAAGGCCTTGATGGAGAACCGACCGGTGTCTGGGCGGGGGAATTGCTGTGAGATAAAGCAGCAATCGCTGCCATGGCGTGGCTATGCTCTGGTGGAGACGACGGCTTCATAGCGTCAGCGTTTGTCACGTCGGTGCTAACGATTGGTGAAGAAGCATTCGCAAAGGAACCTGATCGGAGTGCTCTTGGCTTATCGGCACCAGAAGATTGGATATCGATACTTGTGGAGGACCCATTGAGCTTCGTGTTCTTCGAATTTATAGTCGACTTTGCAGATCTGCGTGCATAAGCTGTGCTAGGAGATGCCTCAACACCCGGACAGGATGTGCTCTTGTCTACTTGCGGGAGAGCCATAATAGCTTCATTGTGGTCTGCATCCAGATGCTCGACTTCTTCTACATCGCCCTCTTGAGCTGCAGCAGTCTGAGGATCTAAGGGATGCTGCCTGGTCCTGTCGTCCGCCCATATCCCTCCCCTCCAAAGCTTGTCCTCGCTGTTATAGAACGGAGAATCGTCCCAATTCGGGAAGACCAGGCTCTCTGCAACCACTTCCTTGATACGGTTTTCGATTTGCCGTAGAATCAAGGTATACGTGATTTGCCTGGAGCTGACGATCGGCTCAATGCTCATATCAATTTTTGGCATGGTCTGGAAAGACATCCAGAGGCGGTTCGATGGCGGGGGCTTGACGCGGACTAACATGTGGCCCTCTATCCTCTTCACAACAACCGCGAGAAGCAAATTAACTTCTCGTGCCTTGAAGCGAGACCCAAGATCAATTCGAGCAGTAGCAGCCACTTCTATCCGGAAGTTCCCAGAATATTTGACATCCGCTTCCACCACAAGCTCCCCATCCACGGTCAAATCTTTGAGCCGAGGATTCGTAATCACCGGAGCAGCCTCGCCCATATCTATATGCCGTAGCGAAATTTTCGACAGGAATGAGGGAGTCTTGACCCTGGAAATCTTCTTCGTGATCTTAGCCCTCACGAAGTTCTCCACCTCCGGAGTTTTGTACAGAGCCAAGAACACTCTCCCTATCACAGCATTGATCCATCGCGTTTGCAAATGTTCTTCTGACGAGTGTAACCTCTGCACCAGTGTAATAATGTCTTTCACATCGTATTGTAGCGGGATTGGAGGATTATATTTGGAATCGGGTCTCCTCTCCTGATTCCGGAGGAGTGCGAAATAGAAGTCTTCCTTCTCAGAGCAGTTCTCCGAGAAGAGGAAAAAAGGCTTCGACGCCTTCCCATCTGGTGTGATCTCGCCAACATCAGTCCTCCGTGACAGGCAAAGTGCGTTCCGTTTGATGAATAGCTCTCCTTCTGGTGTTTCGTCTCCGCCAGAGTATATGCTAACTTTGTGATGGGCTAACGAAACGACATGGCGGACTTCGAGTTGCTCGTCGTCATCAAAGAGCATAAGGTGGCCGTGCCTGCGCAGATGTCAATCGTGGTCCATACTTTCGCCGACCTGAAGCTACCTTAAGACAACGTAGAACACATTATTCCCTCGCTTCACACCTTTATTTTCGATAGGGCTATTGACCGGTTTCCTGTCGAAGATACTCCTGTACATAGTCTGGTATACACTGGGACTTGGCGCAGACACCGTGGTAGACCCAGTGGGAGTCGTCCTCTCCGGTGGAAGCGCTCCTACACCACCTGGTACGTATGTTCTTGAGACCGCAAAATACCCAGCAGCTACCTCCGCCTCATGACTGTCTCGTGGCTGGAACTTCTCCCCCAATGTCTTCTGTGCTCGTTTGATAGCATCGCTGTCGTCGCCTGGCTGCACAATAGACTCCTCGTCAGTCTCCTGGCTTGCAGTGTGTTCGCGGATGGGGAATGACAGGTAGGCGTGCAATAGAAGCCCAAGAAGGCAAATCGGGATGAATGTGAGGCCACCAAGTAAGTACACGAGGAGGAGGCGAAGCAGACCGCCCATAATGACCCAGTGTCTATCGATTGATAGCTCCTGGAAGCGGCGGAGGGCACATCAATAACGTCTCAGATGATTTCACTCCAGAAACGGCAGGGCAAGTAAATGACGAGCGTGAGAGGTGAACGTCGTGGGAAGTAGCGAAAAGGTCTGAGCAGGTCTGCTCGAGCAAGGTTAGTAGTGAATTTGGTTGTTAGTCTGGATCTGGATCTGAATCTGAGTCTGGACGCATCAGGGCAGGGCATGGCAGAGCAGAGCAGGCTGACGGTTGCATGCCATACCCATGTTCCGCCCGCTACATGCCGTCGTCTGGCCTCGCCTTGGCTCAGTTGGCTGACTTGGCTGGCTGAGTCGGGAGCGGGGGGTAGTAGTGGAGGGTGGGGCGGCCGACTCTCGCAGGTCACTTGACAGTGGGAGGTGAAGCACTCAAGGCACTGCAGGTGAAGAACCGACTCCTTGGATTGGAATGGTTTGTAGAATGTAAACATCTTCCTCCGTATGGTATTGCACTGCTGGACTGCGCTCACAGGGTTTATGGCAGAGTAAAGGATCGCTGATTCGTACACATTACTACCTATTGTTGTTCTATCTTCGTTACCGCAGACCGTTCGTTGCTGGTGCTTGTGCTTGTGCTTGTACCCGCCACAATCGTATGTACAAGCCAGCCTCGATTCCACGGTCTGACTTCGTTAAAAAGTGGTCAGCTCACACGTTAAGCAGAAGTTCCTACCTGACTCACGACCAACCAATCCTTAGTAGTACAATCCGGACTCCAGAATTATCGAAGCAGCCCATCTAGTGAAGATTGATCTGCCACCTCGCAGTGCCCATGTCCCATAAACCCCTTTCCAATGGCCCTCTAAATGCTATGCCAAACAAACCCACATGCAGTCTCCAATTCCAAGCTCCACTCCCAATGCTCATACTCATACATTCAAACCCTCCCATGTTTACCATTCTAGATCTTCCAGCCGTACCGCTAGTCCTGCCAGCTCTTTCATGACTGGCTCCACGACCGATCGTTCCGTGTTCAGCCTTGCCTTCTGCCTTGTCCTGGTGTAAAACACTGGGCAATCCTTGCTGTCGCATCGCACTTCGTCCAGGGGCGAGATACCCGAACAGCCTTGGCAGATCTTCTGAAGATCCATAAATTTTCTCTCTGCACCATTCAGTCTGCTTCGTAACTTTAACAATGCCGCTGGCACGTCCGATAGGCACTTTGGACAAATCGACCCTTCAATTTCCAGCTTCTCCTTGCAGACAAGACATGAAGATGATTTCATGTAAGACTCGAGCGTCTTTTTGTTGATTGTCAACTCCTTCGAAAGTCCCTGAATTTGAAGATTTGCGTCGACTCGGCGGATTCGTTGAACCTTGGGCATCTCGTCATACCAGCTGCGAACATTTGCTCCGACAAGGTTGAATATTCGTTCCAAAGGAGGAATGATATTCTTCGAAATGTAGTACTCTGCATCCAGCTCACTGTGCTCGCTCTCTAGAAGTTCCTCCGGCGCCACGCATCGATCAATCAGTCGTGCCCCCGGAGCTCCTGTGATGACAACGTACGGAACACGCTCTCCATACTGTGGCTCTGCTCGAGCATCTTCCAGCATGCGTTTGGTGCTGATGAGGGCCCCGGGAGGTGGTGGTCCCTTGTCGCTATACGTTCCCAACTTGACTTCCCTGGCGAAACAGAAATCCTGGACAGACACTGAACCCTTCATGATCTTCTCGCACTGTTGCTGAAAATAGCTCTTGACTTGACTAAGATCGGATGTCCGGAAGAGAGTCTTGAGCGCCTTCTCTTCGATCTTCTGCTCCGCTGGAGTGCCATCTCTTCGGACTGTTTCAATGCCTTTTGCATCGAAGTCAGGCTCCGTTTGATTCCTACTCTCGTACTTGAATCCGACATATCGCTTCTTTGCCAGCAGAACGCATGGTAAGTAAACCTTCTCAAATTTGAGTTTCACAGGCCGCGGATTCATGTCCGTGACGGTCTTTGCAATCTCCTCACCAATGTCGAATGCCTGGTCTTTCGTTCGGCCTTTTAGATAGACAAAGAGACTGTCTGTATCTCCATAGACGACCTCAGCGCCCCATCGCTTGACGGAGTGGATAAGAGCTATTGCCTTTTCGAGAGTCTCCCGACCTGTTTGAACAATACTATCCGCGATCTCAGAACATGGCATTCGGCCTGAGAAGGAAGCTGATGTATATCCGTACGTGACGTTTGCGATCAGCTTGAGTGCCAACTGCCTGTTGTTGAGTAACCGTTGAAGTGCTCTATCGTCTTTATCATCCTTCATTCCACTCTTTACCATGACTCGAGTCTCAAGTATCTCTCCCAGCATCTTAGCAAGAAGAGACTTCCGAATCTCCGGCTTGGTGTACATGATTCCATTCGGAGCGATGTTGATGTGGTCCTTCAGCAACTCGAGTAATCGCTGCTGCCTTTTGTAATCGGTAAATCCCATTTTGTTTGTACCACGCCAGTTGACGATTCGACCCAGGAAGGTAGAATAACAGTAGTTGTATGCAATCATGACACTAGGGTATAGACTTTGAAAATCTAGGACCAACAAAGGGCTCGTGTAAAAGGCACTTTGTGGCTCCATGACCAGAGGCAGGCATTCTAGAGCATTCTGACCGCCTACTTGCTTCCTGCTCGGTGACACAAGAAGAAAATTCTCCGGTTTTGCGATACGAAACATCAGTGACTCGACTTTGAACTGAGACCCGCGAGAGAACACCGAGAAAAAATCAACGCCCAACAAGCGGGCCTGTTCGCTGGTTCTCGGAATCAGTTCACTCTGCTCAAGCAATTCTAGGTCCAGCTGGACCCTGGTGACATAGTGGTTGATGACCTTTGCCAGATCCCTCGGCTTGCCGTTGATGTACCAGTTTGTCAAGTCAGCCCAGGTGAAGTGAGGGATACGCCGGTGCAGCAAGTGGAAGGTCACGTTTTCCATGGTATACTGTAGCAGATTGAGCTCGCCTCGCATTGCTCGCCAGATGTTGATCATGTGTCTGCCGGTCACTCGAATGGTTGATGTGTTGTTGAAACCCCATTTGTCGTTGTCTTTCCCAAACCTTCCATGCGATTGCGCTTTCATGCGCGAGAACTCGTCGCACAGGTTATAGTCGTACTTTAGGCGCGCTCGCTCGATGAGGTATCCCCAAGAACCACCATGCACCTCATAACCTGTGAGGATATCTGGATCGTAGTTACGTACAATTTCGACCATGCGGATCATGACATCGAGCTCTGATGACTCTTCTTGGATATCGATAGAGACTTGTCTGGCAATTCTCTGAGTGATTTCACCATCTTCCGAGAGCACAACAACTCCAAGATGTGTCCCGTCGGTTGAACCGTTATTGTGAAGTCCTTCTTCTTCGGACTGTAAGCACCAGAAAAGACACTGGACTTCATCTTCTTCGGGATTGGGTACGAAGCCCCCTCTTGTATTGATATGGACCTCCAAACTCATCGTACTCATGTACTGTGCTTCGTGCTGAACACTTGTGGATTTCTGATCCTGTGTATACTTGAAACCATGCTTATTCTTCTGGGTAGGGCCATCAATCTGAGACAGCTTAGACTTGATGCGCGGATATTTCTTATGCTCTTCCCTGGAGATGTCTAGAGAAGTCTTCCGTTTCAAGCGATCTTTTCGTCCCCATTCAGCGACGTCAGTATATGTTGGAGGCGGGTCCGCGATGACCCAGCTGCGAATACCACAAATCTGTCGCCGTATCTGATGTTGCCTCTCCTGTTTGGCCCAGTCAGGTAAGAGACTGGATCCCTCGCCTAGAACTGCATCTGAAGTGGCAGTAGGATCAAAGTCAGGCAGGAATGGTACAGTTAAGCTCTCTAATCTGAACTCCCTGCCAGCCCATTCTCTTGCACGATCAGGAGTATCAAGTTCGTCACTATAGTATGCGTCCTGATATATCATAGGAGGTAGGCCGAACCGTTGCATGTTGGAGACAACATAGTGCTTCGATGGTGGTATGGAACCAAATGCATAATTCCGTCCATTCCTTGGCTTCCCATATTCGCTTTCCATGGTCCTTAGAAAATTCGTGACCTGCGTCGACGATCGGCTCATACTGGATTGCGGCAACGAGCTTCTTGCCATCCGGCCGTTCTCCAAAACAGAAGAGGCTCTAGGTATATCGAACGAGACATGTTTCTGGGTACCTGAACGTCTGCCGCTCTTCTCGCTTAGCCTCAAGATTGTGTTCGGATCATTAGGATCTTTGACAACTGGGAATCCAAGGGTCTGTCCTTGGGAGCTTTCGACTGCTTTGAAAGATTCTTGAGAGAGTTTTGAAGTGGTCATTACGCGAGTACTCTTGGTCGAGCTATCGGCTTGCCTTATCCAGGCGTGTCTATTCTCGCTATCTGCTTGTTCTGGATTTTTGGCGAGACTGCCATGCCTGGACATCTCACCCGTGGTGTTGATTATTGCGGCGCCGATCGGCTCAATATACTGGCCATAGGTTGCTCGATGTTTCTTCTGGTCTATACCACGTCCATCATCCACACCCTGAGAAGATTGTGTACGTTTCAAACTCTTGATGAGGGGAGGCATAGTATGGTCTTCAAATGGCCAGGAAAATGTCTGGTTCCCAGTATCTGGAGATGCCAGGATGTTCGCGGAGTCCACCGCTGTCTTGTGAAATTTAATTGAACTTTTTGAGACGTCCAGGACATCGACACGAACGGCATCCACGTTGTCGTTATCAAGGCCAGCGGTGGGTTGAGACTCATTATCCATGTCATGCGCAGGCTCCTGAGTATCGCCTGCATCGACATATTCCTCTTCTAGGAGGTCTACCTTCTTCCTTTGGGATAGCTCGATTTCCCGCATTATGTCTTCGTCGGAATCGTAGGGAAAGTCATCCTCGGCATCAAGGATATTGATGATCTTTCCCTCGTCAACTTCTCGGATCTCCAAATCATCTAGATCATAGTCGATACCGTCTGCAACAGCGCCCTGGGTCAGACCCAGAACAGGCCGTAGATTCTCTGGGTATAAATCTTCAACTGCCTCCAGACTCGTCTTAACAGATGACTCGAACGGCGTGGGCTTCACAAATGAACCAAAAGAAATCTTGGCGCCATCGCTCTTGCTCCTCTCTTCAGCAATGAGAGAGCTGACCTTCAATCGGTATTCTTCTTCGTGAATCCATCCGCCTGGCTGAGAATTCCTGGGATCCGCTGACATTGATATCATCACGTCTGCCGGGAAGGGACTAGAACCAGGAGCTGGATTCGTCATTCGAGATTTGCGCCGTCGAGTCTCGTCTTTCCAGAGTCCAGCCATACTGTGGACCAATTTTTCATCCGGGGCGAGGGGGTTGAGACGCTCAATAAACTCATGATGGAGAGGTCGTGGCTTAATGTCTCGCCGGTTTAGGATGTCTTGGAGGCAGATGTCTACTTCCAAGGAACAATGGCTGACCCTTGGGAGAACGGAGTCTTCAGTGACCAGCTCGTCAGGAATTGAACGATCGTGCCAGAGATGAGATGAATTATCGATTTCGTCGTAGTCAGGCACTGGGCCTCGGAACATGACCTTCGAGCAGTCGATATATCCACAGCCATACAAGTTGTAGTCCGCCATCCATTGCAGTAAGTATTGCAGGTGAGCTTCATACGGCTGGAACACCTTTCTCATAATGACGCCCTGTCGAAGGAGATCTGCAAGCCTTGTCATATACATTGGATTCAGCATGTAAATTTTCAGGTAAAAGCGGTATCCAACATAAAATCCGTAGAACGGCATGCCTTTTACAAGAGTAATGCGTGCAACAAATTTCGCATTGCCGTCATACATGTTTCGCCGATAGCTGACAGCGAGTGCGTAATCGACAGAGAGATGAAGACGATGTATGTAGGCTCCGACTTTCACCCCGGAGGTTAGCAGTGAGATCTCATCTTGTAAATGGAGAGCCTACCTTCGTCTTCAACAAGGCTTCCGTTATACTCTACATAGAGATACGGAAAAGCGCCGTGAATATGAGCGCAGACTTTCTGACCTGTTTCTGTAGCGCCAAAGACTCTGATTACAGGAACCTTGGGCTCCTTAGATATCTGAGATGGTTTGACATCACCTCGAAGGGGGGGATCGAACTTGGAAGGCGTCGACTGGTAATGATCGATGCAGTTCAACCGAACACGAAAGAGATCCATCACGGGTGACGAATCGGATCGTGACAGCTCGAATGATATCAAGCATGGCTGACTTCCTCGGTAATCGTGAATCTAATATCTGAGGGATTGCGCAGCTTTATTGAAGGAGGGCGTGTTGTTGTCTCGACGCGAGAACACGAGATCCCGTGCCGATTAGATTGTCTCTTGCCTTCAAGAATTCTCCCAACTCCACAACCTCATCTACCACAGCAACTCACAATATGCCTCCAGCCGGCGCACAACCTCGAAAGCCGAACCCTCCTTCAGCGGCAAATAAGGAGGCAAATGAGTACATTCCATCGTTTATTTCGAAAAAGCCTTTCTACATCGGCGAAGAAGATGACCAGAACGATTACCTCGAACATCAACGTCTGCAGAAGGCTCAAGCAGAGCAATCAAAATGGTACGATCGAGGAAAGAAGCTTGGTCCTGCTGCGACAAGGTTCCGCAAGGGCGCATGCGAGAATTGTGGTGCCATGACGCACAAGACGAAAGAGTGTTTAAGCAGACCGAGAGCAAAAGGCGCCAAATGGACAGGGCAGGATATCCAAGCAGACGAGATCATTCAGGATGTAAAAATGGGCTGGGACGCAAAGAGAGATAGGTGGAATGGCTATGATTCTAAGGAATACAAGGCTGTCACGGACGAGTACGCGGAGCTCGAGGCATTGAAGCAGGCGCAAGCCAAAAAGGATGAAGAGGATGATGAGGGCGAGGATGGTGCGAAATATGCCGAGGAATCAGATATGGGAAGGCATCAGAGCACATCTACAAAACAACTGCGTATACGAGAGGACACGGCAAAATATTTGCTAAATCTGGACCTCGACTCGGCAAAATACGATCCTAAGACACGATCAATGGTTGACAGTGGGGCAACCGCAGATACAGCTGCAGCTTTGGTTGCAGAAGAAGGATTTATGAGAGCATCAGGAGATGCGGCCGAGTTTGAAAAGGCACAGAAATATGCCTGGGAGTCACAGGAGAAAGTAGGCGACACGAAGCTTCATCTACAGGCGAATCCTACTTCTGGAGAATATTATCGACGGAAGGAGAAAGAAGAAGCAGAAGCTAAGCGACAAGCGCACAAGAAGATGCTGTTGGAGAAGTATGGTGGAGAAACCAACTCGAATGCCTCCAAGCTTCGTGATGCTGCTGTTGTGGAATCCGAGAGATACCTCGAGTACGACGAATCAGGTGCTATCAAAGGAACCCCAAAAGTGTCATCCAAGTCAAAGTATCCAGAGGACGTTCTCATTAATAATCACACTTCTGTATGGGGCAGTTGGTGGTCAAACTTTCGCTGGGGTTATTCTTGCTGTCATTCTCTGATCAAAAACAGCTTTTGTACTGGTGAGGAGGGCAAGAAAGCTTTCGAGGAAGCGGACATTCTGCGGACTGGTGGACGCTTCGGCGGCTCTGAGCCTGAGCCGGAATTTGATCCCCCCAAGGAGATTGCGTGGCAGTCGAAAGATGGCAACGAGAAGCCGAAGGACGAGTCTACAAGCACATTGCTAGCTAAGAAGCGCACAGCAGAGGAAATGAAAGGCGGGGTCTCGGAAGAAGCCATGGAAAATTACAGGAGGAAACGGACAGCGGCGAATGACCCAATGGCCTCCTTTCTGGGCAAGGATGAGTTGTTGCCATAGTCAAGAACATTGCATTCAGCGGGCGTTGTAGGGGCTTGCATAACGATGGGAGTTTGTTAGCTTGTATTGAAAGCTTAGTCTATGAATGGCAAACGCAATCACATTTTTTGCGCAAAGCGTTTCTTTTTTGAATTTTGTTGTTGCTGCTCAAAGAAGCTTTGGATGCATATCTCTAACGCCTCGAGGGATCTCCACTCGATGTCCTAAGACTAACACCGTTGACAGAAAAGAGCCCACCGTAGCCACGTATATGCTAGCTATCCTAATGCATCTATTCCTCGTCATCATCATCTCCATCATCGCCACCGTCCTTCTTCTCGGCAGCCTTAGCCTTCTTGCGGCGAACACGGCCAGGACGTCCACCACCAAATGGTGAGCTGAGGGCGAAATCAATATGCTTTTGAGAGTCCAGGCGAACGACGAAGGAGGGAACGTTGACGATTTGCTTGCCGACTCGGATGTGTCTTTGGCGGATGAGAACACGAGCGTGGTGGATGGACTTGGCGAGCCCGAGCTTGTAGACACAAGTTTGTAGACGACGCTCCAAGAAATCCTCAATCTTCAAGGCCAACACGTAGTCGAGCTTCATGCGGGATTCGTCGAGAACACCAACACGGACGAGACGGCGAATGAGGGCGTTTCCTTCGAAGAGTCGCTTGGGATCCTTCTCCTCGAGCGTGAGCAATTGACTGTAGCATGTTAGTAACAATCTGCCAAGTTGGATTGCCAATTTTACCGAGCAGCACGACGGATCTTGGAGAGGGTGAGCTGGACACGCCAGACCTCACGCTTGTTGCGGAGTCCATACTCTCCAACGAGCTTCAACTCGGAGTCCCTAGGACATAATCAGTGACATGTAGAGAGACAAGCTCTAATACAGTGGCCAACTTACAAACGAGCAGACTCGAAAGCTTTGTGGAGTTAGCAAAGAAGATCTGGTTTTGAATCCCAAAGTCGGGCGCAATGGACGAATGGACGAAGGTACAGAAGTACTGCCAACTCGCGCATTGTGCAGCCGATCTTGGAGGGAATCAAGAAGGAATGAATACTCAGACTTACGTCTTCTTGGGACCTTGTAGGTCTTGGAGTACGAAATTGGCGCCATTATTGTCGCTTTTCGTGGTTGTCGAAGTCGTGGTTGAAGTTCAGAACTTTGCGGTAATTCAGAAATTGAAAGTGTGGGATCGAGCTACCCGCACCCACTAAGCCTAACAAGGCCTAAAACTTTGCGTGTAAGCGACACACACTGAGATCCGAAAAAATACACCTCAGTTGATTTTCGCGATATCGAACGCCAAACGACACCAACAATTCCCATCGACAACCACGAAATAACGTCAAGATGGGTCATCCAGCAGGTCTCCGCGCCGGTACTCGGGTATGTCATGTCTTCGGGAGTACACTCTGTCTTCGTAGCACTGGGATTACCTTACGCACGATCACTGAACCTCCCACGACATCTTTTACAAGTCCTGCGATAGTTTTGGCACATTGAGACGATCTAACTTTTGTTCTTATAGTATGCATTCAGCCGAGATTTCCGCAAGAAGGGTATGATCAAGTTGTCTACCTACTTGAGACAATACAAGTGAGTGCAAATGCGCCTCGCCCTGGATGGCCTATGGATCGAAGTTGACACTGCCCAGGGTTGGAGACATCGTTGATATCAAGGCAAACGGTGCTGTTCAGAAGGGGTACGTCGCATCTTTCAATCGCATTCGACCCGATACTAGAAGTCTTGGGGTGGTTTGGGAACATTGGTTGGCGTTGGTCGGGGACTTCAGGACAACTTGGGGCCCTCAACCACCAACTACCACAACAACATATGGAATATATGCTTACTTTTATCAGTATGCCGCACAAGGTTTATCATGGCAAGGAACGTTTAAATGCTTTATTTCGCCCTTTTGCGGTCGAAATTCTGAGTTGGAAAAGTGCTAATTTCTACAACAGACCGGAGTCATTTACAACGTCACAAAGAGCGCAGTCGGTGTCATCATCTACAAGAAGGTCAAGCACAGATACATCGAGAAGCGAGTCAACCTCCGTGTCGAACACATCTCCCTGTCCCGATCGAGAGAGGAGTTTGTCCGCCGAGTCAAGCAAAATGCTGAGTTGAAGAAGAAGTCGAAGACGGATGGCACCCACGTTCACTTGAAGAGACAACCATTGATGCCAAGAGAGGCCCGGACGATTTCGATGAAGGACAACGTACCAGAAACTGTCGTTCCGATCGCATACGAGACCACCATTTAAGCTTTCGATTTGCGGGGTTTGCTTGGGTTTCTTTGGGGTTGGGATGATCATGAGTTCTGGCAGAGGACTTTAGCGTTGCATGACACATGGGAAATTGTGCACTATCTCAGGGAATGAGAGCTGAATTCATCGCCAAAAATACAACAAAAATGTGTACTATGGGTGAAGTGATGTGTTATTGAACGACGTGCTGTGTTGCTCCCCCTTGTCTCCCCTTCCTATCTTGCCCAGGAACCGTATTTGTCACGCTTAAGAAAAGGTTCCCACTTCTCTTTAGGCCCTAACAAGTGTTCCAAGAAGGAAATACTCGTTGTGAAATATGCTTCGGATCCTCGTACCGAAGCATTATTCAATGAGATCACATCGTCTGCAAAAACTGACTGGAGTTCTATGCAATGTCGGTGGGGCTCTGTTGCAAATGGAACTATAATACTAGGAATTTTCATTCAATTATTCGTTTTTGGTTTCATCATTCTATTTGATCCTTTGAATTACTTGAGATTAGATTGCGGCTTCTATATATTATCAAATCCACCAAAATCTCGAGAAAGACTTCAAGTCTCAGACGAAAGTCATACCCATTGCGCTAGCCGTCACTCCATTCAGTGCGAAATTTTGTACCTCCTTGGCAGCTACATAGCATTAGCTCAGATCCTCAAAGCCAAGAAAGATATTGCCTTACTGCCTTTTCCTCCTGAGACATCGAAAACCGTCACAGCGGCACCGACCGTTGCGTTTCCCGGACTCAAAGCATACACGAATTTTCCAGCGCTGACCAGATCGATCAACCCCGGATTCCCGTTTGTCGAGACCAAGTTCTTGACAATACTTCCTGAAGCAGGATCAATTTCAACGAGGTGGTTCACGGCAACGTCGGTAACGAAAGCCGTGCCTGTGAGCGCAGAGAAGGCAGCCCAACAAGTAGCTTTCTGATCCGCGATCTTGGTAGAGGATAACGTGCTTGCGGTGTTTCCAGATGATAGGGACAATGTTGCGCTTCCAAACGAGGCGTCTGTCACGAAGATGTCCGAGGAATTTGGCAAGAGAGCTGTGCCAAAGAGAACTGCTGTGCCGGCTGGTGAAGAACGCGTTTCGGTCTGCGACACGGCATTATTGACGACTGGGAAGACGGAAAGAAAACCGGTATTATTCTTCGTGGGATCTCCTTTCACGGTAGTAATGAGCATTGTTGAGTCGCTGCTGAAGAAGGTCTGTGAGACCGTGTTCAATGGCCCAGCTGGAGGCGTGGTTTGATACAAATCGAAAGGACGCAGAGCAGTGTCCAGTGGCATGAGTCCGTTTTGAGGACACATATTGAAGCAGGCTATTCCTGCCTTGGCTCCAGAGTTTGCAACACATGCTTGTTTGAGAGACGTTGAGAGGGCGACACTGACGGGGAACTCTCCCAAAGTATCGGCTGGCTGGCCTATCATTGTGAGAATCGTCGGATCAGTCGGCGAGATCGAGAACATGGAGATGGTATTCGAGCCTGGGTTGACTGCCACGATATGCTGTTTTGTTCAGCGATTGAAATGCCGTGAATAGATAGGATGGCTTACGTTGCCTGCCACTTTGACTGCACCTTGAGAGAAGAGAGAGTCGGGAGCTGCTACAGCTCCCTTGTCGTCTACTCCACTCATTCCTGCACCACCAGTCGACGTGACAGAACCGTCTGAAAGTGTCCCATCCGCAGCTACTTTCAAAGCTACGATTGAGTTCTGGGCAGCATTGCTGATGAAGTAAACCACCTTCGCATCAGTCGAAGCCACTGCTTGTCCTTGACCTTTCCCAGACTGCGGATTCTTCTTTCCTCGTCCGGCCTGTTTTGCAGTACATGAGCTGTCGCCGGTCATGGCCTGTCGAAGGTTGATTGTCTTTCCGCCAAGAGATATACTCTGCCCATCATCACTAATGGAAAGTGTTTCTCCAGATAGTCCGAGGGGGATTGTAAGAGGTATGGCCGAAGTGAGGAGAATTGTGGCAAGACTAGCTAGCACCGTAGATAATTGGAGCATGATGAATAACAAATTTGTGAATGGATTTCAAAGTACGTGAGTAGATTAAAGAGTGTAGCAAAGCCCAGCTTGCAGAATTATAATGAATGTAAGAGGTACTGATTGTTCTGCTGAAGAGATACATTTTAGATGAGGGCGGCACATCCTAATATGCAAATCCTCCTTCGTATCTATTCTGTGATTCCAGAGATCCTAGTTTGGGGATTTCTATTGATTCCACATCTAATTTTCTCGAGATGGTTTCAACATGTGAGCTCAATAGGCCCCTGGCGCGAGTTGGACCCTTGTACATACCGAGCCAGCAGACCGAAGGTTGTCCTGCCATCTCAAGTGGTGATCAGATGAACCGATAGGTCAACACCACCAGATACTGCAGACATGGGTCTAACAGCTTTGGAATCATGAAGTTCAAATGAGGAATAGTCTACCGGTAAATATGCTGTATGTGAAACTTGGGATGTGAAGTTCCATCCCTCCTGTTTCAGAAGCACATTGGGATCATGTGACTACTACACATATGACATGCCCGCTTCTTCACGATTGTTTAGCCAGGTTCAAAAGGTCATTGTCATAAATTCAGTCTCAAAAGAACTGCAGAAGCTGTATTCTCAGATTCTGCATCCCTTCGAAGTTCTTTCGTGGCGCTACCGAGTACGTGCTTTGAGCGAGCTCTTGCACCAGCTCTTCCGGAATGCTCAATGGGGCCTAAGACCAAGACTTGAGGCCAGAGGCAATAACTCTGCAGTACCAGTACGCCATACACAGGAAGAAATAATGCTCATAAACTCTCCAAAGACTTTCGAGTATTTGATATTAGATAGGCAAGTAGTGCTCTAAGGCTCGCTCACATGAAAACATATAGATAATTTACTTCACGAAGGAGGAGGACTCGCAGCGAATGGAACTTCGAATCATGGTTCCTGCCTTCGAAGCACCCACATATAGCAGATGAAATGATCTCAGACTATGACCATGGCTCTACATAAATGTATCGGGCAAACACGGGCTTATTGCGTCGTACTTGTAACAGAGAAGATGACCAACGTTGGTATGAATAGCTCGGAAAATATTTTCAAATCAGTAAATGCAGCAAGCAAGTCATCAACAATGAGAGCACACAGAACTTATTTTGAACAGATCAACAACAGACCCGAAAACAACAGTCTTCACACAATAATGGACGTCGACTCACTTGCAGCAAATGCCAACATCTCAGGTGCATCTTTAACGGCCTCACTCAAGCCTCCACGAAAGGCAGTGCAGATAAGGTCAAGTTCTGCCAGATTTGGTCTCATCGACTTCGTGTCCCGGAGTACAAACTTGACGAGATGCAGCCGATGGCATTTGTACGTCTGATTCGAATTGAAGTTGCCAGGCTTAGTACGAATGCCAATTTTGATCAATGCTGATCCGAGGTGTTCGTTTCCATTCGGAAATATGACTTATTGAACAGATGGGCAGCTTGATCCCTTCCCCCTGCCCTGACATAGTGTGTATCTTGCATCTCACATGCTGAAATCGGTCCACACTCGTCCAGTCCGAAGGATGTTCTTGTCCCTTGAGTAGACTGCATTCATAAAAAGATAGCATCTCTGCATCTGGCTTGACATGGGAGACCCGAGATCTTGGATATGCTCAAGCTCTCCGATGGACAGAAATGCCACTCCCACCTGAAAATGCTTGGTACCGCTCAAGAACTGCAAATCGCTTCACAGGTGAGTTTCTCTCGTAAGATTACTTCGCAAGTGAATTTGAATGAGTAACACTCGCATCAGCGCTTGCTGAGACGTTTCCTAATCCAATGTTCCGGGGAAATTGTGGTCTTTCCCGGGCTTGATGATCATCTGAAGCTTGGGGCCTCTTGTTAACAAGACAATATGACTGCTCTTATATCCGCCAAGGAAGGTAATCTTAATTGCAAACGGAACACGATATGTGAACAAGGTCGGTGTTTCGTGTGGGCCCATTTTGGAGCTGAATTATCGTACGCTCCGTGCTCAAGAACAGACACCAAGACGTAACTAGGAGACAAAGTATGGCTACGCGACTGCTGCATTTTGGTGCACTATCAGCATGTCGAAGAACCGTTCCGGAAGGTGATACGAGGCTTACAAACTTTGAAATGGGGGTGAGCCGTGCTAGAGCTTCAGTAACACGAGATATGTATGTAGTTGGGGTAGTTCGTACACCGTAGTGCTGATGATACTCGCGTCTGTAGCTTGCATGAAACGCATACTATGCAGTAAAGCACATTTCCACTGTAACCGAGAACGGGGATGATCCATCTTAAGGCATAACGCATTAACGGAGGATGCGCTTGAAGATAAGCTTAAAAACTGGAAAAGATGGGAAGAGCATGATAATTCGGGGAGATCTTACAATATTATCTTCAGGATAGAGGAAGAAAGTTCTGTTGACGTTTCTCGATTGCGCGGGGGCTTGAAGAAGGAACTTTCGGGGTTTGAGAGGACATAAAGTCCATTTATTTTTGTTCTTGTACTGTAGGTGGCACTTGTAATGCGGTCTGATCATCCGTTGCAAGCAGTAAGGCGCATGCATGCAGGAAAAGTAAAAGTCCGTTACGTACTTCAAGACTTCTTGAGAGTTCCAACACCTGCGAAAAGCTATCGGATCGTGCTCTCGCTTCCCTGCCCTGGCTGTGGAAAGGTAAATAGGTAAGGTACCTACCTACCTGCCTTATTGAGTTCCGGGCGACGTCCAAGCTTCTGGCAATGTAGTGTAGTTCATTGCCAGGGAAAGCTACCTAGGTAGATTTTTGGCTGGACCACAACCCTATTGACGACGGACATGCGAGTGCTAGGTATTACTTATATACCTACTCCGTAGGTACCTTAGGTAGACATGTCCTGGTGATCCTGGCGGCGCAGAGAACCCGAAGCTGGAAAACACTGGCTATCGAAATGCTCTCTATTGTTATTAAATTTTGCTTTCCGTTGCAAATCCAGTGCAGGATCAAGAACCAGCAGGAGATAGAAGCAATATGTGCATCAAGGTCTGTTCAATTATCAATAGATTAAATAGCAATACTCAACACCAGGTAACAACGAGTACGTCGGTACATGAGCTCCATGTAGGCAGGGTAGGCTTTCACGCGCCAAATCTCGCACCAACAGTTCATCCGCCGTGCGCACTGCTCACCAGGCCAGGCCAGCTCAAGCCAAGTCCCAGGTCCATGATTGTGCGGCTGTGGCTGTGGGCACCAGCGATCGGCCGCGTTAACGCTTCCCACGCTGAATCGAACCTGAACGCCGAGCGGTCATTTCGACGCATCAAAATTTCTATCGAGTCTTTGAGCATGTTAGAAAGGTTGGAATGCAAGCAAACGCTGTGCTGTGCTGTGCTGTGCTGTACCGTAGCGTGCCGCACTCGTGTAATTTGCAGTATGTATCGTACTGACTGAGTACACATGCCCGGATTATTGATGCAGGCTCTCCTGACCAACTTCCTAGTCTAGGTAGCTGCCAGTACTCTTCGTTCGTGCTACCTGACAGTAGACTGCTAGTTGAGGTCATCAGTCAGTGAGAACCTACACCAGAGCATGCCCAGCGTCGCCAAATCCAACGCTATCGCCATCGTCCAGCCAAGGACCAAGGACCTGAACCTGGAAGCTCAAGACCAGGGCAGGGCTTGTCTGTTTTCTCCACCACGAAGCTCCAGTCCAGTAGTGACCCAGCCCAGCCGAGCCTGTCATATCCAGGGCTACCTGCATCCCATCACATCCCATCCCCAGCGGACCAGACCACCAGTGACCAGACCATCCTATCCGACAGAAGGGAAATGGATTAGTGTGAGAGTGGTCCATGTCCACTGGTCCATGTCCAATTGTCCATATCGTTGCCATCGCTCCACTCTTCACTCTTCTCCGCTGCACCTTCCTTCTCTTCCACTTTAATCCAATCTTCAACCACTCCAACAGGACGACAACGACGATTCGACGTCGATGACAGCTCATAAAGGAGCATCTGACGAACCCCGGTCCTGCTGATTGATTGTCGTGGTACAATAATGTTTAACGATCACTCGACGTCTTATTAATCGACCAATCCCGAGAGAACCGCCTTTCTGCTCTGGCTTGCTGCCCAGATTCGAGCGGCTCTGCGAGGAACGGCAAAGTGAATATTGCGGTCCAACCAGCAGTGTGAAGCATTTGAGGGCTATTCAATATGTCCGAGTACGTGGAAGTGTCTCTAGATTGCTTCCAAGCTACTAACATTGTTGTAGCTTCATCCAGATAGCGGCTTTCTCGCAGCACAACCACCCAACTTCTCAACGGTCTTTACAACATCTTCGATCGTACTCTTCTACCACGAGCTCGACCAAAGTCACCCCCAAACCACCGCGGCCAGTCTCGAAATCGATAAGCACATCTGCCTTGCACACTCTGGCGACCGTATCCAGCGCACCTGGATTGCCTTCAAGGGTCCGAAGCCCGTTTAGTGACGATGATGGAAACATGAGTACATTGCCAGATCCTCGAAGTCGATCAATGACTCCAGCAAACGAGAGCGGGGTAGCGAGTCCTGCCCAACATCCGGATCTGAGCAATGAAGTAGCTACCTTGAGCAATAAACTCATCAACGCAATAAATCATCAAACCAACTTGGACGACACGCTGTCCGCAACACGGCATGAATTGGAGAGCGCCCGTGAGCGGATTAAGCAGCTGGAGCAGGAGAACCAAGAGCAGGCTGCATCATTGATTCGGGAGGCGTCGATCCAGAAATCAACCGCGGAGGCCGAGAAGTCCAAATTTCTTGCCAGTCTAGCAGAGGAGAGGAGACAAAGAGCCGAGGTCGAGAAGGAGAAGAAGAATATTGAGCTGGAACTTGAGAATCTGACAACAGCTTTGTTCGAGGAAGCCAATAAGGTAGATACTCAATCAAAACCCAATTTGGTCGTTGGCTAACAAGTGCAGATGGTGATAACAGCCCGGGAAGCCGCGCAGAAGGATCACGATGCTGTTCAACGAAAGAACGACCAACTCAGAGCACAGCTAGCCGATACCGAGAGCTTGTTAAAATCACATCAGGAGCAATTGGCGGAATTGAAGCAGGTTATGGAGCATTTGACGGAAGAACGAGACGACCAGACCAATCAAACAGCCCCTTCGACCCCTGGTCTGAGCAGATTTGATAGCAAAGAGGATGCCACTCCAGATACTGAAGCCCCAAGTTCAACAATCTATGAGGCTGTTTCTCCGTCATATCCCACGAGCTTCACACATCTTTTGCAGCCTGTGCTCCGGACAGACTTATCAGCTTACGAGGACTTCTCATCGCTGCTACGCATGTCCAAGAATGTTCCAGCAAGCAGTAGAGTCTCCAGCGGGTCATATGGGAGTATCGGGCTAGGCTTGGGCCTTGGAGGATATGCCCCGTCTCAACATGGCCCAACAAATGGATCTTCCACCTCTTTATCAACTGCTGGAACTCTAGGCTCATCTCCAGCGACGCCTACGACACCCGCGTCTACAGTCAGTAACGGATCGACCAATGGTCCAAATTCATTAACTCCATTGAAGGATACAAAGTTTTACAAGAGAGCTCAAGCAGAGGATATCGAGCCTACTTTAAGGTTAGATGCAGCACCTGGTCTTTCTTGGCTCGCTAGGCGGACGGTTTTGAATGCGGTATGTGAAGGCTCTCTAGTTGTAGAGCCAATGCCCTCTACATCCAAGCCCTATTCCTTTTCTTGTTCGCTGTGTGGAGAGTCGAGGAAAGATCCCGCCCACACACGCAGTCATAGATTCAGAACGAGCGAAAGCGACAGTGCTCAAAGATATCCTCTATGCAAGTACTGCCTCGGTCGGGTTCGTTCCACCTGCGATTTCCTTGGCTTCTTGCGGATATTGAAAGATGGGCACTGGAGATGTGACGATGAGGAATCGGAGAAGGCAGCATGGGAAGAGAGTGTGAGATTGAGGGAGCAGATGTTCTGGTGTCGGGTTGGTGGCGGAGTTATTCCTGCTCACCACGGCCATGCGGATATGGCCAAAAGTCCCCGCATAAGTCAGGAGAGAAAGGATCAGGAACGGAAGATCAGTGAGGAATTGGAGCGGACTGGAGAAATTCAGCCAAAGGATATCACGCCTGTGGACGTCACATTTAGCTCGCCAAGGGCAAGCAAAGTCCCTGTCAAGGAGGATATCACTGGGTTGCCCAGCCCCGCTACTACTTTCTCTGTAGAGGAGGACAGTGCCAGAGTGATAGACGTCTCAAATGACCCCATGAAGGCGGAGAGTGCGAGGAACTCAACGCAGTCAACAAAATCGTTAAAAATCGAATCACCGGCTGAGGGAGAGAAAGAGGGAGGGCAAAGACTCTCTATCACGATTCCAGGATCTTTCGAATGAGCAACGGGGACATAGATGCCCTGAAGTCATTTTCTTTTTCTAATGTTTATCTAGTGGTGGGATTCGGTTTTCGACAAAAGAGGCGGCGTTGGGCATTTTGTATTTTGCATGGCGTATGCGAAGCCATGATACTGGTATGGGCCAGGCGTTTGATTCCTTGGGGGGGTTTTACCTATTGAACATAATTATTGGCTAATGAGATAATGCCAAAGGACGCTCAGGGAGGCATAGCAAAGTATAGATTAGAAGACCCCGATGAGAGACGAGATAATAGATACCTTGAATGTATGGTTTGGTAGTGCTTTCTGGTAAAATGTGTCTGCGTGAACAGCATATTAGAAGTCATGCGTAATAAAACACGACTCGTATCAACAGGACTTGATTGCACGTCAGAATGAAGAGGAGAAGGGCAAATATCCTGAAGGCGTCCCAAACCGGAACAATGCATGGTGCAAGGCCAGCGATTCAATTGGCCGACTCGAGGCAAGGCTGCAAAATTCTTAGCGGTAGCCAGAACCTCCATCTTATCGCTCGACCGACGGGCAGACCACAACTTGTCGACTTCCACAATCCACAGGCCATTCAGCATGGCTCCTTCAGCCACTAACGGCGATGCAATCGCAGTGCTCGAGGAGATCAAAGCACCTGCAGGTGTTGTTCTGCCACCAAGGGAGATCAAAGGTACGCGTTCAAAGTCCAAATTATCTTCATATCTTTTGACACCTTTCAGCTATCCTCGAAAAGACAGCAGGATACGTGGCGCGCAACGGCAATGTCTTCGAAGGTATGATCAGGAGCTCTTTCTCCAGGGATGTAAGCTGATGATGGTAGATCGCATTCGAGAGAAGGAAAAGCATAACCCGAAGTTCTCCTTCCTCAGCCCGAACGATTCATACAATGCATACTACTTATGGCGACTCAGCGAGATCAAGGAAGGAAGAGGAACTGCTGTGGCAGCTGGCAGAGCTGGAGAAGCAGAAGCAGAACCCGAAAAGCCTCAAGGGCCGCCTGAGCCCCCTGAATTTCATTTCTCTGCGCGAATGCCAAATATCAGTGCGCAAGATTTAGAGGTTGTGCGATTAACGGCGCTTTTTGTGGCGAAGAACGGAAGACAGTTTATGACGACTCTATCGCAGAGGGAGACGGGAAACTATCAATTTGATTTCTTGCGCCCAAATCATACTCTCCACAGCTTCTTCCAGAGGCTGATCGATCAATATACGACGCTTCTCAGAGCTGGCGGAATGGATGGTGAAGGTGGAAAGCTACAGCAACTAAGAATCGAGGAGCTACAGGCCAATGTTGATGATAAATTTCATGTTCTGGGCCGGGCGAAGCAGAGGGCGGAATGGTTCAAGTTTCAGGACGAGCAGAAGGCGAAGAAGGAAGAAGAGGCCGAGAAAGAGAAAACTTCATATCAGCAGATTGACTGGCATGACTTTGTGGTCGTCGAGACGGTGGTCTTCACCGAGGCAGATGATCAGGCGCATCTCCCACCTCCAACATCTCTCTCGGAGCTTCAATTTGCTTCCCTGGATCAGAAAGCTATGATGTCTGTGAGTTCACACAACATGCGCATCGAGGAGGCCATGCCGGAAGATACAGACTACTACAATTCATACCCACAACAGCCACAGCAAATGGCTCCTCCACCTGTTCCTCAACCTGCCTACCAACCACAATACCAAGATACTCGAATGCGGAACACAGACGAGGAGGATGAGGAAGAGCAACGGATTCGTGAAAGAACCGAGGCGAGACAACGTGCTCAGCAGGCACAGGCTGAAGCGAAGGGCGTTGCCGCACCGATGAAGATCAAGGAGAATTATGTACCAAGAGCAGCTGCCAGAGCGGCGAACAAGCAGAACATGGTCTTGTGTCCAAATTGTAGGACACAGATGCCTGCGAATGAGCTCGAGGAACACATGAGAAGTATGCACCACCCTTTTCACTTAAGTATTCAGAGCTAACGAGATTTCCCAGTTGAGCTTCTTGATCCCCGCTGGAAAGAACAGAAAGCAAAGGCAGATAGCCGCTACGCCACAACCAACCTTTCCACTCAAGACGTCGCTAACAACCTCAAGCGTCTAGCAAGCCAACGCAGCGATCTCTTCGACGGCGTGACTGGCCAACCCATCATCTCAGAAGAGGAACTCGCAAGGAGGAAGAAAGCGGCTACTAGTTATGACGGGGTGGCTCCAGAAAAGGGTGATCGGCGCCTGGATATGATGCAGAATGTCAACGTCGAGGAGCAGATTCGGGCCATTCATCAGAAGTTTGGAGATAAGAAATAGGGCTTTTGCTTGCATATGGGAGGGTCAAGGGCGTTTCTGGCGCGGATGGCTCTGTATAAGTATCGGGAGCAAGTTGGGACATGGGATCATGATACTGCATGAGTGCTTTGTTAGGAATTCTCATTGTATAATCCATCTGACTTTTCGTCGAACAAGGTTTAGAAAGCCAGAACTCGTAGCGGCTGAATCACGTGTATCCCTTGATATTCCCGCGCAGCGCGTGGCAGTCGGTAAAAATTCGATCCAAAGTCAACAAAACGTTCTACAGAGCCAAGAACAAAGGCAAAGAGATTGGCTGTAGATGCTTACTCTGCTGGCCGCTCGTAAATATCCTGCTCAACACGCAAAAAGTTGGGGCTCGAAAGGCGACTTGGAATCTGAGGGGCCAGGTAAATAAATACTCTCGGACAACTATTCGACGACAAGAATACAGGGAAAAGCCACAGACCCAGATACTTATACTAGATCCACACAGATCTCCGAAAAAAAAAATTTGAACTGCTATATGCTTTGAAGTAAAATCCCCCTCGAGACGTTTGAGAATGACGATTACCATTCGCAACCAGAGGAGTAAGAGGTGGGTGATACCTTGGCTTGGGGCTCAGCGGGCGTGCTGGCTCATGATCGGCGTCTGCAGAAATTTTGAATCTGGAAGCCTTTCCCCATCACACTCTTGATTTCGGTGCTAGGCCATGTCCACTCCGCGCACTTCGAATAATTTGTGGGAGGTAAGGATGGAACGACAGACAAGCTGATAGTAGGACAAACTAGCCCCTTTCCTTCTTAGTCGTCCTCCCGCCATGCCAGGGCGAGTTCTCCCAGCTCTCACCATCCCCTTGCACTGCCATCCTGCTGAGAGCAACAACTGCCCTTAAAAGTCCGCAAAATATCCGGGTTTTATAATCAGAGGACAAAGACAGAGAGTATAACTCGATTCAGTCGAATGGTTCTGCTTTCGCTCTCAACACCGGTAGGGATCTTCTGTTGCCAACAGCACACGCCAAACACAGAAAGAATGTGCTCTCCATAACCGCCAACCTCACCACAACTAAAACAGCGCAGGTGGCTTTCGGCGACACTCTTCAGCCAACCTGAAAATCATTTGGGAGTGATAGCCATGTTTTAGCATAACAGGGACAAGATCCTCGGCGCTGTGGTACCGGCCTGGCACCTTTCGAAACTTTCAGCAGAACTTCGACGAGATAAGATCACCAGCACAGCAAACCGTGTAAGGACAGCAACGTTGGCATTCTCTAACATGGTCATCGATTTTTTCCTCCCCCGATGTCGTGCAGTAAAGCACATGTTGGATTCTCTATGGCAAGCAAACCGTCGCCCCTTTCGAAGTTGACTCGCGGGCTGGTAGCCGAGGATGCCCTTGCAACACAGTAAACAAAGTCTGTCTATTACCAAGCAAGGCTTTCAACCTTCCTATGGTCCGACGCCAGCATTCTGACTTGCATTGAAATATCGACTTCTCCCAAATCCCAAGGGAGAAGCCTGTTAGTCCCACCATGCTTCCCTTGGAAATTTCGGCACTTATCTCTGTGTCACAATGCACAAAAGGACCAACGTGTCCTCAGAAAACGAGGATCTGCGATCTGAATGGACAATGACCTGTGGACACAAGTGCGACGTGCTCACTCCCAAGTGCAAAGATGTGCCGTTGGGCATACTTTGCTTTTGAGCCGGTATGGACATTCGAATTTGAGAATAGTGCTCCCGTTAACATCATGGCTGCATTGCATCTCCTCTTGGAAACATGAACTGCAAAACATGAAAGCGTTTTCTATCTTGGGGCGTGCAATTGGAGAAAGACTGTGGCCTGGAATATTTCTCCTGTTTCTTTTTGCATACTTGCAATTCTTCATTCATGATTTTGGGAAGACTCCTTGCACATCCCATAAGAGTGCTTGAAAAGCAAGTGGGCTATCTGACTTCAGATCAGACCACATAGCACCCACGCAAGTTTTGATGATTCTACCTCGAAACTTGGGCTGAAGAATAACGCAAGGTTCTTGTATACATGGTATAACAGTATCCCGAAGAGAGAAGTCCTCCAAGGAATCCCAGCTTGATTGCTTACTTTGGCAGAGGTACCAAGTAGAGCAGCTTTTATCATGCACAATCTTCCTGCACCTATAAGGCACAGGGAGATGATACATCCTCGGGAATCTGTTAATGCATGCAAGCTGCAGATTGGACGTGGGAGCAGCCTCTAATGTCATCTTAAGTCAAGCAGCATATTCGAGGCTCGGAGTCATGTATCCACGAGTTTCATCTTGACGGATAATGCGGTGTCTGCATTTTCGTGTCGCTTTTCAGCTAAATAGCCACCGAGTTTATGATGTCTGAGCTACAAGAGAAATTGTCTTCGGCTTCTCATGATTTGTCTGCCCGCAAATTCAACCAAAACACCGGTTGATGATGGTGCTGGGATGAGGCGTTAGGTATTGGCAACCGAGTTCCAATTGGTACAGTGCCCAGGGTGTTTTCTCCCTTCATCGTTCAGATCTATCTGGAAAGCTTCTTTCATGACTCTTCCACAGCTGCTGCCTGTGTTCTTCATGTTCTGGATTTGAAGTTTCTCCAGGATAGCTCTGCGATCGACGTTCTCCAATATGCAATGTCAAAGCCATTTAGCCCTTTCAAGCCTCATCCTGCTGCTTTTCAGTCACGCCATTGCGTCTCATTGACCTCCAAGGATGCTTGAAGGGAATTCGCAACCCAGGAAGCGACCAATCAGTGTCGTTTGCACCTTGTCGTCTTTTAAGGTGGCTCGAGCGCCCAAATCTCTCTGCATCTAAACGAGGCAAAGGAGGCTATCCCTTTCGAGGTTTGTTTACTTCGAAGCGAGGCGTGACTTAGAACGACATCTGCGATAAAGTTTTGCGGTTTGAACCTCGAGCTACATAATTGAAAACTCTGCTCTGGTCTAAAATTTGATCGCGATTCGAAAGGAATGCTTGAAAGGTGAACATGGCGCTAATTCGTAAGACCCGGTCGCCCCTTCCCTAGCGTATATGTGTGTATGTTTTTGCTTGTATCTGATGCTTGTGTGGGAGGTCGTATTCGTGGTACGGATTTTGGAGGAGTATAGGTTCGGAGGAAGGAGAGAGGAGTAGTTCAGTATCGATCGCGGGGTATATTGTCGAAAGAAGCTGGATATTCCGTTAGCAGGTGTTCAGGTTGTCCATGGCATTCTACTTCTGCTGATCGATGGTACTCTTCCTACTGCCGCCCAAACCCATCTTCTGCGCGATATATCTCAATGCTGGTTCAAATCTATCGTGGTCAGATGCAACTCGGCTGGTCGCAAATGATTTGAACCAGAATTGAGATATATCGCGCAGAAGATGGGTAAGTGGTCTGCCTTCCTTGATCATATTGATGAATTTGCGCGTCAATTGCTGTCGCAAATCTCCCCTTGAGGTCATGTAACTCTGCTGGAGACTCAGATTGAGGTTCTGGTCTCTGTTCGTGAAGCTGTTGGACCTGCGTGGGTTCTGGCACACTTTGTCATGGAACTTGTCGTCAACTCAATTATTGAAGCTCCCAGCATCTCAAAGTTGAGTGAGAACCTTTGCAGAGACTGTGTGGTTACATTCGTGGAGGATATGCGATAAGTTTGAAAAGAGTCCTGTCGATACCACAGAACAAGCTTCTGCCACTGATGAGTATTGAGACTCGCAGATGGAGCAGCGGTTACATGCGCACCATTTCTCATACTTCGTAATTGCTGCACGCTCACAGAAGCTTCCGATGACTTCACTCTCCTTGATTATGTCTCTGCGTCTCGTAGATGACGATCAGGGACACCGAAGTATCACATCGGGCTGGGAGGAATTCTGATTTCAATGGTTTCAATGTTTTCAATTCGATACTTGTCCCTGTGATAGCTATTTACATGTCTCTAATCATCTACATGCTCTGTACCTCTCTCTTTTGCCCGCTACTGGGCACCAACGTCCAGCTCAGCTGTTGGTGTAGGAGTAAGAAAGGTCCTGGTGGTAGAAATGGGTCTGCGTCCACCTCAAATCTACCTGAACTAAACTCGAAAAGGGCGAGCTAGGAGCCTGAGATGAGGGCAAATGTCCAGAAAGGAAGGGTGAATGGCGCAGACGAGGCCAACGAACGCTCCTTCCCGCGCTAAGGAATTCCTCTCGATACCTTTCTGTATAAAGTCCCCGCCCTTCCTCCCTCCCACAACTCCTTCCTTCTATCCACAACCTCTCCCCTCCTTATCTTTCGTGATCTTTTGATCAATTCCTCTCCCTCCATCAACGTGTAAGCTTTCGCAGGTCAAAGTACCTTCCTAAGCTCCGACCTCATCCAAAGTAAGTTTCCCAGCCAGCCCCAATTCCGTGGTCAACAGTCGCGATCGCGATCAGAACACGGCAAGAGCACCGCAACACCTTCCCTCCAAACCCATCCCCCAAGCACTCTCAACAGTAGACTTTGTGTACTCTGTTACCTCCTCTCTCTTCATCACGTCTCTGACTGGGCTTCAATTGCTCACACGTCGTTCGCTGCAGATCGAAACATAAACATCCACCTCGTGTTGCTTGTCAACACCCAACAACGAGTAAGTATATTCTCCTTCTCCCTTACGTCTCCGCCTGTTTGAGCTCTGCCTTGAGCTTATCATTGATTCTGCAATCGATCGTGGGCGAGGCCAGAGCAAGGAAATCGTGCCATTACACTCTGCTTGATCACCTGCCTATCCATCCATCTACCTTCTGCAACAGTGAACATCTTCTGCAGAAACTCTTGGTCTACTCTCAGTTTTCCTGACCTTTATGCTTGCTTACAGATAACCTTAAGATTGTTCTTCACTCAGAAGGTACGCATGCCTACAAGTCATTCACAGCTTGACAAACTCTTCTTCTTCCTCAGTCAACATGTGCCTTCCATATCCTTCACCTATCCTTCGTACTCTACAATACTTCTACTTCCCTGGTAGACATATGGCCTTCATCCATACACAAGCTTTTATTCCATACAAAGTTCTTCTTCGATAGCACACAACACGTGTCCATTATCTTTGGATCTGGCTAACAACTTCCACAGTTCAATCTTCACCATGGCTGATTGGGGCACTGCCGACATGCAGGCTGCTCTGCCAGACGCAGCCTCTGAGGGTACTGCTGTAGCTGCTCCTGTTGCTCTTCCAGCAAAGAACCCACAAGAGTATGGTTGGGTTGAGCCTACCAAGTACAATTACGACCTCTATACCAAGTCCTCTAAGGAGCAGGCTGAGGCTCAGGCAAACGTTCTGGGTGAATCTGCTGTTACAGAGGATGTTGGTGTTGGTGGCATTGCTGTTGGTGACTGGGCTAGCAACGCTAAGACCTACACTTGGGATGATGAGTATGGTGATGTCGTTCCTCGCTTTCCTGATCTTGAGAAGCAACTCTTCGGTGCCGAGAACCATGTCCGTACTGGAATCAAGTTCGAGAAGTAAGTGATCCATCCCAACTGCCAAAATCCAAATAACAAGTCCCCAGTGTCGCCNAAATCGAGGTTACTCAAGAGGGTGCTCTCCGTATCAATCCGATCAAGCACTTCTCTGATGCTGGCCTTCATCCGGTGATGTTGGAGAATGTTCAGCTTGCTGGATACCAAGTTCCGACCCCCATCCAACAATATACCATTCCCACAGTTATTGAGGGTCACGACTTGGTCGCATGTGCTCAAACAGGTAACTAGTCATCAGCCATACCTCAAAGTCTCCTTACTAACAGCTACCAAGGTTCCGGCAAGACCGCAGCCTTCTTGATTCCAATCTTGTCAAAGTTGATGGGTAAGGCCAAGAAGCTCTGCGCTCCCCGCCCAAATCCAGCCACCTTCATCTCTGGAGAAACCCCAGGTGTTCGTGCTGAGCCATTGGTCTTGATTGTCGCTCCATGCCGAGAGTTGGCAACTCAGATCTTTGATGAGGCTCGTAGATTCTGCTACCGTTCCATGCTTCGCCCAGCCGTTGTCTACGGAGGCGGTCCAATTGCGGAGCAGATTCGCCAACTCGAGAAGGGTTGTGATATTCTGATTGGTACTCCTGGTCGTCTTTGTGACTTCATCAATCGTCCTCATCTTCTTACGCTTCGGCGCTTGAAGTACATGGTCATTGACGAGGCTGATGAGATGCTCAACACCGACTGGGAAGCTGAGCTCAAGCAGATCATGTCTGGTGGTGGTAAGAGTCTCTCGACACCCTTCCAGTCAATAATTGCTGATGAAATGAATAGATCAGGAGGAGGGAAATATCAAGTACTTGATGTTCTCCGCTACCTTCCCAAAGATGGCTCGTGATCTTGCCACTCAGCACTTAGCCCATAACCATGTCCGCATTCATGTCGGCCGTACCGGTTCTTCTCATCAAAACATCAAGCAGGATGTTGTCTTCGTTGAGCCCCACGTCAAGAAGCAAGCCCTGTTGGATCTTCTGCTCTCTGCTCCACCTGCTAGAACTATCATCTTTGTCAACAGCAAGCGAGCTGCAGACGAGGTTGATGACTTCCTCTTTAACAACAACATTCCTTGTACATCCATTCGTAAGTATCCAGTCTGAACGTGGAGAACGCAGTCCAATATTGACCTCTTTCTCTCATTTAGATGCCGATCGTACTCAGCGTGAGCGCGAGGACTCCATCCGAGCTTTTCGATCAGGCAAGACACCAGTTTTCATTGCTACCGGCGTTTCTGCTCGCGGTTTGGATATCCACAAGGTTATGCAGTCAGTACACAGTCCGCAAAATGACTCCAGAGCATTTACTAATTCTGTGTCCAGTGTCATCAACTTCGACCTTCCCTCTACTCAATATGGTGGTATTCAAGAGTACACTCACCGCATTGGTAAGCTGGTTCTCTCCTTCCAATCACAAAGCTGATCTTAGGAATAGGTCGCACTGGTCGCATTGGTAACTTGGGCTTGGCTACGTCCTTCTATGACCCTCGTCGGGATGCTGACATTGCTGCACCATTGGTAAAGCTTATGCTTGAGACTCGTCAGGTCATCCCCGACTTCCTTCGCGAGCAGCTTCCAGAGGGTTTCACTGCTGATGACGATGGGAACGTTACTGGTGACTTTGGTCTTCTCAAGTTTGAGGATGCTGATGATGAGGATAATGATGCGTAAGTATCTGTCTGATCTCTGCTTGTGTCTTCAAACCATTTGCTAATTATTCACAGCGAGGGTGGTACTGATGCCTGGGGAACCGAGGCTCCTGCTGAGTCTACTGAGGTTCCAGCTCCAGCTGAGGCTTCTGGCTGGGGTGCTGAGACATCTCAAGCTGCTGCTCCAGCCGGTCCTACTACAGTTGCTCCTACCTTGGCATCCAGTGATTTTGGTGCTCCTCGAGGTCCACCTGCCCCTCCTGCTCAGGTCAGTGTCTTCATTCTTCCCTTTTTTTGGTGTCTTGAAAGCCAAAACATAAGACCTCTTCAAAGCTGACCAGTGCTAATGATTACTATAGTTTGGTCAGCAGCCTCCCACTCAATCTAACTGGGGTGTTCCATCTGCTCCTGCTCCAGTCCAGGCCGCTCCAGTCGGTCAGTCTGGTCATGGTGCTCCTGCTTATGGTGGCGTTCCTCAATATGGTGGACAAGCTCGTCAGTATGGTAGCCATGCTCCTCAGTACGGTGGTCCTCAGTATGGTGCTCAGATTCCTCAATATGGCGGTCCGTCTCCTCAGTACTCTGGTCGAACTGGTCCTCAATACGGTGCCCAGGCCTCTCAGTATGGCCCATCTGGCTCTCAATACCCTGGTCATCCGGCTCAGGGCTTTAGTGCACCACCTCAGTATCAACAAAATGGCGGCCCACCATCTCAGCTAACTCACTACGCCCCAGCTCAAAACTACGGTCCACCTCCATCTGGTCCTGCTCAGAACTCTGCTCCTACTACTAATGGTGATAACTGGGGTGCTCCAGTTCAGAACACGGTCCCTCGCAATGCTCCAGCTCCAACCACTGCTCCAGCTCGGGCCGCTCCTGCACTCAACGTCGACTGGGAGAACGGTGCTGCTTGGTAAATGGTCCTGTTGTTGTTCTTCTTTTCCTTGATTCCTTCAGATCAGAGTCTCCCACTTGGGTTGGCGTTGCATCTTGAACCTGATGGAAGGTCATGAGTGGACTCGAGAAAAAGTCATGCGCATTTTGATGCTGTGGCATTGATTTCCTTTTGTCATTTTGCGATCTGGGGGAGGAGAATCTGCAAGTAACGGGATTTTGAGACTGGCCATGCGTGTACATGGATGCTCGATCTCGGGAACGGAGGATGTCTTCTGCAAATGGTTAGAAAAAGTCGTGGCAGTAGTCAATAATTCATTGGCTATTGCAACATATTTCGAAATCAATGCTGTGAATGAATATTTACCCTGAAGAGAAAGAATGTTGATGCTAAGTAGCTTGGAATACCAACGTACCCAGCAGTACCCAGCATTTCTCTACAATATCTGTTTAGCATGATATTAATCCTGCTGATAGATACTTAGAGTGAGTTTCGAATATTGTGGACTGTCGTACCAGATGTCGGGATTTCGCGTGTTATGATCATGGGAACATGCCTGCTAAAGCATGCGAAGCTTGATCTTATAGTTCTGCTGGCCACTGTTATTGGGTGCTCGAAGCTTTTGAAACGATGAAGTAATGTCTACAGTGACAGTTGACATAGACTTTGATAACTGCAAGTCTCCAAATTCCTTCAAACGTCGGTGCGATGGAAGGAAATCACACTCTGTAGACGACGAAGTGGGTTAAAAGTCCTGACATCAATCATATCGCATTACAGTAATGGCCTGAACCAAGTCACCTCTTATCATACCATTACACCCCCTCATTCAAATCCGACCAGTCCCCCATCCCTTCTTCCCTTCCCAATCCCAGGTCACACTCAGACCACTATTGACGTACGCCAGAACCAAAACTAGCACCAGAGCAGCCATCGCCAGGATCCCGACATCGCTCAAAAACACAGCGCCTTCCCTGCTCTTCAGCACATCCAGCGGACTTGTCCCCTTCCCTTGCTTCACACCGTGATCTCGTATCCGACTGTCTTGATTTTCCCACGGAATCGGTATGCCTCTATCATGCAATATCTGCTCAGTAGTAATCTTCGCTCCAGCAAGTACAATCGGTACCCCTGTTCCAGGATGGGTTGAAGCACCAACGAAGTACACGCCCGAGATGCTAGGATGTTTGGTCTTTGGTCTGAATGCCAGGACATTGAAGAAGGAATGCGAGAGACCCAATATAGAGCCTTTGTCCAGGTTGAAAGTCGATTCCCAGCTTGTCGGTGTATTGAGCTCTTCATGGATGATAAGAGGTTCGAGAGGGGCACAGCCGGTTCGGGCTTCGATCGTTGATATTATGGTTTTCCGAGCGGACGAAACAATGCTGTCCCAATTTTGTTCCGGGAGCAGACCTGGTCCTGATGTGGCTTTTTCCGTATTCGAGGTTGCGGAGTTGAGAAGATGACCGACGGGAACGAGGACTACGATTGCGTCTTTTCCTTCGGGAGCTGCAGTGGAATCGACTCGTGAGGGTACATTGACGTAGAATGATGGATCGTCTGGGATACCTTGCCGATCGAAAATTGAGTCGAAGGATTCTCGGTATTCGTCTGCAAGGAAGATGTTGTGTGTTTTGAGCTCGGGAATAGTTTGGGAGACAGACCAGTAGAAGGATATGGAGCTGCAGGAGCCATCTCGTTTTTGGAGGGTTTTGGCGTAGCTGGTTGCGGAGTTAGGGAAAAGGTTGTTGTACGCGTAGACTAGGTCTGCGTTTATGACTACTAGGTCTGCTGAGAGCTGCTCCCCGGTCGAGAGTTGGACGCCTGTGACTTGCTTTCCGGTCGGAGATGTGAGGACAGAGGACACAGCGGTATCGAGTCGGATGTTGACTCCAGACCTCTCGCATATTCTCACCAGAGCGGCCACAACAGCATGAAACCCTCCGACTGGATACCAAATTCCCTCTGCCAGCTCCGTATATTGCAGCAAAGAGTATGTCCCAGGAGCATCAAATGGACTCATACCCATATACATACTTCCAAACGTAAACACCCTCCGCAGCCTCTCCGTCCAAAAGTACTTCGCAGCCCTGGAATATATACTCTCGAATGGATGCAACGCCACGAGATGCCTCAGGAAACTCGGTCTCAGCAAGTTAAAAACTGACGTGAAGTTCTTGTGCAGCACCTCCCTCACACTTATTTCGTAATGCCTATGCGCCTCCGCCAACCAAGCCAGGTACCTCTCGAACCCATCCTTGCCCTCCCATTTCTCAATCTCGCGCTTCATGACACTGGTATCGGAGCTCAGTTCGAAGCTCTCGCCGTCCCCGAACCACATGTTGTAGTTTGGATCGCATTTTAGCAGGCGGACGTCTTCGGCTTCAAGGGAAGTGGACAGGTCGTGGAAGGTTTCTTGGAAGAGCTTGGGGAGGAGGAGCAGCGAAGGGCCTTGATCGAATCGATACCCGGAGTGGTTGATGAGACTGCAGCGCCCCCCTGTGAAGCTGTTCTTCTCGAGAACCGTGACGGAATAGCCGGCTTTGGAGAGGCGGGCTGCTGTTGCTATACCGCCGACTCCTGCGCCTGTATAGAAGGTCAGTGAGTTCTTGAGTGAAGGTTGGGGATCGAAGGTTGGGACGGATATCATGGATTGGCGGGGTAGCTGCATAAATTGCTTACCAACGACTATGGCAGTCGGCTTTTTATCTGCGGATGCCATTGAGACGTAGAATTGAGGTTTGGAAGCTGCAGCAGCGCAGGGACTGGCAGGTGGGAAGGAACTAAGGTCTTCACATGTTGGATGGGCTGTTGGTGGTTTGTTCTACAAGTCTAGTTCATCTGAGGAGGTAGCTCCTGGAAGTATTGGACGAATCATGACGTGCAGATTTCCCGTGCAGGGTTCACGACGTGCAGCTTACATCCTTGTCTCTTGGAGTTACTTGAGTCTCAGCATCATCATGTTGTTCACAACATATAGGAGAAATGGATGGTGCAGCTCGGGTTAAAATTAATTTATATTCCTGCTTACCCAGCATTCAATGCTTGCCAAGCGACTTTCAGCCTTCTCAACTTGGGCACTGTGGCTTTTCCCTCCTTGACCTTATACCCCTTTTCCGATAAAACTCGGCCAATTTCCATGTAACTTTCTACAGCTACTCTCATCGGTGCTCTAGCATCAACTGGTAATTGAGATATGGCACCAATTGCCTCTCGGTAGACACCAAAAGCCTTATCTAAGAGTCTATTTCGGAGGTTCTCGATCCCTCGTCGGTCCGGGTTCTCGATAATGTCATGAGGCACAAGTCCTTGCGGTTTCAACCACGATGTTGGCAGATACACCCGATCAATAGCTGCATCTGTTGCGATGTCACGGGCAATGTTCACATATTGCAAGGCAATTCCCATCCGGCCACCAGCCCGAACCAAGTGATCGCGCTGTGCTGGAGTCGTTGCGGTGTGACTGTGAAAAAAGACCAGTTCCAAGCATAGTTCTGCTACCGTGCCTGCAACTCGTGCAGCATAGACTTCCAAATTGTGTTCCTCTTTGATTGGAAAAGTCCCTAGTGCTTTGGAAGAATGTTTCTCGGGAAATTCCAGATCCGTCTTGAAGCCTTCCAGCAACTCGTACAGAGGTCCGAATGAGATAAGATGAGTCGGGAGAAGTCGTAGAGCAGGTTGAGCTGAATCCGGGAAATTTTGTGTGATATATGCATGAACGCTGGGCTCCTTGGACACTATCCGAGCTTCCTTTGATTCATAGGCTTTGTCCAAGTAGTGTGTAAGTTTGGCAATCCATTTCCGGGCCTCCGCCTCAGAGCTCGCGTTGTCAACAAGATCATCAGCAACTCTGCAGAAGGAGTAACTATGTTTGTTAGACGAGGCTAGAATCTTGCCTTGGGAGCACTTACAGTAGAATGAGGTCAGTTCGAAGTCGCCCAGAGAATGTTGAGCTGGCAAGGTAGAAGCTCCTGCTCTTCTTCTTGAGTCTCTGGACAGCTTGTTGGATCCCTGTTACCCGCTCCTCGTCGTACTTGGAAACTTCTGTCAGTAGTGCATCGATGAGCATGAATGGCGAAGGCAACTCCGGAACTTGTGGAAACAACTTTGGGAAGGTTAGGAGAATGGCGAGGGCATGATCAAATGCAACCAAGCCGAACACAATGAGGATGTTGGTCGCCAGGAAGAATACTGCTTCCTCGATTTCCAGCCCATCCCACAAGTGAACTCCAAACTTTGTTCCAGACTCAATCGTCCATGTCCCTCTTTTCAAGGCTAATGTGTCTACCACCCACAGATAGATAGTTGGGATAGCAATTGGCGCAACTGTACTGGATAGTGGCAAATTGAGCAAAAAGTGAGATGAAAGTGACCAGAGTAGGAGAGCAAATGGTCCTGCCCATGCTAGGATCAATCCCAGATAGGTTCCTTCATTGCCTCTCCATACCAAGAATCCGCCTCCCGTGACAAGAAACGCTAGTACGGCATGACCAAGATTCCACCGGGTCGCATGATGTTTCTGACTGGGAAGATAGGCCGGATGAAATACTGGTTTGCTGAGAAGTAGGTATAGAAGAGATGTATTATAAGTCTGGATTATAAAGAAGAAGACTTCTTCTGCGGGAATATCGAACAAGGTTGGTCCAACGATAACATGAGGTGGATAGGTCCAAATTTTGCGGCGGATGAGGTAGGAATCCCACGGGATCGTAGAACCGACAGCAATTGAGATTAAAAAAGCGATCTTGTACAGGTCTATGCGATTGAAAAATGGCCGGTAAAGGAGTGTCAAGGCAATGCCTGGTGGAATTGTGTACTTCAGATGACTCGTTCAATCAGCTTCTTAAGAGTTGCTTCATGCTGAGACACTGGATTGAGACTTACACGAGAGCGTACTCGAAACCCATGTTTACTGGTTCCCCGCCTGTACAATATGAGGGATCGAGTGCACAAATGTTATCGAGGCATCTTCAGGCGAAAGCAATGAAAACTGAATGCTCGAGTGGACGGAAAACGTGATGTGATATCTGGTGAGGGGGCTCAGGAGACGTCGGAGCTCATGGGACGACCGAGCAAGTGAGTGAAGTTATTGATCAAGGTAGCGAGGCTGAAGAATTATCGGACTGCGGACTGTTCCGTTTTCCTTTCTTTTCTTTTCCTTTTCCTGGCTGCAAAAGAACAGAACCAATCATGGCTGGGAGAGAAGAGGAAGGCTGACGCTGTCCAGAATAAACAAGAGTGAGATGTGAAGAGTGACAAGGGAAGCATCGATTGGTTCGCTACTGTACTGATGAGTGGGTAGGGGGGCTGGGCTGGGCTGGGCTGGGCTGTAGCTCCCTTGTCACTTCCAGTCGATGACGTTGTTGATTTGCGGGTGAGCTTGGCCAAACACAGCATAGCTAGGTGGGTAGGTAAGGGAGCATAGCATGGCATCGGGGAACCAGAACTACTTCTAGAACTAGAAGTCAATCTTGGAGCTCGATCCCGGCTGCTCTTGGAACATCGCTCACTTCTCTCATGATCTGGAGGCATCGGGCACGCCAGCAATCTCGATCCCTCCCTCCCTGCCTCCCTCCCTCCACTTCACTCTTTCTCTTGCTATTATAAATGCCAATGGCTGTCAGAGGCAGGCTGCTTGCGCTGTACGCAGTAGGGTAGGTATGCATGGGTGCGGTGCGAAGAGAAGAGACGCACATACACTTATACTTACACCACTGTACTGTATGCCGGGAATGATAATGGCAGGACCACCTTCGAATGAAGAAAAGACTTTTGATTGCCCCAGAAGGTCCCTACCTGCCTACCTAGTAAATGTACAGGGGTGGTGGTGGCATGGCACTTTCCCCTCGTCGCTCGCCTGGGCCTTCGCTTTACAGACAAGTATAGCTCGAATCCTGGGAGTAACTGGTGCCCACTGCCCATGCCATATCATGACAGAGCGCCAGAGCGCAGAGGAAAGCGCTTTCGTCATGCCCATTCGCGGCCCAGCAAAGCACTGAGACTATTTGGAAGGTATCTTGTGCCGGCCCCAGGATACCGGGTCTAGTCTACCCAAATCGCATTTGCTACCACACCCACACCCACATCATACCTTCCTACCCCTCTTACTCAAGAGCTTCCGCTTTTACTAACGCTACAGGACAGCTAACTACTAACTGTAAACAGCATTTCATCATACCTACGGCAGCTAGCACATTTCAGACTAGGCAAAACCAGACCTTGGTTCTCTCTGTTATGTTTTGCCTCTACTGCTACACTATCCATATCGTCGCCCTTTGAGAGTACTTCTAGGTCCAGAAATTTGTCGACACATGTCAATATCGAACGATCTGAGTCTCACTGCTCTGTGCAAGCTTCACTCATGACTTTCGTCAATGAGAAGCAGAGCAGGTCAGGGAGACCACATCCATATCTCCATGGCAACTTTGCTCCCATCCACCGAGTTCAACCCCTCACTCCATGCTCATATACCGGATCAATACCTCAAGAGCTTGCTGGCGGGGAGTATGTGAGGAATGGAGGTAACCCTTTCACGAACGAGGACTTGGGAAGAGATGCACATTGGTTTGACGGAGATGGCATGCTGAGCGGGGTTGCATTTCAAAGACAAGCAGACGGATCAATACGTCCAGCATTTGTCAATCAGTATATCCTGACGGATGCCTACCTCTCCACTTTGACTACACCATCTCTTCGACTCCCAATTCTCCCCAGCATCGCAACACTTGTCAATCCTGCATCGACTTTAATTCGAATCATCATACGCATATTTCGAACCCTCCTCTTGGTCCTCCTCTCACACTTGCCTGGGTCACAGCAAGCAATCAAGAAAATTAGTGTTGCCAATACTGGGATTCTGTATCACGATGGGAGGGCGCTGGCAACTTGTGAAAGTGGACCACCGATTCGTGTATCTCTGCCAGGTTTGGAGACTGTTGGGTGGTTTGATGGTGGAAAGGCGGAAGGAGAGCCGGCCACCGAGGACACTCCAGGCGATACATTTGGAGGGGATGGCTTGCTTGGTTTCATGAAGGAATGGACGACAGCACATCCTCGAGTTGATCCCGTTACGAAAGAACTGATACTTTTTCACTCAACATTTTTGTCCCCGTTTATCTTCTATTCAATCATTCCCAGCTCGGCAAATGCACACACTTCCACACCACCAAGTCGACTTGTCAATGCTGCTGTTCCAGGAATTGGGTCTGCAAAGATGATGCATGACTTTGGGGTTTCTTTCACACACACTATCATCATGGACCTGCCGCTTTCACTCGATCCAAGAAACCTCGCTAAAAACGAGCCCGTGGTTTCATACGACCCTTCTGGAAAATCACGCTTCGGTATATTTCCAAGATGGAATCCTAAAGCAGTCCGCTGGTATGAGACTAATCCGTGTTGTATTTTTCACACTGCGAATACTTGGGACGAGACCGAGATCAACCCTGTGACCAATGAGCAGGAGACCATAGCAGTCAACATGCTCGCTTGTCGGCTTACAAGTGCTGCACTGGTTTTTAGTGCTGGAGATGTTGCAGCGCCCATCCCGAAGAAAGTGACATCTCCTAAGTATGCGCCAGAAGAGGAACAATGCCGCCTCTACTACTACCGTTTCGAGCTGTCTGGTCCTGCAAACGAGATAACGCATCAGTTCGCGCTGACTGCGATGCCTTTCGAATTTCCTTCCATACGAGATGACATGTCCATGTCCTCGGCCCGCTATATCTACGGCTGTTCAGTCTCAGACAGCACTTTTGGAGCTGCACTCGGCCGGGCTGTGAAGATTGACTCCTTAGTCAAGGTTGATGCAACTGCCTTGATTCAGAAAGCACAGCAGCACCCTCCGACACCAATCACAGGCTGTGTCGATTCAAGGACTGTCACCCAGATTCTGGCATCAGACGATCCACAGGATCCGATCCAAGTTTTCAAGCTGCCAACAGGGTTTTACGCGCAAGAGTCAAGATTTGTTCCACGCGAAAATGGAACAACAGAGGATGATGGATGGATTTTGTCTTACGTCTTTGACGAAGGTCAGCTCGATCAGAGTGGCGATGCAAGCATGAGTGACAAGAGCGAGCTTTGGATCATCGATGCCAAGAACATGAAGGAAGTGGTTTGCAAAGTGCAGCTACCACAGAGGGTACCCTATGGCCTGCACGGAAACTGGTTCAATGAGCACGACATTCTCAACCAGCGGCCCGTGGAAACGATTCGCCATCTGCCCACACCACAACAAAAGGTCTTCGGCGAGATGGAAGCGAGCGAGAGTTTTGGGATAAATGCTTGGATGGGAGTAAGAAAGCGGCTATTGGATTTCGTGGAATAACCTTCAAAGTAACATCTCTATGGAGCCGCATCTGTTATTTTGGAGGGGTCTTAATCACCATCGAGAGGCCTCACAGTCACGACTCGAAGAGTGGCAGCAGTGCTTGGGAACATTCGCATTGTACAATATCGCATCTGGCATTTCCTGGCGTTGGGTTGGCCTTCTTTTGCCGCAACCATACCATACCCCATTGTATTTGCATTATCACATGAATGGAGGAAGGTTAGGATACGAGTAGGAAACGATTATGCATTGTGAAAGCAGCTAGTCATTCTGCTCATTACAATAATGAAACCACATTTTGTCCTCGGAAGTCACTGCCGATGATTTGTCAATTACTGGTGACGTTTGTTCGCCATTCTCCTTCAGCCATTCTACCGCTGCTTCCGGCTCCTCTCCGGAGCAGCCTCCTATCCCCCTTATCGGAAAGTCACGATTTCTTCATGGCTGGGAGATGTGATTGAAAGATGATGACGTTACGATTTTAATTTTTCGAGCGGTGAACATTGCTAGTCAGGAGAGTAGCGCGCCACTTGCGGGCACCGTCTCTTTGGCTGTCTCCGAGAGTAACAGTAGAAGCCGTTTTGAATGCCGGATCGTCGGAGGCTAGAACTGCATGCTTATCTTCACGTCTCCTGAGCTGTCGTGGATGCCTCATGACAACTAGTTCTGTAGCTACACTTGTTGTCGGGAATCCGAATTTTGCCTCTGCGGTTTGCGACTTTTTTTGTAGTCTATTAGGTAGTTACCGTTCTAGACTTGGATGGGTACTATCTCTATGATGGATGGCTGCGATTAGTTCGAGTCTACTTTTTCTTTGGTTTATTTGCAGGATGTTATGACGTGGGCATGTACATGGTATTTCTGAGATTGCCATACCCATGTTTTAAGTACCAGGCTGTAGGTGCTGGTGATTGGCTGAGATCGAGGACGTTAGACAGGGGGATGGTGGATCTCGAAATGCTTGATTCCAATTGCTAGCTGAGATGATAACTTCATGGCTGACCTTTTCTGATAGACATCATGGAATAATGGCTGAAGATTCTTGCCAGCTGCATACCCGCGGTGCCGAGATGCTTGTTTCTTGACTTCGTTGCTTGATCACGATACTACATGATTCAGGTGCCGAGTGGCGTTCTTGCAATCTGTGGACTCCTGCCAATGACTCGACCAGGATAAAGTCCTCTCCTGCACCAGGGTCGGTGAGTTGATATCTATCCCAAGCATGTAGTAGAGATGGCTGTGATTCGTGAGAGTTTGCAGCACATTGCTAAGATACAGTGTTTCGACGATGATCACTTCGGCAATGCTCACTCAATCTTTTGCGCTCCCAAACTCCGATGAGGACTAGACTATGTGTCTTACATTTCCTGACTGTGTCACCTGCTAATGCTATGGTGGTTTTCAAGCTCTTTCTAGACAGCAAGCTATGTTAGTGACAGGCTAGGAGAATTTGCTAGTAGCAAGAATTGGCTACACTTCCATCTTCTACGATTCCGGAAGCCAACGCCATCCCGAAGCAGCAGGGACTGTCCATCAACAACGTCACTTCCCTTCACTTGCACTTGCACTTTCCCACCGTGCTGCACGTCAACACGCCAGTGCATCATGTGTCGAGCCTTCCAAATATATTGCTTCCTCCCTTCATAAACTTCTCTGTGTTTGCTTCACTTCACGTTTCTTCCATCCTTCAACAACAACAACTCCCCTCCTCTACCATCACCCTACCACCTTTTGGACACTTGAATCGCTGCATCCTTGCTCCCACACTTACATACTCGACTTCAACTCTACCTAGGCGTCTTGCTTGAAGCGTCAGCCAAGATGTTGTCCGATCAGTTGCTCGGCAGAGATGCCTTGACCTCCAATCCCAACCTGTTCAACTACCCACGGATGTCGGACATCAACATCACCTCTCGTATGTATTTCCACTTCAACTGTTAAGGAAAGAATTTGACTGACATTATCGCTATACAGATGGCTCGGATCTTTACTGGGCTGTCTCTGCCTTCATGGGAGTCAGTGCACTTGGCTTCATGGCTCATGCTCACTTCTGGACTGGACGCAAGCATGGCCATGCGCTTCAATATGTCATCTTCCACTACATCACTGCTGCAATCTGCTTTGTAGCCTGTATAGCATACTTTACCATGGCCTCCAACCTCGGATACGCTGCCATCCTGGTCGAGTTCGAACGCAGCGATCCAGTGGTCGCCGGGCTCTATCGAGAAATTTTCTACGTGCGATACATTGATTGGGTCATCACGACTCCAGTAAGTTCGATGATCTCCCTCCCTTATTCGATGCTAATTTTGCTGCAGCTTCTCCTTCTCGACGTCCTCTTGACTGCAGGCCTTCCATGGCCCACCATCCTTATCACCATTCTCGTTGATGAGATCATGATCGTCACAGGACTCGTTGGTGCACTTGTTGCGTCGCAATACAAATGGGGCTACTTTGTTTTTGCCATGGTTTCCCTGCTCTTCATCGCCTGGAACGTTGTGCATGTTGGTCCAAAACATGCGGGCACAATCAGATCCAGCAACCAGACAGACATCAAGAGATCTTACATCCTTGCTGCTGGCTGGACGATGGCTCTGTGGTTTCTCTATCCTATTGCTTGGGGTCTTTCCGAAGGTGGCAATGTTATTTCACCTGACTCCGAAGCTATCTTCTACAGCGTCCTCGACGTGCTCGCCAAGCCGGGCTTTGGCATGATCCTTCTCTGGGCTCACCGAAATATTGAGCCTACGGACATTGGTATCCATATTCGCGGCTACGACCAACCCCGCATGAACCATTACCTCGCTGGAGCACATAGAGTAAACGGAGCAAATGATCGCGAGAAGTTGGGCCAGACTGGTGGACTTGACGGTGCAAATGACGCTGCTCATGGCAACGGTTCAAGTGCACCCGCAGACAATGGCTTCAACGGCACACATAACGGACATTCCAACGGACACTCCAATGGACATTCCAACGGTCACTCAGGAAATGGTCCTCTGGATGCAAATGGTACAAGCCGACAGGGAAACGGTGCTGAAGCGCTCTCTTCTTCCGCCAACCCTGGTGCGACTACCACAGGCCGAGCATGAGAGTCTGATCTTAAGCTCTGGTCTTTTCATCGCTCAAGGTACGCAGCAAAACAGGCCAGCACCAAGTGTCGAGTATCCAGTACCTCTGCACTATTCTCACTGCCAAATTTATCTATAATGCAACTACTGGACTTCAACGAGGAGTCTTGTGTCACCGCAGCTTCTGGCATCCGTACCTTGTATTATTGTGGCGTTTCCTTGCGTTTGTTTGTATTCGATGGATGCATGTTCTGCTTTATCAATAGTTTTAATTCGTCAGTATTTGATACCACGGGATGGGAATGGGGAGACGTGTACTTACTTATTAATCCAGTGCCTTTAATCATAATGAACTGAATGCTTTTAATCATCTGCCTTGAAGTGGCCTTTGTCTGATGTAGAAGTACTGAGTCTGTGCTGCTTGCACGTGTGATCCTCGTTGCTCCATCTCGAATGCGATGGTGGAATATGAGGCATTACCTTGGCAATTCATTCAAGTACTCAAGTATCTCACGAATGAGACTTGACCAAACATACAGCAATGGCCCGGATCTCAGGGTAGTAACACTATAGAACATAAGTACGGTTAAGCCTTTGAAAGTTGTGGGGAGGTTCTAGGCGCCAGTGAACACACTCTTTCTTCTGGGTATCTTTGAGGGTTGAAGTCGCAGTCTTGGGAGGGGAGGAGGACGGGAGAGACGTGGTACTGTCGGTACATTTTCATGGAACTTAGGATCGAGGAAACTTCAGGATGGAAATTGTCAATTTCGATTGTAAATTCATGGGAATTACTGGGACGAGTAGATATGTGTATGGGTGTATATATAGAGCTCCAACAAGAAGGTGAACTTCCCAATCAGGCCGTTGTACCTTGGGTACTTTGACTGTGTAAAAGTGTCATTGGAGTCAGTCCAAACAAAATTGGGAGCGGGAGTGATTTATCAACGCTCTCAAATTCCCTCGGCACTATCAGCTACTTACGGCTCCAGGGACGGCTGAGTGTGAGACTGAACAATTTCTGTACAGAATATTTGTTGAGACCTCAACGTTAGTCTATCATTCAAGGCTACTACGTTCTACAATGGATTCTGACAATCCGAGAGAGACAGGTCACACAAAGACGAGATTTCTTGAGGTTATAACATTCAAAAAGTTTGGTATCATAAGAATCTACTCCGCCGCCCAAAGCTATATAGAAGTCTCGAAAGGAAACCAATGTATCAACACAATCCATGCCATCCGTCCCATCATTCGCTTCTGGTATATAAAACAGAAAAAATGCATGTCCCCCCTATATACTACCAGAGTATCGCTTTTGCTCTGAATATAGCCCCATACCTGACCCCAACGCCACAGAAAATAAAATAAAAGAAAATCTTGGCGAATTCAAAAATTGGGTGCTTGTGATCTCAATTGGAAGCCACGCTGACACGCTCAACTACCACCCTTTCACTCTTTCTATGCGATAGATCTCTCGCTTGTCGTGCTGGCGAGCTGTCCCTGGAGACTGCAAGACCAACTCTGATTTCTCCGATGATAGAATTCGCATGCGAGTGCGAACTCGTTGCCTCCTTTTGTCGTCTGCGCTCCGAGAACCCGACTGGTGCATGGGACTGTGGCGTATTCATGCCCGCTGTTGCTCCTGCCCACGCCCTCTCCTTCCCATCCATCCCCTCTCCTACAACGACGAGCGTTGGCGTGCTGGGCTTCGCTACTTGTACCAGTCTCTCCGTGGGCGGCGACTTATCCCTACTCGTCCTCTCAGCCTGTGGACTTCCTCGTCCTCGCTCATGCTCTTCCTTAGTTGCTGTCGCGATGGCACCGAGTGGACTCGATACCTTTCCGATAGCTCCAATACCACTAGCAGGAGACGGGAAGTTTTGGCTACCAACCACACGGTCTTTCTTGGGACTTCCGTTGGGGTTCGTGGGGTTGATGGATTTCTTGCTCAGGTTTCCGGTACTTGGTGTTTTGAGACTTGTCTTGATTGGTACAAGTAGCTGCCTTTGTTGACGACTTACAGAAATTTGACGAGCTATTGATACATCGGCGGCGGTCTCGAGACGTGCTTCGTCCTCGGATTTTGGGCTGGATACCTGGACGGCAGCGCTGGCGTTACGACGCGGGATGGAGCTTGGTGCATTGACTGTTGTGGCACTCCTTGAGCGCGTCATGGCTGGCTTTTGGGCGATAGTAACAGCTCGGGTTCGGGTTTGGGGAGGCGAATTGATGCGGAGAGGTTTGACGACCGGATAAGGTGCTGTTGATGCACTGAGGGGGGTGGTGATGCTGGATGCGGATGTCGAAGTTGAATGATCAGATCCAGACGTCGAGCTATCAGAGACCGAATCGTTGGTAGTGTGCATAGGATTTACCATTTGCCAGTTTGGTTCTGGAAGTTTGGGCTTCATTGGAATGGCCACGGCAAGCGGAACGTCATCTTCCTTCTCGTTTTCGTTGTCACTTGATGAATCGAGTAATAGATGTGATTGGTCGGGTGACCATGTATTTTGTTCGGGTGCTGGCTCTGGAACCACTTGTGGTTCTTCCTTTTTTCTTAATGCCCGAGGACCCCGCCACATTTCAGGTTGCTGGCGCATGGGAACTGTGGGAGAATCGGCCGAGACAAGATGTGCATGGTCTTCGTTACTGATGCCGGGGGCGAAGGAAGGGCGCGATGGAGAGAGAGCAGCTGGAGAAGTATTGGATCGTTGAAGAGTAACTGAAGGACGTGATCGTGACGAAGGAGATGCGTCTCTGGTTCGAGGTGTACTTGGAAAGAGTGAAAATGCCGGACTTTGGGTCTTGAATCCGGGCGAGGTTGCTCGTCTGGGCATTAATAACTTGGATTTGGCCTCCAGTTCACGTTCCTATCTCCACCATTAGAACCAGTCATTTGAAGGAGCCCAGTGGACATGCGGGCTTCTAACCTTAGAAGCAAGTGCCTCGTTGACAGTCTTAAGTTTGTCAAGTGTAGCCTGCCGCCTGGCTAGCAATGAGGACGATTGCGATTGAGGCTTGGAGAGAATCCCGTTGAACATTATACTGTAGCGCTCCATTTGAACTGAAGGGATGTCAACATCAAGTAGCCCGGCGCCTTTCTGGGTCGAGTGAGAGCCATCGTAGACGACATTTCCTCCGTCGATAGTAATTTCTGGAGTTCCATTATGTTTCTGTCTATTTGACCCTTCCAAATCAAAGCGAACGGGAACAGTGTTTGATCTGCTCATTTCTGGCTTGTGCTTTCTTGACTTGCGAGCACTTGAGTTTGAACGACCTCGACCACGAGACTTGGGCTTCTCACTTGCGGCTGGATCTCCGAAGTCGAATCCATGGTCGATTGGTTGTTGTTGTGAGACCTCGGGTTGGAGTTGGTAAAATGCAGCTGGTTGCGCCTCTTGTTTCTTTGCTCCGAACAACCCGCCTAACAGTTTCCACTTGCTTGTCTTTTGCTTGACTGGCGCCGAGTTACTGAAGTCATCGTCTACATGATCCGGGGACTCCGTATATCTATCCATTGGAACCTGTTGCTGCCATGTGGTGGGTGGGTGTTGAGGACTTCCAAGAGCCATGCCGATCTCAGCGTGTGGAACATTCATCTTTGCTGGCGTAATTTCCATAGACTCGGGGGTTGAGGGGCGAGTCGCTTGCGGCTTGCGAGCGGCGGGGTGATGAGGATCCTTTGGCGAGCTTGCAGGAGTAGGAAGAGAGCCCGGGAGAGGAAAGTTGTAGAAAGTCGTTCCTACGCCATGAGCAGCGAGAGGGTTGAAGTGAAGGTCGTCCTTTGTTTCCCTCTTCTCAGCGTTCCTCCTTTTCGCAAAGCTCGATGCAGGCCCGGCGGAGGTACTAGGCCTTTCGGGAAGCTGATCTCGCTTTTGCTGACTGAATTCAAATAATTTGGCAGCGTTTGGGTCGGTGTTCCTGGCCTGTGCATCTTCTGATACACGAGTTGGCGCACCAGGATCCTCTGCGTCTCGACCTCTCGTGCCACGCCCCAACTGGGCCCACACCGACTTTGACAGAGCATTCGGCTTGACCATCGTCGATGCCTCGGTGGTGAGGGAATAATAACGAGTGAGGCAAGGCGGGAGGGATGAGTTTGTTTGAGACTGATTGGTGGATCCTCAAGAACTCGGCTCCAAGACCGATGAGTAAATATGAAACAAGGAAGCGTGATGTTTATGCTCGATTAAAAGAATGTGAGTGCGTTTGTACAAAGGAGTGGACAGGTTCACCAGGAGACCCCAGATGTATTAAGAGTATACAGCAGAAAGAGCAGTGGAGGGCGAGAGGAGACAGAGAAGAGAGTTCGAGGAAGCAATTTACTTATCTACGCTGAGAGAGCAGCTTGCTCCTCTCAGCCCTGCATCTGAGCCGTGGAGTAAATGTTTGAGGTTGATGGGATGGTAATTTGATTGCAGGTGGGCTGGTTGATCGCCCTCTAGGATTAAAGTGAAGAGTGTGGAGAGGCCAACTGGTTTCGACAAGGGGACGAGGAGGATTGCGCTCGTTGCTGGTGGTTGTGCTGCTTGTGACGGGTTCTGGAAGGGAAGGACCCTGTGATACACGAAGGTATCAGACAGGGGAACGGAACCGCATTAATCTTACGGAGGACCCAATTGCAGGGGTCGACGACAGCACTCATCTGGAGATGATAACAGCCAAAATTACGGCTGTCGAGGAACTGTCAAGAAAGGCGGAAGGATTGCATCTTGGTACGGCCGGTGATGCATCCCAAGTCCTTGTCCAGTCACGGGTTGTTGTTGTGGTTGTGGTTGTGGTTGTGGTAGTCGTGGCGAGGCGAGGATAAATAATAATAATAATAAGGAGAGAGTAAAGCCACCATCGTATTGTGGACTTGTGGTGGCGTTTGGCGATCTGACAAAGAAGCGATGGGATGAAACAACCACATCAGAACTTCAGAACTTCTATTTTCGACCATGTCCTTACGCCATATCAGCATTTTAACTTTGAGCTCGAAATAACGTCAGAAACGGCGACTAACCGCGAGGCATACCATATCAAATCTTGGAGGTTGTTGATGTTGAGCGGCACTTCATATCCGGCACAACGAATCAGGACTTCCTACTAAGAGTGAACGGGGAATCCCCAAGCAGAGTTGCCGGATCCACTTCTCACCTTCTTGGTCCAGCGCTTCTGGCCGAAGATGGGGCCATCTCATTTGGACAATCTATCCATCGTCAAATGGCATGATACCTGGACTTCCAATTGCTTTAACTTTGCATACGGCTCGTGATGTCGAGGTACTTGAGGCCGACAAGTGACGTTGGTGTTGGTGCACAATGTCGTCTGATATCGCCCGAATCTATCTGCAGATGGCGCCAGTTTCAAGATGTCTGTGAGCGACAGGGAATTCGTTGGACAGGGCTGAGGTCTCCCCGTGCTCACAAAGCTTGGCCGTCAATGGGAGGAGATCTCACACAGACATAGATGAAAGCGGCAGATGCGCGTGCGACTGATCGTGATATCTGTGGATCTTAAAGCAGGATCCCCGATGTTTATATCTTCAGATCTTCATGGTCTAGAACTGTCCAAGCCAGAAGTAAAAGGATCACCGAGGGAGACGAACTACGCGAAAAAGCATTAAATGGAGAAGTTTTAGACATAAGAACACACCGACGTAGATTCATTCAAGCTGATATCTGCTACTACTTTCCCGCTGTTCCAGAACATGCACAAGGGAGAATGGACACCTGTATTCCCAATTATCTGGTGTTGCCGTCCGGATAATCATACTGAGCTTTCTTCATAACATCTTCCGTACAGTGTCTGCAGAATAATTGAGCCTGATCATACCCCTCGGGTCCAGCCGCTCAGGCAAGCAAGAACGATACCTTCTAGAAGAATTCTGAAGCACACGGAGCCCGATTCTATTCTGATACCAGTGTCGAATCGCATCAGAGGATAAATGCACAGTTCGGGAGGTCCCTGGAGTCAATCATGCTGCGATGCATTGCGTATTGGTTTGTCATCGAGACAGCCAAGCCAGCAAGGCTGTCCTTTCTTTGTCCTTTAACGGATCGATGATGTTGTTGCCTTTTCGTACTGCCTTGGTTGACAGTGCTTGCGAGCGTGGATCCGTAGATAGAAGAACGTGACTCTGATAATTAGCAGGCCGGAGTATTGAAACCACATCGATACAGGCAATTATTCATTTGAAGCATATGTCTTGAAATACCACAGGGTATTTGAATATACTCGTCACTTGACGATCGACGATCAATCATTCTGAATTGAAGAAGTGAAGTAGAACTCTGGTACTGTACTGCATTCTTGTAGCGGCGGCTGAGGCATACCATTTTCATCATCCTCCCGACTCCCGAGCTAAGGAAGCGCCCGACGCCTGACCCCTCCAAAAAGGCTTCTGCGACAAGCTTAGCGAAGATGTCACAACAACTTCAACCACTTTTCATCATACAACTGCTGACTCCGAATCCTTGTTGTCCAGCACCGCTTCGTCCTCACGTAGAATATTCCAGCCTTTTGGTTCTCTTCATTACTCTACACAAAGCGCATTCAAGATGTCGTGGCAAGGTATGTGAAACTGCTTGATTGTTACCCCTCCTCGACCAAACGCTGACTTTAGACCACAGCATATGTTGACTCTAGGTACGTCTTCACATCTTCGACACAGACTTCGAAAAACGGTTATGCGACGAGAGGGCCTTGAAGCTGATGGAAGTATAGCATGGTGGCTAGTGGTCACGTCGATAAGGGAGCTATCTACAGCATTGCGGGGGATAGCAAGTGGGCAGCCAGTCCAAACTTCGACGTACGTCTACATACTCTTGGGAAGGCCAATACGGGAGAGGGGCTTTACTGTATTGGATGCTGATCTCAAATAGGTCTCTGCCACTGAGATGAAGGAGATTATCAATGGTCTGTCAGGAAAGGTTGATGCGCTATACGCCGAGGGACTACACGTTGGAGGTGAAAGATATGTCCTCACAAAGGCTGAAGACAGAAGTCTTTACGCCAGAAAGGTAATGCTTCTTCAGCCTTTGATCCCGCTCTTAAATGGATATGGCAGAAGTGGGGCCTGTTGCTAATTCTTCCCCAGGGCCGAGAGGGCGTCGTCATCGTGAAGACCAAGCAAGCTATCCTCATTGCTCACTATGGCGAGTCCATGATTGCAGGGAACTCAGCAACAACCGTCGAGCAACTCGCAGACTACCTCATCAAGTCAGGTTACTAGAGCACATTCATACATGGGAAGGGGAAGGGTGGTAGCGTTTCGGATTTCTCAGAGGGACGCAGTGGGACAGAAATGTGCATAATCGTAGGCGAAACCTTCTTTGGCATTCCAAGGCCGATACTAGAATAGTATCTTTTGATGATGAATCATGAGTGCGGTACTTGGAGGATGTGGATAGCCTTGCAGATGCTTTAGGGAAGGGCTTGGAGCTTTGCATAGGCGGATGAATTCATGACCTTTTACCGATTTTCCTGTACAGAGGGTGAGAGGATGTTGAAAGACCGGTCTCGAAACTTCAAATTTGGGTATATTTGGAAGAAGTCTCTTCAGAAAATGGCGAGGCAAGGAGCTTGAGCTCAACCACACCACGACCCAGGAGTCGTTCTAAGCCCAGACGCCCATTCATCCCAACTCCATATTTCCTGTACAAGCCATCTAACCATCTAACCATCATTACAATCCATATCTCAAAGGTCCAACCCCTAGAAATACCAGCCACATTTATCATACAGGTCCCAACAACTGCTCACTCCCTTTACACTGGCAATTGGGCGCCGCCACCAAGTCCCATCCTATCAACAGCAACACCAATCCACGGCCCAACAATAGGTACGTTCCTCGCAAAGCCAGCAATCGTTCCCAAAAAGTCCCCAAACAAGATGAATATTCCATACAGCTCGACCAGGAAACCGACCAGTGCCCAGCGCATCAAGATCAAACAGAGACCTGCAAAGAAGGCCGCCGTGCCCTTCAGTTTCTGGCGGCGCGCGAAAAACAGTGCTGTTTTCTGGGGCCCGATTATGATCGTTAAGCCCAGGAGGAAGAGGATCTGCTGGTGTGAGTCTGGTTCAAGGTTGCGGGGGAATGGAACGTACATTGCCCATTGCGAGCCTATGAGACAATTAGCTAAGATACAGAAAGTAGAGGGTAGACAGAACGTACATAGCTCTATCAAAGAACATGAAAACTCCGCAGATGAGAAAGAATCCTCCTGTAAACAGCCAAAGTAAGTACATGTCTGTGCTGTGCGCCGAAGCACGTAAGAAGCAAGACCACCCACCTCCTGAGCAGAATGCTACGCCAATCTCTACAGAATCGAACCGTTAGCAAAGGGCTTCCTATAGCTTTCCTCCAAGTCCAGTGTTGCAGATGGCGCATCGAGCATACAGACGCCCCTTTCCAAGCTCCGACTTCTATTTCTCGAGCCTCGACTTTTTTTTGGGTGCGGAAACCTGGAGAACACGTACTCTGCGAATCGGATAACCACATGGTAGGCATTTTTGCTATATTGGAGTTCTGGAGAACGAAGGAAAGGGAATTCGAGAAGTCGTGTGCTCTGACTGGAGTTTGGCGATAAGCATTCTAGAAGGGAGAGCTGGCCTTGGGAAGACGCGCAGGGATCAGTACGCGGGCTTTTTTTGGTGAGTGATGGCTTGGCACTTGGGAAACTGGTGGGCGCGCTGAAGTGGAGTGGGCATTTTTAGCGTGTGATTTTTCTTGCCTCTGTCAACCATCACGGTGCAGACCTGCCAGTTGCTTGGGGCCGCCGACACATGTACACTTGCACTTTGTTGAGGATCAATTGGAATGGTTCTGAGATTGAGTGATCGAGTGACTCAGTCGCCAGCGAGGTTTGTTTTTCAAGTCCTTTTCAACACCGAGTCTCGAGGACTCAAAATTTGGAAATTGCCGCGACGACTGGAGCATTTTTGCTCTGGTAACTGAGTTTATTCTTCTATATCTTCTCGGTACCCCGTCATCCTTCAGGCAGATAATAAGAGTCTTGATCGCGATTAAGCCGGAGCTCCTTCTTGAACCGTCAGTCGAAAGACTTTCGGTGGGTTGAATGCGCTTGACTTTGTCGGTCATACAGTTTGGTCGTGGTATGGGTATGGGTATGTGTCCGCTAGAATGCACCACCTCCTGCTATGATTCTTGACCTGCTGCCGGCGCAGTATGCACGCTTGTTCGAATAGAAGGATCGGAAAGAACAGAAGCTACATTGAGTTAGCTGAGAAAGCTGGGAAGAAATCTGCCTTGAAGATAGAGGTATGAGAGGAAATTGTTCCGCAACTACCACTTGGCAACGTCTGATGGATTACGAGGAATTCACATCATAGGCCGTCAACAATAACCCATAATATCCATGCCATAGCATTTACTTACCTGGACTTTCCGCCGCAATATGCTGCCTCTGCTCGTGGTTCCCCAATTTGATTGACCCGGGTCCATATCTGATATTCCATCACTACACTCCCCAATCCAGGTATTCATCACTTCAGAACTGTATGCGCTCCTCTAGCTTCCAGATACTGCTCTGCAACGCCTTGCCCCAAAGTACGAATAACCCCGAATACCTCCTTATCATGATACCTCAATCTTGTCTTGGGATCTGTGTACGGCGCTCCCAAGCCTGTGATATCGCAATAATGCTTCGAATGTGCCAAAGATGGCGCAGACTCAATGTTCGTATACGTCGCACTAGGAGCATTGGAGAAGCCATTCGATCTCATATTCCTTTCCAACACTAGCTTCGACAGGTTCCGTGAAGCTTGCGCGAGATTTGGAGGCTGCAGTGTAGAGCCAGGCGTGGAGACTGCGGGGGTTGATTCGCCATCTGTAGAAGTAGAGGATTCGTCTGGATTGGGAGTTGCGGCACCGCTGTTGTCATGTGTAGGCTGAAGGGAGGCTTCTTTGCGAACTGCGTCACCGAGGATGGTCTTGATATTCTTGTTTCGACGCTGGTTGGGCTTCCAGTGGTGATTGCGGAATGGTTTATGGATTGCGTGGATGTCGAGCTGCTCGAGCAGAGCTTGATGAGCATCTGCTTCTTCGGTGGAGGGTTGAGGTGCCATTGTATCTATGTCTGAAGGTGTATTGAGAAACGTGTAGTGGAAGATCGTCTGTTTGTCCAAGGGAGCTTCGATCCATGCGAACGGAGCTTTGGACCCACGTGATGCCTGGTCGCTCTTGGTTGAACGCGTCGAAATGGATTCAACGTCGCGACATTAACACACTCAGAACGCGCAAAATGGTATGAATTGCTCACTGCTAGAGAAAGTTCTGGAATTGATTCTTCGCAGGAAAGCCCTCATGAGCATCAGCAAAACTTGCTGCTCTCTCGAATCATTACCAATGTGGTGAGTGACTGAAAGCAACTCCACTCTCCCGCAACAGCTAATATTCAGCAGGAGAAACTAAATGAAGCCATCATGCTTTTGAACAAGAGTCTTCAGGTATGGAATGAAGGAACAAATTTCTGTTTCAAAGACCTAGCTAAACCAGTACAGGAAATCAACATTCAAAACATGAACGTTGAGCTTGTCGCCCAGATGTTCAAGAACTACCAATCGAATGTCCTCTTCCATCTAGAAGGTGAGCCAAGATCACTCATTGTGACAATAATTTTCTCATCAATCCTAGCAACGGATTCTCTCAAAGATCCCTCTTAGTGGTGAAGTGGGGTCAGGTCTCGAGTAGTGAAGTTGCGATTAGATTCTGGGGTAATGGCGTTGAAGGAAGGGCTTGGGAAGAAATAAATCATGAAATTATGAATCAACAGCCATTGCAACATCTAAACCGGATCCAATGACTTGCCAGGATATGTGACTCATGCGCTGCTACATATGCTTCACTTGTTCCTTCGCAATCGTAGCCTTGCCGGGATCCAAGATCACCCTTTCCAGCCTCGTCGCGAAACCTCGAATTCCCAGCTTAGGACAGCTTGCTTTGCCGTCAGCTACTGTATTTAGCTCACTAACTCTTGCCACTGCGATCACATCTACTCCATCGCATCTCGCACGGGAGATACCAGCCATGCCATAAAGACCCGACCAAGGATACAACTCCTACGACAACAATGGCGCCCTCTGCAACAGAACGACAAGCTCAGGCTTCACAACCAGAGACAGCATTGCCACCACCACGCCTCTACACGCCTCGAGAAAGTCACTTTGAGAAGTTCGTGGAGATTCAGGAAGATGGATATCGTCAGGCAAAGTTGCGAGGGAACCAAGCGGCAGCAATTGTGATAGATAATGGTAGATTCCCTTAATTGCGCCAATACCAACGCAAGTACTGATGCTGCTTTACAGGATCCTCTGCAACCCGAGCTGGATGGTCGTTCGAATCTGCTCCTCGACTGAATCTTGTACCCATATACTCCAGATATCGAGACCGGAAGCTGGGCAAGACGTACTCGTTCGTTGGGGCTGACATCTATGCCGACACGACTGCGAGGGGACATATGAGGAATGCATTCGAAGCTGGAAGTGGAATTGTTAGCAATTGGGATGTTATGGAATCAGTGCTGGATTATGTCTTCATTAAATTGGGGATAGACGGTGCGAATGGAGGGGTGGATGTTCCGATCGTTATGACTGAAGCTGTGGCTAATTTACCATACTCGAGAAAGAGTAAGTTATTCAAAGGCACCTAAGACCGATACTGATGTTGCATATAGCTATGACTGAGATCATCTTCGAGGCCTATTCTACACCTTCGCTAGCTTTTGGAATCGACTCCTTGTTTTCCTACGACTACAATGATGGGAAGACGGGCTTGGTTGTCTCCTCTTCTCACAGTTCTACACATGTCATTCCGGTCTTGAATTCTAAGGCAATCCTCACTCAAGCTACACGTCTCAACTGGGGTGGATCGCAAAGCGCAGAGTACCTCCTTAAGCTCATCCGTTTGAAATACCCTACATTTCCCGGCAAGCTCAACTCTTCCCAGATGGAGTACTTGCTCCGAGATCACTGCTATCTCTCCCAAGATTACGACGAAGAATTGAGCAAATATCTTGACTGGACTGGTCTGGAGGACCGTGATCATGTCATTCAGTACCCGTATACTGAAGAAGTCATTATTCAAAAGAGCGAGGAGGAGTTAGCGAAGATTGCCGAGAAGAGGAAGGAGAGTGGACGGAGGTTACAGGAGCAAGCAGCCAAGATGCGACTGGAGAAGTTGATTCGCAAGGAACAAGAGCTTGACTATTACCGGGACTTACAGAATCGCCTTGCCGACGAGACGAAGAAGGAGATCAAGCGTATGCTCGACGCTGAGGATCTAAAAGATGAAGCAGCTCTTGAGAGAACGATCAAGGAGCTTGACAAATCAATTAGGAAGGCTAGGACTAAGGATGTTGGGGGCCCTGAGGTTGAAGAGGAAGTTGAAGAACCCGATTTCAGCTTACTCGAGATTGCGGACGATCAATTAGACGAAGCCGGTATTAAACAGAAACGTCACCAAAGACTCATGAAATCAAACCACGAAGCTCGTGCCAGAGCAAAGGCAGAGAAAGAGAAAGAGAAAGCTCGCATTGCAGAAGAGCAACGACTCGATGACGAGAAGCGAGAGAATAACCTCGAAGGCTGGCTCCAAGAGAGGAGGAATGCGCGTGCAGGTTTGATCCAGAAAATTAAGGACCGAGATCGTCTCAAGGCTGATCTGGGGAATCGAAAATCGCTCGCAAGTCAGATCAGAATGAAGAGCATCGCCAACCTCGCCTCGGACAATCCGACCAAGAAGCGTCGCCGCGGGGGAGATGATGATAATTTTGGTGCCAACGATGACGACTGGGGCGTTTATAGACAAATCGCGACAGGAGACGGCAGTGATGATGAGGAGGAGGAGGACTTCGGCGTCACTCTGAAGACTCTTGAAGCAGACCTTCTTAAGTACGATCCTGACTTCACTGACCAGCATACCCTCGATGCCCAAACCGATTGGACCAAGAGCCTCATGCATGCGTTCCTACGTGGACCAAGACCCTTTGACATGAAGAGCCAAGGAGAAGCACATCAGCTGCATCTGAATGTGGAACGAATCCGAGTTCCCGAGGTGGTATTCAAACCATCTATCGCAGGTCTGGACCAAGCTGGTATCGTGGAGATCGCGGCGGACATCTTGACTCAACGACTCAGTGGAGTTGGTGCTCAGGATGCTTTCCTCAAGGACATTTTCTTGACTGGAGGCAGCTCGCTATTCTTGAACTTTGATGAGAGGTTGAGGGAAGGATTGCGAGCGTATCTTCCAGCTGAGGCGCCACTAAATGTTCGCAGAGCAAAGGATTCTGTAATGGATCCTTGGAAGGGTGCTGCGAAATGGGCTGGAGGAGAGAAGTGGAAGGCGGCAGCTGTCACAAGAGATGAGTATCTTGAGAAAGGCGCCGAATATATGAAGGTATGTAAGATCTTCTTGAGCAAGTGATACCTACTGACCACTCACAGGAACATGATCTGGGTAATGCTTATTCGTGAGGTGCTTGGGGAAAAGGCATGAGTTACTCAAGCGTAGAGAAAACAGACTTTGAAATTCATTGCTTGCTGCTCAACTGTGAAGGCATTTCTCTAACCAGCCAAAGCGAAAATACCCCAGCAAAGCCCAAACGCCGTTCATTCATAGTTTCCCATCCGGAGTTGGTGCAGGCCCTCGCAGTGATTTCCATATTCGTTAACGCCAGCCAGCCATGAACGCCAAGATGCCTACCAAAGAAGACTTTTACAAGGACATGGCAGATTGATCGCCCAGTCGAGTACGGATCTCCTGTTCCACGCTATCCTCAGTGCTTTGCTTGTATCTCTTACTTTCCTCGTATTCTCTGCTTTCTTGACTATGCTTTCCGGATTGTAGACCGGCTGCGGCGATATTGCGAGCTGCAGATGCCTGGAGCTGGTTCATAGGTGCCATGGGCGCAACGGGTGGATCGTGGTGCTGCTGGATGTGTTCTGGGTGTGGTTCATGGCGTGGTGGGTGGTTCAGGATAACATTTGGTGGTGGTTGAGGGTATTCGCCTTGCGATTCGATGAGCCGGGATTGCAAATGGATGATATACTCGCGCAACGAGTAGTTCTCCGTCTGGATGGCCTTGTAATTATCCTCCAAATTGTGCAAATCGCGGACCTGCTCCTCGAGCTTCTTGATATATCCTTCCTTGCGTTGTCGAAAGGCGCGCTGTTGAATGGCAGGTTACGTAAGCTTGGGTTCGTGGTGTTGATGACATGAGAATTGACAAAGCAAAGAGACCATTTCAAAGTTTAACGAGCCATCTCCGACTTCATAGAACAACACTAACAGAGGAACACTCGCCGACCAAGACAACGTACCTGGGCTGCTCTGTTCTGCGCTGCGCGCTTCGACTGTGAGAGTTCTCGCTTTCCACCCTTTCGTCCATCACCCAAATTGTCGTCCCCGCCGCTGTCTCCGCCAGTGCTCATGATTCCTCCCGGACCGCCAATAGCTGGATCGATGTTGTGATCGTGAGGACTTGCGCTGGAAGAGTGGTGGGAGATGTCGTTATAGCCATGAGGGCCTGGCGCATGGTTTATAACAGCTGAGAGCTGAGCGCGTAGGTCTTTAGAGAAAGGCGCAAGCATCATGTCAGCAGATGGACCACACACAAGGTACATACGGTAGGGACGGCTCTAGGGGATTACTCGTATCTTAAAGCGAGCCAGGCGAGGAGGGGAAGGGAGGGGCGTCAAACCATTATCAGCATTCATGTCCTGCGAAAGTGAGTCAGCTTCCTGAGTGTCGAGAGGTGTGGGATGTGAAGTGGACGGGGCGCTGGATGGCAAAGGAACACAAATGATGAGGTACAAAGCGCGCGAAGCCTTTCCGGATTACGAGAAGACAGCTCCAGTGAAATTGGATCTCGGCTATTGGGGAACAAAACAAGAGCTTCGGGCTCGGAGTATGGAGGGTATGCAGGTGAAAGTGAGGGTGGTGAGAGAAGGCTGGGAAGTCTACAGAGCCTGCTCGCTCTCACTCAAAGACGTACCTGCTGTGGCCCAGGTGCCGGGGCGATCGACTGCATGCTGCTGGCTTTCTTTCTTGTGCAGGATGCGTCGCTATGTGCTGCGATGTGACCGGGTATTCAACTCGAGTACTAGACTGCAGCAAATGGAGTCTCGGTGGTGAATGGCGCAAACTGGGGCGTGAAGCAGTATTACCTGAGTATCGGCGCTGCAGCGATGTGAGGCCCAGGCAGTGGAGTGACGGCGAGGCGGGATGAGATCGGGATCACGTGAATGGATCGAGCTTCGGATACCTCGGGGTGGCCTCAGACAGGAGCGAACCAACACCCGAGTGCAACAGGGGCAGAGCTCCAGAAAAGGATAATCCCACGATGGAACACAATAATAAAATTACCAGCAACGCAGGAACACAAAACTGCAGCGGGCGTGATTATTAAGAATCTCCGTCTGCGGTGTCTATATATCTCCATGGCTGCGGGAGCTGCTCCAATCTATGCGATTGGCTCGTTGTGCATCCCCAAAGCAACTGAAACTAATCAAAAGGGGGGTGGATTTCTCGGCTCGTTTGTTGCTGCTGACATATCGTTGAAATCCTTCGGCTTTTACGCTGGACTTTGGACCACCAAGAATCCAACCTCCTCCCCGTTGCTTACGAGATTGTGCATTTGAATCGCATTGCGGCCGCACACCCACAAGGCGATCTCTTTGCTGCTGTCTCAACAAGAAGTGCAAGTACCCATGTTGCCCTATAACGAATCGAGGTCTTCCATTAGCCAATCGATCCGAGCTGTTGTGGACGGGAGGGCGTCTCAGCACTTACTCAGCATGCTTCACGAAGAATGATGGGAACGAGGTCCCCCGGGCCCAGCTCATGATCCCATAAATTCACACGCAACGGTCCGCGGCACGATGGGTAAGGTTAATGAATCGGAATGCACTCGGCGCCTTGTCACACTTACGCTCCGAGGCGGCGAGATGCAGTTATCATCGGCTTGCTACTTATTGACATACATCAGTATAAATACGCCAGCAACCAGCAAGCGGCTTTCCTTACTCCATCCAGATAATGGTAACTCCGTTGTCCGCTCTGCTATCTTTCTCCGCCGGGCTCTAGAGTACAAAGATCCATACCTCTGACTAATTTGATCTTCGCCCAGTACAAGATTTACTTGATTTCTTTCCGAGCGCTCCGGGTTTGCTAGACGAGCCAGCCAACAAGCTCAGCATTTTCCGTTTTGGTCAGACACTTAGCGAGTTCATCTACAGCACAACGGCTTTTGCCTGATGCGAGAAAGAAGTGAGATGGTCATCACCTAGCAATGCAAAGGTAAGTGTCGTGCCAACAGGTCCTTCGATCGATCGAATACTAGGTGATTCACTTGATACATGCGGCCTTAATTCGCTTGAGACGGTAGTCACCGAGAATGCCGGCCCTTATGTACGTTGTGAGGAGCTGAATGGCCTAGATAGGATATCGACGTATGTCTCCTTGCATACGATTCTTGGATCTCTCCAATCAACCTTCCCAGCATTTGCATCCAGTGTTTGTGTGCGTCCTGTCAACCCTGGAAGTTAGCGGGGGCTTCCATATCTCTGTTTGATGATTTGATCTTCACAACCCCTTCAACACTCATCACGTACACATGCAGGTCCTTGGCGTCAGCCTTATATCTCCCATGCCAAGGTACCTTGATCCTCATGCGACATGTACATAGTACCTATTATAATCCTGGCTCGTGTCGCCGCAAAGTTCATGGGATTGCATGCATCAAATCGTCTTCAGGTCCAAATCCAGGTGGGGTCATTCAAGACGTCGTTGCATTCTCTACAATCGGAATTACTATGATACTTGATCATGTCTACTGCTTAGTCGGCAATATCTCGTGGTATTTAGCACTATGACATGCTTGGAAGAGACCAAGGAAACGATTCTCGAGGTCGAGTATCTCGATCTCTCCACCGTTGCTCGACGGGTGTACACTTCTTACGCCTTCATGCAGACAGGAAAGACGGCTAAGTCCGCGAACCTCGGCGCTATTGTCGTCCATATTCTCACTCATCTCGCAGCGGACGATTGATACATATCGAGAAATCGACGACAAGATTTGGAATGATCATCTCCATCACGTGCCCCTTCTCGTACCAGCATCCCCACAACGTGGAGTACCGGTAGCCTGCATGGCGGCAATGGAGGTTGTCATAACCCCGAGATCCATGCCCGACAGGAGCATTTTTCCGATGCTCGTTGTGGGTAATCTATGAGAACGGGAACGGGTAAGCTGACGTTCCTCCCTTGGTCTTGACTAATTGCTTGCAAATAGCCTGCCGCAAAAGTGCTCGAAAGGGATATTACTACGCTGCGGAATTCCGTTCAAGATGGCTGACGCATGCGGCATTCATAGTTCGTCCAAGTAGTAAGTGGACCAAATCCCGAGACAGGGTAGGTTCGCAATAACGAGCATTGGAGAAGAGCCATGAGAGATATCTTAACTTGACTGCTACGACTGTCGCTGACAAGCTTGGGCATACTCCTGCTCCTTTCAGGCATTTCGGCCGATACAAAATATATAATCACGTCACGAGGGTATTTATTTGTTCTGTTCCTCATCTTTTTTATGCCCGTTCATTGTGATTTCGCCATACCGCTTTAACCTATATCGGCAGGTAGTGTGCTGGTTAGATACGCCTCGCTAGTAGAGTCAAACACACCTGCGATATCCAACTAAGCTCGAATATCGAGACTAGATCATAGCAATCGTTCCCAGAAGAGCCGTCCACCTTCACCACTTGGAGTTCCTTACAAGGAATTACTGCAATTCCAAGAGAAATCCAAGGATTGCTTCTTGCTTATGAGCTCTAGGTGTTCAAACGCGCCAGTGACAACGTTCCCAAGTCTTAGATCCTGGCCGTACGCAGAATGCAGAGACGATCTGGTGGTTTAGTGATCAGGATATGTAATCCTTTACCAACCTGCAGAACACCCGCCACACTAGCCTATGCATTTGGACCTTCGCCCTTCTAAGAGCACTAGCCAACCTCGATCCAACCTCGATAAACCTTTGATCCCTCTCTTCTGTCCTTTGATGTTGTGGTGCTCGCAAGATCTGGAAGTGCGACAATCGCTTACGGTAGGGAAATCGGACAACGTTTGAACTTTCAAGGCGAACGCGCTTCCGTCCATTGATTCGGAAATGTCCACTGAAAGACAACGCTAACTTAATCGACAGTAAATTTCAGGTTAGAAATTAATCTTGTAGAAAAGATACAAGCCTATAGTGAAGTTCATAGATTTTTTCTTCCCAAGATTCCCCTCACGAATAGTCCGAAGATTGTAACTTCGGCCTGGCTTGTAACAGCGAATTTATCTGGTTTTGGCAAAGCAATCGTCCATGAGATCGTGGCTCATGGTAACAAGATGGGTTGTCACCGGTCAAAATGCCGAGACGGAACTCGCACATCTCGAGGATACCGATGGCGCGGTACTTAATTTAGATGTCACAACTTCACAGCAAGATATTAATGCCATTATTGATGACGCTATTGATCAATTTGGTCAGATTGATGCTTCTGTGGAATAATACTAGCTACTTGCAGCTCGAGTTCGTGGAGAACGCTACTTGAGTGTTGACTTTCGCTCTAATTCGGGGACTTTGAAGAAACTGTGCCGACGAACTAAGAACACAAGAGGAAGGCATACCTCTTAGATCTTGACACCAATTTTATCGGCTTAATCGCTACCTGAAGGGAACATCCAGCCTTTGTTTTAATCCAATTGCAAACCTTCAGAGCTAACACACAGGTGGCTTCCAGAGCTTACCGAAGCCACACTATGAGACAGAATCGAACAGTTGTTGCTCTGAACCTCATCAAATCTAGTAAGGATCTAGTCATCTTCCTCTAGATGTTTCAATGATATCCATGACACACATGCTCTAACCCGACGATCATCCCTTGCTTTGCCGCAAGCTTCCAAGCTCTCCTGCTCAGCCGCCAAGCCCCTTTCCTGGCTACCATAAGCGAGCATCAACACTTCCTCCAAACTCACCAAGGACTCACCCCATACTCACCACAGNCCCTTCCCGCCTCATCATCTCTCTCCCCTCTAACCACACACGTAATCCTCTCCCCACCCACACTAGCCTCCACCCCTCCCCTCCTCCTCTGATTTTCTCTATCCATGAAATCCGTCACACAAAGCCCCGGATCAGCACCATGCACGATCCAGCCTTCACCCTTGTACTTGACCCAGTACTGTACGACTAGCATATTCAGCGCTGCCTTACTGGCGCGGTACTCGAACGCAGCGGGAGAATGGTAGGGCGAGTCTGGGTCTGCAGCGTGCGAGATGCTGCCTATCGAGCTGGAGACGAAGACTAAGCGGGGTGAGGGCAGAGGAGAGGCTTTGAGAAGAGGAATGCATGATTCCGTGAGGGCATAAGCGCCGATAAGATTGGTTTGCATGGCGGCATTCATGGCGTCGCGAGCGTTGGGCTGTTTCGGGAAGATGCCGGCATTGTTGATGAGAATGTCGAGGTGGCCGTGGGTTTCTTGAATGTATCGTACGGTGGCGTCGATGGATTCGGCGGAGGTTACGTCGAGCTGGATAGGCGTCACTGAACCCTGAATATTGGACGAGGGGAGGATTGTGGCGACAGCTGACTGGCCTGCTTCGAGTGAACGACTGCCCAACAGGATGTGATACTTTGCGGAGTGTTGAACTAAATTGAGGGCCGTTTCGTAGCCAACTCCTCGGTTGGCACCTGAGCGTCATTAGCTGATGAGGGGAACATGGTTCTGAGCTAGGAGTACCGGAGATGAGCACAATCGTCTTCAACGAAGCCATATCTGGGGTTTGGCAAATCGATGGCGTGATAATGTTTGTGAACACTGAGTATCAAGCTCTCAGTTGACAGGTACATATGCAAAGCTTATTATTTTGAGTGTCAGCACAACTCAACCTTCTAGGACAAATGAACAGCATGTTTTATATCATCCTATGAAATGTTCACGATAGTTTGACTAGCAAGTAACAAAGAGGGGGCAAGTCTCGGATTTAGTGGAGATAAGTTCTCGGCTTGCTTCCGGTGAACAAAGATCGCGTGGATTTAAATGTTCTCACCGACACATATGGCAGACCATGCGTCGTCCATCACAAGCGAAAAGACAGATTAAAAGGAATGAGAGCCTCGTCTTTTGATCTATGCTCTCCATGCTCTCAATGGTCGGCAAGCTATGAAGCATGCGAGGAGGATCCACCAACTTTCTCATCCCGCGGCTTCTCCTTCTTGCCATCATCGACAACCTTTGGTGCGTTGGGAATCTCCACTCCCTTGATCTTGTAAGTCATTCCAAGATATCCGTCACTCACAACCTGTATAAGAGCAATTAGTCAGCAGCCAAAACACATGTGAAGCAGAGGAGGACTTACCCAGACATCCAACTTCCTCCCATCACTGATCAACCCACTTTCTTCTACTGGAAGTTTGATAGCTGCTTTTGCAGTGGGTCTCCCACCTCCGCTCTTGCCTTTGTCACCTGGGCCGCCAGAATTCCAACCAACTCGCTTGATGGCAACGATCTCATCCTTGTCCTCTTTGCACAGGATGACGAACCACCCTTCGGTTTGAGATTTTGGGAAGCGTGGGGCATACATCTTCCCATCTGGGCCGAGAAAATTCTGGCGAGTGAGCACAACTGACAGAGACAGAGCTGTCAGGTCCCGGACATCTATTTTGAGACATGGAATGGCCTTTGCGCCTTTCTGGAAAGCTGCTGAATTGTGGCGAGGAATATCCAGAGTGGTCACGGTGCGCTGATAAGCAAGTTCTGATTCGGCTGAAAAGTCTTGCAGGGTGGGAGGTAGATCTTTTCCAGACGGTTGCTTGATTGGAACCCCTGACAGAACTGATAGAGGGTAGTCAGTAGGCCATCGAGCACATTTGATGCATTGCAAAAGAGTAATCATTTGCATGCAGCTTGACAGAAATCCCATCTCGGTCAGGACATCAATACTGGCCTGGATGACACGAATTGCCTGATCGAGGACACTGGTCTGATCGCCCACATAATCGGTTATTGGTAAGTCGATACGAGACATATGGGCTTGGAGGAGTAAGAAAGCCTTAACATGCGGATCCCACAGAGGCAAGTCTCCAAATGCCTTGATGGAGAGAGGTAAGTTCTTGGCGAGCTCAGCATTGATCAGATCTTCGTTATGACGGACTGGAAGCTCGTCGTACTCTGTTGCACTCGACATCCAAGAAAGGACATCTGTAAAGGTTGCGTTACGTGTCGCATGCTTTACGAGGTGTCGAATCGTCCTATGAGACAAGTAGTAGTAACTCATGATTTTCCCAAGCGGGGTCGAGTCAACATCGCCATTCGGATACATCTCCAAGCATTTGGACTCGGCCAGCTCACCAAGGGACTTGTCCACCATTGATATCATGTAATCGTTAGCTGATTGCTGAGCGGAGATTGTGTTGTGCTCTTCAGCTGAGATTTCCAAGCCATAGTAAGAGGGATTCTTATGCAGTCTTCGGAAGAAGAATGTCCAAGTGAGATAATCAAGAGCATCTTGTTTAGTGGTAATGGTTTCGGCAGACACTTCGGCACCCAGATGGTTATCCAAGACGTTATGTAGTGAAGATTCGACAGGGAATCCAGTATGCAGGAAGTGCTTGTAGAAAGCCTTCTTCGAATCCTGTGTAAAGATGCGGGCGATACCGGAAGTGTCGAACTGTGGACGACCAGCACGACCCAGCATTTGAAGAACGTCCGTGAGATCCATGTCTTTGTATCCTTCGGTCTTTGCGTCAAAGAATTGCGTGCCCTTGACAACGACCAAGTGAGCTGGTAAATTGACACCCCATGCCAGGGTAGCAGTTGCGACCAGGATTTGAATCTTATTGTTTGCGAACAACTCCTCGGCGAGGGAACGATCGGATTCTGTCAGACCAGCATGATGCAAGCCGATTCCGAAGCTCAGAGCTTCCTTCAGAGCATCATCTTTGACCCGAGTAAGATTCAGTTGAAGATCTTCTTCGGACATCTTTACAAATCTCCGGGGGTTGTCTTCCATGCCACAGTAATTAATCAGGTCTTTGGCAGTCAGCCTCGTCTGCCGACGAGAGGCTACAAAAACAATGACTGGTTTGTCGGGACTATGAGTTTTGATGGCAAGGAATGTGGGTCTGTTCATGGACTGCATCAGAGGACAGAAGCCCCGGACCTCAGGGAAACCATCGATAAAAATTTCCAACGGCACCGGACGAACGCTGTGGCGGAAGTTGAACAAGCCTTCTTTGACTCCTAGCCAGTTCCCAAGGTCGGAAGCGTTCGCACATGCAGTTGACATGCCCATCAATCGGACGGAGTTCTTTGATTGCGCAGCAATGTAGTTCATACGAGAGACGATAATCTCCAGAATTGGACCACGGTCTCCTCCAAGCAAATGGATCTCGTCGATGATGACAAGGCTAACTTGTCTTACATATCCTCTTGTTTGCCAGGATCTGGAAATACCATCCCATTTCTCTGGTGTAGTGATGATGATGTCCGCATCTCGGATGGTGCGGGTGTCTGGGGTATTGTCACCAGTCAACTCAACGAGCTTCAAGCCCATTTGCCTCGTAAGTCTCGCACCCCAGTCCTTCACTCGTTCACGAACAAGGGCTTTCATTGGGGCGATATAAACGACTTTTGAGCCTGGCTTCTCTCGGAAAGCCCACCACATAGCCAACTCACAAGCAATTGTCTTGCCAGAACCAGTGGGTGATCCCAGAAGCACATTTGCTGGTGTATGGTAGAGGCAATGAAATATCTGAGTCTGCATCGGATTGAAGTACTGGAATCGCTGCCCATATATTTGTTCTAATGCTGGGTTCTTGAGAGCTGTGATGGGCAGTGGTTGGAGATTCAACAGATCTGTGTAAACACTCTCTGTATCGGGTCTGATTAAGTGTTGGAATGATATTGGGTGGACAGTCTCGGCACCTAGCCATCTATCGGACACGGCTCGTACATAGATCTGGGTCGGCAATGGATCAGACAACGGAATGGTGAAGTTCAACTCATGGTCGTCGTAAAGCTTCTTTCGACTAAGAATGAACATTTCATGGTGGTAGATCTCCGAGGTTTCCGAGTTTTCAACCCAGATCCAGTAACTCTCGGACGTGCCGTGGTACTTGTCATTCCATCGAAAGTCGGGTGTCAGAAACAAGCGAATCCTCAGAACATCTCTGTTCAGGGGAGCAATTTCGGAGTCTATACTGATTGTTGGGAAATTGTCCAGGATCTTCGAGATAGTTTTTCCAGCCCCGTGATTATGGACCAAAGCACCAATCTCTGCAGCATCCATATCCCGCAAGGTTTCTATCGATATCCCATTCTTGGAGTCTAGTTGGTTCAGAATCGGCTTTGCCAGCTCGAACTGATGTAGAGGGTGCTGAAAGGCCCAGATTCTCTTCTCGATAGATATGCACATCGAGAGTAGGACTTGACATTGATGTCCCCACCGACGGTTCAGAGCAATCATGAACAGTGCTCTACAGATCCGAGCCGATTGCTGTGCGATGTAATTCGAGTCGTTGCCGAGTGCAAAGTCTTCCAGAGATGCTCGGGAAATGTAGGATTGAAGGAGGATATTTGTCTTCGCTTGAGGTGAATCGTTCTTCTCTCCGACATCACACGGAGAAGACTCCTCTCTCAATTTAGTGAGCTCTTTGGATTCGTTATCCCTGGATTGAATATTGTCGAATTCTCCACTCATAGCAATCATCTTCAGCACGTCTGCTTCGCTAGATAGCGGCTTCATCATGGCGTTGAAGATTTGGATACTGGTGTGGAGGATATAGTATTGGCTGGCAATTCGACCGACATCTTTGCTACGAAGCTCCTCGGTCGTTTCGTTGAAGATGATCATTTGACTCTGCTGGAGGGTTCTTGCAGCCTGAATGACCAGCAATCGTCGTCGTTGCACCAGTGTAGGATCGTCACGAATCTCAGCCCAGTCGATACCGTAAGTCAAGGGATTCCTCTGCATTCGGACGAAGAGGTATGAGTATCCGAGCCACTGGACAGCTTCCGGCACAGAAGTGACTGTCCCAAGAGCAATCTCGGCATTCAAGTTGTCCACCATATGCTTCGAGAATCTGGATTCTATCGGAACTTGAGATGTGACGGCTTGAAGGTAATGGGCAAGTTTGTCCTGGGTAGTGCAGATCATGCCAATACCGGTATCCTGGAATTGAGGTCGACCAGCACGACCGAAGATCTGGAGGACGTCCAAAATCCCAAGATCGATGAATTTACCATCTTGAGCACTGTATACCTGGGTTCCTTTAATGATAACAGCTGCAGCTGGCAAGTTGACACCCCAAGCGAGCGTCGCAGTACAACAGAGGACTTTCAGAACTCCGCTACCAAATAACTTCTCCATGAGATTTCTATCAGACCTGGCCATTCCGGCATGATGGATTCCGATACCCTTGGGCAGGAGCTCGCGAATCTCTCGTCCCTTGGAGCGCGCAGCTTCCTTGATAGCAGACGAATATCCAGGATGCTCCATTGGATCAAAGAGATGCGTGCAAGCCTGGTCGATTGCTTTCTCGTAGAGCATCTTGGCAGTGCCAGACGTGTCTTTGCGAGAGTGAACGAAGACCATCACCTGATGATCTTGTTCCAACATATCCTGAACCTTTTCAAACGCAGTAGTGTCGATATTGTCTCTAGATGTCCGGGTACCAGCCTTGCCCTTTACTCCAATGAAATGCTGTTCAAGTGGGACTGGTCTGAAGCTAGCATCAAAGTAGAACAAACCTGCGTGACGATTGACTTTGAGGAAGTCTGCAACATCGACATAATTCGGAAGAGTGGCCGAGAGGCCGACAATGCGAATGAGAGATTGAGTGCTCTCCACTTGACGCTCAGTACGGGCGACTAGAGACTCAAGAACGGCACCACGGTCATCATGAAGCATATGAACTTCATCGATAATCAGTAACCGAACTTTTTGGACCAGCTCGGTATCACCGGTTCCTTTCCGGGTAACCACATCCCACTTTTCTGGAGTGGTGACGATGATCTGGGTAGCTACGATCTCGCTCTTGGTGAGATGCATATCTCCAGTAAATTCACGAACTTGGATTCCGAGCCACGCCAGTCGACTACCGAGCTTTTGAGTAATTTCAGCAGCAAGGGCTTTCATGGGTGCGACATAGACGATCTTGAAATCTTTGAGGTTGACGGCAAAGTCAATTGCTTCGGGTCGCTCAGCTGGGCTTGGAGTGATGTTCTGCCCGATTTCGTGAAGGACCGTCAACATGGCAGCGTCGGTTTTACCCTAGAATAGTCAGTATTGTATCTAATAAGATGGACAATGCACTTACGGCACCAGTAGGAGCGCAGATCAGCATGTTCTCGCTCGTTTGGTAGGCAACTGGATATACAAGACTCTGCATTCGATTCAAGGTCTTGTAGCCTTTGAAGGTGTTTCGACAAAGCCCGTCCATTTCGGCAATTTCCACAAGCTTCCTTCCTTGCCCGAGTGTACCAACTTTCCCAGCAGGGATGGTGTATTCCTCGTAGAATCTTTCTTCTTTCCTGGTATGGCCCACTGGCAATGCATACTGTCGACCTTTTGAGTCGAGTTTGTTACCAGCCACATGGGTGGTATAGACGTGAGGATAAATCGGCCCATCTCGAATTAAAGCTGGACCAAGTTGAGCATTCTTGTGCTCAAAGTCCCGCTGTCTCAGTGCTTCTTCTCTCTCACGCCTAGTTTGAAGCTTTCCAGCGAAGAGACCATCGGTAGCCGCTGCACCTCGAATCGATGGTGCTGGCTTGATGATTTCCTTTCGGTGAGATATTAATTCGATGACAAAGTCGAGGTCATCAAAACCAATGATATCAGTAAGAGTAGACTGAAGTTCTTCTTCAGCACTGTCGGAAGCCAAAAGTGCACTGATCTGTTCCTGGAGATCATCGCCTGAAAGCCCTTGCTTTCTCGATGCAAATTCCGTACATTTTGCTTGCAACCAGTGGAGTCCGTAAGCTTCAACATCGGGAAGGTCGTTTGCATCGCTGCTCCAATCATCCTCCTCGCTATCCTCGATGAAGTCCCAAACATCATCACCGCTGTTTCCGGAAGTGAAATCTTCATCGAAATCAATATCGGAGCCATAAGAGTCTGCTGTCGGTGTAGGCAATTTGAGATTTGCTACTGCAGCCCGCATAGCGGCGAGCTGCGTTTGCCACTGAGCGTAGGCGGTGGCTGAATCCATGGCTGGCGATGAGCTGGTTTTTGATATGAGCTTGAGGATCCGCTCTTCTACATATAAGAAATCAGGACCTGTGCGGGATATGCAACGATTTTCGACTGTACAGTTGTGTTTTTGATATCGACGAAAATGGTGATGGCTGGACTGTCCTGGCTAGCGTGGGTGTCGCTAGCCTAATGTCAGGGGTGAATGGAATATCCACTTCACTTCCAGGAACGGGCCTCCCGTCTTCGCTTCCTGTCTTGATCCTGTTCCTATCAAAGTCACTCAAGAGATTCGGAACATTGGGACATCCCAAAGTATGGAACGGGTTAGACAATCAAAGTTGTCAATGTCGTAAAATATTATGGGACACTGGGTGGATGGACGAACACATGTTGATGCACTATAGAAGGTTTGGCCGTGGCACTTTCCTTTCTCAGTTCAGTTCTGCTGGTTCAGTTGGAAACTCTGCCTGCTGCATCCTACTTGCGTGAGACGCGTTGAAGGCATTGTCAAGAATCTTTCTTTTGGTTCTCACCACTTGAACGCGTAGTACACGCGACGCAGCCAAAATTTCTTCTCTCGTGAAAACAACCACGCAACACCTTTCTTATTGTAGATCCTGACCCTTCGGGCTTTGAGATCTCTCAACGATCTTGGAGTCCATGTATATAGTGGAGACAGGCTTCTACTTTTTCTTGATCGAGTCAATTCCACTCTGATACCTCCGACCTTCTGGCAGCCTTGGTCAATCTTGTCGTCTTTCCAAAACCTGCAGTCCAGATATTCGCTGCCAATGGATTCTCCACCTGTCCGGAGGAGATCTCTGGCAGCTTCCAGCTCTTCTGAGTTTAGTGTAGCAAGCCCGGCCACACTGATTAATGATCCTGCAGAGAAGCATATCAGACCATCTGCGGAAGAATGGTATCTGACTGCTCTCAATGTGCTTGATTGACGCTAATGCTTACAGGTATCCACGTCTGTACCTTGGATGGAACCACAAGGAATGCGTACATGTCTATTGCTACTTTATAGCTCCGCCATTTCATGCTGACCTTGAGATCAAGTGGGCAATCAATTCTCTTGGTCCTCCCTTCCATGGGAAACGTCAGCCCATGTCATTCGATCACATCCTTCAGCTTGTTGATACCGAACGTAACTCGGATGCCGTCAAACAGGCTATCGCTGTCGGATTGTCCACGCAATACCATGCACAAGAGAGATTCAAGGAGGATACACCAATTTACAGACGCATCGAGCCAACATCAGTGGAGATTTTGATCGCTTGGGAAGATCACTCGCTCAACATTGCCGAGGATGACAATATTCAAATGGTCAAGGACGCTGTCATGTCAGCGTTCGGGTTCAGCATCAGAAAGGACAATGTGGAGCTGCTCAAGCGTTTCAGTATCCTGAACAAGGTTTCAATCTTCGAAACGAATACATGGAGACAGATGATGTGCTTCAAATGCTGCCCGAAGAAGAATGTTCCTGGTTCTCTAGCAGCTCCCATGTCAAGAAAGGAGAACTTGCGGAAGCGCAGAATTGACGAGATCTCTAAGGACAGTGACGAGCCAGTTTTAAAGAGATTTGCTCTGCCGACTTCACCGGACGTTACTTCAAGCCCAGATCTGCCGCAGCCTACAACTTCAAGTGGGGAACATGCTTCAGCCACTTCTGAGCAGATTGATGTAGCGGCCGCTGCATCCAGCACAGATTCGGAAGCGGTTACAACTGCAAACATTAATCCAAGTAACAACATCCCTGATTACAACAAACAGGCGCCATCGACTGGATCCAGCACGAACGTGGTGTCAAAAACAGGTACGAACGCCGACCAAGCTTCAAATCCTCCTGAGCAAGTTGAGGAAGCCCTGGCCACTGGTTCCAGCACGAATACGATATTGGCCACAAGCATAAACACTGTCCAAGCTGTCAACCCCTCCAGAGAAGTCGAGACAGCGCAACGAGATCTGCCTCCCACACCAGTTATTGCAGTTAATTCAGCGCTCTCAGTAACCCTCACGATTTCAACTTGGCTACGAGTCCTCCCTGCCACCACGCTCTACTCTGGAAACATTTCTAGCACCATCAAGAAATGGTTGAAGGACACCTTTGATATCGATGCCACATCAGAGGATATCGCCAAGATTACAGAGTCAGCAACGGCAGAGAATATCTCCCCATTACAGACAACGGCTTTCCGATGCATGGCTGTTGCTGCTCGAAAGGACTTGGGGAACATTTTGATGAATCCTCGTGGTCCTGTGGGCGTTGATACGACCAGACGAGCATCATTTCCGGGTAGTGTCTGGAAATATTGAGGCTGCTGTACGGAAGGCGTCAGGTTGCTGGGGCGTGATGGCCACGACGGAGTCGAAGAGTGTCTCAAACTGTACGTCATAGCAAGTGTTGAAGTGCTTTGATGTATTGTGAGTCTCATTACATATGGTGTGGAATGTGTATAATATCCTCTCTGCAAAGCTATATCTTCTGTTGAGTACCAGGTCACGAGAAAGGGGAGCGCAAACTGTCAGATTTTCTTGTGCTCGAGTTATTCGTGTACTATAACTTTGTAAAACAATAGACAAGCTCTTGCTTCGGCTCCGGCTTATTATCCACAAATTTGGTATCAGTACTTGGTTGTGATGGAAAGATGCTCATAAGCGACTGGGGAATTGATCATACCCACGGACTTGTATCCAGATAGCTGAAGTATCTCGGCCGTTATCAAGTTTCGGTTTGGCTGTGTGAGTAAAGATGTTCCGAGACTTGACGACATCATGGAAGCAAAGAACGTCGACTCATATTTAAGTCCGAAAAGCTCACGATCGCATCACGTGGTCGGGTGACAGTCCCTCCGCCACTGCTTTATGCGCCGCAATTCAGGGCTGGGTTCCATACGATCCTTCCGCCAACGACATCCAACCAACAAAGCCGACAATGATTGTTGGATTCAGTCCAGTTTACGGCCGGAGACTGAGCGATGATGGACTTCATATTGTGCAACTGTCCGGCTCTGAGTAAGCATAAGTATCAGTAGATTTTCTTCACTTCTTGCTCTCAAATCATATCACTCCAGACATCCTCCAATTACCATTCACAGGTCGCAGCTTCACACCTCTCTCAGATTATTCTCTCCGATCAAGCGCCTGTTCCTGAGCACCTTTCCGTCCGTGCCTCAACAACCCCGCAGTGACTTTAACCAGCCTCGTCTCAGCCTCCTCATTGGAGACACTACCCCAAGCTACAACAAACAAGCAACTTCAAGCTTCTACAAATACAAGCTGGTCCCCTTGGGCGATTCGCGAGCTGTATTCAAGTTTAAGGTGCAAACTCAAATCCAGGCATTCTCTGCTACCTACCAATAAACAACCTCTCGAACCCTCATCCATATTCGACCCCACTTCAATACCTACCATCTGCCAAATGGCCTCCAAAACCTTCCTTATCGTTGGTGCTACTGGCACACAAGGCAGTTCCGTCGTCAAAGCTCTTCTCGCAGACCCATCCCTTCCCTCGGATGCTCACATCCTCGCCCTCACTCGCAATGCCTCCTCTCCCAAAGCCAAATCCCTCGCAGCCTTGGACTCCCGAGTCGAGCCTCTCGCCGGCGATCCAACAGCTCCCGACGCCATCTTCAAAGACTCTCCGTACCCAATCGATGCTGTCTTCTGCGTTACAGTTCACGGCTCCGCAGGTGCAGAGGAAGCCCAAGCCGATGGTCTCATCAAAGCCAGTCTCGAGAACAACGTCAAGCACTTCGTCTTCACGTCTGCCGATCGAGGAGGAGAGAAGTTCTCGGATACAAATCCCACACCAGTTCCACACATTGCTACCAAGCACCGAATTGAGCTACATCTGCGTGGTATGGCGGAGGGCACAGAGATGAAGTGGACTATTCTCAGACCCGTCACATTCATGGACAACCTCACACCAGACTTCGCAGGCAAGGGCTTCACTGCCATGTGGAACCAGGTTGGCGAGAAGCCCATTCAGCTCGTTGCTGCAAGCGATATTGGTTACTTCGCTGCCACAGCACTTCTCAACCGGGACAAATATGCTGGCAAGAAGATCGGAATTGCGGGAGATGAGTTGAACTACGAGCAGGCTTGCAAGGTATTCAAGGAGAAGATGGGTGTCGAGATGCCAACTACTTTCTGTGCTGTGGGTACCTTGGTCAAGTTTGCTATGAAGGATCTCGGTGCCATGTTTAAGTGGTTTGAGAAGGATGGATACGCTGTTGATATTGCGGCCGCTAGAAAGGAATACCCTGGTCTGCAGGACTTTGGTACTTGGTTGGAGAAGAGCAGTGCCTTCAAGAAAGCCTAGGTGAGGTGTGGATGGGGACTGATATGCATTATGACGGCGTTTAGACTTCGGGAATATGATACCGGCCAAATTGGTCGCTTATACAGATAGCGTTGCGTTGCATTTTATTTACATCCAGTGGTACCTTCGCAATACTACAAAATATTACAGAATTCAGAATTGTCCAGTCTCTTGCGCACCTGGAGAGTAGAGTTTGAACGGCCTCATGCGTGAACACGAAATAGTCAGATCTTCTGCATGCTTTTCCCATTGAAATTGCTGGCTTGTCTAACAGCACTACAGCTTACATATGTGTCTTGGGCACAACAAGAAGTGCGAATATGCTGATCTTTTCACATATTGCACTTGGATGCCAGTACTGTGTGAAACCAAAAGATGGCCAGATCGACAGGAAAATTCCTGTGCCAAAGTCTTCTAAGGATTGAAAGATGGCAGCCCTGTATTTGCCCAAGAATCTGCAGCGAAGCTTTGATTGACGCTCATGCATCTCCACTGGATCGTCTCATCCGAGAAGATTGTGCCGCGGCATGAATACGTGAGAATGTATTGGGGTCATAAATAACACAAAGAAGGAGAACTAATTTTGTAACTTCACTGGGCCTTAGGTTCTTTCGTGGCTACCAAAACTGGCGCTCTTTTCCAAAAACTGTCCGAAATTTTGCTCTCTGATTTCATGCGCGGGTACAATCTATATTTGATTGTGGTTATTCGTGGCAGAACTCAATCGGGAAGAATGTTCTGTCCTCATTTCCAAGATGGGGGTCATCGTCTTTGTAAACAATCTTTGTTCTCGACTAAGAATAGCTCTAATGGTCTGTGAATAGGGTCCTTTCTCATCGAACGTGAACCAGAGCGTAAGTAATCGATATAAGATACATTCTTCATTTCAAAATGAACAAGTGAAGAAGCAATATAACGTCCTTGTCAATCGCCAGCCCCTCTCAACTCACTGACCACAACCACGAGAACAGCAGACTGAACAACCTCTAAAAGCATACTAAAACATGACATACGATTACGAAGTAAACTCTCATGTGATAGTACCCTGGGTATGTTGCAAAGTAAGTCTCCCAAGAAAATCGAAAATCCTTCCTGCTCTTCTCAACCGTCCCAACTTTCGTAAACTAATTCCAGCCACAATGCAAGAATGACGAGGGAAACAACGAGAAAAACGACGTCAAGACGCCCTATGACCCAAACAAAGCTGAAGAGTGTAAGAACTGTAAGGACCATAATCGCTGCCCGTTATGCTACGACAAGAACTCTTATGAGCATGAAATCCGTAAATTGAGTGGGCCTGGGCCTTCGGTGCAGTATCAATGAGGGAGCTTGGAGGAAAGGCACAGTGTGTAAACATGGAGATCAGAACCGTGGTGGCGATATTTTCTGAGTCATTCTAAATAGAGCAGGTTGTTGTTTCAGTATTGCCTGATTCTGGTTGTTGGTGTTCTGTTATGGCAGCGTCTAGATATTTTGCGATGAGGTTGATAAAGGTATCTACGTACGAGATGACTAGCCTTGCTAAAGCGCATTGAGAATAATAATATGTATCCTTTGTTAGTTCAAAGTCAATTGAAAATAACAGCTGCGATACTTCCTTGTAGGTGTTTGAACCTACTGGGTAGTTTCCCCCATGAGGGGTGTGTCTCGCTTAATTTTGTTGACATCCAGTGAGCTGCATAATGTAAATCTGGGTTTATTCATGAAAAGCTGCATGAATTTCTTAGAATGTAAAAAGTACTTTTAGGTAAGCTCTTGTAAATGTCTGACCTTCCAATATCTGAGCGGTGCATTTTCCCTGTCTTGGAAACCCGACCCTACCACCGATGGCCATCCGAGAAGACATCTTTCTCGCCTCAACCGTCCAGAAAATAACCACCAATTCTGGGAAATAATAGCAGAAGGTACACGCATAAAGTTGAAAGGGAGGAGCTAGCTACCTGAGATTCCACTCCAGCCCAGTCTGCCGAAAACCATCGCTATGTATAGGAAATGAATAACAGGATGATGTGGATCAATGTTTGAGTGTATTGCTATTGATGCTCGAGGAACGAACACCGGGACACGTATCTTGTGGTGAGGTAAGCAGGGACTTCTGTAATCGCGGGAGCAGATTCTTGGCGGTGATGACTCGGAATTCGAAGCTGCCTGGGCCCTATGATCTTGCCCTTTTATTTGGCCTCGCCGACGGCGGGAGGGGTTGTAACGCGGCACCGGAAGCGATGGTAAGAGATCTACCGCGAGTTGTGACGGTAGATTTGATACCATTCTCTGACCGCCTTTCCTCTTTGTCATTTTCCGACTTGCTTTCTTTGACTCCTCGAGTTATCGGGCCTCCCGAGGTTGATTGAGATGGTTGAGCTGAGTCACAAGGCTGACCTGCCTGAAATCCTCGAAGTCCCTGACTTTCCCGAACTTCTTGAACTCCTTGAACTCCTTGGCCTCCTTGGCTTCTCTGGACTCCCTGAACTTGATGAACTCCCTGAGCTGCTTGAGTTGGCAGACTAGCCAAGCCCGCTTGACCTACACCACGATTTGCTGCCATGATTTCTTGCTGCTCTCTCATTTGAGCAGCTGCCGCCCGTCTAGTCTTCTTCTCCTGCGCAGCCCTCGCGAGATCAGCTGCATCGTACACCGGAGCATCGAGAGAAAGCTGTTGCTGTTGAAAATACCTATATCTGAGCTCTCTCGTGACAAGTTGGCAGACATTGATGTTCACAGCCCAGGTCCCCGGTCTGGTTTGGCCCGGCATGTTTGCGATGAAATCGTTGAACTCAATCCACTCAGGCTGGCGAAGCAGAGGGTCGCCAAGAGGATGTAAAGCCCAGAGGATTGGCCCCGAAGGATGTGTATTATCATTGTCCGGGATTCTTTCGAAGAAACAGAATACGCTGTAGGATTTATCTGCCCAATGCTGGCCAACGTGAATCCTCGGATAACTATTTTCAGTGCAAGTCAGCACATGCACCTTTAGCATTGGACAGAGTGACAGTTATTTAATTATCGCAAAGATCGGAGCTCACCTTTCATTGATTGAGGGGCGCCAGAAAGCGGGATCGGGAATGGATGGTGGCATGGTGAAGCCGTTGATGTTAATATGTTGGAGATTGTAAGGTCTGCCTGAAACCGGTGAGTTCGTAAATGTGGCCAAACTGATGTAGAACTGTTAGCTTTAGAGGATCGACAACTCTAAGGTAGAGTGTTGCGAGAGTCCTGATTGTTGCTGTCTGTGCAGATATGTGTTTTGCCTCAATATGAAGCTGAACTTGAGCTAACTCCGATAACTTGCAAGCACGCCTAGACCGGTCGTTTGATTAGTTTCTGAGCTCGTCGTCTCTTTGAGATGTCATGGGAAATTTGATGGTGAGGTAATCGTTTAGAAAGACAAGGCAAGTGTCTCTTAAAGACGAAGTGAGAGGGAGCGAAGATGATCAGAGCTGTGAGTCTTCGAGCGAGCGCGAGCGCGGAATGGCTGCATGAGGAGCCGAACTTTCTGGCTTCCCAGCCACAAGGTTGGAAATATTTGGGCCAATTGCTCCTGGAGTTATGAAGGAGGCTGATGTCGATGTGGGAAAGCAGTTTTACTTGAGAGATTTGGTGAGGAGACTAAAATGCTGATAGCCGACAGAAGACACAGTAATGAAGCGAGGGAAATTCACCTGATCTCACTCTGATCGTAGCCGCAATACCTGAACGGTGCAGAAAGGCAATCTCACAAGGGCAAGCTTCATGCGACAACTTCCTTCTCCTCGAGAATCTTGTGACTAAGCTGCTGGTAGCGATCCATTGTTGACTTTTAAAGGATTGGCCATGAATATGTCCCCCAATGCTGCTAATCATTGCCCTAGTCAAAGGTCGAGGAACGATAGATGGTGGCGAAGAAGCCTTCTAGAAGTTTGGAATCAATGTACCACTCCAGTAAAGAATAGCATCTCATGGAACACCGCTGCGCATTCAGCCTCTAGGAAGGATGTACCCGTATCCAAAATCCGAGACTGCTTGATGAAACTGATGTTGTTGCCTGACCAAGGCCTCCATACGTCTCATACAAGCTTGGAAATTTGGAATCAAATGAATGGTTTCAAAGGGTGCAACCAAACAAATATTCACGTCTTTGACAGGTTACCATATCATGATGCTGTGAACAGGGTCGGATTCCCGGAAAGTCTAAAGAGGCGGAGTCTCGCTTAGGAATGGTGGTGGGCAGTGGGCTATGCTGGTGACGTTGAATCCCTGGGCAGGGCTTGATCACACCACAGCATACAGCGCCTGTGATTGGTCTACGGGCTGAATATGCTCTGACTGCCGTGCTGTCATAGGTTCATCTCGTCACACACGTAGCTTCGCTAAGTCGGATGCCGAGCGAAATGTCTTCCGACTTTCTTGGGACAGTTGCAAAGGCGTTCTCGATCACTTGGCCTGTCCAGTGTATCGAAATGGAATGGAAGCACAGGGCTGTCAAAGTCAATAGTAACAATGTGCCTAGGCATGGCAGACAAAATGTGGAACTTTTGTTTTCCCACGGATCGATCAAAGTCAGCACGGCGGTCGGCATTCACGCTCAGCCACCCCTCGCAACTCAAATACAAATCACAGCCGATCTTGCTTATCATCACCCTAACACCACAAAACTTGGGCAGACACACACTTAAAACACGCAGACACCCGGCCTGCAATCGTAGACTATTTGCAGAATACCAGTCCAGAACCCCTTCATTTCTCACTGGTAACATTTCTCACTGGTAACATTTCATCACCATCATGAGCTCGTCTACACCAACCTCGAGTGCTTCTCCCGCACAGTCCAGTGGTGTCAGAGATGATAGCACACCTCCAACAAGTCTTGCAGTCACTGTTTTTATCAGCGCTTTCGCAGTGATATTTGTGCTCTTTGGCGCGTTTCTCGTGATCGGTCTCATCAGAAGAAGAAGGAACCCAGAAAGGTATGGACCTCGGCCAGCGGTAGCCGGAAGACCGAAACAGACCCGGAAGAAGGGACTTGCGATGGCTGTTCTTGAGAGCATCCCTGTCGTGAGATTTGGTGCCAACAACAAGAGCACGGAAGAGGGACCTCAGAAAGATGTTGAGCTTGCTGGAGGATTGGGTGATGATGAGTCAAATGCTAGTACGAGCAGGCAGTCCAGGGAAATGACAGCCAATCCGGGGAACGATATCAGTCAACCTGCCCCAGCACATCATCACCCGTCTACTAAAGATGATGAGCTTGGAACGGGCACTGAATGCTCGATTTGCATTGCGGATTTCGTGGAAAGTGAGGAAGTTCGTGTTCTGCCATGTAGCCACCGATTCCATCCTGCTTGTATCGACCCATGGCTATTGAATGTTTCGGGAACTTGTCCTATTTGGTGAGTTGTTTTGATCGTACCCGTATCTACTCAACTGACCTTTGTAGTCGTTATGATCTCGACCCGGCTCAGCCGGCTGTTCCTACAGAGCAGACAACCGAGACAACCACAACTACTCCTGCTACTACAGCTACGACTCCTGCTGCAACGTTAGCAGTTCCGTCTCCAACAGCCACTCGGGATCGTACTTCGTTCCGGTCTAGGCTACGTGAGATCCGTCAAGCTCATACCGGCACTGAATATACCTCTGCGTTACGTCGTCTATACCACGATCACGAGCACCCACGACGAAGTTCGTCAATTCATACCGCAGATGTGGCGCCACAGGAATCGAGACCAACTTGAAACTTGGAAGTTACTTGATAGCGATGTTTGAAAGGAAAATTCGATGCACTCTTTGAAGGTAGAGGAGATGTTTTATCAGGATGAGGGTGAATCGTAGACGTTCACAGTGATGAGAATGCTATTAACGCACCTCTTGGAGAGATACCATTGTCAACGATGGCAGAGGAGATAGAACTGGAGGAAGAGCGAAAGGAAAAGAGGAACGGTTTCGAAGTACCACGGGACCTCGAGAAGCATTGGCCTCTGGATGAAGCAAGTAAAGAGTGTAAGATAGTGTTCAAAGAGCAATCATAATGAACTCCTGCTGAAATTGTAATGAAGGACTGAAGTGAAGCTATACCCATACATGTATACCAAACCACAATTTGCGCGCTACTTGGAGTGCATAGCCATGCAGAGATGCAGTTTTGAAGCCAAATATTCCACGTGACTACGCTCGTCAATTCATCATCCTGTGCTCTTCTGAGGCCACTTAAGAACCCTACCTGCCTCTCAAAGGGCCATAAAGGCACCCAAAGCTGCAACTACCAAGGCTCCAGCACCGTTCGTTGCTTGAGCTGCACCGTTTGTGGAAGTGGGAGTTGAGGTTGGGGCGGCAGCAGCTTGTGCCAGAACGAAAGTACCTGTCTGTGTTTCTGTGCTCCTAACCTGACTACCGCTTGCCGTCGTTGTCACTGTGACGGTTCTCGTGGTGAGACCCTACCCAGATGTTCAGCAAGTCCTTCCAAAGTTCAAGAATCCACAATTTATGGGCAGCAGGTCTGAAATTATAATCAGTAACTGGAAAGGAGATGAATCTTACCGAAGCCTGTCCACTCGTAACGGTGACGGTAAAGACTCCATTTGAGCCTTTGCCACCCCAGTAACCTCCCCATCCATCGCCATTGACCCCACCCCACCATGGCCAGTTAGTGGTGCATGAGTCTGAAGCAGTAGAGCAGCTAGAATATGAAGAGCACCATTCGGACCTCACACTGGAAGCGCTCGCATACTCAGCTGTTGCTGTTGGACAGGCTGAGGTAACGCAATTGTCAATGATCGTTTGAGATGCACAAGCGCTAGACCAGGCGGTGGATTGAGCCGGAAAGATTGAGGAGAAGCATGTTTTCTGAAGCTAATGTCAGTTGAAGAATATTGAATTTTGTTAAAACACTGACAGCACAGTCAGGTGCTCCTCCCCATCCCCAGTTATTTCCCCAGTCACCTCCATTTCCATATCCACCGAAGCCGCCACCTGGACCCCAATCTGCTCTAGCGAGGCTCGCCGAGATACCGATCAAGATTGCTGAGGTAAACTTCATTTTGACTTGTGCTAGTTTCGAAAGATTCAATATGGTAGTGAAAGACATGGAAAGGGAAGAGGAGAGGAATCTATATATACTACCTCGCGCCTATAGATGAATCCAGCGAAAACACATAGTTCCGGACGTCCAAATGCGGGATCACCTTGTCAGAAGCTTGCGTATCCACACCGATAGTATGCATGCAGTCACACAGATCCGGCGAATTTACATGCGCCTTACGGCGTATTTTGAGGCTGTCCCAGCAGTACGGTGTAATCCGGTGCGTTTCAGCATCATGCAGAGATACACGCGGCAATGTGCGTGTAGACTGATGGCTAAGCACTGTAGGAGACATGCCAAGCTGTGTGAATAACGGTGTTCTGTTTGCCAGAAAGGCCAATGGTAAGCTGTCAATGCGACTGGTGGTGATGTGATGTTTGTCCAAGGTGGAAGATTTTGATTTGTTTGGTTCGGTAATTAGAGACCGAAGGACCGTTCTTCCCCCTTTGGCTCGCTTAATGAAAGCTGGCTGTCAAAGCTTACTAAAGCTTGCGGAAGGTGAACAACACAAGCCCTTTCGGACCTCCGTAAACCTTCACCAATAGTCCGCCGTCAGGTCCGGCAACTGCAGTTGAAGCCGCGCGTCAGGCCATGTGCTTCAAATTCTTTAGAGGTAGGTCAGTGCTCGATTAAAGGCACAGCAGCCTTGTCATTTAAGATTCCGGGGTCACTGACGTCAATCTGTAGCTTTTGAGGCTATCTGCTGACAGCTTATTCGACAAGGACCGAGACGTGCAGAGCTTCATTTTGATTCGTGCTTCGAAGCCCGGCTTACACCTGGACTCATTCGTGGACTCGATGCGAAGACACCATTCAATACTTATGCTACAAGGAAGAGCAAAAAAGGCTGAGCTACGGCTTTTCGTCATTTAGAATGTCGCATGTTGATCAGATGGATTCTTTCCGCGACATCAAAAAGGCAAGAAATGAGAGTACGTAAACTATCTGAGAACTTTTCACTCAAAATCGGCGTAGGCGCACTGTTCGTCGAAAACAACACCGTGCGTGCTATGAAGACATGGAAGGAGTGCATTTATGAGTGCTCGCCTATCGACACATATCTTAGAAGCTAGCAGTAAAAGATTGTGTTTTCGAACGAGTTTTCGATATTCAACCCCACGCCTCATTCTTACCGCCACCGTGTGGGCCGACTACTACAACATTCTTGAAATGTAGTGGACAAAACAGCTTTGCTCGGCCCACAAGTCTTTGATCATCATTCAGCAATCAATGGTTAAGGAGATGCAGGAGATTAGAATTATTCGTCTAGTCCGGCAATGTAAACCCTCCCTTCTCGATGGGCACTTCGGCTAATATGCCCCACTTGTATACATTCCAACACTCCTTGCTATGATGCCACGCACTGTACAGTTATTGAAGGCATTCAGTCGCCCAAGTGACTTCCTAAGACTCGAAGACGGTACCCTGCTCTGGCAATTCACCAGTCAACAAGAACGCGTCCATCGCGGACGAAATCTTGCCGTGGCTGAAGTAGCTAGTGTGCCCACTACCATTTCGAAGAACGAGAACAGAGTTCGGAAGTTCTTGCCTCAACGTATTGGCCCAAACAATTGGGGTTGATGGGTCCCAGAACGAGTTCGCAAGAAGGATCTTCGGTAACTTGGCAACTTGTCTTGGACGTAAACCTTCAGCAGGAGTTGGAGGTGATGCCCAACCAATGCAAGAAGATTGTGCCTGGTAGGTTTGACTGCTTCCTCTGGTGTGTGGCGAAAGTGCATTTGTCATCTGACGTGTGAATACTAAGTCAATGTGACTTTTGGCCGTTGGGATCCAATCTTTACAGGCGACGCCGAGGAATGAGAAGTCTTCGTCACTTGGAGCACTTTTGATGGGTACTGATAACAGGGTTGCATTGCATTGTGCTGCTTTAGCGATAGCAATCGAGAGACCAGACCAATCCGCGGAAAGTACTGACGGCTCAACGAACAGAAGTCCTAATTGTACTCGGCTGAGTATCTCCTCCCCTGTCGCATCGCTCCTGCATACACTGACGTTGCCGACAAAGCAGCCTTGTGCAGGGATGGGCTTTTCATCGGCACTGGCGATGATGTTGTCGAAGGCTCTAGGAGCATCCAGACCATTCAAAGCGCAGTCGGTCGTTGTATTGCACAACTTGAAGAATTGTTTCAAAGTCGCTTCGTATGTTTCCGATTCGGTTACAAGGAGAGATGTGTCGGAGTCTGAGATAGACAAAATTCCATCCAGGACCATACGCCCGACTTTCTTGGGAAAGAGACCAGCGTAGGTTGAGCCAAGGTTAGAGCCGTAAGATAGTCCGAGGAAGTTCAGCTTGTCTTCTTCTAGTGCTCGTCGAACCATATCCATATCTTTGGCAGCACTTGTTGTACCCATGAAGTCGAAAACCGGTCCCGTACCGGCTTTGCAGCTCTCGCTAACTGCCTTGTTGTATGCCACTAGCGCTTGGTACTCCTTCTCATTTCTTGGAGTACTGGAGACACGTTGACTCCAGATTGTGGGGTCGCAGACTATTGGATTGCTCAATCCTGTGCCACGTGGATCGAGGCCGATTACTATGCAGGAATAGTCAGCATTGTTATGGGGACCTTGCAAGATGTCCAGAACAAAGTTAAAATACCAACTTCATGGGCGTCGACAAGAATTGGAGGGACCGCGGTAGAACTTACTGTCATATCGTGCGAGAAGTTCAGAGCCAAACAATGCAGCCCCTTGAATTTGAGCGAAAAGCAGATCCGAACCAGCTCCTACTGGTCCACCGGGATTGACTATTAAGCTGCTGATACGACTGGTGACATTGATGACCTGGATTTGGGCAAATGTGATATTGAAATAATCACCATGGAGATTGTCGTACTCAACAGGCACTTCAATTTGCCCGCATCGGAGGTTTGGAGGATCAGAAGCTGTACAATTTCCTCAATTGATCTTCGGATTCGTTCTTGTTGAGATGTGTGGTAGTGCTAGTGCTTGAGAGAACAGTATGAAGATGGCTGAAAGTTTTGAGAGGTTGGAAAATCGCTGCATTTTCGGTACTTTCGTCGAGATTCAGCTCCAAGTGAAGGGCTTGATGCTTGGAAAGAAGATAGGACTGTGAAGGATTGGATGAAGTGGGAAAGAATGATTCGATACCCCTCTTATATATGGCCTCATTTCTAGAGGGACCCCATGAAAGCAGGAAGTGACACTCTTGGTCCCTGACATCAACACACAGTTGTTGAGAGACAACATACGTATTCCTGCTTATTGCGCCGCTCATATATACTTCTTGGAATCTGAGGCTTTCTTACAGGGACTCTCTAACGGAGCACGCCATGACTTAGGTAAGTAATTCAGGGGCCACATAACGTCCAGATCTTTGACAGCATTTGCTGGATCGTTTCCAATCACCTGATACGTGCGAAGGTGCAGCTGGCTGCGGTCAATTTGCATCCTTTCAATCTTCCTGACCTGCCAAAGATGTGCCGAATCTGTCAAAGGCTCAAAGACTGTGCCTCAAATTTTGCGGCGCGTTCCACTTCCTCCGCTGATGCCCTGTCAGCATCGTATAAATCACGTGGGTTAGAAGAACTCCCCTGCCGAAGAAAATTTCAGCAACCCTGATCAATGAGCCTAAAATGACTGTATACTCTTGTGCGTATAGATCTTTATGCAATCTGTACTTACCGAGCTTGCTTCTATCTGCCTCTCGATTGGCATGCTTGTTGGAGAATTCACCACTTGATATAAGTCATGGAAATCCAAACTCAACTTATACACCTAACATTGACCAAGAGATGAGACAAATAGCAGAAACAAGATTTCCGACAGGATATAGAAAGAGTCTTGAAGCACAGTGTGTGCGATATATTCAAGCTCCATTCATGCAGGATAACTTGGTCGGTCCGAGGAGTCTTGAACTTGGAGGGAGGCAAGCTCATGAAAACTGCTCTGCAAAAAAGCCAAAGAAGAAGCACATAAAGCAAGTGGATGAGAGATCAAGGACTCAATGATTAAGACTTTTGAATTGCTTCCCGATGCTATAGCCCATCTGAACTTTGGTTGGTCGAATCTGAACTGTAATCAACAAGACCAACCCATCTTGAGGTTGGAGGAATTGGTGAGTAATCGAATGTGAGGATGTCCGGTCGTCCCGGAAACATTCAAGCTTCGAACTATTTACTTCGACCCCTCCCCCACCTCTCGAACCAAGCTTTTCACCCCACGCTGTCTCACATGGATACTGCTCCACAAAAGCATGGCACCCCTCCCTTCCATCAGTATTGCATCGATTGTCATCGGCTTCATCTCTTTTGCTTTCACGCTCGCGATTTGGATTCATGCGTTCTGGGGAGCTTTCCTTACAGTTGTCTCGGCGCCCTCACAACTTCGAGACGCCTTCTCAACACTCCGTCAATCGCTCTACGAAGAACGCGAATATCTCAAACGGAAACGGCGGCGCGAGAAGGGAACACAGGACAGGGATTCGAAGCAGAGATCGCTTTATGATGAGGGTGGACCGACGAAAGTAATAAATGATGCTGTGAAAGACTTGATACACGATTTCAAAAGATATGAGCGTCCTTTCCTAGAAACTCCTCATACGGGTAGAGAGAAGGAGTTAGAATGGAGTTTTGATGCAACGCAACAGCACTACAGATGCGATTTCTCTCATCGGCTGCTATGGTTGAGAAGCAAAGGAGGGATTGAGAGCATAGCGGAGAAGCTCCAAAAGGTAAGTGAAATAACCTTCTGGAGGTAGAATGTTGCTGAACTGCTTTAAGATCCAGACACGTAGGATTGCAGTAGAGACTACCGAATCCAGATTCATGCTGGCAGATGTCATAGGATTGGTCAGAGACAATGAGCGACGGCTAAGCGCTATTGAAGAGAGATTACAGATGTCAAGTATTGGCTATTGACTAGCATATGTGGGTGGTGGTACATTCAGATCATATCTGCCAGATTCGAAACTCGCATCTGCAATGCAACATCTGAGATATTTCCCCTAACTCCAGCTCAGTCGTCCTCCTGGACCAACTCCTTGATCTCCTCCGAACCCAAAACTCCTCCAGATATCCCATTATGTGCCGAAATTCCAGCTGTAGACCGCACACCAGTTGTTGCTCCTTTTCCGCTAACGCCACCATCTTGCATCCAGAAATCAACCTCGTCCACAAGATCGTACACAATGTCCTCCACGATCTGCTCGTCGAACCGTTCGCCTGTTGCTCGAAGCTTTGGAACCTTTGTCGCTACTGGCTGGTCGCTTCCGATCATATCGACCTCATCATCAGGCTCACCTTCTTCTTGTGGTGGATACCAGAAGTCAGGGCCAAAGTTAACTTCCGCAGCTCCACCTCTGAAGACAGAGACCGCGGGATAGTACCCTAGCATGCCATTATCCAATCCTTCTCTTGCTCCAACTTGGGTGAGAGGTTTTGACGCTGGTGGCAGGAAGGCGAGAAGATTCGTGAAGGGCGTGCCAATATAATGACCGTTCTTGTAGATCTTGATATTGGAATGTGGAAGTGTACGAAGTGCAGGTATTGGATGTGTTGGTCCTGGCTGTTGTGTTGAACCACCAACTCCACCTGTGGATTGAATTACAGGAGATGGGTTCATCAACTCCTCGAGTTCTTTGCTTGCTTGGTATTCGATCTGCTCAAAGTATAGATGTGTCTTGAATCGGATAGGCACCCTATCACGGATAATATCTGGTCTTTCAATTCCAACATTTCCTTCATCCTCAAGATCGACTGCGGGGTTGTAGTGTCCCTCTACAACTTTTCGATGAAGCGACTCGGAGGGAAGGTTGATTTCCAGGCCAATCACATCACCCTCTCTAATGTCCTCGTTGTTTGGAAAGAAGTCTTTTGGTCGAGACATGAACACTTTCTGACCAGATGCGTCTCGAAGTCCGTAACTGTAGGCATCGTACCCGACCGGCGCATCCAATGTAGCTTCACGTCTCGCCCATCCCATTCGTACGTGACCATTTGACTCGACCGGGGCGCTTGATTTCCTCTTTGGTATTCCACTTGTGATCCTACACTCATAATACCATCTGCCCTCCCGTACTCCGACATTGGCCTTGGCCATTCTGAAGCCCTTGTCTGTTGTAACATGCCGGCCACTTTCGTCTAGGAACATATGCGTAGAGGTATCCTCGAAGTTCAGCCGGGGTATGAACGGTTCCGCTTCAGATTGTCGATAGAAAAGGGAGGATGGGAAGGCCGGGTCTGCGATGCAATGGGTATAATAGAAACCCTTCTTATTATAGACACTGGCAAATGGTTAGCTAGGAAGCGCATGCAAGTCAAATGCTCACTGGTCGGTTGTCTCATTGAATTGGATTTCCGAGCCATCTGGCGCTGTCCTTGTATCCGCAGGTATGAAAATTGGTCCCCTAGGCGCTTCAAAGTCTGTAGATTTCGGTGGAGGTAGCTTGTATCTGATGGGCGCCAGATCGGGTTCACTCTTCTTGCTCTTCGCAGATTTGGGATCTGGTGTTGCTCTCGCGCTCGAGTCTGGGGCCAGAGATCCTGCCTTCGATTCGCGCTTCTTCAGAGATTCCTTCTTGGCCCTTGATGCGCGTTCGCGCGCGAGGGGAGCGTCATCTTGGGGTTTGGACTTGAAGTCGGGGTTCAAGGGAGACGAGACCGCGGGTTGATGATCATCTTCGAGCGCGCGCTTCTGTGGAATTGAGGAAATCGGTGTTGAGGCTGTAGGCGTCGCCTCTCTATGGGGAGAAGCTTCTCCTGCTGACATTTTTGTTGCGAGTTTCTTTCCTCCCCGTCGCGAAACGAGCTTGATGTTTCTCTTCGCCATGTTGAGATTCGAGATCAAGCTGGAGTGCACGGACCACCTTGGCTGTACCTTCGTATCCTTGGAGAAGATTGGGGTTGTAGTCTGAAAATTGAGGAAGATCTATATTTGAAGAGTTTTGAAAAGAAATGGCCTCTTAAAATATCGAAGTGATGATATGACATAGGTAAGAGCAACAATAAGTATTGCTCACAATAGCAAGCGTGAATACAGGCATTCACTCCTTGAAAATAGAACAAGAACACCTTCACCTCCCACTACAATACGAGAAAGCATACATTAGTAACAATTCGATGACCAAATGAAAGGCTAGGAATTTCTGGATGAGTTTCCACTATCGAGGAGGCAACTCTTTGAATAATATTATCGAATTGCCTTAAAAGCTTCAAACCTTCCTCAATCTGTAAGCGAGTAAACATGGCTTCCAGCTCAAGACACAGCAATGGGGAAAGAATCCATCTCACGCCACAGGAACGCCGAAGAAATTGTCCGTAGCAGTCTCATAAGTTACTTTCCCTTTGAGTTTCTTTTCGAGAATATCACAGAAAGACCAAATGCCAGAGTGCGCTTAGAATGCCTACACAGTTGTTCCAATGCCATGAACCAGGGAGCTTTATGCAGGCCGTCAAAAAAAAGGCAGAAGGCAAAGAGAGCCTTTGCTACGATGCTTCTGGTCTAAATATTCTTGTGTGGCTGACTCTTCTTCCCCAAAAGTTTTTCCTCCGTTGAAACAAGAACCCGCCGGGCAAGCTAGGATGGATGATATGGAGGAACCTCGGCGGGGTCAATTTCAGTTGAAAATGTGCATCATCCTCCAGATCCATCCACGTCTTTCGGTACAACAGATGAGCTTGATCTCGTATGGAGGTGGCATACTAATCGGGATTAATGAATCAGCAATTAAGGTAAAAAAATCCAAAAATGAAGGTTCGCATGGAGCAACTTAAGATCTGCTCCCTCGGGTGGGCTCGAACCACCAACCTCTCGATGAATCTGTCAAGTAACAGTCGAACGCGCTAGCCAATTGCGCCACGAGGGATGTACAAACTGTTGATCAGCTGTTGTGGTGCGTGGTTGTGTCGCAAAATTTCTTATCTCGTTAACTATAACTAAGAGAAATTTTGGTCCCAAAATCGGATTTTTCCTGGTGGACTACTTGGGCGGTTGGTGGCTTACTGGCTGACTCAGTATTATTGGGTCTGAACCACAAATTTCTCTTGGACGGGACCCATTTCATGACTTCAACAAATGACTTGAAAGTTGCCGTTAGAAACTTCGGACATTGGCTCATCTGACGATGAATAATAGCGTCTTTTCCATAAGATTTTGTTGCCTCTCAATGGCCACTTGCAATGCCTCCTTATCAAAGCAGAACACAGAGAGCAGCTCTCAAGGCGAAGTGTCTCGCTTCACTCTTGCTGAGACAACATCCACCCTATCGGGTTCAGTTGGATGTGGCCGATTATGACAAGTACACGCTTTGCGATAAAAGCCAATTTTAGTGTACCAACTTCTTATAAATAAATCCCAAAACAAGTTAAAGAGGAAGACAAGCTATTTTTTCAAGATTCGCAAAGACGTCTTGTGTATTAAACAATTATACACGTTTGAAATAGTAATCCCGCATGTTGGTTTTAGTGTTCTACATGTGCCTCAATCGGGCATTCCAACTGAACCCGATACACCTTCGCTCTTGCTGGGAGGTTATCCATGGAATACGTCCATCGGCTAATAAGTGGCCTTTACTATTTGTCTACGTATCTTCCCAATTCGCTGCCATGCATCTCAGCGAATAATCTGCTGATTTGTGCTTCATCACATGGCTATCAATACTTCATGACGAGGCCAGGTTTCCTTCAAGGGGTACGGCTTTCTTACAGCTTCTGCAGACGCCTCGGAAATCTTCTAGAAATGCCAAACTTTGCCAATCTCAAGATTGGACCTGTTTTGCTATCGAGCTATGTCTTTCACGGATAGAATCATCTACTCTAAAACCACGCTTATCCCCGAAGTCGAGCCCCAGCCCGGCGCCCAGCCATGGTCAAAGTCACCAAAGTCTCCGAGTACACATATTCGAGTGCAAATACATTCAATATCCAGGTCACGCAGTACAGGCCAGACACTTTGATGAACTGAGAGCCAAATGGTATTTGCATTGGTGGGTAGACGGGGCAGGGTCACGACCACACCCACAGGTCAAGGTCCTAGGTCCTAAGGCACATGCACGCAAAGTTTGCTGCTCAGTGGAGACCATTCTTCCCGATCTTCTGAAATATTCACGGTAGCTGTGCTCCCATCCATCGCATTGTAAGGTCAATGCCTGTTGAGATTCTTACGATAATTTAAACAAATGTCTTCTTAATGATCACCAGTCCTTCACCACTCAAACCTTCTCAACTGCCTTTACCTCAACGCCCATGTCACCCTTCTCCAGAGTTGTCTCCTCTATATCAGTGATTTGGTGGCTTCCGAAGTGTCTCAACGGGACACCCTCAATGAACATCCTATCGACCTGCTCCAGTGTCCTACCCTTGCATTCCGGAACACAGAAGAACGTAAAAATTAATGCACATACTGCAATCGCACCAAATATAAACCCAACTTTCGATCCCAGCGCGGCATATGGTGCATAAAGCAAGTATGGGAGTGAGAAATTGACGGCGAAGTTCATGAGAACATTGACCATCGAGGCAGTACGCTGAGAAGCATCACGGAGGCGGAGTGCTGAGACTTCGGTAGTGATGACGTAGGTGAGAGGCGCCCATGCGAAGACAAAGCCGGCCGAAAAGAGGATAAGCATGGATACAATTGCGATTTTGTGACCGTCCGTTGGGTTTGAGACGGTCCCGAGGCCACCCATAGTGAGAATTGCAGCGATCTGAATGCTGGCGCCGATGAAGAGTAGAGGTCTGAATGGATGTTAGGAAATGAATTTGTAGCTTGAAGTGATGGACTTACCTTCGTCCTATCCGATCGTTGAGGAACAGACCTGTGCTGACCAAAGTCAAGTTGATGACAGACATAACAATGCTCATATTGAAAGGGTTGATCGTGCCGAGACCCTTGATGAAGATTGTGCCGTATGTTGAAGCAAATGCCTGACCGGTGGCTTGCTGGAAGAAGTTCATGGCAACAACGATAGCAGTTCGCTTCTTGTTGACGCCTTGGAAAAGCTCCTAATCAAGACCTTAGTATGTGTTTCTTGTCATTGTCTTGGGATTTTGAGATCGAGAACAGAGGACCTGATCCCTGCATCCCAGATCGAACTCTTTCAGGGCAGGAAGTTACGAACCATATATTTTCCTTGTTCGGGCTCGAGTCTCAATGCAAGTTGCAAAGCTTCGAACTCGGTAGCAATTTCCTCATCGCTGACACATCCTTCTCTGAATTTGTAGAATGCAGCCTTTGCCTCCTCGACCCGGTCCTTTGTCAACAGCCAACGTGGCGACTGAAATTGGTATTAGAAAGGCAGTTCGAGTTGGAGTGGGGTCCATACCTCTGGGATGAACCAGACTAGGCAAAGTACAATGGTTGGCACAAGATAGAAAAGACCAATCGGAATTCGCCATGCCGTATTCCCCTCCAAGGTGCTCGTGCCACGGCAGACACAGTTTACAATCAGTGTACCAAACTACCAAGAGTCAGTATTTGAGTCTCTGATTTTCGGTTTCACTCACCATCAAACTGAATTGGTATGAACCGACAGCTAAACCACGCACTGGGGCAGGGACGATTTCGGATTGAAAGACTGGAACAACAGCGAGCTCCATGCCAACATAAATATCTGTTCCAAGTTAACATTGAAGCTTCGAACGGGCAATGCTGACTTACAATTCAGAACTCTGGCAGCCAAGATTTGCTCGCGAGTCGTAGATGTGATGGCAATGGTCGCAGTGACCAGGGCGTAGCAACTCATTGAAAACATACACATACGTCTGCCATATCTAGCACTGACCAAACTTCCTACCATGACACCCACTCCAAATCCGATGTAATTCAGACTATTGAACAGTGACAGCCATGAAGGTGGGAGGAAGTATTTGCCTGTTGTTGAGTTGTATCGTCCGAACTGTTGCTGAAACCCATCCATGGCTTGCGTGGTATTGAATCCAGCATTATCGAACCCATAGTTGAATGTCGAGACAGCAATGAGCATGCAGGCTAGTGTCAGGGATTTGTTGAAGTGCTGGAGCACTGAGTTCTTGGACGCCATCTTGACAGTTGCAAATATTTACGAATGTGGTATGCTGAAAAAGAAGCTTGACTGAAGATCAAAAGACTCCTCTTGGGTGGGGGATAGCAATATCTTGTAGAGATCCGACCCATCCTAGAATTGAGTCAAGATCGGATGCAGACCTGGAGAAGCGGAGTATCCACGAAGAGGAGGCGTCAAGGAGGCTAAAGGAATGAAGTCGTTGGCGAAAATTACAACATCTAGCCATTACTCTGGTCCTTGGCAACCTAGATGAGACCAAAGCCCGCATAAGGGAGTCCCGACAGAATAAACCACCTGGGGTGTGGAGAAAGAGAAGCTATCTAGGGTCCACAGATGCTTGCCATTGGACGCTACCACCTGGAGTGCAGAATGAGGCAGCATAGATGTGGAGAGGCAGAGACAGGAGCGGGGAACAGATGGTGTGCACGGCTCAGGAGAAATGTCTCGTGGTGTTCTTCGTGGCGTTGTGTCCACCTTCGAAATTGAAGCAATTCCGGAGCTAACGGCTGTCGGGGGGACAATTGAGTTTCTGTAGGTTGGAGGCTCCGGTGCTTTCTATCACCATCACCACGAATTCTCCCCGACCCATCGGCTTCTCCATCTGTATCTCAGGATTGCAACAAGAAGACAGGGGAATTTAAGCATCACATTCAGGAAGCCGTATGCCACGTGCTGGCAGAGCAATCACGTGGCTCGGCTACCGCACTGCATTGCCCCAGGATGACAGCACAAACGAGTACTTCTCGCAAGTCTTCGAGAATATCGAAATCAGAGAAGAGACCCACAAGAATCTGCTTCCAATGCCGTAATCGTAAGGTACTGCCAGGAACATTCTGATCGATCTGAACATTCATTCGGGGCTGACTCAAGCAGGTCCGTTGTGACGGAGCTGTAGGTGGCTGTGAGAATTGCTTGAGACTGGGCTTCACTTGCTCTTTCAAGGTTCAAGATGAACAAATCCAAAATAAATCTTTGAAGCACTGTCAAAGTCTATCACCGAACTCTACCATGACCCTTGAACGTCGACGAGGGAGAAAAGCTTGTCTGAGTTGCCACAGCCAAAAAGCGAAGTGTTCTGGAGAGATTCCTCGATGCGAGAGATGCTCACAAAGGGGTATCGAATGTCAATACTCATCAAGTTCGCCATCTATACAACTGTGAGCGTTTCCCCATCGCAGTTCTGCCGTGAGGCTAATTCCTCAGCGACATCTGTCCAGAAAAAGGCATAGTTCGGCAGCACATCGACGCATTCTTTGAGTTTATCTATCCAATTCCCGGTCAGAGTTTTCTCCATCGAGCGATATTCCTCCAGAATTGGTCCAAAGATGCACATAGTCCACATCTCCTTCAAGCTCTTTGTGGTTAGTTAACCCCACCCCAATGTGATAAGATGTTCTTCTCAACCATCTATGCCTTGTTAGATGCTAAGCACCACATACTTTAGGCGCCACTGCAAGATTTCTAGCGACAAATGATGCCCAACGTCAACAAGCAGCAACTTGGATTGACGAGGCTGAGGACCAAGTCTTGAAAATGATTACGGAGCCTTCTCTTTCGGTCATCGAGACCCTTCTAATAGTCATTTTCGATCGTTTGACATCAAGGAAATTCGGAAAAGTGATGGCCCTCTCTGCTCTTGTCGTTAGATTTGCTTTCGCCATGCGATTAAACTATACCGACAAGAAGCTTACCTTTGTTGGCCAAGAACGTCGACGCCGACTTATGTGGTCGATCTTCATGTGCGATACTTTACTAGCCAACGGTAGGGCAGATTTCACTTTGGTTTCTGCGGAAAGGATTCACCTACAATTGCCATGTCATGAGCGGGATTTCTCGTTTGACATTCCGGTAGAGACGGAGTTGCTTCAGCCTGCGCCGGGTCTGGACAACCAGTCAAATATAGGCATGATGGGGTTCTTGATACGTATATTGGAGATACGTGTGCGAATACAGAAGTGAGTATATAGGCGCCGTAGATATAACGAAGCTGACTGCGCAGGTTCACCCATGAGATGGTGGATCGAAGGAACATTACTCCAGAAGCTCGCTTGGAATTGGAGTCCCTTGCAAACGAGGTCCTACATTTTTCAACAACACTTCCCCTAATCTACGTTCTGAACGAACGCAACTTCTACTTACGTGCATATACTCCAGAGCGAACAACTTATATCATGCTTCATGTATGGTGGAATTTGTGCTACTGTGATTTGTACAGATTTACCATACCAGGGTTTCACGAAGCATTACCTGACGAAGTTCTGTCAAGCCTACCAGCTGATTTTTTAAACCATTGCCGCGAGCGCTGCTTGAAGCACGCAGTTGAGGTGGCAAATATTTTTGAGAGTATTCTGAAGCTTGGAAAGGATATTTTCATAACAGATACGGCACTTGCGATCTGCTCATTGCAGTGTGCTAGAATCATAACATCCCTCGGCCCTCTCGTCGATGAGGCTTTGGAAAGATCCTTCATCGTCAAGAAAGTTACGGCATGTTCAGACATCTTACAAATGCATTCGGAAATTTACCCCACATCGAGGCTACTGGTAAGTCATCCGACTCTGCAAAATGTTCTGGTCTAACCCCGAAATAGCGGGGTAAAATTCAGGAACTTGTACGGGCTGCAGAACTTGATGTCCGACGAAGGTCTGACGAGCTCGTGTATGTTCGCTTCGATACGTGTGCTTGCGTACAAACTGACAATCAAAAAAGTAGTGCAGAAGAGGTACAACCTTCGCCTGGCTCAGCAATAGATGTGAATCTGCAATTGCCTCCTCGCCAGGTCTTTACGAAACATAGCTTCCTGTCCGAGATTCGTCAAATGGCCAATTCTCATGATGCAGACGAAACGATTCCATCTAACGAAGCTGCACAAGGCTCTCAGCTTCCTGCTTCTTCGACACGATTGGCGCAGCCTAGGCCACAAGAAGCTACTGGGCTTGACAATGATAACTCCCTACCAACAAACTTTACAACTGTAGCGGAAGAGAGGCAAGACTTTTTGGGAATGTCCGCTGATTACGATATGACCTGGATGCTTGGTCCAGACTTTGCTATGGGCAATGCTGAGTACGATATACTCATGGATCCTTTTTTACGAATGCAAAACGGAGTTCAGAATGGACCATGGAGTTCTGAGAGGTTTCCAGGGTCGGATCAGAACGACACGTTCTATTTTTGAAAATATCGGCTTCCAATAATTACTACTTTGCTCGCCTAAGTCGATGCAGTGCTTCAAATTCACACAGTTGAACAATGTTATGAAACTAAGCAAGTTGACTGTCGATTCGCACCGCTACCTGACTCGAACAAGACACCGAAGCGCCACATCCCATATCCCACAGTCGGATGCTGCACCCCCTGATCTCATCTTCGGGATAGAGAAACATGATTCTGCGGAGTATCCGTTCTCCACCGGCAAAGGTGGATTTCTCGGCGGCTGTCGGGGGGAAGCCAAAACAGACTGCAGGCCCATAAGGGTTCCAAGCCAAGCAATCTAGTCCCAAGGCTTAGGGACAAGGCTGACTGTTCATGGCATTTCTCGCAGCCTTTCTCCTTTTCATTTCTCTCTGCTCGTTTGCATCTTCAGCCTCTCAGAGTAGTCAAGATGGTCCTTGTGCGGCAAAATCTTAATAGTTTAATGGACGTCGACCACATCATTGGCGAGGCTTCGCTCACAGAAAAATTGTCCATTACAGCCGGTAATCACTCTTTCAGGACGCACGAGGCATGATTGAATCACCATTTGCTAATACGAAATGCGTTCGCTTCAGGTCATGATTTTTGGCACACTGCCCCCATCCCTCGTCTCTCCGTCCCATCAATAAAATGCTCCGACGGCCCGAACGGCGTAAGAGGATCAAAGTTCTTCGACAGCGTTCCTGGTCTCTGTATCCCATGCGGGTCCGGTCTTGGTGCAACATGGAACAAGTCGCTTTTGCAATCTGCAGGTGTCCTTCTATCGCAAGAGTGTAAAGTGAAAGGTGTGCATGCTTGGCTCGGACCAACCGTCAACATGCACCGGTCACCTCTGAACGGGCGTGGTTTCGAGAGTTTCTCTGAGGATCCATGTTTGAGCGGAATATTGGCAGCGAGGATAATCGAGGGTGTGCAAAGTGGCGGAAGTGCAGCAGTACTAAAGCATTTTGTTGCGAATGATCAAGAGACAGAAAAGAGGAGTGTGGACGTGGTGATATCCGATCGCGCATTGAGAGAGATATACCTATTGCCATTTCAACTCGCTCTCAAATATGGAAAGCCAGAGGCGGTTATGTCGTCATATAACAAAGTCCAGGGGGTACATTGCTCCGAAAGTAAAAACTTGCTCCAGGAAATCTTGAGGAGAGAATGGGGCTTTGACGGATTGATTATGAGCGATTGGTAGTTCTTCTGTCGATATTAGGGGGCTCGGCTAATTGTTTACTCAGGTTTGGGACTTACTCGACCGACGCCGCATTTGCAGCAGGATTGGATCTGGAGATGCCTGGGCCAAGCTTACATCGATCAACGACAGCCCACTTAGCTCTTTCGACAGGAAAACTTCAGATGAAAGATGTTGATGCAGCTGCTTCGAATGTTCTCCGATTCGTCCAGAAACTCTCGAAACAAGAAGTGGCAACTCAAGAAGGTAGGAGGGACTTCCCTGAGGATAGGGAGGTCAACCGTCAGCTCGCCACTGAAAGCATTGTACTGCTCAAGAACGATAGAGACGTACTTCCTCTTAGCACAGACTGTGGCAGTCTTGCTCTGCTCGGACCTAATGTTAAGAACGCGGCTGCATGTGGAGGAGGAAGCGCGAGCCTGAATCCATACTACACTACATCTGCGTACGAAGGAATTATTTCACAGATTGCGCCTGGGACAGAAGTAAGGTATGAAGCAGGTGTTTACAGCCACTTGCTTCTGCCTGTCTTGAACAAGAACAATGCCATAAACGAGGATGGGCTACCAGGAGCAACAATCGAGTTCTTCCATGAGCCGTATTCGGTCTCAAGCCGTATTCCTTTCGACAAGACTACAGTTAAGGAGACCGCATACCAGCTGATGGACTACAAGCATGCTCAGAACGGCGAAACTTTCTATATTTCAATGCGAGGAACATTTATTCCCGAGTGTTCGGGAACGTACGAGTTTGGGTTGGCATCTTTTGGCGTGTCAAATTTATATATTGAAGAAAAATTGGTAATTGATAATTCTACAGCTCAGGAACCAGGCGGAATGTTCTTTGGGAGTGGCTCGAAGGAGTTTCGAGAAACTTTTGAAATGGAGCAAGGCAAAACTTATACCTTCCGAATGGAAGCTGGGAGTGCATCGACATCGAAACTCCTGGGTGGTATGATCGATTTACCAGGCGGAGCATGTAGGCTTGGGGCTTGCTTGAAACTTGACCCAGAAGAGGGGATCAGGAGAGCTGTCGAAGCGGCCAATAGCTGCAAGAATGTTATTGTAGTTGCTGGACTAAATGTATGTATTTTCGACTTACAATCTACCATCTCTGACACTGAAACAGGGCGACTATGAGAAAGAAGGTCGGGATCGGACAACCATGGATATGCCTGAAGGTTACGATGCGCTGATCAGCGCAGTGCTTGCCGTACAACCTTCTGCAATCATTGTCACGCAGGCTGGGACTCCGATCTCAATGCCCTGGCGCTCTGAAGCTCATTCTATGATTCACAGCTGGTATGGTGGCAACGAAAGTGGTAATGCTCTTGCAGATGTAATTTTCGGAAAAGCGAATCCCAGTGGAAAGCTACCAATGACGTTTCCAGATCGACTGGAGAACACGGCGAGTTTCTTGACTTTTGGGAGTGACAATGGAAAGGCGAGGTATGATGAGGGGATCTTTGTTGGATATAGATATCACGATGCGGTTGGTCGCGGGGTTGCATTCGCTTTTGGGTAAGTCTGAGGTGGAAAAGGCTGAGTGTAGTTGCTGACTTCTGTAGACATGGTTTATCCTACACAACGTTCGCTTTACGAGATCTAAAGGTCTCATCGGAAGGAATTCAGGTGGTTATTGAGAACACTGGGAACATGTCTGGTTCAGAAGTACTTCAATTGTACATTTCAGCAGATCGGGAAATTTCAAGCTTCAAGAGGCCAGTGAAGGAACTGAAAGGTTTCGAAAAGGTGAGATTGGAGCCACAGCAAGTCCTGACCGTCAAAATTTCAATCGACAAGTATAGCACTGCTGTTTGGGATGAGAATAGAGATGCATGGGCTTGCGAGAAGGGGCAGTATACTGCTTTGCTATTTGGTGGAAATCAGTGCCTGAAAGGTACATTTGAGATTGGGAAGACGGCGTACTGGAACGGGCTGTAGTCGTTTGTATACATAACGAAGTACAGGGTTATTTGAGTAGCTTTCAATGATAGGAATACTATGGCTTGACGACATACAGGAACTCACAGGGCAGAAAACTCGAGTATGTCAGTCTTCCATGCCGATTGCTTATCAAATCCGCTGAACACCGAGTCGGCTTTCGCTTCCCACCGCTTTCGTCTGCCACTCCATTCGTAAGCTCACGAGAGCCTCTGAGACACAGGCCAAGACATCCCCATTGAGTGTAATCGGCGTTCAACTAGGTGTTATCGTCCGCTCGCTTGAATCAGGCGTCCATAATTAGAAAACTATAGACTTTAAATACCTGTGACCTCTCCGTGTAAAATCAAAGTCTCCCCCAAAATTCTCCGCAAATCATGGATCTTCGAGTCTAGCCGCAATGAAGATCATACTCACCGGAAGTACAGGGATGATTGGAACAGAAGTTCTGGCTCAAAGTATCAACAATCCGTCGCTCACAGAAATCGTTGTCCTCTCGCGTCGACCTCTCCCATCCTCCCATCCCACCTCACCAAAAGTCAAGACCTTAATCATTGAAGATTTCCTTACATACCCAGCTTCATTCCTCCAAGATCTTTCTGGCGCAGAAGCATGCATCTGGTATTCCATTCCACTCCCTGCCAGGACCAAAGCCATTTCAATGACAATTGTTAACAAAACTAGGGCACTAGGTGGCATACCCAGCCGCTTCCCAGACCTCGCGACAGCTCGAAAAGTGAACATAGATTACGCCTTTGTCGCAGCAAAAGTCTTTGTCGAGACCCTCTCGCCTCAGCTTGGCCCGGACAAGAAATTCCGCTTCTTGTATGTTAGTGGCCATGCTGTGGATAGAGATCTATCGAAGCAACATCGCTTCTTCAACGACGCGATACATATCAAGGTCTCTTTACTTTTCTCGTCGATATCATGACTGCAGTTTCGACCGGACCAAATGCTGACATTATGGTAGGGAGAGATAGAAAACAAGCTCGTCGCACTCGAAGCTCAAAACCCGGAAAAGATCTCCATCTACCTACCTCGCCCGGGAAGTGTAATCCCGCCGAACAATAAACTCATTACTGTGCTTGTCAAATTGACGACTTCGTTCTATCCTGCGATGAAAGCTGAAGAGTTTGCAGCTGCGATGATCGATATCGCGATCAAAGGCGCACATGAGCAGGCGCTGTCACATGACGTGATGCAAGAACGTGGGAGGAAGGTGCTGAGTAAAGGGGTATGATCGTTGGGAATTGTCCGAGAGGTGTTCATTCGATGATGGAAAAGGAACGGGTGGAGGGGAAGATGATGCGGTTCTGGATCGCTGTGGCTGGGCTTGGTGTCTGAGCTGTGTCGCATGTGAGATCTTGGAGGCTTGGGAAGTCTTGATATTGGGAATTGACGTTGTGGCGAGATCTTGGAACCCAGAACGGAAATCAAGGCGAAAGCTGAAGCGAACGTGCACAGTATGAGTGGTGAGACCGATCTGAGTGTATTTTCGTTCGTGCTCTAGCATTGCAGTTTTGCTCTATATCTTCAGTCATTTGGTGTATATACATTGTCGCAAAAATTATCCCATCTTACACCTGTGAGGAGCCCTCTCAGCCGATTGCCCAACCCCAAATAGACCCAAACTCCTTTGCATCCATGCAACCTGTCTTTCATGCCTTTTTCTCTACCACGCACTTGGATTCGAACCATCTGGCGAACCGCACTGTCGGTGTATCGACAGCGCGCCAGAATAAATCTGCTACACATATAACAATCGGCACATAGATAACGAGTCCTGCTGACCATGAAAGCTGCCGTCCCCAGAATGTTGATTTGCTGAAGAAGATATCGAAAATTGGGTTGAATCTCGGCTCAAGAATCGTGAGACATAGGTTATGCATCAGGTAAAGAGCATAAGAGATGTTCCCTAGGTACTGAGCAGCCTGGGTTGTGAAAATCCTCTGCAAACATTTCAACTGTGTGCAGGCTGCAACAATCTGGAAAGCCCCGATACAGAACCAGACTTGTTGTCCGCGGTATGGCGCGGGTGTATGCGCGTCTAGGAATCTCAACCCCCATACTGCCTCAATGTGATTGTTCGTCCATGAAGCGATAAAGAGTCCACATAAGACATTAGCCAGCCAGAATGCTTGAATCAATTTTTGTCTGGCTGTGGATCCGCATTCCCCATCACGAGGTTTGTCCTCGAACTTTGGAAGCATCGGACTTGAGGATGGTGTGCTGAGCGATCGGTCTTGTAGAAGTGTTACTTCTGCAATGAACATCCCACCTAGAAACTCTACAGTATAAAGCTGCCCACTATAGAAGCAAAATGTGGTGATGCCAGCTAGTAGAAACAATCGTACATTCGCTCGACACCTTGAAAGTCCAAGAAGGGCGGCGAACAAAATTAAAGATTGGGAGAACTCGACCGGTATCGTCCAGAGTGCCGGGTTATATAAAGGATGAGGATATGCCAAATCGTCCACCGCCCATGAAGCCCCCAACAGCCTTATGCATGTATCCCATACGTGGTGTAATTGTGATGGAAGGTTGATTTGCCTTTCCGCATACCTGTCGGTGGAGAATCCCAAGAATAACGCCAACGCCATGATGAATAAAGTGACAAATGAAGGGAGGAAGAGTCGAAGAGCTCGTCGGAAGACTGAGGAGGAGAGCGTGTTTGCGAGTGCTGAATATTGTTGAGAATGTATCTGCTTGAGAGGTTTATAGGAAAGGACGTAACCGGATATGATGAGGAAAATATGAACCATTGGCCGAGCAGAGTATATTACTCGGACAAAGGGTAATTGAAGTGGCGATGAAGCAGCTCCATCTTCGTAGGCGCCATATGGCTCTGTGTACCAACCCAAATTCTCTTCTGTATAGTGTCCTAGAAACACAATGAACGACGAAACTCCTCGCAAGCCATCTAGGTATGAAGTCGGAAGTAATCGTTGGGGTTTCGTGAGGCCCGGACGTATCCTTCGTTGTACGAAGCTGGGAAGGAGCCCAAATGCCATTCGTTGTACTAGCCGTTTGCCGGAGAAAAAGAATACTGCGTAATCGGAATGCTGTGCTGTGTCTGCGTCAATGATTTCCCAGATCTCCCGCGACTGCTCTTTCGTCATCTTCTCCCCGTCCATCGACAATCTCGAGGTGTTGACCAGGGGCCAGAATGGATTTGAAAGAAGGGTCAAGAAAATGTTGATGGTTGTTCCCCAGAACCAAATGTCGATGAAAAGCTACTTGAAGGAAAGTATAGCCGTTGAGAAAATAAGCGGTGCTTCAGATTGAAAAGAAAAGATGGAAGGGAACTGGCATCAGAAGCAAGAAGAGAGAAACCCCATAATTTGCAGACAGGACTGCCCGGCTCTTAACATGGATTCCACCCAGATGAGCAGCGATCAAGCTTTTCAATGCCTGCTCGATGGTATGTCGCGCCGATCATCTGCTTAACCGGCTGTGTCATAGCAACTCTGCAACAGGAATTGTGCTAGGTAGAAGGCTAAGAAGCCAGGTCGAGGCACCTTCATGCCGCTGGTATCAGATTGGCCAATGCCGTTGAGGCGTTGTTGAAACGCCGAAACAATCGAATTTTTGGCCTGACAAAAAGCCGTCGGCTCACTTATTGCGGGGATGTATCTTAAGAAGGATACTGCTTTTTCGGCTGGGGAAGCCACAGCTGAAGCCGAGAGGCGCTCGATTCAATTTGTGGTTACTACCTCCGTCCCTAGTAAGGGGGAGGCTGAAAATTGGCTGCTGATTGAGACCCGAGGTGGCGATGATGAGCGAAAAGAAGGGGGATGCCCAGCGGAACCCCTCAATCTGACTTTAGCACTAATGTAACAGCTATCCATAGCTCGGGAAGCTCGGAGAACTCGCTGGCTCTCGTGTTCTCGATGATTGTGTGGGGAGCGCTATAGAGGAGACGGCGTGAGAACCGGTTTTCAGTGGAATGGCGGGGTTTCCGTGGAATTGACTAGGAGTCAACGACATATCCATAAAAACACAAAAATGAAAGAGAACAAGGTGTTTGTCTTGGCCGTATAACCGATCAATTAGGTCTCATGAACGATGAATGATGAACGTCGTTGCGGCTTCAGAAACCAGCGGAGATTTGTTTTGTGGCAGATAAAGTATTGGGGAGATGAGGTAAGCACCAATTTGATCTTTGGGTGTTTTCCGGGACTCGGGAGGTCTCAATAACCTTATTTCGCCCTCGTCCTTCTTCGAAAAGGGTTCAGTTGGTAACAATACTTCGCCAGCCACCGATATTTCTCGTCGAAAAACGAAATATCGATTTTGACTGATCTGTGACACTACACTGGGTAGCGTCACCAGCAGACGAACTAATTGAATCTGCAGTACTCCTCCAATCTCTCCCGTTCCCGACACGCGATTTCCACATCAGCTAAAGGCTTGGGGCTGTACGAATGACTACAAAACGAGAATATTATATTTGGGCGTTGCGATACCTCATACATATATACTATGCGAGCAAAACAGGGTGATGTATAAATTCTGGTCGGGTCGGAGGAGAGATGCAAGAAATATATCGGCACATAATTGAGAGTTGAATAAAATGGGGATACACAACCGTTCCGTGGCTTTCTTTTCTTTTTGCTCTACCCGGTAGGTCTGTGAAACTTCCATCAGACTGCGCAGAGCTTTCGGACGCCTGCATGAAGTGGCTTTGTCGATAGACCGACTTGACCTCAGCCTCAGCCTTGTGGTGACACGGCTTCCTGGCAAGCAGCAGACCATGATCTCCTCCTAAGCCAGCGGCGCTTTGTGCAGATTGCGATGTCTGGCATAACTTTTGGTTCCGTCCGGGATGTCATCGCGGTGGGACAAATTGCGTTGGCACTTTCCAGGGCGTTGACGGAGAGCAGAGGATCTGCGAAGGAATACCAGCAGCTGGTGAAAGAGTTAGGGAGCTTCGACCAAGCACTTCTGCAGGTGAGTTTCACAACCAGGAGGCAGAAAACAAGCTAATGAGCTAGGTGATCGCATTGTGGCAGAACTACGAAGACAGCCCCGAGCTAATCGAACTTGGAAGAACGACGAAGGAATCAATACAAGGCTGGAGGGATGTACTACTGGCTTTTCGTCTGAAAGCAGACAGGAAATATGGAACGAGCATGTCGCCTGGTGGATCAGGCACTTGGGCGAAGGACGTGTCGAAGAAGGTGTTCTGGCTGAAGGAGAAAGAGGACATCGTTGATCTGAGGAGGAGGCTACAGTTGGCTAGTAACACACTTTCGATGTTGACAATGGCCGCCACAGGGTAATAACCTACATCGGGTAAGAACATTGGCATCTGACGAAATATCAGGCGATCTAACAAGCTTTCAAACTCCGCTCAAGCCTTCCGAGTGGAGCTCGTTCATGGACTGTTGGCGGAATCCTTGAAATGTGCTGAGAGCAGATGGTCCAGCTAAGAGTTCTAGAAGAGAAAAATGATTCGCAAACGAACACCTGTGAGAAGATTTTGACGACTGTGAAGAGTACTATCTACAATTTGTAAGTCTCGCCTAAGAATATCGCGACTTGGGATCTGACATCGAAACAGAGTAGAGTTTCGCCTGATTGCAATTGATATGAAATACATCATGTCTCTACTCCACAATCATGTCGTGGCGATACAGGCGACACCTCGAGGGCTTGGAAACCATTGGCAACAAGCGCCAGTCATACTCGAAGATGCGCTAGGTTTCGTGATTCCCATTCCTTTAGAGCTCGTTAACAATTGGGGAGTAAGCATTGTGTACAGAGTTTCAAGACTGCTGAGACCTGGAGGCTGATAACAAGCAGATGTTTGACGTAATCATTTCCAAGCGCTTTCAACAGCATGTTGGTCATAAAAAGATCCAGCGACGTGAGTATGCGATTGAAGAAACGGTCACTGGAAAGGAGGTGAGTAGGGAGAGTGACTGGGCTTCATCCGTCCGTCCCGGCTAGAAAATTGACATGAGTGTGCTCTTCTCGGATTTCGGGGCAGCTAGCAATAACTGCCCTCGATGTGGAGCCATCTCAACGGCATCCATAGATGCCAAGACCAAATGGCATGTGCTTATATCCCCGAAATTACTTGAGCTGATTGATATGGTAGCAACAAGTGTAATATGTGGTTCCAAAGACTTGTTGAGATTGAAGAGTCTGACGATGTCGTCACGCTAGGAGAACCTGGAGAAGGAATGCTTGGGACCAGCCAAAGTCCGTCCACCAGGGCTCGAAAGACTGTATGCCCTGGAGACTTCCAGCGTGTCAGATTATTGCGAAAGCTTTATAAGTTGGAGATGCAGAGAAACTACGAATATCTGAACACGAAGATCACGGACCAAGACGAGAGTGATGAAGATGGAGATGAAGGGATGTATCTCGCCGCTGAGATGGGCAGTAGTATGCGAGTCACCAGCGCAGCCTCCGCCCAGTTCACTTTCCGCTGTGACTCTCAAGTCCCCGGTACAGTTGCATGGCCGGTCCCGAGTTCTACTATAATGTACCAAGATCCAGCAGCCACTCGAATGAGCACGCATGGAACTCAAACAAGCCCCAACTTGCCAGCTACCTATAATACTAACCCACTTCCTCAAGCTAGGGGCCCGACACACTATGCGCCCAACACTGAAAAGCAAGCACCAGCTCAGGGACCAAAGAAGAAGAATCGGCACCAAACAGGCAAGGAGTATCTGATTTCAGCACGCCGACGCCAGTTGGGAGTCGTGGGAACACGTACCCCCATTCGCCCGAGTTTAGTAGGCGCCTTGGAGTTCAGATCGGTTCTGTCACCGTTGCAGAAGGCTGAAGGGTCACATGCACGGCCGATACATCTACGCAGAGATTTGGATGATCCTATCACCGGGAACACTGAGATGCTCGGAACGAGTGCAACTGCCATGGCAGATGCAGACGAGGATTCCAAACTTTGGGATCGCCAGTTCCCTGGAGGCGTTGCCCATGAAGAGGATGAAGGGACCTTCTCGATGCAGGGGTATATGGAAGCGAGGGCTGGCAGCAGAGAAAGTTTAGACCACTATATGGCGCATCACCCAGACTGGGGAAATTGAGCGACGCACCCCCAGCTCATCATCAAATGCAGAGGTGCTCCATCTGTTCTACTGTATGGGGATAGCTCACCGTAGTATTTTCTTACCCTCTGCTTTTTCCATCATGCTACTGGTTGGTCTGCTAGTTGTGTCTTGATCTGACTAGTGGCTGGCATCAAACTCATCGACCAAGATGGACTTTCGATGGAGACTTCTGCAAGGACTTGTTAGTCCTAGCTAGATGGATCCCTGCTTTAAAGAATATTTGGTCCGTCCTCCCTTTAATGGAGGATCAACCAGGGTAAGCATATCCCGTCTTTATGAAACCCACACATCGAGCAGTTGTATCTGGCTTTCACTGGTCCAGCAAGTCGTACTTCTGAGGACAATACTTTGGCTGCGGCACTTATATACATGCTTTACAATGTTGCTTCTGTATACGATGCATATGCTTGACGCAGGTGACACATGTCGTTTCTATCATACCCCAAGATGACCCAGCAAACCCTCTAACAGCTCATCAACTTTCGTTCCGGCGCTATAGCAATTCAAAATGTGTTGATCAGACCTCACCAGGACTGCAGACCCATGCTCCAACTGCATTCCCATAACCCACTCATTAGCTCGAGCTCCAGCTACAAGATTGAAATCCTTTCCTAAGGCTGCGATGTTGATCTTAAGTGTCCTAGCATTAGACTTCGCCAGGCGGAGTCGAAGTTCGGAGAAGAGAGCGGTCCACTCGGCAGCGAAGATAGACGAGAAGATCAAAGTGAAGGCGTCGAAAGAAATGAGGTCAAGCGTGGAGTATTGCTTTTCCGACAGCGCACCATGGGAGAGTTCGCTCACATAAGCATTCGAGATGGGTGGGAGGGAAGCGAGATGTGATGAGGGAGGACTCGATAGCCAGGCGTGAGGCAGACGAGCACCAGCTCGGTATGATGCTGTGTAGAGAGATGCAGATGCTGGGATTTCCGTATCACCATACACATACCCGATGTGCAAGCCAAGGTTATCGAAATGCTCTCGTTGATTCTCCATTCCTTTCAATACCTGGGAGCGTGTGGCTGGATCTGTTATGCGCAGGTAGAGGTTCTTCTTTGCTGTTGCCAGGTCACTGTCTGTCGTACCGAGCGTCTTCAAGAGACCGAAGATTTGCTGTCCATTCTTTACGCTCTGCTGGGAACTGACGAGAGCGACATGACGGCGTTCGTTCTCGTATGCTTGATGTAGAGAGGCTCCGCCATGGCCATGATGGATGGCAGCCAGTTTGTAGGCTAAGTTGTGGACATCTGCAAGGCCTGAATTGAGGCCGAGACCGCCAGTAGGTGGAAATGAGTGAGCAGCATCTCCCGCTCTGTTCATGTTAGTATGTATCTATTATTGAATCGGGGATGCTGACAGAAATACGTTGCCTTTATAGTAGCTTTCAGCAACTTTCCTGCTGAGGATCCATGGTCGCCAGCTGAGCACATCAAAAGGAATGGACTTTCCGATCGCTGCTGTGAGAACTTTGCGGCAATGAGCTTCATCCCAGCTTTCGACCGGGTTCTTCTTAGACTATTGAACTTTAGTATTTTATCTGGGGCATCCGATCTCGTTCTTACGTCAAAGTTGCAAATGAGAACTTGGTTGTCGTCCAGATCATAACCAATGATGAACCCAGAGACCTCTGGGTCCATGATCCAATGCAGCATTCCAACTTGGTTCCCAACCACCTCTCGAAGGTTCGCGTTAAAGTGTATCGTCATCATTGTCTCGTCTTTCAAGGGTCAGAATCAAGTTATGTCTTCAAGGATTTGAAACTTACACGAAGACTCGCCTTCGCATCCTATCCCCAGCATTTCTCTAACTTTACTCTTGGCACCATCGCATGCAACAACATGTCGAGAGCAGATCTCGTACAGTGATTTATTGGATCTGTCCTCAACAACTGTGATCACTCGGTTGCCACGCTTCGAGGTCAGCCAGGTGATGGTGAAGGACCTTAAGCACTTACCTGCTTACAACTGACGAAAGAGTGGTTCTTCCGGACCTCTACCATTCCATCTTGAGCCAGCCGAGATGCGACAAACTCTTCAAATTTTGGCTGTGGAATGTTGTGAATCATCTAAAATCACTTTAGTAATGCGTATCGGGAGAGTGAGAATTTCCTACCGTTGGCGTATGCTCAAGAACCTCCGCATCCATTCGCTCGTAGGGCAGACTGCCAACATATTGCCCCGTCAAGCTCGTCACGAAGTTGACCCAGTAGGCATCGTCTCGATTAGTACCGATGTTACGGATTTCATTCACGTCAAGGTCAAATTGCCGGCATAGCTCCAGAGTTCTAGGGGACAATGCATGGGCTTTTGGTGCAGCGAGTCGAGTCGGATACCGCTCGATGATGAGTGCCTTGACTGGGAATTGTGAGCTGAGTATCTTCACACATTGGTATTTGACGCACCTCCAAGTTGTGTGAGCATATGCGCAAGCAAGAGACCTGTTGGCCCGCCTCCAACTATCAGAATAGGGACGTCCAGCTCTTTCTCATCTGACATGATTGACATGTCAGGTTCATGATCTGAGTGTGGAGCCATGTTTCGAGAATTAGCTGAGAATCGTAGTCTAACTTCAAGCAGGTATTCTTGCTGTCAAATAGAGTCGAAATGGAAACATTTCAAAAAGCGCGGAGTTTCAACATCTAATAAAGCACCTTCAAGGGCTCGCTTTCCGGGGAGGTCTAGATCTCGGTGGTGCCGTATTGTTCATGAAATGTATTACCATGCTGTGGGGAAATGTGGCGATCGATCATCACGACGGCAGACCTACTCATCGAACATGACTCGATTTGTGAAGACATGCATGTGAAGTGGGAAAGGAGGTTGATTTTCGAGGTGTTTGGTGGGGAAAGTGGGAATCGTGGGGAAGGGAGGGAAACTGCAATCCCCACTTGAAGGCTGGAAGGAGAGGTCAGCTGGGTGACAGATGAAATTGGGGAAGTACCTTAGGCATTGAGAAGGAATCAATACGCTACATAAGTATGGCGATGATACTCATCAATGGCGTGGATATCTAGTCGCTTGTTCTAGATCCTGCGAGTGCATAGCAGGATGAGCCTCGTGGGAATTGGAAACATAGATTCAATTGATAAACAAAATCAGACCTGCTGTACACGTAATCAGTGTTCCAAGAAATCTATGAAGAATCGGAAGAGCAGTGTTCGATGCCCGGATTACCTTGCCTGAGTTCTGCCCGTGTGGTAATGTGGAACTTTTTACGTGAATGGAACGTGACAGCTGTTTTACCCCGCCACTCCTTCGGAACCTTACCGACTGTCCCGGATCTCACCTTGAGTTGACTACCTGAGATTTTGAATTATCTGGGAAAACTCATACCCAGTCATCAATTCGCCTGTCTACATGTGTTATTGCATCAGTGACCGAAACATACCGCTCTGAGACCGCGGGGCTTCAAGTTCCATCCTCCAGCTCCCTAGCGGGCGTGCAGCTGGCGACGACAGGACGATTGATGCGTTGACCACTTGCCTTACATTGCCTTACATTGCCTTACATTGCCTTACATTGCCAAAAATGAGTGCAAACAGCTCGCGCTCTCACAATCAGAGCTCCGGGGTTGAAAAGCCAAAGAGATATCGATGTAAAACTTGTCAACGTGGCTTCACAAAGGCGGAACACCTCTCGGTATGGCTTCGTGCACCCCAAGTCAGAAATCCACTAAGCAAAATCGATATAGAGACATGAGAGGAGTCGTAAGGATCTCAATTCAAGCACATAAAAGACGTCAGCTGATGATATCAGATGCGAAGCAGAAACCATTCTCTTGTCCCGAGTGCTCGAAAGAATTTGGTAGACAAGACGTACTTGTAAGACACAGAAAGTTGCATGGACAGAATGGTTCAAGTACGGCTGAGAATGCTGCAATGATACAATCGCCGACAAATGGTCAAGCTGAAAGTGAGATCACCATGACTGATTTCAGCCCTGTTGCATCGGCGGAAGGTCAACTGTTACCAGACCAAGCTTACATCGGAGGCCAGCAGCAATTCCAACCATCAACTAGCATACAATTTCCTACTTGGTCTGATACTGATGATATGCTCGCCTTCTTGACCTCGGATCTCAGCAGTACCTGGCCCGTCACTTTACCTGTCACCCATTTTCAACCAAATTTCGAGAGTCCTGGCTCCGTATTGCCTCCTCTGGAAGATGACAGTCAAAGTGGTCAAGGTCATCAAGCTATGCAGCAAATGAGTAAACTTATATCTGTCCTGTCCTCAAACTTAACGTCAGAGATCATGAGCACGGGGATCACGTCCTCATTTCTGGACACTTGCTTGCATGTTTTCTTCGACAAATTCATACCTTCGTTTCCAGTCTTACACAAAGCGACATTTGTAGTCAAAGAGTCCAGCCATCCGCTCTTGCTCAATATCATGGCTCTCGGGTCTCTTTTTGTGGGAGCAAAAGATGCTGTGCTCAAAGGTGAGGCCTTGTGGAGATTGGCACATATCGCAGTTGCTACAAATTGGAAACACTTGATGGCTACAAGAGGACCGAGAGACTCGTGTGAAGGGGTTCAATTAGTACTAACAGCCGTACTCGGTCAGACTTAGTGAGTGTTTTGTTTTCCTCCAAGCTACTCGACTCCTGATGTCGCGATCGATGACTGTTGAAACAAGCATCGCTGACGACAGTAGTGCACTCATGTCGAAGAATGAAAGCCTTCGTATGACAAGTCAGACATTCCATGGTCTTGGCTTCTATTGGGCAAGACAGTGTGGTATGTTTAACGTTCATAGATCTGCATTTCCTGTGCCATCTCTATTGGCAGCCGAAGAAGACAAGATCGAAGCTTGGAAGTTGTGGGCAGCACAAGAAGTTCAGAATCGTGGGGTTCTAGGCCATTATGTCTTAGATGGGCACATATCTCAGTAAGTAGCACCTCGAACGCCAGACCCCTTTTTGTTGTGATGGAATCTTGGCTCTAATCTCCATTTTTCAGATTCTCGGGATACCCTGCATGTGCTCGGCACGTCACAAATCCCTTGCTCATGCCGGCATCCGATGCTGCCTTCGACGCAGCCACTGCTGATGAATGGATCAAAGAAATTCAGGCATCAGGCGATGATCGTATGTCTTTTCGCGAACTGTTCAATGACATTTTCTCTAGTCCCTCTCCAACCACTCTCCATCTTTCCAAATTCACATTGCGTGTACTTTTTGAGGGACTACAATCGCTGTCCGCAGATCTTCAGGAGGCTGGTGGAGCGGTAGCTGTTGGGACCCCACAGAAGAGTGAAATTTCAGCAGCGCTCATTCGGATATACAAAGACCACCTGGAAGTTCGAATACCATCTGTTGACCAGCTGGAGCTACTCATCAGGTGGCATGCAATATTTCTGGATTTAGCAACACCAACAACAGCACTGTGCAGGAAGTTGTGTGCTGCTTTTGACATTCCGCAAAATTTACACGGCACAAGCAAGCAAGATATTGGTGACTTTGATCTTGGCGCGTGGTCTCAAAGTGTGAATGGTATGCGGGCTGTTCTTCATGCTTTAGCCATCCAGGACATTGTGGAGAGGATGCCGTTCAGTCGAGCTCATGCCATCCGTATGTGTTGGGAACTTCATGCCATTCTCGTCTCGTCTCTTTTCAACATGGCACATGCTAATCTCCCGTTGTGTAGACATCCCCGCAGCTATCTTTGCCGTCTCCACCGTTTACAGTGCTCGATCTATCGCCGGGTTTGCCTCGATTACAACACCAAAATCCTTCAAGTGGGAAAGCGTCTGGGGAAACCATCTAGATGCTGAAGCCAATGATTCTGATGCCGCTACTGTTAACATGAATCGCTTCTTGAGCTGCAGATATTCGAGAACAACGCCGAATTCCACTTCGAAGAGTCTAATGTACGAACTCAATTCGCTGCAAATAAACCTCAATTCGATATCTTCAAGGTGGGGAGTATCACATGAAATGGATAGAATCCTCAATCGATGGATCTCGATTGCAAATGAGCGCCACCCTATACCAATTTGAGCTGATTACCTCAAGCTCGGATTCAGATCTTTGGCCGGATCCTCACCAACGGGATATCTGGTAAGCACTTCGAGAGATAAGCTTAGGCCATGCATGGCACAGTAGTCATTTCGGGTTTGTGGGGAAGACTGTGGGGAAGGCTAACACACATCCCCCGCATTCCAGTATTCTGGACCGTAGGAACCGTCGATCATAAAACGACTACCTCCTTCGACTTCTGGTCAAGCTTGAGTCCATACATTAAGATTTGATTCATGAACTACCACACAATTTTATCTACTCAGCCTACATCAATATGACGGATCGAACCGCCAGAGCAGAGTCAGGGGACTTGATCGAGCCCGTCTTTGTCAACGCGCCTGGCACTGAAATCTTGATGGACGATGATGGACCGGGAACATCTGGTCGATACTTGCACACCCTTCAGCATGCCAAAACTGGCGACGGTCACATTCTTCTCGTTCCGCAACCATCACTTACAGATCCTAACGATCCTCTTCGATGGTCGACCCCGTGGAAGTGGACCGTGCTTATGAATGGCGTTGCTTATGCGTTCAATGGAGCTGTGACTGGACCGATGATGGCCGGAGGTAATTTGGAACAAGATCTGATGGTGTGCAAAGCTGATGAATACAGGAATGATTCAATTGTCAGAGTTCTTCGGTAAATCTCTCACATATATAACCTACGCAAACGGTGCTACCTTGATTTGCCAGGGATTCGGAAATCTCATTTGGATGTCAGTACACCCTTTTCCTGCTTGGAGACCTTGACTAAGATCTATGGAGGCCTCTTGCAGTCAAATATGGCAGACGTCCAGTCTACCTCGTCTCAAACTTCCTGATGGGAGTCGCCTGCATCTGGCTGGCAGTTGCTGCTGAAACCACATATGTCCCTTTCATCATTGGTCGAGCGTTCCTGGGACTATTCGAAGCTCCGATCGAGGCAATTGTACCCAGTACTGTTACCGACATATTCTACCTGCACGAAAGAGGCGAGAAGATCTCCATCTACGGGCTTGGTGTGTTGGGAGGCAATGAAATTGGCCCGCTTGTCTCGGCATTTATCATCCAAACATTGAGTATGCGCTGGGCGTTCTTCATTGTCGCAATTTCGATCTTAATCAACCAAATCACCTTGATCTTTGCAATGCCGGAGACGAAATTCATCGGCAACCGACCACAAATCAAAGCACCTCAGGCCAGCTCAGATGAGAAAGTTGATGATGTTAACGACGGCAAGGCGGATTGTACCCACTTCGAGAGATCTTGCAACGACGGGGCCTCGGTACAGTCGCAGGTTCCTAAGAAATCTTACTTCCAGAGCCTAGCCTTCTGCCCCGTTGTTGATCATAGTGTCAGTCTGAGGAAGACATTTCTTCGGCCTTTCGTACTGATGAGCTATCCTACCGTATTATGGTCTTCCATCGTCTACGGGATGTCGCTCGGGTGGAACGTGGTTCTTGGTGCATCTGTTGCTCAACTTTTTGCTCCTCCGTAAGCTGCAGTCTCGACGTCTCTTATACTTCTGCTAACATATGTACTAGTCCCTACCTCTTCAATTCCGGAGCTCAGGGTCTGATTTTCGTCTCGCCTTTCATTGGTTCTCTCGTCGGCACATATCTTTGCGGACCGCTGGCAGACAACATTGCCAACTGGGCAACGAAGAAGAATCGTGGTATTCGTGAACCAGAGATGCGTCTACCAGCATGTGCCATTGCAGTTGTTCTGACATTTTTCGGTGCCTTGATTGCGTCGTTGACATATCAAGCTCACACACACTGGGCAGGGCCTATTGTCGGATTTGGCGTTTTATCTGCTGGCGCACAAATGGGAGCAACACTCGCCATGGCCTACTCACTGGATTGCCATAAAGAGGTGTGTTATTTCCCTGCGTATGTATGGACTTGGTTGCTAACGGAAATTCAGTTGTCTGGCGAATTGATGGTGACCATTTCCTGCTTGAAATCGCTTATTGCCTGGATCTGGACCTGGGTCATCAATGACTGGATTGCATCTGATGGGATCGTGGTTGTCTTCATGACCATCGCGTCCGTTAATGTCGCTGTTTACTTGACGACCATTATTTTCTACTTCAAGGGCAAGTCATTCAGAATGTGGATTCACAGTGCGAATATGATGAAGAAGGCAGGACTGGAGTAAGGAGAAGACCTTGGAGTGGCATGCTCTATGAGCGATCTAAGTATGGTCGGCTGTATTTACCATGCAACTAGTCTACTTGAGCAGTAATTTCCCGGAGTTTCCCATTGGACAAGCTTTATTGTAACCATTTTCGCCTAGCCGTGCCCCACCTCCACTTCCCCACTCAACCCCTCATTCTCCCCCACAAACCCGAATAGCATGGTTGTTTCTAAGTTCACCAACTGCTGCCATCAACTAGAATGCAGTCAGGGACTACGCAAACATATTTGCATCTCGGCATGCAAGTTTGCCGGTCTGCAGAATGCTTTACATATAAGACTACTCGAGACGTTTCTCTTTCTTCAAGTCTTCAAGACATCTCAAACCCTACACAACCAGCGCAAGATGACTTCACCCCAAGCAGCATCATTTCCTCTCCTTCTTAAAGATGCCAAACTACTCCTCAATGCGCCATACCCGTCCGTAGAGACGGGCTACGCTCAAACATCAGATGGAATGTACCACATTGCTGCCTCAACATACATGCCCAACTGCACCGGCGAGATGATCAAGTGGTGGTTTGGCTGGATTCACACCACAGACCAGTACAAACTCTGGCATCCTCTCGATCATGTCTATTCATCATGGGAAGGACCTCGAGACAACAGCAGCACTTACATCGGTGGTCACCATCTCGTGCACGAATACATCGGCGGTCACCTCGCTAAGTTGAAGATCTCGTTCTTGGAACCAGCATTGTACTTTGGGGATGATTGGGAGAAAGATCTTGAGAAGGAAGGGTATGAGTTGGCTGTTTGTGGGAGGACCTCGAATTGGAATGATGAGACAGGGGAAGCCATGCGCACGGGACATTTGATCCATTTGATCAAGAAGGAGAAGATTGGGGTGAGGATGAGAAGTCGATTCTGGTTGGGCGATATTGAGGGTGTGACTGATCCGGAGGTGAGGAAATGTGCGGTGCCGGACTTCTTGCCAGAAGGGTTGTGCAGACACGCCACTGAGGAGATGGCCATTCTGGCCAGTATTTTGCCCGGATTGTATGAGAAATATGCGAGAAAAGAACAGGGGAGGCTGTAGGATGCGTCTGAAGATCCAGAAGACAGACACATGGACGTAGATCAAGGTGGTTCTGCATAATCAATTTGGAATTCAACTGAAAATTAAAGACATCGGCCAACTTGTCTTCACTGTCAAGCGAATTCCTCGAACTGCTTCGACCCCTTCAAAGGACCCAACCAGCAAGCCCTAAACTTTGTCCAATACTCTGCATCAGGAACGATAACATCAATTCCCATAGTATTGCCTTCATCACCTTCTTCCGCATCTATTGTTCCAGCCTGCACCACATAATAATCTTCGTACTTCTGGCTTCCTCCATGTTTGTAAATCGCCGTGGAGCAATTACCACAGAATGTAAGTGTGATAGCGAGACCAGTCTCGTGTGCTTGTACGTAATTCTTCACATGCTCTGAGCCTGAGGTGATATTGAAGGAGGATTTGGGAACAAAGATGTTGGCTGTGAAGGCTGAGCCGGATATCTTCTGGCAGGAGAGACAGTGGCACACGACCTGCTGGGAATCAATTCGGAACGTGAGAACAGCCAGAGATCTCACCTTCATGGCTGGCTCGGCTGAGATCTCGTACTTGACAGTCCTGCACCAGCAGCTTCCTTTGGGCATTTCGTCTTGTCTGATGGACAATATGGGTAGGCTACTTGCTTTGTGGTTGTCCAATTCGAGATTCTTCGGATTTTTTCGGAGGGGTGATTGTTATATTTCAAGGTTTCAAATATGTTTCATGAGGGGCGTATGCAAGACATCGGATTAGCTCTAGAATCAGCCTTCTCGGCCTGTATTGGAAGCTGGCTATCATGAGACAGGGTGGCTGAATCGGCTGACATGAATGGACGGCATGAGCCGAGTGTTGATGGTCCCCAGGAAAGGACGCCCCATAACCATCGCAGAAATTGATCATTATGAATTGGCTCAACACAGTTACTGGAACGGAGACTTCAAGGAGCATTGAAATATAAAGTTTCGAGGATTATCACATGATGAACAGACGTACCGAGGATTGGGTTTGTTGCACGTCGAGACGCCTCTTGGAATTTCCTGCAGAAGCTTTACGCCCACCTCCACTAAGCGAACGAATAGCACCCAACAACATCCCTGAGATCCCAAAAGACTGGTTGAGGGTTGCCTTTACGATGTGCAACAAGAAATTTGAGTAGTGTCGAAGGAGGCATCAAACCAGCTGACGTCCGACTCTCAACCCCTCAATGGGCTTAGGTACTAGCTGAATCTCAAAGAGGCTTGAGTACTAGTCAATTGAAGATATTTGATAACAAGCATGATTGCTCTTGACGTCTTGTTTAGCTTGTCAAATTTTGCCCGTATTGCCGCCGGTCGCCGCCGCCGTGGGAATAGCTTCACTCGCTTAATTTACCACGAAACAACAATCGCCTTTAAAGAAAAGGACCGCCTCGGCTCAAGGAAAAACAAGGCAAAAAAAGCTGTAACTGCTTAAGGATACCCCTTACACCAGAACTGGGATTGACCAGAAGTGATGCTGCTTTCCCAAATTGGGTGGTACAGGCCTCCCCGCCTCGCCCGCTGTGCTGTGGAATTTATCTTCCCCATTTGACCAGATCTCAGGCCCTCACACGAGAGCCATCGTTGCCCAGGTTCTCCACGCAGCTGGTATCAAGCCAAGTGAGTGCCTCATGTTACAATTTCAACGAATTGATCTTGTAGGCGAGACTAACCGACCGATAAACTCCGGCCAGCCACATTCACCCGTTACTGGTTGACGGTTCGAACGTCAATCACAACACATTTCGGCGTTGTATGGTTACGAAAAATTGACTATTTGGTTGTTTAAACCAGCAAGTACGTTGGAGAATTAGCTCGCGACCGAGGGTCTCCTCTTCAGTGCTCTGCATCGCCCGTCGCTCGTGCCATGGAATGTGAAGGCGCAATTCATTCAGACTGTAGACAAGCTTCCTTTTCAATTGGTCCATCCTGATTTCTCTTGTAATTTTTGACATGCCCAGGTCTGTCATCCGCGATAAAGACATTGTTTACATTGCGGATTCTGCAACAACGGCCGTTCCAGGACCACGAAATTTTAAGAACAGGACGAAGAAAGAAAACCCTCGATCACATCCGCGGATTCGATGGCCGTTATGTTGTTTTAAGGTGCTCTACTCTACACGATCTAAGTATCAATGTTTACCTCATCGTGAGCGAATCGAGACGCGCTAATGCAACGAGCAGCTACACTTCACCAAAAGCCCACCTCTACCTCAACGTTCGCGCCGCACAATATCTGAATCTTGTGCGGTATTAAAACGATCCAAATTCTCTCTTTCCTTCAGAGATGCTCTTTCTCCGACCACCGCCTACCAGCCGACTTCACACTACACAGCAAATATGCTCTTTCAGTCTACAATCTGCTGCGTATAATCTTTCTCGCCCACGGATGATCGTCCCCGCGGTACACATACGAATCGATTTCTGCAGTATTCAGTAGACCAGGATGGGCCTGATCTAGACTCGTTATGCCGACGAGCTGCATCGCAATTTCCAGCTCTTCGCGGAGAACTTATCTTATCAGTAACGAAAGCCAACGACTGGGAACTCAACTTACTGCTGAACGCTTTCCTAGCGCCTTCCTCGCCGTACTGCAGCGAATATAGGAATGGACGACCTATCAATACCCCGCTTGCACCCAAGCAGATTGCCTTCAAGATATCGCTCCCTCTTCGAACACCTCCATCGATAAAAACTTCCATTTTCTCCAATATCTCTGGGCAGGTGGCTTGAATTTCCATGAGCACAAGAATGGAAGGCACAGCAGTGTCCAAAGCGCGACCTCCATGGTTTGAAAGGTAAATTCCAGCGCACCCACACTCGTAGGCTTTGCGAGCATCGGCTGCACATTGAATACCTTTGAGGAACACCGGTGCCCCACTGTGCTCTTTGATCCAGGAGATATATTTCCAGTCGATATTGGAGTCGATCGGGTTGGTACCAGGTGGTGGAGCCAGTTCAGCTTGAGGAGGGTTCCCATTGGATGTGTGTTGTCGTGCAGGAGCCTCTCGCTTGCTGATAACTGGAAGATCGACAGTAAACAAGATGGCTTGCGGTTTGTGTTTCCCGACCTCTTTCAGCAGCTTTGCGGTTTCAACACGATCTGTGTAGAAATATAGTTGGAAGTAGAATGGATGTCCGATAGGCATGGCTTCCATGATCTCTGGGAATGAATATGAGCCTAACGTCTGGACAATGGGAGCTACTCCATTGGCGACTGCTGCCCTCGTAGTTGCGAGTTCGCCGTCTGGATGTGAGAGCTTGAGTGATGATGTTGGCGCAATGAAGAATGGAAGGTCGTATTTCTGTCCCATTATCCGAATACTGGTATCGACTGTGGCAACGGCTCTCAAAATCCTTGGACGAAACATAATCCGTTTGTACCAATCCACGTTGGCTTTATTAGTTACACCATCTTCAGTTGCTCCGAAGATGTAGCCCCATGCTCTCGTTGGGAGGTTGGCCTCAGCAACAGCTTCGAATTGAGTGATATTCACAATCGAATTGATGTCCGGCCTCTGTGGCTTCGGCTTGTCCCATTCGCCTGCAGAAAGTGATTTCACGACGGGCTTTGGGACTGTTCCCTCATCGACCTCTCCTATTCGCTTGGTAGGTCCGAGAAAGTTGGAGACCACACCTGGACCATGGATCTCGTTATAAGCTTCGCTACCATCTAGTCCATAGTGTTCTTGGATAACTTCTGCTCCACCAGGGTGCTTAGCAGCAAATCCAGATACATCCCAAATTACACCGTTGAGAACGATCCAAGCATTATCGTCTGACTTGTGTTGGTCGACCTCCACAGCCGAGACCTTTGTCGCTGTCATCCTGATCACGAACAACACGATTTCAGGTAATTTGAACGCTGTCTGATGTTCCAAGCAGAGTCTGAAGAACGTGGAATTTCTGATTGGAGAAACGGTCAAGGCGTTGGTCACGACTTAAAAGAATTCCAGTTACCCCGGATTCTTGCCAAGAGTGGGGTTAATATCCCACCTTAATTAGACCATTTTTTGACCCAATATCCACCCAGAAGCTCTGGATTGTTAATCAACGTGACCCTCCAAGACTTTGGCATTTGCATAAACAAAGTATTTCGGAGCGATTCATCTTTCCACGATGACAGCCACAAACACGTGACCACATTCTGTGCCGCATTCTCTCATTTTCCCCAGCCTTGACTATTGCTCTCTCTGCTTTAATATCATGGTTTACGGTACAGGTATCAGGAAGAAAACACGATGGACACTTTTGTAGCTCTACTTCTCTTTTTTGCGACGCCATGCAATTCCTGGAACTCGTCCGCATACATGAACCTTATGTCCCCTTCTCGATGGACCACTGAGCCCGGCGACACGTATATCATTAAAGCCGGAGAAATACAAGAAGGGTACACCAACGCCCAGCCCTCCTGCCTGAATCGTCCAGTCCCCCCGAATGTTACTCGCAGACTTTTTCCGGTCTCCGGGGGTTCGCTGGTCTTCGGTTTCGTAAATGACACCAGCTCTGCAAATCCCGATCCAACGGATGAAAAATTCTGGCTAGATATGTACCTTACAATAGATGACCAAAATGAAGCCACATATTCAGACGACTTTTTTCATCAAGTTTGGTTATCTGGTCAGGAGAATGCAGCATTGGCAGGGTGTCCAGACCGGTTGGACATGTTCTGTTGAATTCGATATGACGAGCCGGCTAAGGCAGCCGACAAATGAAACTGCTCTAGCGATGATGGAGGGATTGAATATCACAATTGCGCTATTGATCAAGTTGGGTAGAGGACCGTACAGGGGCGATCCTAATTGGGCTGGGAAGACTTGGGATGAAGTCACCAGGTATGTTCAGCCTCACCGATTGACCTTCCAGACATGGGAAGCTGATAAAACAGAAGTGTGCCTATGTCACATTGACTTCTGGCCATGCCGAGTCGAAACGAGAGCTGGAAATCTGGGACGAGAACCAGGACATATGTAACAGAGTAATCTGGATTGGTTTCGGGATCGATACCCTACCGCTGGAGGACTTCCGTCAACCACCTCATCGGCAAGTCCGTCGGAAACGAATTTTACAGCAATCGATCGAAAGAGGGGTCTAGATTTCCTCGGAGGCTCTACATTCATCGTCGCTTTGGGGAGCCACTATTTGCAAGTATAGGAATTCGCTACTCGACCTGCCAGCTCAAGGTCGTCCAGAAGACGCCTTGCCGTTACAGCCAAACTGTCTTCTTTCCCAAATCTGAAAACTATGGGGTTTCCAATTTTCTTGCTTGGCCCCACCGATCGTCACCTGTCTTCCCTTTTCTTCCAGTTCAGCAGGGTGCCTGATGGTAATACCGCCAAGTACAGGAATCCCGTCATGAGATTGGTATCTCGATATGGATCCGTAGAATCCTCAGCCTACTCGGGAGTATCATGGTAGCGCCTAGACCCGTTCTGGCCTTGCTCTAGTTCGGTACCCCTCCGTAACGAACCCGACAGCAATCTTTCACGTCGAGAATTTCAGGTCCCATCGATCCCCACCAATCCAAATCTGGTGAAGACTCCCTGCAAGTCCAAGAATATGAGGGCAGACCAACAGTCAGAAGTCGTCCTCTAATACAGTCAAACTAGATTTGAGGCTCGCTTTCTACGATGTCCTCTTTCATATCTGCTTCCCCGACCACGAGCTTTGATATCCGTCGCCTTTGGGATGCAGCAATGTCGGAAACTTTTGTATCTGATACATCTCCCTGAATGGGAGCGTTCTCGAGACTCAGGGCATGAAAAACATCCTTGGTGCCAGGCGCACCATCTGATCCCATGATAGAACACATCCAGAGTCCCTTGCTTCCCACGCATGTTTGAGGAATTGCTTTAACTTTGACAAGAATTGACAAAGCACGGGTGGAAACCGGGTGTCGATTGCCTTGACAATTTCATCTCGGGCGTGATTCTCGACAACCTCGAACGAAGCTATCAACAAAGGGAAGAAGCTCGGTAATGGGTAGCGTCCTGTGACGTGACGAGATGTCTCAAGACTTGATAGAATATGGCCAGACCATGATTGTGCCACTGCGTCGATCACTCCGTAAGGATGTTGTAAACGATGAATGAGGAGAAGAAGTGCGTTCCTGTATATGCTCGCTTGTGTGCGCATCGTCACAGTATCGTTGTCTTGGTGTAATCTGGAGAAATTAGGCGGCTCGTATGGATGCCATTTCTGGACGTTCAAGGCCAGTGCAGCCCAGTCCTGCTCAGATTCGGTACTATAAGGCTTGACCTCATATTTGTGTTTGTGCGAGACCACACATATATCGTACATGATGGGGAATAGACCGCCAGTCAGGCCCACACAACGGTCGATCCGTGTCTTGTCAGTCTCGTGCCGCATAATTGGGACTTCACGGTACACAATGCAGTTCACAATATCCATCAGTACCAGAAGGTTGACGTTGAAATCCAGATCCAGGTCCGCGCTTGGCAATGGGAGCCAGGGCTTCAACGACAGTAGAGTATGGGCCACAATAGCATGAGACGAAGAGCTTGACGTGAGGAGTTCGAAGGTTACAATGCTCATGCCAAGCCTGGTGAGAAGGGCCAATTGTGACCGATCTTTAGGTTGGAAGCGGCGTAGACGTTCGATTGACATGCTACTTCTGTTCAGACTCAGATTCTCGTTTCCAAGTTCCCCATTCTGAATCTGCACGAAAGCAGCAGCTGCTGCGAGGTACGCATCTCGCAATATTTCTGGGCTACTGGTAAAACTTTTTCGCAACATATCCTGGAAGGAACGAACGAAGCCAGGAACGATGACAAAACCGGAGATGAAACTTTCTGACCACATGATTTCAACTAGCTGGTCTTCTGGAGGAGGTAGCTGATTCAAGTCATGAATTTGTGTGGACAGATGCTGAATTTGAAGTATTTGAGGCGTGTCTTCATGTCGCTCGTTACGATGCATGAGGACTGCTTTTGAATGCACATTATTGACGACCCAAACAAGAGATCCATTGCCCTTCGCTTTCGAGGCCGATTGCTTCTCGTTCTTGGGGCGCCGACCTCTCTGAATATGAAGTTAGGGAACGCATTCTCGCACTTCGAGGATAGTTTGAGATTTGTGATAAGGATGGATGGCAAGAGAAGAAGGAAGTTCGGGCTAAGGACGGGCTAATGGTGTGACTATACGAACCTGGAGAGGAGATCGCGCTGTTGTGCACTTATGTTGCAGTCGGCTGCAGCGGTCACAGCTTGGGGGGCCCGAGGTGAAAGTACATCTGGCTTTGATCCGGTGACATCGGTCACAAGACATGTCCGTCTTCATTCTTTCATGGGACTTCCCTCGTAGAAAAGACTTGAGGTACTCTTGTAGTGTTGTTGTATTGCATGAGCTGAGAAGCGCAAGGACAAATGAATATCTGAGGTGTGGTCAAGTTGCTTCCGGGATCTGCAGGAGCCTGGCAATGGTGTTGCTTTACCATGTGGGGTGCATGACCTGCAGTCAGCGACCCAAATCCCGTCTCCTCTACCTGGTAATATAGCAGGGACGATTGATTGGTGAGCAATATCCTTCACAAAGACTGTGAACCTGGTTTAAGATTCTTGGAACGAAAGCTAGAAGTGCTGTTACGGCATCTGGCGCTAAACCACTGATGGACGAATTCGCCGTCTTATCAGTAAAATGAACTAAGCCGATAAGCTTAACCGAGCCCCTTTCCAACCATGGAGGCATGAGCAGCTCAGTAAATAAACCATGGTGGTCAGGTACTTGAAGGTATCTAAGTCCTATGTGACTGCGACTGGTTCTAGTGGGATAGCTGCCTTGATGCCGACTTGTTAAAGTCTTCCACGAGCTTCAATTTGAGCTTCAGCTCTGCGTTAGATGCCTTCGCCCTTACCATCGTCTTGTCGTTACTGTTTACTTGCTGCCAAATCCACACTAGAGCTTAATATGGTCATGTAAATACAGTATACTCTGCTCTGAGGTCCATGGCGGCACTTTGGCAAAGCGTATGGCTTCCTATCCTTTATTGTAGATCTTCAGCCTGCGGTAAGACGGCATCTGTGGAATGACAAGACAGAGTCTATTCACATAAGAAACACAATACCATTACGACCTGTTTGTGTTTTCGCGGGTAATGGTGATTGTTCCCTAAGTTCTCAATTGACCTCACGAAATTGTCGCCGGAGCATCAGATTGGACAGGACTTCCAACAAACTTTCTACTAGACTTTTATCTGGAACAATGAAGCAGCGTGCGGGGCTAAGACTTTTCGAAAGACAGAGATTTTATCTCCTACAGAAGGCAAAGAATAGCAGTCGATACCAAAAATGATCTGAGAGCTCCGACCTCGGAGTTCTGTCGTATCCGCGAAGGGAATGTAACACCGCAGGGTTCGAGTATCAGTCATGCGACGAACGGCTTGCAGCCAGTACTACGGTCCGAAGTCCGTACTATACTCCTGTAGTTTTGAAAGTCGACATTCTCCGACGTAAACATACCTAATTTGGATACTATTGAAGTCTTCCGGGAAGATAGCCCACAGATGAACCTCAGGAGAACTTGCCCCAGTCTAGTGTCGTGATCAATGACGATCATACACGCTAAGTGTGGGGAAAAGGAGGCTGGTCTTGTCTGTCTGTTGTTACTAGTTGTAATACCGACGATCGTTAAATTTAGTCGAAGCCTACCAGGCAGTCGTTTGAATAAGCATGCTCGGCTTACATCAGGCGCGGATAAGGGGATCTCTGTAGGAGCAGAAGACATGGCAGGACTTCAGTTTTCGTTGGAGCGACCGCCATGTCAGCTATGAGTCCAAAGATCTGACCCAGCACATTCCAGAGCACCATCCCCAAGGACACGACCCGAGTGTGCAAGTAGCGCACGCAACCAAACTTGCTGACCAGATTCGATGCCATTAAGGCGCGAGACTATCGACAATGGCCAGACTACGGGGAGTGCCAAAGATGGAGAGAATTCTCCGTTTACGAGCATTATCTCGTCGATTGCCTTGATGGAGATTTTTTTGACTCGACCAAGGGAGAAAGGAATGACACTCATCAAGTCATGCGTTAAAGTCTGGAGCTGTATCTGGCACTTCTCGCGATACCGGTGGCATTCAGCGTTGCGAATGTCGATGGATGTACAGGTTCCGTTAAGCAGGTATAGACAGACATTGTTTAAGAGCAGTCTTACCCCAAAGAGCTGAACCCAAACCGCAGCGTATGTGTGTCGTGAACAGACATAAGCAGTTGCAGTTCCAAATTCTGAACCGATCCATGAAGCCGGAAGTTGGTGAGACTCGTACCACCATTGGCTGGGAAGTACCTCCGCCCACCTAGAGCATCGATCGTCAAGTTCTCTCGCTTGTTGGCGAAGCTTCTCCATCAATGAAGGGTCAGCACTTTCAACTGGGTCCAGAGCCTTGAGAGTAAATTTCAAATCAGCAACTTGCACCAAGATAGCATCGAATTCAAGATCCAGCCCATTCTCGCCAAAGAGACTACCATCTCGAATCCAATCTGGCAGCAAGCAATTCCTCGAAATCGCAGAACGAATCAGCCCCCTTCTAGTCTGTTTGACGATGCTCGAAGGAGGGCATTCTCTCCGTTGCCTGCTCCATACTTTCAGAATTGCCAAAGCCCCATCCTGATGAGACCAACTGTGCATTGAGCGCATCGGGTTTCTGTTTTTGACATTCACACACTGATGCATAATAGTCTCGTACCAAGCCATCAAGACAATGGTAATCAAGAATTCGTCAAAGCTGCCCTCATCGCATCTCGCAATGGCGGCTTGGGTCATTCGTTCTCTCACATCACCCAGTAAGCGTCTATACGATTGAACAGCCTCTCGAGCAGCTGGTGCTTGCTGCTGCGTGTGAGAGAAAATGCCCAAGGCAACAGCGGAGATGGCGAGGTCAACTATACGGCTTTTTCTGTTCTTTGCTTTCCATTCTGTTACGCATTCGGACATACATGCCGAGAATGTTGGAACATTTTCGAAACAGTCGAGGTAGTGATATAAGAAGTAGGTGACTGCCTGGGACGGAATGTCCAGTGCTGGACGAAGTAGGCTTGGGCTGGTGCAAGGCCGCGGACCACGGGGTCTTTTGGCTGCACCACTTGCATAATCGTTCTCGATGTGGAAAGACAGGCGAAAAGATTTGGTTGGACAGTCTTTGTTGCAGACCCTTCGAGACTTCGCACATTTCTGACAGATTGGCTCGTTGCCGTCACACTCCAATGCTTCGTCAGCTGTACTCGCGGGGAAGAGCATGCCCGCACTCACCTTGATTCGTCGAACTCTGCACGTTTGGCATCCAGTCCTGGCCATACTCACAAGCAGAAGATGAATCTGAATTGAGTGTCTAGTAGATCGGGCGCTGAGGTCAATTGTGAGTCCAATCCTTAACTCCGCTGTATCTCCATCCCTTGTTCCTGGGCACTCCCCCCTGAAAATCTCGCTTACCGCCGCGATCTAGTCTAAATTGGGAGAAACTTTTGCGAGAAACCTCGGACTCATACTAGGACATGAGCACGGAATGGCGAGCAATCGGGCTTCGTGAAGTACTATATATCATGCTCCCTCCCAGTCCACCTCTCGATGACTTCTGGTACCACTCATAATCCACCCACGTCTTCAATCTTCTTCCACAATTTCAAAATAAACAAAATGGCGAACTCTAAGCGAACAGTCCTTATCACGGGATGTTCTGAAGGAGGAATGGGAGCAGCTCTCGCAGTCGCATTCCACAAAGCTGGCCTGCATGTCTATGCAACCGCTCGCGAGCTCTCAAAAATGGCAGGCCTCGCTTCTCTTGGCATCGAGACACTCTCCCTCGACATACAAGCACCAGCCTCAGTCGTCACTTGCATCAATCAGCTTTCAGCACGGAAGAGTAGTATCGATATTCTTGTCAACAATGCTGGAGCCTCAGCAAGTATGCCTATATCCGATCTCGATCTCGAAGAAGCCAAGAAGCTATTCGATCTCAACGTGTGGAGCCAATTGTCAGTCACAAAAGCATTTCTGCCAATGCTACTGCAATCAAAGGGCATCATAGTGAATCATACCTCAGTTGTATCAACAATGGCAGTACCTTTCCAATCACCATATAACGCATCCAAAGCCGCCATGGCTATGTTTTCCGAATCCATGAGATTGGAGTAAGTGGAAGTCAGAACCCCAAGTTAGACAATGGCTGATCCGCTGATCCGTGATGATTGCAGGCTAGCACCTTTTGGTATCACAGTGGTTGACCTGAAGACTGGCGCGGTGTCGACAAACCTCGTTGCGAATCAGAAGGCAAATACACTGATTTCCTTGCCTAAGGACTCGCTGTATGGTGTTGCACGGGAGGCAGTGGAGAGTGCAATGCGAAATGACAAGTTGGCCAATTCGGGGATGCCAGCGGACCAGTGAGCCTACCTCATCCACAAGTACTCAATTTCATTCACATACAATGATGCTTACCAGATCTCAACAGATGGGCTACGCAGGTGGTACAAGACCTCCTCAAGACCACACCACCAGCCACAATCTGGAGAGGCACGAATGCGAAAATGGGACGCATTGGGACCATTTTCCCGCATGGAATGTTGGACGGTACCATGAAGAAGTTGACGGGGCTTGATACTGTAGAGCAGATGGTGGAGAAACGAGAAGCTTCCTACAAGGGAACCCAGGAACAATGAGAGTTGCTGTAATGTCGTGAAATATATTCAGCACTTTTGTAGCACCCGCAAAGTGCCTCTCGCAGTCAATGCGGAACACCAGCACACCACGGTAGCAAAAGGGAATAGGTTCTGAGCTGCAAGAGGTGTTCAATTCTTATTGAATCGGTGAAAACTTCTCAACTTACTTCAATGAATCGTGAATCTGATCAGCTTGAAGATTTCAGGGATCAAAATGTAGCTGGCGCAAGATATTTGAGTGTGCAGGGTAAAAGTGATATTCACTACCGAGACTTGATCATCGTGACTGGGCTAGAAAGGAGTGGAGGATCACACATTTGTATTTATATTTATAAGACGGTGATCACCCAGCTCCAGCAACATGTTGTTGATATCGCTCGGACAATCAAGGATGCCCCGATGCATGTCAACGAGATGGGAACAGACGCCACCATTGCCGCTGGTGCATCATCGTGATTGCTACACATAACATCATGAGTGCGTCCTCTGTGTACCAATCACAAATGCCATTCGTCACTTGCAGAAGGCGTACTTGAACTAGAGATAGCACAACACATGGTAAGTTTGCCCAGCTTCGAATCTAGACGATAAATATTGTACCTCAACTAACGTCTGCTAGAATCAGGACCACTGTAATCGTTCTTCTTTCTCTCATGGAAATTTTCAATAATTGGTGATATCATATCCCCTTGTATCAGGCTTCCGGGGATCACATTTCACTCCCTTTTCATGCCAGCATTGTATCATAAAGTCTTAGCACTTTGTGGTGGTATGAAAACAGGAATATCATGTCTTTGAAAACTGGTGCTTGTCTCTGGCATATCCCTCTGAATCAGAAAACGTAGGATTGTTCACCATCATTTTTGCTCTTGGTACTTTTCGTGATTTGTGCTCTCTGTGATGGTAAAGATTAGTTCGATAATCCTCCGCGTACAGCTCATAGTTCTACCACCTCGGGACTATTCCCTAGATCAACTGTACTTTGATAAACGAGAGCAGCATTGATCATTAAGCCCCCATTCCCACCTCGGGGTCCAACCATCAGCCTCTGCCACAGGATACCCTTTATTCCATAGTACAATACCATCAAAGAATCCCACCAAGCCAGACTTGGCAATACGTCCGCAATTATTCCTCCCTTCTTCCTCTCCATCAACCTCTCATATGCAGCCTGTCCCTCATCCCAGAACACAGCTTCTCGACCATGTCCTGAATGCACGTGGCCAAATACATGAAGTCTCGGTCTTACACGCCAGATTTCCTTGAGCAAGCCAGCACATCCGAGGTTGAGATCAAGATGATATCGCGGAGGGGTATGGGTTATGAGAACATCTGTTTCCATAGGTATTCTATTCTCCCAAGGGTCGGACGATCGATCATATTGAAATCTGAATCGTCAGCTTGATCCATGACGGGGAAAGAGCTTACTGACGCCATGTCACGGCCACCACATTTAGGAATATCTGGAGCTCCATAGAAATTGAGTTTTCGTCCACCTTTGAACTTCAAAGTAATAGCTTTATTCTCCAGGTAATGAAGAGACCTAAAATTCAACTTCTTCCCCTTGTCCTCGTCCTTTCTTGACTTGGCATCGAAATAGCTATCATGGTTCCCTGCAATCAATATCTTCTCCCTATGAGGCAAGCCAGCTAGCCAGTCCAATTGTGCTTGTACCTCCTTCACCGTACCTGCATTCGTCAAGTCTCCAGCATGTATCAAGACATCTCCGTTCGGAATATCTTGGGTATTGGTATGCGTATCCGAAATGCAGACAACCTTCACTTTAGGCTTGTCTTTGCGGGGCTTAAAGGAGGCGCCACGAAGGCTCAGGAGGATGGCGTAAATCGTGGATACAAGAAATCGTAGAGGGGAATCGAGGAAGCTGTCAAGAGCTGTGGGAGGATCGTAAAGGCTTCTGCGACGGGACCAGGGCCATTGGGCGGGCCTTGGACGTCGGGTTGTTGATTGCGACATGATGGAGGGGTAGGCAGCTCTGAGGTTACAAGGTGGATGATTACCGGGATTGGCTATGCAAGCGTTCAGCGGCACGATGCCTTGATCTTGAAGCCTTCATTGAAGCTTGGTTATGGAGGGTAGTTAGGTGTGAAGTGTCCTCTGTGTGACGATGGTTCAAGGTAGCAGCGACGTCCCAGACGGTGCGATCTGGGCGGGGAAGATCCACGACAGGGATGAGCTTCCCTGAACCTGCAGCTCGATTCGATGGCCTCTCAGGCGACGTCATGCAACTGAAGTCCAGTCCAGTGCCGCCAGCAAGCCAGCCTTGCATTACTGTCCCACGGCAGTAGAATGCCAACTTCTTTGACCTCTTCTTCTTCTTCTCCTCCCGCATTTCCAACATCCTTTACTCTCGAAACAGTATCTGTGATCTGGGAAGGAGTCATGGCTGCAGTCAAGAGTCTCTACGAGCCCAATTCCAAGACAGGAAGTGCTTTGCACACCAATCTCGAGTATGCCCTTCTATTCCAACCTGTGAAAACAAGACTAATTGGAACAGTGTCGACTATGTGATCAATTACCGCTTTGCAACAACAGGCATGTCTCTCAAACCTCCTCAACTGCATCACTAACCATGTGCAGGCAAAGCTCTAGCCGAAGAACAATTCATAAAGCTGATCGAAGCCCTCAACAATGTTGGGCTAGCTACCGAAGTCCGAAATAGCGAGAATTGCTCTCTCTTGATATTCGTCAAGGTGGCATCCGATAAGCATTTAAAGGCAGAAGTCTATCGATCAAGAGTTCAAGATTGGCTATATGGTGTACGGACTGCTGCTCCGGAGAAGGAAATGCAAAAGGCAATCGACGATGAACCTATTACTGAAGCCGAGCGTCTGCGAATAACATACCTGCTGATTACCAAGTCAAAGAATGATGGAGGAGCTGGAATCACACCCAAAGAGGGGGAGTGGAAAGGTGTCGACTCTGTATTCGCTCTGCATGATCATACATTCAACAAGGCGTGGATCAAGGATATTTCCTCGAAATACTTCCTCAATGCCCAGGACCTGGTGGCGATCAAGGACAAATTCGGCGAAAGGATCGCGTTCTACTTCTCATTCCTACAATCCTACTTCCTCTTCCTCACATTTCCTGCCGGATTTGGAGCATTCTCTTGGCTGGTACTTGGACAATTTTCACCAGTTTATGCCATTATCAACGGATTATGGTGCATTGTCTTTGTCGAATACTGGAAGAAACAAGAGACTGATCTTGCAGTGCAATGGGGTGTTCGTGGAGTCTCCAAAATCCAACGGAAACGACCTGCTTTTCAACATGAGAACATTATGACGGATCCCATTACTGGCGAGGATGTCAAAATATACTCTCCAGCAAAGAGACTTGCAAGGCAGCTACTTCAGGTGCCATTCGCTATTGGTGCATCACTTGCTCTTGGAAGTTTGATTGCAACATGCTTCGGAATTGAGATCTTCATCTCGGAGGTCTATGACGGTCCATTTAAAACATATCTGGTTAGTTCACTCTCCAGGACTTACGAAACCACGCTGACGATTTAGGTCTTCTTGCCAACAGTAATCCTTACAACCGTGATGCCTACATTGTCTGCTCTCTTGACAGGCTTTGCATCTAAATTGACCGATGTTGAAAACTACGAGACACAAGATGGTGAGTACTGAAAAGATCTTGCCGCTTAATTCTAACTCTATACAGCATATGAGGCCGCCATGATTTCGAAGATCTTCATTTTGAACTTCATCACTTCCTACCTGCCCATCTTCCTCACGGCTTTTGTCTACGTACCCTTCGCACAAATCATTGTGCCTTACCTTGACGTATTTCAACTTGCTGTCAAACCTTTCGCTGAGAATGAGAAGCAAATGGCTACTCCACAGACCGGATTCCAGATCAATCCTGACAGGTTGAAGAAACAAGTCATTTACTTCACAGTTACGGCGCAAATTGTCAGCTTTGCTCTCGAAGTTATCGTTCCCTTCGCCAAGAGGAAGGTCTTCCATAAGGTCAAGGAGGTACAAGCGGATCGAGCTGCTAAGCGTGGGGGCGATGCTGGGAACGTATCGATGGATGATCACCCAGAGGAAGCAGAATTTTTGACTCGCGTGAGAAATGAGGCAGAACTTGATGTCTACGATGTTACGACTGACTTCAGAGAGATGGTTGTTCAATTTGGTATGTCAGATGCTCCAAATCCAGACTCAATCGCTGACAGAATAAGGTTACTTGTCCCTCTTCTCGGTCGTCTGGCCATTGACAGGTGTTTCATTCTTCATCAACAACTGGATTGAGCTTCGTGGGGATGCCATGAAGATTGCCTTGGAGACTCAGCGACCTGTTCCATGGAGAAGTGACTGCATCGGCCCATGGTTGGATGCGCTGGGATTTCTGGCCTGGCTTGGAAGTTTGACATCCGCTGCACTTGTCTTTCTTTTTAGTGGAGACGGTTTCGGCCCATCAGGAACTCCTTGGGATATTAAGGTCTGGGGTCTTCTTCTGACAATGTTCTTCTCCGAACACATCTTCCTCGCAGTACAGCTTGGTGTGCGCAAAGCTTTGAGCAAACTTGACAGCCCAGGCTTGCAAAAAGAGCGATCAGAGAGATATCTTGTTCGAAAGTAAGTTATGCCACCCTCATAGCGAATTACGGCTAATGGTATAGGAAATACCTTGAGGAAAGCATCGGGCGAGAACAGGCTGGTGATGCGGCTGCCAATGGAATTGCAGCTGGCGAGAAGATTAGGAGGAGCACTCTTGAGGAGGAAACCAGGCAGTCAACTCTCAAGGGTCACGGTACTCCAGAAGAGAGATTCTGGGGAAGACAACGGGGTCAAGTTGAGACTATTGCCATCGGCAAAAGCTTCATTGCAAAGGTAATTTTATGTCATCAGATGGGAGATGGTCTTGCTAACACATCATAGGCCGCACCGACAGAGAGCAAGGAGTCGAAGAAGGAGTTGTAATGGAGCAGGAAGGCATGGTATACGAGGTTTAGCATTCGATATTGGATCTGGGAGGATAAGGAGGCTTGGGCATAAAAATGGGTCTGCGTAGATATTGAGCGTTTATGAAATGAAACGATTTTTCCTTGCCGTACGTCTTTCGCGGCTTTTCACGAAATCTCGTAATGAGATGAAGGCATCATCCGAACCCGTTCGACTCTGAATGCCGCCTTCCAGGAACTCATTCACGAATTGACCGACCTGGACAGAGTGTTGATCTAGAGGGTAATCAGGTGCTTCATTGTAGTGCGGCTGTATCGACGCTGGAGAGAAGTCTGGCAGCGAATTCTCCACCAAGACTTGTGAAAGCCTCAGATCATGGCTTGGTAGCGAAGCTATGTTCAGCCCCTGTAGCAGCTGCTTGATACCGTCAACAGCCTCAGCAATTTCAGTGATTTTGTGTTCGCTTGATAATAGCTTCGGCTTCGGTGCTGAGTTCCGAGTGGCAATCGTACTGTGCGTACAATTCAGTCTTGCGTTTGTGCAGTTGGAACATGGCGTTTTTCGGTCACATGCAATCTCCAAGAGCTGTCAGCTTTCCTGCCTAAACCTTGGAGATTTTGTTCATGAATTGTCACGAGGTCTAACCTTTCGGATATGGCAGTGGTCACACTATTATTGTGAGCTTTTTTCGTCCCAAAATAGAACTCACCACTTACAGATCGTCGCGAAATAGGCAAGCGGTCGCTCATGGTCTGATCCGAATCGCGTCCGCAGATTTCCATTGTAAGCCCGTGTGAATTAGATAAGTATTCTGCTCGCTTTGAGGCTGAGAGTGGTCCCGGATCATGCTATCTTGACGGTATACCGCGGAAATCCAGCTTACCAATTGCCAATTACCAATCATCCCTGCCCCTTTTCTGGAAGCTTAAGCGAGAATTGCAAGGGGTTTGTTGACGATTTGCCAGGTAAGCGGAACAAACATCAGTCTCCACAGCCAATGTCTGCGCGATCATAAGTCTGAATATTTCCATAGGTGGAAGAAAGACATATACATATATACGCAAGAGCCTCGCTCTCCCCAATGTTTCCTTCCAACAAATAATCGACGTTCATCTTCAGCTCCTCGTCTCATCCTTTTCCCGCACGTCCAACCTTTAGCATTGGGAACCATGGCCCACAAGGTCCTCATCACTGGCGCTGCCGGTTTTATAGGCGGTTCTATTCTTGCGGACTTCTTGGCAAGCAGCAATCCGCTTCTCAAGAAAGACAATATTAGTGCCGCAGTCAGGTCGCAGGAGCAAGCTGACGCTTTGTCAAAACTTGGTATCAGTGTGATCCGCCTTGACTTGGGGGATGAGGAGGCTGTGGTAGCGGCCATTCTTGGGAACGACAGTTTGCAATCCCCTCAGGCCACTCATCACGATAGCCTCACCCGCTGACTTAGTCATAGTCTCTGTTGTCATCCATACTGCAAGCTGCATTGACGCCAGGCTGGTTCTACCCCTCATTACTGGGCTGGGACAGCAGCGCGAACTCAACGGGAAAAAGACCGCTTTCATTCATGTAAGACAGTATAATTATAGGCTTGAGTAGTCACTGACAAGTCCGAAGATCGCGGGAACGTCGAGCTTCTATAAAAGTACTGGCTGGCCGCATGAGGAGTTCAACGATACCGACCATATTTTTGAAACGGAGAAACAAATTGAAGTCCATTTTCCAGTCCGTGTGGTATGCAAGAATTCTGTGTTGGGAGTGGCACATGTCTGACCTCTACCCAGGTAAATATTGCTGTCACCGAGCATGCAATGGCTCAAGGTGTACCTAGCTTTGTTGTGGTACCCCCTCTTGTTTGTAAGCTCTTCCTCCTCAAAAGACATTCTGATCGATCGTTAATCTCTCCTAGATGGTAAAGGTAAAGGATTGTGGAATACAGTCTCGGTCCAATTACCGGGTAGTATCCGAGCCAGTATTGCCTAACAGAAAACATCCAAATTCGAGGTGGACACTGTGAGTTGGACCTTAAACCCATCAAACTTGACGCTAAATGTACGACAGAGAACGCCTGCTGTCCAATTCTCGGATCTGATGGCCTTCTACGAATGTCTTGTTTCGAAGATTCTCTCAGGAGAATCTCCTCCCAGTGGGGACAAGGGCTATTACTTCCCGATGTCCCACTACTTTAATTGGTGGGGAGTATTAGGAAATCTTGCTACCAAACTGCATGACCGTGGCTTGACAAAAGATTCGGAAACTAATGTCTGGCCAAGCGATGAAGTTGCTGCGTCTGCATTGAGCATTCCACTTCCATATGTGCGGGTGCTTTGGGATTCAGGGTGAGTACCAATCATAAAGAAGGAGAATATTGAGCTGACGAAGCAATTAGACTAAATGTATTTACAGAGAAGAATGTCAAGCTTGGATGGAAGCCAGAATGGAACGAAAATAGAATGTTGTTGAGCTTGGACGATGAGATCCAGAGTGTGATAGACTCTGAGGGGCCGAAGAGTAGTTCGTTGGACGCCATGAAGAAAGCGGCGGAGCAAGGATCATTATATTGAAAGGGGTATGTGGATGAGTTTGGAAAGGTTTGATTTCATTGCCCAGTCGATTAACCATCAATTGCAAGAGCTGATTCCATTCATGTCGTTATGTGGCTCCAGCATATTTATCTACTATCATTCCTTTCTGAGACATACTACATGGTGCAGTCTAGGACATATTTATAGTTGATGTCTTCAGTCGAACGTGATCTTGATCTAGATTACGTTCGATATTCTCCGAGCCAGGAGTGCTCAAGTGAAGCCATACCCAGAGGTAATTGCACGTGACACTGGTGTTCTAACTCTTGTCCCATCTGTAAAGCTCTCCAATCTGCCTCTGTCCAGTCGAGATGGATTTTGGACCACGAGCTTGAAGTTGAGAGCATGGGATATCTTAAATGCCAGACCTCGAACACCCTTCCGGTCGTCCTAGCCTGCCGGGGCCATCACATGGGTTTTCTCTACAGTTTTTCAAACATACTGGATTACCTCGGCCTTTCTCACAATGGTAAATAAATCTCCCATTAATCTTAGTCATATCTACAATTGCAGTACCGAATATGGACGAGAATACCGTCCGAGCAGGAATGTACCGGTCAATCGAACGGCGATTCGCATTTTTTTCTTCGGGTACGAGGGGTTCAGATCCCAAGTGTGTTTCCAACAATGTTATCCCACTACATTCGGAGATGAGAACCTACCAAGATCTTCAAGTTTCCCGACCAGCGATCATTACATGATGTACTGCAAAGCACTTCTGTTCGAAAATGAAGTTGTGGCGAAGAAGATATTGGCTGCCAAAACGCCTGGAAAATGCAAGACGTTAAACGAGACGTTGGGTGATATCTTCACCATTGTATCCCTTCTGAGGCTTATTTTTGTAGACTTTTTGATCAGAGGAAATGGGATAGCTCATATGACAAGATCGTGGAGTGAGGGAACTTCCTTAATTTTAGTCAGAATCCCGAGCTGAGAGCCACGCTTCTGGGAACTGGCGATAAGACTATCATCAAATCAAGCCCCAGTGATAGAGTTTGGGGTATTGGGTTTGATTCTGAGCATGCGAAAGGCAGAGAATCGCGGTGGGGTGCAAAAAAACTTGGCGAGGCTTTGATGAAAGTTCAGGAAACACTTCAAAGGTGAACAAGTGTATGGAACCCTGAATGCACGATCTAGCGACAGTCAGTATGGGCATATGGCTCTCTTATCATTGATACACCTTGAACTGGAGATGTTAGATTCTGGTGAATCCATGAACGATTGCATGGGCGGAGCGACGTCGTGAGTGCAGCTCGGCGGCACATGAGCGATGTCTAACGTCTCTGTGGGTGTAAATAGCTCGAGGAAATAACACGATGAATTGGTTCTTTCCGCAAAAAGCTACAAGAGCCATTAGATGTGGCAGAATACGGTTTGCTGCTTCCGATTTCCTTTCTACTGTCTTAGGGCTCCTTCCGTTCTGGTGAAGAGCAGCATACCTAGACAATGGACTTCCTTGTCATCGTAGCACTCCAAAAACATTCCACATTTTTCAGTTCAATTCACCATCACGTTATCATCACTATAAATGGACGGTTTTGGAATGACTCAATTCTCGGGACGGCGTGAGCTTCCCTCCACTTTGGACTGCACCATTGATCAACTGGTACTTGAAAGAGCGGATGGAGAGTTCAAATTCTTCTCCCAGCTTCTCCGTAAGCTTCGTGATGATATATGGGATTATGCGATCCTGTACGAAAAGCAGCAGGGGCGAATCTTCGAAGTGCATTGTAATATCAGAACCGAGTGAGCCATTAACAGGTGCTGACTCTTCCACAGATAGCACGTTTCGCCGCTTCACTATCCACGTCGAGTCATATGCCTGCAACGAAGCTATGCTGGTAGCTCATAAATACCTGAAAAGCCCTCACGATAACTTCTACCGCCTGGAAGCACGAACCTCTTCGATCGGGAGAGGGACACAGCCTACTTCCCACATCGTTTCGACGGCCCTACCACCTACGGCCTGTTCCTGCAATGGTTTCTTTACGTCTTTGTCCACGCAGAATGGGGTCATGAAGTTCGACACTTAGCTCTCTCGGTAATAGTCTCAACGATACAGAATCTGCCCTCCGAAAATGCTGATCAAGTGTCTGCAATTGTTGAGGGCGAGGTTCTTAAGAAGAAAAAAAAATTATGTCCAACTCATTCATGAATGGGCACAAAATCACACTATTCGCATTGTTGGCGACCATGTCTGCTAAATACCATGAAGTTCAGTTCGAATAGAATTCAGTAGTATTCGAGGCGTTCTTTATCCTCCCATCCATCGTCAACTAGCTCATCTTCCCACTCCTCCTCTTCTACAGCCTCTTCATCGAAAACGTCGTCTTCAGACTCTAGAGCAACAAAAGCTCTATCGAAAGGACTCGGAAGTCGGGTTTCAGGCAACCCTAAATTCAGACGAAAGTCCCAACCCAGGGATGGTAAGATTTTCCTCAGAATCTCCAGCATGACCCAGCTAAGGCCNGGATACACCAACAGAGAATATCTACTTGTTGCGTTGAGCCTGGCTATTAGGAGTTCAATCGAGTTACCGATCGCAGAGCATATCACGAATCGGTTTTGAATTATCCGTTCTCGTGGGGAGAAGCTGGGTGCGCCTGTTGGAAGCTGGATGAACGAGTGCCAGAACAGGACAGCGCCAATGGTCAGCATGAAGAAATTTGTTCGGCTTGTGAACTGATTTTGTTAGCAAAGCTCGACCAAAGAAGATCATGTGTGAGAAACAGATGTATACACACCGGAGGAGGTGCAAAGAGTACAGCCACAACCAACAGCTTCAGATGGAAGGTGTGTATCAAACTAACTTTCAAGCGATGTATATCCGAGTCCAGGGAGAAGTCAACGACTTTCTGCTGAGCATAACCATCAGGTAACCAATTCTCCCAATCCTCGTCAACAATCTCATGAATTATCTGGTATCTTTGCGTGCAGACAAGACATGTAGGGATTTTGTGTTGGCCCACCCATCCCAAGATACATTCCTGTCCAAAAATATGTCCGCAGGGGAGGCGGATAGCTTCATGACTTAAATGTGACCCGTCTCCGCTCTCGAAAAACCATGGTAGTTTGCAATAAGTACATGCAATCTCCGACTCCGGGATATCATGTGGTTCCAAAGGGTGAAAGAGCTCGGGACAGCCGTTGTACGATTTATTTGCGTCGTTTGGTGCTTCCATGAAGTATGTTCGATCAACATCCGAGACGTCCTCGGCATATTGGCGGTTTCGAGTTCTGTTGTACATCTCTATTTGCTGATACTTGCGGAACTCTCCCATATCATCCCTCAAATAGTTGTCACGGCCAGCCCAGATTTGTTCTTTGGTGAGCGGTCTGAATCCTTCACGCTGTAACGTAACATTTCTCTTGACTTTGCCCTTGTAGCCACCACAAGGTACGCCTCCCGCAAATTCTTCATACTCAAATGGTACTATGAAGCCTAGCCATCTGATTCTGATATATTAGTACGGTAAATGTTGTGTGTTGAGAATCTTAGAGCTTACCTGCAGCGTGGACACCATTCATTCATCAGGTATTCAAATCCGACGAGTTCATTTTTGCATTTTGGATTTATGCTGGGGACTTCGACTTTTTGCTTGTGGCAGCAATAATGGTAAACATTGGTTTGTACTAGTTTACACATCTTCACGATTTGTGAGTGCGGAGGTAACTTGATAGAGTTGTGCTGAAGTGTTGATTCTTCTCGTCATCGTTGTCACGATAAATCGGCAATCAAGGTCAGCGTACGAGACAAAGGAGAAATATCAATTCGATTGTGCTAAGAACGGCAGTTTGCTTCCAGCGGATTTTCTCCGCTCAAATTCTGGCAATGATTACGTTAAGTAATGTCTGGCAAGTTGGAGTGTTGGCCGTCGGAAAGGGAAGTTGATTCGCTTGCATCACAACAAAGATTTTAGACCGCATCCGGCGCCAAGTCTCGTACAAAAGCATCAGTTTATGTCAGAACCCAACACCTATTCTACACACTTCCGCGATCTTCTTCTGGAATCGATTGCTTTCCAGAATCCGTTTAAGCAGCTTCACGTTTTCCCCACCCAAGTCGTTGCAATGTGTCAAATTCAGACCACAAGAAACTTTGCCCAGTGCAAACACACAAGAACGCGAACCAAGGCTTGCGATATTCCCAACTGCGATATCCAAAGCACTTGCTGCACCAAGAAATCCGAGCCCGGCCTCTGTGTCCGCTGCACCAAAAAGCTCATGAATCCTCGAGCTCTCAATCTCCCGCAAAGCTTCGACGAGATCGACTTCAAAGACTTGGTGAAACTGTCTCTAGTGGTGCTACTTCTTGCTGTCATTGGTGTACAGGTTTGGTGGTTTCTTAAGCAGAGATATGTAGAGAAGAAGTATGAGCCTGTCATTGAGATTTTGGATGAATTGGCGAAAGCGCTGGGGACGAATGCCAGCTTTCGGAATGGGAGGTGGGTTCAATGGGTGTGAATGGATGGGAAGTGGCCTGAGTGGCTCGTGTAATTAGAGCATGTTCATTTCCTATCGAAGATGAGATTTGCCGTCCATGAAAGTTGTTGGTTTCTCTGTCGAATTTGAGCCTCAGAGAAGCACTCTTCGAGGTAGGCATTCAGCAGTAGTAGCCCTCTGCCCTGCACTGCGCCCCCCCCCCAAAATTGCTAGTATGTCATTTGAATCAGACATCGCCAAACCGCACTTCTGTAATACTCAGCTACCAAATCCGCCATTATGTCCGCAACCAGTCCATGTTGATGAAGAGGCTTGGCGACTTCGAGGTAAGCGGGTCCGTCAATTGAGGCGAAAGCAAACGAACGAGTCAACAAAGGCAACAAAGGACCAGGAATCGCATTCAAATCCAAGTCCGCTTTCGACAATATCTTCTGAGGTCAGGTCTTTGTGAAATGACCCATCCTCGTTCCAATCCTGCCGACGCTTCTGCACAAAATATCTCTGTATTTCCTTCTAGACACCTACAGCTTCCCCAGGCTTCACTATTGCCTCCTCCAACCATCAAGCAACAATCTCAGCACAAGAAACAAAACTTGACGTCAGTTTCACCATCTCAAAATGAACCGTCGCAGCCCCCTCTTCGCCCAGTTCTCGCAAGAGCAGCGAAAGCGAGACCAGCAACAACGTCAATCCCAATCCCAAACCACACGAGTATCCCAGCCCCAACCCCAATTCAGTTCCCGAACTCAATCCCAATCCCAGCCCAAAGAAGAAATCAACCCCCTCCTCCTCGCCCGCGCCTCCCAACTCGAGCGCGAACGCCTCCAAAACACAACCCTCTACGACAAGACCCCTCCCCGCCGCTACAGCGCCGGTCCAACAACACCGGAATCACCGCCTTTCCTGCATGCACCGCCGAATACGCCGCATACGCCACCGCGTTTCCAAGGACGGAAGGGTTCTCATGGTAATTCAGACATCCACACCTTGTCTCCAGCGTCGAGGGATGGGAGTGAGAATGCAGGATGGTCGTGGATAAGCTATCTCAGTGGTGCGTTCGTCGTCGTGTTGGGCGTGGTATTGCTGGGGAAGCACGAGGATGATGTTAGTCCGACGGGAACTTCGGAGACCGACAAGATGGAGAAGAGTTTGAGTGCGAGTTGGGAGTTTGGTGAGGTGGGGAGGATTCTGGTGTGGGTTGTTTGGGGGGTTTTGGCGTATGTTTGCTGGTGGGGTGGAGGTGTTTTGTACGAGGCTGCGGTTGAGAGGGTTAGTGAGAGGGAGATGGAGAGGGAGAGACTTGTGGTTGCTGGGAGGCGAGGTGGCGTAAGGGGACGGGGAAGTGGGCAGCAAATGAGGTTTGCGAGGAGAGGGATGGATGGGATGAGTGGGAGGGAGAAGGGAAGGAGATCTGTGGACGCGGAGAGTGAGGATGAGTATGTAGGTGAGCGTAAAAGGTAACAAGCTGGGGAAGCGCTAAAGAGAGGTCCTTCTGGTAGTATGAGCTGGTCAGGCAAGAGAGCTGAAGTTGGTGGTAACGAAGTAAGCGCTTGCCTTAGACTTCCGGGGAAAGCGAAGGAAGAGTGGAAAGACTCGGACAGTTTCATAGTCACTTCACATCTGATCAAAGAAATCGTCTGAGACAACATGATAAGATTCCACCACTGATCAGCATGTGATCAAGTACCGCCATTCCTGACCAAGAGACTAGACTTTTGCTCATTGGTAGTTGAAGAAAGAAACTTCTGATTCATCGAAACACAAAAACATACAGCAGTCAGCGCTACGTGACAATCTTGATTGAAGAAACAAAAAGGTATTGTATGATCCATCTCGCGAGATCAATGTTTCCTCCCTCCAATAATTTTCATGAGTCCTTTTTCTCGCCTCCATATCGAAAGTTCCAGTGAGGTCTTCCTTCAAAATAAGTTGTTAAAAAGGTAGGCGCCCAGCGCAGTAGAATCGAAATTCAAAACGCTATCTGCACAAACGCTATCGCACATCTCATATCTAGGAAGTCCTCTGTGGAGGTGTTCCCTCTTATCCTTAAAAGGTATCGAGGGGAAATGGTACAAAGCATGCATGAACGAAGTAAGGGGTATGCAACCGATCAACAAAAGAAAAAATGAGTATCACAACCGAAATGAATCGCCATGTCTCCGGTATCATGGGTAGGCCGTTCCAAGAGCAAGCCTCCGGCTTGTAAGACATGCTCAGTAGGACAGATCATCGTCTAACCTCGCGGTGCTTGAGTCTGCTCGTTCTCCATCCTTCATACCAAAGCTCCCGACTTGCTTCTCTCAACTCTCCTCTCCACTCGCTGAATACAGCTTCCTTTAATCTGACGAAATCACAATGTTCGACATCCATTGGATCGGCGAATCCCCAAGGGAACTTTCTTCCAATCACTCCAGGTTCGTAAATATCCGGACTGATAATCGAGAGGGGAAGATATGGGGTCTCTGTTGACTCAGACTCATCACGCTTATGACGACGGACTGAACCTGAAGAGAGTCTGTTGGATTTCGGAGATGTGGTTACATCTTGGTGCTGAATTGGAAGGTCATCACCAGAGTTCTTGTCGGACTCTTCATCCTCGTCTCCTTCCTCGATACGGTTTGCGTCTCTGGTTGGGCTATCGGGGTCGAAGTCGTCAAGTCCAAGAGCCTCGAGGGGATCAAGGTTTGCCTTTCGGAGGCTGTCCCAGACGGTTTTTTTAAGATGGCTCATATGGGCTGTGGTGATGGTATCCGCCTTGGAAATAACCGGAACAACCGTCGTCTTGCCTTGCAGCGAGCGGAGGACTTGGAGATCGAGATCCTCGTCAAGACCACCGACAATTCGAGGAGAAGAGTTGTACTTTCCATTCGTGGTATGTCCATTGCCATTCATTGCTGCGGCCTTGGATGTCGCAATATTCCTATCCAGACGAAGTGGGTCGAGCAAGAGGAAAGCGCAATGGATATGGGTATCTTGAACGCCGGGCGCTCGGACGACTTTCATCTCCTCCGTAAAGGTCTCTTCGAATTTGCTCTCGAGGAAGGATGACATCTCCCGAAGTTGCAGGTCAACAACATTCTTCTCTAGTCCTTCCGAATCCCACAAAGTGAGACCAATACGTTCGCCATCGATTTCCGTCTCTAGATAATGAGATTCGAAATTACCGTTCTTGGTGTTCTGAGGAGCGAATATATCATCTGCGAGTTCGGATGGACGATTGGATCTCTTCTTTGGTGGCAGAGCGAGAGAAGTCTTCAGGAATTCGAGGAATGAGGTCTTTCCGGATGAACGCGCACCGATGATTAAGATGCTATGTAAAGTCAATTCCTATCCCATGCAAAGCAACGCGAAACTTACTTGAATGGTGTTGGGTCCTTCCGTCTCCTAACTCTGCGGGGACTGTTGATTGTGCTAACGGCACTACTTGCGTAGCTGTATCTTCCACGATGGGTCATGCTCTCCGTACGAGCGTAAGGATCCACCCAATCGCCATTTCGACTACCGTTCGATGGAATAGGAGGAATTGGGACGCTGCCAACCGTCATCGACGTACGTGGGGGATCCATCGATTGGCGACCGTTCTGATAACCTCCGGATCTGTTCGATATAATTGCAACTGAATCGGGACGGTCCTCGCCGCCGAATGGAAGGTTTGCTGGTTTCTGGCCGTTGTAGAGATCTGGAAGACGAGGAGGTGATTTCGGAATGGCGGCTGCTTCCTTGCGCTGCCTCTCAAGTTCTTGTTCCCTCAAGATCGCTTGCTGCTTCTTGCTTGGTTTGAGTTCGCCGGACTTGGATCTGCGCAGGAGGAGACCGAGGGAGGAGCGACGGGGAGGATGTGATTTCGAGGCCTCTGGAATGGCCGCCAACTTGTCTGCGGAAGGTGGAGACTGGCTCGCACTTGGTGTTCGTGGTCGCGATGAAGAAACCATGCTGACTGGATACGGAGGAGTCTCGAAAGTGGCAGGGATCGTGCCGTGACTTTGTCTCCCCTAATTTGCAGTTGAATCGAATTTGCGCTTTCGGCTTTGTATCGATCGAGGAAAGGAAGGAGGGAACGGAAGGTGAGTATTTCGAGTCTGCGACAGAAAGGGTGCGTTTGTAGAGGATTGAAGGTGAATGTCTCGAAACTCTAGTTGGTCGATCTGCGAAGGAGCTGGGGGTACAAGCAGGATGTTTCCCAAGCTAGACCAGGAGCTCGAGGCGCGAATGTATGTGTTCGAGGAGCTGAACTGTGCATGTATTGCACTTGATCGTAGCTATTGAGGCCGAGGCGACAATAGATAGTCGAATTCGTAGGGCTTAATGTCGCGATCAGACAGAGCCCGCCGTTTGCTGTAGCTAAAGAGGTAGCTGTGCAGTAGTCGTTGCCGGAATGGAGGGAGGGCACCAGCCGGTGGAGCGAAATGCTGTGGCTTTAACAATGCAAGCCAGGCGGAAGGAAGATGAAGCAAAGGCACAAGATGTCAATGTGCGAAAGAATGGGGTAGAGGCGGAAAAGAGTGAAGTGAGGAGAAGTCCCTTGCAAGGGAAAGGGAAAGGGAAAGTGAAGGTGAAGGTGAAGATGAGGTTAAGATCGAAATGGTCTGTTCAATAACAGATTTCTCCCCCAGTCGGCTTGCATCCAAAGGGCCAGAGGCCAGAGGGCTTCCTTCACCAGCGCGCAAGTAAGGTAATGCACCTGCAAGCTAAAGGGGCTGGCTCGCTGGTTGAACCCCTGTCCGGACCAGTAAGGTACTTTATTCACTGCGATAGGCGACCTTTGCTTCACGGAATCACGAACAAGCCGGCATCTCACAGCAACATTATCTATCGTGTGAATTGATTTCTTCTGTTGAGGCTGTACCTGGAAATGCGCCCTTTACACGGCCAGCTGCACGGTTTATGCAGGGCAATATGGATGCAGAGCATTTCAGCCCCATCATCGACGATGCTCGCAGATTATTTTCCTTCGCATCCAAGGTCAAACGGCACTCAGCGCCTGATGAAGGTGGACCTTGGTTGGCTTGCGGAGCATTATCTGGAGATTGGCCGCTTCGAGCTTAGTTTAGGACTTTCTGTCGGGTTCAGGGCAATTCAGGGGTAGTATCCACTCGGATCCTTGGCCGCATATCTCCTTTTCTGGCTCTTGAAATCCTCTCCGGCAAACATCCAGACGTACCATACGAGCCCTCAAAATCACACCAAACCGAGACGACGCTTGAGGGGCATATCGAGATTATCAGCATGTTCTCGCCCGTGAAGTGCGGGGAGAATAGGAAAGGATCATCGATGAGCCTTGTCGGTGGATCGATGCATTTCCGATCACTTTATTTGATACACCCCACGTGACCTAAGCTTTGTTTAAGTTCCGCATCTTTATGCAAAATTGCTTCTCGAACTTCCATCATGCTTAATCTCAGATTCGAGGTTGAGTGGAGTCGTTTGATGACGAGAAGCTCTTGTTGTTGCGTGGAAGTTGGGCTCTGGTACAAGGAAGAAGTGTACAGCGACATTTCGCTTCCATGCCTAAACCTCTCTGCACAGGAAAACTCCTTGCTTGGTAGAGTGACATGAATCTCCAAAAAGAATATCATCGTGAGCATTTCTTCTTGGTTCTCAGCTGAGTGCAAGGTATTTCTTTTCTGTTTCGACATCAGCTTCGCAACCTTTCTTTTCGCTTATTCTTCACAATGCCACGTTCAGGGGTAGAGGCTCGAGATGCGTCAATGACTAGCGGTCTTCCTATCATCTTATGGCTTATTCAATTTATCACACTATCCGTTTACATCTACGCTATAACCTTTCTTGTCGCTAGTATGGCAGTAAAGGGGGATTTGGGCGTGCTTGGACCGTAAGTCGAAGTGTCTGTACTCTGTGTTCCTATCCTAATAGACGACATTAGATCTTACCTCACGATTCTCTTATTTTTCTTCCTCTTGTTTGTACTTCTTGGCAATGAGGCAGTCTTTATCATTCGCCAAAGTCTAAATGCAGATCTCTACCTAAACTCACAGATCGTCAAGATAGCTCTGTTCATCACCACCCTTCTCTCAATCGAGGTTTATGGCTTGGCGTGGAGGAAGCGAGATGTCAACAATGTCGACACTATGCTGACTGGAATCATTGGCCTGACTCTACTCGCCAGGTAAGCTGAAACTGGACCTTAGCTATGCAGCATTTAACGAGCTACAGTGTCCCATTCATTCTTGGTTTACTCCTGGCATGGATTCTGCAAAGAAGTCGAGGATGTGGGATTGCCATTATGGTGACCGCTGTTGACGAAGAGGCTGGGGAGAGGAGGCCGTTGCTTCATGACCGGGCACACACTACCTGAATAACAGCCCGTGTGACCGTTTCGTGGCCTGATAACAAAACTTTAAGCAATCGAAGGATCAAGCTGATTCAATGTATACGATACCAGCTTTGCGCCTCCTCATTCTGATAAGCGAGGATGAAGTCACCAATCTGCTCCTTCCAAAACGGAAGCGACGCCAGACTCGCCAGTCTACTTCATCTACTCTCTTCCTGGACTCTCCCCGAACTGAATCGCAACATTCATATCATCATTCTATCCCGGTCTGCGGCTCCAAATATCGATACATCACTATCCAAAGATTTTGCCTGACTGCAATTACCTCCCGTGCTTGCGCGATATTTACTGCTTCCACGCAGGCATCTCAAAGTCGGTTCCTCGTTCCCCTGAGCCAACCTGCATGACTAAGAAATCTTCAAGCTTCCTGTCCGAATTTGCTGCTGGACCAAAGAGTCAAGCCCAGAGACCGAAGACCAACGTGCACCAGGTCGACAAGGACCGGACAGGATCTTCGATCGTCGCGGAATTTGGATTCACAACCCAGCAGTTGTCAGTACCGGCGCAAGATCTCCAGGCTTAGGTCCAAGTCAACAGTCTTCATCTGCAGAAGAGTCTAGCGTGAAGAATATGATGGCTTCAATGGCTTGGGGCGCTGACACTCCGATGCATGGCCAAGGGGTTGCGGATGAGCATTCGAAGAAGACGAACTCGGGAAATAATTCAGGAAGAAACTCGCTTTCGGAATCCCTCAAGAACCTCAAGAATAGGAGCAATTCGCTCTCCGGATCGCTTAAGAAAGCCACAAGCAAGTTATTCGGCAGAGGCTCTGTGCCACCCCTCGAATCGTACCTTCAACAGCCGCCACATGGAATGCCGTTACATGGGATGCAACCTCGCTCTGGCAGTTGGCAAGCTCCAGGAAGCGCCACTCAACGACGTATGCATGAATTGCAACCTCAAGCCAGTAATTGGGAAGCTCCGGCTAATATACAACAACAGTCTGCCCCTGGCCAGCAACCTCAATCTGGAATGGTTGATTATCCCCCGATGCAATATCGTCAGGACAACGATGACTACGCACCTCAGCAGCAAAATATATTCCCATACCAGACCTCGATAGACTCTGTACTGGTGTATGCTCAGAATATGATGCCTTATACCAATGGGTACGGTGCGCCTATGCAGCAGCCATCCCAGGGAGACAATGGCCCCTACAACCAACCTGCGTCCAATATGGCTTCTATGCAAACCCAACCCGGTCAAGGATCATACCTGCCCAATGGTCAAGACGGATCAACACCACAACTACAGCCTGCTCTTCAATTTCAACCAATACATCCAGCTCCCACCGCTCTCAACAATACGTCCGACGTAACTTCCAAGGCTGGATGCTTTGAGCACTTGATTAGTCTCACCCAGGTTGTCGGTACACAGGGTACGAGAGGACGGCTGCCTACATCAGCAGGATTTTCTGAACCATCACATACATCAACAATTAAGCCTTCTCGACAATCAGACGGCAAATTCCATTGTCCTAGTTGCCCAAAGACCTATAATTATGAGAAGCATTTGAGGCGGCATGGACTGCGACGTGAGTTGCTTACCACGCGTGCTTAAACATGGCTTATGTTTGTAGATATTGGCGCTCGACCTTGCACGTGTGTCCTCTGCGGAAATACTTTCGGTCGCGTCGATATATTGAAGAGGTATTACAAGAAGTGTGCAATGCGCCGTGGCATAACTGCTGGGCCTGGTGATCATCTGCAGTTCCGAAAGCAACCGGGCTCGCTCGCAAACACAACGCTTCAAACAGGCCACCAACCGAGAGCACCAGACCCAGCACATGGACAAATGGGAAACTCAATGTCATCAAATATGACTGCTTATCAGCAAAGAAAGCCGGAGCCAGAAAATGGTTACACACTCCCATCTAACCAATCATCGAGCTACCATACCTAATCGCAGAGAAATACCACCGAGGGAGGCAAGAACCCTAATGATGACGAGTCTTTCTGTGACTCTGGCAGTCGTTCTGAGGTTGTTAAGGCTGAGAGTAGATTAAGTCGTTGCGATGAGCATGGAAGCTTTGTGGAAACGCCACACGTTTGACTTCTGATATCAGAAGAGCAGGTCAGAAGGAGCGATTGTTTACTTGTGTCACGACAAGGCACATTGTTGCAAAGCAATTGTTAGCGTACATAACACACAATCAATACAATTCCAGCCACTCCGCTTTTCCCCATGACTGCCTGTGAGTCTTCATGCCCAAGTCAGAGATTCAGACCATCGTCCCACCGAATATGAACAAGTGAGCACACCACAACAATGGTCCTGAAGAGCCACAGGGGAAGCTCACTCTAGTAGCTCAAGTGTCTGGATTACTATTCACATGCACTCGAAACACATTATTTTTAGATACACAAAGTTCAATTTCATGCAACATCTTCATTGTATCTTCCTCCTCACAGCCTCTTGCTTGGGCACAGATTCTTAGGTTGACCCGGATATTGAGGGGGAGAATGTGCTCACTTGAGTCTGGGGGAAATCAGTATCTGTCTGGCAACGTCGCATTGAGTGATACTCGCAGCTCAAGCTCAACTGTAATCTGATGAAGAGCATGGCTGAGGTCAGCACATATGAACAATATCAAACTCAAATCTTGCAATATCTTCTTTATTACCCTCGTACTACTCTCTCCACCCGCTCGCTCCCCTCCACACATCCAGCCACCTCGCCAGATTCCATATCAGCTGCTATACACGCCCATCCGTCACCATTATCTCAAGCTCTGTAGCCAAGACCTTCCCATCCTTTCCCTCACCTCCCACACCCCAACAAGAAAAGAAAGCATATCACCCCACCTCATATCATCTCATATTTTTGCGAGAGAACACCATTCCTCCCTATGATAAGATAGCCTAGCAAGACCCGCTGCAGAGAACCCGGACCTGGAAAAAGAAAAAGTATAAGTTTGAAAACTGATTGGACTGATGCGTGTGTCGTTTCCGTATTGTATGTACATGTACAAGCCCGCGACGACGGTTCGAGATAGCTAGCTAGCAGAGTAATATCGTATCACGTTGGTACTTGTGACGTTGGTTCAACGCTGCTGGCTGAAGATAGATACATCGATTCATTTCGTGTATGTTATGCGTGATGTGACGCGAGCATTGATTTCGAGAAGCACCTGAACGCCCGAGAACCACCCGTGCAAGATCGAAAATATCCTTCCGTGGAATATTCTATCGTATCGTATGGACAAAGAGAACGCAAGGAAGAGAAGGAAAAAGAGCCGTATTATTTACTCGATTTTGGTTGTAGGATTTAAGTATTGTACTTTGCGTGTGTTTCTGCCTGGTATGTCGGAATCGGGTATTTGACAAGATTGCAAAGGTGCTGTGTGATGATCGAATGGCGAAAAGTTTCGACGTCGTGTTCAGAGGTGTTTACAAGCCGTTGGCAGGAGGGTATGCGCTATTCGGTACCATTCCTGGCCCTGGACTTGGTCGACCTCCTCTTGGAAAGCCTCCGCGTCCTCGACCGCTTGGCAACTGGAAGTCTGGGTTCGAATTGAGAAGAATGTCGTTCTGTTGAGGGGCTGGTCGTCTGGTTGGCATTGGTGCGTAACCAGGTCCACCATTCCATCTGGGATTGACGCCTCGCTGTGACACCGATGTAAAGTTCGAGCGGTCTGACTCGGCTGGACTTCTTGACCCAGATTGTAGGTCCTCGTAGGAGTTGCTACCGTCTAGGTTGCTGACCGGCTGGATGGGTCGCAGGTTCTGGTTCTGGTTCGAAGGATTCCTTTGAGGGTAACCTGACGCCATTCCCGGAACTGCTGCAGATGCTGTTGCTTGATCTTCAGTAGCGAATCTAGGATCAACATCCTCATAATAGTTGTCTCCAGCAGAACTTATACGTCTGTGAGCTGCTACCGAAGGACTTGGCAACTCAGCGGGTTGTGAATTTGGGTTCAGCGGAGACGAACGACCAGCATCACCCCATGCTTGCCTCGGTGGGACGTAGGCCCTAGATATGTCAGCTTCTGAAAACATGATTCATGAAATGACTTACTCATCAGTGCTATATCTGCTCACATCGCTGTCAACGGTCTGCCTCTGCTGCTGTAACCGTTGCTGTTGAAGTCCAACCATTCCAGCTACATCCCCATCACTCTCCCTGATGTTCCCAAACTGTCCAAATCCTCTTGGTGCAGTCGAGGGACTTCCTGTCGTGGCGTCCATTTCTATAGCTTGTCCAACAGGCCCGTCCGTATCAAGCCCTGGTAAGGGTGGCGGCGATTCAGCCCGAGGGAGACTACTTCTGGAGTCATCTGGGTTGTATGCGGCGTATTCCCCCTGCGCAGGAGCTCCGTATGAATCATATCCTCCAGGTTGCGGTCTCCTTGGGCCATAGCCAGTTTGTGGAGGCCCTCTGTTGTCATATCCACCTCTACCATAAGCTGGAGGTGCTCCTCCCCGTCCTCCTCTCATCATAGCACCGCCCATTTGACCAGGGGGTCCCATTTGATCTCTGTAAGGTCCACCATATCCTCCGCCACGCGGTGGTCCGTAACCTCCTCTTGTTGGCCCACCACGTCCGTTTCCATAACCGCCTCTTGGGAGTCCTCTGAATCCACCTGCCATTCCTCTCCCTCTCGAGTTCATCGAGTGGTCTGAGTATTGACGATTCAACGATGGGTCCGCTGAAGGATCTCTACTCCTTCCTCCATAGCCTCCTGGTCGTGGAATAATATTGCCATATTGATCCCTCTGTGGAGCTTCTCCCATCCTTGGTGGTGCTCCATATCTATCAACTCCTCCCATACCTGCAGCTCCGTTTCCATTTGGCGAGGTATCAGTGGGAGTCCTGGTCGTTAATGGAATCCTCTCGTCGCTCGTCCTCTCTGGATCTTTTTTCGCCATATCAAATGTAGCGAAAGCAGGCAACTTATCCACCGCGGACTCAGTCCCAACCAGGGTAGTACTGGGCGCTACTGGAACTGGGTCTGGCCCTTGCCGATTGTAGAAGTTCTCCCCATTCATCTCTGCGTTCTCTGCAATTCGGCGCTTCCTTGCTTTGCGGCTGACCAACGTTCTCCTCATCGCACATGATACAATACCACTGGCGGCGATTAAAATGGTAGCTGCTAGAACAATGTAAGATCCCCAAGCCATATGCGGAACGAAGAGCAGAACATCAATCAAGAATGAGAGAAGAGATGTGATCAGAGTCAAGATACTCAGGATGAAAATCCCCAGAAGATATCGTGGGGAGTGCGAAGGGGCGTGGAAATGTGCAGCTGCAGCCATGATAGCCATGACGAGGGTGAATAGTGCTGCGATAGGATGTACAATAAGGATCGCCGAAAGAGTCGCTCTAGTATCAGATGGTAGATCGAAACTGTCTGTCTGTTCCTTGTTGTATAAAGTTGCTATGAAAGTCAGTATCAGATCCACTTGCTCATGCAGCTAGCCGTGGAGCTGTCCAGAACCACCCATTGCGATCACTAACCGGTATTGTATCCAATCTCTATGCTGGTACATTTTGTGCCCTGACAATATCCAAACACACCAAAATCAACTCCTCCAAACGAAGCCAGGGGAATCTGTTTTATGATTGGCGTCGAGAGAACGGATATGAGGAGCAAGACGAATGCTGCGAACAGCAAGATCGTCAACGGTGTCGCTGGCCTCAACATTTTGAGATCGGAAAATTGGACGTTTCAAAGGGATAGTTCGTGCCGGCGTCCTCAAGACGCGGCCTCGGGAAAAGAGTTGCGATCTCTCAATGCGCAAGGCAGTATTTCGATATTTCGTTGGAATGAGGTAATCTTCTAGTCGAGGGGAAATCGCATGAATGGAATTCGATATCGTCGCCTTTTTGCGCTCGCATTGATCTCAAAGACCAAGATCCGTCGTATCCAGGTAACGAGAGTGGCACCTCGTCGTCAATGAATCGGCGGAGGTGAAGTTCGAGGACGAGATTGAGGCGGAGTGAAGTTGGCAGAGGCGGCGATGAAGGTAGAGGTGGGTTGGTCGAGGGTGGTGTAGGGCCAGACTGAGATCAGGTTCTGGAAAGCCAATGGCGGGGGATAGTGTCAACCAGTGCCAAACTACTATCTACTACTGCACTCTCAAGCCTAATATTGTCGCGACCTTCCGATTCTGGGGCTACGGCGACGGTACGCTGGGTCTGGTCTGGCGGATAGTTGACAATTCGATTCGATATCCTGTGCTGTCCTGCAGATGGGGTGCAGTGCACCAATGGCCTCCAAGCTACCCAGCCACTCCGATGAGCAAGTTCAACCCGAAGGATTGGACAAGAGGTGGAACAACGGAAAAGTGCGACCTGCGAGAATTGTTGAACGTAAGTGTGGTAAGGAGCGTGGTGGTAACAGGTAAGAGCAAGTACGGCAGTACTGTTGTGAAGGGATGTCGTCGCAATAAAGCGATCATTAATGTCGATGTTTTAGTTGAAGCGGGCGAGACGAGCCGTAAGCACTGCTGAAAGGGCCCCCTGTGGAACACTGGAGTGCTACTTTTCTGACCTGTCGGAGCTCACTGAACTGGTCGTTTCGTCCTTCTGGGGGAGCAGCACACTGAGCACAGCAGTGGGAGGAGAAGATAGACTGGACTGGTTTCTTTCTGGCACTGCTGGAGGACAAGACAAGAGGGCGGCTCAGCCACGATCATCCACGCGTTGCACCAAACGAAGAGATCAAGCAACGGTGGGATACGAAGAACGGCGTGCAGTAAAGGTACAAGTACCAAGAGCACAGGAAACTGATACGACGTGACTGCCACCGATGTCACGATATTTGATAAGGCTGGTGATATGAACGGCCCAAGTCACGAAAAATGTCAAATCTCCAAAACAAGGAGCTGTGCACAGCATACATAACGCGCGGGATGTCCCCTTGCCCGCTCCCTTCCTTGCTTTGCTCTCTTGCAGATCAAATCCAGGCCATGTCATCGTTGAAAGACTCGAGACCTCGAGAGGCTCTTGCTCTCATCTCAAACAAATGGGCCAAATGTCCCGGGTATCAAAAGGTGCAAGCTCCAACCCAGCAACCTTCATTTCCCTCCATAAATATCGTGGGTCTTTTCTGCAGGTCACTGGAGTCCCGTCACACTTATCGCGACATCTCGGCCACGGTCCCCTGGACCGTCTTGCTATCTCACAGTGACGCTATTCAGATCCTGGCTCGAAACCCCTCTACTGTACAGGAAATACATGCAGCACAGCTTCCCCGGACAGGTCAAGATCCTCAGGTACAGCAGCAAAATTACATACTCCGGCCACAGTAATCATTATATTTTGATTGAGCCAGATCGTACACCGCATCTAGATTGATGCTTCCACAGCTTTTTCTCACTGAATGCGTATGACGGCCATCTGTTTGGGGAAGATGATATTGCTGGGATTGCAATCTGCATTTTTTATCCTTGAAGATTGCTCCAATCAGTCTGCATGGTGAAATATCCTTGCGAACATGGGATATCGCGGAAAGTCTGTTTCTGGAAGCATGCAGATGCGAGCGGACAAGTTGCTGTATCTGGCAGAATGGCTTGATATAATCCTCGAACTTATCTGCCCACCCAACAGACAACTCATCTCAATATCCGGCGAGAGTTGATAGCTGACTTTCGGATTTTCAACAAACGTTGATAATTATTTAGTCGGTTCTTTGTCGAGGATATACTCGTGATACTGGCTCGTGGTATTTTTAGATACTGCATATTCGAGACTCGTTTCAAAGTCCTTGCGACCAGCGGTACCACCATGTACAAAATGACATTTCTTGAGGCGGCCTCAAGCACGTCATGAGCCCTGAGCGAGTGGATAAGCTTTGCCTGAGGAAACCTTGGGGACGGGATGCAGTCAAGAAAGTCACACGAGATACCAGGGTTCAAAAAGCACGACTCATTCAACGCGCTCTCCAGCCTGTGCCACTTAGTCACCTGAAGAAAGTAAATAGACGAAGCAAAAAGGGGAGAATTCGCGAGGAGACCAGGAGACATCCCAATTCCCCGGCCCGGTTCCGAGCCCGGCGGACGAGATCGGAGTTAAGATAAATACGGCAACCAAGAAGTCCACATGTGACGAATCGAATATATGACATCTTTTTCGAGGTTGAAGCTTTCCCCGGATGTTCGCATCTCATTGAAGCAATGTCACTGCGTACTGCAGGACAATATCTGCGCAGCAATGGGCTCAAATGTAGGATTCCAAATACATATCTGCGAAACTCGAAAACGTTCCAGCGAATATCAAATCGCAGTTTCCAGACCCTCCACAAAGATGAACGCCCCTCGATAGCATCAAGCAAGATAAACTTCTCCAAAGCTTCCACTCGCTCGATACAAAGCCAGAGATTCCAATCTTTCACTCCGCCATCCCCAGAATCCCTCGGTAAAGCTCGGCCTGCAAAGCTATACCCGCGCTCGATCAAATGGGGTCGCAGAATCTTGATAGTCGGTTTATTGGGGGGCACTTTCTACCTTCTTGATACGCAGTTCTACGCCTCTTCCATAACACGATCACTTCGCACGTTCGGCTTGGGGATAGTGGTGGCATTGGACTACAAGCTCAATTTCCGTCCCAAGCCTTGGTTAGGCGGCGACATAACAGACCTGCATCGGAGGAACGCAGAGAGGCTATTCGAGCTGCTGCACCAGAATGGAGGACTATACTTGAAGATTGGTCAGGCGATCGCTATGCAGAGTGCGGTTCTGCCACCAGAATTCCAGAAGATGTTCTCGCGAATGTTCGACGATGCGCCCCAAAATACCTGGGCTGATGTTGAGAAGGTTATAAGAGAGGATTTCGGGGGCAAAAGTCCTGAGGAGGTTTTTGGTGTTAGCTTCAGTAACGAACCTGGAAAGGGCGTTATGGAGAAGAAAGCCAGGGCTTCGGCATCTGTTGCGCAGGTTCATTGGGCAAGACTCGCGGATGGGAGAGAGGTTGCCATTAAAGTTCAGAAGAGAGAGATCGAACAGCAAGTTGGATGGGATCTCTGGGCTTTCAAGTGAGGGATCATTCTTGCTAGCAAGAAATAAGCTAACAATCCCAGGGTCATGATGAAAGTCTACACATACTGGTTCGACCTCCCATTCTACAGTCTCGTACCCTACATCGCCGAACGCCTCATGCTCGAGACAGACTTCGTCAATGAAGCCAACAACTCCGAGAAGATGGCCGAATTAGTATCCAGCGAGCCTCGTCTCCGCGGCCGTGTCAACATACCCAAAGTCTACCGCGAGCTCTCCTCCAAGCGCATCATGACTGCAGAGTGGATCGAAGGCGTACGGCTCTGGGACAAGGAAACTCTCACCGGCACCTGGCTCGGCGGCAACGGGCGCGGCTCTCCAGGCGCAAAAGGTACACCTCTCCCACCCATTAACACTCCAACCCGTTCCAATGACGGCACTGGCTTCCTCAAGCCTTCCCGAGACGATTGGCGTGGCCGCTCAGGAAAAGGCGGACTAGGCCTCTCCCTCAAGCAGGTCATGACTACTATGATCGACCTTTTCTCCGCGCAGATGTTCCTCTGGGGCCTTGTACACTGCGATCCTCACCCAGGCAACATCTTCATCCGACGTCAACCCAACGGACAGCCCGAACTCGTGCTGATAGACCACGGACTTTACGTCTCCATGACGCCAAAATTCAGACGCCAGTACTGCCAATTCTGGAAAGCGATCATGACGTTCGACAACGACACTCTAAGCGAGATCACCAGCGCGTGGGGTGTCAAAGCCCCTGATCTCTTCGCCTCGGCCACGCTCATGCGTCCGTATGAGGGAGGCGATAGCAGCACGAAGGAGCGCATTACAGGCGAACTTAAAGGTCTCACACCCGCTGAACGGCACTACGAAGTCCAAGAGCGCATGCGCCAAGGTATCCGCGAAGTGCTATCCGAAGAAGAGAACTTCCCCCGTGAACTCCTCTTCATCGGCCGCAACATGCGGATCGTGCAAGGCAACAACCAATTCCTAGGCTCACCAGTCAACAGAATCAAGATGACTGGATGGTGGGCGAGTCGAAGTCTGGTTGATGATAGGGATCTGAGTTTCACGCAGAGATGGCTGAATGCGTGGCGGCATCTGCTGTTCCGCTTTGTGCTTTTCAGCAGTGATGTTGTGTGGTGGGGGAGTCGTGTGAGACAGGTTCTTGGGTGGGGAGATGGTATGGATGATGATCTAGAGAAGCAAATGCGGTTTATTGCCAAAGATCAGTTTGGCGTTGAGTTGCAGCATTCGGTGTTTGAGGGATGAGGTGGACAAGCTGCTTTAAACTTGTATAATAGCTGTGTGGGCAGCTCTCTTTGCATCAGCGTGCGTTGAATAGATATATAGATGGGCCGGAGGTTTGGCGTTGAGAGAGACTGCGGTACAGTCCATAGTCCACTTTGTTCATAGAGCTAATGCTGCAAATACAACCACGTAAAGTTTTAAAAGTCCCTCAGCTCAAGAGAACAGTAGTGGAATGACCTTAGCCCATGCAATGGGTCTTTTAGCATAACGTTGAAGGAAGTAAACAAATGACAAATGAAGCAAATGCTAAGCGAGCTTCCCTATGCCCACATTAATGACAGCTCAAGAGAAGCGGCAGCCGCTCTCATTTCATTCGAGCAAAAGGTTAGTGAGGCTCACAAGAACGTGAATAGCGTATTAGACGACTCGGAATCTCTCATATTTTCATTCCTCTATGAAAAACCAGGACACTTAGTATCGTCTACGCACGTATCCGCCCCTCTGACTGACTGTCTGACTATAAATACAGTCTGCCCAGCCCCTCCTCCATACCATCGCGAAAGGATATTATATCCGCGAAGGAATGATCACGCTCAACACTGCTCCCTTGGCGGGTGTAAGAGTGTTGAAGATAAAACAAGAAAATATAAACGAGTGGTATGCGCCTTCGCTGTGCTCCGAACCTTTCCATTCCATGGAACCCAACCTCCCTCCCATTTGAGTTCCCTACCCATCAAGGGGCCCTTATACACCTAAGAAAAGTCACACTTGCTTGAAGAAGCAGTGTTGATAAATGAAAAGTTGCCGCATCACATCTCGTTCACCTATCGCGGTCTTCTGGCTGAGGCTGAGGACTGCGCGATGATGAACCAAGACTGCTGGCTAGTAGAGCCCGCCAGCCACCAGATTCTGGCGCTCTGCGTGGTCGTGTAGGCGTGGGAGATGCAATGCCTTGCTCGACGTCTGAACGACTGTCATAGCTGCGGCCGATGGGTAATGCGGATGAAGAAGAATTGTTGACGGTTTCTGCTGCTTGTACTTGAATATCGTCGTCACTGTCGTCGTGGTATGGTTCATAACGAGGACTTGAGGGAGACCCTCTTGCAAGTGAGCGTACAACGTCGCCCTTGCAGATTGGACATGTTCGGCGGCGTGTTGTTAACCAAGGTGTGCTGTAAATCATCAGTAAATGGATGCTAAGATTGAATAGGCTCAACTTACATGCAATCAACGTGAAACTCGTGGCCGCAAGGTAAGCTCATCACACGACTGACACCAGCAACGTATTCTTCAAGACACACAACACACTCGACTTGTTTGCCCATGTGCTTCCTCCATTCACTAGACTCACTAGCGTTTTTCTCATGCTCTGGCGCTCGGGTTGGCATGACCGGAACTTGTAAAGGGTTGGAACTGCGCATCGTATCTCCAGGTTCTGGCAATCCACTTGTGGTTCTTGATCGTGGGCGAGGTCTCGTCTGAGGCGAGGTTGCAAGGAGCGGAGTAGTTGCCGTGGAACTATTAGGACTTGGTGTTCTAGGCGTTCTGGGCGACGGGCTCCTTGACGGGACTATGGTCTGATATGTCCGGACAGGCAGTCTTTCCACCACAGACTTTGGCGCTCTCCAGCGACGGCGTCGTATTCGAGATCTGATCAACAACAGAGCATATACTACCGTCAGAGTAACCAATGGGCTCACTACCAAGACTAGTAGTGTATCGAGGAAAGGGCTGGCTCCACTTGTTGGTGTCAAGGTGACCCATAGTCCTTCCTCTTCGTCATCGCCATCGCCTTCTTCTGCTTCCGCAAGCTCAGCTTGTGCGTTCTTATTGGGCAATATTTCGACATTCTCTTCATCGGCTCCAAAGAGAGTAGTGAGGAGACCATTCGAATTTGAGTCCGCACTCGAGGTTTTCTGCTCCGCTTCCTGAGCAACTGTTTCTGGACCCTTGCCCTCGTATTCTCCGCTTCCTGGAGTGGTACTGCCGCCTCTAAGTGGCGGAGAAAACTCAGGAACCTCCTGTACAGCGCCTCCAGTTTGCTTCTTGCCACCTGTTGTTGGGACAGGGGGAGCGTTTAGGACTGCGCCATCTGGCTGCCCTTCAACCTTCGCCAATGGTACCTTCGGATCGGCTTCCTTCCCAGGCTTCACCACCAAATCGGGATCACGCCAGTCCTGAACACCTATCTGGAAATCGTCTCCAGGAGCCTTCTGAGCTGGCTTACTCTCGTTGCCCTTATTGTCGTCGACTTTCTTCGGTTTCGTTGAGATTTTCTTGATCGTTGGTTCGTCGTCGTCTTTCCACTCATCAACTAGAACCCAGTCAAGTCTGCCGCTAGCTGGTGGCCGGCTGACCTCCGTCTTGGACCTTCCTCTTCCTGAGCCAAAGAAGATCGATCTGAACCATCCTGTTTTCTCTGATGTCACATCTGCAACCTTCTCTCCAGCGTTAGAAGCCTTCTTGCGTGATACCCTCGAAGCCGGTCGAGGGATTCCTGTAGCTTTTGGCAACCCCGTTGTAGGTGTGAATGTCGGGCGGGATCCCTGCTTTTTCACTCCTTTCTTAGGCTTGAATTGGAGCTTCAGACTTCCCTTCCCATTCTCATCAACCACATCTTCAATAAAACTTCCTGGTCCAATCAACGAGGATAAAAGGTGAGCGGTGGTTCGGGACGTGAAAACAGAAGGAATCGTAACATTCGAGGTATCTCCTCGAGCGTACATCTGGATCAGAGGTCCTCCTTGCACATCATCTCCAACCATGAGAGCAATTGCCCCTCTTCTCTGCGCCCATTTTACCTTCTCCAAAAAGCCACAACCGCCGCGACTTAGAAGCACAATCTTCCCTGATATCTCTGCTCCCTCTTGTATTGACTGAATATCCGCATGATCCCCCTTCGAGTCTGCTTGTGGTTTCTCATTTGGCTTCGTGACTGTTGACTCTGGTAATGGATGGTGTAAATAATCGTCAGTACCATCGTCAACATGTGGCTTGGTAGGGTCCTCCTTCGTCCCAGAATCATCTTGCTGAGTTGTCTCGTCGTCAAATGGACCGTCCTCGTCCGTTGCCCTCTTCTGACGTTTTGATTTCCCCGCACTCGTCGCAGCCTTACCATCCGCGGGCTTTGCCCCTTCAGATGTCGCCGCGGTCGACTTTGCATAGCTATCAACCCATCCAGGCACATCACTGCATCCTTGCTCGCCTTCTGCTGCGGCACCAATCGTTCCCTGCCGTATCGAATCATCTCCAAACCCGCTTCCGATCCAAACCTGCCCCTTGAGACCGCCTGAAGGTAGCAGAGGCCCAAAACCAGCAGGCCGTGCTAGAAAAGCAGTCGTATTATCATGTGTCAAAGTGATGATGGCATTCGGCGGGAAGAGGGAGAATGGTGCTCGGAAGGCAAAGAATGATCGTATCCCGGTCTTCGGAGTCGCTGGAGAAGTTGTTGTAATTGTCTGCGGCTGGTGAGAAGAGCGCAAAGTAAGGAACGTCAAGAAGACTGTGGTCAAAAAGAAGGCCACAGCTATGATAACTCTTGGAGGTCGCATGATGAGAGTACGAATGCCACTGCGGGCACCTAATCAGCTCGACGGCTGCTGAGGACAGAAGAAAGGTCGCATTCAAAGTAGTCTGTAAAGATTGTACGACTGCTGCTTAGTGTAAGTCGGACAGGACTGCGTGAAGTTCCTCGTATAGTGTCGTCGTCGTCTCGCAGATGTCTTGAGGTCGAGAGGAGCGAATGTCTGGAGATGGTGATGTGCTGTGGCTCAGGCGGGATGTTACGATTGAGAACGACAGGGCATGGCAGGGAAGAGCAAGGATGCGGGCAGCAGATTGTGGCTTGGGTTGACAGCAAACTGGGCAGCAACTCGCATGACCTGACCAAATGATTTCTTGCTCCACCACGGGCTGCTGTTTGCAAAAGAACTGAAAAATACAAGACCACTTTGAACAATGGGCAGATATCCCGATCATTGATAACTTCATGCGAGGTACAAATTGTCTCAATCAATCATGCGGGATTCCAATCTCCACTGCACCTGACAACCCCAACCTCATTGGCTCCCGCGCCAATCGCCGAAGAGACAAGCCCCAGTTATCCTGCAACTTATGCAGGAAACGAAAGTAGGACAATCTCGAAATCAAATGTAAATAATGCATCGCTTACATACAAACACATAGGCTGAAATGTGACCGCTGCACACCATGCTCCACCTGCGCAATGCGAGGTCTCTCCTCGTCTTGTACATACGTCCCGTTTAATGCTCCTGGTCCTCGAGCCAAGCCGCAGGCTCAGAAGCCATTGAACTTGCAAGACCGGATTGGACAGCTTGAGAATCTAGTCATGTCATTGAAGAAGAGCTTGAATGGGAAGCAAACTAATGGTCAAGCTGATGGAGGGCGGACTTTGCAAGTTCCGGAACTCCAGAGCCAGATTAAGGAGTCGAAAGAAAATGAGATCCTGGATGGTGTTGGCCGCATCAGCTTAGCAAATGATGAATCTAATTACGTGGAAAGTGCACATTGGACTGCCATCCTGGACGAAGTAAATTATTTCCATCATCACAAGATCTCGAAATGTGCTTACAGTCTTTCAGATTTCAGACCTAAAAGACCAATTAGATAATGACTTTGTCATTGTTGACCCTGAACCAGAGCTCGAGCACGTCCTCGGAGGATCAGAGCTTCCTTTTGGTCCTTGCGATAGTGCGACAAAGGAAGAGCTCATCTTGGCTATCCCCGAGCGGCAGGATGTGGATAGGTTGGTGGCTAAGTATTTTCAAGATGAGGTTGCTCATGGTAGGGGACTGCAGTGTTTGTTGATGAATCAATGCTAATTGAGACGTACAGGACTCATCCATAGCACGACATTCCTCAAACAGGTAAATACTCCTAGGTTTCTAGTTCACTCAATTCTAACTTGTCCAAGTACGAGAATTTCTGGGCCAATCCCCTCGAAACACCCATAATGTGGATCGGCCTCCTCTTCTCCATCATCTGCCTCTCATCCTGCAACCTCTCCCTCGCCACAGCATCCAACAAAACAACCGGCACCACAACCCCCTCGCAAACTCCCTACTATGTCCAAAAGATCATCCAATGTCTGCTCCAAGGATCTTACCAAAAGACCCCACCTCACACCATCGAAACCCTCATCCTCTACATGAACATAACCTACCACCACTCGCCCGACACCCAACTCAGCATCTACATCGTCCTCGGCATAATAGTCCGGCTCGCCCTAAGAATGGGGTACCACCGCGACGGCTCTCACTTCCCCCGCCTCTCCCCCTACGAAGTCGAAATGCGGCGGCGAAAATGGGCCATAGTCTCCCTCTGGGACAGAGTAACATCCGTACAAGTCGGCTTACCCAGCATGATCAAAGCCAGCCAATGCGACACCCGCGAGCCCGCGAACCTCCTCGATTCGGACTTCCATGAAAACGTAATTGCAATGCCAAAAGAGAGACCCGAACATGAGCATACGCATATGCAGTTCCTGGTTGTGAAGAATCGGCTTATGGATGTGTTTGGTGAGATTTGTGAACTCACTACTAGGATCCAACCGTCTACTTATTCGGAGATACTGGCGCTGGATGAGCTGCTTTCTAGGACTTATGAGTCGGTTCCTGCGATTCTAAAAAGCAAACCTCTACATGCATCGATAACAGATCCTTCGAATCTGATCATCCGGCGGATCTTCCTCCTGCTCGTGTTTCACAAAGCGCAAATCACTCTACATAGGAAGTATTTGTTGCCGGGAAGGACGGACGCCAGGTATGCCTATAGCAGACGGATGTGTGTGACAGCCGCGATGGAAATGCTGCAGTGGCAGGACGTGGTGGAGAGGGAATGTGAAGTTGGAGGCAGGTTTGAGGGCGAGAGGTGGAAGATCAGTAGTGTGGTTCGGGTGGAGTTTTTGGTTGCTACGACGGTACTTTGTCTGGATCTGGATTGCGAGATCAAACACGCGAGTCAGAATCCTCATCCAGATGGGAAGACCAGTGGTAATGGAACAGAAGCCGAAAAAGACGTAGCCGGGTCTGGTAACAGGGAGACCTATTGTCCTGATAAGGATGAGATCATCAAAGCTCTCACGACGTCTTGTCACATCTGGCAGAGTTCCGCCCAGAGCTCAAAGGAAGCGAAGAAAGCTGCAACCGTTCTAAGAATCTTACTCTCGAAAGCTCATAGCCAGCCTTCGATGGCACATCCACTGGAGCCGGCAATTATAGCTTCAAGCAGTGTGGGAATGGCAACATTCGCAATCCCAGACCAATATCCAACTTCGAACAACACCGAACAGTTTCAATTCCAATACCCGCAGATTTTCTCTACAGAGCTCCTTGCACAGAGTCTAGATCAGCCAGGGTTCAACATGGATACTTGGCTCCCACCAGATGTACCGGGCAGTGAAGGACTAGGGTTCTATCCTGATATGAGTACTGATCCGTATGACATGGTATGTAGCTCTATTCCTTCAATGATAAACGTGGAGTACGGATTAACGTTCCGATAGGCAAACTGGGATTTTGGTGATAGTACTAGCGGAGCTGGTGGTGCTAATAGAGCGTGGAGTGGATGGGAGGGATTTGATGGAATGGGTGACTTTACATTCAAGGGTTGAGTTTGGCTCGAGATTCTTAGAGTGTCATGATCTTAAGGATGCTTTTTCAAGATAGGGAAGATACTTTACTAGTGGCCTCAACTCAACTCAAAAGCAGGACAGACTTTCGGTTGAGTTCGCCTTGGCTAGGTGTTTCAAACACTGTTAAACGAGAAGAAAGGTAAACAAACAACAGCCTTGAATGAGGGGATACTATGCAAATACTCAATCTCAAGGACGTGGTTCAAATTATAATTATATTATTGAGAAGACTGGCTGATTAGAGAGTATGCCATGCCATGCCCTCCCGTTCCTTAACAACGCCACGCCATGATCGCCGAGGTATCGTACTGTACAAATCGAAATCATCATATTCGCTCATCACGCTAAAACGTACAAGTTCCACTCCTAGCCGCCAGTCCATATCTATGTCCTCACCTCGCTGAAGATGAATGGGAAGATAACCACACAAGCCTTGTAGAAAACACGAATGCTCTCTTCAACAGCAAGAGGTAATTTCCATAATCCTAGAAACCCTCCAACAGTATCTTGGATGACGAGCCATATGGAGAGGACAGCGACAGCGAAGAAGTGGTAGACGAGAACAAGAGGCTGACGAATGATACCGGCGAGAAGACTGGATGGGCCATCGATGCAGTTACCACCTCGCTGGAAATATGCGAAGCAGCCCTTCTTCAGAGCACTCAATTGGCGATCGTTGGCCGCGAATAAGCTATAAAGAGCCATCGAAAGGATATTGATGATAGATGACAGGCCTTTGCGTTGCCAGTGGAAATCCTTCATCGCTTGCTTGATGGCTACCGTGTCGCCAAGATCTGGGATACGTTCTGGTGAGAGGAGGTCAGAGAGCAGCACAACATCGTTGAATGCTACGGTCATTCCGCCACCGGTGAGAGGGTGACGCATGTTCATTGCGTCTCCGAGAACGACCACCCCCTTCTCCATCTGCGTACTAGGAGGTAGGAAGCTGTTAGGCATGCTGCGCGGGATTTTGCCATCCTCAAGAGCGGCCTCGAAAGATGGTTGCATTTGTTGGGGAAGAGTAGGAAGGACTACATTCCGTAGATAGCCTCGTACACCTCCATTCTTCACCGATGCAGCTGGCAGATTCTCTGGGATATCAATCAAAGCTCGAGTCTCGTGTGTGCCGATTTGGTAGAGGAGAACTGGTGATGCGTCGCCGAGAATGACTGTACCGTGGAAGGGAGCAGGTAGAGGGCAGTCGATCAGCTCCAATGCGTAGAACTTGCTCTTCACAATGGGTTGCTTTGTGATGTATTGTTTTCGGAATTTCGAAGCGTAGCCATCGGCAATGATTGTGAGTTGTCCAAAATAGTAATCTTCCTCCTTCTCTCCCGTCTTTGGATTCAGGGTTCTCGACTTAACACCAAGTACTTGTGGCTTGTGTTCGCTGGTGATTGTATCCGTGACTTCCGTCTCCACGATTGTGATATTTGCTTGACTGGCGCAAGCTCTCCGTAGCTGCGAAATGAATCGTCCGTGATGGAAAGCTCTTCCTTCTGGTCTCCCACCCTTCTCATTTGTGTATTCCTGGCTTCCCTTCGTCGGTGCTGCTCCAGCATTGGGTGGATATGGAATGTTGACTCCTTGCCCGTAGTATATCACCTCATATCCATGCACAGGAATCGCATCAATATCCTCTGTGCAATGCGCCAAACCCAGCTTCTCGAGTGCAGAGACTCCTCCGGGTTGTAGTAACTCTCCAACTATGCGATCTGGTTCCTTCAACCACCTCTCCAACAGCAGGACACTCCGTCCCTGCTTTGCAAGTGCAAATGCAACCGCGCATCCAAAGACACCAGCTCCCACCACTACTACATCTGCTTCGTGATATACACGTCTGCGCTCCTCATTCGCAGCTTGGAATTGACTGAGAGACATTTTCGAAATATTATGGGATCGTTGAGGATCTAGAAGAGGGATCGAGAGTCTTTCTAGGAAGTTCCGAGCATGTGAAGGTGGTGTATTATGTGAGTGGAGGAATTGTCTTGTACCTGCAGCTGCAGCTCGGTATCGTAATTAGGACTGGCAAATTAGATGTCTGGACAATGGTCTGATGACAATCGACTGAGGACTGCGAAAGTGAGTGTTGTCGCACCACAAAGAGGCGGAATTAAATTATTATTGAAATCCTCGAACGAGTGCAGCAGTCGATTATGGGCAGTGGGAGGAATTAAAATGGGGTGTGGCGATAGGCGCAACGTTCGATTTCTCCCCTGAATCGAATCGACAGGGAATGGTAGTGGAGTGATGATATGACAGAAGCTTTTACCCTCGGCGATTATGTAATCATTCACTATTCATTTCAAAAGTGTTGAAGAAGCTTCACCGCTTTGAGTATGATCCAGATACTACTGAGCCGGCAGGAAGAGAGGACAGAGTCAAGTTGAAGCATTTCATAAAGCTGCATCTCCATTGACTCTAAGATTCAAACACCACGGTGACTGAACAAAGAACGAGCTATCTAAATTTCACCATCGTATTCGGGTTGCTTCAACTTCACCCCGCCACTTCCTGACGTGTGTAGTCACGTGCAATGCCCCTCGACCCCTGCTGAGCCCCTTTAGATGGGCCGGCATCGAGAATTCCGGGAGTGTTGCAGTGGCCTGAGCCGCTAACTTCGCAGAGCCTAAAATTATTAAAAACACCACCACAGCCGCGCTTCCTATCTCGTCTCGTCTGTCTCTCAACAACTTGCTTTCACCACCATCTCCTTTCCCTCGCGGTCGCAGCCATGTCTTTTGTTGCCAATTCCACCTTGGCAGCTCCAGATACCTACTTTGGTATCTACAATGAGTTGTCCAAGTACAATGTTCACCTGAACATCTTTGAGCGTCTTTGGGCAGTAAGTGATCCCTATCAATCACCGCCACTCGGTGCTAATGCGCAACACAGAGTTGGTACGCCTACATGCAAAACGATGTCCTCGCAACCGGAATCATGAGTTTCGTCATGCACGAAGCTGTCTACTTCGGCAGAAGTCTTCCATGGATCATAATCGACCGGATATCATACTTCAACAAGTGGAAGCTTCAGGGGCAAAAGATCCCAACCGTCAAGGAACAATGGGCATGCACGAAACTCGTCCTTCTCAGTCATTTCACCGTCGAACTACCTCAGATCTGGCTCTTCCACCCAATGGCTGTCTCTTGCGGCATGGATACCGGTGTTCCGTTCCCTTCCTGGCAAACAATCTGCGTCCAAATCGCCATCTTCTTTGTCTTGGAGGATACATGGCATTATTGGATGCACCGTCTCTTTCACTTCGGCTTCTTCTACAAGAATGTCCATAAGATCCACCATCAATACTCTGCTCCTTTCGGACTTGCTGCCGAGTACGCCTCTCCTATCGAAACCATGGTTCTTGGTGCTGGAACAGTCGTCGTCCCCATCGTTTTTTGCCTTGTCACCGGTAACTTCCACGTCCTGACCATGTATCTTTGGATCGCAGCCCGTCTCTTCCAAGCTATTGATGCTCACAGCGGTTATGATTTCCCATGGAGTCTTCACCACTTCATTCCTTTCTGGGCCGGCGCCGAGCACCACGACGTTCACCACGAGCGTTTCATTGGTAACTACGCAAGCAGTTTCAGATGGTGGGATTATCTCATGGATACTGAGGCCGGACCCGAGGCTGCAAAGGAGAGACGTGAGCGCAAGCTTGCAAAGGAAGCCAAGAAGGCAAAGAAGGCTCAGTAAAATTTTAGCTCTGAGCGGGTGTACATATGAAGACAGAATGCAGACACCAGAAGGGTCAGTACGACCACGACGCGGGAGATGTTAGCTGGGTATGACTAGAAGCATGACTGGGTGATTGAAGGGGTAATTGGTTCCAGCATAGCTTTGCATGCATGTGTTACTACAGGCGTTTTTGAATTCGGCGCAAGGAAGCCCCGCATTAGACCATCATACATGGCTACATAGTAGCCTCCTAATTAATATAAGACCGTATCATAATAAACCTTTTCCTTGGAATGCCTGTGATTCCCAGGTCCTGCAATCCTACAAGCCTGCAATCCCACAAGCCTCAGCTCATCGAAGAGTCTTCCTTTCTGATCTTCCAATGTTCCCTGCTTCTCGAGCTTCAAGATCATACACTCCACAAACACAACCTAATATCACAATTGAACGCTCACGAGGTTTTCTTCTTAGGAACACAACAATCGCCACCTTCAACCGCAACCCTATCTACCAGATCCCTTCCTATTCCTTTGCCCTCATCCTCAACCACAACCTCGCCACATTCCCCAGCCTTCTCATCACAAAAACGCACCATCACCACATCTTTCTCCGACAAGCCAGGTGGGGAATGGGTCGTCCAGCGGATGAATGTCGTGTTGTAGACCTACACGTATGGCGTGAGTTCCCCGGCCTTTGAAAAGGATGAGACGAGACAGGGGGAGGGACTTACATTTGACCATTCAGGATGGTGCTTCTGCACGGCACATTCGGCAGCTACAAGGTTCATGAATTCCTGTTCCTCCGGCCACTTGTCAGTCCACTTCCCCTTGACCATTATCTCTGCATCTGCTTCTGCACAGAACTGAAATCAAAATGCACATATGTTAAGACTTCAAATCCCGCCAGTAGCCAGCAGGAGGAGGACATCTCGGGCTCTGACTACCTAGCCACCAAATGTAACTCGCCATGTAAAGTCGAACGACCTCCTCCCCCGTAGGTAAAGATGAATCCCGNGGCCAATGCCCAAACAAACCCAACTCCCTTGCTAAGCGAGAGGCTACCAAAAGAAGGAGAAAGAAAGTAAGAGCAAGATGAACGAACCCAAGTCTTCTTGAAAGTCTTAAACTTAAACCCCCTCTCAACACCCTTCCCACTCTCAATCAACGTCCATTTACCTCCATTGCTTTTCAATAGAGGCGCCAAGTCCTGGTTACCCTGAGCGGGGTCGTAATTGGATGAGAATGTCGGTTGAGGTGTCGTTGATGCTGAGGACATCTTGATGGAGCTTGAGGTGAAGGGTCTTGATGGATGGTGATGATGGATGGGTGTGGGCATGGTTTGGCGGATAGAACGATGGATATGTGAGGTGAGGGAGATGGGAGGACGCATGGTTGAGATTGGGTGGTGATGGGTGGGAGGTGTGGATGATATTGGTGGATGAAGTGAGAAGTGGCCAATGAGATGAGGGAGGATCTGGGTCTCGTGATTTGCATGTGATTGGGCCAGATCCTATATTTTAGATTTTGGCCACTTTGCAGCTTCATAAGAGTTGCGAGACCTGGAATTATGTTCTTTTGATTCATTCTTTCGGGTTTAAGGTTGATTTTGTGCGACCATCGCTTCCATAATCGTGCCACGAGCACAAGCGAGACGCTGTCGATCTAAACATGCCACGAAGGAAGCGAATCGTTGGGATGATATGTTTTGAATATTGCCAGTATCTACCCAAATTCCGCTCTCTTCCCACCCATACCGACGCTTCTGAGTAATTCGCATTGGCGATCGAAACAAATCCAGTGGACCAAACCCGAAAAGTGCATATGCGCAACCGACGCCCAGTACCCAGAGCAGATACATATCAAAAGCAAGCGACAGAGCCGAATGAAGTGACAGTACCACTACTCGCGAAGTAGTCCGGTATAAACCCTTGTTCAAGGAACAGAACTTTCCAGGGAAAGGCCGAGCGCAAGACAGCAATTACCCTGCTCAGAGCTGTAGATGTGGATTACGTTTATTGATCAGTTCTCGACCCATGGAGCACGGCTATGATTAGTATCAGCATAATGAAACACAACTCAAGTTAACAAACTTCAAGCTCGGAGAGTGGGGATAATAGTGAATCAACATACCAGTATCCACACTTTCTTCCCACATACTCGGAATGGAGCTGCCATGTCTCGGAACACTCTCGATGGACATTGTGTCCACATTGTCCTTGACACCAGACAACATCGTCGGCTCTACCGAAAGGCTCAAAGCAGATGTAACAATCCACGAGAGGCTTTCGGGCAGGCACATAGGGTCGAGCTGGTGCTTGGGCTTGAGCTTGAGCTGCTCTAAAGCGAAGCTGATGAGGAATTGGGGAGTTGACCCGTTCGATGCGAGCCATTCCAGGCTCTCGCTCTCGGTTCTGAATGTGGTGGACGCGGACTTCTGGGACTCTTGGAGCTGGTTGATGTGGCTCAACTTCCCCGTGATCAGCCTGTTCCCGGAGTAGATCGAGTTGGTGTACTAGGAGTCGAAAATCATCCACTTCTCCGCCATTTGCTGGACCAGCAACGACTTCAAGTGGCAGCCGGTCGGGTAGAGCCCTCGCAGGTCTTCGTGCGAGGACTCCAGTTGGCGAAAGGGACATCGGACCAGGCTCGGCTCTATGCTCGACGCCTGCATGAGGAACAGGTGCGGGTTGAGCTAGGTATGGACGGTAAGCCCGAATTCTATCCACGAGCTGATCCTGGTTTGGCGCGGGTTCCGCTTCAGCTTGTGGCCGAGTATTCCTTCTTCGTACAGGCAAAGCCTCAAGAAGTGCGTCTTCTCGACGGACAACTTGATGTGCCATACGTGGATCCAGATCTTGAACGGGTTGTTGTTGGACAGGGTTGACTTGGACCTGTCTCGGCTCATGAATATCTCCTCGACCAGCGTTTTGTCCTTGAAGAAGAACCTGCTCCTGCTGTCGATCTCTTGGCCGATACTGCGGTGGCACTTCTGGAGCTTGCTGCCGCTTAGATATGTCAGTAAGTATGATTGCGTAGGGGAAATAGGGTACTCACGTTCTCTCTTGGTCTCCGAGCGGCTCTCTCAGGGGCTTGTCTCATTCCCGGGTCCTCAATATTTGGAGCAGAAGGTACACGATTTAGGTGACTGGGATTATGTGAAGCTGCTCTTGGCTCAGCTACTGCCAGGGATCGAAGTCCTTCTCTCTCGGCTCGTCTTCTAGAAGCTCTCTCCCGAACGATGAACTGTCCGACTAGGTCAGTCCACTTAGAGCCTACTGATTCGGCTTGCGACCGATGAGGCTCCTTGTGCAACCTTGGGCACGCAGTGAGTTCGGCGACATGAACCAGCGCTCTATTTATGCCCTCGCTGACTCCAACCAAAACAATATCGACGTGAGCCAAGGTATCAAGAATTCGACAAGCTTGGTCTTGGCACTCGTTGCTGAGGAAGCTTTGAAGACAGCGTCTGGGTGGCTCTCGTGGTTGCCCTCTCTTCTTTTTGGGGATCACGATCGCAGTGCAAGTAAAGTGCGACTCTGCTGGGTTGACACCAAGGACTTCTCGAGGATTCCAAAAGGCTGGCATATTGGCTGTGATGGGAGGCATTCCGGCACTGCGACTACGATGGTGTTGGTGATAACTAAAGAGAAGATATCTTGAGCGCACACAGAGCTGAAGGTATATCCGTTGGTACCTAGAACCCTGAAACTTGTTTGCAGATGCTTCTTTGTTAACTCGACGTCCTCGTGGGAATTTCTAGGTACCTCTTCAAGTGATGCAATACTTCAGGTATCTCTGACAGGGCAGCCGGAAGGTCGCAGATTCTGAGCTATCCAATCTGCGCTGGACAGGTACGCGACTCCGGATGGTAGGCCAGCGACATGCTCTGATGCAAGTGAATCTCGTTGTGCTAAGCGAACTGCAGCAAAACGACCAAAACATGGTATATCATACCTACTCCTATGCCGACCTCCTTTGTACTTCTCACGAGAATATGAGGATAAAATGATCCAAAATTACACTGCACATATCCAGATGATGATGCTTGGGACTATGGACAAAAGCAGAACTTTGGAGTATACAAACGACTTCGATTGAGCCCACAAAATCTCAACTCCAACAATTGCCAGCACCAAGTAGGGTACACAGCGTAAGTAAACACTCGATTCTCCTTAACTTTCAGAATCTAACAACTTCTCAGGGTAGTTTTGAATGGCCAAACATTCCGGCAAAGGATTGTCCCGAGCGATTCTGTAGGACAATTTCCCGGGATGAGAAGGGGATCGATAAAATTTGGTATTGGGCACACCACTCCACGACTCTAAAGTACTTACTAAAGAGTCTCTATCACGCAACTCGATATGGGTTGCGTTTGAGTTTTGCCAATTTCTCCAATTTTTGCATCAATTCTTGTCTCTTTCTTTGTTCCAATCTCGCAGCTGCCGCAATGAAATGGCAACATGATTGCGAATTTCCGTATACTTGGAGAATCTGCAATTTATGCGCAAAGGTCTGGTGCAAAGCGAACAGCAGTAAGTACATTAGAAAAGGTTAATAAAAGTGACGAACGAGTGCGATGACACGCTTGCAAGAGCATGTGAAGCAAAGGATGTCGCGAGCAGAAGAGAATGAGAGCAGGCAGCTCAAATAATATCAATATTTACTAAAAGCACACTGGACAACTCATAAAGTATGTTAGCCGTGTTTCAAGCATCCGTCACGAACATTGTAAGTCAGATGCAACAACGGATTAGGCTCGTCAAATGGCGTTTTCTCGGTCCCGAACACTCGTGAGGTCTGTAATACCGCATCTTGCTTTGCGTTTTCCTGGACTGGATAAATCGTTCGGAATATCGGATAGTCTGTTGCGATCAGGCGCACCAGTCAGCAATGAAAGTGTTAACGATATGCTCGGCCTTGAAATCAATGAAGAGAACCCATGAGGTTCAAAGCGAGGCGAGCCCCCTTTCTTCGACACGCTAAGCCTATTCAAATCAGTACCAGCCAGAGTCGCACCTGTCGTATGTGTCGTACTTGCACTTGCCTCCTCCCATGGTAATAACCTCAATCTCTTGGTATAACCAGGCTCGGACTGGGTCCCCCGTTCTTCCCAGAAGCCACACATCTTTGAACAATCCACAATATCAAGGTGGTTGTCCATGACCTTGATTCAAGTTCAACAGGCGATTACCGACAACACGTGGGGAATGCAACTTCGCACAAGTGCTTGCTCCATTGATAGGAACTCTTAAAATCTGGGTCAATTAATCAGATTCTATGGGGTGCCTAGCAAATCATACTCCTCTTCTCGGAGCTATACTTCACAACGGGATGGACCTGCGTCCTCCCCACTGCCGAACATGGGTTCAGGGTGTCTGCCAAGACAAAACAACCCTCGAATTTTAATCCACCAACCGCCGGATTCTCTAAGTATCCCATGTGTCCATCGTGATCACATCTGATTATCCGCCTCGGACGAAGCTTATCCTTTGGGTTCCTTCCTATCCGGGCCTGTCAGAAGTCTTATGCTCCGGATTACCATCTGCTGGTACCGGAATCGTTCCTATAAGATGTTGCTCATCGCCGTCTTTAGTTTGCTGGTCAGTTTTCAGCCGACCTTCGACTCATTATAGCGTTTTAACGAGTTGTAGAAATGAAGGTCCTTAGCTCAGTGTTGTTGGCTGCCATCAGCCTTCCTTCTCTTGCATTGGCTGCTTGGGGTTACACCGACAATGGAAGTTCATATGTTATTGGTATATCTTCGCACCCATGCGACTATAGAATAGCAGCTAATGACCACTAGATACCGGATCCCAGCTTGTGTTCGCTGTTTCGAAGACTAATGGCGACATTACTTCCATGAAATATAGAGGCACTGAGACAAATGGCTACCAGGGCAAGAACTCTCATGTAGAAAGTGGGCTGGGAACATCAGTGGTCACCATCAAGCAATACACCAGTATGAACATCCCACTCTTCATTATCACTTTGCTAATATTTCCAGCTCCGGCCAATATCATCCAGGTCACTGTTACGTACGGGACTCTGGTCCAGACGTACATTGCAAGATATGGCAATAACAACATCTACATGCTCACAAATAAAGGAGATGCCTCCGTGAGTCCCCCTCTATTGAGCCCATATTGTTTTCTGACCCATAGCTAGGTTGCTGCATCTCGATTCATCGTCAGACTTGTGCCTGGTCTCCTCCCCAAAGCTCTGACAGACTCAGACTATTACGATGCCTCGACCGTCACTGTTGAAGCATCTGATGTGATCCTTTCCAGTGCTACTGGATACACAAAGTCGAAGCATTACCAAGGTAGCAACTATGGCCGAACCATGGACTACGACTATGTTGGCAAAGCTACCTCGACACTTGGAATCTGGCTGATCCGGTCTAATCGTGAGAAGGCTTCAGGCGGTCCATTTTTCAGATCTCTTGTTCGTGGATGTTCTCCTATCGCCGAGGATCTGTACGAAATTCTCTAGTATGTAGTCTTTCCTACCTGTTTCAACCAAATATCTCGGATCTCGGATCAGAGACATATCTTGGGATCGATGTCTTAGAATCTGAGATCAAAATCCTTTTTGACTCTTCCAGCGCTAACATTCTTGAAAGCTACAACATGGGCACGACTGATCCTCAACGATGGGGCCTTCAAGGTCCTTACGTGCTTTCCTTTACAGACGGAGGCACGCCAAACACCGCACTCTTCTCTCGAAATGTCGACTGGTCTTGGATGGACACGCTCGGCATCAAGGGCTGGGTACCAACGTCTGGTCGGGGCAGCGTCGCCGGTGTTGGGATCAAGAACATGAAATCCGGCTACAGCTATGTCGCAGGATTGTCCAATACCGATGCTCAATATTGGGGAGTCGCTGCACCAACAACAGGAGCTTTCAGCATTGCGAAAATACTTCCTGGTACTTACACATTGACCATTTACAAAGGCGAAATCGAGGTGTACACCTCGAGTGTTGTTGTCACTGCTGGGGGAAAAGTAGCACTGAATTCCATCACACCAACTGATCCTTCAGATACTGTTGCAATCTGGAGAATTGGTAAGTTGTTCTCGGAATTTCTTAAAAAGGCGCATCTAACATGCATATAGGCGAATGGGACGGATCACCGGCAGGGTTCACGAATTTCGATAAGACTCCAATGCTGCCAACATATATGCATCCTTCCGATACACGCATATCCACATGGAATCCTCCTAATTACATCGTTGGCACTAGTAGTGCTGCTGGTTCTATGCCAGGATATATGTGGAGTAAGTACATAGCTACAAGATTCGTGAACTCTCACTGACGAGTAACAGAGGACGTCAATAATGGACACCTAATCTATTTCAAACTTGATGCTGCACAGACAGCCGCTGCTCATACAGTCCGTATTGGCATTACGGAGGCGTTCATCGGTGGACGTCCTTCCATTACCATCAACAGCTGGTCCAGCAAGCTTCCAGGTGCTACTACCCAAGCTTCAACTCGAAGCTTGACAGTCGGCACATATCGTGGTAACAATGTCATGCTCACGTACGACGTTCCAGCTTCCGCATTCCTAGCAGCCGGCCAATACAATATTATGACGATCAACATCATCAGTGGAAGCACAGGCACTGGATTTCTCAGCCCGGGTGTGTCATTGGATGCCATTGACTTCATCTAGGCTTGAGGAGTGCATGAAGCGGAGTTCTGGGAGTAGATGTGATCAAGACGCTTTTACCACGCTGGCAATGAAAGTAGTTCCCTTGCTGGATCAAATTGTGTAGCTTGAATACCAAAGGTGTATTCTTCATAAGAGATTCGTTCTTCGTCTGCGTTGATGTCGCTGAAGCCAACGTGTTTCTTGACGAGTGTGTATATCTAGGCTTTCAGCTTCATCTTCAACTTCATGTAGAAAGAATACGTACCTTTGTTCGCAAGCCTCATTTTGCTTTTAGCGGCAAGTGTCACATAAATAAACCTTGGCCAATTCCTATTCACCCTTCCGGACAGCCAGCCCGATTGCGTTCGACGCGAGAAGGGATCTTCGCTTGAGTGTCACTGCCTTTCCACTTCCTTGACTGCTTTAGCTTCCTTCGACAACCGACAGCCCGTTCAAGTCTCGTCCTCGACCTGATCTTTCTCAGGGCAAGATGTCTCAAATATCATCTCCACTTTTGCCCAAATCTATACTCGTAGTTGGCGGGTGTGGTTTTCTCGGCCACCATATCGTCAAGTCTCTCCTCGAAGAATACAAAGGCACCTCACCTCCCCTCGATATCTCCGTCATCGACCTCTACACCAGCCAAAACCGCCACGATGGAGTCATATACCACATCTGTGACATAACCTCACTTTCCCGAGTCCGCGAATCTATCTCGACCATCAAATCACAAGTCATCATCCACACCGCTTCTGCTCTGCCAAGTGTCATTCCAACTCACGAGTCTGACGATGTGGATTTCTTTGAGAAAATGAATGTGGATGGCACTGCCAATTTGTTGGAGTGCGCCAAGGCTGAAACGTCGGTCGAGGTCTTTGTTTACACTTCCTCGGCTACGATCTTGCAGCAGAAAGAGTCATATATGGCGACTGAGGATGCGGCAAGCTCTGAGGTCCAGATGAGCATTAGCAGATTCGATCCGTATTCGGGAACGAAAGGTATTGCTGATACAATGGTAATCATATCCTTCTTCTTACTCTGTCGCGACTTGAGATGCTGACATTGTTTTCACAAAGGTCCTCCTGGCAAGTAGTCGAAAGCCAAGCAAGGAAGGCGGGCTGCGCACTTGCTGTCTTCGGATTGGTGGGATGTACGGTGCTGGGGACATGACGCTCATATGGCAAATGTTTCAGGTTCTGCGTCTAGGTCAACACCGTTATCAGATTGGAGATGGCTCAAAACACTCCGACTTCCTTGCTGTAGGGAGTCTGCTCCTCCAGAAATCGACTATGTCCTGACACAATCTAGGTCGAGAATGCAGCATATGCTCATGTCCTCGCTATGAAAGCTCTATTCAATAGTATCGCCAAGTATGATGCGCCAAAGGTCGATGGAGAAGGATTTTTCATTTCAGATGGCAACCCGATGTCCTACTGGGCCTTTCGGCTCAAGCTGTGGGGTTACAGTGGCTACAAGCACCAAGCAGAGGATACGAAAATCGTCTCTGCCTCGGTCGTGATGGCTGTTGCATTCATTCTCGAATGGGTATATTTCATCTTCTCGTTCGGACATAAACAACCGCAGGTAAGCATGAATGCAAGTCTCACCATCAGAGCACCATGAGCTAAATTTGAAAAGGTTTTGCGAAGACGCAAGATGGAGTGGGTGTGCTTGAACCGAACTTTCGATCTCACTAAGGCCAAGGAGAGATTGGGTTATGTCCCGAAAGTATCAACGGATGATGCTTTGAAGTCAGCTGCTGAATGGGCGCTGAGACATCAAGCTGAGCTGGGACTGCTAGATGATGAGAAAAAGAGGCTGTGAAGGAATAGCTTGGCCAACTAGTACTAAGCTGGACTCTTTCCAGCCACTGCCAGCTTGTTTCTTCCTGGCCTACAGCCAGTCAAGGAATGCTTTCGTTACGTCATTCATTGGCAATTACCAGAACCGGAAAGAAATATTGCACTGTTTTTAAAACCAAGTCCTCCATTTTAGGTCATATGAATCCGTGAATAGAGACGTTTCTAGATTGTACAGGAATTTCATGTTCCTGTAAAAATGCCCAAACACTTCTTCTCAAATTGCCTGCCTACTGCCTTCTCGCTTAACCAATGTCAACAATCAGCCATGACCACCAATTAACCGACCGTTTCGGTCCTCACAATGACAAGAAGGTTGCATACCACAGTGAATCGATCAAACCTCTCACCCCTGGAAGCATAGATGGAATACCGATGCTGTGAATTTGTGATCACGAGCCGCCGGGTCTTTGTTGCAGCGAGAGCACGAGAGTACCAAGCTAGAGTGCTGATAATTATGATCTCTTCGCTGTTCCGGATACAATTCATGTCTTGTTTCTCAATTTGATCAATACTTTGGTCTCGCTGGTACAAGTACCATCCCGAACAATGTAAGATTGGCAACCACGCTACAGATATCTTTCGGTCCCAATGGAACCTGAAACCACGACGCGGGTTTATTAATAAACTTTGAGGCTTATAATGCAGAACAGTGCAGGATGACAGAATGGAAAGGTGAAATTTACTTAAACGATCGAAAGCTCGGTTTACGTTCAATATTACCAAAAGCAAGATTGACTCTGTATCGATGTAGATCCTATATAGTCGATGTAGAGAGAAAGCGTGTTGGATCCGACGAACGAAAATCAACGCCACAATGACGAAGATGGCTGATCATAAGTTCAAAGCCAATTTGTATCCAGTGCCTGTCATTTGCTGAGCTTCGGATCTGTGATGAGAATTTCTTCATTCTCGATTGAAGTGTACTACTCCCTCTGAGGACGACGACTCAAGCGGACAAGTATAACCATACGTAGGTACCAACAGAAGAAGGAGAATACAGGTCCGTCGCAGAAGCTAGCTGAGTACTTACAAAAAGTCGGTTAGAGCGGACGATGAGGAGTACCTTATTAGACCGGCTTGGTAAAAATAAAACAGTGTATACCCCGCAGCAGGCAAAAGCAGACTCTAGTCAGACACATAAGCAACACCGAGGTATGATTACTCACTCACATCGAGTGGAGTTTCCGAGATCCCAGCAATAAGAAAAAGCAAAGGAGTCAACTGTCTAGTAGGGATGTCGTCGAAATCCCTCTTTGGTTACACACATGAGTGCACACAAAGTCGGGACGATCCGCAAGTTTCCACACTACTATCCCAACACTGAGTTCCAGGCCTCTTGTCTCACCCAATTTTTAGGTTTACCAAAGAATCCTCACTCTGGTACCCCAACTGGATCTCGATTCTCGATTGCAGATTCTACTTTTGGGTAGGAATGACGAGCTGTGCGACCTGCATCGGGGCTCCATATCATCGAAAGCTTCGCTCCGACCTGCCTCTCTGTCTCTGGAATCGAGAAAACAGAGGGGCTTGGCATGGATTGAAAAATGAATCTGGATCTCCATTCGATATCGAGAGGCTTTTTGATACCAAAGTTCGCGGCTTCAGCTGAGAGGCCAGTATCCGGAGAGCAAGTGGGGAAGATCCGACATCTTGGAGTAAAACGTACGTTCTGCATTGATCTTGACTTATGTAAAGCGAGACCGTGAGAATAAAATGGGTGAAATCTCAGTCATACGCACTGCATTCGGAACTACCTTCCGTGCATTAGCTAGAAGAAGTCGAAGACAAAGCACCTATTTACATGATCTTGCATAAACGGGCAAGAAAGTGCTCTTCTGCTTTGACACTTTGACACATCGAAATACTGCACTAAAAACACGCATTTACAGAAACGTCTTCTACCTGCCTGAAGCAGCTTGGTCAAACTCTCCCCAGAAGTAGCGAAGTATTATGTCGAGCCAGAGGTTGGAAGCCACCGACCACATTCTGCATCTGTTGGTTCGGGTTTGCCAAGAGGTCGACGATAGGTAGTGCGAGCTAGTAAAACCCGATCAATTGGCTCGATGACTTAGGGTTGATTAGGGCATATCGGATGAGATGGGGCTAAATAGGTGAATCGGAATGCTGTGTGGCGTCCTTGGCCTTGTGCAACTGCCATGTGGTTTGGTGTTGAGGGGGAGGGGCTGTTCTGGTTGAGGTGGAAATCTGCCTTGGCATGTAAGGAGGATCGTCAGGTACGTAGAAATTCAGTGCATTGTCGGTTCTCAATGCGGGGATCTGATCCTGATCTGGATCCGAATTATCGAATTACTTCCCTGGTCGTACCGAGGCACCGCTTTGGGATTTCTGCAAGGTACAGTTGGTCGTTGTGCTGTCGAATGACAGATTGGCACAGGGGAGCGAGCACAGCATGAAGATCATGTCAGATCAGAATAGGAGGTAGACCGCTGATCAAGATTGTACTGTAGATACTTTTGTATCCTGTTTGTGTGGGGTTTGTATATGCACATGTGGTGACCACTCTCGCACTCCAGTGTATCCCGAGTGATCTTCCTTACAGCAGCAATCATAATGTCCAGGACCAATCCAATTCCAATTCCCCTCCTCTGATCCTGCCTGCCATATGTCCAACCAATCCAACGCATTCCATTGCCCTCTCCAGAATCCAGAATCGAAAGCAATTCCAAAACACAAAGCCATTGTTCTGTAGTCCAGCCATCTAAAATAACTCCATCGCAAAAGTAACATGTCAAAAGCCATCCCATTCCACTATCTTCCTTGCGCTCGTTCGATGCCGGCTGTATGGCAACAGACTCCTCCTCCCCTGTAATAGATACTCAAAGGGTGGCGGTGGAACAGCGTGTGTCCATGAGATAGGAGAGATAGTTTGTGGCGCCTGAAAAAAGAGTCGCCTGAGGATGACCCCCCCCCCAAAAAACATTATGATGAGACAAAGGAAATTATCGGCGGTCGGTTCGTCCGTCGGTCGATAGAGGCAATATTTGTTCGTGGAAACGATGAGTGTTGCGTTGTGCGTGTCAGATTCCGATATGCGCAAGAAAAGCAAAATTGTATGCAGGCTGAAAATATGATGTGCAAGTATGCGTGCTCCCGGCTTCGCATAATGTGATCCAAGTCTCTCACCAATTCAACATTGCAACGGCCTGCATGCTGCACCTTACCGCATTACATGGATCATATGTCCAAATATGGTAGGGTTCCTGCATCGAAAGATCACGATGCAACAGCAGCCGTGTTTTTCCTGCCGAGAAGACTCCATCGTTGCTTCTTCTGCTTGACCTCAACGACTGGCGCCAGCTTGGTCAAAGTCCTGGGCTGTGGTCCTGGAGCAGTATCGTGGCGTGGTGCCTCGCCCAGCTTCCTCTGAGTACTGGTGTGCAATCGATCGAAAATATCTTGCTCGGCAAAAACAGTTCCTTGTGGTTTCCCGCTCTCACCTCGAGTAATTTGACTCTCGGGGACGGCTGTTCTCTTCGTGCCGGCAATCTCAAGGTTATCGGAAGAGTTGTTCGAGTTGGTGCTATTACCAGAGCTGACAACCGGGGAGGCTTCTGCATATGAAGTCAGTCGATTGTCGAGCTGTGATTGAAAAGCAGTGAGGGAAAGCGATGCTTGTTCCAAGTTGCTGGATGAAGTACCTTTCGATTGACCATTACTTCCTAAAGGGCTAGGTCCGAGGCCAGAATCGTGGTATGAATGGCCTCGGTGAGGTCTATATCTGTTTTGCTTTGAGTCGGTCACGCCATCACTTTTGTCGAACCAAGTAGGATTGAAGCTGCTGTAACTGGAGTTTCGTGGCATTGGTGGTGCTTGAACGCTGGAGCTGGCTCCTGGATTCATGTATGACATCTGAGAGAGAGAGCTTGGGGTTCTGCTCATCACCATCTCACTCCTTCTCTTGTGCTGTGCCTTGATCTTAGATCGATCATCTCTTGACCAACTGGAGGGGGCTCCGCTAAGGGCATCGACAGCAGCATGGGTGGGTGTATGTTTGTATGGAATGATGGTCTCTGGCTCCTTCTGTTTCTCTGCGGCCTTGTGCTCCTTCGCGGCCTTCTTCGAGGCCTTAAGCTTCGAAAAGATTGACATATTTGCGAGCTGCTGTTGTGTTGACGCCCGGGGTTGATTGAAAACCGTTGGGGGCGTTGTGTATTTGAACCGCTCTCCTTAGCTCTGACGCTCACGTTGACCCGCTCTTATCTAGATTGCTGAGGCTTTTTTGGACCTTGTATCTGCAGGACCTTGGAATATATATATCGAGCCCGCACTTATTTAATTGGCTGCTTTGTAGACTGGCTGCCTCACTGAGTGTTGATCGGCGCGACTTGCGGGAGTCTAGTTTAGACAATGGCGGAAGACCGGCGCTGGGCCAGTAGGGGAGATGGTTGACGATAGTCTGGAACGAAGTTGTTAGTGTTGCTCCATTGAGAATGGTCCCAACTCGTACTTGACAACACCAGCAGTCAACGAAAACTATCGATTTACCTGGACTTGAAAAACGTTTCGATTTGAAGAGTGGACAGTATCGTCGGCTTGAAAATTGGCACCTTGGCGTACCACGAATCTGGGAAAGCTGAGGAGGTCTGGAAGTGACAGAGAGGGGAAGGATGAGGACGAGGAAGAAATAAGTGTGGTGGGTGACGGATAGATGGTGGACAGGCGGGAGAAAATGCACAGGAGACGGGGTTTGCTGTTGGTGTAGGTGTACTGTACGGTACTTTAGAAGAGCAGGTTGGGAGCCTACAATGGGGTTTGGGTTCAAATCAGAGGGATACGAGGCGCTCATGCATATTGCTCGATTTTTTTCTCCGTGCCTCCCGTGCTAGGGCGTCAGCTGAAGCTGGGCTTGCACTGGCAACCCCTCGACATAAGCAGTAATTGTCTGATAACGATAAAAATATAAGACGGTAAAACAGGGCTGGAGACTGAGCGTGGGGCCCGAACAGGAATGGCTTCGTATCGCAACGTTGGACTGAATGTGTTGTGGATTTGTGGTGGTGTTGCTGTTGGTGCAGCTGGCACGGTGCCTGGCTGGGCCGTCATTTTCCTTTTCTTGACGTTGGATTTGGCACACATCCCGGCCACAACTGATAACGAAAGGACCAGGGCCGGACAGCGGGTCTTACTTGCATCGGAGGCGAGGAGATGAGTAAGATGATACGCGAGAGAGGGGAGAGAGGTGAGATTTATATGGCATAGATGGCTGTAAAGGAGACAAATAATACCGTACTCATACAAAGACATATTTCACCTGAATACAGTGAAGGACGAGGTATGTACCCACGTCGTTCATGACCTTCAGTCGTGTGGCGAACATGTGGGATGAGGATGGTTGGTACGGCCGAGCATGGTTCCATTGGCTGCAGGACTTGCCCCTCGTGTTGAAGAATCCTGCGTTTTCATCTTTTGTGCAGTAGTACAGATATGTGTAATTGGGTTCAAGAGGCCCAAATGCCTGAACATTTCCTGACATAGATCCAAGAATCACTGACTTCAATACTCTTACAACAGGGTCGGATTCCCACTCATCCACTCCACGGGCCATGCCCATGCTCTCCGACGCCAAACATGCCAGCAGATCGTGGGCCCACTATCATATCCACTGGCATGGGAGCCTGCACCCAAGCTGCACATGGATAAAAAGGACCGTAACACCAGGACCTCAGCTAATCGCATCATCCACATCGGAACTTTGTTTGGCCATGAAGTTCGAAGGATCGACTCGGCGTCAAGGGTAGGAGGAGTCAACAAGCAGGAGAGCACGGCGTCCGCGGCGTCGAAGCCTGGAAAGATCATCAGACCATCCACTGTTTATCAAAGAAATTCTATTCTACATAAAGCAAAAGAGCATCCTGTTTTTGCCTTTCCACTTCTCGATAAATGAAACACCTGTCTGGGATTGGTATTCCCGAATGCCTGGTCTGATTGCTGCTCATCTGCACCGCTCAAACTCAAATGTTCAACCCCCAAATTTATGTCTCACGATAGGAAGCGCGGGCGAGGCGGGATCATTTGGCCACTATTGATGTCCCTCTCCCGTCGGTAGCGGTGGATCAAGCACTGACGGAGGCTCGTGAGGTCTCAGCTTGCTAGGACTTGCAAAGTGGCAGCAACCTTGCAGAATGCGTGCTTGTGGATGAGACAGACATGTGCGCTGTTGAGTTTATCAAGTATTCCGAGTACCTGCAGTATATTTCACGATATTGTGAGTCGTGAGAGATCAAGTTCCTCTCCAAAGTGTCAACGCATCCGAGGTATTTTCTTTCGAGAGTTACGATGAAGTTGAGTAGAATATTCGCTTTCAGGTCTGATCTGATAGGTCACTACCAGCCGTCTGAACCCTGACAGTCGGGAAATAAATCAATATTGTCTCGTTCTGCATCGAGTCTGCGGCAGCAAAAGGCTTCAGAAACAGGATGTTTAAGTGGTCCTGTTCTAACGAGGAGGCTCGGCGTGTCCAAGCTTCCAGTTGATGGCTGCCACTAGGCTCGCTACCCCTGACAATCTGTCAGCCCAGCGCCGGAAGTCAAGCCGTTTATGACCCTTTTGTCCATCCGTATTTCATTCCGACTTATTTTAGTATGAATTTATGCCAGGGCCCCCTGCGTAAATCCAATTGTCAATTCCGACCGGATGACTGCATGTTGAAGCTTACTCGAGGTTTGTCAATCTGGCAGACACCGACTAAAGTAAAGACAAGTTGATAGCCAGGATAAGATGAAACTCCCTGTGTTACCCATCTTCTTGAGAAGGCGCTGGACGAACGTCATATGCTCAGTTGTGGNACTTTTGCTCCAACAGATATTCATTGCTCGTCCCGAAAAGTCTTTGTACAAGTACCGAATCAGGAATTTCTTTTCCCGAATGTTCCATATCCAGCATCAGAGATTCCGAGTGTTCACGTTCCTGTCTGTCACTTTCTGATATGTATCTCAGCCCTGCTCTCCTTATCTCTAGACCGCTTGCCCGTGTCGCCTCTCCTTTCCCCTGCGATGTGCAGCACACAACGTAGCCTTCTCCTTTTGTAAGCATGCCAATCTGGTTGGTGATCATTGATCAAATATGAAATCTCGCTGGGGTGCCTGCTGATTTCATATTGATTTCCTGATGATCTACTTAGGGATCCAGCATGTCGCCGAGGCCGACGCTCCACTCTCAGACCCATGTTGTTTGCGCCTGGGCCTTTTCAATTTTCGTATCGATTTCTTTCTTCAGTTGTGGATATCGATGTTGTGGATATCGATTGCATGAGAACCAGGTCTGAGACTCTGAACAGAACAGAATCGCTGAAAGCGTAGTTGAAATCCCGAGTGCGACTTACATAACTTTGTCACTCGGAAAGCTTGTCGGTGAGGGAATGGCTTTTCAGGTCAAGGAACCTGGCGTATCGGGGAACTTGAAAATGAGTGGGGGTCGTGAGACCTCACGCGCAAGCGAATGGATAAGCTCTTCAGGGTCGAATCCAGGTCTCACCACGATGACGCCGCATTCATGATCGCATTTGCAGCAGGAATGTGGTGCAATTGAAGGACTCTTGGTTATCTTTGGCGCAGTCTGTACAACTATCCGCTTTGAAGCCGAGAAAGCATCGCCTAATGCACATACAGCACGTCCTACATATGCGACTGCCTCACCCACACCTCATGCAAACACTTCGAAAATGGACTATACCGCAAGCCACATTGGGATGCTTGGAAAGGCTTCCATCTACCTCTGCGTTTCGACCCAATTCGAGCGGAACGCCTCGTCGTTCAAGCTTTTGCCAAATGCTTCGACATCTGCCTTGCTCTACTCGGCGAGGATGCTCGGGAATGGCTGGCTGAGACTGTACAGAAGCATCTGTTGCCTCGGATTGCCTTTCTCGTATCTTCTTGTCCGGATCTGGTATCCATATTTCCACCTTGAGGCGGGACCAGCTTCAAGCCGCTCCAAAACCCTCGATTCTTGACTTCAATTCCTCCCCAGCTACCAGCATATCAATTTCATTTCGCCTGTATCTAGAGAGATCTTGCACAGCAGGTACTGGCGTCCACGCTCCACGACAAGCATCACCAGAGACAGTGAAGACATGCATCAATGCTCCTGAGATCTGAATCTCGCACGCTTCTGCATTCAACGATTCAAAGCCAGAATTCCGCTCAGCAAGTGCCCTGTGAGTAAGAGTTACAGTCCGCTTGTTCGGATCGATGTGTATGCCCGTCTGAACCGCTTTCGGGTCTATATATGGTGCTCCTATCCAGTATGAGAGCTCAGACAACAACTTTTCTTCGGCCTTCGGGCTTCCCATTGCAATCCGACCAAGGGCTAATTCTGTGATCTTGCTGCTATTTGCAGAACTCGTGTCACCAGTCAACAACTCCATGAGATTGTAGCCACCCCCTGTCCATTTCGCAACTCGTAAGTCCGGCCCTAGCTGTAACAGCAGGCAGTCAGAGCTAGAGGCAAGACTGTTGCTGTAAACAGGTTCACCTTCGTGCTCATCTATTAGAATCAGCGGACCAGGAAAATAAAGTCCCAATACAGAATCTGTGTGACATGAATCCTGGTTGGCTATGATGTTGGTGTTGGTGAGGAGTACGAGGTAGTGGCCCTGAACCATACTTTTTGATGTCTTCTCGGACAAGGATTTGACGAGCCTAGTGATGGCAAGAGAACCCTCGTCTGATCCAGAAGATAGAGGAGTCTCGGTGAAAGCAATTCGAGTATCATGCATGCCAAAACGTTCCTCGTATCGTGCCAAAGTGGCAGCCTGCGGAATTAACAGCGACAGCAAGCCAAAAAATTTATCGAACACTGTTATTGGTGCTTGAGGTTTGACCAAGGACTCCAATGGTTGAGCTTCAGGTTGGAATAGAACACCCCAAAGTTGAAGAAAACGGAGGTGGAGATTTGGCTGGAAAGGTGGTTAGACTGCTGTCGTTGGAATTTGCTATAACTTACCATATTGACCATCATTCTCGTAACGTCGTCAGCAGTAATAATGTCACCATACCTGCTTTTCTCAGGGCCAGCGACAATGAATGAATGCTCGGCAAACAATTTTGCAAGCTCTGCTCCTTGCTTCGAGCTGTCTTCCAGATGACCGTAAGTAAAGTACCTTCCCCATTTTTGTTTCCCGAGTCGCAGCCGAGCCAAAAACTCTATGAGAGTTTGCACGTCGTCTTTCGTGGTCTTGTACACATGTCGCGGACTTGTGATCTCATCTTCATAGAGCGTATTGGCTACAGGCTCGAGTTGGGACGGTGATGGGATCTTTGGCATGAGTGGCTGAGGTTGCGTCATGGAGAGAACGTCCATGATATCGCTGACTCTCGCCTGTGCTTGTCGTTCGTCAATGTCTCCATTCTTATTCCTATCATCCACACCCGGAACGGCTATGCTCCTCAACATCCTCTCCCAGCTCTTCCTCTGAAAGTACGCGTCATCGTGACGCCAGAACCAATCATCTTCTTGGGTTCCGAGAAGATCATTATTCTGTAGGGCGAGCAGCGTGGCGCCACGAAGGAAAGCATCCTCGTCTATTCGCATCTGGTGAGGTCCTCCGAGGGGAAAGGGGTGGTGAGAATAGTAGCTGAATGAGCGCCAGAGTAGACTGATAGTGGAATTTGTAATGATACTTGAATCACACGCGGTGCGAATATAGCTCTTGAAGCAACCTTCGTTCCAATCTTAAAAGGTCAGCGAAGCCGTGCCATCAATGATGAAGAACATACAGTCACTTCATGCATCTGAGTCATGGATGCAGAAAGACCTGAAGAGGCATGAAAACCTAGATTCGTGATGTCTTAAGGCAGGCTTCAAGACTCTCAAAAGATCTCCTCGAATCGAATCTTGACTCACAAATTAGCAGGTGAAGAAGTAAATTAGAAGATCTCTTAACCATGGTTAACACCTGCTAGATACTTCTGCACCTTTCTATCATGCGGAAATATCGCCTGGTAGAGCCCATCTAACAACAGGAATCCAATATGTGCGGGCGATTGGGTTGCCATCTTTCAACGAGATATCCTCGCTTAGTTCACAGTCTTGGCCAAACATCAACAATAAAATGTAATTTGCTTGGAGCAATTTGTTTGGAGGAGGCCAAGTATGCCGCAGCGATGGACATTGGACGATTGTTTTCGCTTGTGGCTGATCGACAAATAGCGACAAGCGCCGGATGATGAATGGATCCGGGTTTTGTAGCGCCGCATACGAGTACCCCTCTTCAAACTAGCGAGGGGTCGTGAAGATAAACATTATCCCTCTGCGATGGCTTGGCATCGAGCGGCAGAGGATGATACTTACTGATCTCTTGCAAACCAAATACTCCAGATTGCGACAAACCCAAAAGGCAACAGCAGCTAACAGAAGCACACATTGCACAGCCACATGCCGGAGGTGTTCGGCTAGTCCTTCCTCGGTCTGAGATAAAGCTCGTGGGGTTCCCGGAAGGAAAGTCAAAATTCAAAGTCAATTTCTGTTTTTGATACTTATCGGGCACTCAAGCGAATTGCCCAATGCACAGTGCCCCGAGGTTCTAGACTGAACGATGAGTCTCGCTCGTCCACTTGCGAGATTATCTGATGCCCGAGAGCGGTTTTCTGAAGTCCAGCGCGCCCATATCAGCAAAACCTGACCCCTACGTGCAGTCCATGTCCTTGATGTGTCGCAAGTGTCTTTGCATCAATAAGATAACAACCGATAGCCTACCCAATTGAAGAGCTTTTAGGGTCTGGACCAGACCTTTTGAATCTGCAGGAAACTGTTCTTGTGTTGCCTGAATTTGACAGCATGGACTTGTCGATATGACCTTAGAGATAACAGAGCAGAGCGACCGAGTGCTGAAGGACAACAGTTACTTGTAATATGAAAATGAGAGACTCTGTGTTGACATTCGGTCCTCGTTCTCATTCTTTTTGATTTCTATGAAGCGAGGGCGACCGATTTAAGCTCATATCATATCTGAAACGAATGACGGAATCCTCGAGCTCTCACCGAGGCTCGTGCTACAACCAATCAAATTTCCAAAAATAGCCTAGGCTTCTCCACTAGAAAGGAAGGCCCAAGCGGCTGAATCGGAAGCGCACGTGATACATGCTGAGTGACGTGGGAAGAGGCAGGAGTGACGGGTGAAGTGGCAGGCGCAGTAGTAGCAATAATTTCGACAGTAAGTCATTGCATTAGACAGCTCCATTGGATTGTCATGGAGTTGACGGATTATTCTTCACGCTGAGTTGATTGAGCTGAAATGCCGTCGCCGTCAATCTGATCTCGACCCGATATCGCGCTAAGAGGCTAGCGGCGAGCGCATCCCATCCCATCCAGTTCTCGTCAGAACCAAGCCCAGGCAAACAACGAACGTCCAACAATTCGGGACCGCAGCGTCAGAACAATACGGCGCCTCGCGAACAACGAATCCGGAAAGTAAACAGAGTCGCGTCTACCTCAACCTAATCAGATCTTCCGCCACTCAATCACCTGCCTTCAGGAGACGCGCGCGCGATCGGGTACGGGCGCAAATCGCAAAACCACAACCGTGGCGACGATCACCACCGAAACTGTTGCAACGACAATAGACATCGCACAATCCTCTGAAGACTACTCTGTGGAGAACCTCGACGGGGAACTACAACCTCTGATGATGGCACAAGCGGTGCCTAACCCGCCGAATGACAAGAAGAGAGTGAAGGTCTACGAGCTCAAGAATAATGACTGGTTCGATAGAGGCACAGGCTTCTGCGTTGCCTCCTTCATCTTTGTACGTCTGGCATTTATTTATATGCCACTTGCATGCGCTCTTGCAACGACGCGGAGTTGTCTTGCTGTGGATACTGTGCTAACTCCTATCCCACAGAATGAAGTAACCCGTCAAGAGGAACCCCGCGTGCTTGTGCAGTCGGAAGATGAACCAGACAAGATTCTTTTAGAGACTCGCATCTGCAAAGAGGATTCATTTCAAAAGCAACAAGGTACAGAGGATTGGCAAGCCTTGTTTAAGGGCCTGTGCTGATTCATACACAGATACACTCATAGTATGGACTGAACCAACAACTTCGGTGGATATGGCCCTCAGCTTTCAGGAGGGAGAGGGCTGTGCTGCTATCTGGTCAGTCTAAATGCCTCTCTGAGGAGATAACAGCAAAGAGTCATCGCTAATATCAAAGAAGGAAATTTATCCATAATATTCAACAACAATTGCTTGCGATCGCAGGACCAGGTACGTTCGACGCAAAACTTGCTACTGCAAAGTTGCTAACTGAACTTCAAGATGACGCCCTATCCGACGACATTTCTACTGATCCATTCAGCAACACTCTCTCCCTCCCCAACCCCGGCTTGGGCAATCTCGCGGAAATCGAATCACAAGTGCGCAATTTGCATGCTTCTCCCCAGGGACGGGAAGCATTGATGAAGTACGTCCTCAATGAAGACTATATTCCAAAGTTGATACCATTGGTGGAAATGGCGGAAGATATGGAGGACTTGCCGAGTCTTCACCGGCTGTGCAATATCATGAAGACGGTCATCTTGCTCAATGACCCCAACATAATGGACCTTGTGGTCTCGGACGAGCTGATTCTTGGTGTGGTGGGAGCTTTGGAATATGATCCAGACTTCCCAAGTCATAAGGCGAACCACCGACATTGGCTGAGCAAGGAAGGAAGATACAAAGAGGTTGTGCATATCGATGATGAAACTATTCGGAAGAAGATCCACGCCACGTACCGACTGCAATATCTGAAGGATGTTGTGCTAGCCCGGATCCTGGACGATCCTACTTTCTCTGTGCTCAATTCTTCGATTTTCTTCAACCAGGTTGATATCGTTGGACACTTGCAGACGAATCCCGCCTTTCTCAAGGAGTTGTTTGGAGTATTTGGACCACAAGAAACGGATCAGGAACGGAAGAAAGAGGCTGTACTGTTCATTCAGCAATGTTGCGCCATTGCCAAGAATATTCAGCAACCTACGAGACAGCAGCTTTACAATAACTTCCTGGGCCATGGATTGCTATCAGTAATCAACTTTGCCCTTCGGCACAGCGATGTTGGCGTTCGAGTGGGAGCGACGGATGTTCTGGTCTCCATGATCGATCATGATCCACAAATGATACGCCAAACCATCTTTCGCCAAATCAACGAGAAACAGACACCTCTCACAGACTCTTTGATCGATCTCCTCCTTGTGGAAGCGGACCTTGGAGTCAAAGCACAAATTGCGGATGCGATCAAAGTTCTGCTTGACCCAGGATCGCAGAATGGGCCGCTTGACAATATGTCTAGAGGCAACGGAGATATTCCTGGCAGAATGCGACCACAACCTGATCCCCAGCAAGCCGAATTCGTAAAGGACTTCTATGATGATTCCGCAAAGAAGCTATTCAAGCCTCTGGTAGACTTGAAAGATCGAGACAACATGGATTTCAGTGTTCATCAAGTATCCCTCTTTATCTATCTCATCGAGATACTCTGTTTCTTCGTCAGACAGCACACTCATCACAGCAAATACTTCGTACTCTCCGAGAAGTTGGGCCAACGTATCGCGCAGCTTCTCAAGAGTCCGGAGAAGTACCTACGTCTGAGTAAGTACTGGTCCCATTCTCCACTGACCAATGCTAATACGCCAGCAGCTGCCCTCAAATTCTTCCGCAATCTGATTGGGTTGCAAGATGAGTTCTACAATCAACAGATGACCCAAGGAAAGCTTTTCGAGCCGATATTGGACCTAGTTATCGAAACAATGCCACGTGATAATCTCTTGAATTCAGCTTGTCTGGAGTTTTTCGATTTCATCAAGAGGGAAAATATCAAGAACATCATTAGTCATTTGGTTGAGAATTACAGGGAGAAGCTGGCAAAGATCACATATGTCGATACCTTCAACAACTACATCATTCGATACGATCAGACACAGGGTTTTGCTTCGAACATGGAGACTTCATTCTTAGACACTGAGGAGGATACCCCGAAACGGCCAGAAACAGGCAGAGGAACCAGGTGGGAAGGAATCAAGGATCTCGATGCTCAAGAGGAAGAATACTTCAATACTTCGGACGAGGAGGATGATGTGGCAGTCAAGGCATCAACAAATCGACCGACCGCTAACGGTGCATCGCCCGCGTCAAAACCTCTGGTTGACTACAATTCTGACGAGGAGAACGAAAATATGGACACTGATCTTTCCGCCGGAATCCTGGAAGACACGGATGAGAATACACCTCCCACTCCTTCGCCAAAGGACAGCAGCAATGGTGTGCTGACTCCCGTGTCATCGTCCGCCCCCTCGCCTCCCGAGAAGCTCTCGGAGAAACGCCGTCGCGAGGAGGAAGACGATGACGAGATGAGTAAGCTCACGCAACCGAAGCGCCGAAACTCATCTAGCTCTGTAGCATCCAACACAAGTAGTGTGTTGAGAAGGAAGAAGAGTTTCAACAACCAAAATGGAGCTACCGGTGGCAAGAACAAGATTGCCATTAGTCTTTCTCCAGCTATCAAGACCGGTGGTGACAGTCCAGGAGGAGACGGCGGCAGTTGAAAAAGTCATGTTCATTTGCAACAAGCTGTTAGGGCATCGAATTCAGCAGAGAGGGCGGCGTCTTGCTATGAAGGTGTACGGAGTTTTGGTTGAGTGATGTTATTATGAGATGCCCATTTTCATCTGGCTGTTGCTTGGCTAAGGGGTCTCTAACGAACGAGCGAGACGGAGCATCTTATCATCACGATCACGGATTTGCTTGTTACGTGTATTATAGATGGGCTGGCTGGGGACACGAGAGATGATGCAGATAAAGATACCGTCTGTGTCTCACGACGTAGACTGAATGAACATTTGATAAGCACGGTTCTCCTGTGCTCCTCTGAACATCTACCGTTTTGTATTGGCTGTTTCTACATGATTGCTTTCTCGAAACTAGGTGTTACAAGGCTCCGTCGTTTAGCGTTCTATTGCCTGGGGCCAACAGCAGTCATAATGCTGATGGAGATGTTGTAGTGTCATTGGCATCTATCTTTGACTGGTTGAGCGTGTAAGAGTCTGAGTGGGGCCGATGTTGTCCTTGAGAATTGGTGGCAGGAGACGAGGCACACTTTCGTGTCCTAGAGGGTATGGGATGAAAGCTTCCAAAACCCCTACCCTGATCCCTTTGGATCTTCTCCAATAAGTCCATCGCATCTGCCTGTTGGTAGATGATATCGAAGGAGTTCTGGCCCGTGTTATGCGATAGCATGCTTTCTCCACACTTAGCAACCATTCGGCCGTGATATTGCAAATTCTATCCTCTCAAAAAGACCCACTCTAAAAGCTCTGTGAGTATGTGTATCCGGATAAGACAACTGTGAATATATTGAAGGCCGACTGGCCCAATGGCAAGGCGCTTGACTACGAATCAAGAGATTGCAGGTTGTGAGTCAATCTTGAATATGCTGTTCCAGAATCGCATTCTAACTTTACCCAGCGATCCCTGCGTCGGTCAGAAAACTTCTTTTGCTTCGACCCTTGGCTGGAACAAGGTTAATTCAAATAGTCCCAGTGCTCTGATAGCAGGAATCTCTAAGTCCTGGAAGAATTCTCTTCCTTTTGTTTGCTGTGGATTAGGGTGGATGCTGGTAAGCGAAGATATGCTTGGCATAGGTATCTCGTTTGGGTGTCAACAAAGTATAGTGCTTCTATCATACATACCCTTTCGACACAAAGGTTGGATCAAGTATTCCTTAAGAATTTCAAATTCTGAGCAAAGAAAGGGGTGCATGGTAAGAAAGGAGCAGCACAGCCTCAGCCTCGCATGTAGCCTCGTAAGCCACATATTTTTAGCGTCTCGGGAACGCTAAAACGACCCGCCGAGCTGGCCTCGTGTGAATCGTGTTCATAATTCATCCTGGAGAACGCGACTGCGCCGACGACGACATCTCTTCCACCTTCTTTGTACAAGCTTCAATTGGATCCGGACCATGTGTATTTAGTTGTTGGTGCCCCGGATTATGTGCGAGGCAAATTCAATGTTGAGAAGCGACCATTTCTTGCGCATTTCATAACAGCACATACCTACCAAGTCGCTCATTCTTTTGCATTTTGAAAACCATGGAAGCTCATCTTCAGCTTCCGCAGAAGCTGCTGTGGGTTGTCTATGAGAATTTTGAACAGACGCCCTTACCTATTTTGCTTATTCTAGCTATCACCACAGCTGTCACAGTGTTGACTTGCGTATGTACCATGCTACCAACTGCCACAACCTTCGTACTGACCCAGTGTGTAGGCATATGCCACAGTATTTATTCTTGCACCTACGCCGCGACCTCCATTCTCTTCAGAGAAAACCTACATAACAACTGCCCCAGATGGCTCTACCACGGACCCAAAGCCACTCCCATGCTGGCACGACGAATGGCTTTCCCACCGAAAGGAAGCAGAGAACATAAAAGACTTTTCCGAGAAACACACAGGCGACATTGAGGAAGCAGAGCTGGAAATGAGCGTGGTGATTCCCGCATACAACGAGGAAAAGCGACTGGAGATCATGTTGGAGGAAGCAGTACCTTTCCTGGATGCCGAGTATGGACGGACGCCAAAAGCTAAGGGAGCTTCCAAGGGCGATGCGAGTGGGATGGGTGGCTACGAAATCCTCCTAGTGGATGATGGAAGTAAGGATAGGACTGTGGAAGTTGCGCTTGCATTCTCGAGGAAGCACAAGCTGCATGATGTGTTGAGGATATGCAAGTTGAAGGAGAACAGAGGAAAAGGAGGCGCTGTTACGCATGGATTCAGGCATGTGAGAGGTGCCTTTGCGGTTTTTGCGGATGCAGATGGGGCGTCTGCTTTTGCAGACCTGGCGAAGTTGGTGGAGGGATGCAAGGCGGTAGCCGATCAGCCAAATCGTGCTGTTGCAGTAGGAAGTAGATCGCATCTCGTGGGCAGTGAAGCAGTCGTAAAGGTAAGGGGTTTCATATCAACTTTTGTCCGAAAACTACTAACTGGAACCAGCGCTCCGCTATCCGGAATGTGCTCATGCACTCCTTTCATGCTCTTCTCAAAATCCTGACACCTCCAGCTACATCACGAATTCGTGATACACAATGCGGCTTCAAACTTTTCTCTCGAGCTGCTCTGCCACATATCGTTCCGTACATGCATGCCGAAGGTTGGATCTTCGACGTGGAGATGTTGATGCTGGCTGAAAGCGCACCACCAGGAATCATCATGGGCAGAAAAGGGGAACAGATTGGAACTACGCCTGGTATCAGGGTCGCAGAGGTCCAGATCGGGTGGAAAGAAGTTGGTGGGAGTAAGCTGAATGTCATTTGGGATAGTCTGGGGATGGCATGGGGGCTTGCCTTGCTAAGGGCAAGTTGGATGGCGGGTGTGTACAGGAGGCGGTAGCATGGCCAAAGAGATGTGCTCGCGTACTATGAGTCTCATTGTGGTGCTCAGATGCAGATAGGTGTACCTGCCGCTATGGATAGAAAATACCTTCGGCTCGCTTATGCCACCACAACAAACACTGATTTTGTCTTCCTCCTCGAGTCAAGGAGCTATGACAACTCAAGATCCATTGATCATCCTTTGACCACCCTGCTTCTTCCTCCTAGCAGCAATCTCGAAGAACAGACTGCCATCATATATCCGCCTGATATCATCCTTTTTCATCCTCCCATCTTCCGGCCATAGCAAGATCCAAGTCGCAATCCCTACTCCAGTCAGCACTCCCATCACAGCACGAATCTATTCCAGATATTGAGGAAATCGAGTACTCACATTCAAAACCCGCTGCTCCCCATCCAATAGGATCCCCATAAAGTCTCTGTCCCTTCATGTACGTCCAAACCTCTCCCATCGTGATTCCCTTCTTATCACCGCCCGCATACTTGGCAAAGATATCCTCAAACTTCTGCGGTACGAAACGTCCTTCGGTATCATATGTCCCAGAATCGCTACCGTGCTTGTCTTTATGGATGCGGGCGATGTAGATGCGGAAGAATGGGTCGGGGAGATAGTGGCCTGGCGGGAGGGTCGGGTAGGAGAAATTAAGGTGGATGACTAGGACGGAGAGGAGGGAGAGGAGAATGCCGTAGCCGAGGGCGTGGAAGCCGGTGAAGGTGTCGAGGGGCCAGATTATGCCGTCGGAGTCGGGATCGAAGTAGGAGAGGTGTTGTTGGAGGACCTTTAGACTGTTAGTCTTTGAAGGTTTGGACAAGGAAAACATATTGTTTGAAGATATGTGAAATTCGTATGAATACTCACTGTTTGATGTTTATTCCTTCGAGCCCAGTCCCCTTTCTGAGTCCCATTAGGCTCTTCAACAGAAGCTGCTATGTTGGCTCGAGGAGTTCCTGTCCCCACATATTAATCAATTAACACTGCATTTGAGATTATTAAGACATGCCTGGATCTTTAAGCATCTCATCGCCCCGTCTTGGAATGAAAGGACGTCTCTGAACAGTAACAGGAACTTCCTCAATCGACACATCAAATCCATCTCTTTCAGTCCTCGCTGGAGCCATGCCTGTTGTTTTAATAACCTTCGAAGGTTCAATTGGATGATAGAATGCTCTGCCTGTGGAAGTAGTGAACATGGGAAAAGAATGTGAATGTATATCAGAAGACAGGCGCTTTGCTATGCTAATAGGAATGTCTAGATTGGGCTGTTGCAGTGAACGGTCTCAAAGCTATGCTGCTGGTAGCTGGTGATGACGTAGCGAAGAATGCAGAATGCATGTGAAAATAGACTTCTTTTGAAACGTCATTATTTTCAAGAGGTACAGCGACCCTGAATCGGGTCTTGTGCAGGGGCCGGTATCTGGTATTCCTGTCAAATATGTAACCAATTCCTGACCTAGTTTTATGTCTTGGTGGAGGTGCCGTATCAATGAAGAAAGCTTGGCTTCGCCCGCTAATCGAGCTCTCACCCAAATCATCCCTACTACTCGGGAAATCCTAACCCAAAAACGGCCTCTCTCAGCTCTCTACGACCTTTGAAGACTTCTCTAAGAGCTCCATGAAAATAGGCGGATAATCTATGAGTCTCCTTCATCTAATCCGTGTCTCCTCTCGCGCCAGCCGCCCACTTCTCATATCCTTCAATGAGCTTCGGTGTGATCTGCTTCTTTACCAAATTTATGGCATTCAAGAAGTCCTCCATATGCACCTGCAACTCTTCTCCCGTCTTCTCACACTTCTCCATCACATCATCACAAGCAGTTTGGCAGATACCCACCAGCTCAGCTCCAGAATAACCATCCGTCAGCTCTGCAAGTCTGGAAATGTCGACGTCGTCGGCCATATCCATCGTGCGCTGTCTGACTCTTAGAATCTCCTTCCGACCTTCGAGATCTGGCGGCGCTACATAGAGGAGCTTGTCGAATCGTCCTGGTCGGAGTAAAGCGAGGTCGAGAGCCTGGGGTTGATTGGTAGCGGCAAGGACAGTGACGCCTTTCAACGTTTCAATGCCGTCCATTTCATTTAGTAGTGTAGTGAGGACATTGATACCGTTATTTCTTCCACTTCTCTTACTTCCTATCGACTCGATCTCATCGAAGAAAATGATACTGGGACTTGCTGCCCGTGCTCTTGCAAAAACATCGCGGACTGCTCGCTCAGACTCGCCGACATACATATTAAGTAACTCAGCACCTTTGACAGCGAAGAAATTAAAGCCGACTTCGGTAGCCATTGCTTGTGCACTCAAGGTTTTTGAGCAACCGGGTGGCCCATAAAGGAGGAGCCCCTTTTTAGGCGAGGCGCCTACTCGCTTCATGCGCTCAGGGTTCTGAGATCCATTAGTGAGATGATTAGTACGAGGAAGCATTCATGACTTACTAGTAGAGGGGTTTCAACAGCACGGCGAAGAGCGTTCTTGACACTATCCTGTCCTCCGATCTCATCCCAACGAACACTTGGAGGTTGAAGTGTGATGTCGTGCATAGCCGTTGGTCGAACCAAAAGCAAAGCTTGTTCAATGTCCTCCTGCGCGAGGTAGTAACCTTGCTCGTTCTCTGCATCACTATCTTCAGCCTTCTCCTCCGCAAGCTCACATGCAGCGTCTAGCAGAGCCACGAGATCCTCTGCTGTATAGGCATGTGTTCGATCGCCGAGCTTGTTGAGGGTCTCGTCACGAGTATCAGGGTGGATTGGCGGTTCGAGTGATTTTAAGATCGCCTTTCGCGCAGCTACATCAGGTATTGGCAGCGAGATTTCTGTTCGAAATCGCCCTCTCTTCTTGAGAGACATTGGGATACTGCTCGAATTCAACGCCGTTGCGACGACCAATACGCGTGGTAGTGACCTTCCTGAAAGGCACTGCGCAAGTACGTCGAGCTCTTCGCCAATGGCCTTTGCCATACTGCTGGATAAAGCATCCTCTTTCGACACTAGAGATTCTAGGTCATCAATGACAATGATGCTAGGCTGGCTGAGCTTGGCATCCCTGAAAGTCGACCTGACATTCGCGAGCTTCGCATCGCTCTCAAGACGAAGAACATTCTTGCTCCAGCCAGTACTGAGAATCTTATTGAGAAGATAAGTCTTTCCCGTTCCATGGCCACCATGAAGTAACACAGCGCAAGATCTTTGTGCCCAAGTGAACTTGAATTGCCGATCAAAGTTGCTCAGAAAGCGGTTGAGTTTCTTGAGTGCTTGATCGATACCTGCAATGTTGACTACTTCAAGACGTGCCAAAGGTCCATTGACTTCAACTTGAGCTGGTCCGTCGACGCGGCTTGATATCTTGACGGAGGTGGTCGAATCGTACTTGCCGAGACCGGCTGGCTTACCATTGATGAAATCAACAATGAAATCTCGTTTAGGCCCTCGGAGAGAAACGTTCTTGAACGTCATGCCCGGGAATATCACCTCCGCACGGTCTAAGAATGTTAGCTTTGTCTATAGGTCTGAATTATTGAGAGAGCGAGAGAGCCCCAGGGAAGATGAATACAGGGAAGCCCCAGAATAGAATGAAAGATGAGAAACTTCTTAACGTACTTAAATTCTCCCGAAGAAACCATTCCCAATGCGACCGATCTTCACCTTCAATTTCTGCAACCTCAACAGACTCCTGCGAAGTAATATCTCTAAAGAAGATAGATTCTGCTATGCCCAAAGTGCCAGCACCAGATATGAGCAAATCATCCGCAAGCTTGAAGTCGCACACATCTTGAAAAGTCTTTGACATATGTATGACTTTCTTGTTGGTGCTCTTTTCCGTGGTAAGCCAAGCAATGGCTTCTTTCTTTTCAAGATCATCTTTCTTCCAAATATGGCAAAGCATCCCAGGCTTCAGATTCAGCTCGGAGAGCGCTGTGCTTGCAAGGTATACACGTGATACCCCATTCTGATCAGGGCGGTCTTTGAAGTTCTGGTTTGCGAAGGGCCGTATCTTGACCTCCAAGGTCTTCTGCGTATCCTGAATATTCGACATGGTGAGTTGGTGGCCTGAAATTTGATTCGCATCGTTGGTGTTGTTCAATCACAAAAGTTCGCCAAAAATAAATTTGTGCAGCCTTGGAGGAAGCTCGCTCCGTTGCCTCGCCAAGCCAAGTCGAAGCTCTCGGAGCTGTTCCAGGAACGCCAAAGTTATTTCACTTCACCATCACTTTGGACCGCCAACAACGTGCCATTGGCGAACATTGATGCTGTTGACGCGCTTGCTGCCTCCGCAGTTCTTGTTGCCAGCTTGGACCACGAGACAATTAGCCCAAGTTGCACAACGGGCTCACAAATCCGACTACACGAAGGAGCATCAGGACAGTAACGACGATTATCAAGGACGGCAGCCGACCAAAAGGCAACTCCGAAGGCTGCAGTGGTCTAATGTTAGAAGAGTAAATATCAGGACGGTGGGGGGCGAAGATGATCTTAATTCGAGTCAGGCAGCGGCTGAGAAGGAGCTGGACGAGCCCTCATCCGTTGAGCAAGGTCATTACACCAGTCGGCCAGGGAAAGAACGTGAAAGGCACGATGTCAAGATATTGGAGCGGGAAGACGACGGCAACGGCTTCATTCTTTACACGCCAATGAAGCCACCAGAAGATGAGAAGAGGGCAGGTGCAACAGGCACCCCACGATTGAGAGAAAAGAATGCAATGCAATCAACAGACCAGGAATCGCAGTCGAGCCCAAAACAGCTGTCACTGTTCGAAGAGCTATTTCCAGAGGAGGCACTCGCGCGACAGAGGAGGGAGAAGAAGGCGCTGGAGAGGTTGGAGAAGTTACCAGCATTCAACTGGAATGCGGAAAGCAAAGAGCTCGACAGTCGAGAGCGAAAGCATGAGCAAGCTCGCATAAAAACCAGGGGGAACTACACATCAATCCCGGAACTGAACACTGGTGCCCGCGCTCAATCTACCCGGCCCAGTCCACAGGCAAAGGAAGTCCCCCAGGATCGGTCTACAAGGTTGGCGAGATTGAGTGGGAAGCACAGTAGAGTCAGTATTCTTGTCCTGAAGGCATGCAGCAAAACACTGGAGGAGAGTGACTTCTACCGAGTCGGACCCAAGGGAAACCACATCGAAAGTTGGACGAACGGTATCCTCAAAGGTATGGCTCTTCTGCTCAGGTCTTCGCTTCTCCTACTAATAAGTACCAGTCATACCTGCTCGCGACAACGTCACACTTGAGCCCCTCAGCCAGTATTTCGTTCTCTTCTCGAGCATTGCAGCTGCACGACTATACCTAGACAAAACTATGAGGAATCTGGAACTGACCAAGTCAAACGACTTCTTCTCGAAACCTTATGGTCGTTCCCGACTGAGAGAAGGAGAAGATCTAGATGCTATATTGCGGAATTTTACATTGGTACCAGCAGGCGGCAAGCTTTCATTAAGAATGCTCCACCCCCCTTACAGCAAAGGATTGCAGTGGATGATTGAGGCGGGTGGTCCAGCACCCTTGGTTGCAAGGCAGGAAAAAGCTCAGAATATCATTCTGTTCAGTACTGATCGCAGTCATATTAAGAGCCATGAGCTGGAGAATGCCATTATGGACGATGGTAAAAGTCGGAATCTGCACTGGAAGCTAGCTGGCGCAAAGGGCGAAGCAATTGTGAAGCTCGGGACAAAGGGTCAATCTGCTGTGGAGGAGGTTGAATCTGAAGAGGGTCAAAGTCGCCCACGGTCGAGATATCGTGGCCCGGCAAGATATACGATATCCTTCAAGGACTCGAGTGAGGCACGACGATTTGTTAGAGAATGGCATCGACGGCCGTTTCCTACAAAACGGTCACCGCAGCCAGGGGATGATGCTCCCCCTATAGTTAATGCAGAGATCTTGTGGTAATACAAGGCTCGATTGACTTTCACATATACAGTACTGATCCATTATTCCATTGCATGCCTCGATTCTCTGACCTTGAACCTCAACGGGATAGGCAAAAAAGTGCCTTCAATTTGTAATACCATATGATACGACCAAACTCCGCCCATAATCTGTTCTTAACAAACGAAATGCATATCCTCCCGTTCACCCATTATCTAGCAGCACTTTCCTCCCAATCCACTTCCGCTTCCTTGTGCTCCGACATCCACGCCCTGGCTTGTCGATTGATCTGTTTTCGCTGTGTCGATGATTCTCTTCTTGATGTCTGCCGCCAAACTGTAGAAAGCCTTCTCAACATTGATGTTGCTCTTTGCCGAGACCTCGAGAAATGGAATGCCGAGCTCGTCCGCCAACTGCTGCCCGCGTTCCGTAGAGACCACACGTCTGTCTTCCCAATCACACTTGTTTCCGATAAGAATCTTGTTCACACCCTCTGTGGCATGTTGCTCAACGTTCGAGAACCAGGTTCGGATATCTGCAAGCACATGTTAGCTCTTGTGGAGATAGTAGAGGATGCGGGGTGCATACTGTTGAATGAACGCTCATCAGTAACATCGTAAACCAGTAATATTCCCATGGCACCTCTGTAATAAGCGGTCGTGATGGTCCTGAATCTCTCTTGTCCTGCCGTATCCCAAATCTGCAGCTTGACCCTCTTTCCATCCAGCTCGATCGTCCTGATCTTGAAGTCGATGCCGATCGTAGTAATGAAGGATGGCGTAAAGGAGTCCTCACTGAACCGAAGCAAACAGCATGATTTCCCGACTCCAGAATCACCGATCAGCAGGAGCTTGATCTGTAGAATATTAGCAACCATGTACACAACACCAGCGCAGACAAGGCCTACCAGGAAGTCATAATTACGTGTCCCAGCCATCTCGGAGTTGATCGCGCAGTGGTCAAGGTGAAAGTTATGCTTTGTATGAGCGTACGCCGTCCGATATCAGAGTTCTGTGGGGTAGCAAGGCGGGGAGTCGCTGCTGTTGAAAGAGAAGCCTGAATGAGGCGGTGCGGCGAGAGCGATGACGATGCGCGGTAGGGGTTTGCAACTGGTTCCGTGATTCAAGTGGCACTGGATGTAGGAGAAGTCGGTTTGGTGTCAGTGATTTGATTTTCGTGAACGTCAAGGTGGTAATGCGGTCGTGGTATGGGGTGTGGTGAGGTCGACACAGGGTTGCTGGCTCAGGAGGTCGAGTAGCGGCTCTTCTCTGTATCGCTCGCCAAAATGGGAAGGAATTATCAACGGCGGCATTGAAGGATGACATTCACATGAGTTTCAGAATATTGACTTTCGGCAAGACGAAGATATAGGAAGTTTTAGCCATTATTGAGAGTGGTAGGAGTTTAATGAGTATCTTCTTTGCAGCACCAAACTCGTGCAATCGGGGCAGGGGACATTTGTGACCCGAAGTCCTGAAATATTTACATTGTTTCGCTGTACTGTATCTGTATACTTTCTGTAAATTTATATCACCTCAGCCATTTGGCATAACCCCACCGAATGCGTTCGAGTACTCTCAGCTGCTGCCCAATACCGCTGTTGATATTTCCCAGGTCAGAAAGATCTTCCAGAAACTCCCTCTCAACATCGTTCNGGAATAGCTTATGAGCTCGCTGTCGCAGTACATGAACCTCGCACAGGAGCAGTCCGTGGTCCTTGTATGACAGCAAGTTGTTATGTGTTGGAGTAGCGAGTGTGAGGATGCGATCGATGTTGCGAAGTATCCTGACTGTCTGCCCAGCTTTTTGGCCCTGCTTTAATCCTCTCCTGCTTCCAAATACACCTCCGAGGTAACGGAAAGTGGCAAAGCAAACCAATATACCTGGAGTGAGACCAACGAATCCAAATACCAGCTCCTGGCTCTTGAGTAAAGCATCGATACCGCTAAGAGCGACTTCAACGTCCACTTTGGTCTTTTGAACCTGGATCAAGAGTGTGCGTACAAGATCACCACGGACTGTACCGATGAAAGGCTTCCGAAGGTCTTTCTCATAGGCCCGAAGGACTGGAGTGAGGTCACCTTCTTTGACTTTGGCTCGAATATCGGCAATCTGAGTCTCGTTGAGAGAGAATTCCCCGGTTGAGCTTTGAGGATTGTCAATTGCGAAATCGACCACCATTCTTTCCAAACTTTCCCGATCACCCTTGAGGCTCTCTTTGCTCATGATAGCCACCTCGCTGTCTTTGTCATGGCGTATTGTACCAATGACCCTTTTTGTGGGCTCAACGACCCAGTTAAACCAGAAATCCCGTGTTGTTGCCCCGAGATCTCTAATCCAGGCAACGATTGCTGCCTTTCTGTTGACAAATATTCGGAGGATGGTTGTCGAAGACAAAAGAAGAGCGGTTGCCGGTAACCAATATCGTACAATTCTTGATGGTCGACCATACTTCGCCACGAGAGTTTGGGAAGACGCAATGTGGTTGGGAATATGAGTCTCGAGAATGTGCTGAAGTCGCATGCCTAACTTCGAGGGCCTGGCAACTTCTGTTGGGGTGGTTTCCCGGGTTGTAATCTCTGGGTCATCATCGACAGTAGCAAAGACATTATCCTCGAACTCGGAAATGCCAGTATCAAGTGTTGTAACATTCCGTAGAACAGTATCCATCAAGGCGACACTTCTCTCCACCACAAACTTCCACTCCTGCATATCACTCTCCTCCGTCTTAGCCACATCGGATCGATCATCGGAGACATCGAAGTTCATCCCTTCGTCCATCAACATGCCTAGACCACTTGCCCCCATTTCCCGAAGTCGCCGCAAACGCGCTTGATTATGTCTGGCCTGTGACCTGCAGAGGGCAATGGGCGACAGAACCTGTTGTTGGATATGCGCTACAGAACTGTCCCTTATGCTTTCCCTCACGAGCCCATAAAATTGCTTCCATTGCTCCGTCAGGCTTGACCCAATTTCTCTTGCGGATATCGCATCCGAAGGGGATTCCCTAACCCTGGCCAGACGGGCTTTCGTGTCGCTATAGATATCCTTCGACCATACCCAGAATCTCAGCGGCGATGTCTGGACGGTGTATAAACTCGAATAGGTATATGATCCCAGCACCTCGTCCCAATACCATATGTCGTCATTTAAAGGAATCGTTTGCTCCAGCAGCGTGCCCATCAACAGTCCATAGGTCTGTACTGTAGCTTTACTCACCAAGAGCCATTCCAACTCAGCTTCATATTTGCTCGTTACCGGATCTTGCTCGTCCTCTGCCACGAACTCTGACAGTGCTGCCCGTTCGAGAAGTTGGGAAATGCGCCATGAAGATAGAAGTGGGCTGGAAGATGAAGTAGTCGACAGAGCCTTCACTATGCTCTGCAATTCTACTATTCGGGGAGAAGGGGATATTGGAGGACTCTGCTCTGCGAAGAATTCGTCGTTGGTCGAGCGAGGCACCAGGTGTAGGACTCCATCCAGCGCGCTGTCAACGCGACGAACCTGGCTACGGAAATATTAGTGGTCGAGTACAGAACAGGATGTACGATTAACCATACTCAGCAACAATCGACATCACTACTTTCGTTCCATCGATAGATAAGATTATTCCTGCAATTAGATGAAGAAGTCAAGGGCGACTGTTTTGTTGATACATGCTTCAAGTAAATATTTCGCATGCGAACAAGCAAGGAAGCCACAACCGAAGGACACCAGAAATCTAGCGTGGGATTTCGTGAACAAATTCCTGAATTTATGACATCAACAAAATAACGATGCAAATACAATCTTCGAATTATGAAACATTAGGTTCTCCTTCCGCCTCTGTTAAATGGTCACAATCGAACATATATTCCCACAAGTCCAACCAAATTTAGAGACATCTTTCCTCGGGTCTCCACTTCAATGGCGATGATGCTGCAAAAGGCAAATCACATTTTTTAACATGAAGACAAAGCTGGTAGAAGATCGTGGACCAAGTCTGTGGAATTACAAACGAAGTATCTCGTCATGTCGTTATAAACACACTATAATACCATATTTACATGTTCTACATCCCTCGAAGTTCAGCCACCTGCTGCACTTATAAGTCTTCTAGGTCCATGAGACGTCCCGGCATCGTGATCGTTCCAATTGCCTTCTCCTTGATAGGTATCTGACTCTTTCTCTTGATAGCCTTCTTGACCTTGGGCATGCGACCCCTCAACCTTTGCTGTACGTACCTGTGCCGCGTGTTCCTCCATAGCAGTCTCCATGATCTTAATAAACTTGATCTTGATCTCCTCCTTGGTAAGAAGGGCTTCCTGTCGCATTTCCTTCACCTCTCGGTGGGCCTCATCAAGAATAGCCCACCACTCATGAAGCCTTCCGAAGTAAGGATTCCGGTCTATTTGCTTGCCAACCTCCTTCCGGGCCTCTTTCAATATTGCCTTTAGTCGAGTGTCAGGCGACAACTTGTTAGCGACCAGGTTCCTGATAACCCATCGAACGCCATCCCCATCTCTTAGCTCTACGTAAGCTTGCAGAAGTGTCGTGAGACTTGCAAGGTCAAAATTTGAGCTGGGAATACTCAAACGCCGGGACATCGAGTCCCAAAGATCAATGGCCATCCGATTTTTACCTTGCCTTTGAAGAACACTGGCTGCGTGTGTGATCACTTTCTGAGGAACTTTCATCTCCCATTTCTCGAAAGAAGATATGGTCCGATCTGCTAGCTCAACTAGGACATCTGCCTGGCTCCCATCTTCCTGAAGTTCTGACATCTGGGAAATGAAGATTGATGCTATGGCGTGGGTGACATCCATGCTTCCGTTTCCTTGGGCGTCTCGGATAAGTAGCGCAGGCTCGTCGACGTTCGCACCATGAAGACGCAAGCTTGTGCGGACAGCAAGATCCAAATGCTTACTGTCAAGACGGATATTATCATGCTGAGCCTGTTTGTATATTTTGAGTACTGCGATGTTGTTGTTTTGAGCAAATGTTGTTGTCATTGCACGATAGACCTCGTTACTGCCCGAGACTTGAACGGGATCATCTAGACGCTTCAGACGCTGCAGCCTCTGATTCTTGGTCGCCTCGTTTGGGGAACGAGTCATGGCAACGGTTCGAAGGATACTGAGAGAATTGTTGTTGACCATATCTACTCCAAGGGATCGAACCAAAGAATACAGTCGAAAGCATTCGTCGAATGAGAATTGGAATTGAGTTGCGCAGCTTCTCAAGATGGTGTTAAATGTGGTCGATTCGACTACATATCCGTCCGCCTTAGCATAGTCAATCCACCGGGAAATGGCATCCACTTCGTGCGCTTTCGAGTACACATCAATCATGGCATTCATAACGAGAGACGTCGTCCTCAAGTGGAACCTGACAAGGAAGTATTGGATGAAATCTTCAATCTCGTCGACACAGTGGGAGTTGGCAAATTCCTTGAGAATGGGTGTAAAGATGCTACTATAGACTTCGTCGTCTTCAGGAACATGTTGCTTCATCTTATGGAAGTCTTCTCTGACCCCTTCCCAGTCACCTCGATAAGCCTTCGCAAGAGCGAAGTGGCCATAAATACGCAAGTCTTCTCGGCGAGGCTCGTGTGATTCTCGAAGCTCGTTGTAGTAGGACAAAGCCAGCTCCTCGTCCCGGGATTCAATACAGAACTGAATCATGGCACCGTAAAGCGCTTGTGGGTGGCGGGCCCGTGAGGAGAGTGGTAGGAGGCGTCTGAACAGCGCCTGGAGTCGTACCAAATCTCGATGTGTTCGATATTCCTCGCCAAGCACCCTGAGGAACCAGGTTGTTGACATCTCTAATTCATCTCCTTCCGCCATGAGGTTCGCAGCACTCAAAACTTGCTCGGCCTGGTCAAGCTTTCCAAGAATAAGCGTCGAGTCAATGACCAGACCCACAACTTGGAAGAATTGTACTTGATCTGGATGGGTTTGCGTATAGAGTCCCTGGAAGTCCCGGAACATTCTCTTGTGGTGGCATTTTCCGTGTCTTGCTTTGATCAGACAATCTACAACCATGGGCGGGTCACCAACTCGACAAGACTCAAGTCGAGTAAAGATCGCCAAAGTCAAGTCAAACATGCCTTGCTGACAAGTTGCTCGACAAAGATCTCTTCCGATCGAGCTCACCTCCGGCGACATCTGTTTCGGTTTCTCCTTGAAAGCTGTCAAGTATATCGAGCACGCTTTCTTCAGGCGATCAGGGTCGACTGAAATTTGACCACTGTCGCTCCTGGTAGAGATTAGCGATCGTATGACGCTCGCAGGGCCAAGTTTCCAAAAGTCCTCCTCGCTGATCTGCCCGTAGCTCAGGATGACATCCAGAATTTTCGACGCGCTGGCCGTCATAGCCTCCTGCCAGCAGGCCTGGGAAAGCCGCACGGAGGCATTGATCAACTTCTGCGAAAGGCCAGATCTGCCCACGAATAAATGCTCCTCTAGAATGTCGAAGAATATTGCAGCCGCCTCGTCAACGTCTGGCGGGTCTTGTGCAAGGAGCCGTGTCACAGTACTTGCAAGCTTTTGTTGACGATTGTGACTTCGTTGCTTCGGGGAAGGCTCATATTCAGACGTTCCATATTCCAGAGATGGACGGGAATCGTTCAAAGAAGGTATGCTGGCAATTCTTGAATGAGGTTGGGAATATGTTAGAATTGCTGAAGGCTTCTTTGACTGCTGTTTCTCTGCAGGCGAATCGATCCTGGGATGATCCGGATTTGCGGAAGTATTCTGTACTGTAGCTGCTGTGCTTTTCATGACATTGCTCGGTAGCCAAAATGCTGCATCTCGATATTGCAAAGATTGACCCTCCAATGCTTCCAATGATGAAGCGCCCGCACTGTGGTATTTCCTTGATGATTTGAGTTTCTTCGCATTCTCGTGAACCTCCCTAGCGGAATGAATTCGACGTCGACGGTCCTCCGTTAGCAGACCTGCTCCGAATGCAATTGTGCATGATGTTCCAAGGGCTAGTTTGCGGAGCGCTCGCAGTGCACCTTTAGAAGGCACAGGAAGAGTTGTCGGCATGGTTGAGAAAAAGCTGTGGCCATTGCATCTATATCGAGTATGAAGATTGAATCATGAGACTAGATTGGCGCTGCTGCCTGGCATTGACGGTCGTACCTCTCTATGGGAGATAATTGTGAAGTTTCATGGAGGCGGACTCGTATGATTTGGAGACCGGCCCCATCCAGCATTGGCGCATTTCGGTCAACGTACCCGGTCATACTAGCATGCAGCATGACTGCTGTCGGGCTCAGAAGTCGACATAGGTCTGTGTAGTAAGAATTTATGATGTTTCAAATAGACTCAGTGACATCTACGAATGTCTTTGAAGAACACCGGCATTGCAAATACCCAGTAGGACCCTCATTGGGATTGGATCCGCGGACCCTTTACAATACTCTCTTGCTATCAGGCCAAACAAGCTCATGCAAGCGAGAAGAAAACAACAAGGCTCAAAGAGGCTCAAAAAGTGAAGATCTGATCTATTGTCTAATCTCGCATGCTTTGCATGCCTAACGCCGCCCAATGCTTTCAGTGTACAGTTACATATGCCTACAAAATGCTCCAGAGCTCCAATACCCCGCCATGCCCGCTAGAACCCTTCTTGCTCATACAGCTGACTCCTGACTCTCAGATGCATTTAAAGCTTCCAGCTTCCGTAAAATTGTTTGATACAAGAAAAGCATACATCCGCTTTGCACACTGGTCCACACAAATCGAGGCCCAACGCCACGGAACCAGCCTGCTATCCCTTCGGTCCTGTAAATGAGGTTCAGTCCTGTGAAGACCGAAGATGTGTCGAGATTTATCGAACCCGGCCGGGGTAAATGTGTCGAAGGAGACGATGTAGAGATTGATCTGATTTGTTGTTTGATTGCTGCTGGTCCAATTTTGGCCTGAGACGGCACTGGCTTCGGCGAGGATGGTGGTTTCGCTGCTGGTTGTGTGGTCACATTGACCTGGGTTTGAATCCTCGTTTTCACTACGTCGAGTGGACAGGTGATAACACCGGCCAGGCCTCCAGCCGATGCACCTGTGAATAACTCCAACGGGAGCCCGATCTCCCGACTCTGCTTCCACTGTCTAGCCCAAACCTGGGCTTGCTCGTAAAACGTGAACTGTAATGCTGAGAAGGGGAGATCGCGGAATATGGTAGCTTTATACCCATAAAACAGGGCAGAGAACCCTTCCTGGCGGACAATTGTTCTTGCAGCATGAGCTGTTGATTTATAATTGTATCCTGACTGAAAGAAGGGGTTATTGTATCGACCTTGGAGTTGTAATCGTGTTTTGAGTACTTCGGAAGGTACATAGACAAAGGATGCAGCAAAGTCCGCAAGAAATCCTGTTCATGATTAGTGCATGGCTATATTGATGAACTTTTCGAAGCATACCACTTGTAAGATAAGCAAACTGAGGTGTTATGCCATAATCTATCATATGTCTCTTGCTATACTCGTATGTTCCAAAGAATATGACCGTTCCGGGAAAAGATCCAAGCATTGCTGGCACCCATCCTCCATATAGTCCGCGTCGTATTCCTTCTTGACGAAATATGGTGGCGTAAGACGAAGACATCGAAGCGTACTTCGGGGGCATGTGAGGATCGCCTTGTTGACGGGTCTTGACTGTATCCAAAGAATGCATCAACAGGTCTCCCGTTGTCCCTCCTAGTCCTCCAGCTATCATTGACTATGATCTATTAGTATGAATAGATTCATAGCTGACTCTTCGGCTCACATGTAGATATGGCGGCCGTCCCTCCTCCTCCTCCTCAACCGCTTTCGGTGCCATATTTTCACTCCTGAATCGCCCTGCACCAAAGTTTGCATCCGCGAAGGTCTGCTTCCCACCCTCCAGTCCATCATCAGCAAAGCCCGACTGGCTGCGATCTTCTTGACTTTTTGTTGCTGATCCGGGGAACAAATTGGCGACTAGAGAGCCTAAGGACATGTCCTTTCTCAATTTCCGATTGAGTCGCCTTCAGAGCTTCTCGACGGAAACTTTGAGAGGATTGATCCTGTGTTTGGTGGAGTAATGCGGAATTTGCTGTCTCGAAGCACGTACAACTGAAGCGCGGCTTCGTCAGATGCCTCCTGTACAAAAAAGTTCATGTTTAGGTAAGGACAAGGCTGGCCAATCAGAAGCCAATGTTTCTGAATTGCATAAACCACATAGACCGTCCCTCGACATTTGTTGAATGAAGGACACGGAGACCATTGGATCATATGAATTAAGTCATAAATTTTCATACTTGCTTCACATGTGAGCTTTACATGTCGATGTTGTTGAGAGAAGTCCACACGCATGTGCAATGCGGGCAGAGCGATCAAGACTTCGTCCACCAGCTGGCCATAATCTTTCTAAAGAGGAAGTGGGTATCTCGTTCATAATTTACATGTAATCGGGGCCCAAATCATCTTGAGCCTGCAGAGCCGTAATACAAAACACCAGTATGTGGCCTTTATTCCCCTTTGCCCCCAAAGCATGTTTCTCGGCGCCTCCAATTCTCAATCCCACCCAGGCGCATTGTCCCTCCTGCCCTTGATGACCCTCGTCCTTCCCTTGAACTCCTCCCAATGAATTGCCCCGAGGCTTCTCCAAGGCCATATGACATGCGTGAGTCTTCCTGTGATTAGGTTTAACGGAATAGGACCGTAAGTATTGCTATCGAGCGACTTGGTCGAGTCCTTGTTGTCTCCTTCAACCCAGACATGATTCGCAGGAATGTGAACGGTGGGCACCGGACAAGGTGCTCGTGTGTAAACAATATCTCCTCCCAGCGCGATGATTCGCTTCACTACTAGGACTTCGGGATGTGCTGGACTCCTAGACGTCACTCGTAAGCATATCTCGTCGGAATTGCACTGATTCGGCATACTGGTATGAGACTATCATTCCTCTCTTGAGATTCGCTGTCGGATTCCATCTACTGTTCCAGCACAGGTCTTTGGATAGATCCTCATTGAAAGATGAGTTCAGGAAGGGATACATGGATTGCCCATTGATCCATACATGTTCACCAACATGGTCATTGAAGAATATTACGGCCGGAATCCAAGGCAATATCGTTAAGGGCCAATATCGAACTTCTCGCCAGGTAGGCCTCCACCGAAGTCTGCGATTCAATTGAGAGAATATACGACTCGTTGACATTGCAAGTGTTGATGTTGATGGAGGACTGATGATGCAAAGTCAAAGAGCTAGCCCTCAGCCTCGCGAACCGAACTCAGCCAGCCTTGCGCTGAAAAGTACGGACGGTCATTTTCAGCGCTGAGCACCTGTGCTTGAAGAATTCATGAAATTTTATTTATTTCATTCAGACAATACTAGAATATAGCCTTGCATCTGTTGACTCAGCCATCTATGCGCCCGCAATGCAGTTCTAAATCAAGAATGCTTTTGATTAACCCAAATTGCTCACATCACCTCCACGGCATTCTCGTCGCTTTCACTCTGGCTCTCGTCTCCGCTGACCTCCGCATTTTCTCTCTCACGCTTCTCCATCAAAGCCTGCAACTCGGCGTCGTCGTTCTCTGTTACCGCCTTGGGCTCCATCTTCACAATGCAGCTTCCACCGGCCCCCTCGATGTTTTTCCGAATGTGGACAATTGCGGCCTCGAGAGTCTGTATTCCGACTGACTTCTCCAAACAAGTGCTTGTCAGAACATAGAGAGGGGGCGAAACGAGCTTCACCTTAACCTGGTTGTCCGGGGTGTTTCTAGCTTCAGCGGTCCTCAGTGCGGTCTTGACAGCATCGATACCTTCGTAGCCGAAACAAGTTACCTCGACATCCGCTCGAACCTTGGTAGGTTGAGGTGTCAGACGCTTTCCAATATATGACTTGAGCTCATCTGCCACGACGTCATTGGGAAACGAAACTTCTTGCCAGACATCGGTGTTGCTTCGGGAGGAAGTCAGCAAATGATATAGTGTTTCGCAGAATATGCTTACGTTATGGATAGCTTGAATGCATCTACGGCGTGTCCGTACTTCTTATTCAGCGGCCAGGTGATGCGTTCATAGAGGTCCTCAATAGGGTGCTGTGTTTTCTCCGCAACATGGCGCATAATCGAGTGTACCATCTTGCTCTTATTGTATCTCTCCTCGCACTTGATGATATCCTCTGGTGAGACCCGACGCTTCGAAAGATCGATATAACCTGTAGTCCAGCCTTGTCAGTACAATTTCTGTAGTGTATTGATATGTCCGTACCCTTCTCCTTGTCTACTCTGAGAACCACCACAACTTCGTTACGACCGACTCGAATAAGCTTTTGGATACTTCGGATACGACGTCTGGACAGTTCGGAGAGCAAAATCATGCCGTCGATGTTGTCATATTCGAGGAGCTTGACATAGGCACCCATCTCTGCGATCTGGAAGCAGATTAGATTCATTGCATCGCCTTTTCAACATGCCAATTTAGCGCGTACCTGCTTGACATTCACCATCACAAAGCTATCGATTTCTGGGAACTTCTCTTCATAGAAGCGGCAATTTGTTAAAGACATGCTGGCGTGGTTGCGCGGGGTGGCGCGAGTCTGTTGCTGGGCGCTTGTTTTGTGCTCCGTCGCTGTTGCTTTATGCCTCCCAATACTCGGAGTCGACTGCTTCGTAAAGAGTGAGACTCGTACTTGCGCAAGGCTGATGTTGGCGTGGGTATGGGATTTGGTTGTTTTTGGAGTCACGACGGAATCTTTTGATGTTTGGTGGGTTGCTGGGTTTGGTGGGTTTGGTGGGGAGCGGCCGGCAAATCCCATCCCAGTTAAGCCAGCGGCCGCTCGCGTTTATTGCTTAGGCTTGGGCCGAGCTCTTTCGAACCTTGCGCCTCGACATGACTTACCGCATTTACCAGCGACAACGTACCGAAACTGCCCTTTCCATGGAAAATGAAAGCTCAAGAAGCTGGAGGATGAACTTTCGAACTGGCACAGAGCTCTGGTGCAAGTGCTGATAGCTTTCAGCAGTCTTATTTGACGATGTCCGAAACCATTTCCGCACTTGTTGAAGGGATCACAAGCCTGCCAAATGCCATGGAGTCTGCAACACCTTCCGCCCTGGCTGTGGCCAACACAACTATGGACAAGCAGACTGCCCAGTCTTCGTGGTTTGGACTGTTTGGCAGAATGGTTCTGTTTATGATCAGAGTCATTCCAGGAATCCTCTATTATCTGATTACTTTCTCAACCATTACCATGCCGACTTTCCTCTTCACTCTCTTCTCTACCAGCTTGACTTTCACTATGAATGCAACTACTTTGTCAGTTAGTCTGATCTTTGGCGATGGTCCCAAGCTAATATACTGCTCTAGAATGTTGATTGCCATTGCGCTCGTGTCTACCTTGAGCTGGTTCGTACGATACAGGTTCTTGAACATGTATGCTCGGCTACCACCCGAACCCCAAAGAAAAGAACCCGAAATCGACTTGTATCCGGATACTCAAGAAGAAGGGACAAAGTCTGGCTTTTCCAATTACTTGGACGAGTTTCTTAGTGCTATAAAAGTCTTCGGATACCTTGAGCGACCAGTCTTTCACGAGCTCACAAGGACTATGCAAACAAGGAAATTGATTGCTGGAGAAACTTTGAATCTAGAAGAGGAGAAGGGCTTTTGTCTCGTCGTAGATGGCTTGGTAGAGATCTTCGTCAAGTCTGCTCGGGAAAGCAGAGGTTCGGATTCCGAACCAGGGTTTCACCCAGACGACTCATCCGATAGTGGAGAGGGCAACTATCGGCGAAGCACTCAACAGGGCTACCAATTATTGACAGAAGTCAAGAATGGCGCCCCAATGTCGTCCTTGTTTTCGATTCTATCCCTGTTCACAGAGGATGTTAAGCTCAGACATGACGAGGATGATGATATGGAGGGCAGCGGGTCATCCACATATGGCCGTCGACGATTCCCCTCAAGCGCTGGCTTTGCATACAACCACAGTCATCATGAAACTCCCCCTTCCCTGCCAACTAGCCCGATTTACGGCGCCCCGAGTGACAAAGGACAGTCGACCTCCCGCGACCGCTCTTCTACCCTTGCGAGTCCTACGGCTGGGGGTACACTTCCTCGGGTCCCTCCACTATCTCTTGATGATCCCGACAGACCGCCTTTAAAGCAGCGGCCAATGCCCAGAAGAACGCAGACCAACTCTGCGCACCCAGATATTGTTGCGAGAGCTACTGTGGATACCACAATCGCCATCATTCCTGCGAGTGCCTTTCGTCGCCTCACAAGGGTCTATCCTAAAGCTACTGCACATATCGTCCAGGTGATCTTGACTAGATTGCAAAGAGTGACTTTGGCGACGGGACACTCTTATCTTGGTTTGACGAGTGAGGTTTTGCGCACTGAAAAGCATATGAACAAGTATACAACATATGAGCTTCCCAATTTCCTGCGAGGAGACGCACTGGAACGATTAAAGGAGAAATTTATCCGTGAACGAGAACGTATTGGTGTGGAGGAAGGCAGCAAAGGTATTGCCTTGCATAATGCAGGTGCTGGCCGCAGGAGACGATCCAGCAACAGCCTTCGCAAGGAGGCCACTTTGCATGCCTTGTCTGGGAAGACATCAGCTTCCGTTTCTGCACGTGCAGAGCTAGCGCCGGGCAGTGACACAGGCGCCAGCCCAAGTCCAGGAGATCTTTTGACAAACATACAAATGTCTCGCAACGGAGGGCGTAGAGTCAGTAATTTTGGCCAGGGAACCTCGGTCGGACATTTGGTGGGCAATGGTCCTGAGGTCTGGCAGCATGACACACAAAGTCCACTTGCGCAAAGGTCGTTCAATCCATTCAACAGCCCCATCAATCCTCGAAGGACTCTCCATCGTCAAGAGTCCATAGATGAGGACAGCATGTTCCGTGGCTCTATCTTGGAATGTATATTCAAGGCAATCGGTTTGACAAACACCAAGAATGCTTTGAGAATGTCTGATTCGGTAGAGGCTTCACCAAGACTTGTGTCGTACGATCAGAGACGGCAGAAGGCTGTGTTCAGCAACAACGCGTTCGGTTTTATTGACCCTTACGAAGGATCCGCAGACGGAGATACTGAATCGATGACATCTGGAGGGATCAGTGCTGGTGGATTTCCAAGCACTCAGGGCCTTGCCCACGAACTCAAAGATGAAGTGGAAATAGTGTTCTTTCCAAAAGGGTCAGTACTTGTAGAGCAAGGCGAGCGGAATCCTGGGCTATACTATGTGATAGATGGATTCTTAGATGTCACCGTTCCTCTTGACGACAAATCCGAGTCTGTTGTCTTAGCTCATTCCCATCAAACCTCATCAAATGCCAGAGCTCCCAATGAGACGCTAGCTCCCCTTTCACGGACACGAACTGGATCTTCTCGCGCTTCTGGCTCGGCCATGGGCAATGGTGGTACCGATAGTAAGAAACGAAAGTCCGCTGGCCGAAAGAGCCTAGCCCTGATCAAACCTGGTGGCATTGCTGGATACATTGGCACCATTTCATCGTATCGGTCCTTTATTGACGTAGTGGCAAAAACAGATGTCTATGTTGGGTTCCTGCCGCGTTCTTCTCTGGAAAGGATAGTAGAGAAGTACCCCGTCGTACTTCTCACTATGGCAAAGCGATTGACGAGTCTTCTGCCGCGACTAATTCTTCATATTGACTTCGCGCTGGAATGGGTTCAGGTCAATGCTGGTCAAGTAATCTATCACCAAGGTGATGACAGCGATGCGATCTATATCGTACTCAACGGACGTTTACGCTTAGTCACAAACAATGAGGAAGCGGGAATGAAGGTTGTCGGCGAGTATGGTCAAGGAGAAAGTGTCGGAGAGCTGGAAGTCATGACAGAATCAGTGCGGCCTGCGACACTTCACGCTATCCGAGATACTGAACTTGCAAAATTCCCACGTANATTGTTCAACAGTCTTGCTCAAGAACATCCTGGGATTACCATCAAGATCTCCAAAATCATAGCATCCCGTATGCGGTCCCTGGTAGAAGATCCAGTCTTCGTCCAAGGGAAGGAAAAGACGACAGGCGCCACAAACAACAAAGTATCATCCACCATCAATCTACGAACGGTGGCAATCTTACCTGTCACTGCTGGTGTTCCTGTCATTGAATTCGCCAGTCGATTGACAAATGCTCTTACTCAAATAGGAGCGACCAACGGGGTTACCTCGCTTAACCATGCCGCCATCTTGAATCACCTTGGAAGACATGCGTTCAGTCGTATGGGAAAGCTAAAACTATCGCAATATCTTGCTGATCTCGAGGAGAAATATGGCTTAGTGCTGTATGTCGCTGGTGAGTTGCTTGCATCTTTCGTTCACTATTCTGTCATATGATGATCATCTTTTTAACCCCGAACCTTCGATGAAGACAAAACATACAACAACACAAACTTCTCTGACTGACACATCTCCACCCACTGTATCATGTTTCTTGGAAAGACTACCCACTGACCCATTAATACTCAGACACGAATGTCAACTCCCCGTGGACACAAACATGCATCAGCCAAGCTGACTGCATCCTCTTGGTCGGTCTAGCGGAAGGCTCGCCTGCAATTGGCGAGTATGAGCGTTTCCTTCTGGGGATGAAGACAACTGCTCGAAAAGAATTGGTACTACTACACGCAGACAGATTCTCGCCACAAGGCTTGACGAGAGCATGGCTACGCAATCGCGTGTGGATCAATGGCGGTCACCATCATGTTCAGATGGCGTTTCGTTCCAGCTCCGTGCCAGTACACCCCCAGGCGAGGAAATTTGGATCGGCTTTGAAGCAGCGCGTTCAGGTAATTCAAGCTGAGATCCAAAAGTACACGTCTCGGAGGGTACGGCAAACACCACTGTACTCCGCAGAAACTCCGTTCAAGGGAGATTTTCATCGCATTGCCAGGCGTCTTTGCGGCAAGTCCATTGGTCTTGTCCTTGGTGGCGGCGGAGCCCGAGGAATATCTCAAGTTGGCATTATTCGGGCCTTGGAAGAAGCTGGCATTCCGATTGATATAATTGGTGGTACATCCATCGGTGCATTCATTGGCGCTTTGTATGCGCGTGATGCCGATGTTGTTCCCATGTACGGCCGTGCAAAGAAGTTTGCGGGACGCATGGCGAGCATGTGGCGTTTCGCTTTGGATTTGACATACCCATCTGCATCGTACACCACTGGCCACGAGTTCAATCGTGGTATCTTCAAGACTTTTGGAAACACGCAGATCGAAGACTTTTGGTTGGAATATTACTGCAATACGACCAACATCAGCAAGAGCAGATCCGAGATCCACACCAGCGGATATGCCTGGCGGTATGTCAGGGCTTCTATGTCCCTTGCAGGGCTTCTTCCACCTCTATGTGACGAGGGGAGCATGCTTCTTGATGGAGGATACGTTGACAATTTGACGGTATCTCACATGAAGTCTTTGGGCGCCGATGTTATATTTGCAATCGACGTAGGAAGTCTCGACGATGATACGCCACAAACTTTCGGAGATTCATTGTCAGGATTCTGGGCCTTTGCAAATCGATGGAATCCTTTCTCTTCGTTCCCAAATCCTCCTACACTTGCCGAAATTCAAGCACGACTAGCATATGTTTCCAGTGTCGACGCTTTAGAGCGAGCAAAGACAACCCCTGGTTGTCATTATATGCGACCTCCTATTGACGATTATGGTACGCTAGATTTTGGAAAGTTTGATGAGATCTATCAGGTCGGGTATAAGTTCGGGCAAGAGTATCTCGCAAAGATGCGGGAGCAAGGTGTCCTTCCGTTGGTTGATGAGACAGAAGAAAAGAAGGCTCTTCGCCGGACTATGGCTCCTCGGAGAGCAAGTATTTAGACTTGTAAAACACGGCGTTTGGGGGTGGAGGCTTCACGAATGGTTGGCGCACGGAATACCCAAGATATAAACATAAGTAGATGAGACTGAATAAAATTAATTGCAACTGGCGTGCCTATGACATCTTTCCGAATGGCCAAAAATACGAATTTGACTGCTCCTACAGCCTGTAGAGTGCGTATTCTCGTTACAAGTAGCTAAGAAATCGACAGAAGTAGCATCACTTGACTCTGAACTTGCCATCAAGTTAAGATTTGTTGATTCTTTCAAGATTGAAATAAAACATTTAGTCTGTGGGCATGTCGGGGTTGGCCGCCATGTATGGCGGCTTCCGTCTTCCCGAACGGGCAAAGTAACATCACAACGGGAACACGCATTGGCCATAAAAAGACAAACACATCTCTTCACCTTTCACTTCTCGAATTGGAAACAGCAAAATTTCTAGAAAGCAGAATTGTCGTCCCTGATTGAACTTTCGTAGACTCAACGGATACCAAAATAAATCAGAATTCAACCTTATCATGGCGGTGTCTTCCCGCCAGAAGACTTTGTTCCTGGGAAGCTTCGTGCACAGCAAGAGCTTGGGAGAACTAGAGTTCCTGCATGATTCTGCCATTTGCGTTGACGAGAAAGGTGTGATTGTTGCTGTTGAGAAAGGCTGTGGCCAGGACAAGGTTGAGGAGATCGTCTTCCCCAAACTTGGATGGACTGCTGGGGAAGTCACTGTACGCACTTCTCAGCCAGGACAATTCTTCTTCCCAGGCTTCATTGGTCAGTTTGTTCCCATATCTGATTGAAACAATACTGACAAGCTTCAGATACTCACATCCACGCATCACAGTATCCAAATGCTGGAATCTTCGGCAAAAGCACTCTGCTCGACTGGCTCAACACCTACACGTTCCCTATGGAAAGCAGCTTATCGGACGCCGCAAAAGCCAAAAAAGTCTACAGCCGCGTGATCGAGCGTACCCTCTCCCATGGAACGACCACAGCATCCTACTACGCCACTATCTCAGTTCCATCCACCAACCTGCTCGCAGACCTTTGTCTTGAGAAAGGTCAGCGAGCTTTCATTGGCCGTTGCTGTATGGATTCTTTGGCGCCAGACTACTACCGCGATGTGTCTGCAGAGACATCTCTTGCTGACACCCGAGCAACCATTACCCATATTGCTGGTATCGATCCGACAAATACTCTTATCACGCCTATTCTCACCCCACGTTTTGCGCCAAGTTGCTCCAGAGATCTGATGAATGGCCTTGGCGCTTTACAGAAGGAAACGAACCTGCCAATCCAAACCCACATCTCAGAAAATAAGAACGAGATTGCCCTAGTCAAAGAGCTTTTCCCGGAATTCGACTCATACACAGAAGTGTACGACGGTCATGGCTTGCTCGGCCCAAAGACGATCTTGGCTCACGCTGTGCACCTTTCCGAGGCAGAGATTGATCTGATCAAAAAGAGGGAAGGGAAGATCAGTCATTGCCCGGTCAGCAATTCGTCGATCACATCAGGTACTGCAAGGGTTAGATGGATGCTGAACAAGGGTGTTGAGGTTGGACTGGGAACGGATATGAGTGGTGGTTACAGCCCTAGTATCTTGGAGGCTGTGAGACAGGCTGCTCTTGTGAGCAATCATGTTGCAATGGGGGGCGATGATTCGGCGAAGTTGAGTGTTGAAGAGGTCTTGTATCTTGCTACCAGAGGGGGAGCGAATGTCGTAGGATTGGGTGAGAAGATTGGCGGATTTGGGGTTGGCATGGAATGGGATGCTCAGCTTATTGGTATGGGTCAGGTTGGCAGTGACGAGAAGGGTGATACAGGCCCGGTTGATATCTTCGGATGGGAGAGCTGGGATGAGAGGATTGCGAAGTGGGTTTTCAATGGTGATGACAGGAATACTCTCGCAGTCTGGGTCAAAGGAAGATTGGTCCATGAGAGGATACTTCAATGACATGATGAAGACGGAAACAGGAAGGATGGCGCAAAGGCGTCGGTAGGCTTCCTATAGATAATTCTGTACCAAATTACAACTTTGTTATGCTAGAACGATCGTCAAGCGCTATAGCGTGCGACCCTACCCCCAGTGTCATATATACTCCGATTACCCTCCCTCCAGTCATTAAAATCACGAGACTTTCGAACGCTTCTTTCCTGTTTTCGGTAAGAGGTAATCCCCTCCCATCATAGCTTTGTAGACGCCATACAGGCCCATCAGCGGCCAGATACTCCAAAACAAAGTTGCCAACCGCGACTCTTCCCTCGCTCTCGTCTCCTTCTCGACATCGACCTTCACCTTATCATATACACTCGGCAAGTACGTAGCATGATACTTTTCCCTCAACGCGTCGTACTGCTCGCGATTGTATATCTCGTCGAATTCCTCCTCAGTATAATATGTGTGAGCGTATAACCACTTCTGGCCCCCAAGAGCGTCAACTTTCTTCTCAAAGGCTCGATTCCACTGTATGAAATCTTCTCGCTTCTGTGGACCAGGTCCCCAGACTCCGAAGTTGAGCATCATTTCTGGACGTTGATTCTTCGTTTTCAGAACTTGAAGACTGTGCGTTGATGCATTGCCACTTTGCTTGAGTGGACAAAGCCATATCGGATAATTTTTGAAGTTCTCGTCGAGATATGTCATAAATGTTCCTGCTTCCTTATAGGGTATCGCAACGTCTTGGATAGTATAGAAAGATGAGAGCCCGCTTTGGTGCAAGGCATGATACATCACCCGGGTGTGCATGAAGTAATCGAGAAGGAAGCGGGTTATGCGATTGAACGGTGTGATGAAATAGGTATATGCATACTTCGCAACCCAGAAACCGCCCCTGTCGTAGCGAAAGAGGTAGTCCACTATGGGAACTGCTTCTGTGACCGCATCTATACGATTCTTCATGAGGCGCTGGGCGTGGATATAGAACCATGGATCTGTTGAACGTGTAAACCGCTGGACTTTTGAACCGGTTGGTACATCATTGGTAAGACGTCCAACACAGATGACCCCCTTGTCTTTCGAGTACATGATTCCGTCCAGATAGTCACTTGAGGTGTCCTTGGTGGCCTTCTCAATCTCCTCTTGAGCTTCAGAAACACTCGAGACAGGGTGGTAGGTCAACGCCACGTAGGTTTTAGCTTCTATCAGCTGGACCTCTAGGAGCGTTGTCACACCCAGAGTCCCAAACGACGAAGCTGCACCGTAGAACAAATCCGAGTTCTCTGTACCAGATGCCCTGACGATCTTGCCATTGGCAAGAACTATCTCAATCCAATTGATAGTACGGTCGAAGAATCCGTATCGAAATGAGGAACTCTCCCCAGCCGTCCCAGCAAAGCCGCCTCCGACGGTAATTCCTGGAAATTCCATCACAACAGGAGGGAGCAAGCCATGCTGTAAAGTAGCCTCGACAAGAGAATCCATCGGGACATTGGGTTCCACCAAGGCAGTCATGCTCTTGGTATCGACTTTAAGAACATGGTTCAGTCCAGAAGTATCGACCATTCTGTCTCGCTGATACTGTGATTGACGGGTGCTGTTTGTCGAGCCATGGTATATCCGAAATGCTTCTTGTCGAGCATGAAACTTCCCAATCGCAGTGGCAATATGTGCTACTGCTCTGTCATGATTGTCCATTTGGGATATTGATAGCTCCTACGGAAGGATGCAGTATATATTTATGAGCGTTTAACTGGACTGTCAACCTCAATGCGTGTGAAAGTGACAAGGAAATCGGTACCTCTATCACCTCCGACTCTGATGCTCACGACGTCAACATCAAGTGAGACCAAGGAGCCAAGAGCCGAGTGTTCCGAGAACTATACAGACCAGATGAATTCCTTTCTGAACTGTCTTTGCACAAAAAAACTTAGTGAAAGAAGATGCAACAGAAAGTCTCGCGAAGGGCAACTGAAATGGGGGGCGAGAAGCAGAACTCATATCATCAGCACAACAAAGGAAGGAACGAATGAGATGTCATCGTCAGCTTGCACGTGACTAATCTTGGCTCCAAAAGTGCCGTAAATTCCATCAAGTTCTCAGGAGTTTTCCAGACTACCAACAACCAAGAAAATGTCTTCCCGAATCCCGCCTCTACTGGAGCCATATCTCGTTCTCCCACCAGAAGCTTCCTTGGTGCTTCTGACGAGCGTCTTGGGCGCCAGCTCGAATTGGCTTGTGCTGCGATTTCTGCATAGCGCGTTGATTGGTTCAGATACGTCTCCCGATGCAGCTTCTGATAATGAGCCCAAGGTTTTGTTGGTGAGTTTTATGAGAGATTTTGCATTTTGGAAGGAAAATGCTAGAAGACTGGTGAGTTAGGATATTTCATATTTCATGTCAACTATGTTGAGAGTAGATTTTGAGAGAATTTTGCTGAACAGTGAAATGTCAGGGTCTTGATCTCGACAAGCTTGCTCTCAAGAAGAGATTTGCTTTCGTGGACGGATTGAGTGGTCTATTTCTCCATCGCCAGCCCAGCGCCACAGTGAGAACCGGCTGGGAGAAAATTCTCGTCCAACCAGGTCTTGAGAATGTGGCCAAGGAGATCCAAGATAGCATTGAGGCATTGCAAAGTTCGCAAGTTCCAGGAAGATTACTGCTTGTGATCGATCAATTGGATTTCCTATTAGCTGCCAGAGGTGACGAGGTTGGCGCTGTGAAATTAGAGGAGATGTTGATGGGCCTCCGCGAGGTATGTTACTCTTATACGAGGGAAAATGATCGGACATTAATTTCATCTCAGAATGTACATGCAACTGTCATGACGCTCTCGGCTGACCAGCCGCTGGTATCAAGCCAACAAACAGTACTAGAGTCAAATCATGCATCTCTTCTGCTAAGTACGGCTCATCAAGCAGATTTCACCATGAGTCTGAGGTTGCTAGATACTGGAGCCGCGAAAGATGTTAGTGGGGTGTTGAGAATCACTGCATGGGACGGAATTGAACCGGACTCAGATACCCAGAGAAGGATAGAGGAGAGAGAGCTGCTATACTTCGTGGGTGGAGATGGCGGAGTGAATGTCTTCGAAAGAGGCCAATAATGCAGAGATCAGAAATAATCGACCAGTTCCGTTCAACTGCCTCACAGTGACACAAATTTCCCACATGATGATTTTGCCAGTGTGTTTTTGATTCGTTCAAGAACAATGAAGCGATGCATGAACCCCAAAGAAACCGGCCAGTTGATATCCTCACAGTTCACCATGCAGCTTAAACCCCATTGTTGCAAATTTTGCATTCGCTAGCATAACCGCAGCCCTGAAGACATCATAGGCAATCCATCCGCAACCCTTCCCAGTTCAACTCCGCAGATGATGATTGAATTTATTCGGCCTTGGCGGTTGGTCCTCTCGAGTCCTTTGGTACACCGGTTTGGAAGCCGTTCTTGAATCGTCTGGGAACGCCCTTCATGTGTCTCATGCGTCCGGTACCAGTGGTCTTCCTACGCTTGGCCTTCTCGCCCCAGTTGTCTGTCTCGATGTCAGTCGCTGGTTCCTACAGTCGCTCGACCTTCAAAGTCCTTATTGCTTCCCCCAGGATCAAGTATAACGTACATTGCCTAATCTTCGCAGCAGGGTATCCGCAGGATGAGCAGGTGTGCTTCTGGATGTGGAGGGATCGACGACCTGAGTTTCGATGTCAGTATAAGAGCGACTCGTATTTCCAGCTCCTCGTTTTCGTGGTTCGATCGGCTTAAGAGTTCGGGATTACTGACCGCAACGTCTGCACAGAGTGTGCGTCTTGTTCTATCCTGGAATCAGCTTCAGATCAACGTAAAAGGGACGTAGGGTCACAAACGTGGCGTTTACCAAACGAACTCGTACCCTTTGCTGTAGATATGTCAGTACATGTCTATAGGTCTTCGTATGAATCGAGGTAGAGGCTGGGGTGATCGTTGGGGCCACGAGGGAAGGGGGGAGCGTTTTGCGCGAGACGTACTCATTTTGGCGAGATTCTGTAGCAAAACGATCAGTACAATGGTCTAAGGTTTGCAGAGCGCATTGGCTCGAGAGAGATGCGTTATGACTTACCTGGTGTTGTTGTCGTGGTTGTCGTTGATCTCCGAAAAGTTCGAGATGCGCTTGATTTTGCGATTCCCTCTGTGTGCTGCGCTAGCGGCCCAAAATCATAAGCGATGATCACGTGCAAGCCGTGAGCGGCCCCACTTCTCAATGGCCGAAACATAAGAAGAGCACAAAGATAGGAAACGTAAATGAAAGTCTTCAAAATTTCTCACAACTTTGGACCTTGAACTCGGAATTGCTTAGTCTACATCCGGCATCCGGTCTTAGGATGAAACCCATCTCCCATAAAAATGCACAATTGCCTGATGTAGCGTCGGCGCTCCCTTGTCTCTTGAGAACCTCAACCTACTGCCCATGCCATGTATTTCCAAGTCACAATATTCGCATTGGACATTGAAGTAGCGAAATGGTATCGTTGACTTGCAACATCCTGCTAGATCGACAAAAGGCTGGAAATTATCGTTCCATAGCGGTCTAGTACAGTTCAGGCCACTGACCCGTTGAGTTAGCAGAATAATCATGTCCAATATCGAATGTCTGCAGGCTTTACAGACATTCGAAGTGACTTCACAGCAGAACACTTGATACGAGGGCAAGTGAAGTTCCTCCATAATGCATAGTCACAAAGAGACAGCTAGTCACAGTTTCCACCATAACGCCTTTCCCATGCCATTGGTATATCCGTTCCCCATCCCAAGTCAGTTCGTTCCAGCCTCTCGTTTCTTAGTTCTCAACACCCAGCATACCCTTCAATCCACCCTCGACACCTCTCCACCATCTCCCTCTCTCCTCCAGATCATCACCAACACCACCCAACGCCTCCTCCTTCCTCCTCTTCGCCTCTCTTGCCGAAGCAGTGCTACCGAGTCTCTTTACTTCTAACGGTTGCAACTCGGCATTCAACCTCTCCAACTCCTTCGTCTTTCTCGGAACCATAACCTGTAACTGTTCTAGCTGCCTGTCCAGCTCCGCGCGTTCTCTCTCCTTCTCTTCAACCGCCGCAAGCGTTTTCTCCAACGGCATATTCAATCTCGGGTTCGAACCTGGCTGTTGCGCCGCTCTCAGCTCCTCAATACTCGCCTCTAGGATTTCAATCTTTTGCGGTAATTCTTGAAGCTGTGATGTTTGCATCTGGATATTCTCGTGCTTTCGACATAGTTCCCGGCCTCGCTTTTCCAATTCCGCAACTAACTCTGCAACTTCGGTTTTCTGCGACTTCAGAGCAGCTTTGGAAACTGCTAGAGAGGCTTCCAATTCAACATTCTCTTGGTGTTCGACGACGAGTGGCGGATCGCCGACTATGGCGCGTATGAATTTCTCTTTGGTGACTTGCTCGAGGTAGGAGAAGCGGAGTTTTGAGAACAGTTCCTTGCATAATTAGCAATGTTTCATTCCGGAATGGATGCATTCGCATACCTTGTAGTGTGCTAGATCTGCTTCGAGACTTGCTGGCGTTGGACTGTCGAACACATCTGCAGACACGTCTGAAGTCCGCTCCCCGGCTTTCTGCTTGAGTTGTCCAGAAACAGGCTCGCTAAGTTTGATGATCGAAAGTTCGTGTCCACTTTGGTCTTCTAGTAGCGTCTCTAGAATATCTTCGTGCGATTGTGCCATGTTGTCTGAGGAAGGGCAAAGGTATCCTGGTACTGCGGCGGGGGTGCTGAAAGCTGCTGGAGGGTTAGAATTGAGTGGAAGGCGCGTGGACTCGTGTCAATTAAACGTGGATACGGAAGAAATCTCTCGAAATATTTCAGGACACGACGTCTCGGTATTGGCAATGGTACGCTGAGTGCGGCGCTTTGTCAATGGGAGAAGCAAGTCGCGATGGGGTTTGTTTACTTTCGGGCCGCAGCCTTGTCTTACCACGGCCGGATTGCTCTCACCGCTCGGCAGAATGGCATACGCCAAAAACCACATCAGTGCCTGTGCCTGGCTCCTTCCAAGCAACTTCCACACGCTGTGGGAGCCAACTTCGCTTTGCTGCAAAATGGCGACCGACGATTTGACAGATGACTATGTCGCCAGTCTTCTTGCTAAAGATGCCAAAGAGAGCTCCATCAAATACTCCTCCGTTGGCTTAGAAGCTTTCGGTCGCTCTAAGTACATACCCCTCTTCGACCATCCATTTCCAGCTCACTCTTAGCAACGCAGACTAACAAAATACAGACCACCAGCAAACAAACCAAAGCCGAATACACGTTTCTTGAGGAATATTATTAAAGATACCGATAGCCATAATGCTGCGCTTCTTGCGAAAGAAGCTGCAGAATCTCGCGCAAGATTACAGACCTTAGCAACCAGTACACCACAAAGGGCAGAGAGGGTCCAGGGAGGGGGCGATATCAGGAGAAGGCAGCTCGGCGATATCGCAGCTATTCTTGGTGGGCGGCCGGCAAAGAGAAGGAGGGTCGAGAAGACAGAGAAGGACGGGAGGAGGCCGAATACTTCAACTGATGACGAGGAACCTCAAGAGAAGCCTATAGTGAAGCGCGCCAGGGAGGGAAGGAGGGAAACTAGGCAAGAAGAGAGCGGTTCGAAAAGTCACAGGAGTCATCGTCGGAGAGACAGAAGTGCTTCTGAAGAGAGGCGACAAGATAGAGAGCGAAGAAGGGAAAGATCAAGATCCAGATCACCAAGAGAGCATCGAAGTAAAGAAAAAGAGTCACGACACCGACACAGATCGCCGAGGAGGAATCGCTCGAGGACGCCAGAACGAGACAGGTCTAGAGAGAAATCCCATCGATCACATCGTCACCACCGTTCTCCTTCAAGAGAGCGTAAGCCGTCCAAACCAGATTCCAAGAAGCCAGAAAGCAAAGCAGACTATGATTCCGACCCTTTAGATGAAATCATCGGACCACGGCTACCTCCTGTCCCAGAAGTCAAGAGGAAAGGACGAGGAGCCATTTCTAACGGTGCTGGTATCGATTCTCGCTTCTCGGCTAATTACGACCCAACGGCCGATGTACAGCTTGATTTCGATGAGGAGAATGATTGGGATCAAGCCCTGGAAGCACTGAAGGACAGACAGAAATGGAAGCAGCAGGGCGCAGACAGGTTGAGAGCCGCCGGTTTCACGGAAGAGGAGGTTAGCAAGTGGGAGAAGGGTGGTGAAAAGAGAGAGGAGGATGTTAGGTGGTCGAAAAGGGGGGAAGGAAGAGAGTGGGATAGAGGCAAGGTTGTTGATAATGATGGGGCTGTTACCATCGAGCCCAAGTTTGGAAGGCTGACAGATGATTGAGACAAGATCTCGCATCAATAGTCTCTATGGACGGCGGTATTTGTCTCTTGGCATCTGAAAAGCTGCGAATTTCAATATCATACTTGGGTACGAACATGATATCCACACTATCCAAGACTTTCACACGCAAGCAAATGTCCACAACTGTTTCTATTGGTCGGTTTCGAGCTCGGTAGTGACTCTATCGGAAGCTTCATGCAAGTCGCTGCAGCCTAGCCAATGGGCCACTAGAGACGCGTCTTATTTGCTCTTCGAATGTTGCAGCCTCGTAGGGCTGACTTGCATGTCCAGGTAGTTAATTCTACTATTTCTCAAATAGCTCTTTGCTCTTTTATTCTCATTCTTCTCATTCTTCGTCACACATACATTAAAGCATCTCAACCTTCTACATGAAATCGGCAATGACTTCCTCACCAACCCCAGCCTCACAAGCACCTCCTTCACTTCCTTCACCCCCGTCAAACAACGCCGTGTCATCTCCCCAGCTCACCGCGTCTGAACGAGAAGCTCTTTTCGTACGTCACATCCTTCATCTCAAAAATTTCTACGACCTGAATATCTCAATTTATCTTCAGTTCTTGATCCCCCATCACAAACCATTCAGACCCTCCAAGATCATATACACTAATCTCATCACCAGCACTGGTCCCTCCACGGCCAAGGTCACGACTCCTCCCTCCAATCCCTCAAACCCCGCACCGCACCTCCCAAACGCCAAAAACCCATCTCCAAACCCGTCTCAGCAGCATGGAACGTCCCTCTCTCCCCAGCGCAGATGGTGAATCTGAAACGGGGTTTTCAGCCCCAGGAGATGGAAGACAAGTGGTTCATCTACTCTCGGGATGGAAATGGTGAGGAGGATGGTGGTGATGCTGGAACCGGGAAAGGAGATGAAGAATCAGACTCAGACTCGGAGTCGGAGTCAGAAACTGAGGTGGGAATGGATGACAATATCAATCCCCAGAAAGAGGTTCAGAAAGCAAGCGAGAAGACTACTCCAGAGATCATGCGTCTCTTCATGGTTCGCAGCTGGACTGGCAATCTCGTCTACATTCTCCGAATCTTAGTCCTGAGAGAGCAGAGTCGCTCTGGCGGTAAGAAAGGAGAAGGGGAGATGGAGGGGAGGATTTTGGGTGTTACGTGGGAGACTGATGTGAAGCATGTTAGAGGTCAGGATGAGAACGTCGCAAAGGAGACGGCGAGGGAAGTGTGTAGGTGGATCTTGGGGGTGCAGTTGTTGCCTGATGTGCCGGCGCCGAGGAGGGGCAAGGTTATGGGCAGTCAAGGCCAGAAGGAGATCGAGAGTTCATAGCTAGTGGTATTTATGGGGATTTTTCCACTGATTCACATGCAGACGATGCAATGGAGTTGCGGATCTCTTTCTAAAGTCTTGATTTTACTCGTTTCTATGCTGAGATGCTGGATCAGCTGGTATCTAATGCCCGTCCATGCGTGTATGTACAGTCGTAACCACACCGCACAAGACGGTACTCAATGCAAATGTAAATGCAATGCCCATAAACCAACGCCATGCCGCTAAATTCAAAACTGTACAGAGACTCTTTGTAACGGCACTTCCTTGCCATGCCGACTGGGTCCAATATCCAACCCCACCCCCGATCCAATTACAAGTTGATCAGATCAATCTCTGAGAAATCTGGAGGATTCCTTCCATACACCACTCGAGACTTCCCGTCCAAGGCAGCTCCAACATTACTAATCCAAATATTATTGCCAGCAAACTCTCTCGTTCGCTTCACCTCATCATCACTAACCCCAATATCATCTCTAGGGATCCAGACCGTAGGTCTTCTAGCCCGAAGAGCATAATGCTGGAATGCATGTCTGACAAGCACATCTCTTTCATCAGGCGTCAGATCTTCGATTTCGTCATTGTAGCCCCCGTACAAAGCATCTGCAATCTTCATCTGTGCCTCGATATCACGATGACGCTTGCGGCGATGGGGATGAGGCGAGACGTGTTCTTGAACTCCGTCATTACCAGTGCTGTTGCCCATGGTCTTTGCTCTAATTTGACGGCCTGATTTGGCAGCCCAAGTTCCTGCGCCGTGTGCGATGTTTACTGGATTGAACTTGGCGAACTTGCCTCCAGAGTTGATTTTCGACATCTCGATAGCTCCATCCTGTTGGGGGATTGCAGCAGTTTCGTCATCCTCCTCGGTTTCGTCAAGTCCAAGGCGTCGTGCTTGGGCTCTCTCGAAGGCTTCATCTCGGAGAACAGCTTCATCCTCGAACGTGATCGGAAGGTAGTTAAGCAGAGGTCCGAACGACATGTTGAGTAGAAATTGATATAGGACCGTGAAGACAAGGGCAATGATCATGATGATCGCCTGCGGGATACAGCTTGCATTATCGTTTTCATCTCTGACCAAGAGGAACAGACCAAACATGCAGAGCTGCATGACATAAAGGCCGGTAAAGGTCTGGTTGATAGCCCGGGGATAAAGCAAGCCACCAGTATCGAGTTGGAATCGGGTGACGTAAAGCATGTTGTAGCGATGTGCAATCCAGAGCAGCGTGAATGTGATAATGGCGAAAATTATAATGATCGGAGACACAACGCTGTAGATCAGGGCAATACATGCGAAGTTCGTATAAACTGGGAAGAATTTGCCCCAAGTAACGGTCGGGAGAGTTGTGTTGCGCTTCCACTTCTGTCTGGCCGTATTATCGAAGAGCTTTGGAAGCAGATACCACATAATAAGTGTAGCAATTTGAAGCAGCGTTCCAGAACTGGTGGACAGTGCTTGCAGAATCATGTAGGAGAAGAAGTAGTTTGCGGCCTTCGGAAGCTGGGTTGCGAGTGTGTTTGGGATGGAGGTGATGTCCTTTACATTGGTAAGTGCTGCAAGAGCACCTCCGGAAATAGAGACAACGAGGAAGACTTGTACAAACAAGAAGGTGAAATAGTAGTTTTGCACACTTCGCTGCTTCTCGGAACCGGTCTGGGCACCTTGGACGGAGGCTAGATACTGAAGTATCATGGGAACCAGAGCGAGCAAGATACCCAAGACCAAAGCTGGCAAAACACCTGCAACCGCTTGAAGGACTTTGTGGGGAATCCTGTTGAGCCAGTTGAGCCATTCGTACTCGTTTGCTAGTCCTTCAATTTGAGCCAAGGATGCTGTCCAAGCGACTGGGAATGTCCATAGTACCACCATGCCACCGACAATACCAAATACTACTGCAGTTCTGAACCAAGCCTCCCACCATTTGATGGACATGTTATCCCAGATGACATCCTTGGGAGAGATTTCAACTGTTCGGGGAGCCATCTGCTTTGGAACATGATGAGTGACAGATTGGCAGGCCATGTGCGCAGCGACTTGGTGATTGAATTGGATGAAGGCGGAATTCATCAATGGAAAGCGTTCTGGGTTCTTTTGATCTAGCTCAATCTCTAGATTTAGACGAGCCAATTCTCCTCTACACCAGTAGATTGTATCGACTTTGTTACCAGTGAAGGGAATCCAGGTCAGCCAGCCAGGAAACCAACTGGCTTTGGGATTCTTGTGAGTTGGCCGGTCCTTTTCTTTCAGGTATCGCTCCCACACAGCACCGTGAGCATCTTCCATATACTCCTCATTGTATGCAACAGGATATTCGGGCTTCTCTTTTTCCTCGCCGCCGAAAAATGGAATAGCGGATTTGACCTTCTGGAAGAAACCCCTTTTCTCATTTGCGTCGACTCTAGGCTTCGACATTGATCCGCGACCACCGTCATCCTGTGTGAGCGGAAATTCATCACCTTGCTCATATCCTGTTGGTAAAGGCGATGCAAATCCTCCTGATGGGGCTTTCCAGAATTTGAGAAATTCCCAACCCCTCCCATCGCCATCGGCTGCACCGTCGTACCCTTGGTGGTATGTTGCTGCCCGGGTCTTGTTCCCTGGCAACCTCATATCACCTCCATGCAGTCCAGGAGCTTTGGAAGATGTTGGCGAAACCTCATCAGCTTGTTGTTGTCTCCGCTTTTCCGCATCTGCGTCAGTGCCAGCTCCAAAAGGTCCACCAGCGGCAGCAGCTTGACGACTAGCAAGATCTCCTCGGTATCGGCCGTATTGATCATAAGCGTCATCTTCAGCTATTGAACCTGCGTCCATAGTTATGAAACCATTTGTCGTTTCGACGGTGTTGTTGAGATCTCTTCCAACGTTGCGAGCTCCACCAACAACGGTATCTCCCACTGTGTTGAAGCCTTTTCCGAGACCTTGACCAACGGCTTCGAATCCTTGCCCGACGGCAGCAAGTCCTCCGCCGATCACAGGGACTTTGAAGGTTTTCTTGCGGTCTGTGCCATGTGTACCATTCTCGGTGCCCTGCTCTCTCGCTCTCTGCTCTTCCTCGTCTATCGCGTCATCAACAGTATGAGGTACCTGATGTGGATCTCCCGTGCTCACACCTCCAGATTGAGCTAATGCTTCGGCCCTGGCGTTTTCGTCCTTGAGCTGCTGCTCCTTGTCCATCTTGGTCTTTTTCTGTCGGGACTGCTTCGAATTGTACTTCTCGTCTTTCTCAAGCTGCTTCTTCTGCGCTTTCTTTGCCAGCCTAACCAGCTCCGTCTCGGCACCCTCCAGTTTGAGGAATACGTCATCTCGCTCCTTGATCTTTTCAAGCAATTCGTCGAAGTTGCGGTTGATCCAGATATTTCTGATCCCACCTGGGAAAACATCATATAATCCACTAAGTGCTTCAGTGGTCAGCCATTTCGATGGTATGGCGCTGACCAAGACGGTGGTTGCTGAAGCCTTCAATCGATGCTCGGCCGATGTCAAGTAGTCTTGTCGGACTTTGATGTACACCCTCAGCTCCGTAAAGAAAACACCACAGACCCAGATAATAACAAGAAGCGCCAGAATTAGATGCGCCCAGTAACGGTGGGTATGTGTTGGTCGAACATTTCCCCATGCGAGTACATCCAATCCCTTCACATCTGGTCCTTCTTCGCTTGTACCTCTTGTCTCGTTCGCATAGTTTGGCCCACGTCCTCCATGATAATTTAGGGGAACCAGAATCGGCAGGATCACCAGGGCGAGAGGTATGAATATGACGAGGAGCGTCTGCAGATATCGCAGAAAGAAGTAGGCGTCAAGACCACACTTATTGATTACTTCTCGGTCTGTAAATCGGAAAATGGCAACGAGCCAGCCCCAGGGACTTCGTGGAGGGGGATCTGTTCGTTCTCGTTCGGGAACTAGATAGGTTTTTGGTTTACTGTTGAATATTAACATATGGCTCGATATTGAGGAACGTTTCAGAAGCTCACAATATGCGGGCCAGCTTGTTCTTTAGCAGGATGAATGCCAGCATCTGGATGCCAAAAATAACCAGCGAAGTAGCCAACGCAGTGATGAAAGCTACCAGGCTGATACCTTGTTGACTTTGACCTTCCCCGAAGGTACTTGTCGTCGTCGAGGCAGGTGCGCTGGAAGTCGTTGTAGACATGTTGCGGTCTGCAAATGGCGACTATCGAGACATGAATTTGTTGAAGAGGTCCGCGGTCGAGGAGAGAGTTTTAGATACTTGTACTTGTAGAAGGTAATTCACAAGTGGAAACGGAGTTGAAATGAGACTGGCAAAATCCTCAGTCACAGCTATTATTGACGAAGGAGGAGATGGTGATTGCGGGCAGGTAATAGCAGGTTTTTGATATGTTCATGGGCCAGGGCAAAGAGAAGGCAGGGCTGTGTCCCGTGTCGTTTTGTTCTCCCTTTCGCGATGCCCAGCAGTCCAGCCGGCTTGGTTATTGGCCAACCACGCAAGATGGCAAAGACAATGATGCCAGTGGCCGTTTCTTCGGCACGGGCAAGGATATGACGGGGATACGACAGGGATACGACAGGGATACGACACGGATCCAGCAGGGATGGTAATCTGGGAAAGGACTCTAGCAGCGCTAGTGGCCGCGCCTATGACGATGGGATGCATGTTCCTCGGCATTGATTGGCTCTGCAATTCAGGACAATTCTCGCGTGTTTCACGGGGTGGCTGTCGGTTAAAGATACGACGAGACAACTAAACGCCTCGCGGGAACCGAAAGAGGCGTCTGTCAAAGACAACTGGTCGCGTCGCCTCTTGATACATTTCTATTGATAGAAGTCTTTCTGCGATGAAACAGCTCTGCGCTTAAGATTATGCTATTTTAGATGGTCTTGCCGCTCATGAAAGAGAGGAGACAAGTGGCCATGTAAGCATGAGTGATAGCTAATCGAACCTGAGATGTGGTATATTGTGTCCCTTGTCGCAAACAAAGATGACTGCCCGACAACAAAGCTTGACTTGCATACTAGGTACAGTCTTTACTTCATATCTTAGATATACAGGAGGTCTTTGTACTCTCCCAATGTGACTCGAACACAGCAAATCGTCTCTCAGTCCCTCCTTGGTCATGTTTGTCGATACGTATCTTACTCAGGTCGGATTGCGGTTGATCGACTCATGCTTTGGGAAATACCCAAGCACTACTACCCTACATATTGCTTGATACTCCATTTGCAGTGACTCAAATATGGTACTCCCGGCCTTAGAGAGCAAGCAGTCTTTACATGTAGGCCTTTTACGGTAATATAAACAAGGATCACAGCGAGTTCCCAAGGCGCCATAGTTGTTTGATTTATCATTTACGCATTGGCAAGGCCGTACTCTTCTTTCAGCCACGAGAATGCTAGATCGGAATTCCAACAATAACAGTCCTCTACTTCAAAACTCCACCGTTATCGCCTAATTTGTTTCTTCCGCAAAGTTTAGTCCACTACAACTTTTGAAGTGATTGTGTCTAACGTTTCTTTATTCCCTATCCTCTGTGCTGTGTATCATACAATCTAACTGGTGCGCCCCGTAGTGATGATCTTCGGCAAAGTATATCTTCTGCAGCATTTGCTGAGCGGAAGCTTGCGTATGGCGAAAAATATCAGGCTCAGGACTCAGTAGTCTGGCAAACACCAGTAATTCTTCTAGAATATCGACAATATCTGGATCTTGATGATCTTCAAATAAATTTGTCCATTCCTGAGACACTTGAAAGCAGTAGACTCGAAGCCGACCATCTAACAACATTCGAAAAGCGGGCAGGCAGCTTACTACGGCCATTGTTGCAGAAGCGTAAGAACTAAGCAGCGGATATCGGTCGAGCCTTCAAAGATCTACTCCGAGACCCAGAGTTTGAAAGTATGGCAGTAGTGCTCCAGCAATTTTCGAGAAGCTTTGTTTTCATTTCCAGACATTTAGGCGAGATGGAAAGATGCCCAGTGTCTGTGGAACTTTACAGAACTCCGATCAAGTCAATAGAGTCTCGAAGAAAGTGCTGAGAAAGAGATGTTCGGTTTCAATGCTCACAAGTCTTGCTTTCGCAGTGAACCGCAAGGGCCTTCACAAGAGCCAAGGATCTTTCGCTATGTTGGCATTTCCCCCAGCATTCGTGATGCACTGAGCCACTCCGTCCTTGTACATATCCAGATTTCTTGTTGACAACTTGGAATCAGTTTCCCCACTGCTTTGGTATCTCAATTCGATAATCTGAAAACTGAGCATCATTTTTGTTCAAGTATCAGATCTCTCCTCAAAACCTACCCCTGAGCCTCTCTCCAAGCTCAGTCGCCAAGGCACGGCCCGTCGCGACTCGCGAAACCCCAGATCTCCTACTTATCAATACCACTCAGCCTCCAACCTTCAATCATCCCCTATCACCCCCAAACCTTTCATGCCCTCCCTCCTCGATCTCCCCCGCGAAATCCGCGATGAGATCTACACCTACTGCCTCGTCTCCCCCAGCGGATTCATCGCACCCTACCTCCTCCCGCGATCCAGCACCAACTCCACCTCCCTGAAGTCGCCGTGTCGCCGCCGCGCTCTCAAAACCGCAAGCACAAAATCCAAACACAAGAAACAAAAACAAAACCTCCACCTCATCACCTCCCCACTCACCCTCACCCCCCACGACCCCATCTTCCACTCCCTGAACCTATTCCTCCACACTCTCAAACACGAGTATCTAAGCCTCTCACTGCGCTCAACATGTCGCCAGGTATACAACGAGACGAATGGCTTGTTCTGGGGTAGGAACACGTTTTATTTTGAGGGGTTGGGGGAGGTGGGGAGGAGTTTGGGGGTCGCGAGGACGTTGAAGGTTATGGGGCAGACGGCGAGTCGACTTATTGAACGGGTTACGATTCGTATGTCGATTCTGGGACCGGAATATGGGGCGTTGAGGAAGGTGTTGAATACGCTGTCTAGTCGGGCTCGGCTGGGCAATTTCAAGAGATTGGAGTTGGTTTGGGATGAGAAGGAGTTTTGGAGTTTGATGGACGCACTATATGGGGGCGATGTACCACTTTTTGATGCTATGATTGAGGATTTGGTGGGTGGGCTTGCCGGAGAGAGGTTTGAGCGGGTGGTTAGAGTGCCGATAAGTCCGCCTGGAGATGATGACGATGAAGAAGAAGATAGGTTGGTGCATGAAGAGGTGGTGAAATGCCTACATTATGCAATTGGGGGCACAATGATATGCGGAGACGTGGTTAAGTGGAACGACCGTGTCATGGTTGGGATCTGAATATCTGGGTTCAAGTTACGAAACGCATCAGGAAATGGCGTTGTGAAAGGTCAATCTGCATATCTCGGAGTACTGTAACCGACAGACTTCAAAATTGGTTTGAGCCTGGGCCAAAATGTAGTGTGCCAAGCACTCGATTCACAGTAAGTTCCTAGTGCCACTCAACGGCTTGTGACTTCTGGTGCTCCTGTTGAAATAAACGACTTTCCTCAATATATGTTTCAGCCTTCCAACAATGGTCTTTTAAGTAGGCACGTCGAGTTCGAAGACACATGCGCAAACGTTGACAATTCAGGGTTGCGTCAATGGATAGCATTCTGTGATAACACTTAACAAGCAGTCTGGTATAATGAACTCCTCCTAGAGATGCACCTTAAAGCCATCTAACCCACAAAACTCCCGCAATGCGAAGCTGTCCATGCCATTGAAAACCCATAAAGTACCAAGCCATCTCAGTAAAAACGCAATTCTAAAACTTCTCCATCAAGTTCTTCCTGACAGTCCACATCCTAGCTCTCTTCCCGAAGATGTACATGGGAACCGTGAAGGCCATGAGAATCAGTTGAATGACACCAAGCCAAATGAACACGGACTTGGAGCCAGAGTGCTCGAGCCAGTCAGGGAAGAACAAACTGAACACCAGACCGTGAAAGATATTCTTGCTGAAGTTGAGGGTAACAAGAGCCTCGCCAGCATACTGACGATAGCTGTCGACGCAGAAAGTAATGGCCGTTGTTGAACCCAAAGAGCATCCGAAGGAGATGACACCAAAGAAGATCGTAGGAACGATCCAAGAGTCGTGAACTTCTGCAGACCATCCGAAGCCCATTAATCCGATCACAGTTGTAATCGCAACTGGAATAGCCATCACCAGACGGAACTCTGGCTCGTAAAGTCCACCATTGCGTTTCGCCATGGCACGTACAATAACATCACTAACTTTACCAGCAACAGCGGTCCCCAGGACGCCACCAATGAACGGTGAAAGGTAGATCAAACCGGTTGAAAGCGCAGAAAAATTGTAGGTATCACGGCTGCGGTAGATGACTGCAACAGATTCTGACAGGACAATCAACCAACCGACGGCGCAGGAGTACACAACGGCAGACCAGAGAACAGCTGGGTAAGCGAACAAGATAAAAGGCCGCACAGCTACACGGAACCAGTTGTCTTGGTGTAGTCTGCCATTGAAGGGCTTGAGCTGCTGGACGAATGTCAATGCTGGCTTGTCGCGAAGAATTGTCGTATATCTTTGGATTTTTGGATGTTGTGGTACAAAAGGGTCATCGAGTAACAAACCAGATCTGTTGGCGGATGCTCCCCCGTCAACGTTGATGTTGGTGGCAGCAGTACCAGTTCTGGTAGGACTTCCGCCTGTTACATTATCCAAAGTATTGCTCTCGACATCCCGATACCATGGCGAGTCGAAGTTGTGCAACACAGGAGTTGGGGGAACACCACCGGCCGGTTCGACACTGTATTTGAAATCATGTACAGCACCCTGTGGTAATGGAGATGACTTTTCTTCAGCTGGGCCAGAAGCTTTGATATTTGTCGTATCTTGATCGGGCTCATTTGACACAAATCCTACGTGGAGGTGACGTGAAGTACTTGTACGATGTATGATCGATGGTCTTGTAGAAGCTTGAGGATTGGTGAGTGGATCTGCTTTCTCGTAATTCGGATCGTCAATGACTCCATCTCCCTGCTTCTCCAGCTGAGTAGCGGTTGCAGGGGCTCGTGTGTGTTTCGGCGATCTCATGCCGGAGAACAGCGAAAACCTCGAGGTTGCATTGGAAGGCTTTCGACTTCGACTCTTTGGAACTGGAGATCGATCCCAAAAGGTTTCTGGAACGAAGAAGAAAAGTAGCACGCCGCAAAATCCGACAACCATAGCCACAATCCTGTCTGCGTTAGCAAAGTAGCTTTCAAAAGGCAGTAAGTGGTTCAAGCCAATCACATACCAGAATACCCATCTCCATTCTAATCTCTCAATAATGGCAGCACTAACCAGTGGCACCAAATTCTTACCACCTAGAAGCAGAAGTGTGTAGATTCCCAGTCGATAAGCTCGCTCATGCAGGAAGAAGATCTCGGCAATAGTTGCAGAAGGTAAGCATTCGACTGGACTGACAGAAACTCCTTGGAAGATCCGTGCAACAAGCAATGAATTGTAGCTTGGTGAAGCAGCACACCAGATGGAGGTGCCAATGAATATCACCGCACTGGCAAGGTATACAGGCCGTTTACCATAGAGAATGGCAGTAGGAGAAGCAAAAACAGAGCCTACTCCCATCCCCATCATGTAAAGTCCAGTGGTAAGAGCAATTTTGGGCACCGTGACATCGTATGTATCGGCAACATTCGTGAAGCCTGCTGCCAGAATTGGAGTCATTCCACCCCCCACCATGCAGTATATGCCGAGTGATAGAAGTGCTGCATCTCTTCTCCATGTGGGCCAATTCAGTGGATCGTTTCCTGACTCTTCTGGTTGCGGAGTAAGAATGATCTTTCCATCTTGGGTTGTCTTTTTGCCAGACGCAGACTTGGAGTGCTGAGACTGGCGTCTACTCTGATTTTGTGGTTGTGCAGGGAGAGAGGAGGCTGACATCCTAGCAGGTGCATTTCGAAGACCAAGGGGCTGATTATGGTCGCCTGTAAGTAGGAGGACAGAACCTTGGGTTGTACTGTTAGCTGCTGTACTCTTCACGGCATTTCTGGCTTACCTGGGACTTCATGAGTCGCATGATCGTTCAAGACTCCCATACTCCATTTTGTCGGCCGGCCTTTATCCTCCTCCTCTTCCTCGACTTCCGGCTCTACATCAGATGCAGAGTTACGGCCAAAAAAGGACCGCGCTCGCTCTGAGGTTGGCGTTCCGATGGGTGGTGGTCTTACTTCGGTCTGCTCATTTTCGGGCATACTGAGATGGCTCGTATCTCACACAGCCAACGATAGTCGTTATCGAGATGGAATACTGGTAGCAAAGCAGGGCGATACAGTGAGAGTATAGATTCCTAGGATCAAAGGGGATAAAGATGTAGGTCTAACACAGGGTTGAAGAGAAGTGATTAGAAATAGGCGCATAGACATAGATATGTATTCAGCGGAGCGAGTAAACGTCTAACAGTAATATAGATGAGGCAGATGGAATGGCAGGAGACATCCCATTGCTTCAGACTGATCTAGACTGCTCTGTTGTCCAGAAGGGAGGTTTACTGGAAATGAAAGCACACCTCAACAGTTGTTCTTGCTTGTCTGGGCGGCGGTGTAGTGGCGCAACGACAAGGCCCACCAGAGAGTCTTGGGAGGAAGGTCAGACCTGGGGATCGGGACGGACACGGATTGAGAGAGTTTGCTGAATGAAAGAGGACTTGAAAATAGAAACAAATTTGAGAATGAGATCAAAGAGAAAGGAACTGAGAATACTGCTACTTATCGTGTGCTCCCGTAATCTCCGCCCAGCTCGGAATGTCTGGAGGATGAATTGTCAGATGCAAAATGCAGCCGTACGCAAGTGAGACTCCATAGCGAAGGGAAGGGTCCTGCAGCGCGATGACGCAACTTTGAGATAGTGATATGCGCTTTGACGGGGGTTGGAGCTTCAAGAGATAAACATTCTCGTCTTTCATTCGAGAACATCAACAACAATCAACACCACAATGATCACAAGACCTACAACACGACTCTTGCGAGTCTCAGTCGCCCCGTTCTTCTCGAGTAGATGCGCATATACGATCCCTACCCGACCCTTCTCCACCTCAAGAAACAAGCAGGCCAAGAACCGCATCTTCACCGCGTGAGCGCCGCCCTTCCCCAGCTGACCTGTGGAACCCACAGCACTTCCCCGGAATTCATGCATGCTAATACCAATCAACCGCAGTGTGCGCCGTCCAGATGAATTCTACTCATACCTATCGCTATCGACATCCTCTCGTACACCCCTCCTGACCTTCTGGACAGCCTCTTACTGCAACACTTGTAAAGCGGTCTCCCCTATCTTGCAGGACCTCATCAATGCCGGGGTAGGCGAGGAAGAGGGCGGTGTCTCTTTCTGCGAGATTGAGTATGACTCGATGGACATAATGGATTCTGGATTGGGCTCGACTTATATGATTACGAGCATGCCCACGCTCTTGAGTTTCGATCGAGGAGAGGCCCAAGTTGGCACGAAGATCACGAATCCGAAGGAGATGAAGGATATAGAAGGGCTAAAGGAGTGGATCAGAAGGGAAGCAAGGAGAGGAGGAACTGGTGGGGATGGAGGGGGCCCTGGATTATTTGGAGGATTGTTTGGATTTGGAGAGAAGAAATAAAACGACTGGTGGGTTCCTCATTCATGGCCATTTCATTGTTTCTTCCGAACTTGGACGTTGGACTTCCAGTCAATATATACTGGATCATGGAGTGTAGAAGACCTCCTCAAGACCCTTCCACCATGGTGGCACACCATCATAGCTGTTCTTTGCGCCGGGAACGAACGATTCTTGAAAGCTATCGGTCATCTTCCACCACTCTTGGACTTTGGGGTTCTCTTTCATACGCTCCACTGAAAGGCAGTCAGTACTTTGTCCGGGAAACATCGAAGTGGGAATATGCAACTGCGCCAGGGAATGATACAGAGCGACAAGTCGGAGAACAGCTTAACATTTGAGGAAAAGGGTTCCTTACTATCTCCAGCCCAGTTGTATCCAACATATTTGAATGAAGCAAAGAGGATATGAGTTTCCGGATCATGGAAGATTGAGTCTGGTAAGGCAGTGAACATTAGCATGCGGCATTCACAAACCCATTTTCCTCAAAATAAACCAATTCCTCACGGAACAGAAACCAAAATAGAAATCTGTTCAGAAACTCACAGTCCTCAATATTCGAATCCTTAATCTGCTTCAGAACCTCCGGCCAGACCTTCGCATGACACTCCTTGTACTTCTCCACAAACTCCGGCTTCAGCTTAACAATCTGCGCGACTCTACGGCCCTGATTCTTCAGCCTGTATGTTGGTTTCGAGGCCGCCGGAGTCGTAGGACTAGTCGGAGAAGTCGGGTTCGATGAGGATGTTCCGGCCCACATTGTTGCTGTCTCGTGTCTGTCTCCCTTCCAGAAAATATAGCTTCTAAATTCCCACTTTCACTTCCTCTTCAATGATTCAGATGTGTAGATTACTGTGCGGAAAAATTGGGTTCGTGAACAAGTATTTGAGATATTGCGGATCGATCCGTTGCAGCTTCACAGCAGATTGTAGATTGGCCGGTCCGCGGGGATGGATGGAGACCGTGAAGTCGAGGAGCGAGGTGGTGAGGGGTTGGTTAACGTTGACCTTCGGCGAATTCTACCTGCAAAGCTTGTGCAACACTCCAACAATTAAGCCTCAACAGGAAAATATTGCGTGGGAGATCAATGCGTCAGGCTTAAGGATGGACACAAAAACAACAAGTTTAGGTAGATAGGAATGAGGTGTAGGTAGCTTCAAAGGCGGTGATTAGAAAATCGACCCGGAACTCCTCAAGCTGGTTGGCCCTGCATGCAGATTTCTAAGCTCTGAGGATCGAGCTCTCTCGACTCACGTACTGACAAGCAAAGCGGGCCACATCTCCGAAAGCGCTGCTGGCTGTGGGCCTCACGCCCTGCTTTTCTGTGCAGAATCTAGGTGAGTTGAAGGCACAATAGGTGGAATTTATCCGGTGCACGTCACCGTCTTTTTGCTTGTCTGCTTGCTTGTCTGCTTGCTTGCTGGCTGGCTTGGTGGGGTGGATCGGTAGTAGCTGCTGTATCGCCGGGAGAATATTGGGCGAGGGTTGGGCTGGAAACTTAAGGTGGGTTGAGAAGCATAGCGAGTGGGGTGAAGCTGTTGAGAAGCGGTAAAAGTTGCTTTTGGTCAACAAAGGCTGTTCGGTGAAGTTCGTACTTGGGAGATCAAGAGTTAAGGTGTTCTAAGCTCATCACATTGTAGTATAATTCCATCTGCTTGATATCGAGTCTATCGGATTGGCATGAAGACGACCATGTAGGCATGAGTTAAAGACTCTATTATCTGTACTGTATCGAACTAATACCGCTTCGCTCGCTCAAAGCAATGGATATCTGCTTTCCTCGCTCATAATACACATCTTTTCTCCAGCACCGGATCGACTCTCCTTTCCGATCTTTGACAGCGCAATTCGACCAATAGACTCCAACGTATGCATTGTTGAACCATTTCACTTCCCAGACAAGAAACCGAATTTTCACCCCGTTGGCACCACCGGTTACCCAAACAAGATCCACATACACTTCCTATCGTATACAGCAAGAAGAGGGTGTTTGGCGTAGAATTAGAAGAGAAAGAGCTCATGTCGAGTTGACTCGGACTGTGTGAGCTTTTCTATATAATAGTACAATGACAGATTCGGAAGGAAGGAGAGCTACTCAGGAGTAGTACACTGCTTCTGCTAGGTAGATGACTCCGAAAACCAAAAAGGCGATTGCACCGCCCAATGTTACTGTAGATCGTTAGTGGTTTTTTCGGTGAACATGTCGTTTTGAAGCACTTACCAACTCTCAAGCTGACTTTACCAGCAATCGCTCGACCTCCGACGACTGCAATTCCTGTACATACAGCATGTCCACTGATTGCTCCGCCAGTCACCCACCAGTAATCTTGACCAGCAGCCATCGCTATTGTAGCAATCTGACTTCTGTCACCCCATTCGCCTAGGAAAGTCATTATGAATGTCTGCACCCAGGCAGGGCTAAGAAGCAAGGAGAGAAGGTTGTGTAGACCTCCCATGATACCCTTCATAGTCGATCGTGGAGGAGAGGGTGAGCGATCTGGCGAAGACGATGGGCTACGTGGTGGTGATGGCATGCGAGACCCTGATCTCGACTTCCTGGAGTTGGTTCGTCCCAGACCCATCTCAAGGGCATATGGTGAAATTGACGATCGTCTCCTGCCCTGCTTTCGGGCAAGATGTTCCTTCTCTTCGAGCTCCATCTCGACCTCTTTCATTTCTGCTCCAACTCCTTCTTCGGGGCTCATTGCCAACCCTTCTTTCAGCAGTCGTCCACCGAAAATCAGAAAGAGTCCACAAGCCAGGAAATTTGTAAACCTCTTTGGGATCAATGTAGGAACAGCATGACCCAGGACTGCAGAAAGTACAGTCATGGTAATCAATGCCGAAAAGGCTGCTGAAAAGACCAATATTCTGTCGTGCTTCATGGCCATGAGAGCTGCAATCAAAAATGTCTTGTCACCAATCTCCGAAAAAAGAATCATGGTGAGCGACAACACGAATGAGTGAAGAGGCTGGATAAGACCTTCAGCAGCTTCCTCTTCTGTCAGAGTAGATTTGGAGCCCGATTTCGAATCTGGCTTTGAGATGTCGAGATGGTCCTTGTTGGCGGAGTTCGGCAGAGGATGGGGGATATTGTTGGGCGTACTCGGAAGGTCATCCGGTTTCTGGAAAGGTCAGCTCTGAGATAATTGAACCACGCCGAGGGACATACCTCGAGTCCAGCAAGACCGTCTCCATCCTCGTCATCCTTATCAATCGAAGTCTTGATTTTCTCACCATCGAGCTTGGTTTGCTCACTATGAGGTAGCGGCGGAGCTTCCTTTGGAGAATTTGGCAACTTCTCCAACCTTTCTCCTGTCTGCCCTTCCTGAGCTTTGCGCACTTTATCCTTCTCACTCACTCCCCCTTCCGTGCCCGTTGTACCTAACTTTGGTGGTTCCCGAGTTGGATCGTCCATCACTCCGTCATTGACCTGTGGAATCTTCTCTCCATCTGGTGTGACGAGTTCTGTCTTATCCTCCATTAATGTCTTTTCTTCCTCCGAGCCAACTTTTGGCTTCTTGATATCCTTGTCTCCAACGAAGGGACCGGCGTGTGGTTTCCCATCCTTGCCATCTACTGGCGCATCTTTTGTTCCTATCTCGTACCTTGACTTGGTATTGAGATCGACCGCAGGGGTTGTGATGGGATCTATCCGTGCATCTCGAGGTTGTGTATTTTTGGAAAGTGTGCCCTGGCTGTTGTCTTGAGCGCCGACTGCGAGAGCTGTTGCCAAAGACGGCAGAAGGAGGAGCAATATAGGCGTGGGGCGTCTGCGGAACTTCATTGTGATATATTTGAGCTTGTTGTCGCGGTCAACGACTAGCAATCGTATAGAGAAGTGAGAGAGACGAGGCACGCGAGTGAAGATCTCGCAAGCAGTAGGACGACCTGGGTTTAAGTGACGTGGCGAGCACGATTGTTCTGGACAGGCAGCACGAAGATGAAATTGAAGCTATATGACCGATGGAAGGAGCGTAGAGAAGACAGAAAAGTAAGAAGACGGTGGTGAAGGCACCAAAGAATTGTTGGAATTCAAGTCGCGACGTAGAGAAGGGGATGAAAAGGGCTGGCTGCTTGTCCTCCCTGTTCTTTCGCTAGTGGTCGGTCCCCAGGTAGAATTCTAGCCTCATGCGTTGACAAGGGGCTTTGGCGTCGGTGCTGGCGTGCCTGAACTGGAAAGGGGGCAAATCAATAAAGTTATTGCGGGCAGCCGGGCAGGGGCACACGCTTGGAAATCCAGTGAGTGAAGATGAAGAGAGGGAGGAGAAATCATATGTAGATAATTTCAGGAGATATGGTTGGGTAGTGCGGCGAGCATCGAAACATGCTCTTATCGAGTTTCAAGTTCTACAAAGAAGCTCCAACTTAAACTGGCTTGGTTTTCTCCGAATGCTCATTTTTTGTCTCTTCTCTCTGTCCCAACTTTGCTTCTTCCACACTTCCAGAATAATTTCAATCAGGTCAGCCTGCGCATTCAGATCTAATTTTGGCACTTCAAGATCCGCAGTGGGCCGGATGCTGCCGACATTCGCGGTTGATGCGGACAAACAAACGCTAAGGCTGCAGGGATCAGCAGCTATCACCTGACCTGGAGATTCGCGTGGTGCCTTCGATCAACAAACCCGAGCTGCTGCGCGTCGACCAGAGCTTCTATGGATAAGTCCCGATATTGTCGCCAGCCACTGAAAGACACATTGAAGCCAGCAAAACGCCAGAATGGCACCACGCAGTACGGCGCGTTCGTCTGCCGCGCGCAACCAAGCATCCTCACCACCAAAATCATCGAGAGATTCGCAGAGTCCAGTTGGACGGAGGACAAGATCCAGTCGAAGTCGTAGTGTTGATCCTGAACACAGAGAAGCTTCCATGAATAAAAAGCGAACAAGCAAGAGGGGAGAGCGTGAAACCAGCGTGAGCAGTGTTGGAAGCGCCAGAAGTGCTTCCAGCACAGGCTCTCGCGCCAGAAAGCACACCCGGAACCCCGCTGTTAATAGAGGTCAGGATCGCATATTAGTATTTTAAAATGGAAACTGATCCAAATTATAGATCTATCTATGGTCGCGGAAGACAATGAAGGCGATGAGGAGGCCAGAGGATTTGAGCCATCAGAGGAAGATGACGACCCCATCGAAAACATCGAAATACAGAACCATGGCCCTCAGTCTCCGGGCGCCATGTCACAAATGTCCGGGACTACAGCTATAACGTCATATTCCGCTCAGGAAATTGCTAAGCTAGAACCGATAATGGCTGAGATCCTCCCTGAACTTCTGGAAAGTGCATCCAGGATAATGGACTTACTTGCTCCGGCGAACGCAATTGAGACAGAGGAGCAAGTGGACACAATTGTGAAGGATCTTAAGATACCTGGATCACGGCGGGGGAAACTCTTGAAACTTCACGAGCAGAGATTCGAGGCTACCAAAGAGTACTACGGAACCGAAACATACATTCGAACTTCCTTCGTTCTTCGAAAGCTGCTCGGAACGGATAATCTTGAGCCAGGGACATTTCGCCCAGACCCGGTCATTCAGGCTGCTAATCTCGCTACCCTTCTAGGAGAGCTTGTGATATTGCATAAAGGAGAAACGAAAGCCCAAAGTATTCTTCAAGGCGTATGTAGTATATTTCCAGAAGCATTCATCGGCAGATATATCGAAGAGGTCAACCTTGGAAACAAAGATTTGATTGACGAGAATTTTGACCTGGCTCTGGATCTTTATACTCAGTCTGCTATTGTGAGTCTGTCACGTATGGCAGAAGATGGATTTATTATTACACCAGATCAAGCCCTTGCAGACGTATTCTATAAGGACTTCAACCAGTCAGACCCGGATGGCCACTTCGCAGAGCTCACAGATGGTGGCGTACTGAGAAATATGTTAAGGCCCGGCCAGACGTACTCACAGACTCAAGTCGAAATGATCCAAGAAAGGCTTGGCCTGCTCAGTGCCACAATTCGGTATAGCGAGGAGGCCCGCCAAGCTGGTGATTTTGTTGATTTTGATCAGCTGAACGAGATATTTCCCTGGGTAACTTTCATAACCCATTTGGTGCAGTGGAGTCGACGTCGCTTTACCGAAATACTTGAGGCCATCACTGAACAAGGAGGCATCGAAGAGATTACATTGTCCCTCATTGAGCTTATCCAGAACAACGATAGTCAAGCTGATGTTCGGTATGATCGACCACAGCCCACTACAAAGCAACGGGAGCTCTTACCAGCAGCCGACATTACGCAAGGTGGTAACCAAAGGTAAGATTGCACCTTGAGTCTGGAGCGTTCCAAAACCCTCTGAAAACTTTACCTATACACTATCATTTACACACAGAATGAAGAATTGCTGACCAGAATAGCTTTCTGTCGGCCGGTTCTGTGCAAACCCTCATGCGATTGAAAAAGAGGACGATTGGCAATGGCTCATCTATGCAAGACCCTCCTATCTCCCAGGGAGCTCCTTCTCGCCCTCAGCCACGTTCTAGGAAAGCGCCATCAGCTCCGATGCCAGTCCCTGCTCAAGAAGATACGGAACTTGTGCAACAAAACGATGATGATTATCAGCCAATTATTGATGATGACATGGACAACCGGCCACGCTCTACTGCAGAGTACACCGCTGCATGGAATGAAAACAGCAAAGAGAAAAACAAAGAGAACCACAAACCTACTGCAACGAAGCGGAGACTCATAGACCGTCAACCAGATGCACAAAAGGTAATTTGGGACGAGACTCAGGACGGCTTGGCCAGGCCATCGCCAGGCAAAAGAAGGCGGGCTGAGAGTGAACACAGCGATGAGAGCGAAGACCAAGGATTCCAGGAGGATCAACGACACATCGATCCCGGCCGAAGGGCTATTGCACCGCCCGGTCCTCGCTTCTCTCCTGTTCAGGAAACCTCGCCCACAAGCAAAAGGCAGCGCGTCCAACGTGAGATGAGTCCTCGTGTAGAATCAAGCCGTGCTGGAGCGCAGAGAAGGACGGAACGAGCAGAACCAGAAAAGAGAAGAAGTCCAATCTCAGATGACTCGGAAACAGAATCCGACGGGGAAACACCACCTCCTACAGCTTCAGAGATCAGCACCGCCGCTCGTTATGCTACCGCTAAAGCTAAAGGCGTCCAAGTACCAAAAGGCCGCAGACCTTGGTCAGATCGAGATTCCAACCTCCTTATACGTCGCATAGAGAAATATGGCTGTGCGTGGGCTACGATCTACCAAATGGGGAAGTGGGATGTTCAACGTGACCAAGTAGCTTTGAAGGACAGAGCCCGGAATATGAAGGTCAACATGTTGAAGTAAGTTTCCGTGTTTTCGTTAATATCTTCACTAATTTCAGTGCAGAACTGGTCAGCCGCTGCCTATGAATTGGGAACAAGTACCTTTAGGGAAGAAGGAGATCGCCTTGGTGAAAGCAAAATTTCCTGACTATGAGCCTTGAGGGTTCAAAGTGTTCGTAGGGGAATTGGGAATTGGCGTCGTTTTTTGATACCCAAAACGTAGTACGGTTGCGGGCGGGTATTTATTTTCGGGACATGAGGAGGTGCACAGGCGTTGCGGCTCAGCTGTACATATGGAGAATAGATTCATCTGTTCTCTCTACATGTCTTCTATCGTGTAAAACAGGGCTCTTTCAAATGTTGAAACGATGATCAAGTATCAATGTAATGGCGAGCCTTGAATCATACATCTGTCGATATCATACAGCTTACTGTTGTGTACTGGACTATCTCAGTCGTTACTAAACGGACATGGACTGCTTCTCTTTTGTGGATGCCTTTCAAAGCCCATCGGTTGTGTAATCAAGATTCAATCCTAGTTTCATGACTCTGCAGACCTGTGTTGTAGAACTTTGACCCAATCATCACAGCACGATGCAGCCGGCCGGCCCCACCAAGAAAGCTTAAACTCGCATCGTCATAGGACGAGCACCTTTCCCGCTCCGGTACTTAGCTGGCACCCTCCCATGCTTGCTTGCTTTCAAGCTTCTTGTCCATCGCGACATGGGGAATCATTGATAGCAGGTCCATCATCCCAACCTACATGCGAGAGCGGGCTCTGCATGTCCCACTACTTATCAACACCGAGCCCACTGATCTTCGTACCGCCCGCTCCAATTCCCCCACAGATCCTGAAAGACCCCGGATTCGGGACGCCATTCGCAGACGGTGCTGGCACGAACTAAGATTGCCTCTTTTGAGGCTCGAGATAATTTCGACGACACGGCTGGACTTGATTGCATGGAGAAAGTCAAAGTGGTAGCCATGGAGTGGTGGAAGACGGGTGAACTGGAGAAGGGAGGCTCACGGCATGTCCGTGAGGAGGTGGTGCAGGTGGAACTCTGGCAGAGACAAGCTACGGAGCAATGGTACTATATCAAGAGGGTATGTCTCCCGAGTGTGATCGCGCAGAAGGTATTGTTGCTGATTGGGCCTCCTAGATCATGTTGGCAGGCCTTGCTGTATGTTTCCTGCTGCTGCAGCGATCTTTCGCCCGGATCTCGATGCAGGCCCGCCAGGTGGAAGGCGTACCTCAGTATGTTTTGGATTATGGTATGGGATGGTACGCGCAGTGTGACGAAGTAAGACTGACAGTATGCAGCACCATTGGTCTGGCTCCATGAAGAAGAAGCATTCTTCCCCTCCGATATTTATGCTCAAGTCACCAATACCCATCCCAACATTAACTTGACGACGATCGAAGATCCTCCTTCTCCCCTCACACTCGAGAACCTCGATCTTCTGAACGCATACGGTCACAATGGACGAAATGTCTTCTTGACATCCAATCTCGACGTTACAACAGAGCCGGTATGGCTCACAGGCATAGTCCCAGACTCAACCGGCGAAACTAGAGAGATCACTAGCTCTGTAATCATAGTCAACGACCGGGGATCCGGAAAGGTCGACGCATTCTATATGTACTTCTATGCATACAATCAAGGAAACACTGTCTTCTTCCAAGAACTCGGTGATCACATCGGAGATTGGGAACACAATATGATTCGCTTCCACAACGGGACCCCCCAAGCAATGTGGTTCAGCCAGCATAACAATGGTCAGGCGTTCACGTATGATGCTGTGGAGAAGAAAGGAATACGCCCAATATCATACTCAGCAAAGGGAAGCCATGCGAATTACGGTGTCCAAGGGACCCACGACCATCTCATCCCCGACCTGAACCTCCCAGCTGGGTTCCTTCAGGACTATACCAGTAAGGGCCTCCTGTGGGACCCAACACTAAGCGCATATCACTACAATTACAGCGCTACCGATCACTCATTCGAGTCTATCAACGGCAGTCCAGTAGGCGCCATGTACTATCGGGGGCGGTGGGGAGATCAGCAATATCCCGACGACGATCCCAAACAGCCACCTCCATTCTTCGGTTTCAGGAAATTTGTCAGCGGCCCGACTGGCCCGTGGGACAAGCATTTGAACAGGACGAAGATATGTCCCGATAATGGGATTTTGTGTATTGTCAGAGATTCGCTCGTGCCATGATTACCTTGACTCGGCTCAGCTCGAAAAGCGGGTGTGCGTATTTTGAAAATGGGTGGGATGGATTGGATTGGATGTAGATTGGAGACTTGATACCCAACCGGGAACTGGATGGCTGGCGTTTGGTTACTTCTATCTATCTGAATAGGATTACAAGGGCTTGAATAAAGCAGTTGAATTAACATACATTGGAGAAACGGCGGTTCGGGCAAGGAGCACAACCTGTATTTATGGGTTTGGTTGTTGGGTACATAGCCTGCTTATGATAAACGAAGAATTTTAACATGAACCCTTGAGAATTCGTCAACTTGCCCGACAGTCTCTTATGTGCCAGGAGAGTAGAAGGTTGTCTGAAAGAGGTAAGATGAAGCGCCCTTGGGTGAAAGCTACTTTGGGGCATTTGGCTGATCGTATCTGCAGAATGCTTGTCACACGGGGATTTACATTTGTCTAGCGATTTAACATACTCTTCTTCCCTGCCAGACCAGGTAGAATACATTTACAGCAGACATTCACAAGTGACTTGCTTTGCTTGGAGTGTTGATGGCTTTTGCAGCGGAAGGATCACCTGTGTAAACTAAAATCAAGATCTGTGGTAGTGTTGGTCGTCTTTGGGGAGTCGATCTCGCTTAAGCCGACCCATGAAGAATTACCAAGTCACGACGAATTTGTAATAAGTATAGGCAGGAGCGTAGAGGATCACTCCTCGTATATTTTGAATTAGGCACGAGCAAATAGTACGCATACCTATTCGCGGCTTCACATAAGATGAGGTCAGAGTCACTGTCAAGGAGGCTTTGAGATGGTTGGGGGCGGCTGAACAGGGACACTGTAACGTCTTGCAAGGGAATTGAAAAAAGCAACGTGGTATTGCATTGATTGAGAACGCTCTAAAACTGGCAACGAGGTAACTATGTGGTGCTACAATGCATTGACTGAAAAAGAGAAAAGAAGTCGCGAGACCAACAGTTCTTCAAACCAATACAAGTACAACTAAAATACACCTCTTGCAGGGGGGATAACATTGATAAGCGAGAAATGAAAAAACAACTACCTGCAGGAAAGGAAAGCCGACAACATAACTGGGAAGAGATAAATAGGTGAAATTCGACTTGCGTCACATATCTGAAGGAAACGTCTACGCTCGCTATGCTGAAATTGAAACGAATCTGCCCAACACTTCCGTCCAATGAAATCAGGAACGGGAAATCGATGCGTGTCGTGGCCCATCTCGTGGCGAGCCTGCCTGAGCTCTGACCGAGTAGAGAGAAGAGTCAAGCTGCGATGGGACGGCCGTGACTGGTTGTTGGAGGGGGCTGGGAAGCCAATTAATACCAGCCTAACAAGGCGCAGAGAGGCAGAAGCAGGCCGTCGTCGGTGAAGAGAAGGAATTGCGTGGTTCAGTGACGATGCTGTGTGCGAGGTTGCTGGGAAGGCTGAATCGGTGAAGTGGAATTTGGCATTGTGAATTGTATTGTATTGCTATCCGAAACGAAGTGAAGAAGAGGTGGACGTGTTGCTTGCAGCTAGCCGCAACAGCAATAAGCTCTCGTACATGATCTCGAGCAATTGAGGTAAAGCTAGCAGCAAAGTGTGTAAGGTGGATTGACGTCGCCGAGGGTTGTGTCGATAGGACAGGCAGAAGCGAGGACGAGAACCGTTGTCGAAGAGACGAATGCCAAATGGCAAACGTCCAAGACCGGATTTAGATCGTGAGTCAACCGCCAGATATAGACATGTATGATCCGATAGATCGAATAATGAATGCGATTTCCAGACAGGAGGAAATCTAAAATGGGATACTCGTTAGCAGGGGTTCAGAGCCAGTGAGTCAGGTGACAGGGTTGTCACATGCGGATAAGGGTAGGCGCCCGCGTCTTATCGGGGCCAAAAAGCAAGCGAGTCTGAGAGTCGAAGGGCATTTCTTCTGTCCAGCTCGGACAGCTCCGCCTCAACTTAGGCAGGAATAGACAGAACTTCTTGGAATGAGAGAGTCGAGGAGAGGACTGAGTCACATACCGGCAAGAGTGTTGCAGTCATCTGTCAGGCAGACTCGAGTTTCAGTTGCCAGTGTCTGAGAATTGCAGTCAGTAAAAGTGCGAGAGGTTTGAAGTTTGGGTGATGTTAAGCACATACCAGTGTCCCTCTCAGCGGGGTCTTCTGCCATGTTGATGCCCTCAAAGCGAGGCATTCTGTCACCGTAGTCTATTAAACAACAACAATTAGTATAAGGTGTATAGGATTGGAAGGCGAAAGTCGAAGGAAGGCTGAAGGATTGCTCTGAAACATTTTGCCTCAATAATCGAGTTAAATTATGACATACCTGGGTCTCTCTCCGGCTTCTCTTTGGGTGCCTCTCGCGTGCAAGCGAAGGGTGTGTTTTGGTTTGCGGCGAACATTTTGAATGGTAGTGGAGTTCTCAAACTGATGACTGACGTTTTCTTGATGATGAGGATATGAGGATGGATGAGTGATGTTATTGAATGCCTTGACTCAGTGTTTGTATGATAAGGTAAAAAGAAAAGTCGTTCCTGAGAGAACGGCGTCCCTATATATCAGTCATACGGAAAGGCTTCAACATAGCAAAGGAGGCCGTGCCAGGCATTGCCTATGATTAGCTCATTGTAGCCTCGGCCTCCCTGTATTTCAGGTGAGCAATCTATGGAGCCTGATGGTCGGTAAGTCATTAAGGGCATGGTTGAGTTCCGCCCTGAGATTATGCCTCGCTGGATCATAGTAGTTCAGTCATAGTCACAGGTTGGAAATAGGTACGAGGAATGGAATGGGGTCCAAAGGGCAGGCACAGGTCAGGCACAGGACAGGCTGGGCTGGGCTGGGAGCTGGGAGCTGGGATAGGCGATAGGCGTCGCCTAAGATGGGTTCTTTGTTTGGATGCTGTAGTCCCTACTGGTCCTAGCCTAGGCTTCCGGTTCAGGGATTCGCAGGCCAGCCTATGCTATTCGCCACAGCATCCTCCTTCCCGCCAGGAGCAGAGCCACTCACTGCCTGACCTACCATGCCTGTCATGTCATATTTTTTCTTTGTCTCTCAACCCCGTTCCCTTCCTGATCCGCTCAGATGCAAGAGTCCCAAACACAACCATCATCCCAATCCGCGCGGGAGATATGCCCGTGCTGCGTTTCAAGCTGCACATGCAGTGTATTGCAGGCCAGGCCGGTCGGTGACTCTCCAAGGGACGAGGAGCTTCGCTGCCTGCAACCAACACAGACAGAGCAAGGCCCAATGGAAGCCCGCTCTACAGCACCGCCCATACGTAGACCTCTACTCTCTTGTCAGGTGCTTCCCTGCGGCTTCTGGAAGTCTTCCTAAAGCGTTCACAGAGGAACAGTGCCCTCGCCTGCCCTCGACTACTCCGCATCATTGCTCGAAGACAGGGCGTGCGACATTTCCTTCAATTCTCGTTTTCTACCCAATCATTTCATACAGGCCCAACCTGCAAAGCATCTCCCTACCACTCCACGATTCCCGGGAAATAATTTGTGGTTGTTCCGTTTCAGGGTCTTTCCCTGGCGGGCGTTATGTTTCGAGACCTTCCATTGCAGCACTTTGGCGTTCGCTGCAAAGCTCAAGGCTAAGAGCGCATCAACTCCTTCCACCCAGTTCATCCTGTCTCTGTTGACAGCCGCTGATCTCCTGATTGCGTACCGGCGTAGTGGGAGCCAGTGATGTCACGATCGTACATAATTTGAGATCGTCGGGGTCAATTCATCAGCCTCACTTTTTCGGAGTTTCGAGGTCATCTGCATTTGATTACGAAACTATGCTGCCCTCAAGTGAGGCATACCGGCTCTGCCCTTCAGCATCCGCGCATCCACTCTTCACCGGTCAAGCAAAACCACAAAAAGAACGCATACAAACAGAGATTGAGTCATTTCGTAGTACAATCTCACTGCTGCAAAGGAGGAGCAAACGAAACAGATGGACTATTTTTTCAGCCGCGGCCTCCTGGCTGTCACACTTGCAGTTTGCATGCTGCAATTGCAATCAACAAACGGCTTCCCGGCTCCACGTCGAAGCTGGATTGTGGCAGTGGGCCTCCGGGGCTGTGGCGGAGGCCCTGACTGACGTCGGGGATGCATCCCCCTGCTGGACTGATCGGTGCCTTGCATAGGCGGACCCTATCCCGCTGTTCATCACATTCATCACATACAAGGTTGATGCCCATCGAATGGGCTACCGGTCTCCAAACAATTCAAAACAGGTGCGAAGTCCACGCCGAGTTGCAGAGTCACTCTCCCAGTCTCCCAGTCATTACAGTCATTACAGTCATGCCTAATCTCCTGCTCGTTACAGGCTACCACGAATAGGTGACTGTTGTCACGGCGGTCACAGGGAGAGATGCAGGAGAAGCAGTTTTGATTTGGTCATTGATTCCCTGTCTTCTTCGTCACAATCGTCATTCTACTTTTTCTTTTGCTTTCCCGTCTTACAGTTTTGGTCGGCCGTTAAAGTACAACAAAAATCCAAGATCGAGATCCGAGACCGAGACGCGGAATTGTACATGAGAAGGGTCAGAGTAAGTACAGAAAGCACACCCGCCAATGCCTGTTATACGACTTCCTATATCATATCCGCTCTTCAATCGCCGAAACACCTTTGCAAACCCCGTTTTGGATCACCCTGTCTTGCTCAATGGCTCAAAAAGTCATCCAAAAAAATGCATGCCAGTCGTCCAGCATCCGTGTACTCCGAATCCTCATCACGACTTGAGGATCGATGCATTCGCACATCCGGTTCTGGAAAAAGGATCAGCCTGGAAGGGAATAGGATTTGGGAAAGCTTACCGTACTCGCCAACAATACGTTGAAGTTCCATGACAAATCTTACAACGTCATGATCCACGGTCTTGGACTTCCCCTGGAAAGCATCAATGCCATCTCGGATCGGATTACAGGCCTCCTTGCCTCCCTTTCGAGTCTTGAACTTCCAATGGAAGATCTCCTTGCACCTGTCGAACAATTCCTTCTGTGTCAACCTAACGAGTTCTTGAAATGATTCCCGTTCTGTCGAAGCTGGGTAGCCGTGGTGCTTCACCCGTCCCTCACAGAAGTAGAATGCCGCACCGAGCGTCTTGTCCATGACGAGTATGAGAATCAGGAATGTGCTGAAGGCGAGCGCCCATTCCTTGTCTTTCGTGGCACTTGGGTTCGTGGCCCAGATCATGGCGCCCCAATCCTTCAAGACTGACTGAATTCGCCTTTGTTGCAACATGAAGAAGGCCAACTTGATCTGCCTCTGCGCACACCGCGGTGCCGACCGTCTGTGGTATTCCTGCCCCAAGTGGTCTTGGACTTGTTGTAGAGAATTCTGGTCGAGGAAGAGGCTTCGTTCGAGGATCACTGAGGTTACATGCATTTCGAGGGCTCGGCGGAGGAGTTCGGACTGCGGACTATCAGCATTAAGCAACAGAAAGGATGGAATCTACGACCTACCTCGTTGTCAGCCGCATTACCAGCGTTGTAGTATGAAGCAACTGCGCCGAGAAGACGTGTTGGAAGTTCCGATTCCTGGTCGATATAGGCCGCCGGGACGTACGAATTAACGTCGCTCTGCACGATATCCTGGATATATTTGGAGTAGGCATCTTGCATCTCGTCCATTGCAGCAAGCGGTATTCCAAGCGGTGGACTCAACTTCCGTACTAATTGAGGTCTGGCGACTCCATTCGACACTGTTTGATGGAAGAACCCCATCTCCGAGGAGCTGCTTCGTAGAGCCAGTGCAACTACTTCGGCCTCCAGGAATTTCGGATATCCCCAGTCCATGCGTATGAGCATGTGTTGTGTGCCCCAGCTCGATGCGTTCCTGGTTACGAAAGACTCGACGTTGGCTTTGGTGAAGTGTCCCATGAGGTAAGCTATAACTGTTAGCCATCGGGCAGAAGAGCAGAGGAAGTTCTTACTTGGCACCAGAAACGTATATAAGGACTCTAGTGGGTCATTAAAGCACGAGAACAGACAGAATCGTCTTTTTCCAGCCAATCTTGCACATTGTTCGCAAGGCTTGCCCGGTGAGCATGGAGAGCACTGCTTGCTGTTAGTTTCATTTCTAGCACATTCTTGAAGAAGTCTCTACCTTTGTTTTGGATATATGGCAAGCCCAGCATGCTTTCGCTTCACGGACATCTCTCGCTTGTTTCTTCTCAACTGCTGTCAGTCCACGTTGACGTCCACGCGTAGCTTTTGCTTTCGGGGGACTTGGCATGGAATTAAATATATGCGAATGGTGAACTTCCGATTCCTGCGGTGGTGGTGAAGGAGTATGAGATAGTGGAGAGTTCTGTGACGCTGGAGATCCGTGCGATGGCGTATAAATAGTGCTTGGGTTAGACACCAGCGCCCATGATTTGCTGTCATTCTCGCTGGTTGGACTAAGATGTTCCAGATTGAGAAAGTTCATACTGGAAGGGCCAGCATCTAAGAATTCCTGCCTAGCTTTGTGGGTTCCGTATGGGGTACCGCGAAGTGGTTCAAAGGCCACGCCGCCAGCGGTCGCATTGACTTGGAAGCTACTATCCTGGGCGAACTGCGAGTTCCACGGAATATTCGGCTGATAGTCCATATTATTGTTCATTGTCTGGTTTTGCTGAGTCTGTTGGGGTGCGATCAAGGTCGTCGCAGACCACTGTCCACTTTCTGTCGAGTACAGCATAGGGTTGTCATTGTAGCCCCAGTTTGGTGACATCGAGCCATCATGGTCAAAAGAGAAGTCTTCTGTAAACATGTGTGGCGAAGTGTTCGCTGTACCAGGAGACGGCGTATCAAGTGGAGGCCCAAGTTGGTGGAAGCCATCTATCATGATCAGTACTATGAGGAGAGACTCTGCCCATGCAGCACGGGACTTTGAAGAAATCACGATCATCCTCAAACAACCAAAAGAAATACGAATCGCTTACCTGGAAGTACCAGATCCTGTAATTGGTTTCCAACGGATTCGAAATTAGAGTTGGTAATTGGAATAACGTAAGTGTTAGAAATGGAAGAGGCCGCAGTATTCGCGTCCGAAAAGGTCAAGCTGTTGAAGCTGCCAAACTGCATGTCAGACATGGTCATATCATCCATTTCGGAATCCAAGGTACTAGTCTGGGGAGTCCAGGATGTCTCCTGGCCGTTGTTACCGGATATCTGGGGCGCCTCGCTGCCTGGAGACTGGCCATGGTTCCCGCCATAATTCTGTGGCGAATTTGGGAGGTTCGAGACCAACGTATATGAGTTTGGAGATGAAACGGACAACCACGAGTTATCATCCGATAGGTTTTGATGTACTATGGGGTTGGTGTTGAAATTCGAGCTCCCAGCTGAAGAGCGGTGAACCTCAAAGTAGCCACTGAGATCCAGATGAGGGCCGACGCTCTGTCCATGGGGCTGGCCATGGTGGACATTAGTATTAATTCTCGAAAACAACTGCTCCGGTGATGAAGGATAAGCTGGCGCATTGTTGTGTCGGGTCGAGTAGGCTGGCTGGTTGCGATATGCCACTTTTGCTTCTCTCCTGCCTGGAGCAGCTGGGCCCCTCGATCTCCGCTGCGGGATGGCACCAACACCGCCGACCCCGCCAGCGGGTTGCGAACTCATAGTTTCCATCATCATTAAGACATGTTCGCTGTTATTCCTTTCTTCGCTTTGCTGACGATCGATGGGCGAGGCGAAAATGAAGGCGACAAGCAAGGTCTTTCCCCTCTATTGACGGACGCTGGGATGGGGTACGGGACGGCAAAAGGACTTTATGGGTTGTCAAGTTCAGGATCGGATTTCCCTGCGCGTTTTTTCCTATCCAGCACGCAGCACGCAGCACCAGATCGATCCTGTGCAGCAGCTCAGTGCTGGCAAGTCTTCGCAGAGCCTCAATACTGTAAGCTCACACCTCGAAAGGTGCAGCTGTCATTGGTCGGGCGTGTGACCGAGTAACTGTGTCTTGCATGACGCTAGCTACGTCGAGCACACCGAGTATCGCTTAAGCAAGACGTGGGGGACTTTTGACGAATACCTGGCCAGGAAACTTATGCAAGTATGAAGGAAGGGAGGAGCGCCATTGGATATCTGTGCTTTACACGATGTTTTGTGCAGAGAGCCTGCGTCAGATGGAGGTGTGAGGAGACCGATATGTGGTGATTCGTCGATCTTCCGTCGGGCTTGCCCCACATGAGGGGTACAGGGGGTATGGGGATGAGGTATTGGGTTGGTGATGTTCGAGTCTTCAGAATGAGTTGGCCTAGAACTTTCGACGGTGCGAGCCGTTAATGTTTCAGTTGGTCATTATGAAGTCAATTGACCCTTCTGTAACCGAGTCTCTTCTTGAGGCTCTTCGGGCGTTCTGATGTATCATACGTCTTACACGACATCATTAACTTGGCATCAGTAGAAGCTAGGTCTCATTTTTAATTTGCGACTTACCTTCGTGGATTTTACTTGATCGAGGAAAGGATAGTGTAGTCGTCAAATCGACTAGAAAATCATGCTTTTTTGTTCGCCGTCTGTTTGGCTTCCAAGCCATCGTCGGACTCTCGGTTAGTTGTTTACACGGGTTGGGTGGGGAAAACATGACGAGAGACATGGGACTAACACTTTCGCTGAACTTCTAGGACTCTTCGACATATTGTTATTACCTAATTGTCCAATAGTAGAAGATTTCTGTATCGTTCTTTCGCTCGGAAGATGGAATGCTGATGAAGTGTATGAATTGACCACAAGAACAACCGGTAAGTTTTTTATGAGCGGCCGTGGCATAACGTGCCCAGCGGTCATAGTGATCACAGCAACGACTTACAATGACATTATGACATGCTTTCATTATCTGTAATAGATGTGATAGAACTGTCTGGATACTTTGGTGCGAATCTTGTAGCGTTGGAATAATGAAGATACCGCGACTTCTTAATCACAATTCATCCCAAAATAATTCTAATTCTCACCTCCTGCTTTGGTAAGTCAAGGAAGCAAATCTGCTACTCAAACGCTTTGAGAGGTGGAAGAGCTACGAAATTGTCCTCGCATCCCTGTTGCCTGAGGTTGATCAGAAGAATGGAAGTCCCAAGTTCCAAAGGTGAGTACTACCTGGTCCATTCATCAGAATCAGACTCGCAGAAATGTGTTAGCCACATCATATAGCCAAATAAGCATATTTTTGCCATATACAAGCACCCACGTTTTACGTCACGGTGATGCCTCTCTAAAATCATGACAAGCTCATGGTTTCTACCAGACTGGTCGCTTCTTGGTCGGATACGTCCGACTCACCGCGATCGGTCCGTGAGTTTTGCTCCCATTCTCCAGACTCACCTTTTTCATACTGTAATCTTTTGCATCAACTTCGCTCATGATACGTTTTGAATTTTGGAAGTATTTTTGTGTTGATGCTTCGTCTGTTTGGTTTTTCGATAAGCGAGCGAGCACCTTTTGTTTTGGTGAAGGTCGTCAGAACCACACATTACTTAAGAGAGTTCCCCAAGGTCTTTGAAATAGACTATTTTGCACTAGATCTAGTCATATTCTCTTCAACTGGCCTAACTTGAGCCATTAACCGGTATCATCTCGCCACATTTCCTTCTTGATGACAGCGAGAACATCCTCCACAACCCTGGCCTAAATGCCACATTTTACACCCGTTCTTGAAGGCTTTGTCACTTGGCGATTATTTATCTGCTCTGATTGAAGCAGGTTTTGAAAGTGATGTAGGATCTTCAAGATATATGAACATCATGGAGTGACAAGAGTCTCGTTGCGGCCATCAAAGTAGTCTTACAATTTCTCTTATCAAACAACAAGGCTTCCTCTTCGCCATCTCCATGAGCGTGTGATGATCTACGCAACAAACTCCGCGTAGTCACCAATATTTATCCTCCTCAATGACTGTCATTCGCTAGCATCGCCATCTCTGGATCTCGGAAACACTTTCCTCTTGCCAGCGCCCATGCCAACAGCCCATACGACACACCCTGGTATGATCTCGTCTGAGACATAACCCATCAATCTATAATACTAAGAAAAGTATTCGGCGAATCTCAGTAAGGACGACCGCCAGCACATCCCCAGCAGACGTTGCGGCAGCAGTGAAGACATTCTCGACCTGTTTGATATTCGGCTCCGCACTGCTCGTTGTCAGCAAAATGTGTAACGACTGGTTGATGACGGGGTAAACAAAGTAATGGAAATGCCAAGGAACATTTCACCTTACTTTAAACAAGTCCACATTATGAAACTGGAGCGCTGAGATATCTTTTTGAATATGCCCGATCGATGGCTGTGCGGTGCAGGATCTTGGTTCGTGACTTCTGCTGTGTGTCTGTACGTATGTCTGGCTGATGCCGTGGACAAATGCAATAGAAAGAGATCGAAAAGGTAAAACGAAGGAGATAACTTCTTACGTGCAGTGCAGGTACCTGAGAAGTGTAGTAGTCAATGTGACTGTTCACCTTTCCGTCGAAGACTGCATTCAGTGAGACCTGCAGATGCACTTCCCTCAAAGGAACAGGGCATTATTCACTAGAATGAGTGTCTCAAAATTGGAATGGAAAGTTATTTTGAGATTTGAACAAAAGCTCGCTTAGCCGCTTAGGGCCATGTGCAACTCAGAATCAGAATATGTTCAAAGAAAAAGCCCTTGTATTGAATGTATTGTAAACCCCAGAAATGCGATCTTTGTTTCTTGATGCTCGCTGATGACTGAGATGAAATCGCTCACTAGACCAGTACATTACCGACACATGCCGTGTCCGACCAAGCAGTTTGCGTATAAGAAATCCCAGACCCCGTACTTGCTAATTCCGTGCGTATATCAAAGCCAGCTCTCAAAGTGTATTCAATCACGCCACTCATCCCCTCCCTCTGTCAGCTGAGATGGCTGAACTCTGGGACCATGATCCTCTCCATTCGGGGCACGCTGGCTCCTCGCTTGGCTCATCATGATATTCTTCTGCATTTTCTTCAATGAGTCGTCTCACAGTCACTCTGTTGTCTTCTTCCGGCCCATCTGCTTCTTCCACATGACGAGCATGTCTAATTTGTTTGAATGGCCGTGCCCAACTCGACTTATTGAACGAGTTGCTGGTGAGGAGAGAGATGAGGGAGAGAACCTATTCCGAGAGAATGTCAGCATATACTCTCATTGACACGTGCTGGTTAAGTTTTGATGCTTTCGTACCTTGACTATAAACACAACTACAGCAACAAGCAGCAGTAGTCCAGCCATGTTCTGTTCTGATTTCCTCCAAGGCCCAACACAAGATCTATTGCGATTGAATGTCTTCGAGCAGGTAGCAGGTACTTCGAAAGGCCACGAACGATCCCGAACAGTGTTGAATCCACAGCAGTTCAAAGCATCCTGGATTGTTCTGATGGTATTTCCATCTTTCAGTCTCCAGAGCATTTGCCATTTGCTTCCTAGTCCACAATTCAAAGCCGATGGGGGGATCATATGCGTCAAGGCAAGCGTGGCGATGATGGTCTCGTAAATCAACTGGAAGCCAATGACGGCAATAAGGGGGATGGTGAGTTGGTATGGCTCATTGTTAGCTCGCCGGATCAGTCCATAGGTACCTTGAGCTGAGATTCCCGTGATGAGTGGGAGAACCATAGTCAAGAGTGCAAGTGCTTGTGGGATTGGAAGGGATAAGGCTCGGATTTGAGAGTATGCATAGCTAGATAAGCATATATCAGCAGCGACACATATCTGAATGTTGACTCTTGTTACCCTGCGACTCCAGTAAGTATCAAGAGAAGCTAGAGCTATTAGCAGTGGCAATGAATCTTGGTGATGAGTCTCACAAGTGGTACTGCGAATAGTCCCAGCTTTGTGAGAAGTCGTGTCATCTTGATAGGTAGTGCACAGAGCTCAAATGCCTGGGTACCTGGAGGGCAATATGTTGAAAGCAGAGTTGTGAATGTCCTCGAGCTCAATATGATGTATTGCCGCTTGGCCACGAATGGATCAAAGCTTTATCAGTTGAAAGGGATCAGAAGAAGACGTCAAGGAAACACGATACCGTACCGACCACTTTTACAGCCTTGATCTGCAAACAAATACAATCATCAGGCTAGAAGAGGGGAAGGTTGCACAGGGTCACGTGGACGATTGCCCCTCAGCTCCCAAAGCTCCTTCCATATGCGCAGTCATATCTAGAGCCTTCCTTCAAGTTACAAGGACGACCATCACACGATCCTCTTCCCCCATCTTCAAGAGCATCTCAAGAGCGCTATACGAAGCGCAGCGCAGCACCCAAGAAGCAGCAACATCCAAGGAATAAGAGGCCTTGCGCCAACCAATACCACCCATCATGCAGGCAATGCCCGATTCGCGCACGCAGAGCTTCGAGGAGATTTATGGCCCACCAGAGAACTTCCTAGAGATAGAGGCAAGTTGCAGATTCTGCAAAGAGTGCTGGCATCTCCAGCCTCCCTGCGCCCGGCTCAGCTTTAAAATGCACCTTGCTAACCCCATCCGCGTAGGTCAAGAATCCACGAACACATGGTATGGGCCGTAGCATGTACACCGACTACGAAATCGTATGCCGCACCAATATCCCAGCCTTCAAGCTCCGCCACAGCAATGTCCGCAGGCGCTACTCAGATTTCGAATACTTCCGCGACATCCTGGAGAGAGAGTCTGCCCGTGTGACCATTCCTCCTCTGCCCGGCAAGGTCTTCACAAACCGGTTTAGCGATGATGTGATCGAGCACAGGAGGGAGGGTCTGCAGCGGTTCTTGCAGATTGTTGTTGGACATCCACTTTTGCAGACTGGTAGCAAAGTTCTGGCAGGTTTCGTACAGGGTGAGTTTAACATCTCTTGCGCCGAGCTGGAAAAAATGAAGAGCTTTGGGAATTCCAAAGATTGGGCGGAAGATAGGTGACGAGAGAGAAAACTGCTAACTCCGATCTTAGATCCTAACTGGGACCGTAACGCATGGTGAAGTTCACTGAACGAGGCCGGGGAGCGAAGACCAAGGAAGTTGCAAAAGCCACGACCGTCAACCATGATTAACACCCAGCACGACCTTGCCTCACTACACAGATCGCACACAGTATGAATATATGACGGAAGGGGTCTCAAGGAAGCATGGAGTGTGGGGTGGAGGTTTCTTCATTTCGTGTCGGTTACTAGGGAGTATATTTTACAGGCGTACGGATGAAGCGTTGCTTTTCTTTCTCGCAGCATTCTACTAGGAGGAAAAGTGTGGCGACTTTTTATGATATTCAACGAAGTGCTCACAAACCATACAATGACCCACATGCTAGGAGGTGATGTTACAATACTATTGACAACTGCCCGCTGGACCCATTCAGTAGTGGTGGTCTAATGGCTTCCCCCAACCTGACGCCTGCCAGCCGACCGTCTTATCATACACCTATATGCTAGGCTCGAAGAGTGAAGTCAAGTTATACAAACCGCCAATATCATGCTTTTGCACAAACGCCAAACCCTCCAAATATATGCTACACAGGTTGCCCTGATTCTCTATTGCACTCCTATTCCGGTGCATGTAGTAACTTCAAAATCCCCTCGTACATGCCAAACATGATGGCGGCGCTCGGAACAGTTCGCAGAAGATGGGGTGTCAGCCCTCCGTACATAGCAACCATGCCCTCTTCCTTCCATACCAGCTTGAAGCACTGGACAAGACCGGTATATTTGGGTTTGCCGTTTTCTGTAGGCGCTTGACGGAGACGGGTACGGGCAACCTAATTCCAGTTAGCTATGACATTTCCAGAACTCCGAACTAAATCTTACCTCGTGTGGATAAGTTGCCAGAGCTGCAACGAGTTTGGCACCCCCAGCAGCTCCTACATTGCCCGTCCATTCAACCGTATTATCCCACCAGGTCTTCGGCCTTCCACTGAGATTGATCCTCTCCTCTCGCCTGGCCAGCGATTTCTTCATCTGCTCATACAGCACCCACTGTAGTGTACTTTCCGTGACGCCCAAATAACTCGCACTCATGCCCTTATACAGTCCTCGTACACCTTCCTGCCTCACAACCTGTTTTATACAATCCCACGAGTTCTTATACCTCCTCTGGGCCGCGCCGCCGGTTCTCTCGACCACATTCTTATCCAGCTGTAACCTTGTCTTGATCAACCAAATAGGGTTCGTCACAGTCGAAGTGACAATACCAGCTGCTGCCGCAGCACACAAGACTACCCAGGCAGACTCCTCACCGTTGTTCCCATAGTCGGCGATAATGCGCTTGCCGTTACCCACCACGAAAAAATTGATAGACCGTGCCGGTACCACTCCTATGAGATTCGGACCCAAGCCTTTAAACAGTGCCCTCCATCCCTCAATCCTATGCACTGATCCCAGTATCTGAAATGTCTCCCGGAAATGTAACAGTCCACTCCGAAACGCTGAAAGGTGTGCGTGCGGCGAGATGCCTTTTGCCAGTCGGCTCTGTGCGAGTTGTGCTTGGTAGAAGTCGGATTGTAGACGCGTTTTTAGGACGTCGAGAGGTGCTGTAAGTGCTGCGGCTGTCATTCCTCCAACTCTATGCAGAGTGTCAGTATATAGTAGACCGGGATGCCCTTTGGCAAGGGGCTACATACCCTCCAGCAACGAAATGCGCCCATGACTTTGCCACAGGCGCAGGCTTCGCCGCTATCGAAGCTGCATATCTCGACGGTTGAGAACCTCCTTCGCTATTGTCTCGCGACTGTAGAAGTTGTGGGGATCCAAGCGGGTGTCTGGGTTGGCTTTCTGGTTCGGATTTGGTATTCATGAATATGGAGAGTGAGAACTCGAGTTCTCAAGCAGGGATTTCGAAAGAAGAGAGATGATTAATTATTAAAATGATCTTATGGTAGTATCATGTCCAGGAATGAAGCTTAGTTGTGGTTGTCGTCGAGACGGTGGAATTCTGTCGTTGGGAGGAAATTGTTCAGATGTGATGACGAGCTCCTCGCGGTCTCAAGATAAATTTCGATGACTGAAAGCCATGCACGGGAAGAGCCGCTCGGACACGCTAAAATGGAAAAAGGGGGTCGCTTCGGTTTTCTGGAATTTGTGGAGAAGACTGGGATTAGGTTTGACGGCTTCCCTTCCAAACATCTGGACACCCTTTGCATTTCACAACTTGCAACATGTTCGGCAGAGACAGATTGCGGCTACGGTGCTCTAGCTGGAAGTACGTAAAGTAAGGAAGCTCGGAAACGTTTTCAGACCGCCTTCCAATGAAAATCAAAACGCCATGCTCTCTCCCAGCTCGATGAAGAATTAGTAGATAATCATACATAGCGACTCCTGTTGAAGACGAGCCACGAATCAATGAAAGAGCTCGCATTCAACTCCAGATACGCCTTTGAAGATGTACCCATATTCCCTTGTTCCTTGCGCCCCATGTCCAATGAAACTAGTCTTCTCCGCCACTCACGACTCGGATCGTGCCTCCATTGACATCTTGTTCATCGCTGACATCTCGGGATGCTGCTTTGGTGCCACGGACACTCTTGACAACGGACTTTCGTACACTTCTCTTCGCCGCAGCGGAATTCTTGAGACTGCGTGGGCTACCTTCAGTCGCAACGATTGTGAGACTAGAGTTGCGTGAGGAGACCGTGGTCTTTCGGTTGCCATAGGTCTTCAGGGAGCTGGCTTTCAGCGTCTGCTTGATGACTCGCTTAGTAGTAACCGTTTTGCGAGCATTGAGAAGCTGAGAAGACACAGTCTTCTTGATGGCCTTTGCTGCTCCCTTCGCCTTCTGCATAGTGGCACTCGAAGCTGATCTCTTCACTCCAGTAGCTGCCTTGATCTTCCTCTTCTTTGGGCTACGAGCATCGGCCTCATCTCCTTCCTCGCCACCTAGTAGTTCTTTGAGCTTTCGCTTTCCAGCTTTGACACCAGCTTTGAGCGCCGCCTTGATGGTTTCCTTCACTGGCTTGATATCCTTCGGGTTCGGCTTTGGCTTTGGGCCAAGGACTCCACGACAGTTGTCGCTGCCGCAACGACATTCCTGGACGTTCTTGGCAGAGAACGGATCGAAGTTGTAGTCGTAGGTCAACTCATCACCGGTCATGATGGGGCCGTCGCCAGCAAAGAGAGCCATCCGTGGCTTGCCGCCGACGATCCACTTGACCATTTTGCAATTTGGCTTGCACGAATGGTTGACAAAACGTGCGATGCTGCCCTTGGTTGCGTCAATGATCATATTTTGGTCGAATGACATCAAGTAATAGCACTGTATTATGTTAGTGGAATGATTGTCATCCTGTAATTAGAGAGACCCACCTCATTATTCTTGTAATCCTCATTCATACGACGGTCACACTCGTCTTCAGTGATGATCTCGCCTGTATACTCAACGATGATCTGGTTGGGTTCAAAGCAGCGATTGCTTCGAACACCATATCCTCGATCAGCAGTCTTGATGACTTCGACGCCGATTCTGTACTTTCCGCCAGCTTTGCGTCGCTCTTGAAGAGTTGCAAAAGCGCGGTTGGAGCAGTGTTCGCGGCCAGCGCCGCAATTCGTATCATCACACTCGTAGAACATGCATCGGTTCTGACAGTTCTCATCGCAACCACCTTCCGCCGTGCAGACACACTTAGAACAGAAGCTATCAAACAGGCCGGACTTCTTCCACAAAGCTCCAGCTTCGCCCACAAATCGATCTTTTGAGCATTGTTAGTAAGCTTCAGTAATTCAATCAGAACCTGCACTTACTGCTTGAGGTCTTTTTCCACTCATCAGGCTTTGGCTGTCCGGGAGGGAGTGGGGAACAGACATCGAAGGGCAACTTAAAGTCGCGACCAACGTGAAGCAGCCGCTGTCCATGCCACATTGGGAGTGGCATGAAGGTGTTTGGCTTGAAAGGTGCGATCTTCTCGCCGTCCCCTCTCAATTTCTCTGAAGATTCGCCGAACCAGTTCAAGCTTCCAATATTTCGTTCCTGCCCAGCATACAAGCCTTTCGTGAGCCAAACCTTTTGTCGCTTGCCCACCGGCTTGGGCTTCTCAATGACCTTCATGGCCTCCTCCTTCTGCTTTTGCTTCTCCTTCTCTTTCGCAAGGGCCTCTTCCTCCGCCTTCTTCTTTTTTCGCGGATTTTCGGGCACGACCAGCTTGCCATTGCTCCAGACTTCATGTAGAACTGGTTGTGTGTCAATCTTCGCAAACTCGTTGGTATCGGCAAGGTTTCGCAATTCTCGTTTTGCTCTGGTGAGTCCAGCTAGGCTAGTAGCAAGACCATCATCAAATGTCTGGCGACTCCTCTTTCCCAGAACACTGAGCTTTTTGGTAAGGCTCTGAACGACATCTGGTGCAGGTCGCGAAGACTTGCGACGCTCTAAGTCGCGTTGCTTCGCACTCTTTCTTGGAGTTCCGCTGACGCTACTCTGGCTCTTGGACTTTGGGAGGGCTTTAGCAGACCATTGTAGATCGAGTGCCTCAATACCATCTGCGACAAGTCGGTTCGCGGTTTTCTCAATTGTTGTAGTTGAGCCATTTGTAGATTCCAGGCTGCCGAGCAGTGTATCGCCCGAGATCGTTCTTCTACGTGATGAAGAAGCAGAATCACGAACTGCTGGATCTTTGCTAAACTTCTTTGGCGCATGAATTGCGGTTCCGCTGAGAATCTTCACATTGTATGTACCGATGCTTGCTCGTTGGCGGCGACTGCGTCCATTGGTGTCTGGCGCAGGTGTAGCAATAGCTTCGTCAAGCTTCAGACAAGCAGATGACACGCTGGCACCGTCGCCAATACTGGTCGGGGGAGTCGAGGAGGAGGATTGCGCGTTGGAGTTGTTATCGACGGTAATGACACTGAGAACGGAGTCGGCGGAGTCGGCGCGTCTCATATTAGGAGCCGTAGGAAGAGAAGTTGTCGCCATTGCGTCCCCAAGTTCGAATGGCATGGCGATTTCAGTCATTGTCGCGTTGCATGTGTTGAAGGAGTGTTGTTGTTCAGGAACGCGATCTAGAGATGTGCACGGAAATTGCCGATTGGGCTGACGAGGGGCCTCGCGCAGGTGGGTGGAGATGCCAGAAAGCTTTGTATGTTTGATGCACCGTCGCAAGACCTTGAAGACCGAATCGATCTATCGTGTGCAGCGTGGATCTGAAGAAGTTGAGAGGTGTGGTCTGGTGTAGTCTGCGGGGAAGGAAGGGAAGGAAGGTTCGTGTGGTGGGTTATAAATGCGTGGCTGGGATCTGAGGGAGCGAGCAGGTCAAAAACAATAGCACAGTCTAGCGAATAGGGAGACCGCAATTTCTCACTTGGGTACCGTTACGAAACAGGCATTTGGTCAAATGCCTCACGAAAAGGCTATATCGTCACCGAAATAGATAGATTAGCATTTGTTACTTCAATCTACGACAAAGTCTCAGCATTCAATGAGCTTGTGTTTCGGTCCCATTCATAACATGTTGCTTCTTTCTCAGTTCTGGCTGACTATTTCAATTGCACCTCCTATCTTCCTCAAACTGCTGACATCACAAGTGCAAACAACTACTGCGCCCTAGAATGGTGCAAAATCGGGCTTAGAATAGCTAGCTTACGATATCACTTTTCGTTTGAAAAGCAGCCCAAGCGAACTACGTTCAAGTCACTTCTGTGAGAGAAACCCGAGTTCTTGCCAATCGACCCTCATAATTCTCAGAACTATCCGGCTGATTTCTGTTGCCCGTTTTAGGATGCATAGAGTGTTCTGTTGCCACTAGTCTCATCAGTTCCGGCCCGTCAAGTCGTGGCCGGATTGAGNGCAGCCCAAAGACATAAACAAAGCAGTCTTGACTTCAAAGACATCCTCTGCGAACACCTAGTATCGGCTTCTGCATCGATCTGGATATTCTCCTGTATGGATCATTGCATATTTATTTGTCCAGCAACTTCATTCGTTTCAAAGGTGGGGATTTGAGTTCCTGATCGACCCCCTCCCTTACCCACCGCAACACTTGCAAGTTAGTTCCGAAGTGCCACATATTTTCGAACTTGGTCATTGGCATATTCATAAATGCTAGCTGCGTAGTCAATTGCGATAGCTTTGTTCAGCCCAAAATGATTGTTGCGTGTTTTGGCCATCTGCGCCACGCTTCATCCAAAATGTGGTGATCCCGAGCCTTGCCGGACTACAGTTGTCCACGATATCACGCTGACAATGAATAACAGTCAGAAGAACCATGTACATAATGGATCATTTACAATTGTGCGGCTTTTAAGATATAGAATCAGGGTCATTGTCGCGAGACAACTGTTTTCCTTTCAATGTGGCGTTTACGATGCGGCTAATCATGACGGAGCTCCTGTGGTCAGTGGACCTCGCCAGCCTCAGAATTCTTCTGCCAGCGTCCGTGACATCAGAGTATATAGAAGCAGACACAGAGTTACTCGTTTGCTTTCGCATCAAGCTCTGACAGCAATGAAGAAATAGTCAGAGGCAATCTGATTACTTCTGCGTCTTCGACTCTCACCCCTCCCCTACCATAAATACACTTCACCACGTCTAGTCCAAGAGCCCCATTACAAGGTTCATTTCTGCTGGCAATAGAAATCTTGTATCGAGAAATCATTTCTATTGGCAAATCAGCATATGTATGGCTCTCTTTTTCTGGGAACCAAGTATCGTGGTGATATGGTTGACGGTAACCGAGCCCGCCTGCACCCCTAAAAGCTGCTCCGTCACTTAAACAGACCACCACCACGCCAAGCCCAAGAATTGACCTCATAATTGCCTCTGCTTGATGAATTTCCGCCGCTTCTGAATTATGATCCTTTTGATTGAAATTGATCGTTTTGGACAGTCTTGCGTCGTCGAATAGATGATTTGGTCTGATACATGCTGAGTTGCTGGCAACTCATCATAGCACCGAACAGTTTACATCGAGATCCGCGCAAAGGTTCAAAAGACTATTTACGGTGAAGACTGAGCTATATTGAACTGTTGGACCGTCCTCGGGCATATAGTATGCTTCGAACCCGGGTCATGACCAGAATTATATTATTTTGCAACTCCCCAGAGCTAGAAAGAAAGTCCCCATCCAATCCCCATGTACTTCCATCTGAACACTTTTGCTTATGGGTTATTTCTGCACAGCAGTCCATAGCATTTCATAGCCTTCTGACAAGGTTCAGCTATCCTGGAGAGTATGCACGCCTGACCGGCCTTCCTGTCACGGGTGCTGCTCAGGCATTTTTCATTGCAGATCCTCACGCCCGACTGATACCAAGGCAATACAAGTATGATGCATTTACACTACAGCAGAGCTTGTAGCAATTCTAATGCTGGAACCAGGCTGAGTTATGGATTCATTAAGCTGGCTACCAACTTCAAGAAACTCATGCTCGTCATCCCTCCTCCATGGACGCTGTGGTTACATCTCGCTATATCAGGCCGATCAAAAAGTTTGGTAGAAGCATGTCCTAGCAAGGTTTCTCGTCCTCAATATTTCAGAAAGGAGAATACCCACCTCAAGACCGGACGGCGAGCTGATCTGTGAAGTTCAAGTACGTTGAATATTCACTCGAGCCCCATGATAATATACTCGCGGGGTTTCTATTAAGGTGTTCCGTCAAGCATAAGACCATGATGAGAGAACGAAGAAGTAGCAGTGCATCTATAAAATTATTTGAGATATATGATATGACATTACTTAGCCCTCTGAAAACTTGTTGGCAGTTTGTCAGTGAAGGGGTATAGGACAGGCTTTTTGACGAAGCGAGCATGAACAAAGGCCCATCTTCGGATCAGCAAAAGACTACCAGCAACCAAATCAAAAGCCTCGTTGCTATTTATGTCGACTAAGCACAAAATAAGGCCAAAAAAAGCCAAAAAATATGTCTCAATTGAACAGAGTGGGACTCTATTTACGAAATTAGTACTCGCGCAGTCTGATAATCTTTCTCAGAGAAAGCTTACCGAACCCACGCCACTTTCGTGACCAGGAGATTGTTGCTAAGGAAACCTTAACCTGGCGCCATAACCAGCTCGGCCATCTGTCCGAATGATATATTTTGTTTTCTTTAATTAAGTAACTATTTGGGTTAGTTATTTCTGTAAGAAAGTGAAGTGTGGGTGTGGGAAAGTGAAGGGGGGACCTTTACCGAAGTCCCCACTTTGCAGAGATTTTCCTTTTCGGGACCTCTTCCCTACTTGGAAATGGAAAGAGCTCGGAATGAAATTTGCAATGCAAAGTTACTTTCATGACTAGGAGAGAACACCAATACCCCATGAAAAGAATCTGTAAATGGTTTCAAGGTATAACCTTAAATTGGAAGTCGAAACAGCATGGGGAGTAAGTCATGAGATTGAAAGCAACCACGAGATATTGCCGTGGATATCATTGAAAAGCCACAGTGAAGAATTATTACACCAACCCAGAAGCATGAGTCTAGGGACCCTCTAAGAATCCCAGAACAGCCCTCAAGCTTGGGAACCTTGATACACAGGTCCGGAGTCCAGACGACAACTACAGCTACTATCACTCACAAGTCAACAACGCTTCAAGACGTCACAGTTGACAGTGCCACATGGACTAGAGTCTGCGGCTGCTCTGAAAGTACTGCCGACGTGCTTAGAAAGTTTCAGGAAGATCGCAAGTGCATCCTGACCGGAAACCAGTCGTTTCAAAGACGGTGCTCATCACAGGACAGGCGAGATTCGCTCTATGCAAGTCTAAAGGAACATCAGCTTCAGGTCGATTGTCTCGAATGGGTGATTTAGCAATTACCTAATGTACCAGCAGGTTATGGCAGAATATCGTTATTGAAGAAGGGACTCTTCATTCACTATTAATTGAAAAGGGGTATTGCAGTGGGTCCAATGTGAGTGGATGATGCCGACTTCCTACACCTACGATGGTTTTGTTGTCACGACCAACGTTGAATTTCTGCAACATCACACCTCAAATCCGGTAAAGAAGCACAAAGAAGTCAACATGACAGTCAAATTTTGACTCAGGCGTCCTCACAGCTACGGCTCATCAACGACGAGGACACTCCGAGACGAAATTGCTCAGTAGAAGGGTCGAAACCCTAGTGAATCTGTTTGTAGTAGTGGTTGTTGACGAAGAGAAGGTGGAATCAAGTCTCTTCTGGTCAAAAAATGGCAGATTTGTCGGACACATAAATATGAAGCGTCAGATTGCATTTCTAGAAATGACAACAATACTAAGAGTGGCAGTCATAAAGTAACAGGCGAGAAACCGTCCGTAAAGCGTTCGTACAGGCACACCAATCTCATTACTTGGACGGGCCTGAACCATATCTGCAGACCCAACCATGAAGGATTCTCCCCAGGACCATTCACGTTTTAGAAGAGAGCAGATGGCGACCGAATTTACTGACTCTCTACATTGTATTGGTTGTTGAATACTGAAGAGCAATGTTTCTCCCAGGAATGTGGAATGTACACTGTAAGGATTGATTAAGCTGCCTGAAGAGGAGCAGGTTCTGACGTGTTTAGGAGAAAAGTACTTAATCACTACCATGCAATGAGATTAAATGGGAAAGCGCACTCTCATTGAAACTTCGCACTTCGCATCATCTACTTTTGCGCTCAGGCAGGTGATCCTACGCACACTGGCACACTCCTTCAATATCGAAGTTGCAAATTTGCTTCTGATGGGCAAGAAATAGTGCATCCATCGTAGCCACCAGAAAAGTAGTAACATTGCTCGATGGAGAAGGACATCGACAGACTTTATAAACGGCACGGCCCAGGGTTTTCTTACAAGCAAAAACAAAGGACGGGCCGGACTCACCGCCATATGCTTCTCTGCCCTGATGTACTCTCAATCAAGCACTACAGGTTGAAACCTCAGCAATATATGTAGTTGGGAAATTGACGTCTAAGAAATAACGGAAGTGCGGAGCATAGCTCTTCAGATCTTCTTTCAAGACATGATCGCTGTCACTCTCGGCTTTGATGTCGTTTGTGAGATCTTGAGCCAATATCCAAAGTTCTCTGAAAATTGGACGGAATGACATGTTTCGCAAAGGGAAACCAGGAGAGCAGAACTTGGATAGTAGAGATTGTCGCTGACGTTGGATCAGAGTAGTCAAAAGCCTGCAGATCTTTAGACTGACCAACAGGAAATGCCGAACACTTATTACACAGCCAGGTGGCACTCGAGCGATACCTAGCTGGGTACCTTAGCAGCTTAAGACTTTGCTGGCATAGGCACACAGGAATTTGAAGAACTACCGCCTCTTGGACGAATAAATACAACCAGCAACACTTGATGCTGAAGTCAAAGTTCAAGATATTGCTCGTTGCCCACTGGGCCTGTAGAAGTGAGAAAGAAAGGATCAAGATGATAAGAAAGATCGAATGCTCTTGTATGGTATTGCAGAGCAACGTGTGCCAATTATACAATAAACAACAGCGGGTATATCTATAACACGACCGCATCCCAATTATACACAAACATCCCCCTCCCCGCCCCCTTCCACCCATCTTCTCACTCAGCTCCCACTACTACTGTCCGACCATTTCTAGTCTTTGACTGCGCAGTCCGCCCCTCTACTCTATGATACAAAGAAGCCGCGCCGTCAGGGCCACTCTCGGAATGTCCTAAACACACTGCCCGAGGTATTTCACCTTCCATCTCCATCGCCCACCGCCCAAAGTAAAAAGACAATATTAGCACTATATAGGTATTCAAGCGGGTTTCCTTCCCGTCCCCTCCTCCCCTTCCAATTCCAACCCCCTCCCCAAAAGAAAATAAACAAAACATCGCTAAATTGTACAGCACAAAAACAATAAAAATTCAGCTAGAGAAGAGCAGGACTGATTATGCCCGGGGCTGCCCATTGCTTGCTCTCAATGCGGAAGGACCTTGGAAGCCTCTATTCTCAGCAAGAACGTCCTGCATCTCCATCGCCACACCTTTGCCTTGGACTTCTTTCACCAGAGGGGCAGTACGCTTCCCCTTGCGTTCGCCAAAGCGCTGATCGCCTTCTTCGTATTTCCTCTTGAAGTTCAAGTACGTTGGAGGTCGAGGCCGACATAGGACCACCAGCCAGTTCTTGATGATATTGCCTTGAGTGAATGGTCTGTGGCGGTCCTTCTTGAGAAACTTGTGAGAATTGAGATACTCCCTAGTCGTCTCACCACGTCCCATAAGAAAGAGATGATAGACCATAAGCGCCAGAAGATATGGTGTTCCGACAGCACCATAAATGACCATGGCAAATGGAACTCTGAAGTGGTCTATTGCTGCGCCGAAGGAGATATTTTGCCGGTTCATGTAGACCAGAATCTGAGCGAGGCTTGCGCCGAGAAGATAGAGTCCGACAAGCGTACCAGAAGAGACGAAGGTGAAGAAGTAACGGTAGTTTCGTCGTCCTACACAGTTATTGATCCAGACACAGTGATGATCTTGAGTCTCAATGCAGTTGTCACATATCCGGCAATGGTGACCACGTGCAGGTCGCCAGATATTGCAGGTTTTGCAGTACTTGGTTGGCACTTCCATTGCTGCTGTAGCAGACTGAGCGGATTTAATCATGGTCCAGTCATTTGTTGGGGGTGCTAGCCGAAGAGGATCCTCATTCTCTTCAGGGGGTGGCATTGGGTGAAGGTTTCGAGGAAGAATCTGGAGAGAATTAGCAGGTGTACATGGATAGAACCGAAGGACTTACCCCTGGATCAGTAATGGAAGCATGTATGAAAGACGACATTGCAAGGTAATAGAGGTAGGCGAAAACAATGGGTATCGCGGGCGAGATGTTGTGCCATAACCAAGGGGCCGAAAATACAAAAAAGAGGGCGCCAGGAATAATGAACAGTAGTCCTGTGGCTATGTTGATAGGCCTGTGTCGGGTATTCTGTATCCTTCCTCCCCAGAAAAAGATGGTGTTACCTGTAAAATACTCGTAATTACTCCCAAGCTTTGCATTCTTGGGTGCACTTTTTGGCGGATCAACAGGTGTCAAACCAGGTGAAGACGCAATTGAAGATAACTTTTCCCTCCCCTGATTACTCCGATTAGGACTCGTCGGTGCCACATCACCTCGGGTTGGTAAAAGAAAGCTAGATCGGAATGACCGCGGAGACTTTGAAGGTGTTGCAAGACCATTCCCATTCTTGTAGCTCTTGTCGATCGTAAGGCTGAGACCTTTAGCATTGGCTGGTCCGCCTCGTTGTAAAGGCCGTACGCTATCGGTCAGACTTCCAGTTGGATGGTGCCCTTGGGTTGGGCTTGTGTTGGCCGTGACCCTCTCCATGGTCTCCTGCTCAGTCATTTCCGTCCCTCTCGAGGGCGGTGCTGGTCCGTCTGGGTCGTCTCCTTGCCTTGCTGCTTGATTCGAATTGACGCTGTTCCTTACCATACCCCCTCCCTGAGCCAGGCTTTCACTGACGTTTTGTTGTGTCAACGTGGGTGGTCTTGCACCCCCTCTTTGCGCTTGTAACCTTTGTGAACTCATAGGACGAAAGAAGGCGTGTGAAGTGAGGGATGGCACATGAGACCTTCCACTTTTTGGTCTGGGGCCAGTAATTGTCGAGACACTACCTCTTGCAGTGCTATTGACTGAGGCATGTCCTCTTCGAGATGCTGGCCCTTGTGGCCATGCGCCTCTTTGATTTGAAACCCCCCCGGTAGTCGGTCTCGAAGCTGTTGTTTGGACACTACGTCGCTGCCCAGGTTGCTGTACAGTTGACCCTGTCGCAGGGTCTGCCGCTGGTTCTCGTCCATCCTCCGAGGCTATATCTGTCATCCGCGATGACAAGATACTCTCTACATCTCCGGCCTCGGAATTGGTGACCTGATTCGACTCGTGATTATTCGGGGGCTGTGGGATCGTCGTTCTATTGTCCTGAGACGCCATCGCCGCGGATGAAGAGGATCCCTTCTCTTCCCAAAGTCCTATCTCATAACATCCCTCAAACCCTCGGACCGGCACAATTCAGAGAGCGTTGTGTGGGTGAGATCAAGTCTGGTTCGTGTCAAGGCTAGCGCGTTGAAGCGTAGAACGGAAATTAATTATTCGTAGGGAGCGCGAGAAGTGACGCGAAAGAAGTGCGGATGCTGAATTGAATCGAAGCGAACAAAAAGGTATTGCTGATGGTATTATTAATCGTTTGGTTTGAAGGAGTAAGGAGTGTGTACGTGAGAAAGCTGAGTTCTTCTGAAGCTTGGTCAGAGCAGAACAGGCAAAGCAAATCGTCGTTGCCAACCTAAGGGGGACGAGGCGAGGCCCTGTGCTCAATTGCTCACTGGTTCTGCCGTGAAGATGTCCAAGCGCCTGCACGTCCAAGAAAGAGAGATGCCGTTCGATGCCATCCTCGATTGGGCCAGATCAGGCCCGACGCAGGGGGGCCGTGAAATTACGGACCCAAGCAACTGGGAGGGGTGCATGAATTTCTAGCTTTTTGATTTGGGGATGCACCTGCACGGAGTGGCGGAGGGAACCTCCCCATGACGTTCTCGTGTGATGGCCGGGGAGATCATGCAGCCAAAAAGTGGTGATTCCAGGGAACCCGTTTCAGGAGATTCGGTTAGAAGTTAGAAGAGAACGATTCTGGAAGCTTTACTTCGCGAAGGTAGACCAACGTTGTGAGGAATGTGCTATTGTGTTGTGGAATCTAATAAGTAATCAGTCCATTCCATACCCTCCACCATCCGCTCTCGAAGTTGTCGATGCTGAGAAGTCTGATTTGTAGGAGAGCCTCAATCCTACTGCCTGGAACCCATACCGAATGCAAAGGGACTCTCCCAATTCAAAGCGTTGCTTGAATGCCTGTATGGTCATTGGTAAGCTCAATTGGCGATTTGTTGTTCGGGTGTGCTGCATATCTTCTAGACAAGAACTCGATGAAAGCCAGCTTCAGAAAGACTCACAATGGTGGGGAGAGAATATAATGTGCATACTTCATAGATGCTCTCCTAAGCTCAGCCAGATCAATGTAAAGCATTGAGGTATCTTCGCGCAACTTCAGAATTATATATGCTAAAGGTACAGTACTTAAAAAGCGATTGTTTACTTCGCTTCCCGATCTAGATATAGTCGCATCCTTCATGTCCACTGACTGGACATACGAATAAACAGCTTAACGAGCAGAAATGAGATGCTCTGGCCATGGACCCAGGAATCAGTTGCATTTTCATCGATTCGCATATCACTAGAAAGCTCGCCGGAAATATTGCATGGTAGTAAGCTGGTGCTGAAGCAGAGCCACCAGGAAGAGGGGAGATAGTTCAGATTTGGTAGATATTCTCAGAGAGGCTTGCAACTCCAGATCTAGCATATTACTGTAAATTATCTGTGTTTGTGCACATAATTCACAATAGGTGACTGACGGTGTGAAATCATTAGGTCGAGATGCCAAAGTTCCCATAGTAAGAAATGCGAGGAAGCTGGTGCTGCCCCTTTGGGTTGTTGGTCTGGGTGCCTGCAAATGCAGCCGACGAAACGTAATGGAATGCATTGAATTTGGTGTGTGAGAGCTGCGTTGCTGTGCGTGTTTTGCCGGCTACCGTAAGACCCGCGCGCGGATTAATCGAGGTCACGGATTCGAAGCTCCTCAAGATTATCGTACCACTGACGCCAAATCCTACTCAACCCCCAAACAACACCGCACAATCACAATGAGACCAACGCTTATCCGATCAATGAGACCGACTCTCATGAGAGCTGCAGCAGCAGCCAAGAGCGGCGAAGGCAATGTCTTGAACCAGGGAGCAAAGAGAGATCCTGAACTCTATGTTTGCGATACCACATCGTACGGTCAATTCAACTGCTAATCTACGATCTCCAGATCCTTCTTGCCGTCATGTCTGGAGCTTTCGGTCTTGCAGGATTCTACTTCGGTACATCTGCCACTCCCGTCGAACTTATAGGACTCAATTGACCTTTTTGCAGGCCGCAAGCCAACTTCAGCGACATCCGAGGCAAAGGTTAGCATTGCTCCCGGAAGCATGCCATGGCAGGGAGACGCCACCGAGGGCGACAAGGCCCGAGGTGACTACAAGTACCAATACCACCCAGGTGGAGACCCAAAGAACCCTCCCAAGGACGCTCCCAGCGCTCTGCACAGCGTCATTGTGCCAAATGTCAACTTGCCAAAGGTACGGATCTCCTTGTTTCGTCATCTCTCTGTGAGGGAGAATATTGTGGCCGAGGACGGTTGCAAGTGTGTTTCTTGGCCTTGGGAGAGGGGAAGAAAGTCATGCTATGGGGACGCGCCTCATTTTGTCCTCTATGGATTTATGCCAGCAGGTCCTCGCCAGGGTTTCCAGCTCTCTGTTGCGACTCGCTTGAAGCAAAGAAATGGCCTCTTTGCTTTGCCGGAATGGCATTTCCTCGGTCTCTAGTGAGATGCATATATGGATGGAGGTGTTGTTTGTTTCGAGCATTACTTTCGAAAGCACTGCTAACATTGGAATTCTAGGAGCTGCACGAGAAGTACAACAAGTGGGGCAAGGATGGATACTAGAGAAAACTGATTGGGTTGTTACTTCATCATTAGAACGTGGTTGAGGTGGGGTGAATTGTTGTATTGTAGATAAGGTACACGCGAATTGCTTTCACAGGAGAGAATCTTCATAACACCGCTGCCATTCGAACCGCTCCCTCTCTATCCAGTCTGGTATAGATCTTCTACAAAACCATGGAAAGAAAAGACTGCTGTGACTGCTTGGTGATATGAGAACCTAGATGCTTCAGCCGCTGTAGCGTCTGCCCTGCTTGGTTCAAGGGACAGGTCTTATTTGACATAACACATGATTGTAATGGTCATGGTCACTGACACGCACACATCTGTAGTTGATCAGCACGCACTTCTGGTAGTATCAGTCCTCCTGTGTACTACACCGTACCCAGACGCCAGAGGACTTTCAGCCTCGTCTCGTAGCTCCCGCAACGCTTGACTCCATCGGGAACTTGGTTGTTTCTAAATTTGGATGAAGTTCTTGGACTTTTCCCCATAAACTTTGTTTCGACGCGGTCTGATCATTTAGAATATCAGATCACTGAAGAACAAACTATGACTCGGAGCTTGGATAAATGTGATATAAAAATTAATTGGTGGTTGAATGTCGAAATTTGGGATAGAGGGCTTTCATGTGCCAGCCGTAGCTCGACGCGCCCCGTCAACTTTCTCAGCCGATCTGGCTTCATGACCAAAGGGATGGATACGAGTACTTTTCTCCTTTCCACAAGCGCACTCATGCCCAACTCTTCGACCACCAGTCCTTCACCTTCGTCTTCGATGCTGCACTTTTAATACTGTTGCGAATTCTTCTTTACTTTCTTTTAGGGACTGACTGCGACTTTACTTTGGGTTCTGGGGAGTTCCTCAGGAGAAACGCGTGGGCCATAAAGCTCCACGACAGCCTTTCTCTCATCGTCCTACCTTACCCTACCATCAACACATCTGCCAACATGGCTCGTCCTACAAAAGCTGGCACGCCTCCGCCGTCAAAGGTTGCTCGAAGCTCGTCGTCTCAGGCAATCAAGAAATCCAATGATTACACCTCCGAGGGTGTCGAAGACAACGATGTCTTCCTTCTGCCAGGATCCGACTACCAGGTCATGATTGCCGTCACGTTCCTGGCTGCTGTTGTTAGATTATTCAGAATATACCAGCCCAGCAGTGTGGTATTTGATGAAGTTCAGTACGTCTTTGCGCATTCCACAGCTTCCTGTCAATTGCTAACAGTGCTGCAGCTTTGGTGGATTCGCATCGAAGTATATCAAGGGCAAGTTCTTTATGGATGTACACCCACCGCTCGCAAAACTTCTTCTTACACTCGCTGGATGGCTTGCTGGATTCAATGGAGATTTCGACTTCAAGGACATTGGAAAGGATTATGTTGAGCCTGGTGTGCCATACGTGGCCATGAGATTGCTGCCAGCCCTGTGCGGTATCTTGTTGGTTCCGACGATGTTCTTGACCCTCAAGGCTGTTGGATGTAGAACTTGGACTGCTGCGATGGGTGCCCTCTTGATTGTTTTCGGTAAGCAAGTCGCAATTGAGTTTGGGGATTATGTACTAATATCCTCCTCAGAGAACGGTCTCCTCACCCAGGCACGATTGATCCTACTCGACTCACCTCTGATGATTTTCACTGCTTTTACCGGGTTGGCATTCACATCTTTCACGAACCAACACGAACTAGGTCCCACGAAGGCTTTCCAGCCAACCTGGTGGTTCTGGCTGGTCATGACGGGTCTTGGATTGGGAGCAACAGCCAGTGTTAAGTGGGTTGGTTTCCTCACAATCGCATGGGTTGGAGTTTTGACTATCTTGCAACTCTGGATTCTTCTCGGAGACGTGAAGACCGTTACCCCTGTAAGTCCCGACAGTATCTTTACAACTAGGGGTCTTGCTGATCATAATAGCGCATCTTTGCCAAGCATGTAGTATCGAGAGTTTTCTGTCTCATTGTTATCCCAGTCACCTTCTACATGGCTATGTTCGGTATCCATTTCCTATGCTTGGTAAACCCAGGTGATGGAGATGGATTCATGAGCTCTGAGTTCCAAGCCACACTCAACTCAAAGGCCATGCAAGATGTTCCAGTCGATGTTGCACTTGGTAGCCGAGTTAGCATCAGACACCACAACACTCAAGGAGGTTACTTGCACTCGCACAACCTCATGTACCCCACTGGAAGCAAGCAGCAGCAGATTACTCTCTATCCCCACAAGGATGAGAATAACGTCTGGCTCCTCGAAAACATGACCCAACCTCTTGACATCAATGGCGAGCCGATCAATGGTTCTCTCGCTTGGGACGCTCTTAGCCCTCCTACATTCATCAAGGATGGAGATACCGTCAAGCTCTTCCATTTGACCACTAGCCGACGTCTTCATTCTCACGATGTCCGACCTCCTGTTACTGAGGCTGATTGGCAAAATGAGGTTTCCGCCTATGGTTACGAAGGATTCGAGGGAGATGCCAATGACTACTTCCGGGTTGAGATCATCAAGAAGATGTCGGATGGCGAGGAAGCCAAACAGCGACTTAGAACGATTCAGACTAAGTTCAAGCTCGTCCATGTTATGACTGGATGTGTTCTTTTCTCGCACAAAGTCAAGCTTCCTGAGTGGGCATCTGAGCAACAAGAGGTCACTTGCGCCAAAGGAGGAACTCTTCCAAACAGCGTCTGGTATGTGGAGCAAAACGAGCACCCACTCTTGGGAGCCGATGCGGAGAAGGTCAACTACAGGAACCCTGGCTTCTTTGGCAAGTTTTGGGAATTGCAGAAGGTCATGTACCACACCAATGCCGGACTTGTCGAGTCACACGCCTGGGACTCTCGCCCCGATTCTTGGCCAATTCTGAAGCGTGGCATCAACTTCTGGGGCAAGGACCACCGACAGATTTACCTCATCGGTAACCCAGTCGTCTGGTGGACCTCAACCTTGGCAGTTGCCATCTATGTGATCTTCAAGGGTCTGGCTGTCCTGAGATGGCAACGAGGCTTCAAGGATTACAACAACGTCATTTTCAAACGCTTCGACTATGAAGTTGGTACAATGGTTCTCGCTTGGGCCTTCCACTATTTTCCATTCTACCTGCTCCAACGTCAACTGTTCCTCCACCACTACTTTCCAGCATTGTACTTTGCGGTCATCGCCCTCTGCCAGATTTACGATCACATCACAGCTCGTATCCCTGGCATTGGTCTTCGTGAGAACCCATTGGTCGGCCGTCTTGGTATTGTCGTCTTCCTCACCCTGACCATCATCACTTTTGGCCTCTATTCCCCTCTGGCATACGGCAATCCCTGGACCCAATCAGCTTGCAAGAAGGTCAAGCTGTTCGACTCTTGGGACTGGGACTGCAACACTTTCTTCACAGATGTAAATGAATCCCATATTCCCAAAAGGATCCTTCCGAACCGTGGCTAACCCCCTTCCTAGTATTCCCAATACTCTGGCGTACCCGCGAATGTTAATGCGGACGTCCACAAGACCGACTCTCCTCTGATCCCAACCAACGCCCCTGTCGCACCTCCGGCAGTTGCAGGTGAGCAGAAGCCGATCGTGGAACAAGAGCGAGTAGGCATATCCGAGGCTCCAGAGGAGCCAAAGGTTTCCCCTCCCCCTCTCAAGCCTGGCCAGAGTGTTCTCTCTCGCGAGGAGAAGGTCGAGTACAGAGACCAGGATGGCAATTTGTTGGACCCCGAGCAAGTAAAGGCTCTTGAAGGCAAAGTCAGCTTCAAGACCCGCTACGAGACCCGCACTCGCTTGGTTGATGCTCAAGGAAACGAGATCGCCCAGCCCGAAGATGCGAACCCAGTCGCTCCACCTCACCCTGATGTTGAGGGTCCCGACTCGTCTACCATTGGCAAGGCAGAGCCAGATTCGCAGGAAATGCCAGCTGCTCAACGTGAAGTAAAGGCTGACGAGAGCAAGGAGGCGAGTGTCGCAAAGGCCGACACAGGTGCGGCTAAGCCTGCGAGTGAAGGCAATGAGGCAACTGCCGCGTAACAGCATTTTTCATTTGTTTTGGGAGGGAGACGGCGAAGAGGATTGACAAAATTTGGGGAACGTGCCTTTGTATAATAGGAGGGCATATCATGCATCTCATTAATATGATGGCTTTACGGTCTACTTTGTTTCCTGCTTGACGTTGCTTTGTTCGAGAAGACTCAACCATTAGCTTAATGAGATCCAATACCTCACGAACATCACTCGTTAATCGCTTTCTGGCATTTATCTATTGAACCTGGGCATTTTTCTTCTTAGACCATCAATCCATTTCCGGCCAACCTACCCCTACAGATTCGCTTTCTCCGCCCCAATATGCTTCCCAAACCACTTACTCAACGTCTCATACCCTCTCAAATACTCCTTCCTCACAGCCTCATCCTCCAAATCCGCTCTCGCGCTCAACCAACCATGGATCTGCGTCTCGAAAGTCTCGATATGCTTCTCCACCGTCAGAGCCTCATCGAAAGCTTTGACGTCCTTCGCTTCTTCTTCATTGGAAGCGAGCATGCACATTGGAATCGTGATCTTTGCAGCATCTTCGGCGCTGATGAAGGCTGGGTGGCATTGTGCGGCTACGGTCCAAGGTGTGGATGCGCCTGAGGTGAGAGAGATGACTTTGCCGCCCCAGCAGAACTGTTTGTGTTAGCTATGGTAGAGATAGACCTTGCTTTGGCCTTGTAACTTGGGATTTGTGATTCGGTTGTGAATGGCAGTGTGAGAGTAAGAGCGGAGCATCATACCCCGAGAGCAGCCCACGTCTTCTTTCCGTACGCAGCCTCGATGTCAGCGAGTATCTTGGGGGCCTTTTCAACGCCCAATGCTGGGCCTCGAGTCGAGAACCAGCCGTACAAAGCGGCCTTCTTCTCCTCGGTTGTGGGTGGGTACCTTATCCTCGTTAGAACTTCGGTATCTTGATCCAGATCCACGTGGATTTGGGTCTTGGGAGGAAGGCAATATGAGAAGAGTGGGGGTTGGATTTGGAGTGTTCTTTACTTACCAGGCAAGGTCGGCAGGGACGCCTTCGAAGGAATCGGGCATGAAGACCTGATAGGAGTTCTCTGGGTCGGCGGTTGCGAGGATGTCTGCGCCTTGGAGGGTTTGCTCGTAATAGCCAAAGATCTGGAAGGTGGGTGTCAGTCAATGGCTGGACTCAATTCAAGCTCGCAACATGGCAGCGTTTTTTCAGCTGCTACTGGCGAGATGATCTTTACGTATCGCTGTTCGCATAGACAACCATGGGAAACATACATCGTAGATTACGAAGATAGCGTTCGTAGCTGTCAAAGGACCAGTGACATCTATTGAAAGCGGGTAAGCATGAGCGTGTGCAACACAGATTAGGATATACTCACAAGTCTTCAGACCTCCAATCGTCTCATACTTGCCCTTGAGCTCATAGCCCTTCGAGACAACAGGTGGAATATTGCAGCAAGCTTTGCTGTGTCCATTGATCGACTCCATTTTTGCTTACTAGCCTAAGGTTCTGGCCTTCGAAGTTTGATGTTCATGCTAGAAGCAGAGGTGTTGCACGACGTTGAACAAGAACGCCGAGTATATAAGGAGATAGCGTGTGTTACCAGATACACAGCTCGTATATGTAAATTCTTATTAAGCCAGCGAACGGGGCAGATTGACCGGTCTTACCTATCAGTAGCTGCCTACATTTGAGGCGTTCTGCTTGTGGACCCTGCATGAACTGGAGCAGCTGACGAAACTTTCCCAATTTGACGAGATTTACTGCTGCGCCGTAGGTTTAGATTCTGTACTTGAACCGAATACTGACCCTTTCGGTGGATGTGTTCACTAATTTCATGTTTAGAGCAATATTCCAAAGTCGTCGTGCCGACGATGTGGTTCGTTACCTCGCTTCCTGAGATTGAAAGCCTCAGATATGCAACTTAGCACGCACTTCTCATACCAACTATCCCCACGCTGTGAGATTTTGGTCTCAGATGGTCAGGCTGTCACTCCCCTTAAAGACTGCAGTCAGTGTCCTTAGCTGTGCTGGTTATGTTCGAGACTGATTAGCCAGTTCCTCTTCAAGCACATTGTTGACAAGTCCCTCAGTCTATCTGTGAAGATCGTTCACTTAAAAAGGGGTCAGATCTTATGACTCTATTTACCGAATTAAATACTCAGAAGTAAACAAAGCCCGTAGGCGCCATATAGGTGCTGTACTTTACGGAACATAAGTGCTGTAAGAGTCTGAGATGCTGAGATGAAGCCATTTCCTATGTAGATATTCTCTGGTGACTTGAAAATTGCGTACAGCGCGAGGAGCAAGAATTTCATAGTTTCAGAAGAGGTCGCGGGGAGCTATTATTCACGGATCGCAGATGATTCAGAAAGAACGGCCTCCCTGCAATGACTGCAGCAGATCTTTGAGAGCTATAAAAGCCTGAAAGCTGATTGCAAAGCTATACTGTTCATGCATTCAAACTCACTCAAAAGTATCGAACCTCCAGCTCGATAGTATTCCAACCGAACCTCCAGATAACACTACAGCAATGGTCATTATTCAGACATATCTTACCATGTTCTTACTTGTGTTCTTTAACCAACCCCTTCCTAATGTAGAAGCTAGCCCGGTCATTCAGGGTGCCGTTCATCCTCCCGAACTGTTCCCGAACAATGCCAGCAAAGACATCTCCTTTCCAGGGAACGGAAGCTCTGAAGTAGCTTCGCCTTATTATTATATCCTCCGCTTTAAACCTATACTGACACGTAACAGGAATCAATGGCTTCGAAAAAAGCTTTCCTTGCGACTTCAATTAGCCAGGATCAGTCAGACCTCTTTCGGTCTCACGAGGCGTCCCAAAATCCGAGAACGTTGTAAGGCTGCAAGTATCACGTAACGGACGCTTCTAATAATGGTGTACCTACAGGATAGACTAGATTGCCCATTAAATGGCTCCACCGCAATATCTGTAAACCGGGAAGCTCTCCTCGACGGCATCAATTACCTCGCCGGTCTCCCAAAAGCCAAACATACAAAATGGCTCGGGATTAAAAGTCATCAATACAGCAGAGTCAGCTGCTCTTGGAACACAGCCATATACTTCTGTAGCAAAGTAAGGTCTCTCTCTGCTTTATGGTTGAGATATCTGGATGACTCTTGCAACTTTAATTGACAAGATTGGCGAAAAAGGTCGATTGGGAGAATGTGGTCGACGTCCAACCAATAGCAGGTTATGCACGCGATATCTTTGATCATTGTAGGAAGCCTGCGATGGGTTCTCAGGATAGCAAGAACGGCTGGCAAGTAGTTGTCAAGTGGGAACGGTACTAGAAAGGCCGATCTTAGGCTGAGCCTGTAACCCGGATCCTGTTGTTGCATATAAAAAGCAGAGTCTTCGCCAAGCGTTGTCTTGAATTACAAGTTGTACTTTGTCGCTGAAAATTGGAATCTGGATGCCCTCCTCTGCGATGTTCGTCGTGAAAATCGGATGTATCATCTCGAGTTTCGTATGCTGCAATAGAAGTAACAGTCGTTAGGCATGCCCATAACCCTGGCAAACATCTGCCGAAGATATATCTATCTTGAAATTACGAGCAATATAGCAGCAAAGAGTACACGGAGTCTTGCTTAGCATTACAGCAGCAAACATGAAGAAACGTTCGCATTTGTATTTGTATGGCACTTGCCAAAATCTATACAATCAACAGCTACAAATGACTTCATTTAAAGCTCGTAGGTGGCAACAGTTAGAGTTCATCTCACAGAAACTGTAACAAGAAATGGTGAGGGTGGCATAGTATCTCTCAGAAGCGAGGTATCATTGAGAAAAACAAAGTATAATACACACCGTGGTAGCAGATAACCCAAAGCGAAGTAAAGCCAAATGAGCTCGTTGCTCATCCAATCCCTAAGCTCCGTCAATCCATAAACGCCGAAGCCAACACGGCCATCACAACAACATCTCCTCTTCCGCATCATGAGCGATCTGGTCATCCTTCTTGACTTCTTCCTCAGCCGCTTTAGGTGCTTCGGCGACCGCTTCTCCCTCCACGACAGGCTCAACGATAGCCTCAGCCACAATCTTCTCTACTTCAGGAGTCTTTTCAGATACAGGGGCAGCAACTGGTGTCTCAAATCTCGCTTCAGGTGTTTTCAATGATTTCTCTAAGCCGCCCAAGAGATCTGGGTAATCGTCATCGTCGTCCTCAACAGCAGCGACCGGCTCCTGAGCAGGAGGCTCTGGTTCAGCCACTGGAACAGCCTCTGGTGACCGGGCTGTGGGCGGAGTTGGGACAGCTTCTTGCTCAATTGGTGCCTCTTGGTTTGCAGGAGAGGCGGGCTTCTCTGGAACTGGCTCTGGCATGACAAGTGGTTGAGGAGTGGCTTGGGCTGGCTCGATCTCGGTCTCAACTTGGGGAGTGGGATCGGGTTGAATAGCTTCCGCTTCGACTGGAGGACTCTCATTCCCCGGGCTAGCCGGTGCTGCAGGGGCATCCAGTGGTGCTCCGATCTCAGCATTCTTGGCTCTGTCCAAGATATCCAGGAGCATTTCCTCTTCTTCCTCTTCCTCAACCCGCTCCTCTACAGCTGCAGCCACTTCTACATTCGTAGGCTCAGGCGGTGGGGGTGGAACGTCCTCGGGAGCCATTGTAGGCACTTCTTGTTGCATCTCTTCGTCAAGGGTCTCCAATTTAGGACTCAAAGGAGTGCTATCTGATGCCAAGGGATGTACATCTGTTAATGCTTTCGTTGGTGACAAGTTTGCTGGGGTTTCGAGAGGAGAAGTTAGTGTAGAGGTGGTCATGACTACATTCTTCAGTGGACTACCAGACTTTGTCTCAAGCCGATCGGTTAAAAGCCTTGGTGGCACATGAGGGAATTCTGTTCCTCCCATGGGCACATCGGCTTGGTCGAGAGATGGAACTGGAGGCAGTATTGGCGCTGAAGCAGCCAAGGGTGATTGTTGTGATGGTTTGGATGGTGAATCTTGAGGATCAACGGAACCTTCATCATCATCCCCTTCATCGCCGTCCTCACCGTCCTCGCCATCATCATCGTCTGAATTGGCTGCCGAGCCATCTCCCATCTCAGCATCCTCATTGGGTACCGGTGTCGAGCTTGGTTCTTTCTCCAGCTTGATTCCCTATTATTGATTAGCAGTAGCCCCATTGCTATGTGGAAAGTGCTTACATCAGGACCAACTGTTCCCTCAATTGTTGGCAAGGGAGCAACTCCTTCACCCAGGGGAGCTTGAGGCACACTAGTAGGAGCCAATGGCTTCTTCTTTCGTCCCCTTCCAGGTCCCTTCGCCTTCTTTTTTGATTTTGGCCTTGGTCTAGGAGGTGTAGCTTGCACGGGTGCAAGACCAATTGGCGCATTTGGATCCGGAATCTGAGTTTGTGAAAGGACTTCTCCCTCTACCACTTGGCCTTGAGGCACGACAATATCCTGGACATACTCGTTGCCCGCAGCATCAATCCGCTTCACTGTTGCTTTAGTCACCGTTGGGACCGGTAGAGGTTTTGATGAGGCAGCAACCAATCCTTTGCGTCTCTTTGCCAGATACACAACATCCGCCCCTTCTAGGTGTCGAGGTACTTGCTTCCATGATTTCGCGGTAAATCCCTTCTCTTTCAAATCCTCGTCCTTTTTCTCAGGTTTGTCACCGATGATAGCTTCAGGGTCGGCTTCCTCTTCATCAGCTGGTGCTGGACGTTTATAAATCTTGCCCGATCGTGCAGCGCGTAACAGGTCTTGACTGTGCTGCGGTAAGAGATGCGAATCTTTTGGCATTCCGTAAGGGAGTTCAATAGCCCAGATGTCATTTTGAGATGTGGTGCTGTCTGTTGTCGGTGGAGGTGCTACTGTGACAAAATCGCGGCGCCAGTGTCTAATTGGTATACCTTCGTATTCCCCATGGTCGACTCCCGGACGGTTTTGACGCCTGTTGGCGTTCCGGTACTAGAAACTATCAGAAGATGTCTTTAAGCAAGAAGATTTGCTTACAGTAGGTGCCATGATCTACCTCAGGAGAGGCTACCGAGCTGTCCCTCTAATCCTTTCGCAGCGCGACAAGTTCCCTTTGAATCCGTTCCCCTAGAATACTAAAGCTGGAGATACCCAAGTTGCTTTCGTGTATGTGCCCTCCTCTCAACCACTTTGAATATTTGAATGCGCTCAGCTTCCGTAGTCTGCTGGAGGCTTAAGTGATGCTTGCGAGGTAGTCGACGTTCCAATGTCTAATAGCCCCCGCCACAATTTATACCCGTATATGATACCAATACTCTACGCCCTCTCTATTTGCTTCTAAGTCTGTCCGAGTCGCTGTTAAATCAGATACGAGGAAGTGATGCTGGATCAGGAGGCGCATCGTTAGCAAGAGCATCTTTGAGTTCCGCAGAAGCAGAGCAATTGATATGGGCATTTGGGCTACAGTGGTAAGAAGTCTTACCTTGATAAAGAATGTGTCTGGGTCAGTGAATGCTGTGGAATACAGTTGAAGGCAGAGAAGGCGCGAGCGTTGCGCTGGTCTGCATAGCCTTGAGGTTGTCGCGATGTTGTCGCTGAGACCGCGACCTGCGCATCTCTTGGCACTGTTGGACACACGTGATAAGGCTGATGAATATCAAGGCAAGTCCTTTCTGGGAGTATTAGAGAGCAAAACATGGGAGGCTTGCAGTATACATCAAAGATCAATTAGAAATGCTGCTCAAATACTAGAATTACCTGAACGACTGGTTAATAGCCACAATAAAGCTCGCGAAAAGATCATTTCCGTGCTTTTAAAACATGCCTATTCCGACTTCCAGAAGTACCGACATCTTAGAACTGGGAGGAGGGAGGCCCCAGTGGTTTGTTGCATACTTTGATCGCCTCTGGCTTGTGGTGATTGGTGACACCGGAGGTTTAGGGACTTCAAAAGCAAATATACGTTGAGAAAAATGCATTTGGGAGCTACCATTGTCAACTTTAGTGAGAAATCGTAGCTAGCCAGAGTGGAAACAATCCATGATGCTTGGTATGGTTTTTCCCAGGTTGGCCTATGTTACAAATTTGTACAGTATGGTCATTATTCCATGATGCCCATGATGCCCATGATGCTCAGTATACCATCTAGATCTCCATTCGAACTTCGACCTCCGTCAACTCGTCTACTCATCAATCCCATCTGCACCTTGTTAGATAAACTCTCTGAGTCATGGGTAATTGGGATCAGCTTACCCAGTATCCTTTTGTCTAACTATGTCATTTCTCTGACCCGTTTGCTTTCCCTGTGTAAAAGTCAATAAACGTTCGCTGAAGACGGGAATGATTTCAAAAGTTGAAAGCCGTACCGATTTGCCCCCTTCGACCACCAGTCTATCCAGTTGGAAGAACTGACTGACAACCGTTTGCCTCTGTTTCCCGTTAGCGGTGTTCCTTGGTTTTCCTCATCTTCAAATCGCCGAATAGACCGTGCTATATCCGCCACAACTCCGCCGTTATGCCTCCAGCCGCGGACGCTCCGCAGGATCCCCCAACAGCAGCCGCAAGGGATATCCGTACCTTCATAGATTGTAATTCCTTTAAGCCCTTCTGCATGAGTTCCTGGATCTCTCGAGAGTCCTTCACATCCTTATGCTCTCGGAAGGCATCTCTCGTCCTTCGTTTGGCGTATTCTCTGAAGTTGTATGATGCAAATTGCTCGCCCTGCCGTAATAACTGTCGATACTGTGAACAGAAGAGTCAGTCTCCTCCACAGGAAAGCGTTGTGCTCATTGTAGAATATTTGCGCATCAAGAAATGTACATAGTGGCGAAGATTGCGCAAGGAAAATAGAGACATACCAGTGATTTCGCCGCCTGTGATCCTGTCTCACCCTTTATTCCTGCTAGAGTGGACATTGTAGAGATCGTGATGTGTGAGAAGGGGAGTTGACGAGATTGGAAGTCAAACACCGAGACTGAATATCGAGATAGAGGATATGCTAAGCATTTCGAGCTCCGTAAACATTTTAGCTCATCGAGTGCCGGCGTGAAGTAAATCCGACTCCGCGATAAGATAAGAGCTTGATCAACAACAAAAGCTCTGGAACAAAGGATGGAAGGCTGGCGTGGAAAAAAAGAAAACTGTGAAGACGCCACCAAGAAAGGTCTAACAAGAAACTTTCGCTAGTACTACTAGCTTTATTTGTATTTGAGATTTATCATCGGATACTTACTTACAGTGTTCAGATTCGTGCAGCATTCCGCATTACTTGTTGCAGCTGTGATAATTATCTGAGAAATTGAGTTCAAGATGTAGGAGGACGCTGGACGATCCAGGGTCTTGGCCTATTTTCTGTTGGTGGGGGACTTCGTTTACGCAAGACGTGGCTGAGATTACCATCGTCGCCTCTCACAAAGCTCTTCAATTCCAAGAACTCCAAGGCTTTGTTCTACAAATCATAGAGATACGCACGACAAAGAGAGATACCCTGCAAGGCACAATTTGCCCCACTAGGAGACGCCTCCCGAGCCCCCAAGGAAACGCGTGCAATGGCGTGCTCTGACGTCTTCGAGCCGGCGGAAAGCGATCAAAAGCTCCGAAGTCGCCAATAAAATTTCCCCTAAAGTCACCTTTGATCGACTTTCAAGACTCTGTTCCACATCCTGCACTGCTTCTTTTTTGTACTACTTCCGTCAATTGCATTTTCGAACTTCTCCTCTTCACATACCACCTCTGAAACCATGGCCAACTCACCCCACGGCGGAGAGCTGAAGTAGGTTATCTATTGTTGTTCTCTGGTTGCGTGCGGCGCGCTGACATATCAACAGAGATCTTCTTGCAAGAGACTTGCCCAGACACAATGAGCTCGCAGCAGAGGCTGAGAACTTGCCTGCTATTCTCCTAAGTGAGAGACAGCTTTGCGATCTGGAATTGATCCTCAGCGGTGGTTTCTCTCCTCTCGAAGGTACGGTTGTCCCTGACGTAGTGGGGTAAAAAAAACCCCCACCAAAGCCGCGCAACTCCTCCAGGAATAACTCTCCAAGAATAGTAACTGACAATCAATTCTGCAGGTTTCTTAAATGAGAAGGACTACAATGGGTACGAATACACAACGAAATACGTGAACAATTCATAACTGACATGTTTCAGCGTTGTCGAGAACAACCGACTGGTTGATGGCAACCTCTTCTCCATGCCAATTACGCTGGACGTCGGCAAGGAACAAATTGAGGAGCTAGGAATCAAGGCTGGAGCAAGACTCACTCTTCGCGACTTCCGTGATGATCGCAACCTTGCCATCATCACTGTTGACGATGTCTACCAACCAGATAAGTAAGGAATTTCAGAGATTTGCTATGAGAGGATACTAGCTAACAACTAACAGGGATAAGGAGGCCAAGTTGGTCTTTGGAGGAGATGCAGAGCACCCAGCTGTGAAATACCTACACAACACTGCTCGCGAATTCTACGTTGGAGGAAAGATTGACGCTATCCGCCGTCTCGAACATTACGACTATGTTGCCCTTAGATGTACGCAAATCTTCGAAATCTTTCACCGGGTAACTACTAATAGTTGGCACAGATACCCCTGCAGAGCTCCGTCTTCACTTTGACAAGCTCGGCTGGTCGAAGGTTGTCGCTTTCCAGACCCGAAACCCAATGCACAGAGCCCACAGAGAATTGACCGTTCGAGCTGCCCGTTCCCGCCAAGCCAACGTTCTCATCCACCCAGTCGTTGGTCTCACAAAGCCAGGAGACATCGATCACTTCACCCGTGTCCGTGTTTACCAAGCGCTCCTCCCAAGGTACCCCAATGGTATGGCCGTCCTTGGTCTCCTCCCCCTCGCCATGCGCATGGGTGGACCCCGTGAGGCTATCTGGCACGCCATTATCCGCAAGAACTTTGGAGCAACCCACTTCATCGTTGGTCGCGATCACGCTGGACCCGGAAAGAACAGCAAGGGCGAGGAGTTCTACGGCCCATACGATGCTCAATACGCTGTTGAGAAATACAAGGATGAGCTTGGTATCGAGGTCGTTCCCTTCCAGATGATGACCTACCTCCCAGACAGCGACGAGTACCGCCCCAAGGACGAAGTCCCAGCTGGCATCAGAACTCTCGACATTTCCGGCACGGAGCTCCGCAACCGTCTCCGCACAGGTCGCGAGATCCCAGAATGGTTCTCCTACCCAGAAGTCGTCAAGGTCCTCCGCGAATCTCACCCACCTCGCTCCGAGCAAGGTTTCACAGTCTTCCTGACCGGTTACCAAAACAGTGGAAAGGACGCCATTGCCCGCGCTCTTCACGTAACCCTCAACCAGCAAGGTGGCCGATCAGTCTCTCTCCTCCTCGGTGAGACCGTCCGCGCCGAGCTGTCCTCAGAATTGGGCTTCAGCCGCGCAGACCGTACCCGCAACATCGGCCGTATCGCATTCGTTGCGTCTGAGCTCACTCGCTCTCGCGCAGCCGTCATTGCTGCTCCAATCGCACCATACGAGGATGCTCGCCAACACGCCCGCGAGATCGTCGAGAAGTATGGTGACTTCTACCTCATCCACGTCGCTACTTCCCTCGAGCACGCCGAGAAGACCGACAAGCGCGGTATCTATGCCAAGGCACGCAACGGTGAGATCAAGGGCTTCACTGGTGTCGACGACCCATATGAGACTCCCAAGAAGGCCGACTTGACCGTTGACCTCGAGAAGACTAGCGTGCGAAGCGCTGTTCACCAGATCGTCTTGATGTTGGAGAGCCAGGGACTGTTGGATCGTTTGTAAGCGCTTGCATGACTTTAAGCTACTCTGCTGAGCACATGGGCTTTTGCGCCGGGATTTGAATGGAATGCGATGGGACACGATATAAGGCGTTTTTTGACGAAAAAAAAGGCTAGACGATTGGTGTTTTGCATGACTGGACATGCTATTCGAGATATGCATTTGCATCTTCATTTTTGCTTCTGCTATGAAGTGCAGTATGGAAGGATGGAAGCCTCTACTGCATGCCTCTCTTGTTTGTAGATAGATAGCGATCGGGAATAGATCACTTCATTTTGAGGATCTCTTTGCCAATGTCTGCTCTGCGACTTCCGTGCAGCCTCAACCTTCCCCATTTCCCTGGTATAATAGCGGAATACTGGCTCTTCCAGCATAAGTATCCCTGATTGTCATCTAGCGAAGTTGATGATCTTGTTCAGACCGGCAGCCCCCCTGACATGACTGACACAAAACATCTAAGCGAGATATCAGCCTCGTCATCTCTACGCAAGCTTGTCGTGGGTCTATCTCGCTTGCCAGGTCGCTCAGGCAGATCTAACCTAAGTTTAACCCCTATGCTGATTGACGTTTGTAGTCTTTGGTGTTTGCTTGTACCTTGCTGGCGTGCTCAATAGTAGATATTCCTATACGCAGCAGATAACTGCTGCGATCTGACCAGCTCTGTTTGCCTCTGCGTTCCAGTAGTATCTTGGGATGCTGCATCAGCAGGAGGGGGAGGAGAGCCTTGCCATCCACCTCCACAGCTGGAGCCTGGCTCACCATGCATAAGATTGGAATGGGGACTTTGACCAGGGTCGGGATTTTGGTTTGGATCGGACATTTCTTGGTGAACTTGTAGATCTTGTGAGGAGTTGTAGTCGGCTGCATAGTTGGATGTGAGTACGGGATAAGTCGTTTTTTGTGAGTGAGGGAGTGGTGGGCTGGAGAAGCCGGGATTTGGGATGGTGGAGAGCTGGGTTGGGACTTGAGCATGCCCGTGGTTTGTGTTTTGTCCTTGAGGGTGGTTCTGGCCCTGACTCTGGGATAGACCCATCAAGCCTGCTGCGACGTTGAAATCCATGTCCGTATCATGGTATGCGAGTGAGCGATCTGGGGCAGAGAACTGCTGGTGAGGCAGGTTGTGGTATCTTGGATGCTCCGGATGAGACGGCTCGTCTGCAATAGCATGTCTTAACTCTGTCCATGTTCCCTGGTGGACGGGAAGGTAGAAAGGAGCTCACCATAGCCTGTAGCTATCTCCCTTCCTCCGCCCATGAAATTTCGCCAACGCTCAACATCCTCTTCTTGCTTCAAAGGGTACTCCTTCCACTCATCCATCCTGACATGCTTAGGCGCATTTGAGTTTCTCGGAACTGGATCTGGAATGTGTACACTTCCATGCATGACGGAGAAGGATGTTTGAGTTTTAAGGGCTCTGAGTTCCGATAGGGCTCGATAGAGTAGGATTTCAGTCTCGCCTAGACGCTGCTCAAGGAGGCCAAGATATCCGGTTGGTATTCCTCTGAGATGAGTTGCTGATTAGCGAGGCGATTGTTTCTATGGTTTCGGCAAAGAAGGGAGTTTGGAAGTTACCTCTTGCTGCTCTCGCCATATGTGCATGATAGCTTAGTTACTTCGCATTGTCCGCAGGTCGGTCTGACATTGGTCGGTCAGTTGAACCGTGTATACCTAGGTAACGGTCTCATTGGGTAACGTCACGTGCAATACGGAGCTCAATGGAAGTTTCTTACAATTGACGATCACACTGTACACAGGATTTAGCTGTGTTCTGGCTGTTTTGGGTGAAGAGGGCAGGGCAGGCGCACTTACTTTGCATTTCTTCCTCTTGCAAGCTTCACAAGAACCTCCTTGATTCTCTGTCATCTCAATCAAAAGACTTGGTAGCATGTACTCATGTGATTAATAACGAGACCAGGATTAAAATGCCAGAGGATTTCAGCGAATCATATCGCCACAATTGAGGCGAATACTTGTGGAGAAGAAGAACTGCTTGGACGCAGAGCGTTTCTCCTTGGGTGTTTGTACTTGCAGGCTTGGTTGGAGTTGAGGGGGAATGGAGAAGAGCCGGAGAAGCGAAACACCGATCCCTGTCGGTAGCCGAGGGGAGTCGAGATAGGTGACTTCTGGTTCTGTTTGCATTTCCTACGGAACCGTACTAGATAGCTTAAGTAATAAAACTGACTTGAAGTCTTGACTATAGCTGAAAGCGTTTCTTTTTGTTGCCCATGGGTTTCTTGAACTTATTACAGTAATTGTGTCTCCAATACAGTATCAGATTGGAGACGACGAGTCTCCTTTTGAAGGGGTCTTGGCGTCAAGTGAGTCCCTAGGTATGATTGTTGCTGGCTCAGCATATCTGTACAAGTTTCAACGAGCAGTCTGAGACTGGTATTACGTACTTTGCTGGATATCCCTAATACTTTATATGATCTAAGCTTAGCCTTAGAAGTGATTTCTAGAGTTCATGTGACAACGGAATGTGACATTTTTGTCGTAATCGTACAAATGTCGCTAAAAAACGAACTTACCACTACTTTAAAGCTTAGACGGTCATCTTATAGAGCCATGAAGGCTTATGGAAGGTACATATATGTAAATATTCGGAGAACTGCAAACGGTTTCATTACGTGAATACTTGACGACTGATGAAGCTGTTGGCTGCTGTTTTGTTGTCCTGTCCCGTGTTCTAGAGGCTTCGCTGGCTTGTTCCCCAGGCTTGAATGCACCCCGCAAACCTAAACTCTCCAAACTGATTCAGATCAGCCAAGGCTTCGACCTTCTACAAGCATCTCACCCGGTGTCCCTCTATGAAGCATGCCCTCGACCATCTTCCGAACTTATCATATGCATAACTCGTAATATTATGGACTCTTACTCGCCACAAGATGGCGAATCGAGGCGAAAGCGTCGCCGGCAGTCCATGTCCACTGCCAGCATGACAGGCGCTTCTCCCCAAGAGCTCGGTCACATGAGACCAAGTCTATCGAAAGGCTCTTCCAGCTTCGTCGGCAGTGGAAGCGGTATCTACTTCGTACGAACTGTGCAGTCGGCATTCACCAGGAACTACCGCCGAGAAAACGAATCCGTGGATGATGCGCTCGTTCCGGGAGAAGATGACAGGCTACAAACTGGAAGTCCATCAGGCTGCATTTGGTACCCCAACGAAGTCATCCAACTTCCTGATTCACATCCCTCCCATGATATGACTTTCGATGATCTCGCCAGCTGGAGCAAACAGTATTGGGATAACTGGCATCCTCCATTTCCATTCCTTCATGCACCGAGCATTCTCGGGGTTCTTGAAAGGGTATCGCTAGACGGGATACATAGCCTCAGCTTAGTCGAGTCGATAACTGTCCGTTCGGTCTTGTCGATATCAGTGGCCGACCGAAGACAAATGCCTCCAGCCCGTGGCAAGCTCGTACCTTCAAACCTAGTCTTCAATACGGTTGACGATGCGATATCATGCTTAACGCCAATTCTTCTACAGCCATCAACACTAGCTAGTCTTCAAGCTCTTGTGGCAATACAGTTATTCTTGGTGTCGATGCTACGCTTAAATGCAGCCTCAAGGGTTGGTGGATTGATAACTAGGATCGCCTTCCAACTTGGACTTCACAGATGTCCTTCCAGATTCAAGCAATTTTCTGTCGCTGATGCAGACATGCGTCGAAGACTCTTCTGGGCTATCTATAGTCTCGAAAGGTACCTGTCTCAATCTCTTGGGCTTCCGCTCGACATCAAGGACGATGATGTAGATGTATGCTATTCCGACAAGGAACTTCATGCTGATGATGTTGGAGGTGTTCAAAATGTACAGCAGCCTCATGGTACTTATCCCGGAGCCGGTGCAGACATATACTGACTGCCTCAGATCCACGACTACTCTTGCTTCCAGCATTCCTCGCTCGTCATGGTTACATCAAGGGTCTCATCCTGGAACTCCGGCACAAATCAGTCATGCACCGTACGACCGACCAAGATGAGGCTGCACATGTAGATTCTGAGATCTCAAAATGGTGGAATGAGGCTCAAGATTTGCTTGATCCACACTACATGGAGATCGAAGAAAGCAGCGGAGACTTGACCAGTCAGAGTAACACTTCTCTCAAAGAATCACACAAACTGCTCTTGGTGGTGCAGAAGCACGAGTCAACTATTCTTCTCAACCGGCCAGTCATTACGTCCGCCCCGAACTCCTCCACGTTTGCATCAGCAATGCAAAAGTGCATTGGGGCTTCGAAACAGATCGTATCAAAGGTCTATCAACATATACAGACTGGCATCAACGAAGCCGGCACACGTGACGGGCGAATTCTAAATCCGCTCTGCTGGCCTGGCTTCACTTGGTGCATCTGGATGAGGTATGTGTAGATCTAGAAGCGGTGTAAGTAAATACTGACTTTCCCCAAGTGGGCTGATACTTGTATATGCTGCATCAGAGGGCCATTACTCGCTCCAAATAGCTCAACGGTATGTGGAACGTCGTTGCTAAAGTGGACCAATCCCTAAGTTTGCACAGAGATGCCGAACGATGCATCAAGATACTGGAGATCTTAGCCATGAGAGGGAGTGTCTGGCCAGGAGCATGTGCCTCCGCTTTGAGAGATTTGCACAAAGCCCTGGCCAGCAAATCTATTAACGGCGCCCTCGATGTGTCTCAAAGTAGTCAGTCGCCGAGGAGCAGTAATTCGAGATCAATCGAGACTCCTAACACAACTTCAAATGGGGTTCAAAGCCGCCAAAGACAGTATATGTCTGGGATCCCACCCGGCACTTTGTTACGAGGAAACGAGTCTACCTCAGCCTCAACAGCCACGCAAGACCTCAGGCCAACGAGCTCACAGCAGTATTCACAACACGGCGGGAATCAAGATGATCGTGGCATACAAAGGCCAGCTTCTGGAACCTCTATATCTCAAGCCCCTGCGAGCACTTTTCAAGAGGACCAATTTGCTGACCCAGCACTACTGAGCATGATGAATGGCATGTACGACATAGGAGAGCAGTTTGATGGTGTTGGCGATATCTTCCAGTTGATGGATGCGTCTTATCAGCTGGGTGAGCAGATGTTTGAGCCGAGATTTGCTAGTCGTTATTAGCAACTGTGGGTGCAGATATCGTCGATTGATGCCGCCTAGGTGTCTCGAAACGGTCTCGAGGGATCACTAAAGCTGCCTTACCAATTTAGATCAGAAGCTCAAGCTGGCACAAGTTCCAACTTCCACGCGCCAAATTCAAGTCTTCTGGAGTTGATGGTGAAATGATCTCAATGTAACTCTGGTCTCGTGTAGGGTGGATATTCCTCAAGTGACGCAGAAAAGATTGTCTGGATCCATGCCTGCAATCGAAGAACTTATTTTATATTTGGGCGGCACCATCGGCACCAACGGAAATTCAAGTTGATTGTAAGGGCACGCTTCATGAAATCATAGTTTACAGCAAGAAGGTAACAGAAATGAAACTAAACACCGGCTCGATCATACAGTCTTAGGCTTCCCGAGTCTCGCTTCGATCTCCTTGCACACAGCTGTCGTTACCTCAATCGTTGTTGCAGATCCACCAAGATCCTTGGTCATGATCCCTTGTTCGCACACACTTTCGACGATATCCAGAAGACTGTCTGCGGCCTCCTTTTCACCGAGCCAAGTCAACATCTCACAGGCAGTCCAGAATGTGGCAACTGGGTTGGCTAGGACTTTGTTAGTACAGGTCTTCCATACGTGGAAGCGAAGTGTCTTACCAATGCCCATACCGGTGATATCGAATGCGGAACCGTGGATGGGTTCGAACATAGATGGGTTTTCTCTTGATGGATCGAGGTTGCTGGTTGGTGCAATGCCGATGGATCCTGCAAGAGCAGCTGCGAGATCTGACAAGATGTCCGCATGCTAGGAAGCGATTAGCCCAGGAACCTTAGATATAGATGAAGAATTCACTTACCAGATTGGTAGCCACAATCGTATCCAGCGACTCAGGCTTCAGCACCATCCTCACAGTCATAGCATCAACCAACATCTTGTCAACCGTCACATCTGGGAAGTCCTTGCCCACCTCAGCAGCAATAGCATCCCACATAACCATCCCATTCCTCTGCGCATTACTTTTCGTCACAACCGTAAGATGCTTCTTCGGCCTCCCCTTCCCAACCTCAAACGCAAACCGAATGATCCTCTCCACACTATGGCGGGTGAAAATCGACACCTCGGTAGCGACCTCCCAAGGCTGATTGGTGTGAGACCGACCACCGTGACCTGCATACTCGCCCTCGCTGTTCTCACGGACAATCACCCAGTCTAGCTCGCCGGCTTTGCAGTTTCGTAATGGTGATGAAGTGCCTTTGAAGACTTTTGTTGGGCGTACATTGGCGTATTGTTGAAGGGGTTGGCAAATTGCTAGGCGGAGCTGCCAGAGGGAAATGTGATCAGGGACATCTAAACGTCGTCAGCCAAAACTCACAACAATTACTTATAAACGAGACATTATTTCAATTACATACCAGGTGCACCAACAGCACCAAACAAAATAGCGTCGAACTTCTTCAGAGTCGTCAGAGCATCATCTGGCATGTATTTCCCCGTCTTCTTGTAGGTGTCGCTACTCCAGTCGAAATTCGTGAAGTCGAGGTCGAATGTCTTCAATGTTTCGGCGAGTTTCTTGAGGACAGTGACACCTGCTTCGATGACCTCTGGGCCGATACCGTCGGCTGGGATCGAGGCAATCTTGTACCTCGGATGAGTTTTAAGTAGTGAAGGACTCATTTTGATATTTTGATGTGGTCTTCTTGATTCGATGGTTGGTGAAGTTGAACTTGTCAAATGCGAATCTTATGTCAGGAAAAAGATGGATTGTAATAAGTCAAATTGTTTGCAAGATATAAATGTAAATATTCGAGGTAGGTGAAAGTCTAGAAACAGTGGCTTTGGTGGGGGTGCCAGGGTGGCGCGGGGTCGAAGAAGATCGCTTCTCCGGAGGGGACATGGCGGGGTTTCGCTTCTCCGAAGCCTGCTGATGCTCTCTTGGAACTCCACACCAATTATCCTGAGCACGATTCTGTGCCTTTTGACACCTTGCAGAAGATAACGTTCAGATTCATTACAGGGTCAATTGAGTCTCTTCAGAGATCGACCAGTGGACTGCCTTCCTTCTGACAGTTGTAGTTCCACTCGCAGTCCAGGCTTGGCACATCTTTGAAAATGGGGGATAACCGAGCACCTGTTGTGTTGGAACATGTCATTCCACTTATCCAAGAGAAGGCAAAGAGTCAGTCTCTTGGAGAAGGCCACCGTCCTTTCATACTGGGAGTGACTGGTTTACAAGGTATGTGGCCGGCGCCAACCTCACGTTCGTGAACACATCAAGCTTATAGAGATCTCACAGGCTCCGGAAAATCCCACCTCGCATCAGCGTTGGTCAAAGAACTGTGTGAGAAGCACAAGTACAACGCCATCGAAGTCTCTCTAGACGATTTCTATCTCCCACATAAGGAACGGCAAGCGCTTCGAAATGACAACCCTGAAATCAAGCTGCTGAGAGCCAGAGGGCAGCCCGGCACGCATGATACACAGCTGGCCAAAGAATTCTTCGAGCAGTTCCAGAAACCAGGGTGTGAAATATGGATTCCATCATTTGACAAGAGTCAGTTCCAAGGTGATGGTGACCGGGCACCTCGGGACCAGTGGAGGTCTGTGAAGGGACCTGTGGACGTTGTCATCTTCGAGGGATGGTGTGTAGGATTCAGACCAATTGAGAAGGAAGCAGTCGAGAAGAAACAGAAAGAAGCGGTACAGACTAGATCATCAACAGGAGAATCCGAAAGTCCACCCGAGTCCGACTACTCAACCTCTACACTTGCCGATCATGACGTGAGTCACTTGCTCTGGGTCAACGAGCAGCTTGAAAACTACAACAGAGGCTTCATGGGGCCGCAAAATTTCGACTTCTTTGTACATCTTGACACGGATGATTTGGCGAATGTGTATATTTGGAGGACACAGCAGGAACATGCTTTGCTAGAGAAGAAGGGGAGTGGGATGACAGATGAGCAAGTTGTCAAATTCGGTGAGTGCCGTTCCTCTGCGCGCTAGGAAATGTTGGAAGCACAATACTAATAGTTTGACCAATAGTACAGGTATATATGCCTGCCTATGAGTTGTACTTGGACGGGCTACGAGAAGGCTTCTTCAGCGGGTTAAAGGGTGCAGTGGGGAAGCAGATACGTCTCGTGATGGACATCAACAGGAGTATATCCAAGACAGAAATGCTTTGATGTATGCCTGATAGCCGAATCAATTCATCTCCAACACAGTCAGATTCAACCCCGCAACCGACTCATGACGTATGAACAGTGAAGTTGAAGTGGGCTACACAATACTGCACTGACCCATAAGTACCCGACTGACAGCTCTATATGTTGTAGTCTTGAGGTAATTTCGAAGACTATTGCATATTTTTGATTCAAATTAATTGGAAATTTGGTACTGGTGGGGGCTCTGGATGGAGAGGGCCAGTGTTCCGGGGGAATAGCCATAGATGTCATGACATCAACTCAACCGAGAGTAAATGAATACCATACCAGATAGAGATTGACCAAAATGAGAAATGGGAGAAACACATTGAATTCATCATAGGATATCCAAGAGAGTCAAGTTTCTGAGGTCAATGTCCAAGAACACATGGTGAATGCGGGAATAGAATTGATGGTAGTGTTTGCTCATGTTTTTCACTCTCGAGACTCCATTTTTCAAAATCCACACAGTAGAGTAAGAATCACGGCAATGTTGACAGACTCATCTGAACGGAAAACAAATTCAACAAACAACAGTCTCCCCGAATCAGGAAAAGTCCTCGCAACAAGCCACCCCTGAGGTGCCGGCGTAGCGCTTCTCCGAATACCACGCGAGCAACCCCAATTCTCCGCACTCCGCAAAACTCGGGGTCCAGTGTGACAGCTGCGACTAAATGACCCTTTCACCGAGGGATTGAGGAGTCCTGATTCTGGAGTCTGGAGAATGGCAGCTGTGGAGTCCGGGGGAAGCCTTTGAAGTGGACATTAGATCCATGTTTTCGTCATCTCATTTCATCTTGTTCGTCTATATATCACCCCCGTCACTTCCCCATTCTCAAGTTCATCACTCTCCATCCAACAGTCTCTCCAGTGTTGAGTTCAGGAACCCGACCAACTACTACTATTCTTTTGAACACACAACAGACTTCTCACAAAATGGCAACACGAGTTTCAGATGAGAAGGCAGATATTGCCCGCCACAATGAAGATCTCGAGGTCGCTGGCAAGGACCGTATTGGCGACTATTCCGGTGCTGTTGGGAAGACTGACCTGGCTGAGATCGCTTTGGTGCGAAAGCTCGATTTCAGAGTCATGCCCATCCTCTGGGCAATGTACTTCATGAATTATCTGGATCGAAATGCCATCGCAAATGCTAGACTTGGTGGTCTGGAGGATGATTTGGGTCTAGTCGGCTCACAGTGAGAGGTTTCGTTCCTAGAATAGGGAGACAATCCTAACCTATCTGCAGATACAACACATGTATATCCATTCTATTCGTTGGGTAAATCCGCTGTCTCTCATCATGTGGTTCTTCAGACTGATGACTTGCAGATATCTTCTCATGCAAATTCCTTCCAACATGTTGATGTCTTCGACAAAAATCCGCCCTTCAATTTACATGGGAGCTTGCATGGCTGCCTGGGCTGTCGTCTCTGCTCTCACAGCCTTGGTTCACAACTATGCTGGTCTCGTTTCGGTCAGATTCTTCCTCGGAATCACCGAGGCACCATTTTGTGAGTTTCTACCTGACCATAATAACATAGTTGCAGAGCTGACCAATAATAGATCCTGGTGCCCTATATCTTCTCGGTATCTTCTATACCAGGAAGGAGGTAGCCACGCGTATTGCGATCCTGTACAGTGGAAATATTTTCGCAACCTCATTCGCTGGATTGATCGCTGCGGCCGTCTATAACTCTATCGACGGTGCCCAAGGGATCAAAGGATGGCGATGGTACGTCTCTCGTTATGGTCTACAATTTCTAATCATGTGCAATCTCTCTGACCAATTCATAGGATTTTCATTATCGAAGGAGTTGTTACCTTCGGTGTAGCAATGGCTGCCATGATACTTCTCCCAGATCATCCTGGAAACACCAAGTGGTTAACACCTGAAGAGAGACTTCTCGCTGTCGACAGAATCGAAAAAGATACCGTTGGCCTCGCCCCTAATAAGGGTGCAAGAGAGGGATTCAAACAAGCCATCAGTGACCCTCGACTCTATCTCCTGTGTTTCATCCAGAACATGCATCTCTCGGCGTGCTCATTCAACAACTTCTTTCCCACCGTCATCGGCTCACTTGGCTTCAACAGAACCATCACCTTGGCTCTCACTTGCCCACCATACCTCGTTTCTGGCTTCGTTGGGTACTTCGTTGGTCTCACCTCTGGAAAGCTGAATGAACGGACCTGGCACATCACTATCAGCATGGGATTCGCCATGGTCGGCTTTATCATCTCCTGCGTTACTATGAATACTGCAGCTCGATATGTCTCCTGCTTCCTCTTTGCATCCGGAGCATACGCTGTCAACTCGGTCATCTTGGGCTGGGTTTCTGCTACTTTGGGACAGACAACTGAGAAGAAAGCTATCTCACTTTCTATCGTCAACGTCGTTGCGAATGCAAGCTACATCTACACAGCTTATCTCTACCCTAAGTCTGATGGACCGAAATACCTCATTGGTATGGGGGCCAACAGTGGTTTTGCCTTTGCTACGATTGCAGGGTCTTGGGCCTTGAGATTTTGGCTTCAGAGGACGAACAAGAAGATCAGACAAAATGCAGACGAGACACAGGTGTTCTACGCTTACTAGTCTGATGACGGATGTGAGGATCGGGATACTGGGCAAACATTACAAGGTGTATGTGGGCAGGGTTGGATCTTTGTAATCTGTATTTACTTCCCTCGCTTTTACAGGCAGCGCAGGCTGGCGAAAAGTGTTTTCAAAGAAACTCATACATCGAGCAAGATCTTCAAGTATAGCAAGTTTCTGAACAATGTCTAGACCAAAGTGATGACGATGATAAAGATATTTGAGATTTTGCGGTCCTTCCACACAAAATGAAAAGACAAAGCTGCATCATCCGATCTTCACATGCCTGCCTGCCCCTGAAAACGCGGGGGGGGATCCGCTAATACTTAGCCAGGGGAGCTTCAGCCACAACGACGTCACTGACTTTTACAAAGCTTGGCGCGATCATTCAACCTCGAGGCTGGAGCTGGACTGTTTATATACCAAGTCGCTGCCACCTCTTCTGGGAATGTTCCGTGAATTTCGTACCTACACACATTCAGAGCCCAATAAACAATTCTACAAGAATAGAAAATCTTCGAAGATGTCAAGCACCATGGACAAGACCAAGGCGAAAGCCAAAGAGGTGGCGTGAGTGGAACACATGCGTTTGCACCTTGCGTGGGAATCAAACTGACAAGAGTTTTGCAGCATCGAGGACTTCAACAAGGCCAAGGCTTTGGCCCAATCTGCTGCTAAGTCTGGTGCCTACTTGTATCCCATCAAGGTATGTTGTTTTGTGCCATGTCTCATTTGCAAAGCTCTTGAAAGGTACTGACACTTCCAGGGCATTTTCTATTTCCTGAGCCACCGCTCTCTTTGGAAGCCCCTCCTATCCAAGCTCGTCCCAACCTTGTCCCTCTCTGTTGTTGTGGTTGTGGCCATGTTCTTGGTCGCATATCTGCCGCAACTTGCCGTGCTCGTATTCGTCAACGGTCCTCTGGCCGCTTTCACCACGATTCTGCTCACCCTCAGCGAATCGTCCACCCTGATCAATCTCCTCTCGCGAACATTCTTGCTACAAGATGCCCTGGTGGATACATTTGATGGTGTCTTGGTCTCTCGCAGACAGACTGGTGTTCTCTCGGAAGGCCGTCAGCTGAAGTCTGGCAACTTTAATGATCCAATGGAGAAGCTCGGCAAGCTCATCAAATCGCCGTTCGAGAAGTTCACCCCTAAGGCATTCATTCGCTATATTATGTACCTGCCCCTCAACTTCATCCCTGTTGTGGGCACGGTCATCTTCGTAGCTTTGCAAGGTCGTTCCAGAGGAAATTCCGTCCACACTCGCGTAAGTGCCCCTTTAACTCCCAAACACACATTCTCTGACATCTGCGTAGTACTTCCAGCTGAAGAAGTGGTCGAACCCACAAAAGGAGGCCTGGTTGAAGGAGAACACAGCTCCATACACTGCGTAAGTTTTTTTGCCCCATACCAATTTTCATTATCATGCAATATACCTGGAACGTCAACACTGTGCCACTCGCGGGAGCTGTGTGACTCTGTCTTGATGGGAATTTCTCCATAAGCGGAAGCTTTATTATGCCGGTAGAAGTGATCCTGGCCATCGTATCCGATCTATCCTTGCTTCCTTCGCCATCACATCGGCCACACTTCAAACTAACGTTTCATAGTTTTGGAACTGTTGCTACCCTGCTTGAACTCATCCCATTCGCAAGCATCTTCTTCACCTTCACAAACACTGGTAAGCAATGTTCTGCCCGAGTCGGACTATTCCCTGGTACTGACCAATTCTTAGTTGGTGCCGCACTGTGGGCTGCAGAGTAAGTACCATTCCGCCCCAACCTTCAGAGTTCTACATTGAGCAAAGAGGCTGCAGTGGTCTGATGCTCTATGCTCGAAGCTCCCGAAACATTTTGAAAGCAAGTACTANCCACCTTTTCAGTATCGAGGGTAACAACACCGCCATGACAGAGATGACCTCGCCAAAACCTCGTGAAGGAACCAAGAAAGTCGAGTAATGCACATTTGCAGCCTCCCGAGATTGGCGTCGATCGTGCAATCACCGCCCGATCGCAATACTGCAGGCGGGTCGCTTCGAGGGCCTCGTATCACGGCTTCGAGTGCATGCAGCCACATCGCAGGGTCTCATTTCTACTTCTCAACCTCTTCTTTTTAAGCATATCTGTTTGTAGGGAAGAAGAATCATGAAAGCGTGGCGTTGAACGGGGAGAAAAATGCTTTGATTTGGGGCATGTAGTCCTAATCTCATAATTTCTTTATAAATGCCAATGGCTATGCCTATGTCACGGTCTGAGTTTGAAGGAAATGCTTTGCGTAGTTCGTTCAAGTGAAATATCAAGGTAATCAGGGGATACGACCCAGAACATGCAGGTCTTGCATTGCCGTCGAGATCTCAACCTACAACATTAGCCTTGTACATCAATCGTGGCAGGTCAGGTCGTCGAAATCGGCTGATTTCCCCCAGGTGGTGATCGACCGTCACACAAGATAGCTGTATCTGGCACTGACAAGCTTTCCTGTGCAAACGAAGGATATTAAACTAACATCCACCAATGACACATCGCCTTTCTGGCTCTTGCAAACAGAACTCCGCGAGCACAGAAGCTGGTATCCGAGGTCAACGGTGCGTTTGCAGGCGATCAGTGTCACGCCTCTCATGTCGAGGTCGTGTAGTGAGGCTGCTTGTGAGTGACACGAGATGTGGAAAACATATGTCCCGTGAAGCCGAGCTCAGACCGATGCGGTAGCCACCGAATCGAGCCCTCAACTTGCACACAAACGGCTCTCGAGTTCTCATCCAAAGACAACTCCAAAGAGGGGTCTTCGCTGGAAGGCCAGGCACGATGGGAAGCTGCATATCGGTTGAGATTTTCCCCTGCCTAGTCGATAAACGGCAGATGACCTGCACTCAGCCTCTTCCTCACTCGGATAGAATGCTGTGAAACTCCACATACACATCTAGAACTGGAAGCTCGATGACTGAGACGCTCTCCAAGTGAAGAAAACATGGTCTGCCGTTGAAATTCTGTCCTTCGAGCNTAGATTACCTCCTCAATTCGTGTTGAGTGGGGTATGGCCTCGTTCTTTCCTCACTCACTCGAGCACAAACGGACCGGGTACTCAACATCGTACGTCCTGTTGAAACAAGAAAGTTCATGACGTGACGAAACTGAACGAAATGACCGGCCCCCATCTGCCTCTTATCCCATACTCCACCTACGATGCTTCCAAATGTGGCAGGCTGGTCTGGTTTGTTGAGGTTTCGCCAAACGTGCCTCCCCTTTCCAGTTGGAGTGGGCGAGCCCGGAAGAGTCCTCCCGTCCGAAGCGAGCTTCCCCCTTCCCATATTGATCACCTATTACGTCTTTTTGCTTTCTTATATCTTCCTCTCTCGCATCCTACGTTCGTCTCAATTTCTTTCTTCTTCACCTTCAAACTGCGTCTTCGGTATCACCTCCATCGAAGTATTGGGTGTCGACAACGTTCAGCGGTACTAACCAAACAGCATCGTACCTCCCATCATTCGTTGACAGCTTCAAGTAGCATCACACTCGTTTGTCCTCCACTAAGAAGCCAGAAAAGTGACAGTCATTTACCGTGAGCATATCTTATCGTCTTCATATCACCTCTGGTTACGATAACACGTACTGACGCGGTTTGTTTTGCAGATCAACATGAGAGTCAACAAACTCTCTCTCGCTTCAGGATGCGTCCTTCTAGCACTGGCTCCAGGCATTCATGGCCTTGCCAACTGGTTTCGTGCAAACCACAAGGCTGATGATGTCGCCAATATTCCTCGCCAGTACAGTGTTTACGCTGGTAATCCTGTTGCGTATGGAGGTTATACCTACCCAGGCTACGGTCCAGCTCCAACTGTTCCGCAAACATCCACACCAGTCTCGTCAACTGCTACTTCTGATGGTGAAGCAACCTCATCTGATCCTTATACTGGTAAGCCATGAAGAATTTGTTCAAGCGACCAGTCACTCACATGTCAACTCACAGTCCCTACCCCGGAAACTTCATCGAGCTCGTCAATTGTTGACCTACCAACTGTGTCCCCACCAGACTACACTTCCAGCTCTGATATATCGTCCGAAAAATCTTCAGCCTCGAGCTTTGTCTTCAGCTCCGGAGTATCGACAGCCACAGACTCTGCTTCGTTAACATTCCAGACCTCGACTGCTGATGGTGGTTTCACCAGTACGACATCGTCTCCACCATTGTATACCTCTCCGAGTACTAGCAGTGGATTGTCGATATCATCAGAAGTTTCTGAAATTAAGAGCAGCACATCATCTGACCTCCCATTGGATTCTTCGACTTTGAGCTCGGGCGAAACTACGTCCAGTGCTATCGGCACATCGATCTCCTCGTCAAGCACTCTGAGCTCAGATACATATGTGCCAACAACCAGTGCTCTCGAGTCAACTTCGGCGACTTCGATCCCAGGACAAACTACCTCGACTGCTGGTGGGGTAGTCACATCGAGCACGAGCTCTCAGCCATACTCTCCAACCAACTCGTCTCCTCCCACCACCACAGTGAAGCCCTCGAAATGTAACAAGAACAATTGTCTTCGTCAAGTCATTCGCTCACTATCGCTTGCTGCAGAATTCTGTGCAACATACACGACGACCATCAACACGGCAACCACAGGCCTTCCCAGTTATGTATCCCAGTGCAAGGACTCACCATCAGCAATATCATCTGCCTGTTCGTGCGTCTCAACAGGACCTAGCGCTTCATCCTTGCCTGTCGCATCACCAAGCAGCGTCCTGTTGTCTTCATCTACCAGTGATATTGTGAGCTCCTCAATGTCGTCGATACCCACCACGACTTCTTCAGCGGAAGGTTCATTCACATCGACATCGCAGAGCAGCATTGATTATACACAGCCATCAACTTCAGTTCCCAGCTCTTCGAGCGAGGATCTGAGTACTACCGTAATCACTTCTCAAATCACCCAGACCGTCACCACATCCGCTCCCTTCCCACTTTCCAATTCGACTTCGACCGTGGGTCCAATAGGCACCGGAAGCCTTTCTTCATCAACAATCTCCGATCATGGGCCATTCAGCTCAACCATATCGGCACCCTACGGAATTCCTTCAAACTCGAGCTATGTCCCTACTGGTACAGGAAGCTTTTCGTCGTCTACCAGTACAAATGATGGCATCTTCACTTCTTCCTCATCATTGTACCCGCCATACAGGGTTCCTTCCAATTCCAGTACTGTAGCTGGCCCTACTGGAACTGGCAGCTATTCAAGCCTTACCGAGACAAGCTCTGCGATTGGGGTTGTGACATCGCTAAGTTCATCTGCTCCGTATGGCTTCCCGTCCAATTCGAGTTCTGTCGGTGGTCCTACTAGAACCAGAAGTACCTTCGTCGTAGAGACTAGCTCTGCTATCGGAGTTGCCACCTCACTGTCTTCTTCCTCTCCATATGGATTCCTCTCGAATACAAGCTCGCTCGCGTTTCCCACCGGAACCGGTGTTTCAAGCTTTACGGAAACAAGTTCCGCCATAGGTATCGCGACGACCGAATCGGCTAGCGTCTCGAGCTCGTTCACCTACATCCTTCCATTGACCACCAGCGGCGTTCCATATCCAGGCAACTCGTCCTCTGGGGTTTTGGGTGGAACTGGAACGGGATCGTCCTCTGTTTCGACAGTCTTTGTGACCTCAACCACATACTTGTCAAGCAGCACGTCTTGCACAGTGACACGCAGCACAGTCTCATCTACCGGTCCTGGAGAGAGCTCTTCTGTCTCTGATACGTTCATATCGGACCCATCGGAAGCTACATCGACAGCTGATGGTGAGTCAGGGTCTTGACTACTTTTGAGCCTAGCTAACTTCATTGCGCAGGCGCTTTCACGAGCTCGTCCAAGTCGTCGGTTGTTGATTCAACGGAGACATCCTCGATCCCATCTACACTCATCACATCTGCTTCCACCGCTGATCTACCTGTCGAGACTCCAACATCTCCCGGCGGCTACTCATATGCATACGGTCCAATCCCAACCACCACTCCACAGCCATATGGTCCTCCGTCTTATGGTGGATATAACTTTGGCAGAGTCGCGAGGCGTAATATTGGTCGCCGATGGCTTTGGTGAAGGAACATCTCTCCCATGATCCACATATCTTGCTTCTAGACTTGCTGTCACATCTCCTGTAGGAGATCTTCAAACGTTTCTTTTTTTGCTGTTCAGATTTCTTACGTTGAGTTGCAGGTGCAGTCACGGCTGATAAGGTTGAGCTCTTTGAGGAGTCACAAAAGTTTCGAAAGTCATGATAGAGTTGCTTCAAGCACGAAGGATTATTGTATCTGGAGAAAATACATGAGAGCTTTCTGACCTCACTTCCATTCCACTGCCGATGTGAGATCCTGGTCGCGTAGCGTCCATCCTTCCCCATCCAAGCCCATCCTTGTGAACTTCAGGGGTTCAGTACACTAACCAGTAGCCTCGGCTCAACATTGTGGACCTCGCAAGATGTCCCTCCGACCAAAATATTTACACTTCAACGACAATTAACCTCCAACACAAAGCATATTCCATTTCATCACTCATACAAGCAAAAACATACACCATGTCTGTTGTAAAGTCGAGAAAAAGTGTTCTCATCACTGGGTATGTTGCACCTTAACCCCCGGATGAATGGGTCTCGTCCTCCCCCACCATAAATGCATGCAAGTCTGACTGCAAGCCACAGCTGCTCCCCAGGAGGAATTGGCCATGCTCTTGCTCGGGAGTTTCACGCCAAAGGTCAGCAAACAATGAAATCAAACAAGTCCTCTTTTCAACACGGTTGCCAAAGACGGGACGAAGCTAATAAGGTTTGAACCAACTAGGTCTGCACGTCATAGCGACGGCAAGAACGAAGGAAGCTGTCCAAGACCTCGAGGCGCTGGGCATGTCAACACTTAGTCTCGAGGTTACGAGTAGTGAAAGTATTGCGGATGCTAGGATGCAAGTTGAGAAGTTGACGGGCGGGAAGCTGGACATCCTGGTTAACAATGCGTGTGTTGTCTCTTCCCCTTCATTGCACTTACAGCGGAGTTATATTCTGGCAGTCACACCCGAACCAAGATTGGATCATGGCTAATGTTTCTCTTTGATCAGAGGACGCAACTGTACCATGCCCGCCCTCGAAGTCGACCTCGACGACGCCCGCGGCTGCTTCGAGACCAACCTCTTCGCCGTAATCGCCATAACGCAATCCTTCACCCCCTTCCTTATCGCCTCCAAAGGCCTAATCCTCAACATCGGCTCCGTCGCCGCCATAATACCCTACGTCTTCGGCTCCGTCTACAACGCCTCCAAAGCCGCTCTGCACTCCTACTCGCAAACCCTGCGTCTCGAACTCGAACCCTTCGATGTGAGGGTCTTGGTTGTGGTGACGGGAGGCGTGCAGAGTCGCATTGCGAGGACGGATAGAGTGCTGAGGAAGGAGAGTCTGTATTTGGATATTAGTCAGGACTTTGAGAGGAGGGTTAAGCATAGTCAGGATGGGGCGATGAAGGCGGATGATTATGCGAGGGGGGTGGTTAGGGAGGCGCTGAAGCCGGCTTGGAGGCAGAAGAAGTGGCTTTGGAGGGGGAATAAGAGTGCGTTGGTTTGGTTTGTTTATACGTGGTTGGGGAGTTGGGTCTTTGATAGGATTTTGCCGAGGATGTTTGGGTTGGATAGGTTGAAGAGGATTGTGAGGGGGAGGAAGGCGTGAGTGCGTAATGTAGCGTTTGGTATGGAGTTTATGGAGTTGTGGCAATGACGGTGCTTACAACCATGTCTAACTGTATAGCATGCTCAGAAAGTCGAAGAGCTGGATCTCGATGTTTTGATGGAATAATCCAGGGTGCTGCGAACACATAATCAATTTCGACGTTTCTAGTTGACGGTGCATTTTCTCATCCAAGTTCAAGCATCAATATATACCAATTGCAGCGGGAAATCAACTCTCATGTTAAGATCTAATGCCAATTGACTACCTTCGAAGATACATGGTTACAGCTAATTCTAGCGAGCGCGTCAACGGGATCATGGATAGGTGTTGTTTACATTTGATTTGACATGGCCTGTTTAGCGACACGCCGCTTCATGTTTACAGGCTCATTTGTCCTCGGGCTTAAGACCCAATCACTTCGGCGCCGACTTTGAATCTGTCGTTGACACCGCTTGCTGCTGTTGGGTAGGTTCTTCGCAGCCTTGGATGCTTTACTGTTGCGTCGGAGAGGAGTGATTTGACACATTCGTCTGGGGATAGAAGCATGTTGTGGGGGGAGAGCTATGCGGGTGAGGTGACTGCTGCTGATGGTGATAGTAGAGGGGCGGTGGGAACGAATAAACTTGTGCCGACTTCGAAGAGTGAAGGGCTTCAGTTGAGAGGTAGGAAGTGCTTATTAGATTGGAATTCGTGAATTTTGCTGTTGGACTGGGTGTTTGATACCTGCTTGACAGCATTTCTGTAGCTACATCTACAGATTCACAGGAACGTAAGGTTAGTCTTGTACAGATGTACTGAACCAAAGTGGTATGAGATGCTCGGAATATTTCATAAAGTTAAACCTCCCGGAACGGGAACAGAAAATACTAGCGCCCTCTTGTTTCTCCGTCCATGATGCCTCGATGTGCCGGGGGTCCCTTCCACCAACGAATGGGAAACGCTCCCTCGCATCAACCGCGCTACTCATGCAAGACTGAACACCGGGCAGCGCATGCGATGTGCAACAAGAAACTCACTCGGGAGTTTAAAATAGAAATTAGTGCATTCGCTTTTCGTGATGGGCATTTTGAGATTTGAGATTTCCGATTACAACGTTGGGTTACCGGGGCTTCAAAGGCGATTGTTTATGAAATGATTCTAGGATGCCTTTGAGAGCTTTGTGATGATCCAGACTCTCTCTGAGACTGAGCTTCATTAAAACGAAGAAGAAGGGAGGCAGAACACAAACCGTGGAAAAGTCCAATCCACGTGCCTCAACACAAATTGCTCCTAAAGCCCGTGGGCCAGCTCGCCAGGTCCGCCAGCGAAGCCAACGGCCCCCAAAAAAAGCATAAATCCCAGACTAACGTCCCCGTAGCGATTGTCGATCTCCCTCTACAGCTGAGCTGAGGGAGGACAAGGAAGGAAAGGGATCGAAACGCGGGGAGGGTCTGGTCTTTGCACTCTGCACAAATTTTTTGTTGCACATAGCAGTCTGAGGCTGTAAGGAGGAGGCTCTTGTTTTTTTTCTTCGCTCCTTCGTTGTGTCTCGCTCGTGTTCGTTTGGGCGCTTGGTGGTGCGCGCGCGCGGTTGTTTGTTGTTTCGGATGGGATTTGGTGATGCTCATGCGATTGATTTCTTGGGGGTTTGCGAGACAAGGCTGGCGGTACAACTGCTTGACACTGGAGATTCTTTCTTTTCTCAATATGATTTGAATACTGTCTATCTAATTATCTTTCATCATGGCGTTTTCGTTTCGCCAAAGTTTTTCAAACCGGGTTTTGAAGGGACGAAGGGCTACTACAGCTCGCTGGCTTGTCTGCTCACCGAGTATCTCAAACCAAGCCGGGAAACTCAACCGGCTTCGGCGGAACGTCTTGAGCCGACCAACGCTTCAAAGCTCCTTTTCTCTTTATAAAGTGGTTAAGAGTTAAAAGAGCATTCAGTAACATAAAAATGTTTCTGATTTAATGGATCATTTGGTGACTGTTCGCGGAAATTCTGATAGGTGCATAAGAGACCTTTCGTGTCTTGCGACTTTGGTGCATGGCATCTCAAAACAGCATCTCGCCACACGAATTGTAACACAGGAAAGAAGTGGAAAATAAAAACCGAGAGACGTGATTTCGATGACAGCCTTCCATCTCGTTGGTCAATATTTAATCGCGCAGATGTCTTAGTATCGTTCCCAGGGACTCGGTACATGACGCCTCCAGGCTGACATTTTTGATTCTCCCATCGTCAACGACAGGGTTGCTTGATCCAAGGATGACCAAAGATGTCCTGCCCGGAACTTACTTGGTACATGCCGTAAATAATGTACATCCACTGTCTGTGCTGCTTCTAGATAATTCAGCAAAAACAGGGTACTCTGGCGAATCATCGTCCAATTTCACAGTACATTAGTACCCAAACAAGTAAGGCTGTAACAAAGTGCACAGGCGGCGAATGTACATTATTTACCCATGGTACGAAGTATTCAGGGATACATCTCTCGGATCACATCGTGCCAATGTTGAGCTTGCTAAGCTTGTTATTGGTGGAGGGCAGAGTGTGGGGAGCTGTCAGATAGGGATCAAAGGTGGAGTTGTCTGAGACGGAAGCCTCACTTGAGGGATTTTGATAGGGAATCTCTCAAGTACCCATGTGCTGGATCTTCAAAGTGACGTACGTCTGGGATATTTTATATGGATGCTGGTAAAGACAAAAGTACCATCTCCACTTTGCTTCTCTGTCTTCTCTTCTTCAGTTTTAAGCGTCAGTTGGGTCTTCACAGCCCTCTATTCCGCTGTTCCCCGTGTACCACAAGACCAAATGTCTCCCCCACGTGAAGTGGCAGAGCAGCGCAAGGGAAGGCCACTATTCGTCCCATCTTCTGGGGACAGGGCAATGCACTCATGCACAGCCCTGACAGCCCTAAGAGACCCTCGATAGTACGATGCCTCTAGGCTGTTTACAGCAGTATTAGAGCGAACTGTGAGTGCTCTAAGGTAAGGCAGAAGCCTGTGGCTTGTCCAGCTCCCCTCCCTCTCGTTTCTCCCCCTCACTGCGAACGAAACACAGGGCGGGCGGACGTGTGGGCCCATACAGCCCAGCCTCCAGCTATCTTACAGAGCCAGAGCCGCTGGACTGCATTTCCTCTCCAATACCAAGACCAAGACCGACTGACCGACCGGAGTCGCACGTCTATGTGGCCATACGAACTTCACTTCACTTGACCTCGTACAACCTCCCGTGAACACTCTCTTCCAGTTTCCTCCTTCGCCCACAAACCATACAGAGTGACAGGACAAGATAGGAAAGACCCAGTAACCAGGAACCAACCATCGCGACGATCGACCACGCGGGCGATAAGAATTGGACCTTGCGATCCCTGGCCGCCGGCCTTGAACCGAGGAGCGACGAGCGACGAGCGACGACGGGCGAAATGGGGGACGACTTCGTCGCACCCGTAAGAGCTCTACTTAAGGCGATCGAAGCAGGAATCAAGGTTGCTGGCAGGCTCACGGCATCTGCAAGTACAGTGCCAGCTGCGCAAGCGCTGCAGATTTCCGAAGCTGCCCAGATCCTACAGAAATCGTTGGAACGGAGTTCACAGGCGGTCGCTGATACCTATCGCCAAAATGCTGCGAGATGTGGAGAATCGTATACCAGAGCGCTGGTAGAGGATAGTGCGTTGATCCGGCTTTAAATTTTATGGAGACGCCGTGTTCGTAGTTCATTGCTAATTCACTGGCCTCTAGAAGCGATCCAGAACCAGTTAAAGAACCTCAAGAATGAAGTCCGCGACAGAATCGACGATATCGAGGAGGATCCTGATTCTTTCAATCCAGCACAATGTGTAGATGCGCAGGAGGAAGCACAGAACTGCAGCACGACATGTATAAATATTTTGAATGCTCTTGGGGATCGACTGCTCGCAGCTCAAAACCCTATGCAAGAGAAGCCGAAAGATGACAGGACACAGCTTGCGAGCATGAGACCGGAGAGGTTACCTACCTTACGAAAGCCCTTACCGGCTACGGCCAAGTGTATCTCGCCCGTTGAATCTCTTCAGATTGTTTCGCCATTCGTTGAAAGTCCCCCAGAGCCTATGAAGCCGAAGAACCCATGGGCTATCGATAGTCCATCACAATTCCATCTGGGCGCACCTATGACCAGTCCTGGAGCTTCGTCGCAGCGCCGACAGTCCTCTCGGGACATCTCACCTTCATCACTTCCAGAAGCAGAAAATCGCTTAATCTCCAGAGACGTGGTGAGGTTCCGGGTCGATGCGAATGAAGAATTCCTGGAAAGGAGGAGGCAGTCGAGGCTGTCATTTTTGAACGACTTAAGGAAATCAGTTTCTTCCATCGATGAGGATAAGGAAAGGGAATCTTTCGTTGATGGCCCGCTGATCACCTCTCCTGCACTTGGCAGCTCAGGACTGGCTGCAAGTCCCATAAGCGGTCCACGACCTGCTTTTGGCTACGGCACATTAATGACCAGGCAAAGAAGCCAGGCTTCCCAAGGATCGCGGCATAGTTCTATCCCAGAGCGCCAGTCTCAGAGGAAAGATAGTCAAGATTCGATATTTGGTCTTCGAGCTGCACCACTGAGCCCGCCGCTTAGTGAGCATCGAAGTTCAGGCGGTACTGATAACCTTACGTGGGGAAGTCTTGGTGGAGGCGTTTTGGCTACGACTCTTCAGACTCCAGATTTTGGCAAAGGAGTTGAACCTGGCCTTGAGGTTGCGAATGGCATTGATTATGAGAACGAGAAGATAGTTGTTGGATCTGACGACGTCTACCATCAGCCGACACCGACTGCGTCCATGAAATCTATTGACTATCCGATACGACATGATACTTCGTTCTATAAATTTGGTGGTTTCTGTGAAGGAGCAAAAGCAATATTAAGAGGAGAGAATGGCTTGAAAGTTGTGAAAAGGCCATCTGTAAGTATACATCTTATGGCCTTGACTTCGTTAATAACGCAGGATACTAACAGCCCTATCAGGGCAATTATAACGTGGCATTATCTGCGAGGTGTATAAAGTGTTCATATGAAGTGGGTTGGAATGAGGTGGAGAAGGACAAGTTACTCGAACGTATGTAACCCAGCCAATTTTTCACAAACAGCAGCTGACACTTTATAGGCTCCGGTATCTATGGTAACAGCGGCATAAGATGGCGTCAGAGATTCATATCTAAATGCCATCTGAAGACCAATTCGGTAGAAGAGCCAATCTACGCAGTACGTTGGCCACCCTTTTGTGCTGCAATAATGCTAATCTACCAAAGTGTATATTCTGCATCGACGAGCACAAAACAACCGAAGAACACGACGCCACGGTTTTCTTCTCAGTCTCCCAACTTTTTCGCCACCTCTCCAAACATCAACGGCCTCTCCCGAACATCTCAGGCATTGTTACTTTGTACGGCTTCCAACCTCCCGAAGTTGTCGATTTCGACGTCCACTTCACCACACCCCAACCGTCAACCGCAGCATACAGCATGATCGAGATCGCCCAGAAAGTAGCCACCCGACCCTCCGGCCAGGCGATCAGCACTCACCACCCCAAAAATACGCGCAGCAACTCCCGCGACCCCGAAGGTAACCCCGTCCTCAAATTCGCAAATGGAGCTAGAATAGTAGGTATCACATTCCCCGAACGCTTCGGCGGCAAATGGTGTATGGGATATCACGACGGGGAAAGAGGAGCCTTCCCAGCAAGCGAGTTCATGCTCGATACGCCAGCCAAAGAAGACGTCCTCATGAACCCGCAAAGTAGCTTGGTTGCCACTGCGCGCTGGGACTTTAAGCCAAAGGACACCAAAGATGGCGGCTGGCTGAAGTTCAGCAAGGGAGATAGGATAAGTTGTATAGGCTACACGTTCCAGGATCAATGGTGCTGGTCCGGTCAAAACAGTAAAGGAAAATGGGGTCTCTTCCCAGCGGCCTTCGTGGAGAACTTGCAGGATGGCGGGGGAAGATCGTCGAGTTTGAGTATTGGGAGTGGGCGGTTGATGGGGACAAGTCCGGTGAGTGGCAGATTGTCAACGAGTGCAAGCTCGAGAACTGGATTTGGCTTGTCGAGTCGCATACCGAGTTTTCCACTGAGTAGGAATCGGAGTTCGCGGCAGAGTGTTGATAGGAGTAATGCCAGTGTGAAGAGTTCGGGGAGTGCGGGAAGCCCCAATCATCAGCCGGGGTTGGAGGTGTATACTGGGCGGTGATGCCCAATGGTGGAACGGGAGATGCTTTATGATTTGGGTTCGAAGATACGAATGATGATATGGCATGAAATGGCATGGTGCTGGTCGAGTTGCAAGAGCAAGCGGACATGGTTGATAGGACATTATATAGGTCTGAATGGTTGGAGGCAGATCAGGAGCATTTTGGTGTAGTCATAGCTTTGCCTTTACGATACCCTTGTTTGGAAGTTGAAATAACCAAAAATGAATTCTTCAATATCAAGCCGTGCGAAGGTGTTCTCTTCTAACTTCAATCATCAGACTGTTCTCTGCAGACAGACGACCGTGGGGATCAGAGCACAGAATGGTCACAACTTCAGTCGGTCGCTCTACTAATAACCGCTGCTTTAAACACAGCGTTTACAAGTTTCAACAAAATGAAGGCTGAAGTTTTTAGAATTGTTGAATCTCATTTCTGGTTTCGGGTGCTATTTAAAGCCCTTCTATCCAAACGCCCAAACGCCTTTCCTGTGCAGTATATGCAATGTGCATCCTAAAATAATCTTTTTGTCAAGAAACAAGACCGAGCATAGCAAATCCTTTGCTTTACTCCTGTAACAGAATGCTCTTGTCATCCTTTGCGTTCACCCACACATACTCCACACACCTCGGATCCGTTTTCCCGTTCCCCAGCGTCACAGCCAGCAAATTGATCTCCAACCACGTAGGTCTCATACCAAAGCCCTCGAGCCTCTCCCACCATTTCGTAAACCTCTCGAAATTAACATGCTGATCATCCACCAAATGCAACTCAATCATCACCTGCCCAACCGGCATAATGCCCCCGGTGCGATCGCAAGCATCCATAAACGCATCCAGCGCCGTATACTCGCCACCCTCAATATCAATCTTCAAGATATCGATATACGTATGCTTATTCTGATCCATCAGCGTCTGCAGCGTAAAGAACTGCGGCGTCTTGCTAAACTCATCCTGTCCCCCCAGTCCCAATTTTGAGAAATGCACGCGTGCAGAGTGAGCCGGTGGGATCTGGCTCCCAATCCGGTCGACGCTGAAGTCGTACGCGAAGATCTGGGCGCTTGGGATTCGCGCGAGCATTTCAGCTTCGAATGTGCTTTCGTCGTTGACGCCGAAACTGTAGATGATTGTTGAGGGCCGTCGAGGCTGGTGAGGATTCGAGACTGCTACGGCGGGTTTGGCTTCGTACAGTGACATGCCGCAGACCCATTTCCCGCCATCGCCGAGGCGGCCCACGCGCTGGATATCGTGTGGGCAGGTGTAGGTTGCTGGGAAGAAGTCCCAGAGAGTGTAGGGCGTTTTGCTGAAGTCTGACATTTTCTGGGCGGGGAAGAGAGGGATTGCTGGGTTTTGAGGATGGGCGAGAGCCATTTGGTGGCGGAGGGTGACAGAGGAGCGCCAGGCGGTTTCGGAGCGGGCCATTCGTTGGATTGTTGTGAGGCCGTGGGACGAAGGTGATGGTGAGGCTGGTGAGGGCGATGAGGGAATATGGATGAGGGTCTGAGATTGATGCATAACGACTATGATGAAAAAGGCGAATGCTACCCAGAACCAGAGACCGCATACTAAGAGGTATCAGATTTGGATCTAGGAGGAAAGAAGAGAGTATTGGGAGCTGACCTTGAACTATTCGGAGACCCATGTTGAAGGGTCTTTTTGGCGAGGGTGCTTGAAGAACAGGTGCAATGTGCTATGGAACCAAGAGAAAGAACAACGACGAAAACCAGCTCTCCAAGAGAGACAGAACCAGCTGCTACGTTTAAATTGAAAGACGAATTGAAGCTACCACCAACTCAAGAATACCAAAAAGTATGAAGAGGGAAAAGAAGAAGGAGAGAAGAACTGAAGTACAAAACAAGATTCAGCACTTATAAGGGTCAAGCCCAATCGCTGGGCGAAAATAGAATTAGAATTAGAATTCCAACAGAAGACAAGAAGGAAAATCTCAAAGATGATGCTGGTTGGCTGTCCAGCATCGAGAGAGGAAAGGATAGACCATAACAGTCCGTATTCCGTAACGCCTCGGTTTCACACAAGCCCAGCGCAGGGTCATGCTCAAGAGTCATTCAAACACCAAGCGTTCTGCGGTTGCGGTTCACCGGGTAAAGGATCAAGACCAGACGAAGATTTACCTGAACAGCGGACAGGGACATCAGATGCAAGATTTCCATCTAGCCGCGCTGCGGTCCCGACTGTAACAATGTGGCCCTCAGAACGAACGAGGTAGTGCAGCTGAACGGGGCACCTGGAAACGCCGGCTCGCGGTGCCGAGCTCTTTCATTGCAGATCTTATTGGGTTTGCATCTTTGCTGCAGCTTGAGGATTCATGATTGAATTAGAAGAGGGGCGGAATGCCTTGACGGTCGGTGTTGGAGTGTGGTGTGGTTACTGTCAGCGGAAAGTCAAGCCGTGGAGTGTTTCACGGAAGCGATTTGACGTCGAAGATCGGGAAGATCCCGCGAGTGGGAAGGGCTTGGCGTGTGGGAAAAGGGGGGCAAGCGAATCTTCAAAACAATACCTAAGCCCCACTTGCTTATTGTTTGCCTCCTCGCAACAGGAATTTACATCAAGATGACTTGGGCTCGAAGTCTCGACATGCTGTCTCTCTTCACGAACAATCTTCGTATGAACAGTCCTTGCTTGTAGCGGTTTATTAGTTTTTCTGCGAGTAGATATGCTGAATTGCATATTCTTGGGATCAGTGAAGCTCATAGCTCTGGATCGTTTTCTGTTTGATATTTGGCCTCTACATGTCTGATCCAGAATGTAGGCTGGTATCGCTCGCAATAGATTGGCTCGCAAGACAGCAGAAATGAAATACATAATGTGATAGGCAGAGAATCTCAGTCAACCTCTAAGAAAGAACGTCGAGATTGAGTTACGAACATCAAATGCTCGTCGGAAAGTACTGTTTCATTTCAATTGTTTGCCGATGGATACAGGGACGGTAGAAAAGTCCTAAATCACCATCCATCGCTATGCAACTTAACGCCAACAATGCTTCGCATCCCTATCCTCCTTGCTCGCACCCATTCAACATATCTCTACCAATGCACCCAAATCATTCTCATCATTTACATGAACTTGGGAGATACATCCATCCGGTATTGCATCTCTCGACCCCAGCTTCCAAACAGTTCGCTCAAATACCAACAAGTTTGTTTGTTTTCGTTCCATTCATATCTTTCCTGGTTGAGTCATATCATCCAGTTCTGTCGTCGTCAAAATTTCGTAGCAAAGAGTTAGATAGCTATCAAGCAATCATAATCCGAGTTGCAAAAGCAACTGAAACACGTCATCAACTCAAATCATTTATCAATCCTCATCTTCCTCCTCGACTAGAGCAGGTGTTCTTCTCTCATTTCTTCTCTTCGGTCGTCTGTGTCTCGAGCTGCTGATATTGCTCGCTGAATCGTCAGGCGCCAGCTCGCTCATCAATTCAGATTCTGGCTCCCAGTCACTCTCGCTTAGCATTTCACTACCTTCTCCCCAGTTTTGTCTCTCATAGCCGGGACCTAGTCCAGATGGAGGGAAGCCAGGTGTGCCTGCACTGATGATGTCGGGTTGGCTTGGCTGTCTGGATTGCAAGGACATCGAAAGGCCCGCTCCACGTTCCCGAAGAGCTCGTCGAACTAATTCAGCCTTTCGATGTAATCCTTCAAATGCATCCTCCAGCGCCTCCATGCTCAGGTAAATTTCACGTTCGACTTCCGCTAATACAGCAATTTCCGTCTCCTCATCATTCGAAACAGGTTGGCGAATCTGAGCAAATGGCGTTGGACCACGAGATTGAAACCCACCCATTGACGGCGAGAACGTCTGATTTCGCATTGGTGAGAAAGGCGTGTTGTTCCGAGATGGAATGCCTTGACGCATTGGAGGAGACATGGGGCCACGGAAACCACCTGCTGGTGTGGGTCCTCGTGACGGAGCTGGTGATGGATTCATTGAGTCATCTGCTCCAGACCATAGGAAGCCATCGAAACGTCCAGAAGTCAAAATCTCCCATTCTGATGCGTTGATGCTTGACATCGTAGCCAGAAGATTATGCAGATTGGGGTGCTTCAGCAGATAGATTGCAGCCTCGGGATCCCGCGGAGGGTTGTTGAGTCGATAGAGTCGTTGAAGAGAATGAACGGTCTTGATCATGAATTCAGATCTAGGCTTCGCTTGAGGTGCTCGAGATACAGGTTGCAATACTGTTGAGCCAGAAACCAAGGCATTAAAGACTGGCCGGTCGTGCTGATCCAAATGAGTGAGGATCGCGAAGGACAAAGTCTCATCGTCAACCTCCTGTGGTGGAGTAGCTGCTGTTTGAGGGCAGCTAGACAGCCATCTATCAACGGCGTGCTTAGTCTTCTTGGTTTGGGCAAGATAGTGCTCGCGGAACTCCTCAGCAATATCAGGATCCATCTTGACAGGCGATCTAGGTCTGTCAGGACCACCGTCAGCAGATATTCCCAGGCCACTAGACAAATCTTCGCCAGCTCTAACTCCAAGTGTTGCGAAATCGAAAGCTGGCCAGGTCGGAAGCTCTCGTCGGCCGCTAACCCATTCCAAAACTTCACCCCAGCCGAGTCCTCGACTTCCTTCGTGAGTTGCAAGATCCGGATGCTGGCACATGACGCAAGAACAACCTTCGGAAGAGAGATCCCTGTTGAAGACGTTCTCTAGGCGATCAAGTAGTCTCCTCGCTACTGACCGATATCCAGTAGCCACAGCCATCGACCCATTTTTGTTGATGACCGCCTCGTACTGATCCAAAACAGTGTAAAAAGGTCCAAATATCTTCTCAATTTCGGAGGGAATGGGTGTAGCTTCTCTTGATCCACCTTGTTGCGACGAAAAGGCTGGTGCGGCAGTGAGTAGAGTTTTCGGAACAGGTCTAAGTAATCCACCGTTCTGCATCAGATAATCGACCCGGGGAACATTGATAGGTACATTTGGAGGGGGTGGAGGCGGAGGTGGCTGCGGTGAATCGAAGGAGCTTGAAACCACACCATGATCTTCGAAATGAATGAAAGGCGATGGTGTAGGCTTGACACTCGGTGCAACTGATGGTGGAAACTGTGGAGTCTGGGTTGGAGTTCGAGGCGATGAATCTTGTGCCGAGTCTGGAGATGAATCTGTATCCAAGACTGGTGGTCGTTTCGAGGTCACTTCTGGCTCTCTCTTCTCCTGGTCTCGCTTTGGCGCAACAGATGTAACATTCGAGTCCACCCCAGATCCAATGCCCGAGTCCCGTACACGAAGATCCTCTGCTGAAGCTCTCTCATCTTTCATTCTCGGTGACTTGATAGTGCTAGCCTTCGAGCTCTTCGACTTTATAGACACTTTCGACCGAGTCTCCTTGATCTGGTCTTTTCCAGCCATCCTACCAAACCATGAATTACTCGACACCGATCTAGCCTCTGCCTCTACATCCTCTTGGACCTTTGACATGCGGCTTGTGCTATGTTTTCTCTGTTGTGAGATGTCGGTTTCGGGAGGACTCGGTGGTCTGCCATCTTTCTGAATATTTCCAGACTTGGGAGGAACAATATGCTCTGCCGATCTCGATCTGTCCTTCTCGCTGGAGCCTACATCTGTTGACTCTGGTGTATATGGACTCGTCTTATTCGTAGCCGGTAACCGTACATCGTCTCTGCTGTTGACTGCTTCCTTGCTGAATGCCTTGTTGAAGCTTGGGTATGGCAGACTACTTCTGGATGTTGCGCCGGGGGCAGACGCCGTTCGAGCCAACTCAGGAACCAAGTCGGCCATAGATGTTGAAGCTTCGGAGCCTCTTTCGCTATTCTTCTCTGCCTCTTTCTCCCTCTTACGTCGGTGAGATGACTTGATGACTTCGCCTGTCTCGGGGTCGATCACCTTCGTTCTGGAGCTTCTTGTTTTGTGAGGTCGATTGGGATCCTTCTCAGACTTCGATCTATGTCTTCTCTCACTCGGACGCTCTTCCACCTCATTCTCGCGGTCTTTTTGGGCCATTGTTGGTATCTGGTGAGGTTGGATCGCGCTGGCGCTTAGAGGACCAAGCTGGGTGGTTGATGTGCCACACCTGTTGGTGCACCTCGCATGTGGAGCAAGCAACCTTTACGGCGGTGAGGTTAGGCTTGAGCGAAAGCTACGCAGATAGCTCGAGGTGGCATCAGGAGTATGACGAGTTGGTAGCAAAGGGAAGCAAGGTGATGTTGTCGAGGTAAGTGGTGGGTCGAGGTCGGTGTCGATGTGTTGGGCGACGCTGATTCGCAGGTTGAAGTTGTAGAACGAGTTTCCGGCTTTAGCGACGGTATAATACTCCAATCAAATCGACCACTGTGCAACCGAAAGAGAGCGGTATGTACAAGAACTGAACTTGGGGAAAACAATTAAAATTATAATGACAAAGCGACAGAACGACGTAAAGCTCAAAATGAAAAACTTGCTTTTGGATCTCCAATGACAATAGGAAGTACACTGGTCTGGGCTGGGAAAAGCCTGCGGGACGGAGCGAGAGGGGAGGGCCTTTTTAGTACAAGGCGTCACCGCCATTTAGAGGCTAAAAGAGGGGGTTGGGGGAACAGCAGAACAACACATCTCACTTCCAGTCACATTACATCTAGGCCATACGATTGCGCATCGGTCTGCAGAGCAGTATATCCAACTGTTGGTTTTGTTGGTGTTTGCAAATGTGTATTTAAAGGAGTCTGTAAGCGCCGGTGGTACATTTACTTCTCATCCAGGCTGCATGAATTGTCCGATAACGATTATTGTTGTCAACCCCGCGTTGCATGGCAGAGCAGGGAATGGCCTGGTGTAATGAGGGGCATGTTGATGAAGTATCAGAAGTCTGCAAAATGTACGATGGAAGACGTCTTACATGTTACTACAAATTATCTCCATTACAAACTCAATCGAGTGTTCAAGCAGGAAAGGTCTTGAATCGTACTCAGAACATCGGAAGCCCCTGCCAAGAGAGATATCGACGACATTAATCGATTCGGAAGATATAAATCAGCACATCATCGTCATTCAAATTATATACAGCCACAATCCGACTAATCATAATAGCAATACTCCTCGAAACAAGCCGTGCATTCACTCGGCAGAGTCTGGCCAGTCTTCATCATGATAGCGCACCCTAAGCAAGTTCCCCACTCAGCATCATCTCCTTGGGTACCAATCTGCACACCGTTGGCAATCATCGAGTCAGTCTCGGCCTCAGAATACGCCAACTTAGCCGTCGCAGTATTTGACGCAAATGTGTATGCCGCGTTTGGCAGGTACACGATTGTCACTTTATCTGGATCGCCGCAGCCGAAAAAGGTGGCTTTGGTAGTGAGATTCTCTGCGACGAATGTCTCCACTGGTGGGATGAATGGCATACGTGTAAGCCCGGCGTTGAACGATTGCACGTAAGTGGTCAGGATCTCGGATCCATTGGGGAAGTTGTTGCTTGTGTCAGCGGAGTTATCGTTCACAAGGATGACGGAGACGTTGCGTGAAGGCTGGAGGAAGGGGAAGATGGGATTGTTCTGTAATGCTTCCCCTCCATCTACAAGACTGAGATCCTCTTGTGCTGAAACGTTGTTGGCAATATTTGGAGTCGCGGTCGAGGAGATGTACTCGTAGAAAGGATTTCGATAGGTGGCGTACAGATCGGACGTCGTGACCTCGTGTACCTAAAATATGGATTTAATTATTACTATTCTCAGGAGCGATATTATGAAATGAAGGATAAGATAATACCTGGTCAATCAGAGCAGTAAGAGTCTCGCTCAGGTCCGTGGTCGAGTTTACCGCGGGCACAGGTACACACAGTTGATTGAAGAGACTGCTTGAGGTTCCAAAGATATAACCTAGGTTATCGTAGCTTGTGGTGCATGTTGCGACAGGCTTTCCTCCTTTCAAAGTCGTGCCAAGGTATTTCGTAGGAGTGAAAGCCGAGACATCCTTATCGAAGCTACCAAATTCATATGGACTAAATTCATATGTGGTTGCATTTGGCCCAGGTATGCATTCTCCAAGCCATACTTTTACACCGAGTGCTGTTATGACTGGGAATGGCACCGCGTACGATGTGAAATTAGATAGGCTGGTAACTGATGATAGAGTCGTCGAAACACCACCCCATGAACCTTCCAAAAGCTGGTAAGACAACAGTCTTCCCCAAGGATCAGTCAACGTGGTATCGAAGCCTGCAGCTTCTTTCTCGATGACATCGCCGAGGACTTCCCCATAAGCGACAGCAGCAAGAAGAAAAGCAGGGTCGAGAAGCGAATCCCGAAACGCTTCCTTCCACAGCGCCTCTTTCAGATAGCTGACAGTAGGATAGTTGTTGCCGGCCAATGAGGACAATAGCCAGGAGCCTCCTGATAGCCCAGCTTGGTAGGTAAGAGCTTGGTAAAGCCCGCTGGTACTGACAGCACTGTCTCGCTCATCAAGGGCTTGAATCACACCAGCACCTGAAAGTAGAGATCTGTAGCCACCTCCACTTGTAGTCAAAGCAACCTAGTCATCGCTGTCAGTCTGTCAAAGAGTCTCGAAAGTCGTGCAGCTTACGGTTGGAAGATCCTCAGTGCCAAAAGCAGAGTTGGTTTTAGTCAACCACTTCTTCAGAGCCTGGTCCGCAACTGCCTTTCTCGCTACTCTGAAGGTCTCTTCGTCATCTGAGATTCCATCTGCTGGTCGAACAAGATCTGTCGTAGGACATGCCGCATCGACAGGCGCGTAGTCTGCAACAGCCTGGACGGCCAGAAGCAACGATAGAAGGAGTTGGGCAATCATTGTGCTTCAACTGGATGAGGCTCACCCAAATGATTGACTAATAGGCTTGAGAGGAGAGTGAAGCACACAAACGAAGGCCCTCTTGTCGAGGGAATTGTAGGTCCTTATACATCGGAGGCCGATCAAGTGGTTGATCCACCTGGTTGGAAACTGTACCTGAATACGATATCTACGCCGGTCGGAAATCGCGATATAGTACCCATTATCAGTACCCCGCCATATCAACTTCCCAGTCTTGAAATTTGCCCCTCCATACAAACATCCTGGATGCAAATGCAAACCGGGTCTACTTACTCTACCCTTGGCTGAAAGCTATTTTGGCTGCGCAAATGGCCGATCCTACACGCTTTGGAGTGCCGACATGTCTTTGGTGCACTTATAACCTACCAAAGTGCTCTCCGTTGACTGTCTAGAAGCTGTACAGCCACTGCTCTCCAGCCAGTAGGCACACGTGGATGGAGTTGATGGAGAGCGACAGGGACGAGGTTGGATTGCGTACCCCTCCCGGAGCACTGTACAGGGATACCAGCTAGACTGCGGCTTTGCACCTCTCTTGGGATTAGATGATCTCATCCGCAGTCCATGCGAAGATAAGGTTCTGAGATACTGAGCTTGATTGCGATGCGAGCTTTCCAATAATTGCTGTATCCTCGTCTCTTGGCGCTGCAATGAGGATTGAAACTGGGCTTTTGATACTCTGGATACTTTTATTGTTGCCAAGGCGGGAGGCGTTCCAAAGCTACGTGTAGGTGCAGCCAGCAGGAACAGACTGCGCCTAGCAAAGTTCTGCCACCCTAATATTGTAGCGGTGTGGTTCAAGCAACATGTGTCCGAAATTTAGCTCCCCAAGCTATCTTCACCTTCCCTATTCTCAACTTCAAGTCAAGCTAGAATCACGATCCACTCCGTGATTGAAATCCACCAAGTCACATGGGATGTGAGTTTCGGATGAATCGTTCCCACGTCCCTGGTTGTGCTCATGCACGAAAATGGGAAAAGACGTTGACCGAGGCCGATCGGAAGAATTGATGGACCGATGATCCATATGGGTCACTTCTCGGCGAGTACCACGGGAAATCTGTAGCTATGTGCTTTTCAGTCTCACGGGAAGATATAAAGTAACACGAAAAGAAGGGAACAAACTGCCAAATGCTTTAGTCGGCTAGCGCTCTCCTTCTAGAATCTCTCGCACGGAATACTGAATTTAAATATAGCATAGAGAGGCTCTACGAACACCATATCCTCAATTCGCTTGTTTCAGTATCGCTTCCTCCTGCATAGCATTTCATATTCTAGGTTCCGTCCAAAAGTCAAATATATTTCATCCTGAAAGGCCTGTTTCTTTCGTCAGGGCCAAATGAACAATCAGTCTTCAGCAACCAAACAGCTTCGTCTCGTTTCAATTTTGGATTACTCATTTTCTATCATCTCGGGGAAATCCATAGAAGCCAAGTCGACAATTGAGTCAAAACTCTCCACTTCATACAATCGCAATGCCGGAGTTCAAAGTTCTTCCTCTGCAAAGTGTCAAGGCTTTGTCAGAACACTTTTGTCCACTGCCTCTTTCGGTAAGCGAGGTTTTCTTCTGCTCGCCCCTGAGCACAGCAGCTGGTTCTAGTCAGCGAGGAATTACGAGCGGGCCTCCGCTCCCGCACTCCCACGGCTACACTGCTTTCACCGCATTGGTCAGTGTCTCCGTTCGAAGTTTAGAGTCTCGAGAGCGCAGACGAGATCCCGTTTCGCTTCAGGTTGTTTTTCCCGCTCGAGAGTGTTTATTGATTGTTAATTTCAGTGTTGTCACTTCCTGACCCCAAGTTTCATACTCTGTACTCCGAGTATGAAGTAGTTGCTAGTATTTCGATGGATAAATTCTAGAGCAATATCATGAGAATGTAGAATATATAACTATCGCTGCTTGCCTGCTGTGAGATACAAGACAACTCACTTTATCACCACCAAGGCCAATAGAACAACCCGAACAACCAAGGACGAAACAAGCGCAAATTACCCTATCCCCATCACTAAAAATGCTTCTCCTCATCGCCGGAATCACTGGTTCCCTTGGCCAACGTCTCGCAACAATTGCACTAACCCGTGGCATCTCAGTCCGCGGCCTAGGACGCACTCCCTCGTCCCTCCCTCCGTCACTCGCCAACCAGCTCGAATCCTTCGTTACAAGCACCTCATACTACGACATTCCCGCCCTGGAACTCGCCGTCTCCGGCGTCGACGCAATAATCAACGCCTACGCACCACACCCACTTCTCGACCTCGACGGCTCGCTTCTCCTCCTGCGTGCCGCCGAGCGCGCCAACATCAAGATCTTCATCGCATCATCCTGGTCACGCGACTGGACGAACATCAAGTTTGGCGACTTCGAACACTATGATAGTCACATGGCGTTCCAACAGCAAGCTGCGAAGACGAGTTCGATCAAGCCGGTGTACATTTTCAGTGGGCTGTTTGCCGATTTGTTGTATAGCCCGTACGGACCTGGTGGCTGGGATGTTAGTGGTGAGAATCCAAAGATGAGGTACTGGGGAGAGGGAGATAGGGTGGGAAAGTGGCCATGGAGCGCGCAGGATGATGCTGCGACTTGGACAATTGATATTCTGATGTTTGGGGAGGGGGTACAGGAAGGCCAAGGAGGATTCTTCAAGTTCAGCTCAGGTGTGACGACCATCCGGGAATTGGCAGAGACTTATGAGAGGATTCATGGTGTCAAGGTGGATGTTATTAGACAGGGAAGTGTGGAGGATCTGGAAGTCGAACTGGCGAGGTTGAGAGTGGAGAAGGGAGTTGCCATGAATCATCTGTACATGTCCGAGGCGGCTGCTGTGCTCGGGAGTAAGGGCTTATGGGAGAATAAGGAGGCGGTGTCGTTGAAACAGTTCCGGGAGCCCATCTCCTTGGAGGAATACTTAACCGAAGAGAAGCACAAGAAGGCATGACGAAGTCTTGGTTGGCTAGGGACAACCTTTGATTGCTGTGTTCGCAGGCGCGGTATAGACATGGTCTCCTTGGTCAGGGAGCATGTATTATTCAGAGTCCAGACATTTTATACAATAAAATAGTTGAGAAAATAAGGCGAATAATCCGCTGTTGACTATAACTCTCCCTTCCGGCCTCCGATAATCCACTGGATGCCTCCATACAGAATCTCCTGGAACCCCTTCAAGCCCTTGGTCTGCTTAACGCCTGCGCTGGAGCCACCTGAGAGTGGAAACACCTTCCTTCCACCCATCCAGGTCTCCTTGACGACTATGTCCTTCAGACTCTTCCCTGTCTTGTCTGCCCAGATGTCTTGATCAATCACAATCCAATCAGCCCAGTTGCCCACTTCAATAGCACCTGCCGTCCCTTCCTTGAGCCATCCATACGCCGCATTCCTCGTAAATCCTAGAACAGCTTGCTCTACAGTCAACGATTCTTCGGGATGCCACCCTTGAGGACCTGCTGGGCTCGTGCCAGTGTGTGGATTGAGACGAGTGACTGCTGCGTACATTCCTTCGAATGGGGACGGGGGTTCGACGGGAAAATCGGAGCCGAGGACTGGTCCAGGATATTTGGATGTATTGGCGGTAGATTCGGTGGGGAATAGACTTGCCATTCGGTAGGCTGAGCGCGAGGTACGGTCTTCCCCCAGTCGATCGAGAGCATACGCCATGTCGGAAGTGGCATGAGTAGGCTGTGCACTGTTAGATCTCTTACAGATGCAGTATGAATTTCTTCTTACCTGTATACTTGGGATGATTCCCAATTTTGCGATACGTTTCTGATCATCTGGATGCTGTTCCATTTAGCTAGAGTACCCCACCGCAGTCACGAAATTCTCACAATGATTTGAGCATGCTCAATGCGCAATCTCTTTGCTTCATTGCAACCGTCACATTCGAGTCCTAGAACGCTTTCGAAGGCGTCTACTGCAGCTCGATTCGCACGATCTCCAATAGCGTGAATATTGACCTGGAAACCAGCATTGAACCACTGATGATGTTAACAAATGCTATCACTCAACAGCGCATAGTAACTTGCCTCGTTGACGACCGTGGTCAGCTCTGTCTCGTTGATCAACATGGTACCGCTTGTATCCTCCTTATCCGAATAAGGCTCCAGCAGCGCTGCACCCCATGATCCCAAAGCTCCATCCGCGAAAAGCTTCACACCACCCAGCATCAATGTGCTCCCGCCTAGGCCCTCGGCAGCTGGCGCATCCAGTAGCTTCAAGTCATTAGTCTCATCTGGACAGTAAGTATTCCTTTCAGCACACTCCAGCATAACGTTAATCCTCAAAGTAAGCTCTCCCTTTTCAGCCAAACTTTCGAGAATGGACACATCTTCTGGTCTCATCCCAGCATCTCCCACCCCAACAATGCCGACTTTGTTCAGCTCGGCTAGAGCAGTCTTAAACCAACGTGTTTTCTGTTCAACCCCGGGTTTTGGTGCGACTGGATAGACAATCACGTCCATGGCATTATCGCAGAACACGCCTGGTCCGGGATCTGTGACAACAACTCCCCCGGGTGGTGCTTCTGGCAACGGACTTGGCAGGATGTCAAGCACTTTTTGAGATGTGAGGACGCAATGAACATCTACGCGGTCCAACATGATATAGAGATCTGCCACTGCTGGGTCTTCAGCAAGCTCTTTCTATAATTTCGTCAGCAAAGTAATCCTCGCAATGCGTCGGGGAAAAAAGGCCAATTCCACCTTCGTGTCATAGACTTACAGCTGTAGGCATAACACCACCAAAGAAAGCTTGATCCCAGCCAATGCCTCGAAGCCATTTCTCACGTGAGCCATAGTTCTCTCCCTTGTGAGTCTCCAAGAAAGATTTGATTCTCTTCCTGACTTCCTGCATACTGTCCGCTCCATATAATGAAACGGATTCCAGCATCTCTCCATACTGCAAGATATGTCCATGACTTTCAATGATTCCAGGAAGTACATATCCATCCAAAAACACAGTCTCCTCTTCCTTTCCTACAGGAAATTCGGCCAACACTTCTGTAAACAGCCCATCTTGAACTCGGAAGCATTGAGCTCGCGGTAGGGAAGTATTGAGTGTTGTGATTGACGACGAAGTGGGGTTGGACAAGCAGTAGAGAGTGGGGTTGGATGATTTGCTCTCTGCCAGCATGAGACTGGCAACCAGAGCCAAGAAAGCCGTGCTCAGGACTGCTATGATAGCGAGCCCACGATATTGAGCCATTTCGGTTCAATAGTAGTGCTGGTCGAAAAGTGATGATCGTTTGATGTTGATGGGCTAGCTTGAGAAATGCTTTCCTTATCGATAAGTTTTCGATTGGCTCGAAAGTCACGTGGATTAAATCTGTACACCACAGGCTGAGTCAAAGTCGCACTAACGAGGTGACGAAGCATCTGGGATCCTTAGAGAATATGTTGGCCATAGATTCCTCGATTGTATAGGTTTTCACAGCCAGATACGTAATATGTTCCTTTCTGAGATCCTTCGATTGTTGTGTCTCAGGTCTCGCTTAATGAGGGCGGATATCAACAGCATTATGGACACGCACCTCGGTGTCGTAATTGTCATCCCTGTTTCCCGAAGTACATCAAAATGGCCAGCATACTGAAGTGCAATAAGCATGAGTGGTCTACGGGGTTCTTGCTTAAAGCTTGGTGCGACGTCGTCAGTTTATTTATGGACATTCATTTACCACAGCACTTTAGACCAATGTCAGTCAAATTTTATTCTGTCTCTAATTCGTGTCTGCCAAAGTTCTTGAACAAGACTGTACTAGACTTGCTTGTAAGATAACACACTCTTATTCAAGAGATGTACAGACTTTTCAATCAGCTTTTGCCGAGTGCTGTGGACTCCCGTCGCAGAAGCTAAACAGATCCACCTACCTGTGCCTATCTCGCGAATGGTCGTGCGCCAATCTCAACTTCTGACGTGGGAAGCCCCGTCTGTGGCTGTGGAGAGGCGAAGGATATCGAAGATTGTCCAACTATGTTTTGTGTTGCCGGGGTTGAGGGGATAGCAACAAGAGCGGCGATACCTTTGCTTTCGGCTGTCTCTTCTGTGGAGCGCATGGCACCACAGAGCCGCTATGTTTAAGTCGTCTTCCTACTTGTAACTCATCACTGAGATACTTCTCAGTCATGTCATCACTATGGCGTCCGTTCCCGAGATGGTGGGCTGAATCTCCACGACGTACAATTTCCTCAAGTGTCGTGGCAAGCCAAGCTTTCTGGGTTGATGATCTCCAGCAGCACTATCAATACAAATACAAAAGCACAACCTTGCCTATTTATAGCACATCTTGCCGTTGTTTAGATTTGCATTTGCCGCGGGGAATTCGCCTAAATGCTCGACGCCATTAGCGGGTGGGCGATGAGAGTTTAGGCTCAGGGTCAATATCGACAAGCGAGATGGTCTCCTGATGTTCGGAATCGCAGGTAATAGATATACGTTCGACATATTTCTCCATTTTCCACTCTGTCCATCTTACGTCCAAATTCATCATTCAAGTAAGACCATATTCAGTTCTACCCAGCCATCCAACCCACCTCTCATCCAAAATTGCCATGCGCTTTCAACCCACTACAGCAGTCTTCACCCTCCTATCCCTTCCCCTTATCACTCACGCCTGCGTCAACTCCTTCACCAAGATCCAGAACAACCTCATGGAAGGCTTCATCCAAGATAACGGCGTGCAAGTCTGCGTCGCCAACAACAAACCTCGCGGCCTCGACAACCACTTCTGGTTCGACTGCATTCCCGGCTTCGCGGCTTGGATTGATGATGGACGTCTGGTCGCGTACGCGCATGGCGGTGTGGATTATCGCATGAGACCGCAGAGCTGTGCGGAGGATGTAGTGAGGAATGATAAGGTTATCATGTGTGCTGGGGCAGCGTTTTGTTGAAGAGCGAGGCGGGCCAGATTCGTCTCCGGTGAAGCGAGGTTTAGCTCGTATACTATTCTCGCTCTATCAACAACACAACCTCTAACAGAAATTATCAAGACTCTGTGTGAGACATTCTGGGGTCTGCTAACACCTTTGAATCAAATTTTATTTGATGATATCTGTTCGTTGTTGAGCAAATTGGTGTTTCCAATTCCACAATCGTATAGCGCTTCACCGGAGACGAATTTGGCCCGCCTCGGAGGGGATGTGGGGTGTGGAGATATGGAGGTAACCCAAGCCTGTTTCTCAATCCGGGGTCTTTTTGTGTATTGATTGATAGCCATACCCAGGTCTCTTTCGACTGAGAACTCATCAAAACTTTAGATGGTAGCTTTAACGAGGTTGAATTACGTCTTGTAGCTCTGCTGCTGTAAGGAAATTATTGATGGTCAGGAGCGAGGCAGTCGAGCACGTGTCGATATGGAGAACGAGCGCTGTGAATCTTGGGGTCAAGATCTGCATCTCTGGAGACGACAAATTGGTTCTATACATATGGGTATCTAATGACAAACGACCGCTGTTCTAAGTCAAGATCAATAAAAAGAATTGGCCTTCTTATCTCCCAGCCCGAGATCCCCAAGATCCCAGTTCTGCTCGACCGTCGCCATCTGCGAGTAATGATTGAACGATGTACTGTTCGTCGTTCCATGCGCAGAGTTCGGAACCGCATCGCCCAGTAACAGCGAAAAGACTTTGTTGTTGCTGAGGTAATTCGCAGTCTCATCAAAAGCTATGCACTGTCAGCCAGATTCGGATACTGCCAAGACTCTGGTGAAGCCAGGAAGATCTCACTGATAAGGACAAGAGTTCGTTTCATGAAATGAGGATTGCTTAGAAGAGGAATGATGAAGGATCGCATCCATTTTCCTGCTACGGTAACAGATGTGTCGTGCCCATCGTTGGCTGTTAAGGTCAGCTTGATGGCCCCACATATGGGAGTGTGGTAGAACGTACTCATGTTCGGTGTAATGAACATCCATTGAGGTAATCTGTTGGCCGCTAAGTCCTCTTCGAACAATGTGAAGTTCTTGTTCTGTGCAAGTCGATTGGTATCGCTTGTGACGGAGTCGTAGCTCATGAGCGGACTAAGTTCTCAATCAGTCTTGTGTCAAGATCGGAACATCAAACGACGTGATGTACGAGCAATAGGAGGCAAAAATAAGGCAAAGATACGGAGAGACTGCACAGCTTACTTGTGTTTCCTCACATAATCGTTCTTCCCATTCTTCTGATTGACATAGTTTCCCTGGAATCCACTGTAGGGCGCATCCTCACCGTAGACACCCCAACTGACACCTTTCGCTTCCAATAGATCGACAATCGTTTTACTGCTTGATGATATCCGATGGAAACCATCGTTGGAAACACCATGTGTGGAGCCACCTACAGCGGCTATGTAATTTGGCTGCGATGGATGTGTGACGGCCAGGTAGTTGTTGAGTGTGATACCAAGTGTTGAGAGGTATGCAAAGTTGGCTGGAAGGATGTCAGTATCATAAGTATTGAAACATATGATACAGAAAATATCCATTGAAAAGTAAATTAAGAGTACAAGAAGTGATCAGGTACGTACGATCTCCAGCTGCCATGGAATAATCCGTGTTTTCGCACCAAATCGTCACGAAGCGATCGAATGTCTTTCCAACAACATTACTCGTAGGGCTCAGCGTCAGAGCTGTTGCTTTTGCGTTTGCAACTTCTGCTGCAGCTGTGGCCGTGTATTGCGTCTGAGCGATTGTCCTCGCCACTAGACCAAGAACGATGAAGCAAGCCCACATCGTGACACGAGAGGCCTTCGCCAAGGACAACAACGAGGGGTTTTTTCCTGGAAGCTGTTAACATTTCAATCGAATGCTCTTATTGTACAGATAACTTACAGTATTAATCGAAACCTCAACAGTCATCCCACTCACGGTAAAACCTCCATGTTTGAAAAAAAAGCCACCCAGCATTTAACCAGGGAAGGAGGACCCCTCTTAAGTGCTAGACCTCGCCTCCTGCAACCCTCAAAACACGATCTCGCGAATCACAAGTCGCACATATGACACCAGTATCACCACGGCAGAATCTGGGCCGTCGATAAATGCGCAGAATGCGTACAACGTTGGAGCGCCATTGGTGGGGTGAACAAAGAAATACGCAATCAGAAATGTCACTCTCTTGGCGGAATTGGCTGGGCATTTAGCTCGCCTTCCCAATGAGGATGGAGTAGGATGCAGGTACGACTGTTTTAGCGATTGGTTTTATCGTAAGGTCTTCGCAACTCGTACACGAGTACACGGGGAGATCTGTGATCAGCGCCGATGAGGGATTTGAGTGCTGACTCGCTTCCTCAGTCTGTATCTTGATTGGCTTCAGAGACTTTCGAGGTGGCTCAGACCAGAGGGTTCCAGAGGTGGGGTTCTTAAGGATGGCATGACATATGTTTTTCGCTCAATACCTATTTATCGAAAGGACTAATAAAGTGTCTATCCAGAATTTGTAACTGTAATCGATTCATGGATATCGATTCATGGATATCGTAGCATGGTGTCAAGGTAAGTACACATGATGAGTTGGTAAGATGGTGCAATGAGTTCAGTGGTCGCCGCCCCGCAAACTCGCTAAAATAATTTTGGACAGGAACAGCAACAATATCATGCAATTAACAGCCATTCGAATGAAAAGTAAATGACAAAAAGGAGGTTTCAACGGACTCTTCCGGGGTTCGAACCCGGGACTTTGAATGTTAGCTAACATCTCTACAGGTGTCGGAAATGTCCTCACCCTCTCACATGTTTGAGTTACAGACTCAGGGAAAACCCGAAGCGACTGAAACAGTTAGACAGGAACAACTGATGTGAATAGAAAGCCTTACGAATCGTACCACTAGACCAAACTGTGAAATTTGTTAGACAAATCACAAGATGGAGAGTGTGGGAGACTCACGAGCCACTTCACGTTGTTCGATGGTGACTTTTATCTTATTTTGATAGATGTGATGGATAAGAATCCGGAAGGTAGGAGCGAGGTAAACAGGAAGTGTCAGAGCGCTACTACCATAGGCATTGTGCAAACGCATTCACTCGAGGTTCAAGACCTGGCCTCTCCTCCTGTATCGAAGCCATGGGCACAGTTCTTTAGATTTGTAAGTACAAAAAGAAATTTGGTCCTACATTTCTCAGCAAGAGAGAAGATTTGCATTTCCAGTCATCTCGCCATAGGCATTGAAACTAAATACTGGAGAATAAGCGTGTCAGCTAACGAGTAACATACCAGCACTATCTCGCCAAAGGACGGTCGCGGTCACTAGCCTTTATCATCGCTGGCTGTGGCAAACTTGAATAAGCATTTGGTAGAGCCTCTCAAGTGGCTTGGGACCAAGAAACTAAACACTGGCCAAAGTCTTGAATAGACGGCATAAAACATCTCACATAATCTTATGGTCAAACAAGGAACAGGACCGGTCCCATTGAACGATTCCAGACTTCCAGACGATCTGAAGCAAGGGACATTTCCAAAAGTCCACAGGCGAGGGCTTGATTTAGCGATGTTGACACTGGAGATGGTTGTCCCAGCACCGAAAAGTGCACTTCACCGAGATGTTCGGACTACATCCTCTTGGAGTAAAGAGCACCGAAGCAACTCCACCCAGGTTGCATGACTCGAGATCCAAGCCGAAAGATGGGGTGTGAGAGATGAAGTTTAATCGCGTGGGGTGCGCCTGTACTTCGGATGATCTTCGCTTACCAAACATTCTGCTCTACCCTCCCTTCAACAATTCAAGTGTACGGAAGTACAAGTCGACCAAATCCCCATGGAGAAAACTACGAGAGCTAAAAATTGCTACTGAAACTCGAGCCGTAGCTTTTCCGTTCTGTCATATCCCTTCAAAGCCCGACTACGGTCGAGATGTCTGACGGCCAACTACACTACTTGGGCCGGCTTCTCGTCGGCTTCTAGCCCTGTACCGATTTTGACTTTCGAGCGGAGGAGCCGAAGTAAAGAACAATTTCGGTAAGCCCGGTTTTCCAATCGTCATGATGATAAGCCAAGGATCCCAAGACTTCGTACCTGGTTTACTGAAATATCCACATCTTATCAATTACGTACCTGGCTGAGATTGCGCTGTTGATCTTATCGACTTCGAGATAAGGCTTGGAAAAATAAAGACCTTCATATATGAACCGTCGTCAATCTTGAAACGTTCTTTTGACACCTCACCTGTCTCTTGTCAACTTCAAGGCATTTCTCGTCCATCATGAAGCTCGCCGTTCGATCAATTGCTGCCGGGTCGCTGGCACTGACCGCTCAAGCGGCACCCAGGTACTCCTGTCAGAATTCAACAGACGAGGTCGAGCTGTCACATTGGCCAACAGCTCAAGCAACGGCACTTGAACGTATGATCACTCTTAACGCCAATCAATCGAATTTCGCAGTGTTCGATGCAGACAATACAGTTTGGCGGTACGACATCGAGGAGTCCTCCCTTCCCTACCTGGAGAATTTGGGAGTCATTACTCGCGAGACTCTCGACCCATCATTGAAACTGATCGATTTCAAAGATACCGCCAACTACACTGAGACTCTGTATGGTTACTACAGTCGGCTTTGTGAAATCGACGATGCAGTGTGTTACCCATGGGCTGCTCAGGTGTACGCTGGCCTCACAATCCGTGAGCTGAAGGCACACATCGACAATCTGATGGTCTTGAACACCACCATTCCAACTTCGTACTGGGATGGCGACGTTGTGGTACAGGAGGAGATCAACCCACCAAAGATCTACAGTGGCCAAGTTGAGCTCATCAACAAACTCGCAGCCAATGGAATCACTCCATACATCGTCAGTGCTTCCAACGAGGAAGTCGTGCGAATGGTCGTTTCTGACCCCAAGTACGGTTTCAACATCAAGCCAGAGAACGTTCTCGGAGTTGCAATCATGATGAAGAACACTACAAGCGGAGATCTCACTACCTCCCGCAAGCAGATCGAAGCTGGCGTCTACAATCAAAACGCAAACCTTGATCTTGTGTTTGGAACTTACCTTTGGACTCCAGCAACCTGGTACGCGGGAAAGTGGGCGGCTGTCTTGACCTACATCGACATGTGGAAGAAGCCTGTTCTCGCTGCTGGAGATACTCCAGGCAGCGACACCTACATGCACTTCAACGTTGATGTTGAGAAGGGAGGCGTTCACGTGTGGGTCAATCGCACATTGGAGAAGTACGAGGCGTTACAGACCTTGATCACGGAGGCTGCTGAAGGACAAGCCGAGAATGGACTGGCTGTAACGGCAGACAAGAATTGGGTGGTTGTCTTACCCGAGGACATCCTGTAGTGTGGTGAAATTATTTGTACATATGTCACAGTCGGAGATACCCTCATAGACGGGAAGCGCTGCACGGGAAGTCTTTCCCCACGACCTTAATGAGCTAATGTTATTCACGCCTCATAGTCCCAATAACATTGTGAGGTCTTTTTGGGGATTCTGAATCTGATGGTATGTCTGCAAGCAATAAAACATCACTGCCACCCACCAACACCAACCAAGCTCAAAGGCCACATATGGTGGTCGCAGCTGTATCTTTCTTCCAGTCAGCGACATCTATTGTTTCCAACCCATTAGATCAGAGGTGTATGCTGAACATTCGGTCCTCGCCTTCCACCGCAGTATCCCAACTAACGTTCAATTCCAGTCTGAGCTGCTCCGATCCGACCATCAGAAGGCCGACATTCCTTGCGTTTTTGTAGCAAAGCATCCGGCATCAACATAAGCTCTAACGCTGCCTCAGCTTTCAAGTGTTCTTCGTCTCTCTCCTCGCTCCGTGCCTTTTCAGTAACGTAGTCCCGACGACCATATCTAACTTCAAATCTCTCCGATGCGTGAAGCTTTCTGATGCTGGCAATATAATCCTCAGGCTCTCCACTCAGCAGGATATTCAGTCCGGCCTTAGTAAGAGCCAAGAGCAACATGATGCTTTTCAGGTTCGGAAGCATAGTCGAGATGGCGATGCACGAACTGCGAAGCGCGTCGGACATTTTGGCGCGAGAACGGACCCCCTCTGCACCAGGTTTGTGGAATGGGTTGCCATTTGCGTCGGTCAGGTCAAGGTCGACGTTCAGACTAACATGAGTGATGACGCTTTGATACCGAGGTGAATTTCGGAGCCAAACTTGAGAGTTCTACAGTTCATTAGCTTATCACTCTAATCATAGACTGAGAGGTGCACTTTACTCTTTTCCAATACCGACTTCCAATCGAGACAACAGTATCTTGATTGTTTGTGTAGTGATCCACGCCTCCCCATTTATTGCAGGAGATATAGACATCATCTTCCGAGGAAACTAGCCAACCTGATCTCATGTCAACAACATTGGATGACCAGAACCATCTAAGAAAGTCTTCCCTAAGATTGATTCGCTCAATTGTTCTGGTACCAGCCCCGTGCTCGGTTTCGAGCTTGACTTGCTCTCTTCTGGAGTCTTCGTAGCGACAGAGTGCTTGGGTGAACTGGCAAATATTGTCGTACTCGATCTCCTTGTAGTAGTCGAGCACGCGAAAATTCTCCATAAACATGCTCTGCGCGTGAGGTATGATTATTGGTGAGCGGTATTCGCACGCTGGTTCTGAAATAATGATCTTCTCGTAGAGTGGAGTTTTGTTCCTTCTGGCGAAGTTAATCAGGTTGCCTGGCTTCACCTTGGTCTGGGGCCACTGATTTGCAGATGCCCAGCCGGTAATAAATCGGTAAATCCGATGTCGAAGCTCCTTTGGCAGATCTTTAACACGCTCAAGCAGTCTGTTGAAGACGTTAGTCGTCATGAAAGTCAGACAAGACCATTCGGGACGCTCATAGCCACGAGGTCGTATTTACATACCCATCAGGAAAATGACCCGAGTAATTCCAATCTGTTGGATCCATGGGTCCTTTCCCTAGCCAAAGCCACGGAGGCTGTCTCAATGGTGTTCCCATGCTGATTGCTTAGCCACCCGAGATGGTGACAAGGTTTTTGGTGCAGTTTGCGTAGATGTGTTGGTTGCCACAACTTGACTACTTTGCGAGTGTCAACTTGCTAGCTCGAATCCGAAAACTTGCACTCGAGGCAAATTTTGGATTCAGTTTTATCCAAGTACGCTAGCGGCCGCACATCGACTATTTGTATTGGTTGAAATACGTAGGTATCTTGTGATTAGGAGAACGCCTAGCAAACCCAATGGACACGCTATTGGACGCCTCAAAACCTACAGAATCGCATTCACATGAAGCTTTGTTGAAGGTGTGATTTAAAATTGACTATAGTTTATTTTATATTCAGTCTATAGACGAGTTTGTCTTTTAAATGTACTTGCCCCGTTTGCTTGATAATTTTGATTGTGGGGTTGCGTTTAGAACAATCGACAGTGTTGCAATCTAGTGTTATGGGACTGCAGTAACAAGATCAGCATTCAAATATAATTTTCCATGATATTTTCTCTCATAATTGCGGATTCCCTCAAATGGACCCTGAGGTAGACCATGACAATGCAGCATGGCGCCCAAAAATTTAATGCCCTCGTTACTACATAATCTAACTCTTTGAGGACAGCTCCAAATAAAGTCATGAGAAGTATCCGCCAGGCTGTTGACTTTACTGAGTGAAATGATATGTTAGCATTTTAGCAAGATACGGTATCCTATGAACATGCTTGTCTTTGTTTGTTTGTTGACAAATAAGCCTGCTGGCTAAGCGAGATAGTTAAAGATAGCAACACTTCACCGCAGTAGTCAACACAGCAAACCTTACTCGGATGTAAAACAACCAGTTGAACAATTTGGCCAAGTAGTCATCCCTGATGGGACGTTACTTCAAACGGTGCATGTGTCGAGAGAAGGAAAGATGCCCTGGCTAACTCACGATTTTTCCAACAACTCCAGACCTTGTTCGCTACATTGCTCTACGAGATTTCATTATTTCTTTCAATGCGGCGGGATACAAACTAACGAGGCGTAGGTATGGGCTGCTGAAGCTTCTTTGTACTCCAAGCTGTCCTGAACTGCTGAATTACATACCGCTGTCAGCTCTCGGTTCATCTATGCAATTTACAAATCCAGTACCAAGCGAAATTCGTCCGGTACGGAAGATTCCAACCAGAATCTAGCAAGAAATCTTGGTAAGCTTCAAGTTTAGAACAAGTACAAGGTATATGAGTCTATTTAAAGTTGACTTCGGCGAAAAGGCGCATTCCCGGCTCGTGTTAATTCAACTTCACAACATCCCAGCACGGCCGTCTTAGAAGGCGCAGATCTGGCCCACAGAGCACACATTTTCCTCCCCATCTCTTATGTCTCAATGGGACACTCCCACTCTTGTTAGAAAAATGTTGCCGCCACCAATATTGGGAGCATCCTGAAGACGAAGGGTAATTGTAAAGTCTAGCAGTGCCGGTGATCCACAGTATTGATACGCCGGCACGAGCCGAGACTGACAAGGGTACCCAGTTGATCTTGACAGCGATGACGTGTGGCGGCAAGCTCTCCCAAGTGTGGCTGAGCTCTACTCAAGACACCAACATCCAACAATCAACGGCAAACTGCCAACTCCCTTCAACTCTCTCAACAACTCCATCTTCCCCAAACTACCTGGTAAACAACCTCAAAAATACCGGCAAGATGATGGAATACTTCGCCTACAAGAAAGTGAAGAAGCACCAGGCTGAGAAGAAAGCTGCAGAGGGCAAGCAATCACCCCTCCTCGACGAGAAAGACGAGACCTTCCTGCGACGAGTTATTTCTGCAGAGGGCACACCGCCTCCGCTTCCTGCAAGACCGCAGGATTTGTCTGAGGCTGGGAATTTCTCGGGCAATGCGTCGCAGATGGTGGTTCATGATGGCAATACAGTAGCTGAGGAAGAGCACAGGCGGAGCTCGAAGGACAAAGGGAAGGGTAAGGAGAAGGAGCATGTTGAGGCCGAGGCGAAGAAGCCTGGGAGATTCTCGTTTCTGTCTCGGGTTGGAACCAAGAAGGTATGCATATTTCACATATTACTCCTGCTTGGGCGTTCTGTCAGAGTACGAGACTAACAGCTCAACAGCACAAAGACAAAGATGGCCTCAAACCAGATTCCGGAGTTGTCACACCAAACGAAGCAGCCGCCGAAGAGAACGACATCAATAAAGTCCTTGAGGACCTCAACCTCTCTGCGATCAACAACCGCGCCTTCTCCATCTCCGACGAGTCTCAGCAAGTCCTCCAGAAATTCACAGTCATTCTCAAGGATCTTGTGAACGGGGTTCCCACAGCATATGATGATCTGGTTGGCTTACTCGACGACTCGCAAGGTACATTGGCGAAAAGCTACGATCATCTGCCCAGCTTCTTGCAGAAGCTCGTTACGCAGTTGCCAGATAAGTTGACGAAGAATTTGGCTCCCGAGTTGCTGGCTGTGGCTACAGAAGCACAAGCTTTCAATACCGCATCGGCGGCGGCTGGTGGTGGTGAGGCTGCTGCGGGAGGTGCAGCTGGTCTTGGTGCTGCGGCGATGAAATTCCTAAAGCCTACGAGTTTGAAGGACTTGGTGACAAAGCCTGGAGCCGTAGTTTCGATGCTGAAAGCTATCATGAATGCATTGAAGCTCCGATGGCCAGCGTTCATGGGTACAAATGTTTTGCTGAGTCTTGGACTCTTCGGTAAGTCTCTACCCCGCTTCTTCCATATTGAGTGCCTTCACATGGTCAACAGCCACTGACAATGTTTAGTACTGCTCTTCGTATTCTGGTACTGCCACAAGCGAGGTCGCGAAGTCCGTCTCGAGCGCGAAGCCAAAGTAGATAGTGAAGGTCGTATCATCGAGCTCGACGACGATGTGATGCTTCCCGGACCCAACGGCGAGTCCAGCTCAAGCCATCAACGTCACAGCGCCTCACGCAGGGACACCGAGCGGGAGCGCGAGCATGGCCCAAGCCGCGAACACAGATCTAGCCCGTCAAGCCGTGACCGAGATCGTGAGCGAGACCCCGAGCACAGATCCAGTCGCGAGAATCGATCCCGGCAGTCTAGTCGTGAGCGTGAACGGGACAGGGAACGTCGCCATGAGCGACGGGAGAGGGATAGAGAGCATGATCGGGAGAGGGAGAGGGAGAGAGATCATGTGGAGAGAAGACCAACGAGTAAGAGGAGCGAGGAGAAGGAGTCCAGGAGGAGGGATAGGGATAGGGAGGCTGAGAGAGAGAGACAATGAAAATGACGATACGTGTGATTATTGATACCCTTATGTTTGATGATTGCTGTACGAACTGGCCTGTGGGAAAATAGCAAGCGAATTTGTTTGACGATTGGTGGGAGAGGGCCGGTATGGCAAGGAATAGAAGTTGCAATATAAGCATTTAGTCACTTGGTGAGATACGCACAGTCAGATAGAATTAATGTAACAAATCGATTGCTTATTGACATTGCTCTATAATGGCCATTCGCTTGCTACACAATATCTTTTGCAATGCTCTGGATTATTAGACCTCTTACCTCCTGTTCCTAAATCTGGAAAGGAGAAACAGTCCATGTCCATTTATCGCTTTCTACTGTCCACAGACAGCAAAGATATTGCTTCCAAATGAGAGAAAACCCTCCGACCTAGCTGATGTAGCAATATTATTGCGTTGCGCTTGAGAAAAAGTAAACATTGCATGTCAACCAATATTGGACGCTTCACGAAGAAGCCTTTATGATAATACCATCTGCAATGTGAGAAACAAACCTCCCAAACCAGCGAAAGACACGTCCAACACCTCATAAATGTGTAAGTGACAGTGCATCAATACTGATTAGCGACTCAAAAGGTGACCTCGAAATATAATCCATCACGCCTCCATTCAAGGACCAAGCTTCATGGAAGTGGTAATCATCCATTGTAGTCAGAATCGTCCTCCCAGTTGATGCTCTTTCTGTACTTTCGAGACTTCTTAGTCTTAGATTTAGTGGCCTTGATATCGATGACAGGCTTCTAGACTCAAGTCAGTAATCTTTTTCTTGTATTTTGGAAGAGAACCATTAACTCACTGGGGTGGGTATGTATTTAGGGGCGGTCATGATTGGATTTGCGAAGTCTTCAAAGGCCTTGATTTCGTCGGCAGTGAACTCTGATCCGTTGTCCACGATTCTAACCTTCTTAAGGCCTCTCATTGCGACGATAGCATCAAAGCCACGGCATCTGCTGAACTTCTTAATTGAGTAAAGGTGCTGGTAGCTATACTGTGTTCGGTGATAGATGCGTGGGTTTGAGATGAATCCATCGACTCGGAGGTTGAGAGTTTTGAGATTTGGACAAGTGTGGAAGAACTTGATTGCGTTGGCGTCCTTTCTTCCGTAGGTATCCCAATTCCAGGTAACTTCTTTCACATGGGGTTGGAGAATCTGAAGATGCTCTCCGAGATTCTTCTCGCACTGACGGATGTGGAAGTTGTTCTCGTAGAAGACGGGTCTGGTCTCTGCTAACATCCACTTGCAGACTTGCATCAAGGGCGCTAATGCCAGATTTGGAGTATCGCCCTTAAAATGATGGAGGGGCTTCGAGCCGACCATGGCGAAACGATAGATGGCGAGACGCAACTCGAAAGGGAGCTTTTGAATGCGGAAGATCGACTTTTCTAAATGGACTATTAGCATGATACTCATGCTGCAACATGTAGAAGAACTTACTAGCACTGCGGACAGCTTGACCAAGAGTAAACTTGGCTGCCTCCCACTCCTTCTCGTCAACATCCAGAACCTCACGACGACTGTCATTATTATTAATGACGAAACCCATCTCCTCGGACGAGAATTGCTCCTGATCGACATTCTTCAGGTTCACAATCTCGTATCGGCCTCCTCCCAGAGCACGAACAACGCACAAGCCATCGTCCAACTTCTTGTTGGTTTTGAAAGTCTCGAAGACTGGGCCAGGCTTCTTCTCCGGGACGAACTCCTTCACCTCTGGAACATCGACGAGCTTCTCCTGGACAACCTCCTCCTGAGCCTTCTCAGCCTTCTTGAAAACCTTGCGAGAAGGGCTAGGTGGCGGACTGCCTTCCTCCTCATCGAAGTCGGAGACAAAGCCTTTGCGCGTGGCAGGAGTCGGGAGCTTGCCGGTGCGGCCTCGAGTGACGCGCATGGTAGGGGTGGACATGATGCTGGTAGGGACTGAGATCTTGTAGGAGAGAGATCGAAGAGGCAGAGATGAGGTTGATGGAGGTATCGAGGTCTTATTGAAGACGCGTTTTGTATTGCTGGTACTGCTTGTACTCTGATGAAGACGCGTCTTGATGAGGGAAGGTGGATGACAACTTGGAAGTTGGGTTTCGAGTATGAAGGAAAGAGGAAGCTCTAGGATGGAAGGAGCGAAGGGGGGTAGAAGTAGGCAAGATGACAGGGATGTTGGGGCTTGTGCACGCGTGGTCGGGTAGGTTAACAATTGAAGTCATCGTCGTCTTGACAATGAATTCGACATCCCAGAGTGAATGGAGAGGTAATGAGATTGACTCGAGTTTGCCACCAAAGATGACTTCTTTGGGTGTTGACAATAGATTAAAATAATAGACAATGAAGTAAATCACATGGTTTGAAAAAGTCAACAATCGCGTAAGAAGTCAGAACCAGGTACCCAGATTTCCAAGAAGCGAAAGGGCATCCCGCTGGACAAAAGTTCTATCAATGCACATCTGCAAATTTGATAGTACCTTCTGGTGTATTGTTCTTTTCAATGCCATTGCAAAAAGTAGGAGAAAGAGCTTTGACCTGTTAAGAAGGGTATACTTCTTCAATTCTGCAACACCTGTCTACAGCCAATCCTATCCTACATCTAGACCCAGCAAACGCCACCCAATCAAAAACTCAGTATAGCAGTCCACTGTCAGGAGTTAGCAGGCATCATTCATAAAGAAGCCAGAGAACTTACACTTGATGAATAGCAGTAGGACCCTCCTCATTGAACTCGACCCGAGAAAGGAAACCCTTGGACGCTCCCTGGTCTACAACAAAGATAACCTTCGCTGCGACTTGAGCACCCAGAAATACCGCCTCATCAAAGGACTTCCATTCCGGGAAGTAGGTGGGAGGACCGGCGACCTTGATACTGGTTGGTGATTGCGAATGCGAGGAGTGGGCTTGCTGGCCACTGAACGACGCCCCAGAGGAGTTAGGGTTGAGAGCTTGATGAGACGCGGTAGTGGCAGCGAGAAGAAGAGGATTGACTGCACTGGCCGTGGGAGGAGCGTGTGGAGTTCCGGAAAATGATCCCGTTGGCGTCATGGATCCTGTACCGCTTGGTGTTGCAAGGTTCGAAGGGAGCTCGCTCATGAACATCGTGGCTGAGCTAGGAGAGACCAGATACCGATTGTTGAGGGTTGTGATCAACGCATCCTTGAATCCCCGGACCCTTGACCCCTGACCGCAAATAATTAAAGCATCCCAAGCTTCTTGCCGCTTCGAAATCTCGTTGACTGAGAGGACTGTTCTGTAGACTGCATCCGCGATAGAATCCAGATACCCTTCGCTTGCAGCTTGGAAGCGCTCGGTCCCGATCTCAATATCTTTCCGGAGAATGCTCGGATCCTTGTCCTCCAAAGCCTTTCGCTTCTCTTCTTTGCGAATAGCCTTCGTGTTCTCGCGCCTTGTCGCCTCGTCCTCGACTGGAGCGGGAGCCTCATCCACAGGTGGAATTACATCGTCTGGCTTCGGCTCGACAGCAGCCGCTGGCTCTTCAACAGCAGCAGGTGCTGCTTCTGGGGTCTTTTGTCTCTTCGCATTCGGCGCATCCTTGACAACTTCTTCGTAATGGAAAGTCGCCCGTGGTCGCTTGGAATTGGGCAATCGCAGGGGTCTCGCAGCAGCTGCTGCAGCAGCCTCCTTTGCTGCTTCACGGTCTGCTTTGCGTGCCGCCGCTCTTTCCGCCTTCTCTTTTTCCTTCTTCGCTAAGAAGTCTTGTGTCTTGCCACTCGTCACAATAGTCGCAATATCCAATACTCCGTCATCTTCGATAGGCTTGTCATCAAGTCCGTCTTCCTCATCTGCCTCATCAAGTAAAGGAACTCGAGGTGCTTCGGTGATCTTCACATCTGGTCCAGAAGCAGAAGCCCCGGTAGTGGCTGCAGCCGCTGGATTGCTATCGCCTTCAATGGGGATATCTGCCGCCTCCGTCCCAGGCAAAGGTGTTCCCGGAGGAAGAATCTCACAAATCGAGCTCTTCTTCAATTGCTCCGCCATATCTCGGGTAAATCCCTTCGACTTCAATAACTCCATGAGCCTCCTTGTCATAGCTTCCCCTCCAGACTCATGAACTGTGCTTCTCCCCGATATCTGAAAATCCGTAATAGCAGTGACATCGACCTTTTCGAAGCCCACGTCAACGACTGTTGCAGCTGGTATTCCGAAAGCGTATGAAGTTGCCAGTGCGCTGTCCATTATGCACAAAGCTGGGGTCTTGTACTTCTCGAAAATGAATTGGGTAAGATCCTCGTGGTTCTTCGCGGTCCAACAAGGCTGCGCAATCAACATGACGGGTGTATGTAGAGGGGCATTGAATGTAGCTCGGATGTGTTCCAGAAGGGCGAAGAAGGCAGGCATGTCGTCAATCCGACCCTCTGCACAATATTAGCACCTATTTAGGCCCAAGTAAAGCATCGGATTGCAGTTATACCTTTCAATGGCCAGATAGCACCCTCCTCATCTTCTGGCAGCTCAACCAATTCCTCTTCTTCATCACCCTCACCAGCACCTCCCATCTGGACATCTCCATTGATCACCGATTCCTTCTTCCTAGACTGGATTTTATGCGGCTCGTAACTCTTTCCATCAGGCGCAAGGAATACCCGAGTCCTAAACCTATGCGAGGGAGGTGTAAATGACTCTGGGAGACCGAGTTGCGCGAGGGTTGTTTGCGAACCCGGCGCAATAAGAAGGATGTGATCGTCTTTGAAAGGTGGCATTTTGTCGGATGCGTGGGGATATTATGGGCACTTGATTTGTTGTTGTTAAGCGACTGCAGATTTGACACTGCGGGCCAAATTCGAGGGTTGTGGCTGCGCAGGTATGAGGCCCAAAACTGACTTCGTGCTTTCGCCCACCTCGTTGAAGTCGCGAATTCCACTGAGACGCGATGCTGAAGCTTGGCGAGTGATATGATTAGTCAGCAGAGCAGTCTTGGGCACGTGATTTCAAAAATGGCCAAATCTTCTTCAAGCAGGCAGCCCACTGTCTGAGATATAAGTGCATCATTGAACGCTCTTTAGATCTTATGGGACAATACTTGGTGTTTCAGAGCCCCTTGCCCCTTGCGGTAAAGATGAGTCGCTTGCTCAGAAGAGCTTCCTTTAAGCGAATGTTTATGGTAAGTCAACAGCTCCATGTCACTGATTTCGGTATTTCAATTGAATCCTTTCGTCTGTAGTCCGATAAAGTCTTGCCTGAAAGATCCATCTTCAGTCTCACTTTAATACGTCTACGTCTATCTAGATTGATATTTGAGATGCAGCAATGATCAGCAAGCGGTCGGCGTTTCTTCTGTCTCTGATCCATTACCAACAACTCCAATACAGCAATTCAAACACAACATTTTCAACACAACATTTCAAACACAACAACTCAAACACACTTCCAAGCCTCCGGCTTTTTGTAATTTGCCGGGTCCACACAAGTATTCCTCTTCGGGTACTTGCAATGATTCCTCACCATATCCACGCCCTGAGCTTTATCGTTCTGCTTTCAGTCAGCAATCATTCTTCGTTCGCTGTCCAAATTCCTTCTCTACGCAGGTCCGGAGAGCAACTTACATTAACATATTTCATCCCGGTAATTGTCTCCGGCGCATTCCCATTCTCAACCCAATCTACCATTCGCATCAATACATTGTTCTGGGGATCCGTAGAAGTGACCGTTTCCAGCTGATTGCCAATCATGAAAGCACCATCTCCTCCACTACAATGTCCTATTGGCTCGTCAGCACCTTTGCAAAAGAAGATCCACTTCGATCTCAACAATCACAGCAGCAAAGATTTGCTTACCCATTCCCGAAACTCTGAAGAATCGATAGAAGTCATCCAGCTGCGAGGAGTTCAATCCCATAGTTCTTGAGACCAGGTTGTAATACACGGGACTGTTTTCAGAGGTGATGATAGCGTCCATTTGGCCGTGGTAATGGACTTCTCAGATGTTAGTCATCCTCCTTAAAGTATGACATTTAGATTTTGCAACTTACGTATCTTTCCACCGGAGTTCTGAAAAGCGGAGATGTCGCCGTGCCAGGTAGCGATGTCGAATGGGTTCTGGTCGCTAGACACCTTTGCATCTTCGATGGTATAGGTTGCTGGATCCCAGGTCGTGTCATCTAAACACGGTCAGCTCAAGTGCACGAAGCAATGTCATCCTTCGTAGGCCGAATACATACTGTAAACCACATAACGGAACCAATCGCTCGAATACGGGAATGGTCCCGCAGTGTAATAGACTCTACTGGCAATAACTTCACTTCCCGGCTGCATTCTCGGATAGATCAACTTTCCATCCACACCATAATAATCCGAGAAAGCCTTCCTCACAGCCTCAACCTGTTCCTTCCCCAAACAAGTCGTCGAATTAGCCGCCGCACCGGGCGCACAAAGTAACGCTTCAGGTCTGAATCGACACAACTCCGGATCTTCAATAACCCCATCCACAACCCCATCAATGCCATCGCACTGATTCAAGATCTCCTGATGCACCAGTCCTGACCATTGATCAACAGTTACGAATGAAGCATCAGTAGCGTTTCCGAATAATGTGTAGAAGAGAGCGCTCCAGCTCGACAAATTCGGGAAGTTCAGAGCTGGTGCACCAGCCACTACGCCATCGAAGTCTTCCGGATAGGTTTGTACGGCCTTGAAGCCTTGACGGCCACCAGTCGAGCAGCCCAGGTAGTATGACTTCTTGTAAGCAGAGCCGTAGTACTCTTCTGTGATTTGCTTGCCGATCACGACTCCTGTATGCATGCTGCGGTCGGCGAAGTCATGGACAACGTCCGTGTTGTTACCGAAAGCCTAGAGGTTTGTGAGTGAGTTGCGAAGGAAATGGACTCATTGGTGTATGGAGAAACTTACAATGCCTCTCGTCCCATTATGTCCATTGTTAGCACCTAAATCCAACATCAGCTTCCAGTTCACAACCAGAATCCGAATCACAGAGCGAACACATCACATACCAACAGTAGCAAAGCCCAATCCACTAGTATACGCCATATCATCATACTGAATACACCCACTAACGCCCCCATTCCCGGTACTCAAAAAGCGTCCTGTCCACTCAGTACCTGGTAACCATGCCTGGAGCAACAAATTAGCAGACGAATTTCTCGAAATTCCAAGTCCAAACTGAAGGATCTCAAATCTTTGTACCCCAACAATCAGAAAGTACCAACCTCAAGAGTAATCGCACTCCTCTCGCTCGTCTTCACCTCCATCGCCACTCGACACAGATCCACACTAATAACCTGACTCACATACCCACATGAATCCAGATCATAGTCCTGCGAAAGACTGATATTGGTCCCAGCGGGTAGGTAGTTGACGAAGTTTATAGTCGTGTTGGGGAGAGAGAGCGTGCTGAGGGAGAGACAGGTCGCGGAAGGATCGGTGAGGATTCCTGACGATTCGGCCTTTGTGATTAGGGCGAGGAGCGGAGTCAGAAAGAGTGAAGTTGAGAAGTTCATTTTGGCTGAGGATAAAAAGGGCATTGTGAGTTTCAATGCTAAATCTTCTTTTCCTGGAATGGAGAGATCCAAGAGATCAAGTGAAGTCAATTGTTGTCCCAGTCCTTCGAGAACGATTGGAAGTCAAGCCAGAAGAACGACAGACCAAAAAGTCTGACTTGTAACCAATCGATCAGTTCCCAAAAACAACTCTGACAGACGATGGGCGCCGATGAAGTAAAAACAAAAAAGCAGAACGGCAGAACTTTTACCCAAGACCTTGCACCCATCCCATCCTATAACACGCTTGCTAGTAACTCGTTCCTCGTCCGTTCCATCCCAACCGTGCTCATGTCCAACATCCAAGATCTTCCTCCCCTCCCAACTTTCCATCCCGACCTCAACAGCCGCACTTCACCTCCGCCTCCCCTCCCCAGCGAGCAAGCAAGCCAGAAATGTCGGCCCGGACTTGAACCTTAAAAGACTCTCAAAAGCCCGTCACGAAACCACCCATGCACCCACCGGCCCATCTGCAGCTTCTGCAGCAAAAACCCCAAGCGCACGCATGAGCTCGGCTTCAAATTCCCTTCTTAAGGCTTAAGCGAGTCCGTCCAGCCAGGCACGCTGCACAGAAACCTACCAACCCAGCTAGCACCAGCAAAGAAAGGTGGAGGCGGAGGGCGGGGAATCCCTGTTCACCCTTCACGCTGTCCTGACTCGGCAGATGGCGAGGCACTGGGATGAAGTCAAAAGTTCGAGCTAGCGAAAGGCTTGGTCACTTGCATCCACTTTGAGCCTTTCTCTCCCTCTCTCTTTCGCCCTTTCTGGTCCCGGAGAACCTTTTCCCCTCGCTGCTTGATGTGGGAGCCGTCTCGGGTCTTCTTTTCGATCTTCGAAAGTTCTTGTTCTCCGTCATTACACTTTGGGGTAGAGTTCGGAACTCCACTTTCCCCGATACCATATGTGGACGGGAGATCAGGTGGACGGAGATCAAACCTACTTCGTCCCTCACTCCGTAGCTTGGCTTTCATGCATACTTCTGTCAGGACTCAGGGCTTGGGAACTCGAGGCATACGTAAAACTTAAGAGATAATGTTTGTATGAGATATTTCCTTTTCAATGTACAGCTAGAACTATAAAGCGTACTCGCCATTAAACGTCTACAAAACCAGAAAACCGCTGCTGGAATCCACCGCAATACAAACATATCATGCATCTCTACAAATACCCCCGAACGCCATCCATCAGAACATCTACGTCATTCCCTTAATTTCAACCATCAACCGTGAACCTACGCTCCGTTCACAGCGGTCGCACTCGTACCGTTCACACCATTTGTGTGTGGCTCCTCATACTTCTCCCAGTTGGCCAAGATGGCACCAATCTTTGGTGAGTTTGTCAATCTATAGACATCCTCAAAGTACTCCTTGGTCAGCTCGAATGGCCGAGCAGTGACATTGGGGATGTATTTCCCGATCAACTTGCTTGGATCGATTGTGGTCTTGTTGATCTTCTTGAGCAAGAAGGATCTGAATGGCTTGACACCTGAGCGCAAGAATGTCGAGTGGAAAGGCACATCGATACCCTTGAGAGGAATAGTAGCGAAGCCTCTTTGAAGGTCAAGAGGCTTAGGCTTCTCCTCGGTCTGCTTGGCGCAACCTTGGATGATCTCGACAAGGTGAGCCTTGACATCATCAAGAGACAAAGTTTGCATCAATTGTTGGATGTCAATCTTCTGTGCCTTGAGGTAGTTGGTGACACCTGTGAGGGTATCAAGAGCACGAAGATCACCAGCGCAGACGTACTGCATGTTGGCGATGTTGTAGTTGACAATCTCCAAAAGCCATCCAGTCTCCTCAGCGATATTCTCAACAACGTATTGAAGAGCTTGCTCGTTGAAGGTCTTTGAGATTCTGCTTGGGTTGACAGCACACATGGAGTAGTTGGATCGACCAGTCTCATCACGCTCAACAGCGACCTGCATGGTGAGACCTCTGTAGAAGACAACGGAAACCAAAGACTCAATGGGCATGACATCAGCCAAAGCAGCAAGAGCAGAGTACTCTCCGAGAGAGTGACCAGCGAAACTGCTGTCTCTTTGGACGAGACCCTTGGAGCGCATGTCCTCAAAACTTGCCTTCTCCATGAGTGTCAGGGCAGGTTGCGTGAATTGAGTAGCAGACAAGAGACCAGTTGGTGATCGGTAGGTATAGGAGGTGGTGTTCTCGTCAATCTCTTTGAAGATCTTCTCGGATTTGGTCGATCCATCGGCGCCAACAGTCTCGAATGTCATGGACATGTAGTTTTGGCGGATTGCCTTACCACGAGGTCCTCCAAAATAGATAGTAAGCTCCTTTGGATTGTTCTTGACAATATTGGTGATTGCGAAACCTAAAGTGTTATCATTAGTGCGAGCTTTTCAAAAGTTGAATGTAAGGACTTACCATAGTTGTCCAAGAAATGCTTGTCGGCTCGGTCCCATACCTCCTTGGCTACAGGGCTGCTTGCATAGAGCTCCATACCCATACCCTGTTCTTGAGAACCTTGTCCAGTGAAGACGTACGCCGACACTGGCTGCTCAACCTCAGCCTCTCCCAACAAGACCTTGTCTTCGGTCTCCTTGTTGCTAGCCTCAACCTTGATGATCTTGCGACCAGCAACCATACCGACGTGCTGAAGCTTGACTTCGATATCATCATTGGGGAGGACCATGCCAGTAAGAGAAGCATGGAAACTGCGGACGCGACCGACATTGTTCTCAGCCGCCCAGGTCTCCACCAGACTGCGAACAGCAGCGCTGGAATACATGCCGTGGGTGATAGTGCCTGGCAGGCTCGCGTAGCTTGAGAAGACGCGAGAGACGTGGATGGGATTGTAGTCACCGGAGACACGAGCGTATGTCTCGTTCGATGCAGGGGCTCTGAGAAGAAGAGGGGTCTTGCCACTGAGAGGAATGGCGTTCTCGAAGTTGACTGGTTGTTCAATAGAAGAACCATGTCTCTCAAGGTAGTCGATGACTGGATTACCGTGGGAGACACCAGCCTCGTACTCGACACTGGCAACTTGAATGATCTCCTTGGTTGGCAGCTCAAGAAGCACTTGACCTCTAGTCTCGACACTGCTGTAGACAGTCTCGTTCTTGAATCTGATCAGACTCTGAAGGCGGAAGGTCAAGGTCTGGCCAAGGAGTTCCTGATCTGGCTCATCAAGGCTGAACCATTCCTTGGATCTGAGAACAGCGACGTCCTTTGTAGTAGCTAGGTGGATTTGCATTGGTGTTTCAGTCTTGCGTTGGAAGGTGTTTTCGAAATCAGTATAGGCTCCGCGGTACAAGAACTGAGAGGTAACCTCCATGACTGGCTGTCCCTCACGTGTGATCGTTCCGCAGACCTCGACCATCTTGCCAGAAGCTTGGTTGATGACAGCATTAATGCGAGCTGTAGTCTCGACCTGATCATTCTTCTTCAGAGGCTCAGCACCGGGTAACATGCGGAAGCCATTGGAAAGATGAACAAGTTTGAGAAGGTCGCCATCAATCGTTCTTGGGAAGATTGGCTTAGTGATAGCCTTCCAGCCAACAACAATAGCGAAGTCCATGGGAGCAAGGACTTCCTTACCAGGGCGATCAACGAAAGCTTCACCGGTATTGCCGACAGCGTGAACGAAGTCGTTGATTGCCTCGCTGGTGATCTTCGCCTTTCCACCGTTGAAGGTTCCAGTGACTGGTGCATCGAGATCAAGAGTCTCGTTACCGAACCACGCGCGCCAGTAGAATTCTTTGATACGATCGTTGCGACCCTCCATGACTTCTCGGATTGGTGCATATCCCGCCTCAGGGTGGTAAGTAAACTTCAGAGGCAGAGAAACTGGCTCCCCAACAGCGGTAGTGTCCTTGATCATGTTAACCAAAATCTCATTCTTGCCAGTGAGCTTAGCATTGATGACCTCGACGTAGTGATTTGGTCGTGGCTGCTCCTTGACTGTGATGACAGTCTTTGAAGGCTCATCAGGATAAGTGATCTCAACGAAGAGGCCACGAACAGGTGCGAAGATTCTCTTCATAGGGTTGGTCTGGAACTTCTTTCCTTGGACAAAGACCTCTGAAGCGAACAGAGCATAACGCCATGAACGCTTGTTACCAGCAAGAAGTGTCAACCATGAATCAAGAGATGGAAGTGTGGCGCTTGGTGCTGACGAAAGTCGATAAGTTGTCTTGGTGTTATCTTGTGAGATGGTGAGTCCCTCAACATCAACTTCTGGTTCAGAATCAATGAGTTTCCCGCCGAAATATTCTGTGACAGGAATGCTCGATTCATCGCCACCGTAAATCTCTTGGGTAAGACCCTTGATGTGATCATGGTGGATACCATCCAAAATCTCCTGGATAGGCTCATCCACAATCTTCGAGTACTTGACGGCAGTTGGACCTTGCAAAATACAGGTTCGGCCAACATCCTGATCGATGACGGCCTCGAGATCTTCGGATTGCCACAACGAATCCTTCTTGAAGAAGAACTCAAAGTTCTCGTCGAGTGATGGCACGAAAGTGGTTGGCTTCTGGCCACGACGTTGGCAGAGAAGAAGGAAGTGTTGCACGTCTTGAGCATTGATCAATTGAGTCTCACACTCGGGGTAAGCTGCGAGAATTCTCTTGACGGTTGGGTATGGGTTGTCAAGCTCGGAATAGTTCTGCAGCAAGGAAGGCTTTCCTCCACCAAGTGTGAATCGTTCTTCAACACGGCGAATGAAGTCTCCAGTGAGCTTCTCGTAGGATTTGTCGATCCAGCGAGACTCATGTTGCACATACATGAGGTCTACCATTCGGCGGACAACTTCTCCGTAGGTCATATCCTCAAGATCAACGGTCTCACCATCCTTGTTGCGACCAAACCAGACCTTCTGGAAGTCATCATTGAGCTTCTTGATGATGTAGTCGCGGTTCTTCTTCAACTCAGGAACACGCTTCTCCTTTGGCAGCGAGAAGATCTTAGCATCCATCTCTGCCCAAAACTTGACACCACGAGTGGCAAGCTTGTGAATAGGCTCACCCATCTCGGATCTGACAGTGATGACGCCACCAGCTGGGCCCTTGTATGTCTTCTCCCATTGAGCATCATCCAGACCTTCTGCCTCCGTGATGGCTTTCTTGGCGTTCTTGCTGGTGTGTGCCTCCTTAGCAGTCATCATTCGACTGCCGAAAAGACACCCATCGAAAGGCATTGGCGGATATCCAAACTTCCCGGACCAAGCACCAGTGAGGTATGGGTAGGTATCTTCGGAGCCACCGAAACCACTGCCTGCAACGAGAATGATGTTGTCACATCTTCTGATACGGCCGTACATCTGAAGAATTGGCTGATGGAAATCTTCAAAAGAGTGATGGCCACCACCACGGCCACCAGTCCATTGCAAGATGACTGGGAAAGTTGGGTTTGCCTTGGCAATGTTGATTACAGCTTGAATGGCCTCGCCAGATCCTGGCTTGAAAGCAATGTGCTTCAAGCCGAGGGTCTCGATATATTCGGTAGCGACTTCAATAGATGGAACACCTGCTCCAATGGTCAAACCCTCGATCGGAACGCCTTCAGCGCGGAGCTGAGCGACAAGAGGGATTTGCCATTGCATGGCACGGGGGTTAATATAGATCAAGTTGATAGTGATACCACGTCCTGCAGGAATGGCATTTTCGATCTTCTTGAGAGCCTCAGTCATGGTCTTAGCATTGTAATAACCACCTCCAGCCAACTCAATTTGGTAGCCAGCATTCATAGTGGCTGCAACAAAGTCCCATGGCACGGTACATGGTGTCATACCAGCCACCATGACAGGTGGAACACCCAAAAGACGACTCATCTTGGTGTCGACATAGGTCTCTCCGGTAGATGTCTTGATAAGGCGTGGACCGTGCTCTTTGACCCAATCGACGTTGTACTTGACAGCGTGCTCTTCATCACGATCGAAGAGCTCAGGCTTGTAGCCGACTTCTGGGACGGTGCCGTCGATAGAACCGACCAGAATGACGCGGACACCAGTTCCGTCCTTGTTGCGGCTGGTCAAGACGCCGAGTCCAGAAATTCCACCTGGGCCGAAGTCGAGGATGTGTGTTGCACCAGGGAAGACAGTAGCTTTCTCCCAGTTGACAGCATCGTGGGTAATCATTCGTATCAGAGTCGGAACAATATTGCCACTGACCTCTTCGCGGATATCCTTGCCAGTGTTGGTATTGAATACAGGGATTGCAAGCTGTTTGCTGAGAATCTGCACTCCCTTGAGATCCTCGTCAATGTGTGCCGTGGCTTCCTCAAGGTACTTGCTGTGGAACGGAGATGTGATGGGCAAGAATCTGTTTACGAATCGGACTTTTCGCTCTGTGAAGGGGATTCTGGTCTGATCAAGGCCAGTTGGAGCCTTGACCTTTCGGAGCTGCAAGTTCAAACCATAAAGCGAAATTGGGGGTCCAGTCACAACCATGTTGCGAGCGCTGTTGATCAAGGAAATTGAGATATGCCTATCCTCTGGAAGGTATTGGTTTGTGGCATCAATGTGCTGTTGAACCTGCGCTTGCGACAAATCCCGAATGCTCAACATGGGTGTTGGCATCCCCTCGCCATTGTCGATCGAGTCTTGCAAAATAGAGGGTGCCAAAGAAGTTCTTGGGTATGTTTGCTGACTGCGAGATCCAATCCAGAAGAGAATGGTCAGAGACGAGATGGCGATTTCGTCGAAAGACTCCCACGAGTCTGCGGCAGCTGTTGCAGCGGCCAACACAATTCCTTGTGAATGACCAGTGCTTCCACTGATTCTTTCACGGAACTGGCCTGGAGTAAGACCTAGAACTTTGCAAGTGACTGCATAGTGGGCGAGCTGAACGAGACCAATCAGAGGAAAACTGACTGGCGCGGAGACCATGTAATCCACATCAGGAGTTGCCTCGGGATCGTGAAGCCATGTCATAACATCCAGACCTTTGGAATATAGCTTTTCGGCTCTTGGATCTCTGGACAGGTTCTGTAAAAGCTCTGCCGCGGAAACAATCAATTCCTCCACAAATGATGGATATGTCTGGTAGAGCTCGCGGAGCTCGTCAAAGTACTCCTCAATGTTTCCTTGTCCGCCGAAAATGCTGTAAATGGTTGCAGTCTCGTCGGCCGCCCGGGAAAGTGCCGACTCATGAGGCTTGATAGCTCGTCCAGAAGCTGCACGAGCGGCATAGTAACTTCGCACAACCTCGAGCTTCTTGGCATTGATACCAGGAAGAGTTGCTGCCAAAGCATGGACTTCATTGCCTCGCAGGAAAGCTCTTTCGAACTCGTTGATGACGAGCTTCAGAACATCCTCATATGAACCTTGTGCATCGTCTTCCCCCTCATCAACATCCTGAGCAACAAATCCGAGGTAGCGTGCTACGAGTTCTGCCACTGATGATGGCTCGTCGTCTTGCGCTAATTCATCTGTTGGGGCGGGCAGAGAAGCGAGAAATCGCTCCTTGATCTGCGAGGCGTGGAAATGGAGATTCGTGGGTATTAAGAAGGAGTGCTCCAGAGAGCCGTGTGTAAGGACGAGAGGGCGGAGAGAGGAGGAAGATCGTGGGGTCGAAACGCCCGTCTGAGGGCCTGTTGAGGTTCCGTACATGGTGGGAGATTATTTAGGGGGGTATTTCCAGTGCCGTCTGTTTTTCGCAGCAATTAGTACTTGCTATTCGAAATAATTGTAAATGCTCGCAAATGTAAAACTAACCTATTCTATGGTCTCCAGAAACTCAGCAAAGAGCAGGAGTGGAAGGGCACAAAAATTGAAGCTGCAGGAAGCAGCGAAGGGAGTAATGGCGGATCAACAATTGTACTGTGCTAACGCTGTAAATAAGGAAAGAGCGTTCTATAATGTGGTAGGAGATGGGAAGAGGGATGATTGAGTGAAGCAGAGGAGGATGGTCTGCTGCAAGTATGTAGGGGGAATCAATTGAGGATATCTGCTTCGGAAGAAGTGGTTGTGTCCTTTCGTCCTTGCAGCTTGGGTGTTGGAAATAATTGAGCTCCATCGGCCTCAACGTAAACTCAACTCGCCAAAAAGCCAGCAGAGCCGGGACCCGCTAAGTCGCTTCTGAACCTGTTGGGCGTAGATCCCGGGTCATGGCTGCATGGACGCCACACCCAGTCGCATGGCCGGCATGGCAACACTACAATGGTTCGAGTGGTTACGCTACGGAATACAGCGGGTCAACGATAGAGGGAGATAGAGGAGGGGAAAGGGAGGGAGAGCGAGAGTTGCAACGAATAGAAAAGGTGACGAAGGCGAAGCCTTGGGCCTGGGCTTTGATTGCTCTGAAGCAAGATATGATGGGAAAGGAGGGGTTGAGAGGCTGCACCGGAGGGTTGACCGGAAGATGAGGTAGGTACTCAGGTACACACTCGTACTGTAGCGCCGATATGGTCATGGAGGGGCAAGGGAAGTTGTGTGGGCAAGTATTTTGAGAACATATTTACTTACCTCGATTCGTAGTGCCATTATTGCTGATACTGATAACATAGCAGACGAGTCCTGTGGTAGCTTGAAGTCTTTCACTAGTCATAATGCTGTATCTCGGTATTCGGTTACAATAGAAAGCAGCCCCTGAAGCTGTGAAGGACAACAACAGCCACAGCAACGTTGTCAGCCTTCTCTCCTCAGCCAAAATCAACAAGGCAATATTTTTTTCGCCGTCTGATATTGTTGAGACAACACCTATCAAACACATCCAATACATTCCACCTCGTGATGTCTTCATTTTGTAATCAATACCATCAACCATTAGAACCCAGACGGGGCAGATATCTGGCCGTTCCTTTCGTCCTTTGGTGAGGCTGATGAGATTGCAAAGGCTGACTGACTTTTTTTCATCTCGCCTATGGATGTGTTGTGTCTCCATTCTGTGGAGAGGAGTGGCATGTTTTTATTGGGGACTGTTTATGCACCCCAGCCACAGTAACGAGGGCCCTTGGATAGGGGTCAACCTCGAGTCACCAAAGCGAAACGAGGCATTTCTAACCAGCCCAGCCCTTACTTCCTCACTTTACCTCAGGAACGGCATTCAGCGCACTCCGAAGGATTCTCGCGATAAGACGAGGCCTGCAGATTGCTGAGATGCGTAGATATGCACATGCGGACTCATGCGGCATTCGACCCCTCAGCAGGCTGATGCAGAAAACTAAAAGTTGAGAAATCAATTATTACGTCGCTGCCGCTGGACCGTCAGGGTGGATGTGGATTGTGGATATGGATGGAATGGTTGGTGGTGCATAAGGGATGCTGCTGGCCCAGTAACTTTTTGACCGGGGGTTGATGCCTACTAGGCCCAAGCCGGTTAGATAGTATAACCCGTTGGGAGCTCCAGCAAAAGATGTTCGATTCAACAAGGCCAAACAGCCAGAGCGAGCTCGTGGATCATCACTGCTGTATTCCTATCTACTTCTCCGCACTACCTCCCTCTTACCATACCCAAAAACATTTGGTCTTCCTAGATCAATTGTCCATACTTCTGCCTCCTCACAAGCCTCCTTCTACCACTACACCTTAAACCTTCTCTGTTGTAATTCTTCGTTGCTTGTTTCCTTGCATTGTCCCAGCAAGCGTTCCGTCGCTTCTCGGAAACTTCAAATTAGACTGAACCTACAACTGCCCACTCGACGGCAAACTAATCGGTTCCTCTACCTCCCCCCAAACTCGAACTTTTGATACCCCTCTATACCCGTCAAAACGTCTGCGGACGTTAATCCTGCAATATGCGTCCCGAAGTCGAGCAGGAGCTCGCCCATACGCTCCTTGTGGAGTTGCTGGCATATCAGTTTGCCTCACCAGTGAGATGGATTGAGACGCAAGATGTCATTCTTGCGGAAAAAACAACTGAGCGCATTGTGGAAATTGGTCCTGCGGATACCCTGGGTGTGATGGCAAAGAGGACAATTGCCTCCAAATACGAAGCCTACGATGCAGCAAAATCAGTCCAGAGACAAATTCTCTGCTACAACAAAGATGCGAAGGAAATCTACTACGACGTGGATCCAGTGGAAGACGAGCCGGAACCAGTGGCTACCGAGTCTGCACCAGCTGCTTCTACTCCTTCATCGAGCGGAGCACCTGCAGCAGCTGCTCCTCCTCCACCCAGTGCTGGACCAGCTGCTTCAGTTCCAGATGCCCCTGTTGGTGCAGTGGACATTGTGCGAGCACTGATTGCTCAAAAGCTCAAGAAACCTCTTATGGAGATTCCCTTGAGCAAAGCAATCAAGGATTTGGTTGGAGGTAAGCAAATTGCCCTTTCGGAGACGAGCAGAAGCTAATTTTATGTCTTTAGGTAAATCGACCCTCCAAAACGAAATCCTCGGTGACTTGGGCAAGGAATTTGGCTCTACACCAGAGAAACCAGAAGATACCCCTCTTGATGAATTAGGAGCCTCCATGCAGGCTACTTTCAACGGTCAGCTCGGAAAGCAATCTTCCTCGCTTGTTGCCCGATTGATCTCCTCGAAAATGCCCGGTGGATTCAATATTACATCGGCCAGAAAATACCTCGAAACGAGATGGGGTCTTGGTTCTGGCAGACAGGATGGTGTTCTATTGCTGGCTCTCACAATGGAACCTGCAGCTCGTTTGGGATCTGAGAATGATGCCAAGGCATTCCTAGACGATGTGTCCCAGAAATACGCAGGAAATGCAGGTATCAGTCTCTCTGCACCAGTCGCTGGTGGAGATGCAGGCGGTGCTGGAGCTGGAATGATGATGGATCCAGCAGCAATCGATGCCCTGACCAAGGACCAAAGAGCGCTTTTCAAGCAACAACTCGAGCTTTTCGCCAGATATCTCAAGATGGACCTCCGAGCTGGAGAGAAGGCCTTCATTGGCTCTCAGCAATCACAGGCAACTCTTCAGGCACAGTTGGATCTCTGGAATGTCGAGCATGGAGATTTCTACGCTGCTGGTATCGAACCAGTTTTCACCCCACTCAAGGCAAGAGTCTATGATTCTTCCTGGAACTGGGCCCGTCAAGACGCGCTTACCATGTTCTACGACATTATCTTTGGCCGTCTAAAGGCTGTGGACCGAGAAATTGTCAGCCAGTGTATCCGCATCATGAACCGATCAAACCCAACACTTCTCGAATTCATGCAATATCACATCGACAACTGCCCGACCGAACGTGGCGAGACTTACCAGCTTGCCAAGGAGCTCGGTCAACAACTCATCGAAAACTGCCGTGAAGTTTTGGACACAGCACCTTGCTACAAGGATGTTGGTGTCCCAACTGGACCTCACACCACAATCGATGCACGCGGAAACCTGTCATATGCGGAGATCCCAAGAACAAGTGCACGAAAGCTCGAGCATTACGTTCGTGAGATGGCTGATGGAGGCAAGATCTCCGAGTATGGCAACCGTACCAAGGTCCAGAACGATCTTAGCCGCATCTATAAGTTGATTAAGCAACAGCACAAGCTCTCCAAGTCATCTCAACTCCAGATCAAGGCACTTTATGGCGATGTGATCAGATCTTTGGCTATGAGCGAAGGCCAAATCATTCCCAAGGAGAACGGAAATGGCAAGATCAACGGGGTCAAGAAGGCTCGCAACCCCCATGCCAAGACTGGCAAGGTTGAGACAATCCCCTTCTTGCACTTGAAGAGGAAGGATGAGCACGGATGGGAGTACAGCAAGAAGCTTACTGGTCTCTACATCGAGGGGTTGGAGACAGCCGCAAAGAACGGTGTTACCTTCCAAGGAAAGAATGTTCTGATGACTGGTGCTGGTGCTGGATCCATCGGTGCGGATGTCTTGCAAGGTCTCATCAGTGGAGGAGCAAAGGTTGTTGTCACCACCAGCCGTTTCTCCCGTGAGGTCACCGAATACTACCAATCCATGTACTCTCGCTTCGGCTCGCGAGGCTCTCAACTTATTGTTGTGCCCTTCAACCAAGGAAGCAAGCAAGATGTGGAGGCTTTGATCGATTACATCTACGACACCAAGAAGGGTCTCGGATGGGATCTTGACTTCATTGTCCCATTCGCCGCCATTCCCGAGAATGGTCGCGAGATCGACAGCATCGACTCCAAGTCTGAGCTTGCTCACCGCATCATGTTGACCAACCTTCTCCGCATGCTCGGAGCCGTCAAGACGCAGAAGGCAGAGCGCGGCTTTGAGACCCGACCAGCTCAGGTTGTCTTGCCATTGTCTCCCAACCATGGAACTTTCGGAAACGACGGTCTCTACTCCGAGTCCAAGTTGGGACTCGAGACCTTGTTCAACAGATGGCACTCGGAGAACTGGGGTAACTTCCTCACCATTTGCGGTGCCGTCATTGGCTGGACACGTGGTACTGGGCTCATGTCCGGTAATAACATCGTCGCCGAAGGTGTCGAAGCATATGGTGTCCGCACTTTCTCTCAACAGGAGATGGCTTTCAACTTGCTTGGTCTCATGTCTCCATCGATCGTCGACCTTTGCCAATCTGAGCCGGTCTTTGCTGACTTGAATGGCGGTCTTCAATTCATCCCAGATCTCCAGAATCTGATGATGAAGCTTAGAAAAGACATTATGGAGACCAGTGAGGTCAGACAAGCCGTCACCAAGGAAACCGCTATTGAGAACAAGATTGTCAACGGAGAGGACAGTGAGGCACTCTACAAGAAAGTCACCATCGAGCCCCGTGCCAACATCAAGTTCGATTTCCCTCGTCTTCCAGACTGGGAGAAGGAGGTCGAGCCACTCAACGAGAATCTTAAGGGAATGGTTGATCTCGAGAAGGTTGTCGTTGTCACTGGTTTCGCCGAAGTTGGACCTTGGGGTAACTCTCGTACTCGATGGGAAATGGAAGCACACGGAAAGTTCTCCCTCGAGGGTTGCGTCGAAATGGCTTGGATTATGGGTCTCATCAAGAACCACAATGGCCCGATCAAGGGCAAGCAATATGCCGGCTGGGTGGATGCCAAGTCTGGAGAGCCTGTGGACGACAAAGACATCAAGGCCAAGTACGAGAAGCACATTCTCGAGCACTCTGGTATCCGTCTTATCGAGCCTGAACTTTTCAAGGGTTACGACCCCAACAAGAAGCAATTGCTTCAAGAGGTTGTTATCCAGGAGGATCTCGAGCCATTTGAGACCTCCAAGGAAACCGCTGAGGAGTTCCAGCGCGAGCACGGAGATAAGGCTGAGATCTTTGAGATCCCTGAGTCTGGCGAGTATATTGTACGCATGAGAAAGGGAGCAACGCTCCTGATCCCCAAAGCTCTTCAATTCGACCGCTTGGTCGCTGGACAAATCCCAACCGGTTGGGATGCGAAGCACTACGGTATCCCCGACGATATTATCTCGCAGGTCGATCCAGTCACTCTATTCGTTCTTGTCTGCACTGTCGAGTCTCTTCTGGCATCTGGTATTACCGATCCATATGAGTTTTACAAGTATGTCCACATCTCTGAGGTTGGTAACTGTATCGGTTCTGGTATTGGTGGTACCCACGCGTTGAGAGGTATGTACAAGGACCGATTCTTGGATAAGCCACTCCAGAAGGATATTCTCCAGGAGTCTTTCATCAACACCATGAGCGCTTGGGTCAACATGTTGTTGCTCTCATCCACCGGGCCTATCAAGACCCCAGTCGGTGCTTGCGCTACTGCTGTCGAGTCCGTCGACATTGGATACGAGACTATCGTCGAAGGCAAGGCTCGTGTCTGCTTCGTCGGTGGTTTCGATGACTTCCAAGAGGAAGGTTCCTACGAGTTTGCCAACATGAAGGCCACCAGCAATGCTGTGGACGAAATCGCCCATGGCCGTACCCCAGCCGAGATGTCCCGACCTACCACCACCACCCGAAATGGTTTCATGGAATCGCAAGGTTGCGGTATGCAAGTCATCATGACAGCCAAGCTTGCTCTCGATATGGGTGTTCCCATCTACGGTATCCTTGGTTTGACCACTACCGCCACTGACAAGATTGGCCGATCGGTTCCAGCTCCTGGACAGGGTGTTCTCACCACTGCTCGTGAGAACCCAAGCAAGTTCCCATCGCCGCTCCTCGACATCAAGTACCGCCGCCGTCAAATCGATCTCCGGAAGAAGAACATCAAGCAATGGCAAGAGTCAGAGCTGGAATATCTGCATGAAGAGATTGATGCTATGAAGGCTCAAGGACAAGAGTTCAACGAATCCGAGTATGCTCAAGAACGTGCCCACCACATCGAGCGTGAAGCTGCCCGTCAAGAGCGCGAAGTCTTGAACAGCCTCGGCAACACTTTCTGGAAGAAGGATCCTTCCATCGCACCTCTCCGTGGCGCTCTTGCTACCTGGGGTCTTACCATTGATGACCTGGACGTTGCCTCGTTCCATGGTACTTCAACTGTAGCCAACGATAAGAACGAGTCCTCTGTCATCTGCCAGCAATTGAAGCATCTCGGCAGAAAGAAGGGCAACGCTCTATTGGGTATCTTCCAGAAATACCTCACTGGTCATCCTAAGGGTGCTGCTGGTGCTTGGATGATGAACGGATGTTTGCAAGTCCTCGATACCGGCTTGGTTCCTGGTAACAGAAATGCCGACAACGTGGATCAAATCATGGAGCAATTCGATTACATCGTCTACCCCAACCGAAGCATTCAAACCGATGGTGTCAAGGCTTTCTCAGTCACTTCCTTCGGTTTCGGTCAGAAGGGTGCTCAAGTGATCGGTATCCATCCCAGATACCTCTTCGCTACTCTCGATGAGGCTACGTACGCTACCTACTGTGCCAAGGTTGAGTCCAGACAAAAGAAGACCTACAGATACTTCCACAACGGCATGATCTCCAACACCATCTTCGTTGCCAAGACACACTCACCATACACCGATGACCAACAAGGAGAGGTTTTCCTCAACCCTGACGCGCGCGTGTCGATGGACAAGAAGACTTCGACTCTGACCTACGCTCCTGGCTTCTCCAAGAAGACAGTCAACACGGCCAAGAACGAGGCCACAAAGCAAATGGTGGAGTCTTTGGCCAAGGGTGCTGCTACCGCCAGCAACAAGGTCGGTGTAGATGTCGAGGACATCTCAGCAATCAACATCGAGAATGATACATTCCTCGAGCGCAACTTCACAGATGCCGAGCGCTCATACTGCTTGAAGGCACCTAGCCCACAATCCTCGTTCGCGGGCAAGTGGAGTGCCAAGGAGGCAGTCTTCAAATCTCTGGGTGTTGCAAGCAAGGGAGCTGGCGCGCCATTGAAGGAGATTGAGATCATTAACAACGAGAAGGGTGCCCCGATAGTCACTGTATGTTATTCTCACATCATCGACACATTGAATCTTGCTAACATTTCACAGCTCCACGGTGGTGCCGCTGCAGCAGCGAAGAAGGCTGGTGTCAAGGAAATCAGTATTTCCATCTCGCACTCCGATAGCCAAGCCATCGCTATCGCAGTCGCTTCCTTCTAAACAGACAGACAGACAGAATTAGCCTTTCGTGTATATTTTGGGTGTTGATTTTCTAGCTTGCTTGTCATGGCGGGATGATAATAATGGGCGTTCTCTCTCGATTTTGTGTCCTCCCCCTTCCTCACTTACCTGTCGGAAGTGATTTATTGAATGGGATTGTTTTTGTATTGGCGGGTTCAGCGCGATAGACGGAGAGCGTGAGAAGGAAAGAAGGAAAGGGATATAAGCTTTCGATAGCTTCGAGGAAAGGAAATTCGTATATAGTATAAATAAAGTTTAGACTTGATTAGCAGTATCTTCACGTGCCACACACTATTCGTCCATCTCGCGATCGTCCGGCTGCTTCTGATCCGTCGTGTTCGGTATTGTGTCTCTGCGTAGCACAACACTTAAAGTACTGTACTTAACTAGGTGCTCGAGGGCGACCAATCCCTACAAGAGCCCACTTGAGCTTATCGTTGCCCACGATGTATGATTGAAATGCCACGCGAGCTCTCTGGACCCAGGAAGAGAACCTGGAAGTCAGGCCCCATGTGTCTCTATTCTACCTAGAGATGTCTCGTGTGCCGTATAGAAGCCATCTTCAAGCCTGGTCTGGTAGCTGAAAACGAACTAGCCACGGATCTTGAAACTTCCAGAAGATCATCTCGGCAGATCTGTCATTTCTCTCCTTCTTTTTCTTTCAGCTTTCAAGTGCCTGGTGTGCCCTCGTGTGACACTGGTCGCGAGGCGGGGGTTGTGAATCATGGTACGGGTGGAGTTGCTGGAGAAGGAGACCCGGTTTATGAGGGGTAGGCGAAAGCCGAGTGGTGGTACGGTATACGAATGGGTGGAGGAAGATGGCGATGGAGCTGGAGGAGTTAAAATAAATTGTAGTACCGAGATAAACGAATTGAAGTAGTGTAGTGATCGGTACTTGAGGGGGAGGGGAAGGAAACGAATGTGTAATAGGGAAGGAGAGTTGGATGGAGTGAGACTTCAGCTTTTAGCGCATTGTGATTGAACAGCGCACTGTGGTTGAAGGACGAGGGAGGGAAAGGAAAAGCGAGATGGAATATGGGTTGAGATGATGAACTGGGAAATGGAAATGCCGAAAGAGATAGGTAGGATAGATCTGGGCAAGTAAATGCGTCATCAACGGCTAGATCGGAAAGGAAGAGAAGAAGGAAGAGCTTCACATCAATCTCCTTCATGATCGACTTCGGAGATCTCACATGCAAACAACTCCTCTCAGTCATGCAAACAATCCCAATCTATCCACAGATAAAGAACCCGATATAGAAAGTGGGAGGATTGGATATCAGATATCAATATATATTAATTCCTGCATCTTTATCGATTCTATCGATAAGATAGGAGGGGACGTCTGAAGATGGTGTCTGGTCCGGCACTGTGGAGTCGCTCGCGTGCATCACTTTGTCAAGAGTCAAGGGGTAAGGATAAAGGTACCTGCATCCAGCACTAGACTCGATAGAGTATGTTTGTGATTATCAGCTGCTATTTGGAAGACCAGCCATTTCATCCGAGGTTCGATCATGAGAGATGATGTTGAGATAGATGGTCTAATCGGAGGGGTAGGTCGGATGATGAGCCGGGGATTTTGAATTTGCTGGAATGGATACGATGTGCTGGAATTTAGTAATTCCTCGAAGGGAAATATTTTTGGCTTGATTCAAATAAAATTACCTATATAGTGAGAAACGAAGGATAATACGGTAATGGCTGTTCCAAAAAGTCGTAGGCTCAAACCTTTGTAGTAATCGAAGCACCTATATCGACCTTTGAAATGAAATATGAATCCTTTTCTGAATTCATATAATTCGTACTGGTATCGGGGAACATAGTTACCTTAAGATTCAAAGTTATCAAAGTCACTATCTGAGAGACTCTCAAGCTGAGGGTGCAGTAAAGCCCCTAAATGAAGGGTGGACAGGCTATGACACCTACGGAAAGGCACTGGACAGCCCGACTTTCAGTGAGGTACGCCAAGTGAGTGACTCGCTAAAGGCTTCACTGCAGCACCACCAGGCACTTTCCTGGCTGGAACCATTTCTTTCTCATTCATACTCTATGATGTTCTTCAACCAAATTCTCGCTCTTTCGCTATGTGTGTGCAAACAATCTTGGAGAGACGGAAAGTCTAGGGACGAATAGCCACCGACCTGTGAGAATAACAAAGGGAGAACAGTTGTTGAGTAGGCTAGCATAACGACTCGCAAAAGCTCATGGGCATCTTTGGAGTCGTACTTGAGATGCAGGAGACGATATTGAATGGATACCATGACGTCTTGGAGGAGGTCGGGCTCCAGCTTGCGGCCGGTTTGAGCGGCGAGATTTGCTGCTCGAGAGAACTCGTGAAGGTCGGAATGTATGGCAAGTAGTCTGCTGTCTGGAAGCCTTCCAGAGTTCCTGAGCATTGCGTGTATAGCGGTGGTGATAGGCACCGGTAGAGTTCGTGGAAGGTATGATGTCCAGGAGATGGTCTCCGCAGAGAAGAAGAGAGGTTTTGAGCTTGTGCACATGGCGTAAATGAGATCAAGTCTGTAACAAGATTAGTGACATAACCTAGAGTCTGAAAATTTCGGAGTGTGGCCTGCAGCACTTCGTCTGAAGATATCTGCACGATTTCAGTGAGCTGAGACCGCCACGCAGAGCAACCACTTTGAAAAGGCCCTGGAGATGCTTTTCCGCCGACACCGTATCACCCGACATGAACTCGACCATGGCAAATGTGATGATAGTATAAATCGTCAACTCGGCTGTTGCTCGATTGTTTAATCCCAAGTCTCTTTGGAGCAGACCCAGTGCTCTGTTCATGTGGGACAGCGTTTCTGGGCTTATGCTTGAGGTTCTGGCGATGATGAGATCACAGTACGCCATAAGCACAAAGAGCTGATTATGAAGATATGTCGAGCGCTGACCGAGCTGTTCAAGCCAGAGGGGAGCTTGCCGGTCGAAGACGTTTCCTGCGACGAGTTGATTGGGATATGAAGTTTGTTCCAGAATTGAGAAGTCTAGATTTGGCCATCAGTGCCTGGATCATATTTGTCATCTTTTGAGACTAACACTGGTAAAGCTTTTGACGTGGGCGAGAGCCAATGTGCTCTGCAACATTGAAAAGCGTACACTCAGAGGCTATCTGTCTGTTGACCTGAACATGCGGGACCGACTCGGTATCTTGGCAGTCCTCGTTTGCAAGTTGATCATTGATCCAGGAAGGCAGGGGCGGGGCCCTTTTCTTTTGCTTGTGTCGTTTGCCATGATTCTGATGTGTAGAACTTCTGCTCATTCATATTGTTCCGTCCTGAGTTCCGCCTATGTTCATTCCAGTCATCTCCCGCCCAGAGACTCCCTTATCGCCAGGTTCGACTAGCCACTGAATGAGTGGGGATCCTTGACCAGAGCTGATACAGTAGACAAGCTCCTTTAGTGTCACCATAATGTATGACTCGCCTCCAAACTTGAAGATGCTTGGTAAGTGGCCTTTCGTTTTCGCAGTAGCCAACCAGGCTGGCTGGTTGATGGCGAATGCCAACAGCATGTCCTTTGTACTGAAAATCGCATCCAATGTGACCAAGTTCTGGTTCAATGTGGTGAAGCCGTCCGCGCCCTCGATGCATAGTTTCAGACCCTCTGTATCCGGTGTCTTTTCCAAAGATTGAAGAATTGTAAACCAGCCAGCTCGCGCAACATATGCTGGACCTTGAGATTCGGACATCCATTCCAAGTGCCAGTTTTTCTTTTCGAATTGTTTTTTGTTTCGTGCTTGTATGATGATCTGTTCTGATGTTGTTGGGAAAGGTGTAGTAGCTGGTGTATTCAGAAGCAGTGCATATTCAACCCATCCAAGTGGAGTATATGGAAAGAGGCTTCCGAAAGATTGGACGAATTTATTCTCTCGATTCTTCATTCTGAGAAAATATTTCTTTTCATCGCCTTTAGAAGACCCTTTTGATGTGCGAAAGATTATACACCAGTTGTACTTGGGGTATCGAAGGGTAGGTATTCGTAAAGGTGGGACTTGCTGCTGCTCATTTGCTATGACCTCGTTGAATATAGCCAAAGCATTTGAAGGCAAGCCTTCATTTTGTACTACTTTAACATTTGAGAAATGAGATGTTTCTGGAAGAGTAGGAGAAGCTGGTTGAGATTTGGATGCAGACATATTATTACAAGACTGAGATTTAGACATGAGTTTGATGATGAAGTGTTCAAGAAATTTTCAAGGAAGAGAAGAAACTTCATTAAAGATATGCGGCCCTCATGCTCCTTCCCCATAATCCTTAACAGACCACGTCATGAGTTTTTTTTACATGCTGACTCCAGAGGAAGTTACGATGCTGGACTCGCTTAAGTTGGCAGTTGCCATCATAATGGGTGCAAACTCCACATTTCTGCTCACGATCCTCATACTCCAAACACTGAAGAGAATGAAGGACACAAAACAACCAACGTGGTCGACTCCCAGGATGACCATTGTGAACTCCGGATCAGCATTAGCAGCCAAGTTTCCTAATCGGAATCGGCGCCGCCTCCTAGGATCCTTCGACGATACCAACACTCACCCATATGATACTCTGTAGCGATACTCGGTTTCCAAACTGCTGGGTCACCTGTTCTTCGTTCGTCTGCTGCGGTACCTCGATCCAGAAGACGCCATCGTCAACCTCGTCCAGCCAGGACTTTGTAAGGTACTCGCTTATTTCGTGAAGCACCTGTTATGATGAATGCTGTTTTCTCCGTCGTCAAATTCTTGACCCGCGTTGTCAGTGGAGGATGGTGCATGGTTTTATGTTGATGCTGTGGTGTTGAGGGGTAAAAAGTCCCATGGCTGTTTTGTCAGTGAGGGCAAGATCCAGCCGTAGGTTTGATTTAGTTCCCACCAACTCAAAGATTTTGCTTATATTGACCTATCTCCATATTCCGTCACAATGATGATTCGTGTGTTCAGATTTGCCAGTCTTGTATACTCAGAGGAAGGAAGTAAGGTAATAGATGTGCTTTGGGAGGAAACTATGACCGAGTATGAGTTTGCTGGAATTCCAGAGATGTTGAAGTCCTGAATATGATTTGGATATCCCGGGTAGTCTAATTACTTTCATCAATTCTGGTACTCGTCGTAGAGTTCTGTTGAGTAGAGAACCTGTTGCCAGCCTCTTAGTCTTTCAACTTCTGTATCATCATCCATTGGCTGCATCGCTAAGACATCTTATCGAAATGGTCCTTTCAAACCTCAAAATTGATCATTTTCTTTATCAATATTTAATCTTGAAAAATCAAGGGATCTGTGCGCCTGGCAGTGATGTAATAGAAATCTTGGCTCATTGAACCATTTGGAGGGTTGACTCCTTTAATGGGTACCTTAATGACGGAGCAATAACTCCTCCTTGTATTCCAAGAACGCAATACACAGAACTAGCATTTATTATTTGATTTGCAGTGTGAAAAGCCATCTTAAAATGAAAACCACAAGTGACTTCTCTTTCAAATATTTTGCTTGCATCATAGTTGTTCAATACTTGGATGTCAAATAATATTAAAGATCAAAACTGATTCAGACCTTCAACCAAGGTGCCCACTACTTGCTCGGCTAGAGCTAACCTTAATTCAAGCTCCTTATCTGGATGGGTCACAACCTACAAATCTGACCGGCAGATAAACTCTCAAAATTGAATTTAACTTCCTTCCACCAGTCTCCTGGGAGCTATGCATCCGCATCGAACTACCCCGTCCCCGTCTACCCGCCCGCTGCGATCGGGTTGGGCAGGTCCCATGGCTTTAATTTCACGGTGTCTCATTTGGTCTAGGAGCCACCAGGACCCGGCCGGCTGATTGGTCTGAAGCGGGCATGATCGCCGAACAACCCCTCTCGTCAACCACAGGACCTCAAGTCTGGAGAGGAGATTAAGCGTATTTGCACAGCACCGCCAGGCACTTATCGTCGCCGTATCTTGACTCCATCGGGTATCGAGTCGTAATAGGCAATGCCGTTTCTGCATGGTCAAGTCACAAGTGTAAAGCAGTTGAACAGGACAGGCAAGTCGTCGACAAGCGTCGGTCAGTGCCACGTTGTGCAGGCCTTAGATCAGGGAAGGGAAAGAGCAGACTGACCAAGTGCAGGGCCGCCACCTCGAGTAAGTACATAGAATCTCCTTTGCCCAATGTTTGACTGCCCTATAACAAGGGACATCTGCGCATCTATTCCCCTCCTGCTTTCTCACCGACTGTTCCCTGTGTCGATGCTTCTGCTTTCTGTCAGTCATGTCGTCCCTTTTCCAGAACAGAGGATACCAAGCCCTCTCAGAACAGGAGAAACACCAAAATGAGGCTGAGAATGAAACTCCCGCTGTCCCTGGCCGCCGCCAAGCACGGAGCAAGAAATTCTATTTCGCAATTGCTTCGCTGATCGCTGTGGGTTTGTTGGCTTTGGTTGCATTTACCTCGTCATGGACATCCGAAGCCGAACCTGTCCCTGACCTTGCTGCTGCTATGCCCATGGATGATGAATCGAGGGAGTTTCTGGCGAATCTGGGAAGAGCGGGAGATCAACAGTATCTTCTGGGAGTTGGAAAGGCTGACATTACTGGGTATGTTGAAACAATCAAAAGTGTGTACTGTGGTGTTTACTGACACCTCTCTAGACCTGTTGTTGAAATCGGCTTCATGGGATATGCCGTCCTGGAACAAGTCGGAACTGGTCTTAGACAACGGTAAGGTTCGCGGTTCATGGCAATGATCGTTGTGGCTGATTTCGACAGTCTGTACTCACGTGCCTACATCATTGGCAATGTCAACAAGCCATCTGATCGCTTCGTCTACCTTGTTCTTGACATTGCGAATGGAGATACCGCAATCCGTTACGGTGTTGTCAATGCACTGAAGAGTGCTGGTTTGGGTATCTACAACCAGAGCAATGTAGCCCTGACAGGTACCCATTCCCATTCTGGTCCTGGAGCTTTCAACAACTATCTCCTGCCTCAAATTACGACTCTTGGATTCTCCAAGCAAAGTTACCAGGCTATTGTTGACGGGTATGGATTCCCGCTCCTTTCAACAGAAGCGAAATACTGACATGGTTTCAGAACTGTCCTATCTATCCAGAGAGCCCATGCAAGCCTTGCACCAGGATACTTGAAGTATGGAGATACTAATGTCACGGATGCCAATATCAATCGCAGTCTCTATGCCTATCTCGCAAACCCAGCTGCGGAGCGAGCCAAGTATGCGAGCAATGTTGATACTACCCTCACTTTGCTTCGTTTCCAACGAGCCTCAGATGGACTGAACACTGGAGTTCTCGGATGGCACAGGTAAGACACTTCCATTCTCAACTCGATCTGATCTCTTCAAGTCGATCGTCTACGCACTGGGAAAGAGAGTAGTTGCTAACTTCAGCAGTGTTCATGGAACCTCTGCTTTGGCCAATAACACCCACGTCACTGGAGGTGCGTTTTGTTCCTGAAAAGTAGAGTCATATACTAATAACAGGACATCAGACAACAAAGGCGTCAGCTCCTACTTGTTCGAGAAAGCTGCTTTGACTGACCCCAAAGCTGCTCCTGGATTCGTAGCCGCTTTCAGCCAGAGCAGTGTCGGTGACACTTCGCCCAATGTCTTGGGGGCATGGTGTGATGATGGCACTGGTACTCAATGTACATTTGATAAAAGTACTTGTGGTGGCACCAGTCAGGCTTGCCATGGCAGAGGTAAGTCAAATTCTGAAATTTTTGAGTTGATCACTGACCAAAACACAGGTCCCGCTTTCCAGAAACTTGACCTCGGTATCTCCAGTTGTTATGAAATTGGCAGAAGAGTGTTTACGGCAGCCAAGTCACTCTATGTAAGCTCTTGAATTGATTTTCAGTGGAGAAATACATGCTTACAGTATACAGGATTCTTTGGACAGTGTTGGAACAGCTGTCTCTGACTCAAGCGTCAAGTTCTACCATGTAAGCTACACTGATGTCACTTGATAGCAAACAAGTTGCTTATGAATGTTTAGACCTTCCAAGATATGCAGTACTTTCAATTCCCTCTTCCCAATGGAACAGTAGTGCAATCCTGCCCAGCTGCTCTCGGGGCAGGATTTGCTGCCGGCACCAGCGACTGGCCAGGAGCATTCGACTTCACGCAAGCGAATAATGATTCCCAGACTCAGAACCCTTTCTGGGTTCTTGTACGAGATGTTCTCACCACCCCCTCCGCCAAGCAGGTCGCCTGCCACAGCCCGAAGCCCATTCTCCTCGATGTCGGTGAGATGCACACTCCCTATGAATGGTCACCCAACATCGTCGACATTCAATCCTTCCGCGTTGGTCAACTCTTCATGATCATCTCACCAGGAGAAGCTACGACCATGACCGGTCGCCGTTGGAAGGATACCGTGGCCAAGGCAGCCATCGCCAAAGGAATAACTACATCACCCAAAGTCGTGCTTGGTGGCCCAGCAAACACATACGCACACTACATCGCCACCCCCGAGGAATACGGCATTCAGCGCTACGAAGGCGCTTCAACACTCTTCGGCCCCTGGACATCCAGCGCACACATGTACCTCTCTGAGCAAAACATCGGCTACCTGATGGCCAGCAACACCAGCCAACCAGCCTCAGGACCGCTCCCACCCGACAACTCTGGCAGCTCCATCTCCCTCATCACTGACGTCGTCTGGGACTCTCCTCACCCCGGTACATCCTACGGCTCCGTCATGACCCAGCCCGCAGCTTCCTACACAGTCGGCTCCGTCGTAAACGTCACCTTCGTCGCCGCCAACCCGCGCAACAACCTCCGTCTCGAAGGTACATTTGCCGAGGTCCAGATGCTCGTTAACGGAGTATGGACCAAAGTCCGCGACGACAGTGATTGGTTCCTCGTGTATACGTGGTACCGAGATGACGGGTTGATCGGTAGTTCGCATGTGGTGCTGAGCTGGGAGACGGAGAGCTATGCGGCGAAGGGGACGTATAGGTTTAAATACTATGGGGATAGTAAGGTGCTTGGTGGGAAGATCACGGCGTTTACTGGGACGAGTGGGAACTTTACATTGGTTTAGGTTGGGGATTTATGGGTTTGTTTTCGGTTATGGTTATCATGATGCACATAGGTGGGTGAATGAGTAATGATATTGTTCATGACATGAATGGAATAGTTATTTATCCAAGTGAATAATCTGTGAAACGCTTACTCTTTCTTATGTTTCGTTCCCATCAAGAGTCTTGCTAATTACCCTCGGCATTCCTATCAGCGTTAGTGCTCACTCAATAGATACCTCCTCTGTTGACAGCAATGTTGTGTTTAGCGAGGTATTCGTGGTTGAGACAGGGGTAGCGAGTGGCAGTGAATGGTAGCGAGGGGCGTCATTGTTGGGGCACTTTAAATGATCAATGTTTTTCAAGGCCCTATTTTGCCTGGCTGGCTTGTAGATGAGAGATATAGACCTTGCTGTTTCAAGGTATCGGTCTGCGGGGAGACATGCAACTGAGCGGCCACTTCAAGACTTTGCACCATCGAGCAAAGTCAGCCAACCGAAGGGGAAAAGGAAAAGAATACATCCAGAAGGAGCTCTGAATTTAGCTCTAAACCTCGACTATCTTATCATCATCATCATCGTCATCATCTTCCACATCCTGCTTTGCCCAGCTTCCCGCCCCAGCGGCAATCTGAGGATGACTTGGCTTCCCCGTCCTAGGCATCCGCTCCAAAGCTTTCATCCCCTCACCAACCTCCTCTCCCTCCTCATCCCTCATCAAAACCTGTACCAGCCGCTCGCACGTATCCCTGACCTCGTCGTGCTCGACATGCAAATGCGTTTCTCTGACAATGGGATACACCTTAATCTCACGCATCAAGTCTCTCCCTTGCCGCGTCGTAGTGAGGAGCATCAACGTCTCAATATGCGTCTGTATAATCAAGGGATCTGAGTCTCTCCTCTTGTTAGGAGGAAGGAGCTGTAGATCCGGTAACATAGAACTGCTCTCTTCCTCGGTGAATTCCTCATTACCAGTTATAGGCAACAGCAAATATGGCAGTATGTTTATCTCATCCTCATCCAAGAACGCTGGATGCGCATCAATCTCAAACGCAACATTCTTGATCGTCGACGCTACCCCTTTCCGCCTAATATCCGACTTGTGTTCTGTGAAGACGACGAGTTTCGTGAGTGGGACAACGCCATCGTATTCTTGCTTCGTGAGGAAGTATTGTCGTCCTTCTTTGTGCTTTGCAAGGTCGGCGAAGAGGTAGGAGAGGTAGTCGAAGTCGGCGGCTTTATTGTAGGTGCCGTCTGCCCCTTTAACGAAAAGATCTAGCAGTTGATCGATTGCCTTGTTGTTCGATGCTAGCTCTTTTGGTGCTGGTGCCTCGACTTGCAGAATGTCTTTCAGTTCGTCGTATTTGGCTAGATTGGCGAGTAGCATGGATATGAGGTTCGCATTGGGTTCGGCGGGGTTCTGTAGCAGTGATCAGTGGACGTTTTGGTGGAAGAGTGAGGAGACTGACATACTGTCACACGACTCAACAACGTCTTGACGAAGTCTTTGTCTGATGCTAAGCTCTCGAGTATTTTCTGGTCTGCCGTAAGATTTATGAGGATTGTCGTTGCATCGTGGGCGATTTTCTGGGAGAGTGTCAACTCGAGCTTTGCAGATGCAGTGGATGTGGAAGTGGCAGACGTACTTCGTAATCTCGCACTAGCAGCTTCAAGTCTTTTATGGGCAGAAGATCGTTTGTTTTGAATATCGCGGGATCGGTAAGAGAGTATGGGACGAGATTCTCGACGGCTGTCACAAATTATCAGTTTCTCTGGCTATCTGAGTGGAAGCTGTTTTGAACTTACCAAGCTGTCGGACTTGAGTGTTGCCGTGCGAGACGAAGTCAACGAGCTTTTTGCTAGATTAGCAGAAGATATCATTAAGTTTGAATACACATACTTGTTCCAGTTCTGTAGGCATTTTAGTGGGATTTTGTTATTACCGTGTATTATCTCGCCGCCCCTCACCATCGTCTTGCCTTCACAAAAGTTTTGGAGGGGTCAAATTCTGCCATTGTACGCCGCCCACATGACCAGTCTTGGCATTGTGTCACCTCAGCATCAACCATTTATTACTCCTGGTAAAAGTGGCTTCATCCTAAAGTCGCATTAAGCCAATCTTCATTGTGATGAATTTGGTGATACTTCTTCTGCAGCAGGTTTCTCCGAGTCCGAGATAGCGGATCAATTGGTAATATACTCTCTCCATGTTTGGCGCAAGACAGGGCTTCAGACAGACTGGAAGACACTGCTGAGGTGAGATGACCAGGCCCAGTGCGGCCGAGGTAAGCCTCCTATCTAGGTATGCTGTGCAGCGTCCGGCCAGTAAGTGGTAGGATCAGACCCGCCCATACAGGCAGCCAACCAAAGCCTGCGAGAGATGCAGATTGACAGTTTTTAAGACGGCGACCACGGCGTAGCTGGGATATGTGGCGTGCACCATGTGTGGCTGGCTACCATATGCATATAAGCTCATAATCATCCTTGAACATGTTTTCTGAAGAACCTTTTGAACTGCTATCAACTTGTTTTTCACCATGGTGAGCGCTCTGCGAATATCATTTGCGCTTACAGCTCTCAGCCTTGGAGCATATGTTGCAAACCACTCTAGCTCATCATTTTCCTATACTAGAGCCTCGATTTATGCATTGCTATTCTCCATTCCATTTCAAATAACATGGGGTCTCTTTCTCTATCCCCTCTATTTCAGTCCACTTCTAGCCTTACCACAGGCGCCAGTAAGTCGATCATGCTCACTACCAGTTGCCTCAACTAAACCGTATCTAGCGCGAGGGCGGATGGAGGTCATTCTTCAGACCTCGAGATTCTAAGCAGATGCTTCGATGGATGGAGACGATTCCGAACGATGGTCTCATTCGGTATCTTGATGTGTTCAACATGGAGGTGGTCGCCGTAACGACCCCAAGAGGAGCTGCCGAGTTTCTGCAAGTCAAAGCCGATCAATACGTCAAAAATCCCAAAGTAAAGAGGATCTTGGAGAATATCTTGGGCAATGGCCTTGTGACTTCAGAAGGAATGGACCATAAGGTATGTCTTCTTATGACATCTAGTACTATGCCTGACAAGACAAGTATCAACGGAAACACCTTTTACCTGCATTCAATGTCAAAGTAGTCAAGAACCTCTACCCATTATTCTGGACCAAAGCTGCCGAAATGGTCACTCTGATCAAGCGCGAAGTAGAAACCGGACCCAAGGCCGAGAAAGCTTCTGGCCCTGTGAATATTGACGACTGGGCCGGTCGTGTCTCTCTGGACATCATCGGACAAGCAGGTTTCGGCTCGGAGTTTTCATCTCTCTCGTATCCCCATACAGCCCTCAACACCTCCTACCGAGCAGCTTTTGTGCCGAACGAACACTCGCAACTCATCTTTGTTCTGTCTCTGCTGACAACGCCGAAACTGGTGAACTTGCTACCTGGCAAGAACAGCGCATTGTTTCGTGAAGGAAAGAGGTCGGTGACTGATTGGGTCCGAAATCTCATTCAAGACAGGAAGGCCGACATGTACAACCATGTCGATGATTTGGATTATATGGATAAGAATGGACAGAAAGATATCATTGCGGCCGCCATGAAGACAAAGGCATTCAGCACGGAGGATCTAGTGCACCAGTCGAAGACACTCCTAGGTGCTGGGCATGAAACGTTAGGATCTCTCCGAATGAGCTCAAACAGGTTACTGACATCAATAGGTCTGCCACCGCGGTTACCTGGGGTATCTACTTGCTCTCTCAGCCCCGATATGCGCATATTCAAAACAGACTTCGCGACGAAATCCGAGCCAATCTCCCAAGCCCAGCATCAGGAATGGAAGTGACAGCGGATCTGCTCGACAGACTTCCATATCTCGATGCAGTGAGCAAGGAGATCATGCGAGTCTACTCGCCAGTGCCTCTGGTTGGACGTATAACCCAACAAGACACAGATCTTCTGGGGGTGAATATTCCCAAAGGTACTCCGGTTCGGCTACATATGTGGGCAATGAATCAAGCGAGGCAGTTCTGGGGCGAGGATGGGCATGAGTTCAACCCAGAGCGATGGCTCGCTGGCAAGGAGAGGGCCAATGGGGGTGCGACGGACAGTCTAGCGTATCTGACCTTTGGACATGGACCCAGAGGCTGTATCGGAAGAGGTGAGTTTGGCTTGAGTGCGGTAGATCGATCTAGCAGCGCTGACCAGAATGCAGGATTTGCGATTGGGGAGAATAAGGCGATCTTGGCTGCTTTGATTGGCAGTTTTGACTTCAAGCCCGTTCCTGGTACGATTCCAGATGCTATCAATATCCTCTGGGGCATCACGGCAAGGATTATTGGTGGTTATGATGTACAGACTACCGTGGTTGAAGGATGGTAGTCCCTGCTGAGACTTGCAGGTCGGGTCCTGGGTATTGGCGTTCAGGGCAATTGTAGACGGCCTGGTATAGAATGTTCGAAAGAGCAGATCGACTTTAGAACTTTCATATGTCTGAGTACTGTCTGAACTACGAGCTGTCGATTCAATATTGATGATTTGTATTAAATTTCGCGAGGTGACGGACTGGTGAGCTTAGTGGCATCACGATTGTCTGGCTTTACATGTTGAACTCAACTGCCAGGACGTGATAAGGATGGTGTATTTGTTTTCCTCAATATTGCACGATCTGCGGTGTCAATCACGACTGAAGTTGTGTTACAACAGTGGCGGGGTAAATGCAGGGGAGCTCTCTCCTACCAAGCCTCCCCTCCACTCACAGCCGTCCATCTATTTGCTTCAATCATCACCGACCTACTGCCCAACAATATCACCTGAAGCATCAGTGACCTGACCCTGGCTCCTGGAGGCAATGAGATCTCGATCGCCTAAAATATTCTCGGACAGCTCTGACGTCAAACTATCATACGAAATAAATTGTGGCTATGAAGCGTCAGGTTCCAAGTTGTGGTGTTTTGCCGCACATCATTCCTTCCTGTGCCTCGTTACGCAATCTGACAAGGCAACCACGACATCTGATATCATCTCCGTAATCCCTATAACTCTCAGATTCCCCAACTTCTCCATCTGTTCTCTTTCTCAAAATCTCCATAAGATCGCCAATTTGAAAATTGGAACAATCCGAACAGCCCACCATCATGTCGTCATCAATTCATACTGCGCTGCTGGAGGGCACATACCTCCTTCAGGCATTCATCGCTGGTCTTGAAGTCTTGCAGTTTTATTCCTTCAACACGGAGAGGTATACCCACAATCTCCCCATTTATCTGTAAGCTCTCTCTCTCCAATTTCGCCAATCCATGCCCTTCCCCAAGTAATACGAAGCCACCGCACAACGCCACACCCCAACCAAAACCCCCAATAGTGATTTCTGACATGAGTTCCTAGAACCCATGCTATCGCCCCCGTCCTCGCTCTAGCGCTCCTCCTCACAGTCCTCACCCAACTGCGCCTCTCATCACCAACACGCAAACAGACCCTCAACATCGAGTTCATCAAATCCGGACTCGTTACTATCCTTTGGATTTGGCTTGTGGTGTGGAGCTGGGCTTTCTGGGGGAACAGGAGTGGGCATGGGACTGTTCATAAGATTGTTTCGACTGTTGTGTCCCTTATCTTTGCTGGGTAAGTTCAATTTGAGAATTTTTAACTTCATTTTCTCGTCTCGAGATCTTGGGTAGTGTTGTGCAACAGAAGCGCTGACAACGATCTAGTGGCATCTACTATTCGACTCTGATTGTTGCTTGGAGGGGCGAGCGTGGCAGGATCTCATTGAGAGATGAGGCTGGGTCGCTCTTGCCTCACTAAGCTGAAAAAGCGTCCTGGGAAAGGCGATCAGGGTAAGGAAAAGAACATTCGGATGAGACAGAGGTCGAAAAGAGGGATCTTTCGAGAGCTTGAAATGTAGACATGGGGATATTCCAGGTTCGTAGGGATTGTATGATGATTGGGACGACGAGACGATGAGCATACGAAGTGGTTTCAAGGACCGATTTTTACAGTTATGAGTATACGTTTGAGTATAGCAAAGTGTTCTCCAGGCATCAATGGATTCTCGGTTGTCATGACTTGAGAACGATGATTTGAGAACGATGATTTGAGAACTATTACCATTCTGCCAGATGGTCGAGGACCATGCAAATATTCCATATTCCATAGTAGACACACGTATGCTCCCTTCTGTCCATGACGCAAAAGGGTGGACAGGACCAACGCGCCTTCCTCTGCAGATCTTCAAGCCCCTTTACCCTTTTAATAAGATCACAGGTTAGGTGCCGCTGCTTGTTCAGTAATTAATCGATCTGTGATTGATAAATTCTCTTCTCACGTTTGTTTTTTTCTGGTGGATCTCTCGCTTAGGCTGTAATGGCGGACGAGCATGTCTGAAATGACTCGCTCACTGAGGAGGCAGTTGAGCAGCTCTGAATTCAAGAGGAATGTTCAATCCAGAAACAACACTTGATCTTCGAGTTGACTCTTAGTCGAAGGCACCTGACGTATTGAGGGAGCATTTTGGTGAACAGCTTGGAGGCTTAGACAATCCCAAGGGAGCGGGAGGATACGAAGATCCTTGTCAGCGATCTCCCGGCAACCATTCCGTCCACGGCAATGATCACTTGGATGACTTGCCTCCCCACAAACTCAAAGCTTGGTTCCCTATCAAAAATGCTCCGATCTTATTCTGCATCTTCATTGTCGGACCTAGTGTAGCTGCATTGCGCCATTCGAAGAGGTGGTACCTGGACAAGCAAGACGGATCTGCATCTTGTCTGTGAGATGTTAATCTTTGGGGGGAGATCATGAATCGTTCGGCAGAAACATATGAAGTCATCATGGTCGGATTCAATACGATTAGGGTTGGGGATAGGCAAAGTTACCCAAGGTAGCAATTTTGGTATCTCGGCATTTTTCTGGCTTAATTGTATTTAGTAGGCCAGCTTGCCCCAACTTCCTCACCATGCTGTTAACAAATATACTCTCAACGTGGAATTCAGGAAGATGCTTTACGGTACCCTCCTATCATCTGTTTTGCTGCTGCACCGCAGTCTTGCCAATGGAGCAGGCTGTCCACCGTCTGGCCCTCTCCTGCCCCGTCCAACAACCCTCCACACATCCCCATCACTCCAGAGCGCCACCCAGAACCTGACCAACCTCTTCAACCAANCCACCTCTGGACAACTTCAAGTTCCCTGGGCAGTTCCCCATGTATCCTTCTCCATCGTCATCGTCTCACTCGACACACCAAACGCTCAAACACCATTGTGGGAATACCACCACCTAGCAACTGCAAATGTAAACGGCACGAAAAGTGTTGACGGAGATAGCCAGTACTTGATCGGATCTATTTCGAAGCTATTTACTGATTTGCTATTACTGAGGACGGGGTTGAGACTAGATGATCCTGTAACTAAGTACTTACCGGAACTGGAGAGTGAGAACAGCCCTGTGAGGTGGGAGAACATCACACTGGAGTCCTTAGGGAACCATTTATCTGGGATTCCTGCGACTTGTGAGTTTTTCATTGTGGTTCTTGGTGGACTTTTCTGATGCATTAACAGATGGATATCCGGAAATCTACGATCTCGTTCCACTCTACCAGCTTCTGGGTTTCCCAGAACTTCCTGAGTCAGCTTGGCCAGATTGTGGAATTATTGGGCTGAACCCTGGATGTACGAGACAGCGTCAGTGCCCCAGCCTACTCATCTTGATCCTGACCAGAAGTCCAAGATCTAATTTTGCATCAGAACTTCTTGAGAACATGAAAGAGATACATCCAGTCTCGGCACCTTTCCTTCGACCCATATACTCCTCTCACTCGTTCACAATTCTCTCCTACGCTTTGCAGAACGCAACTGGTCAGAACTACACACAGCTATTGGATACTCTCATCCTCAATCCTCTGAACTTGAGGAACACCGGAGTCTCACCCGGCGACGACGAGAAAGCAGTCATCCCCCCTGTTCAAAATTCTTGGGGGTCTGATTATGGCGATAATGCACCGTGCGTATTCATTTCCCATGAGCCAGCGACCTTTACTAACATCTTTCAAGTGGCGGCGGTCTCTTCTCCACGACTCGCGACATATCAACACTCCTTCTAGATATTTTGTCCCCAAATCCCGAGCTTCTGACTCGTTCCCAAATGGATGACTGGCTGAAACCACACTCAATGACCACAGATCTCAAGACAGTCGTTGGCCTCCCCTGGGAGATATACAGAGCTCAAACCCTCACACCAGCTCATCCGCATACCATAGACGTGTACACCAAAAGTGGAGGAGCTTTTGGATATGCATCTATCCTCGGCGTGGTCGAGCAGTACGGTATTGGCTTCTCGATTCTCACTGCGGGTGGAAAGGGAGTGGAAGCGCAGAATGCCTTCGAAGGGACGCTCATGAAGGTGCTGATGCCTGTTTTTGAAGAACTTACTAGAAAAGAAGCATTTGTCTACACAGGTAACTACACGAATGTTTCAGACGACGTGGAAGCAACCCTGAAGATCATCATCGACGACGGGCCGGGACTGCACTTGACCGAGTTGACTCGAAACGGCTCTGATATCTTCGACGCCTTCCACACAATCTGGGATGCTCAGCCTGTTGGGCTTGGGAATCTTACTGGAGAGTTTAGGTTATATCCTACCGATTTGTCGAAAGAAATGACTGTGGATGGGAAGATTTTGATTGAGGAGGATTGGAGGATGAATTGGGATACGACCGTTGCGAAACCGGAGTCTGAACTACCGCAGTGGGAGGAGCTGGAGGACTTCTGTACGGCTTGGCAGACTAGCGATGCAATTCTTTATGGGGGCGAGTCGGCCGATAGATTTGTTTTTGTGAGGGAGAAGGGGACGGGTGAGGTGGTGGGGGTTAGGGTGCCGAGTTTGAGGTTGAACTTGACGATGGGGTGTTAGTGATGCAGAAAGTCACCTTAGAGCACAATTCCTACTTGTATGCTAGGACTGAAATTAATTTGTAGACAAGATGGTCCTGCTCTGCAGGCATGGTGGGATAGCTACTGTGATTTGTAGTGGAGGTGGTATCAAAATATAGGGAAATAATATACAATCCGCGAGAAACATCCAAACCTATAATATAAGCCAGATCGCTGTATTTCCAAAAAGGTATACGAAGAGCACATTAAAGCTCATCCTTCTCCTTCAAACTCATCAAATACTTCGTCCCCGCCTTCAACAAACCCCACGACGCGATCTCATGAAACCACTTCACAATCCCCTTCTCCAAATGCATCTTCTCCTTGTCTCTAGCATCTTTCCACATCACCGTCTCGCTCCCACAAACCAGTTCGTCTCCCTTCCTCTCGGTTGAAATCACCAACCTCCCACCTTTCATAACACCCACCAACGGCGTCATCTCGAACTCGACTTTACCTTCACAGCGCGCTATCACGCGGTACATACCTTGAACTACGTCTCCGACTTTGAAGTCTAGGGTTTCGATGAAAGAGGGCTCGAAGGTTTTGCGTTCTTCGGGAGTGGCGATGGCTTTCATTACGTATGCTTGGGGCATGCGCGCGAAGCGTGACATGGTATGTCGTAGGTACAGAATGACCAGCTCATCTGAACTGAGATCGGGGACTTTGGAGACGGGTATCGAGCGTTGAGCCCACTGGATGGTAGAGACAGGGTAAGTCCATCTTAACTTCTCGATGGATTTGGTGGCTGGAGAGTAATTCTGAGTATTACTTACATCATGGAACATTACATTCTCTGTTGAAAGTGCTTCATCGGGGATGGATGAAATCGTCTTCTTCACCGAAGGCGTGAGACGTTTGAGTTCTTTGCCATGCTGTACGAATCTGGAGAGGGACCAGTGCGTATAGAAGATGTTTGCAATTGGAGCACCGATGAGGAGCGCTGACGCGAGGAGTTTCGGATATCGTCTAAGGTACGACCCATAATAGTTGAAGCGATTCATGGTGAGTATTTGCTGCTGATCGCCTGCATTAGCAGACAGATTTTTAATGAGATTTAGGATGAATTTGAAGTCAAGGTCTGGTGTAATTGTCGTTGTCGCCGTCGCGCTCGAAGGAGCGGACGAATATTACCCGGTGTTCAGTACCCCGCAAGGATGAAAATCCCTCTCGTTTTGGCGGAAAGGTGCCAAGTCACTACGCGAGAATTTGATGTCAATAACGACAGCCTTGGTAAATAAACAGAAATAGAGATGTAATTTGTTCCTTGCTCCATCGTAGTTGTGTAAATACTGTGCTTAATTATGTGAGAAGCTACTGAGTGATTAGCGATAGTCTTCACTTCGGTCGCCGCCCTTCCTGGCCATAAAATCCTAGCATCGTTGTTTCGTAAGTGGAAGGAGCAATTGTTTCTTTGCAACAAGAAGGTCGTAATCGCAATGAAAGCGGTGGCCTCCTCCTCCACACTTGCACGGCTTTTCACTCAACCTGAGGTTTAGTTGTGCATCAATTGCCTCGTGACCTGGTGATACGTTCTTGTCTCCGGAAAACGAAACTTTCGGATATCCGATATTCACTAAGGGTAAGGAGGGAAAACATGGCTCCAGAGAAACCGTTGTCCCTTCCTCTGTGAATCTTCAAATGTATATGTATACCCATGGTGTACAATCCACTGAAGACCGTGACTTATCATCGTCTCGCTGAGGATAGATTTGACCATGATTGTCTGACAGCTCGCAGAAAAATATCTGCGGAATATCTACAGCCATCAAGCACAAGCGCGTCGCTTACATTCGCTACCAGAAACTTCAATAGATATAGACTCTGTGTTCTGGTCTCCGATCTCAATTCACTGTACTAAAGAGTTAGATCGCACGGCCTTGTCTAGAAGAACCTAGTGCAGAACACCTAGACAGTCGTCCGTTGCGATATTCACCGCGCACGCAGGGCGCGGCTCCAAGTCTAGTCATGAGTGAATTCTAGCCACACACACAGCCAAGTTTTGACAGTATATATATTGAATTCGCAAAATTCCCGCCAACTGGCACTGGAGGCACGACAAACTGGATCTCAGCAACAAAATGGAGCCCAGGACCAAATTCCAGGCCTAACACCTGATCGCAGATGGTATAGCAAGATAGACAGCTCAATAGACACTTGCATAACCAATAGCATAATCAGTGGAACAAATCTGAAATGGAACCCCCAGGACAGTAGAACTTGTAGAAAATACCCCCGCAGGGGAGAAGGACCTGAACAAAAAGCAAATCCATATCGAAGGGTTCGTTCTCCTGCCATCCGGCAGGAGTTTGTTTTGTCTTTCGAGCTCATAAAATTCTCCTCACATTCTAGTGTGCAGGTATCATTTTTGGTTCTTTTCAAGATGTCGATAGATAGGTGGTAGACTGGGTAACCCGATAAGCGAGGACTGGGAGTGGATCCACGAACACAGTACAGAGCCTATTCCAGGCTGCAAAAAGGGGTTTGGGTATATATTGCTTTCCATTCAATAGGTATCCGAACTGATTCTGACGTTACTTAGGAGATGTATTATGGGTTTGAGGTAGGGTTACGGGGAAACTCAAGCAGATACTTGGAGACTCGTAAAGAGCCGAGCTGTAGGCCAATTGTTTGATTCTCCGAGCTCCTATCCCACCATCCTGGATAATCTTTGTAATAGTTCCTAGTCCAAGCAAGAAGACAATAGATCAGTTCGTAATGTCAAAAATCTAATCTCCTAGTGGGACGATTTGCAATATAGCTAAGGCACAATGCAGACGGTAGTTGGATATGCCGAGGACAGCTGTAACCCCAGGACAAGACTGGATGACTTCAGTGCTGAAAAGACAATAGCATACAAGCGAGCTTCTGTAGACATGACAAGATAAGGAGAAGGAAAGCGAGCTTCGAAGTGGCAATCGAGAATCTTTTTAGTCATCTTGAGAGCTTCCAAATGCAACGAGAGCCATTGGCCCAGCTAGAACCCACTGCAATCTTGGCATCCTACCCCAGCTCTCCCCCGCATCAAGATTTAAAGATGCCGAACTTCTCCGCGACTTGCCTGCACCACGGATACTCAAGGGACCTGGGATCTAAGGGACTATTGCTATCTACACCGTTCTTCCAGACCAACGAGAGTAACAAACCAATATTTGGGGTTCAAGGTTTCATTCAAAAATTGGAGATTACACTGTTGAGGAGCATGCAGCAAGGATGCAAAACTGTCGCTTCCCTTTCACCCGAAAAGCGCGATGCGTTGACTTGCCGAGCGGCCAGGCACTTTTTGAATGGAGTCGTCATAAAAACTCGACTCGACCTCCCCCAGCCGCGTCCATTCTGTTGATTCCCGCGGCCGAGATCACAGATACCATTGCGCCAGTCTCCTTGATCGGCACCTCCCACCGCCTAGAGTAGACTAAAGCTTCTTCTCGCGCCCTCTTGTTATATCTTCTTTTATTTCTGTTCAACCCTCGACTTTCCAAACATCGTCCCACCATTCTCTCTTATCTTGCCTCGGTACAGCTATACTATCGCAGCCATGCCTCTCACCGGTGAAGAAATCGCAAAGCATAACTCGAGAGACTCTTGTTGGGTTATTGTACACGTAAGTTCACTAAGCATTTTGGAGCAGGGTAGTCGCTGATATCTGGGTAGGGGAAAGCATACGATGTGACGGAATTCCTCCCTGGTATTCCCCCCCACTTACAGGTGCGCGAGGACAATTGCGCTGATTGGGATAACAGAACATCCTGGCGGACCCAAGATTATTCTCAAATATGCAGTAAGTCTACGAAATTGCACCAGCAAGCATGCGCCATTCTGACATTGGTTAGGGGAAAGATGCCACCGAAGAATACGAACCGATCCACCCTCCCGACACCCTAGACAAATACCTGGACAAGTCAAAGCACTTGGGTGAGGTGGACATGAACACAGTCGAGAAAGAGTATAAGGAGGAGTCACAAGAAGAGATTGAAAGACAGGATCGCATTGCTCGCATGCCAATTCTGGAACAATGTTACAACTTGATGGATTTCGAGGCCGTGGCACGTACGGTGATGAAGAAGACTGCTTGGGCATACTACTCTAGTGGTGCAGACGATGAAATTGTAAGGACTCTTGCAGGTTGATTGAGCCTATACTGAATTCGCAGACTATGAGAGAAAACCACACCGCATTCCACAAGATCTGGTTCAGACCCCGAATCCTGGTTGATGTTGAGAAGGTCGATTTCTCTACTACCATGCTCGGCACGAAATGCGATTTACCAGTTTACGTGACCGCCACTGCTCTAGGAAAGCTAGGAAACCCAGAAGGAGAGGTGGTTTTGACAAGAGCAGCCAAGAAGCACAATGTTGTCCAGATGATTCCAACTTTGGCCTCTTGTTCATTCGACGAGATTATGGACGCAGCAGAAGGAGATCAAGTCCAATGGATGCAACTCTATGTCAACAAGGATCGGGCTATCACAAAGAAGATCGTAGAGCATGCTGAGTCCCGCGGATGCAAAGGTCTATTTATTACAGTTGATGCTCCTCAACTTGGTCGCCGAGAGAAGGACATGAGAGTCAAGTTCACAGATACTGGCTCAAATGTTCAGTCTGGTGACAAGACGGACAACTCTCAGGGTGCGGCCAGAGCCATTTCTAGTTTCATCGACCCTGCTTTGAGCTGGAAGGATATTCCTTGGTTCCAATCAATCACGAAGATGCCCATCATCCTCAAGGGTGTGCAACGTGTGGAGGATGTTATTCGAGCTATCGAAGTCGGCTGCCAGGGTGTAGTGCTCTCCAATCACGGAGGTCGTCAACTTGATTTCGCGCGCTCTGGAATCGAAGTCCTTGCTGAAGTCATGCCGGTGCTTCGTGAGCGTGGCTGGGAGAACCGCATCGAAATCTTCATCGATGGTGGTGTGAGGAGAGGAACGGATATTATCAAGGCCTTGTGCCTTGGTGCTAAGGGTGTTGGTATTGGAAGGCCATTCCTGTATGCCATGAGTGCCTACGGACAGCCTGGTGTGGATCGTGCTTTGCAATTATTGAAGGATGAGATGGAGATGAACATGAGATTGATTGGATGCTCGAGTGTGGATCAACTCAACCCCACGCTGGTTGATACCAGAGGTTTGAGCATGCACACTACTGGAGTTCCATCAGATACTTTGGTAAGCCATATCAATCTTAATGAGAGTATCGTGCTAATCCGAACTTTAGGGATTATCGATTTATGATCCATTGATCAGCCCCGGTGCGAAGGCCAAGTTGTAAAGATACAAGATAGGACATTCCCAGTTCATTCTAGGACTGATTTGTACATATTTGAGACTATATACACGTTCATATTTTGTCATTTTCCATATCTCTAACCGCCGTATATTTTGACCATACAATCTTTGTCCCGAGGCATTCACCCCACATTCTCATCCCAAGGCTGAGCCTATCATCCCAGCACATTCTCACTCAGACTCACTCGATATCCCAAGTTAGTTTCCAACAAACTGACTCGGATAACGATCACCAGGACATCTCACCACATTCTCCACCACTTACAGAATCAGAATCTCTCCCCACCAACGGATAGATATCATTCTTCCTCTCCACGTGATAGATAAACTCCACAGCCTCGCCCTGATCCCAGCGAGCCAGCCACTTCTCAGCCGAGTTATGCGGTCATACCAAGCGTCGACCTATCCTGGTGATCTTTAATTTCGATTAAACCTCGCATCTCCACATCCCGCCATAACCACAATATTATTGTTCATGCGCAAGCCTGTGCTTTGTTTACTTTCACCATCTTACATTCGACGCGCTCAAAAATCAACGACGAAAGTCCTCTCACGGCAAAGTCCCGGACACTTAAAACTCGAGACCGAACGTTCGAAACGAAATACTGAGATAGGAAGGAGAAGGCTGTGTACGAATGCATATAATGAGGCGCACGATATGAGACATCTCCAAAGCAGGAAGTTCGTTGTGAGACCGAGTCGGAAGTGAGCCCAGCAAGCAAGCAAGGCTGCTAAAGAACGACCTCTCCTCCAAACAAGCGTGCAGCTACCGAAAGTTACGAATTCTGTCTCTGACTTGAGTCTCTGTACTCTCGATCGATCGTGCAGTTTTCTGTTCCTGCAGCACGTTCTTTACCTCGAGGTTAGGTTTCGTCGCGAGGCACGCGGGAGAAGACTCCGCCGAGGTTACGATAGGCGACACGAGGGTAGGCAGATACGGTACGAGAAGAGAGACAACCGAGTCGGTTACAGAGAAGCATGGCACAATCCCTTGAGGCGAAAATCGTGGTTTTGGGATCGCAAGGTGTTGGGAAGACGTCTTTGGTACACAGGTCAGTGATTCTTATGATTCTTGTGATTTATATTTTGTGAGTATGTGGAGGGGAAGCTCACGATGTTCCAGATATGTGAAGAACCAATTTGCGCCCGCGAGCACGACATCTACGGTCGGTGCGAGCTTCCTGACGAAGCGCGTGGTCGATGATGAAAGTGATACTGTTGTACGGCTACAGATATGGGATACAGCGGGTCAGGAACGATTTCGGTATGTTCGTTATACTTCTATAATGTTTTGACATTCGTCGAAAGTCAACCGCCTCGTTCTGCAGGGAAAAGCCCCAATCCAAAGTCCAGCACAGTACCCCTCCGCTCCTCTTTCCTCACACCACGACCCCAAGTCCGGAAATTCTTCATACAAACCCATACTAACCACCATGCCCTCTCCAGCTCCATCTCACGACTCTACTACCGCGGCGCCAACGCCTGCATCCTCTGCTACAGCATCACGGACCCATCCTCCTTCGAAGAAATGGGCGTCTGGCTCACCGAACTCCGCCGCAACCTCCCCGCAGACATTATCCTCCACGTCGTCGGCACCAAAGCCGACATCGTCGCGCGGGACCCCTCCCAGCGCCACGTCCCATTCGAGCGCTGCATCGCCTACGTAGCAGATAACCTCGCGCCAGGCATGAGCTCTACGCCTCCCGCGACAGCCACGCCCGCCGGTGTCCTCGACCAAGCGGGCAGTGGGAGTGCGTATCGCAGTTTTATGGGGCATGGACATGCATATGGATATGGTGGAGGGAGTACTGGCGCAGGTGGCATATTCGGTGTTGACGGCGCGAGGAGTCCGAGTAGTAAACGCAGCAGCGGGTTCTGGGGGCAGGAAGTTGGCTGGGACTGCTGTCACGAAGTGAGTGCTGAGAGCGGGGAGGGCGTCGAAGAGGTCTTCCGTGTTATTACCAGGAAGCTGGTTGAGCAGAATAGGAAGATACAGGAGAGTGTATTGAGTGCGACGAATACGCCGGGCATGACACCTGGGATTGAGGGCATGGGGAATGATGGCGGGTATTTTGATGGGATGATGGGGAGGCCTGGGGGAAGCTTTAGAGTCGGGAGGGACAGAAGGAGCTGGTTTGGGGTGCCGGTGGAGAACTATGTGGAAGAGGGGGAGGGTGCTGCTGGAGAGACGCAGGGGCAGGTCAAGACGAGGAGGAAGTGCTGTTAGAGCGTGGTTGGGCTGGTTCTGTTTGGTTGCTGGATACCCTGGAGTTATACTTGTTGGATGAGCGAGCGAGCGTGTACTTGTCGGTTTGATTTCCGTTTGGACTATGTGTGTGGTATGCATGTGAGCGAGCATGATGGGTGGGTGATGGCAGTTGCTAGCATTTTGGCATGGCATGGCATGGGAAAGCATGGTCTGCATTTGCACACGGCGTTAGAGGTTGGATTATGCAATGGATATCATCTCTGTTTGTTCCAACATCACCGGCTACCGTGAGATTCCTCCATTATTCACGAGCCACAGTTTTCACTTCATTCTCACGCTCTTGAAGTGTATGCTCGAAACGCCTGCATTATATTCAAAGCCCGCGTGGATTTCTGTACTTCGCCACTATCGCGCAGATAGAAACCAAAAAGAGCGACCCATGTACAATCTGAACGAAACTGCGAAAAACTGCTATGCTGATCCAGCCCTGAAAGGTATGAAAACGCCTGCCTGCCTGCCCGTAAACCATAGACCTCCAACGCCACTCTACATGATCATGCAACAAGAGTTCTGCTTCTTCGCTTGTGCTGCAAGTTCACGTGTTAGTCATTGCCATACCAGCATGCATGAAATAGAATTTCTACCAGACTGGTGTATGGATAGAAAACACGGGTTAGGAAATGGGCCACTTACTATAGAACATCTTACTCTGCGCACTCAACCCATCACTCTTCGCCACCAAATCATCAATCTTCTCGCCTCTCTGCAACACACTCTCGATAGTCTTATGCAGCACGATCTTCGTCTCATCAAGCTCCTTCTGAATCTTCATAATACTATCTGCCTGCGCCGGGTCCTGATACTTCACGATGTAATCCTTGAGTTCTGGGAAGGAGAGCGTAGGTGTAGAATTCGCCCAGGAAGAGCGTGGGTGCTTGGCTAGGAATTCATCGACGACTTTGGAGAGCAGCTGGTGGGCTACGAGCGCGGGGTAGGTGTGGTCGGAGATGATGATGCCGGCGATGCCTTCGGTGCGGCCGTAGGCGTGGAAGGTGTAATCTGTCGTACCATCAGTCTGCCACCCTCTCGATGTGTGTACTTAAGGTGTCGAAATGCCGTACCTTGTTCTTCCACATCTTGCCGTTGTCCAGGACGAGTTCGCTCTGCGACGGTCTTGCTGAACAGCGTCATGAACTCGCCATAACTGCAGCACTTATCAGCCCTGGCCTTCGACCTCTAGTTCTCCGCATATCCCAAGATTCGACCATCCTTACTTGTTACGAGTGAATCGCGAATACGCAGTCAAATCCTTCTCAGCGCACAACTCGTGGGAAGGCTTGCTCTCGTTCTTGATTATCTGCACAAGGCGGTCAGCAAGACTACTACACAAAAGCTGGATTGAGACAAATGTACACCGATGTAGTGGATCTTCATGATTGCGGATTTGCAGGTGGGTGTGTGTAGTATTTTGAAGTCGTGGGCTTGGAAGGAGTGAGAGTCTTTGTTCTTGAAACTGCTATCGGGTTGCCTCCGTCACAGACGACCTCACATGCCCAGCCGCCGGGTCGATGTCGGCTCGGGTGAACTACGTTCCGTGCCGAATGGTCTCGCTACGATGTAAATACAGCAATGAGATTCAAATCTGTAATTTGATGGATAGAAGGTTAGACTGTTCCTATGTAATTTTCGCTCGGCCGAATAGGTACGCTCCCTCTTACAACCCAAAATTATTGACGAGATTCGAGCCCAAGTCAGTCTTCTTATTTGCCACCCCATGTTGTCTTGTACTGTTCCAAGTCGCATCCACTTCTAACTTCGTAATGTTCTTCCATCGCGGTTGTGAAATCAATTAGACTCTGGCCAGCACATACTGACCATTCCATCCTCACCATCAACGCCCAATACAACACTCGCCCCAAATTCCAACGGATTCCCCTCCCAAACCACAAAGTCCCTCTTCGTCTCCTCAACATCAAGACCCATAATGTCTTCCACGTTCCTCGACACTAGATTCACAGCCTGTTTGGCTGACAGTCCGGCATACTTTGCCGCCCATCCAGCCTCGATGGGAATGTTGTGGATGTGTGATGTCTCGGCTAATAATGTGTGAGCAGATGAATAGCGACGTGAGAGACGGCTGACTAGGAGACTATTTACCTTCGCCGAAAATGGAGAGTGCATATTTCACACCAGCTTCAGTAAGTACAGCTGCAGGAGATCTGCTGAGAGGTGGCCCTGGCAGTGAGTTTTTGGCTTCAAAAGCGGCAGGAGCGCCGCGATTGGCGGTCAGAATCACAGGAATTTTGGCCTCGGCGAGCTCTTTGGCGACCTGAGAAAATATTCGTCAGTATCGCAGGAAGTCCTGAGAAGTTTGAAATTTTGGGGAAAATTTAAGCTTACGAGAGGAGAACCATAGCCACCATAGATTACCAGATTGAGTTGTGGGTATTCTTGCTTGATCTTGATGAGTTGCATGATATCGTACTTGAAGCAATGTCAGCTTCTTTTCTAGATTCCTTGGGAACTTCTTACCTCGTTATCAGCGTGTACAACGAGGGGAATCGTCCCATTGACAGCCTTGCCGTAGATATTGTCCTTCTTCTCGTTCTCAACAATGATCTCGCGTAGCGTCGAAATTTCAGACGATATTGTCGGCAGCGAGTCAGTTCCTGCAACGAATTTTAGCCTCGCTCACACGCAGCGCCGAGAGCATACCCTTTGACTCCTGTCCAATAGAAAAGTGTACAGCCACATCATCCTGAAAGATTCCACCATTTAGGATGGTCTTCTTCCCACTTGTCTTGATACCCGTACTAACCCCGCTGGTGAAGCCTTCGGACATCGGAGCAGTGATTGACCTCGTCACACCTCCAATCTTCGCTCTCGCAAAACCTCTGCCTTCGAGATGAACGCCGTATTTGGCATACACGATATGCTTTGGGTCGGCTCCGGCAGTTTTCTTGAGTTCTCCATCAGATGTTGCACTATCGGTTGTGATTTCTGCTAGGCCGAGCTGGGCAGAAACTGCTGTGAGCCCCGGGAGTACATGGCCGTTTTCGAGAGTAATGATAGGACTATCAGCGCTCATGCTAGCACATTTTGATGATGAATCAAAGCATAAGATTTTGCCGCTGTCAACGACCATTGTGAGACTGTCGGACGCTGCGGCTGCAGCAGCGTGCCCTTCTAAGTAGGAGTTCCTGATACCAGTGACCGTAAATTTGGTTCCAGCTTTTTCTACCTTGCTGCAGAGCTCCTCCTTGATTTCTGCCGAAACAGTCTTGCGCATGATAGGTGCACTCAAGTTTTTGGAGCTTGTGACTTGAACGCTAGACAAACTCTCTTCCACTTTCTTGGGATCCAGGGTAGGCTTGCCGTCAATGTAGACTTGCAAGGCGGTAGCTCCAACCAAGAGAGGATGCGAGTCCCAAACAACAATATCGGCATCATATCCAGGCCTAGCATATCCTACTCGATGGTCAATCTGCATGGACTGCGCTGGGACGCTCGTGACAGATTGCAAGGCTAGTAGCTCTGGGACGTGGAAAGAGTGACCAGTTGCTGCTTGAAATCTGGAAGCTCTGTTTAGCGAAGCTTCCAGATCTTACTGTATAACTTTTACTTACAGCAGATACTTGGCGTTCGTCTCGGGCTCGACATGGTCTGATTTGTAGGCAATCGGAACTCCGTGGTCAGAGAGAATTTTTCCAGCCCATAGGTTTGCTTCGTATGCTTCTTTCTTGTAGAATCCAAATTCGGAGAAGGTCGCGATTGTGATATTTCTATTTAGTGAATAAGCCTCGAAACATTCCCTGAGAACTTGGATTGAACGTACTCGCCGCTTGCTTTAATCATTTCGGGGACTGAAGAATCATTTGTTAGCGGCCTCTATCATGGGGCCTGAAGATTTTCATAGAGATATTGGACTGACCTTGCCACGCAGATAAAGCATGATGGAAAGCCTGAATCCTATACTCAAACTCCTTGCTATGTTTGATCATATCCTCGAAGTCCTCGGGCTCGTAGCAATGCACATTGATACCCACCTTTCCTCTAAGCATGGCGATGCTAGAGTCGAATTCTAGATAGTCGGTTGCGCTTTCGTCTTTGGAAGCTGAGTCCAAGAAGCTGGAGATAGCCGCAACATTGCCATTCTCTTTGAGAGCAGCAGCTTTCAGGCACCAAAGATCTTGTTTGTCCTTCAGTTCTTTTGCTCGCTCCATCTTCATAACCTGTCAGCACTGATGGTAGTTCCGCTTTTCAACACATGTTGAGAGCGTCCGGGCTTGCATAATCGGACTTGTCTGTTGAAGGTACTGACCTGCTTCCTGAAGATATAGGCGTTACCCATGCGAGTATGCTTGTATACCCGCCTCGGGTTCTCTCCACAAGCCATCTTCATATACCGTCTTCGGTTCTCCACGGGTTCGCCATGCTCAAGCAGGAGTTCCTCAACAACGAACTCCTCATTGTCGCCAGACTTCAGTACATTCTTAACCACGACAGCTTCACCGCCCATAATATTTGCCGAACCCGGCAGAATGAGCGAAGTCGTAACTCCGCCAGAAGCAATGACAGTCGTGGCATAATCATAAGCTTTTAAAGAATCGACGATCCTGACGAAAGGCGTAAGAGGCCCAAAAGCGGGGTTCATCTCGTTGGTATCACTTGTCGAAGAGAGTAAAGGCCAAGCATTGGTGAGATGATGCGAATGCATATCGACCAAGCCAGGCGTCACATATTTGCCTTCCAGATCGAAGACGTTAGCGCCTGGGATGAGGATGGATTGTGCGGCATCTGACACGGATTCAATGATGCCTTTCTTGAAAACGATATCGACAGCATTTTCAACGATCTTCTCCCCATCAAATAAAGTGACATTTCGTAGGATAATGGTATCGTTCTGTCCAGTGCTGGGGTTCCATCGGGCATTGCTTCTGGAGCTTGCGGTCGTCACGGGGTACTGAATTGGAGGTGTTCTGTCTGCTTGGCATTTCCGCAATCCTTCGTCTAGTGCGTCGAGTTGGAACTGAGTGAGTCGCATCTCACTCGGAGACATTTGATAGACATATCTGGGAAGGATGACAAATTGGATGCCTAATATGAATAGAATGGTTGTAATGATCGAAACTGGGAGCTTGGGACGGTATTGTCGTCGAGGCGGGGGAGGGATCGCCTCAGAGTCTAATTGTTTATACATCTTGTTCAGAGGGCTGTCCCTCATTCCGAGATGTGAGAGTGTTTGACTCCAAGGAATTGATGAGAAATAATGGAGGATAAAGATAGAGAAGACGTGAGGTTGGAGACTCTTAAGCACCCTGCTATTTAGGATTTAGCGGCAACTCAATGCAACCCCCACTACTGGGAGTGCATACCTACCATGCACAATCATTGATGCTGCCTTTCTCTCACCGGTATGTGACGGTAACTGCAGCTGGTATCTGCTTGTCTTCAGTATCCATCTTCTTTCTTGTACGGATGTATAATTCCACATAAACGTATGCATTGATTCCGGACGTCGCTTCGCCGTCTCGCAGCACAGAAGCACTCAAACATGATTGTATCATTTACTCGAAGATGTCATACCATACATAAAAGCATCACAAGTTGCCGGAACTCCTTCCCTTGAGCATCTAGTCCCAGCCATGAGAATCCGTGAACGCCTGTCTCCAATGCCATCTCATCTCATATCATCCACTAAAGTCATCAACTACTCATCTTCTTCCGAATCACTGGAACTCGAAGCACGTCTCGTTCTCGTCCTCCTGCTTCCCATAGTACTTGTCTCTGCTTCAACTTCCTCCTCCTCACTGTCGGATGGTTCCGCTGGTCTCTTCTTGCTAACACCGCTCCTCCGCTTGCCTTTTAGATACTCTTCCGTTGTCGTGACAGCTTTCTGGCCAACATAGTGCTTTCCATCCCAAGCTGTGCTGCATTCCGGGCACTTCTTCACGCCTTTCCTTGATGCCCAAAATCCGGCTTCGCAAATATCATGTAACCGGACGGTACAGGCCAGGTCCGCACACCTCTGCCCAATAGTTATTATTTCCCTGCATGCCTTACACTGCTTGATCGGCTGCCATTTTTCCCTTTTGGGACCATCTGGTTCGTTGGGGTCTACGGGCTCCTCAATTTCATCATCGTTGTAGGTTGCAAATAGCCAACTCTTTAATTCCAGAAGTGCGCGGGGCGTAAGAGTATAATAGTTCTCTCTACTCCTTGAAATCCAGCCCTCCTCCGCGAGGCTCTTCAAAAGGGTCTCAGCCTGTTCCGCAGTGACGCCCTTGTCTGGAGCTTGCGACTGGGTTCCCTCTTCTGCAGCGGTCTCTTTGCCTGCCTTCCGGATCTTGGCCTCCAACGCTTGCATGCTGTTGATCGCCATCATCTCCCTTCGCCGTGTATTGTAGGTGATGAACATGGCATCTAGAAATCGCTTGATGTAGAAAGTTTCTTCCGTTGTTCGAATCGTGGCCATCTGTGTAAGAGGGTCGCTGATACTGTTCACGAATGCCCACACTCGTTCCTTCGTCACTTGGTGCTGCGTGGTTCGGATATCGTAGTCCAAGGGAGAGACAGCATCTGCTGCTGCAGAAATGTATGACTCGAGATCTTCCTGCGTGACATCGGCAGGCTCAACGAGGCTGTCTGCAAGATTGGGTCAGTATACCCGAAGTGACAAGAAGAAAGCTAGACAGACCTGATTCGACTGAGAAGATAGCTGCCAGTATTGGCTTGGCTTCCCTCAAAGTCAAGGTCCCCCGGGCCATGAAGGATTGAATAAATGCGCGGTTGCCATTGTTGTAGCCAGGAGCTGCATGATCTGCGGCGTCCATGATGACCAGGAATTCGATCGTGAAATTGAGGTTGAGGAGATCTCCAGACTGGGACCTCACGGGGCGACGCGATGTGGGGGAAAGGTCGCGTTCTAGCGTGTCGCGAATACCTTGGCCATCAGACCTTCAAGATTCTTTCCCTTTTATTTCATCACGCAATTTGTTTTCTCTGTTTCTTCTCTTCTCATTCTCATGTTTGATTGAAAGATTAATGTATCCTCCATATATACGTTTATTCCGTTGGCTATGGGTTTAAATGCTATTTGCAAATGCAGCATTACATCCTGTAGGACTACTAAGGGCAGGCCGTGGTACATTAGCTGTCATATGTCTTCTGAAGCAATGTTTCATTGTTATCTTCCTTAATTGATTTTGGTAACGCTTTTGATTTGGACAAGACCCTCAATTTCAATTTCAATTTCCAGCCCCCCTTTCCATTCCATCGATCATTTAAACACAAACTAGTTCCCGAAACCCAAGACGGCCAGAATTCTATTGTTCGCCACAAGAACGAGACCGATCGTCTACTCAGTAGTCACAGTGACGACATTCTTGTCTAAAGTGTCTGTTAGCAATGATACAAGACGCTACTTGTCAGGTTGTCCTAGACGACCATCATTTCATTCTCAAGGAGAACATGATGCCGGTCGTAACTCCGGTGGAGATAAAGACTAGAGGATTGGCGGAACCTACAGAAAGCAACATGGTCCTTAATGTTCATCGCCTTCTCCTTGGGAGCTGGGTAGTACCACTACAAGAATATTAGCGCTGAAAGAGTCAACATCTGAGGATCAGGATCTCGGATCCCAAGACATCGACCCCAAGACATATCTCTGATCCAAAGTCCGAAATATCGTCAGAAAACAGGTGGGAAAGACTACATACGGCGGCATTCTTGAACTCGGTTTCTGCCTGTCATCAGCATTCATGCTCTCAACAGGAGATGTACAAACTCACTATCAAGAGAGATAGTATAGTAAGACGCATCACCCTTCCATGGACAATGAGTCGAGTGATCAGTCTTGCTCAGGAAGGACATATCGACCGAGCTGTTACCCATTAGCTTGAGTCTTCCAAACAAGTGTCTGTCGTACATACGAAGGAGGGAACTATCTTTTCATTAGTAAGAGTCATTTGGTGCCAGGATCATGGAACCTACGTAGACATTTCCTTCGACGACTTCCCATTCATCAGCTTCTGCGATCTTACGACCGGATACGATTGCGGTTGCTTTTCCCTTGGGCATGGTGAGTACTGGCTTTTGTTTTGGTTGATTGATGTTAGAGGTCTAGTTGTTGTGCTTAATTGAATGGTTGTATCTGCGTTTCTTCAAGTTGAGAAAGGTCAGAGGGGAGCAGGCTTGGAAGAAGGTTTCGAGGAAGGAGCTATGCTCATGTAATCGATGATGAGGGGTCATAGCATCACGTGTCATGTTGTGCTATTCATCAGCATCCAATTCACGCATGCAGCAATGACCACCAGACTTCCGGTATATCACAGATTCGTGTTAATCTATTTAAATACTGGATATTTAGTCCTGAAAGATATTTGGGTTTGAAGGTGAGTGCTCTATTACCATCACAAGGCTCTGGCCCCCACCTCCCCCCAGTTCAACATACTTTTCTGTCTCATTGAAAAATGATTACACCAACAGAGGCTGTGGCATCCCAGGCTCAGCATTATATGCAATTCTCCCAGCAGGTAGGAAGAACAGCGCTACCAAAGCACCTCCCCGAACCTGTGGATAATGATGCGTCCCCGGACCAGGCGAAGTCCAACCAGCTCCCTGCCAGCCCTGCATACCCTTCAACTCAGCTCCCTTGTCCACCTGTACAACACAATTAATCTCTCCATACGGATGAGCATGGTACTGTCCAGAATACACATCCTCGCTATTCATGTACACAGACGTGATACTGAAATAGCGGTTCTCAGCTGATGGCAGACATATCTTGCTGCGGCGATAGTTTGGGCCGTCGATTTCGGTCGAGGCGAGCCAGCCTTCTTTCAATCCTTCACGGACGTACTGGCATATGTCTTCGTAGTACGCATTCCCGGGACCGTACTCTGAGTTGAGCTTCTCTTCGAGGGCTTTGCCCGGTGTGCTGGGTCGGACTGTCAGTTTCTATTTTTCTCCTCTTGTTTTCTTGCCATCTATTGAATCTGAATGATAGGCTTACTTACAGATTATCAACTTCGGCAAAGAACTGACGACATCGGGAGACGAGCTTCTTCGCTGTGGGAATAGCCTCAATGTCTACTTCAACAGCTCCTGATGCCTCCATGTTGAAGTGTAGTCTGACAGACTTTTTGTGATTCAAGGTTACAAGTTGAGTACCGAGTTGGTTATTAAGGAAAGTTTGCTATTTGCATTTTATTGTATCTCTACAACTATCCGGCCGGTAATACCAAGCGGCTTACAGCACTGCGGGGCATTGGGATCGGGGTCCCCTCACGGCAATCGGGGCTCTTAGCGCGGGGTACTTCTTGCCCCTCCCATTGGTAGCACTACCTGTCTGAACAAGCAAGTGCTGGATGGACAAAGCTTAGTGACACCCTTTCTCTGTCTATTCGAGAAGCAATCCTTCACCCACCAGAAAGTCTTTCCAATTGTCAGAAACTTCAAATCTCGAAAAAGGTTTCAGATCGGTACATTGCTCTTCATAATCTACCCATTTTATCATATCGTCCACGGTATCAAATGTTATTGCATCTTATCCTCAGAACATTACACAAGTCTATATGAGACGTTCATTAAAGCTCTTTTCTGCCAGTCTCCAAAAAAATCACTCTCAACACCTCACCGTCTATTCTTCCGCTCTCATCTCACCAAGACCACACCCCAAAGTATAGAAATGCAATCATCGCAGCAGCTGCCAGATTCGAAGGACGTGTTCTGCCTCTCGCTTCCGACGCAGATGTCCTTATCGAAACAGACGCCGAAGTCGTCGAACTGGTACTCGATATCCTAGTTGGTGCCGTCGTCACAGCTTCTTCAGAATGCGAACTCGAATACGACATCGTAGCATGATCCGTCGAAGCCGCTCCCGATCCTACTGAACTGGTGGCCATGGTCAAGGGCGTTGTTGAGGTCGCAGTGTGTGAATGTGAAGATGCACCCTCGCTGTTGTGTTCCGAGTGAGATTCTGTGGAGGTGTGATCCGCTTCTGTCTCAATATGTGTGAGCGAGTCGTGAGATTCTGTGGAGGTGTGATCCGCTTCTGTCTCAATATGTGTGGGCGAGTCGTGAGTTTCTGTCGAGACATGAGCGGACTCAGTGTCCGTATGCGATTCGTGGGTATCCAGTGATGTATGATCCATCTCCGAGTCTTCGGTATGCGTCTCATGCCTCAACTCTAGCTGCGGAGATGGCGTTGGCACGGTCAAGCTGATTTCTCCAAGTCCATCGCCGCAGACGATGCTGATGCTGCCATGGCTATCTTTTCCAACCTTCTCGAGAAGACATGACTTCAAGACAGAGATGTTGTTCTTCTTCTTCGAAGGAAGCCAGCAAATAGTGTACTGGCCATCACTTGAAATCTGCGAATTTTTAAAACCGCAGCATGATAACAGCGCAGCTTGTTGGAAGTTGAAGCCTCCAGTATTTTTGAGTGTACAGGATTGTCGTGCCAGATACTCTGGCATATGGTGTGATTCTGTGCAATGCATCGTTGCTTTAAAAGCAGGTGACTGAGGTTCGCTCAATAATCTGAAGTCCTAGTACGAATGATTGACCGGATGGCAAGTGTATATATATCGTTGAGAAAATTTGTCATGTCATACCATTTCATGCCAGGTACCGAGTCTGTCCTCGGTACTATCCATCGTATCATGTATGAAGACTTGCAGCTTCCCGCGAAACAGCTGTTCTAAATCAATCTCAGGCACACCAATCATTCCCCCACTGCCGGGTAAACATAACCGGCATTACAGGCCCTTCCTATCTGAACCAAGCTGCTAAGTCGGACACGTTCCTGGTATATGGATGCAAGTTTATCTGGAGACGGATGCGATTGAATTGTTTATGTGTTCGTATGATATATGCCGAATGCTTAGAGTAACGTGTCTAATAGAAGTGGAGTGATCGTAACATGACTGAATTGTTAATTCTAAGCGAGCGAGCCCATCTTCTTCCAATCGAGTCCCTAACATCCATGTAATAAACACTTAGATATCATCAATTGAATTCTGCTTCTGGATTTGATGTTATTACTTTTTTGTTTCCTTCCCAAGCAACGACTTTGATGTTAGTTCCAGTCCATCTTCTCGCCCCGGCTTTCTCTCACCTCTCCATCACCCTCGCCTGTCCCGTGACCCTCTCGTCAAACTCCCCTCACCCTGACAGAACACCCCACCTCATCTACATGCAATACCGCCACTTTACAAATCCCAAATTACCTCCCTCCCCCATCCTCACACCACCTCGCGGTGCCGTAACACCTCCTCTCTTCCTCCCCAACTTAATTCTGGTGTCATGCTCATAAACACAACGTCATCGTCTTGAATTCTCCCATTTTCAGCGTGCGTCGGAATCCTTCATTACCAGTGATCAAAAGATACTGGAGATGGGCTTGTAAGTTTATAGAGGATTACAACGAGCATCGCGTGGAGGTCCCTCTTAAGAGAGGAACCTGATAACACTAGTCTTCGCTGTGCAACCAGGAGGAGTTCATGAAGTGTCTTGGATATGTCATCTAGGCCGCCACTTGTCACTAAACCCTCAGATTCCCTACATCAGAAAGAATGTCGTAGAATGGGATGCTATTGAGCAGTAAGATTGTAAGAACTTCTGCTATGACAAAAATTCTTGCTGCGTGCGTTGTGAAGCTACCGTATATGCTAACACACACATTCGATCCAGAGGTCTATACCCCAAAGTACTCAAACACTTTTCATCCATGCCACCGTTCCTGTAATGACTCCGCCCAAATGCACCATCCACCCCTTAGAACCCTACGCAGTCATCCCAACCTTCTCAACCTCTGCCTTTGGAGCAGGCGCAGGTGTCGCAGCAGGAGCAGGACCATGAATGAGATTCATCAGCGCCTGCAACCCACTCTTCTCATCCGCCGCCTGCGAAATTGGATCCAGCAATTGTCCATCACTACCCTCCCATGGCTTACCGATACCCTTGATAATCTTCCATGCGCGTCTGAACTCGTCTCTGATGCTAACAATTCCATTGTGTGTTACGGTTCTAGCAACGTTGTGGTCCAGCTCGAACGGATCTTCGATTGCAAAGAGGTAACGATGTCTGATCTCCTTGGTCTCTTCGACGGTCTTGGCGTGTAGCTTTGGAGTCTTTGGCACGTCTACTCCAGGGGAAGCCTCAGGCTGGTCAACGACATCTGGAGTATTCGCTGAAGATGGTGTTGGCGGAGCAGCAATGGTGGTGGTTTGGACGACTGTCTTTGCGCCGACCCAACCCTTTTCCTGCTTTGATAGAATTCCGCCTTGAGTTCTCAAGCTCAATACTTCTCTACCCCAATCAAAGCCTCTGCCATTGACAGTCGACATCTGTCCGGTCTGGCCGTAGTACTCGAAGAAGCCTCTCAAAAGCAGGCCGATGGAGTCGTGATTGTGATTCAGCATCTTTCGATCTGCTAGATTCTTAATCTCCCCTTCGTTCCGCCAGAATCGAACATCTCGACCTTGGCATGTGGTTAGAGCCTCGACCTCGGCTAGTGGAAGATATGGTGGCAGCTCTTTGTGGATCGATTGTAGGTTAGGGCAAACAAATGGCTGAGCGATATTGACCAGGTAATGCAGAACCATGAGTACATAGCCATAACTACCGAGTGTCCCCCGATAAGGCGTGTTAACTCCACGAACTTTCGCCCAATGCTTGATGAACAAGATCATGAGTTTCACTCGTGGGTCGCTCTGAGAATAGCATCTTAGGAGCTGCGTATTGTGGATTGCTAGTTGAGCTGAGAAGTTTATATCGCACTGAATGCCAATATCTGTTTTTGGAAATTCGAGATGATCCTTGTACCGATCTCGAGGTTTGTTAAGAGAGGTAGGAGTAGGATCAGGTAAGGAGCGCATTCTTGCAATCAAGTCGGCTTCAATTTCGTTTGGAGGACTGGGAGCCCCACCAAACTTTCGAGACCGGAGTAGGGTGACATATTGCTCAACATGCGGTCTGTCGGAGTCTTCATATACCCCAACTTCGAGAGCATGCTCAAAATCGAGTGCCAACTGCAGTGCTCGGTGGTGAAGGCCAACTTGACCGAGAGTTAATTCGCTGTGGTCTGTAGTCCCAAGCACATCGCGAATACGTTCATTGCTAATGCCGCCAATGTAATGAGCGACGATGATTGGAGTGACACTAGATCCCAAGAACGACTGCCCTCGTCCTGTCAACTCGTCCATGATTTTCTGCGCCCTTGCTTGGTAATAGACGGGGTCTTCGTGCTGGATTTGCTCCAAGGCTACCAATTGGATAGAGTTGATCTTCTTCAACTTCTCGGAAGCCATGAAAAGTTGTCTGTTGTAGATCGTGGGTTCCATGAGAGCACCGGTCCGATCTTGCAACTTACGCCATGCTTCCACCAGATTCAAAGCTTCAAATTCCTGCTTATCATCTGGCTCAGTAAGTGGCCGCGAGTCCCAAGCCATAGCCAAACGCTCGCCTTCGATTTGAGTCCAGACACCATGGATAGAGCGCTGGACGAACGGCAGAGTTGGATCGAAGAGTGGTGAGATTGACTGGTACTGCCGGAGTCTTGCTGACAAAGCTTCAGAAGAAAGACCAGATATAAAAGCTCTGCAGACATCATTGAGAATTTTCGATTCCTTTTCATTGAGGTCTGGTGAGTTCAGCGTAATGTCTCGACCGCCAAGCCGTCTGAGTAGGCGTTTCGCCAAGTTGCAATAGTCCCCAAGTGATTGCTGATCTTTCTGCTTCAATGATGCCAATTTATCATCGTAACTTTCGGAATTTGTCGTTCGATGGTGCTCGAAAGCTAGCGATGGGCTTGGACCATCTTCTTGTTGAGAGAGTGGCTCTTCAGCAACCGGAGAATTCACAGCCTCATGATGATCGTCTTCGTCCTCATGATCAGATGTGAAGCCATTCTCCCATTTTTGACGCTCTTGTAACAGATCCGACAGTAGTTTTTCTGTGGGCTTTTGACAAAGCTTAATGATAGGAACTCTCGTTCGGGTCAACAGTCGAGCTCCATAACCAAGGTCAAGGAGCTTTTTCTCTAGAATGCGAGGAATAACAGATTCTGGCGAATCAGCTGCTGGGACAGATTTGGGGGTGAGGAGTGCAAGATCCATGTCTGAAGCTTTGGTCGCAAAGCCCGATCTCATGCTGCCAAAACACTGGAGCTGTACTGTTGATGGATCGAACTTCTCGTTGCCCAAGTCTGTTTGCTCATGGTCAGTGATAGCCTCTCGACATGCCAGCTCCACAACTGCTCTAAATGCCTCTTTTTCCACTTCTTCTTGAGAATCGATTCCAACGTCTGGCACATATCTTTCAACAAGCCATTCAAGGTGCGAGCTTTGGCCTGCCAGTTCTTGCGGATTTTGACTGAATGGTCTACCGCCGTGTCCAGTCTGAGACCCTGGTTGGTAGAGCTGGCGATTTTGCGGTGGAGGCCTCGTGTACGCATTTTGCTGTTGAGATTGGTGCTGCGGTGAGTAATGGTTTGGACTCTGTCTCGGATGAGATTGTGGATTCGGGCCTGATTGATACTGGTGCATCGGTGATTGAGGAGAATGCTGCTGGTAGTTTGGTGAAGGCGAATACGGAGAGGCAGGACCTTGACTCTGAAAACGTGGAGAATATTGCTGATGAGGGTGTTGGTTGTATCGGTGTGGTTGGTGTGGAGATCGATTGGCGAAGTTTTGATGGCCATACTGGGAATTAGGTGGACCATAGAAGCCATTGCCACGTCCGGCTTGAATTCCAGGATTTGGGCGAGGATCAATTGGAATGGATAGCTGGGCATTCATTTGCCGGCGTTGAGCCTGATTGGGCCTCTTCCTGCCAGGCGGAGATGATAATCCAGGTGCAAGATCATTCGGAGCGTTTTCGAACAGACTTTGGGGAGGAGCTGGAGGATGGAATCCGTCATGTTGGCCCGGAATGTTTGGTTGGAGCATGGGAGGTGGCATATGTGAAGGCTGTAATCCGGGCGGAGGGCCAGGAGGGCCAGGACGTCCAGCACCTGGAATCAACATTGGATCCGAGTTGCTGAGAATCAGCCCGCGAAGGCGGTCTTCCAAGGTACCACCACCCTGCCCTGATGGATCATTGTTTGGTGGAAACATCTTGAGTCATGCGGTCGACCTGGTCTGAAAATCTATCGACGATACGCTACGTCGAAAGGGAGGAAATATGGATGCACCTCGAGTTTCGTCCTCGGACTGCGAGCTTCTCAGTGCTTCAAGTCCGGCTTGATTGTTGAAGCATCAAGTCAGGAGGCCAGTCATGTGATGGGAGAATACTCCAATGGTTTTGACCGAATGCGGTAATTGGTGGTTGGAATGTTTCGACGTATTGAGTGTGCTTGCTTGAATCGTGATGTATGGTATGACCACCCAGCTGCTGATGGCAGTGATTGGGTTTCGGTGTAGCTTAGAGTATAACTTCACTCCCAGTTGGCGGAATTGAATTCTGATATTGACTTGAGGGGTGGCAGGTGCTCTGAGTTGTTGTTTTGATGCGGGTTGAGCTTGCTCTCCATCGCCCTCACAATATGTGGAGATTTCGAGGCAATTGTATCGGAAGGAACGGCGTTGTACCTAATATCAGAATTTCAATGAGTGCGAAGGTGGAGTTTTGTTTGCCTGAAGTCACAAACCAAGATGGAGTTTGTCAGTTGTTCACTTGTTCGCTTCTGTCCCTCCCTGACTCTCTGCGTCCCACGCGAAGACGAGGACGAGGCTGGTGATTTGAGGCTTGCCCTTAAGAGCTCTTGGCACAAGCACCTTCCCCAATCAGGTCTAAGTGGCCAACAGGGGTCAGCCCTTTCAACTAGCCTGGTCGCCAGCGGCTCATTCAATGGAGATTCGATGCGACCTCTACTCGCTCGTACTTGTACTTCCATCTCCATCAAAGGCTCGCATTCTTCCACCCAACAAAGAATTCTCTCGACACCGCGACAACCTCTCTTTCTCTTCGTGCGGCCTGGCCAAACACACTCATCCAGCCACTATACAAGTTGCACACAATATACCCTTCGATCGCACAGAGCTTCCCTACGCTAGGCGTCAACGGCGCGCCGAGATCTCCTCACTTCATGAAGTCGAGCTAGGCAAGCAACAACACCGGCGCTGGTGACAACCACCCCGATCTAGTTGCTCTTCTGCGACCTCGATCTCCCTTCTCCGGGCACTGCAATACCTCCTCACACCCAGCATGAGCGCCTCACCTTCAGGGCAATCCAATGGCCCAACCCCGAATGGCGGTCCTCCTCGCAGTCAGTTCGTACGAAAACCCAAAGCAGCAGACCCTCTTGTAGCACGCAAGAAACCTGTTCGACGCCAGAATGTCCTCCCGAATACTGCTGGGCCAAAGCGGAATGGACCAGCTCCGGCTCGGAAGCTTCCTCAATACCCTGTGAATGGAGTGAACGCCCCGCGCGGAGTAGGACCAGGTACAATGCAGCAGCAGAATGATACTGCCGCAGATTCTGCAAATGGGGGCTGGACTAATGTTCCGGTTGGATCATTCACGGACTTCCCACTCGTCACGTCGAAGAAAGCTCTCCGAGAAGGCTTGAGATATCACATTGCTCGATTCGCCTCGAAGAAGGGTGTCGACCCCAGTGATCAGAACGAGTTTACCCGACCTGTTCTATTACATAGACGCGACCCGAGACAAATTCTGCCAGGCAAAGGGGTTAAGGATGAGGATACAGTCATGACGGACAACCCCATAGATTCCAAGGAGCGTGAGAGGCAGGAGATCTTGAAGGCCGAGAAGGAAGCGCAGAAGGCAGCGGATTTAGCTCAGATTGCACCAACCGGGAATAATGCCTCTGCACTTGCTGCCAAAAAGAACCAGTCTTTCAGAAACGAGAAGACCACGCAGGTCCATCGGCTCGACAAGACCGAAGAGCAGAAGAAGTTGTCGGATCTAAAGTACGAGGAAGCACTCCCATGGCATTTGGAGGATGCGGATAATAAGAACACTTGGGTTGGTAATTATGAAGCCGCGCTCTCAGATACAAATGTCATATTGGTGGTTGAGGGGAGTACGTTTAAGATGATTCCTGTTGAGAAGTGGTACAAATTCACATCCAAGGGCAAGTTTACGCCATTCACCACTGAGGAAGCTGAGGCTCAGTTTGCGAAAAAGATCAAGGAGTCGAGATGGGTGATGAAGAGCAACGAGGAGAAGGAGAACGCCAAAGTGGCGCAAGAATCAAAGAAGGCGATGTCCAATCTTTTCACCGTCAAGGCAGAAAGCAGTACTTTCAAAAACGCCGGAAAGAGCGAGGTACAGGATATGGATGAGCTCGATTTCGAAGAGGGCGATCTTTTCCAGGATGACGATGAGATGGTCACAGTTGAGCCTGATAATGACGAAGACACCAAAGATGCACAGGAACGAGTCAAAAGAGACCGTCAAGCTGCCAATGTTTTCGACAAAGCTAATGAAGCAGATGTTGACGAAGAAGAAGAGGAAGAGAAGAAGGAGCAAGAGAAGAGAAGAAAGCTCGGGAAGGAAGTAACCAAGGCCTTGAGGAAGCGAGAGCGAAATTTCATTTATAACAGCGACTCTGACCATCCATACTCAGAATCGGTATGTTCACTTATCATTGTTTCAATGCTCTTTACTGACCTTTTGACAGAGCGATGATGATACGTCAGATGAGGAGAAGCAAAAGGAAATTGACCGCAAGAAAGACGAAGAAGCCAAGAACAAAGCCAAATTGGAATCAGCTTCGAAGCTTCCTTCTGGTGCTTCATCGAAGGGCACTAGCACACCATCTGGCCGCCCCAAGCACTCTGATCCTCTTAAGAAGGTGAAGAGCCTTAAGAGACCTGGTTCACCAAATCTTTCGGAGTCCAGCGGCAACGAGTCCTCCAGAAAGAAGCTGAAGAAGAAGCATCAATCATCCCGTGCTAGCGGCACCTCTACCCCAATACCTGGTTCTCGCCCAATGTCTCCAGAACCGGCTGGCAGTCAAAGTCCCCGCAAATCCTCGATCGTCAAGCTCACTGTCAACCCGAACAAGGTCAGCAACATACAATCCGCGCCGCCAAATCCAAGCCCAGTTCGCAGTGGTGCGGCAAGTGATGGTGAAGCAACTGGTGGAGAGATGTCAGATGGAGGAAGGAAGAAGAAGGCTATCAAGCTTCGCTTCAACAATACTCCCAATGGATCGAGAGCAGGCAGTCCCGTTCCTGGCGCTGGTGGAAGTCGTTCTGGGAGCCCAGCTGCTGGATCAGGTAAACAGACTTCTTCGTTGTGGCCTTCACTTACTAATTTATTGTTCAGGATCACCAGGCCGTGCGCAATCGCCAGCCTCTAATCAAGTCCAGGCTCATGAGGTTCTCGCTGCCCTCCCAGCTTCAGGCATCACTCTCAAGGATCTTCTGAAGGGCTTCTCTGGTCGTGTTCAGTCTGAGCAGGACAAGAAGCACTTCATCAATCTTGTCAAGGAAAATTCGAAGTATGGTCCCGACAAACTCCTCCGTCCAAAATAGGCGATATAAGTGAGGAGCATACTGGTGGGCTATGGATATGAAATTTCTTGGAGGGAACAAAAATCCTTGTATTATGATAATCTTTTCGATGTCTATCGAGGTTGAGGTTAGGATTTGCTGGTTTGCGATTTGCATCACACGGCCTTCTTCACAGCATAGACAATAAATGAGACACGCATTGAGTATCTCTTTGTAAAATTTGCTTCGTGATAGTCATCTACGTATCTTCTTGCCACGCGTAGTCCAATTCCTTGTTCCTCGCAGCCCGATTCTGAGCCTTAAATCTCTCACCCTCCCAACCATTCCCTCTGTCCACACCATCCCATTTATACCCAGGACGAATGCCATATCTATTCGGCGCCGCCGCGCCCGTATAGACCTGCTTCCTCCACTTCCCACCCTTTCCCTTCCCCGTCGTCTTCTTACTCAAGAACTGCGCTGCAGGATCATTCCACCTCTCCACCTCCCTCAACTCCTCATTCATCTCAACATCATCCACCCCCCTCGCAACCGTCATAAACCTCGCCTCATCCAGCTCCTCCCTCCTCTTCTCCTTCGCCATCCGCTGCACATCCCCCTTCTGCGCCTCCAGCTCCTCCCTCTCCTTCGCCGCCTTCGCATCCGCCTCCCTCCTCGCCTCCTGTCTCCGCATCGAGATATCGATTCGTCTACCAGTAGCGTCGCGATACACTGTCTCCTCTTCTTTCCTCTTCCCGCTCTTTCCCGGCCCGAGTCCGAGAGCAGCTTGTTCCCTTTCCCATGCTGCAGCTTCCTCGCGTTTCCGCTTCTCGAACTGTGCGGCGACGGCTTTGGCGCTTTGGAGGCCGGCGTGGGTGCCGTCTCCCATTTTGACTACTCCATCGTCTTCAATAACGGGTCCTTCATCCTCGTGCATAGCAGCATTATTCTCCTTCGCTGCCTCCGCTACAATCCTATCCGCCTCCGCTGCCTCAGAATCCTCATCGCGTGGCTGTAGCGCAGGCACACCAACAGTCTTCCACGCATTCTTCTTCGCTTTGCGGAATTCGGCTGAGCCGCTGGATATTGTGAGGGGGCTGTCGTTGTCGTCTGTGTTGGTGGAGGTAGTGGGAGCCCAGCCTAGGGCATCGTCGTCTGCTATGATGAGGCCGGTGGTTTCTTTGGGGGCTTTGCGTTTGCGTTTTTTGCTGGTAGAGGAGGAGGAGGTGTCGGCTGTGAGGTATTTTGAGGCGAGGTAGCTGGAGAGCGACATTTTGGTCAACTTTGAGGAATGCTCCTGAGATTGAGAAGGCTGAGCTTCCCATCTTCACGAACCTTGAACTTTGGAGGAGCTGCACGTGCGAATATACAGGGGTGCTGTTTTAGCGTGAACTGAGTGGACGAATGGGCGGTTGGTGCAGGCCTTCGCGTACTGTGTTGAAAATGTGGTCCCCTTTCCGGTTCAATTGTCGAGCGGATTTTGAGGATGTTACTGTTCTACTTATATTTCGCAATCTGTCCTTGAAAAGTAATGTCCCTAATGAAGATATCGGACTTCTACAGCTCTATCTCATAATTATGTTTATGCCTCATAAAGTTTTGGAGACACATAAAAACAGCAATGGTTTTATCGACAACACCAGGCGATTAACAGGGACGGGGATCGTAGTCAGTGCTTGAGTAAGTGGTCTACTACCTCTCTGTACACCTTTTGCAAATGAAGTATTTTCTGCCTATCGATTGGCTGAGTGAGATTCCCTGGAATAATGGCATGGCCGAGTGGTTTGGTAGTCGTCCTTGTCAGACTGATTCGAAGACATTCACCTCAACTTCACATCCCTTCCGCGTTCTACTTACTGGTCATTTCAGACTATGTGCTGGCCTTCCGTTGAAAATTTCTCGTAGGTAGGATGTGTGAGTGCCAAATCTAGGACCAGCACTTGATTCAAATTTTCATCTTCAATGACTCAGTCGTAAGCAACGGGATCGAATCCTTCTTCGAGAACCCCCTCAACATCATCGCTGAAGCTTTCGGTCTCAATATCAAAATCTCGTTCGAGAACGTAGCCGAGAATGTCAACTTTAGTATCAAAGCCACAGAGTATACTGATAATTCATCACCTCTCTTTTCCAGCTGGCTCTGGAAACGTCGAAAGCCGCTTTACGAGTACGTGTTCGAAGCGACAATACCGTCATCTCTTCGGCGCAGGGTTCGACTTCGAACTCGAACTCGGGATCTTCGCTGATCTCATCGAGTACCAAGCGAGTACCAAGCCACCAATACGGACCATCTATTACAGAATGCTCATACGTTTTTGTCGGCGCGCTCACTCATGCTGTCGGAGAGATTGACTAGTCGATGTTTGGCGTCGTTCCGTCCGTTGTGACGACTGTTTTGGAAGTGCCGCTGCCTAGTCTTTGTCGTACTCGGCCAGCTTCGACAGTAGGCTCCACGTACGGAGCTCGCGAGATCTGGACTACTCACGAACACTATGCTCCCGGTGCTGTCGACAGGTATTTTGCTTTCTATATTCCTGCTCGCTACTCATGCGCTTTCCAGACTAACGAAGACTTCAATGAGCGGGCTATCTGTTCAGGCTTCGAGTACAGCATCGGTCCCGATGATCACTTCGCCATCTTTCATCCCATCAGGCATACTATACACCCCATCAGTCGCCAATAGCACCGTATTATCTGCTCATGCCCTCACGGTCTTAGGGGTGCGAAACGCAGCATAGATCGGTCAGCACCATGTGCGATGCATTTTTCGCGTCTCGTCTATCTATCCAGACGTCTTTTATGAACTCATTTCGTACAAAACGTACACGAATGGAGCCACCGCTAAAGTGTCGATTCAGATTACCACAACAGCTCGCATCGACTACGGCCCCACATCTGATGAAAAACTCTCGCAGTCTCGCTCGATAGTAGGACTTTGTTGACAGTATATCCAGAGGCAAGCATTGGGGCGACCCAAGGTACCATCATGGCCTGTTGAAGCCGTTCGGAGTACCGAAAGCATCCATTCGCCTTTGCTCCGCAGCTCTCTTCCCAGACTTGTACCCCTCCCTCTGACCATCCAGGTACCCTTTTTCATGCCCGGTATCCCATCCAATTTTATAACCCTGCTCGTGCCCATCGTTCCATCCGGCAGCATGTCCTTCTCGCTGTCCGTCCAGTCACCCTGTTTGGTATTCAGGCTTCTGGTACAGTTCCATCAAGTCCTTTGTCGCGCTTGAAGTCGTCTCAAAGTCTTGGAACAAATCCGGAATATCTATGCCTAAAATGGGCGCCGCTGAGATATTCGAAGGAAGAAGAAGATCTGTAAGATCTTCGACGTGGTTATTTGCCTGTATTGACGGGGCCCAAAAAGACTGCGAAGACGGGCCTTCTCCATTACCAAGGTCCGTGGATCCTGGCCGCTGCTCGGACTGAGCTTCTGTCTAGATGTCCCCTTCAGGTACAGCTTCGCCGTGACGCTTTCGAAGTCGAGCCATTAGGAACTCTAGGATCTCAGACCTGTTCGAAGAGACACTGTTGTAAAGGGACATAAATTGCGATTCCATAAAAGCTGCAATTTCATCTGGCATCATCTTGTCCAATAATTTGTCGTTGCCTGTCTGACATTGGCTGTCGCATGGTGAAGTGTACCCTGCCCTTATCAGTAACTAGTGGGTCGCATCCATTGGGAGTGCTCACAAGGACTTGGAATTGGATCATTTTGGTTGTTCGGGTCTGGGAACAGAGATTTGTAAAGCAAGTCCCAGCTAGCAGCCTTTCCGAGCCCTTTGAATTTTAAAGTCTTCAAAGCGAGGATTTCGGGCTCGAAAAGACCCTCATAGGCGTTACACCCAGGGTGTTCTTTTAGCATGGTAGCTTTCTGTTGGTGTTGGAGGAATTCCGAACGACTTTTCACTGGCGTCTTACACCCAGAACATTGCGCAAGGTGGACGCGGTAGATATGTGAGTCCCTGCTGTCTGTCAGTGAAGATGATAAGACTCGGCATGAGAATAAACCCACTTTAGATGACTGATATCTTTCCAGGATCCCATTGCACAGGTTGTATACCTCGTATTGCTGAGACCGTACTTGGTCGGAGAATACTTCCTGAAGGGGCATGAGAGCTTTTTATTTCGAGCTGACTCCACAGCTTGATCTTGTGGCTTCTTTCTCTTATTATTGTTACTATCATCGCTGTTGTCGTTCTCATCGGAGCCTTGGCTTCCAGAGTCCACTAGTTTTCGCTTTCCTCGGGAGTGATTGCTGGAAGCTGGGGTGCTGGTCGCAGCACTTGAGGTTGTAGTCTTGCTGCAATCATTGGGAGATGACGATGAAGACGAATCTGTGCCTGAATCTGCAGAGGACTGTGATCCGAAAAATTCAAGTGTGGCTCGACTTGCGAAGCTTTTTGTCCAAAACATCAAGGTAGAGTCGAACAATGCCTCGAGATCCCTGTCGTTAGACACATCATTCGCATGAAGTGTCGGGCTTGAGATCTTCGCTCCCGCAGTATCTTCCTTTGCTCCTCCAATACATAATTCTGTTGAACTCATTGTTGAATTGTGGCAGTGAGCGACGCCTCCAGAATCTGTACTAGTTTGTTGCTGGGCCTCGGGGAGAGAATGAGCTGATAGAGCAGAAGAAGTCTCTGTCGGCACAAGGAGTGAATGTGACATGGAAAACATGGGTGCCAATGTATGGTCCCCGAAGAGTAAATAGAAGTCATGTTGCGAGACTGTAGACACGTCGTAGTCCTTGAGGACAGCAACATTCCCAAGATCCTGCGGAGATGCTATGACCTTCTGCGGTGCCACTGTAGACACATCGCAGTTCTTGTCGCCTAATGTAATGGATCTGGGGAGTCTGCTTGAACACACGTTGAGAGTAGGCTTCCTGCTCTGTGGGATTTCTTCGCATCTATCAGGAGTATGGCAACATTTCAGACCGGTTATGGTTCAGTATAAAGGACTTTGGGTGGGCATTTAGATACTTACAACAAGGATTTTGTTTGCTACAACCTATCCTTCTACAAGATTTACATCTGACCCGATCTCTCCTCTTTGGTGCTGATTGCTGTGGGCCCATGATCACCTTGGTCTCCGTCGAGGATGTCGATGTGGATAGGGAGAAAGTTGAGCTGCCAGATTCGAACTCTGATTTGATGGAACTGAATTCTGAACATGAGTCTGTGATCTCTGTGCAGGGTGGTGATGTGTAGGGTTCTAATTCCCCAGACTGTCCGGTAGAATTTTGAACGGGCTCTGTATATTGAATGCACTTGGTCGGTGGTGGTGGTTGAGAGATTGATCCGAGAGAAGAACAAAAGCCATCTTCGTGTAATGAGTCCGATGCCACGATATAAGAGTCGGTTTCATGCAAGATTTCGCAATTCAAGGGCAGCATCCTTTTGTTGTCAGGCTCTGCGAGCCAGTTCCTCGATACCTTGGGAGAGTCATCGTAATCCATGTCATCTTCAAAGCTTCGTGTTGGGCAATGGTTTGAAAGCCCCTCTACCCAAGTGACACAATCTTGTCGCTCAATTTCGATGGACAGCTAAAATGTCAGGCTTGAACTTCTTTACTGTGTTCTGGCAGGCAGCTCTGGTTTGACTTCTGTGATGGTCGTAAATCTCAAAAATAGCGGACGTGGTCACGATACATGAATTCAAAAAGTGGTAAATGAGTTAAAATTAACTGGTAGTATCGAGCTTGGGAAAATTCTAATGGTTCCCAACTGCGGTCTGCTTGCGCCTCGTTTGCCCTCACTGGTTGGGCTAACCAGCCATCCTCGCAGCTGCGAACTTCGTCACGTGGACCCACTCGAACCTCGCAACCTCGAGGACTCATTTGCGAACTTGGCAGATGAGACGCTCTCAGAGTCAAAGTTGAAATTTCGAGATATAGGAACAAGCAATATCGAAATCGCAGCTTAGAGTTTCCGCAGCTGCGAAGATGTGCTTGCTGTATAAATCGAATGGAACTTCGCGTTGGGTAATGGGATGTGTCGCTGGGGTCACAACATCAAAAGGCCGAGAAAGGAAGACAGAGGGTTTGGCAAACAACAGGAAAACCTGGTATGTAATTCGAGTAAATGTGCTTTTGATGCTAAGCTGACAGCGGATTGCAGAAAACAAACTCACACCAGGAACGAAATTTCGACAACTTGACAGACATGTCTTCCACCGCATCAGCAACGGAAGGACAGAAAGACGTTCGAAAAGATGCCAGGTAAGACAACAGCTAGCTCGATGCGGTATGCTGGTACTAACCACGCTTATCAGCAGTCCCTCAATGCTTGAAGAATATATCTACTCAGAACCGTCCACTGTAGAAGGGATCATGTTCGACCCAGACACTTCTGGGAATGTGAGGAAAAGAAGTTCCGAGATGTATGAGGGTGTTGAAAAACTAGGAAATATCATTCACGGAGGCAGTGCAAAAAAAGGCAGTGGTGGGAAGCTGTGAAGCGCCGTATTGTGCGGATCACACCGAAGGGCTGATGAAAGGACTCTGAGGATGGAGTAAATGGAGCGAAGAAGAGGTGTTCTGGCTTTTAGAAGCTCGGAAATGTATTGTAGATTCGGAGAAGAATTAGTCTTGGAAATTTTGGCCTTGCAATTTCACGGAGATTGGATTAGTTGTCTGTGTGCGGATTGGGAGGAGCTCTTTATGCTCTGGACACTGTTTCACAAGAGACTGCATTAGCCGAGGAGACCTTCCACATCGGGCATGATACATATTGTGCTTTCTTCTCCTACATAGCGACGAGCATGCTTTCAAGTGCTACCATGCAGCCACGCAGCTACGAGAGGCCAGTCGCCTTTCATTGAATCGCACCTGCCCACCTGTAGTCAACAACGGTCTCGCTTAACAGGAGATCCACTTCTACTCCCTCACGGCGCAACATATTGCGGATCGTTTTTCGCGCCATCGTACTCCGTGATATTCAAATCCTTCACATTGATACCACTCATCATCGTCCTAAGATTAAGCGGCATCAGGTCTTCACCCTCCTTCAAGACCTGCACACAGACAGACGTTCCGCAGATCTTGCAGAAACTGTGGAGCGAGTCGGGAGATAGGAATGGATAGCCGGTGAGATTTTCTTTGCCGCTGATTGTTACGGAACTGGCTGGTGGGTAGGTGTAGACTTCTCCATTCTGCGTTGATGTTAGCTGGAATTCGAGATCCGGAAGGGACAGGAGCTACACGGGACGTACTCGATAGCATAGACTGCAGTTACATGAGATGATCTTCCGCTCACTCAGAGGTTTCGAAAGCAGGGTATAGGCTACAGCACCGCAATGGCAATTGCCATGGAAGGTATCAAGTTTGACATCCGGGATTGAAGTCTCCGTATTCTTGGCCGTGGATGGTACTGGGTAAACTGAAGGGGGCGTGTACTTGGAGCCGTATTCTTCGCCTGAAGGACTTTCGTATTTTGTCTTCTCTAAAGGCTTCAAGTCGACGGATTGGAGCAAGCGCGCCTTATAATTCGTCAGCATAAAACGAAGCACTGCAAAGTGGGTATAGGAGGACATACGTTGATACCCTGCGTATCCGAAGGTAAATGCTTGGCGATGATTGTGTTGCCACATTTAGGACAGAACTTGAGATGGTGTTAGCATGTCATTTTGGAAGGCCAATGGAGAAGGTTGACTTGCTGAATGTAGCAAATCTTTCTTGCCGAATTGATAGGTGGACAGCTCGTTCTCTCCACTTTGGATCTTCAAATCACCCGCTGGAAAGACCCAAGGTATTGCTTTCTGCGAACATGAATCATTCAGTAAAACGGCGTCTATCCATGGACTGGATTGAACTTACGCGGTAGCAGTAGCTACAATCGCAGACTCGAACGGATCTGAGCTCTGAGACCGAGATGGTGAATTTGAAAAGCCCACAATGGCAGTTGCCTTTGTATTCCTTGGTATCGGCCAAGGATGCCATATTTTATAACTTTTGCTAGAATGATCTGAGTTGATTATTGAGGATGTTTCTGGGGGCGAGATGCCGTCTTTATAAATTGTCGGGTAGATGACTTTGAACTTGGGGAGAAGCCGATCTGCTAATGTGGGACGGGGATTGAAAGGAGCGGGGCTGCGGTTGCCTGGACTGCTCTGGTGGTTCGTGAGAGTCTACCCAGTCTCTGGCTGGGCAGAGACATTCATTTGATCTCGAAATTGCTCACTCTAGTTCTGTATCATTTTAATTCCCCAGTACAATTTCTTCATACTGACAGCGCGTTTGAGAAATACATGCGCTCAACCGATGTTGTTGCCCCTCTTTCCCTCCCAGTAGCCTTTAGCGAAACACCAACCAACTCATCCACAGCAATACAGTACAGCGATGGTGGAGCAAAACAGGTCAATCATTGATATCCACTCGAGGGCAAGGGAAGATTAGTGCCAATTTCTAAGGGATAGACCCTCTCTATGCCGTGCAAACAAAGTGTAGAGCGGATCTCTTATTGACAATTGCTCGTAGCGAGGCCTCTGGTTCCGCCGATTCGGCTGAGCACTCGTATTTACTTGACATAAACAAAGGCGGTCGTGTTTTCCAACTTCTTATAGGACAGTGGCTGCATCCAGAGGTTTTGGCGTAAGAAAAGTTCGCTTTACTGTATTTCAAGTCAAATTACCGCACTAGTATCTTCTTCTGTTCACCCATTGATCCCGTTATTCCAAACTAGTCGGGTCACGTGGTATGATCACATGAAATGTATCAAAATGTTACCAGTAGACTGTGTATTTGCCCAGTTCAGTAGGCCATCTTGATCTCCCCTCGAAGAATGTGATGGAACGAGGACAAAGACAGAGATGAGATTCAAACATGCGTCTCGGAGGTGGCCGAGCGAATCAACCGGACCCTTTACTCCTGGATCAAGCGAGCATGCCATGTGCAACGTACTGAATCCCAGATACCTTCATCCTCAAGCGTCATCATGCATCCGTTTCAGCCGAAGCAAGCAGCTGTACAGTTTGACAGCGGGGTAGCAATCGTCATTTGATACAGATGCGCCTAAAGAACGAAGTTGGTAGGTGGTGTGCCTGCTGACCTGGATCCTATGAGTGAGCGAGGTGGGGGTTGTTGTACCGGATTGGTGATGGCATGCAATTCGTGAAGGGATAAGCTATTTTTCTCAGATAGATACTGTAACACGCAAAGCTGTAGTGGCCTTGCTCAGGCTGTTTTGACAGCAGTTTCTGATATCAAACTGTTTCTTCTGATGAAAGTTGGCAAAAGCTCATCCTTGAGTTGAGTTTGAAGGCAGATCCGGTTTGCTGGCCCGAGGCATGAAGGCTGAAGCACGCCAAAACAAGGACGACCAGGACCTGGAGATCTGACGCGATAAGCCCAAGCCCAAGCCCAGCCCCATCTGGTACTAAAATAGAACCTCGTGCTTACGCTCTCCACTGCTTCCTTATGTAAACTTCGAGAGGAATGTAACCATTCAGAATCACGTATTTCAATACGTGTAGAACAACTGGATATACGCTTCTATGAAATCATGTCCCTTCATTCCAGGTTCTTGGACCTCTTTGTCTCGCTGTGTTGGCCGGCTCCAGGCACATGCTGTCTTGCTTGGATGGCCGAGCTCTTATCGCTCCGCATGCATCTGCATCATGCAAGCGTGGATCACACAGCTTTATCGCGGACGGGTCGGGACACTGGAATGCCAAACACCGACCTCATCTCTCTGTTCCTCCACTGACTCCACCTCCCTCTCACCCCTCGTTCCTGAAGCATTTCACCCCGCGGCTACCAATCTCCGTTGGCCCTAGATCTCAGGTGTTCCACTGGTCCCTCCTTCGCGAGAGGTCGGAAGCATCGTTTTGTTATCGCTCACTCGCTGAGCCTACAGTCGCCCTGTGACACCAGGATCATGAGCCTTGCCCATCCTAGGCAAAGGCAGTGATGACGGCGGCGGATACAGATCGTGTCTTTGCCTTGATGGGCTGGACCTGACGGGTCACAGCTGACGGCAAGCAGGCTTCGCTGCGCTTGCGAGTGATTGCTGAGCCCATCCAGGTGATAAGGACCTTCTTGGTGGAGGTAAATAAGAAGACGCGTCCCTCCCTCTCTCTTCCCCCCTCTTCCCTCTCTTCCTCTATCCATCAGATCAAACACTCAAGAACAACACCAAGCAGCTATCATCATTTCCAGTACAGTTTCTATCTTCCTTCCGTTGTCCGGATAATATCATTCATTTGTCCATTATCCATCCTCAGCCTAGCCTAGTCCTCTCCTTATCGCGGCTCAGCCTCGTCTCGCCTCGTTGAGTCACTGCCGGTCCTTGTGTCTCTGTCCCAACACGGCCTCCTGCACATCCCCATCTCTATGTTCTAGCTGCAGCTTAGGCTCATTCGTCATTCCGGCTACCACTTGATTGTGTGTGGTCAGTCCTTCTATTTACGGTCGAGCAATAATACGCGCCTTCCTTTAATCTCCTGTGACTCGGAGCATCGATCCAGTCATCCGGCGACTTCCCTCGTTTCGATATTCGATCCTCTTATCAACATCAACTCGCTCTACCTACGTGTCTTCCCTCTCACCCAAACTTCTATTACACAACATCAACCAATCACCTGTCTTGGAAGCTTCCAGCTCTTTATTGGTTAGTCAAGAGCTTCGAGAACAAAGCATCCCCAGATTGGAACATCTGTTGGACCTCCTCTCAAAGCTACTTTATCAACTAAGCTCTCAACTCCACTCCCGACCATTTCAACACACCAAACACCGAACCCGAACGCATCTGCAAATATGTCTACTACCTCCACCAGAAACCCCACCGAAGCTATTGACCGGAAGGATATCCGATCTGCTAGCCTTCCTTTCAAGCATGACAAGGACAAGAGAGAGAAGTGGAGCAACGGGGTTCGACCAGCACCTGGCGTCATACTCAACTTCAACACCGATGAAGTCTTGAGCGCTAGCAATGAGGGTCAGAAGATGAGAATCCGCCCTCACAAGCAGTGGAGTCAGATGTACGTTCCGAATCCCCGCCTGTCCTTAAAACTTTGAGAGCACCCTTTAACAAGCTATCAAACAGGTCATCGGAACCCAAGTCGCACGCGAACAAGACTCCCAAGCCAAACGGACACTACGACGGCCGAGCACGCCTTGCTCACAAGGCTTCAGCTGTCATCGATGCCAACGACCACACTAGCTCTAGCCTCTCCAGATCGCTCCTCGAACTCCTGCCTCAACACTCCAACAACACCGAATCTGCCATCCAAGTTGCACTCCGAGAATCTGCTGTCGCTGCCGATGCCGACATTCTCTACAGCTATGATAACAAGGGACCAAGCCCTGGTGACAAAGGCCGCAAGGTTGATCTCGGTGGCTTGGTCGATTTGGCAGAGCAGAAATGGCTCAACAAGAAGACCGAAGAGATTGTGAAAGGGGAATACGAAGTCTTGGATAACACAGGCGAGACTGTCCTCCTTAGGGGCAAGGGAAAGAAGAGTCCCAAGCAGAAGGCTGCTAAGGTCGCCCCTAAGGCTGGACTTGATGATGAAGACTTCGAGCTTATCGATGCTCCCCTCGCATAATTAAATTCTGAGCGGTCTTGCCTTGATGGCATTCTTTCTCTTATGACGGCGTTTTGGATCGGATGCATGGTATAGCCTACCCAGTGTGGGAAGGATGGCTTACCCTCTTTGTACTTTTGTCACGATAATGGCTTGCTTTGGGAGCGTGCAGCCTACCCCTGTACAGACTTGGGAAGGATGGCTAGGCGCTCGGGTGCTTTGCTTGCTTGCTTCTTGACTGTGTTTCTTCCTTCTGGATTACGGATCGGTGCATGGCATAGCTTACCTCTGCTTGGATAGCATAGGAAGGATGGCTTGGTGCTTCGGGGTTTGTATGCATTGTTAGATACCTTTTTAGTGACTCACTGATCGATCGATCGGCTGACTGCTTGCCTGGCTTGCTTTCGCGCCACGAGTGGTCGTGTACAAATTCAATTGGATTTGTGTACCTTTCGTCCCCAAGTATGTGACGTCTACTGCGTTACTGATATCTCACTATCTCTTAGCTCTAGATTGTTCTTTTGATCTTCAGATGAGAGCCCCGAAGATCAAAGTCCAGCCTCCTACATCTGTACTTCTATTTTGACTCGCTTAGATCTTAACCATGACCCCACATATCCGTCAATCAACACCCTCTCCAGCTCCGCGATACTCGTCCTCCATCTCACGCTTTCGCAGCTGGGAAATCCTATTACTTCACCCCCATCTAGCGTAAGTTTCTCTCCTACTACGCCACAATCGTCTTCTACTTCGACATCGCTCATCTCGATATCTCCGTCTTTATCCCCTCTCTGTGTTCTGCTACAACGTACGGTATCGAGTTTTTATATACAGGACAGGGGAGAGCTTCAGGTGTATGTATGTATGTATGTATGTATGTATGAAAGGTGGAGAATTACTGTCTCCGTCTCAATTTAACGGTTGTGTTTCTTGTGGATGTGAGGATTTGTGGAGTTATTGAATGAATGACGGCTGGAGAGGGATCGTGGTTGGGGGAATATCTTCGGGGTTTGGGCAGACTTGTAATGGATGGTGAAGTCGTGGGGAGTGGTGGTGTAGTACATTCTATTCTTTGCTTTTGAGACTGTAGATGTGGGGAGATGAGGGAAGGCCTTTTGAACCGAGCTTTTCCAAATGGTATGATGGTTATTGGGTAAAATGGGAGTTGCGCCGCGTTCTGGACAGTGAAGAACATTAAGGAGTCAGAAGTCCTTGCATGGCCAGCAAGCCAGTGCTTGGAGTTGGAGACAAGGCAGGAGCAGGCTCTAGCTAAGCTTTGTTGTGGAATGCGGGTGATTTTTTTGGTATTGAAAGGAAGATTTGGTAACGCCGGATCGTCGGAATTTTGATGTCAACAACAACGACCGAAGCGAATTCGAGACGAAAATAAATACATTATCAACACACAATATATACAAAACATTTATCATTATGTACACTTTACCCTCCCTCCCTCCTCCTCCTCTCTCGTAACATTCCCCTCTACGCCTTCCTCGTCCCATTCATCGCCTTCGACACCACAAAGTCCTTCGCCTGCACCCCAAACTCCCTCACATAGCTCAAATGAACAGGAATACTATTCCCACTATCACAGAAGCGATCGTCTGCGCTGCAGAAGCTCTTCGTGATCGGCTCCATGGCTGCGCAGGCTGTGGTGTTGGGACGTGGGAAGATCCCGGCTTTGGTGCTGTTGCCGACGTCTTGGGGGAGGTTGGGGATGTGTGTTGGGTCGCCCATTTGAATTATTGCTATTACTGTGGAGAGAATTAGTATGGATTTGATTAGGGCAAGGGAGGAGACGAACTGTTCTTTGAGAGAGCTGGATTAAGAGGTGGTGTTGAGTTGAAGTTCGCTTCGCTGGTTCCGCACATCACGTCGCCAATGACTTGCGCTCCCTGTACACACCAATCAGCATTCATACCATCGCAAAATTCGCCTTGGATGTAGCCAACAACGTACCTGCGAATATCCCATAAGTGCCATCTTACTATTCGGACATCTTGCCGCATAGTTCTCGATCAACTCTGTCATCCCAGCAACACCCAAGCCCTCGCTCGTCGGGTAGTTCGCCAACGTAGCGGGATAGTCCACTGCTTCTGAGTCGGAGCCTGGTACTGTCTGCTGCACTTGTGTGGCTACGGCGCCGATTATGCCTTCGCCGGGCTTCTCGGTACTGGCTCGAGCGACGATGATATGTACACCGGTAGCGCAAGCAGTGCTGTTGGCTGTGGTGTTTGAAGTTTGGCGGATTTCGAGGGTAGGGAGAGCGGTGGTAAGGGTTGCGAGGCCCAGGGAAAGGAACGTTGAGGTCCGCATGGTAACGGCCGTGATTGAAGATAAGATAATGAGTGTGGATGTGGTATTAGTGTTATTAGACAATAATCAATATTGCGCGTGCTGCTGTTGGTACAGGAAATTATACTTGGAGATGGAGAAGAACGGGAGCACAGCGCTCATATAGTTCTCTCGGGCTCGCAAGAAAGTACCGTACCGGTATGCAATGTATGACACAGCCTCATCTTTAGATAAAGCGAACACAGCCATTGCAGAAGCCGAGATGATGCAACGAGCATCTGATGTTGTCTTGTTTCAAGCGAGCGATGATGTTTGAAAACCGTACAGTGGGAAGCGGGAGATCAGCTTCCCCGAGGTATTTCAAAAGGCTTTTATCCAATCGGATCCATGTTTGGGGAAGGGTGTCGAGAGTGGAACGTCCAAAGAAGCATTGGCTGCGAAGGGAGTTGGGCGTGGAACAATGATGAAACGCGGTTGTGGGAATCGGGCCTTGTCCGTCTTCGGAACAATGACATCCAGAATTTAGTTAAGAAGAGCACCCTGATTATAAATTTTGGTAAGAATGTAGCGAGGAACCGATTGGATGATACTTTGAGAGAGCTATTGTTCTGTTTGTAAATGTCTTCGTTCGCTCCGGTTGCATATTTACCGTGCCTATTTTGAAGGCCCGATATCTTCTGATATACAATCTCAAGGCACAAGAGGGCTAGCCGATAGGATTTGCATCATCTCAGTTGTCGCTTCCGTCTATAAATGAAATCATAAATCAAGGAGAACTGAGTAATGAGTAAATAGGCCGAAGGAGAGCCGAGCAAATGATGATGATAGCATTCCCTTGAAAGAATGATGCTTCCGCACCGAAACATTTTGTTCATTGTGAATTGCGTGAGACATGGGATAGAGCAATCAAGCAAGCCATATCACACCATTCACCCAGGTAATCGCTTGATGCAGAAGATATGCGTGTGTTGATGTTCAGCCGATTCGGGATGAACGAAGTTCCCCATGGACAAAACGAGCTTCCAGAAACATAATTTCAGAAGGTCCGAGAGAAGAATACCTAGGCCAAACGAGATTATACGATAGTCTAAAAAGAAGAATCAAAAGAATGGATAAAGCAGCGAAGAGCAGCTAAGGGAACGTGGACAATTGAGACAAGGGTTCTCGAACCGCTTTGGAGTCAGCTTCACTTGATAAGCACACCGACGCTGGTCAGCAAACTAAACGGTCGTCAAGATACCGGTAGCGCACTAAGTGTAGAGCCAAATATCCTGTGGGCAAGCAAGGATAATGAAGGTCGTAATCTGAGAGTGGTGATTGGAAAAGATGGTTCTCTCAGAGGTGGGATTTTGATGTGGCACGGTACCCCACTTTCCAGATCGGGCATATCTCGACCTCAATTCCACAGCATTTCAATGACAACACACTTCCAGCCTTATCGCGTAACACCAATCACGACCATGGGCGGCCTACGAAGAGTAGATGCAGATATAAAGCTCGCCCGAGTCTACAAAGGATCAGGAACAATGGGATGATCCGGCCGGCATTGGACCCATGCCGGGGACTACCAAATTGACTCCCACCCTTGATGTAGATGACTCCCCAATGACTCCCACTGCTTGACGATTTCTAACTTTTGTCTTTGATCCAGTAAACCTCAATTGAATAGCACGAGATTCTGCCACATCATGGGTCTTGTCGAGGTGCTTCTCAATGCTCTGTTGAGCCACCCAGTGCTCGCAGCCATCGTCATATCGACGTCGCTGTTGCTCTGTCGCTGCATTTACCGCATAACGCTACACCCACTCGCACACATACCAGGACCTCTGCTCTGGAAGACCTCGTCTCTATGGCTATACTACCATTCGTACATTGGTGACGAGGCGACCGTCATCCACGCCGCGCATGCCCGGTACGGACCCCTCGTTCGAGTCTCGCCCAACGAAGTCGATATTGGTGACGCAGATGCTATAAATGCCATCTATGTGTCGCGAGGTGGATTCCTGAAGGCTCCGTGCTATGCGAACTTCGATATTGATGGCCATCCCACGATATTCTCTGCGCTGGATCCCGATCATAGAGCTACAAGGGCGAAAGCTGTGGTTCCTATGTTCTCCACCAAGAGTATAAGGGAGAATGAGGCAGCGCTGTATGGATGTGTGAACCGGATGGTAGATAGAATGCAAGAAGAGGCCATGACAGGACGTCCAGTCAATGTCTTGAACTTATCGAGGAGTCTGGCCGTGGATGCTGTCTCGACGCATCTATTCCAGGAGAACTACAATGGCACTTCAGAGAAAGGAAAGACTCTTTCTGTTTCCGCATTTGTGGATGCTTTCGTTGCCGTCGGACGTTTCTTCTATTTGCCCACCACTGTGTTCATCTGGCTAGAATGGGCCATTGAGAAATGCTTTCCCGACGAGCATACAGCTACATCAATGCAGGTTGTGGACAAGTTCGTGGAACAGCTTGTGGATTCGACACCTCAAGGTGCTCAGAACTACCCTGGTCGGCTGATCCCTCTCGGAATTGAAAGGACTGAGGTCATGGCTCAATGTAAAGACCTCATTTTTGCTGGCACGGACTCCACAGGCATGAATTTGTCTACGATTTGCCGGAATCTGGCCCTGCACCCTGAGAAGTATGTTCTTTCAACTGAGACATGTCAACATTGCTAATGAGCGCCACAGATATGACATTCTCCGTCGAGAAGTCCTCGCCAACGCAAATGCTGGCGAGAAGAAGCAAGATATCCAGGCACTGCCATATCTCTCTGGCGTCGTCAGAGAAGGGCTTCGTCTCAGTATGGCTAACCCCACGAGGTTACCTCACATTGTCCCGAACGGCGGCTGGACTTTCAAGGGAACACACTTCCCCACTGGCACTCTCGTTGGGTGCTCAGCTACAGAACTCCACCTCAATCCCCAAGTCTACCCAAACCAATACAGCTTCCAACCTGAAAGATGGCTGGAGGAAAATATCACTCCTGACGCCAGCAAATCCTTCTTTGCATTTGGGGCTGGCTCGAGAGCTTGTATCGCGCGCAATCTGGCGACGGTCGAGCTGTTTATGGCAACGGAGAAGATGGCTGAGAGGGATGTGTTGAGAGGTGCAAAGGCGGTGCAGGATAAGGTTGAGATCTATGAATGGTTCAACTCAAGTGTGAAGGGAGAGAAGATTGAGCTGATATGGGAGAAGGTCAGTGTTTAGGGGAGATTGACATCATGTAAAGTAGCGTGTCCAAGCCAAGTCCGTCAAATCTATACAACGGATCGGGTTCCGTGCCGGTCGAACCTCCAGCTCTGTCGAGTTCGGGTGTTACATACCCGAATCCCCTCGTAGACGTTAGATCAAGTCTTTCTCAAGGTCACAAGTATTAGATGAGAAGTGTTTAAAGGTTGTTGTACCCTATCTCGCAAAATTGATCCTCCACTTGCTTGACGTGGTGCATGGGGTTCTTCTGGCCAGCTCAGCACAAACTTCTAGATTACCTTACTTGAACAACGCGTAACCAGCAATCGATGATTTTGTTTGAAAAGTTGACTACCAGCTTTAGCTACCAGCTTTAGCTACCAGCTTATCTATGCAGCACCAGCATTGGAGTTGTGATCCATTGTCTTGCCTGGAAAAGAATAGAGTTCCGAACTTCTGATTGGACAACGAGCGAACCAGTAGAGTCTAAGTGACATGACGGCTGGACTAACTTTATTCCTCTGCCCTCAAGCTTTATCTTCCTTGTTAGAGCACGACGCGTCAACATAATGACAGATGTCTGCGCTGGTCAGGCTCCTCGCGATACTGCACCATGTACCGTGTCTTCTTGGGTTATTTCGGGTCTTTCTCTTCAATAAATCCATGATGTTCTTCTTGCCAAAGATGGCGACACTCTCAGATTCCTCCTCTGTTTACGTCGATACTGCTGGTACAGTCATAACAGATCTCACAATATGCTTCTGCTCTTCACCTACACCACCTGCTACCTGCGAGCAATGTGCACTAGACGGCAAGAACTGGCACCGTGTAGAGAAAGACCTCCTTCTGCATAGCGCCAAGCAGACCGCTTGGCTGCACGTCGCGCGAACAAAAGAGACAGATCTCACTCCCGCTGATTTAGTGCTCACGGATATCAGAATTGGCGAATCTGATCAAGAAATCGGTAACCTGTGGGAAAGTCGTCCTGCCGGAATTTGGGTGCGGAGAGGTAATTATGCTGGGGATGTTCAACAAGCTATCACCCAAATCGATGCTCTTTTTGGCAAGGATGCTGTTGATCCAAGACCGCAATGGAACATTATGCAAGAATCACTACAATTTGATGCGAAGCCAGAAGTGCCAGTTGCGAGGTTAAGTATTCTGAAAGGCAGATCAAAAGCAAGGCCGAATGGCCCTCGGCCATCACTGCGAGTTAATGCGGATGGGAAGTTCAAAATACTTCAGTTTTCCGACACACATATGGTGACTGGTGTTGGGAAGTGTAGAGATGCTATTGATGGTGATGGAAAGGCACTGCCTGAAAGCGAAGCGGATCCTCTCACTGTCATCTTTCTCGGAAAGATCTTGGATGAGGAGAAGCCAGATCTTGTCATTCTTACGGGAGACCAACTGCATCACGATATCCCTGATAGTCAGTCAGCGCTCTTCAAGGTCGTTGCGCCTTTGATCGAGCGTTCGGTACCTTGGGCCGCTGTCTTTGGCAATCATGACAGTGAGGGGAAATACGCATTGTCGCGTGAGTATCTTTTTGCTTGAGTCTCTGAATAGTCTCAGGGACGGAAGTTTGCAGGCAGTTGGTCGCTTGACTGGCCATCCCGAAATCTGCTGACACGCAATCTACTCAGGGGAGGCACAAATGGCAATACTGGAGGACTTACCATTGAGGCTATGTCAGTCCGGGCCCAAGAACGTTGACGGCATAGGAAACTATCATCTCCAGGTTCTAGCTCCCGCACCTTCACACATCCCGCTATCAACATTGTTTCTCCTCGATTCGCATGGTCAGATACCAAGTAAGATCCATAGTCCAGACTACGACCCAATCAATCAAAGCCAGATCGACTGGTTCACATCTACCTCAAAGACACTCAAGAATGAACATGACGGAGAAAGCAACCATCTGTCTATGGTATTCCTACACATCCCAATACCAGAATACGGAGATCGGGGTCTCGTCACACGTGGTGGCAAGCGAAGAGAACCTACCGAAGGACCAAGCTTCAACTCGCACTTCTACGATGCCCTCATTGAGGAAGGCATCTCTGCTCTAGCTTGTGGACATGACCATGTAAACGACTTCTGCGCACTGCTCCCTAGGAAACAGAAAGACTTGGCACTGGGAACTCCGCAGCTTGGTCCCTGGCTTTGCTATGGGGGAGGTAGTGGATTTGGTGGCTATTGTTCGTATGGCAGGAAGCGGTTTCATCGACGAACGCGAGTCTGGGAGATTGATACGAGTACTGGGAACTTGAAGACATACAAGCGTCTCGAGTATTCTGAACAGAAGATGGATGAGCTTGTGCTGGTGGAAGGGGGCAAGGTGATTTGTCCTCTTGCTGAGGCGGATGAGAGTACAGGCTTGAGCTCTTTGCTCAGAGAGTGTGTCGTGAGTTAAATTCAGAACATAGGTTCCCTTAATCGTGAGGACATGTCGCAGGGAAAATTCCACTTTACCCGAATGTAACAAACCATCACACACTACCTCAACCTCATTTCACAGCCAAGAGGAGTTTCTCGAGACGAACTTATGAGAATTCCGTTCTTTTCAGCGCTACTGTATTTAGAGATACATCTCCAGGGATGTACGGTAGGCCCATCCAAGTACTCTCTAAAAGGCCGCGGAGGAACATCTTCCGCTGTTGGACTGATTCAAAGAAGCTTTTCGCTCAAGAGACTACCGATCTTATGGGCCGGCCCGGTACTGTTGATCCGCACGCTTGCCCTGATGAATCCATCCCTCTCACTCCACCTCAAATTGGAGGGAAACTGGGCAACGCAAGGAGTAAGTGCTATATGCCATCTGCATACACTTAGATAGACGATATTTTCGAAGAGGACATTTGCAGTCACCTCCGATCGCCAACCATGTTTTACCCACAAAAGTTGCTTAAATTTGGGCAGTTTAGAATCAAAGGAAAGGGCTGCCCGTTCGATGTTCACACGGAGAACAACTTGCAGGCCCATTCGAAGTATGGAGCTCCCATTTTTATGTCCGTTATCAGAACAATTCCGCCGTTTTATCCCTGATGTGCGCGGTCAGTGCAGGTCGTCGCTGGATCCGGAAACATGAATTGGAGCTTCGGAGTGGCTCTCCGAGTCACAAGCCTCTTCGTGAACGTGCCACACCCTCCCGAGAACCACGAAACAAGAATCCATGATGATCTTTTTCATCGGACATAGACCCGGGACCTTCCCCGGCATTCTATGGGTCCAGATGCGGACCGAACCGAAAGGTAGGATGCGCAACATCGTATCCACACACCACAAGATGCAAGAGCCGAGACAGATCAGATCATCAGCTAAGTTGTGACGATTCGCTTCCATGCTATTGGTAACTTTTTGAAAGCACACCTTACTTGACGTGGTCTGATCATCGCGAGACCTTGTGGCAACGCTTCCATTGATCTTGGCGTTGGAGAAGAATGAAGCTATGCACGTGTCATAGGTCGAGCTCAGATACAATTCGGGTCGTGCAGAAGAGCAGGTATCTGGCTTTCTGTGTTTGCTTTCATTCGAAGGGCTCGACTATCTCGCTCCTCCACACCTAGTCAATGGCGTTCACGACTGTTGACCTCCAATTGTCACACCACTGCGGCAGGAAATTGCTCGCATCTCTAGCATTTATATCAAATCGTAATCTTTCCCTCTTTTCATGCTGATAGTAAAATTCTCTTCAGAGCAAAATATCTTTCTGACACAAATCATTAACAGCGCAGAGGACAACTGTTACAAACATGGAAGGACTTCCAGAGATTGCTCGGAGATCCGCAGAAGACAGGTGAGCGAACAGTATCCCCGTCGATCGATGCATGTCACTGACTTCACAGCAATGCTGACGACGAATTTGAATGGTTGGAGACTATTGATCGAGGTAAACATCGTTTAGCGCTGCAACTTTAGCCGATGCTGATACACATTCTACAGATGACTGCTACATGATACTCGATGTCCAGAGGCCGATGAAAACTCTTGACTTCGGCACAGAAGGCACAACTGCGTCTGTAACAACGTGGCATGAACTTCTGCAATTGACCGACCCCGATCCTTATTGTGGCATTGTATATGTCCGTGGTGATTTTCCCGACAATGCTGAGTCAGTACTCGCTCGAGCTCAAAGAAGGAACCAGAAAGGGGCTTTTGGCCTCGAGCTCAGCTTCCCTAGCGATGATGTTACGCTGGAATTATCAGAAGCTCAGGGAATGATAAATCTTCGATGGCCCTGCACCAGATTCAACGTGGTCAGAAAGGGTGACGAGCTCTTATTTGGATCTGTCACGGCAGCTACCTATACCGTTTGCTCTTTTGTCAAAAATCACACTCTTTACCAGATTAGTCGCATTGCTGCTCCTGCACGTAGCAGCTCGATATCTGATGGCAACAAAATTTCGAAGCCAGTTGTCTGCAAGTTTACGATTGGAGGATGCATGCGGGTTGGTTGTGCAGCTTCTAACGGAGCTGGCCTGGCCGGGAACTCAACCCCCGCCAAGGATAATTACACAGTAGTACGACCTGAGGTGACACGAGGGAAAGACAACCTCCTTGCTTTTACAAGCGAGAGGCATGAGAAGCGTGTGGAGCTCAGACTTTGGATCAATGGGCAACAAATGGACTTACAGCGACGAGAAGCCAAAAACGACCGAATTAGCACGCCTGACGACAATGGACATCCTGATTACGTGAACGAGATCATTGACCTGGCTGCGAGCATCGAACTCGGACTACCTGACGCATCCCCGATTGTACTTATTGTAGCAATCTCGGTTATTTCAAGTCACTCAGCAATCGACGATGACCCCAAGCCCGCAATTGCTTCAGCTGAAGTTGAGCAGTTTCTGGGAGCTGATAATGCTTCGATATCAGCTCCCTATCGGTTGTGGACAAATGCATTAGACTTGCCAGCGGAAAGCTTCGAATTGAATGCCATTGGAAGGAGCGTTGAGCAGATAATTGGTGTCTCATCAGTACCCTTCCACGGTCTATGTGTCGACAACAACAACCCAAGCGGCTGCCCCAATTTCCCTGCGCTGACACGAGATAGTGCAAGCAAATCCACCAACACTCTACTTTCGAGAGCGAGCGGATCTTCGACGAATGGCTCGAAGTCTGACAGAATACATAATTTTCAGAGCACGGGAAAAGGAATTGCTCTTGTCCAGAATATCATGACCCCGCAGTTAGTTGATCTCGGCAGTGCACTGTAAGTCTTCCTTCTTCAACACGCGAAAATGATCTTTTAAAGGTGCATATTATGTCAAGGGTTTACCACGCGACTAACCGAAGATCCGAACAGATGGCAGATTCGTGTCTTGATTAGAGCAATACGATTCTTCAACTGTTACAAAGCTGTCTCGACAGACCCAAGGTTGCCACAACACAATACAGACTTACTCACGAAGGAGCGAGAAAGCTATCGTGGCATGCTTCTATCGCACGTCAAAGGTGTATGCGAATGGACTCTGAACATCATCCCATATTTGAGTAGCGGGCGTCCTCGAATTGTTTTACCCATGGCGGGTATCCTACCTTGCGATATTATGCCACAGATTTCCAGAGCAAGGAGCTGTCGCATAGGGCCAAATGTGATTGCGGAGCTGCCAACACAACATGATAGGCACGCTCGGAGACAAAAGAATCGGCAACATCGAGATTCAAAAGCCAAAGACCAGAAGTGGTGCTGCTCCTTGATTCTTTGGTACATCATGTGCCAATGTCCATCCATCTATGCTTCTGCACATATGAGAGAGCGTCTGTGGAACTGTATCGAGACTTTGAGCAGTTTCGACGACACAGACGGCGAAAGAGATGCGCGGTACGCCGATGAGCCTTCGGTCTGCTTCCTACTATGGTATCACAACCATTCTATCATGAAAATATGCGAGGTCCTTCGAAATGAAGACCCAAGCCGATTCGCTAGCTTGGCTGTGGACTTGAATAAAAGAAAGAAATGGGTGGTAGAGTGGCACATGAGAACAGAAAAGTCACTTGGTTTACTTGGTCGAGCATCTGGACGGTTGGCACAACAGTCTATTGATTATGAGGTGGCAAACCTGGCATTACTTGGAGAGGAGATATCAGTGGTCAACCAGGCTCGCACCCAGCAATATAAATCATATCTTCAGCAGACGAAAGATCTACTTTCTTCCCGTAAAGAGACGAAGATCTTGAGTCCTGGGAGACCTGACGTTACGAACTGGAGACCGGGCGACTTCAGATCTGTAGCCCCGCGGCCTGCACCTTGGGAATTAAGTTGTTTGAACCACTTAAGTCCAGTGAGCATCGGAACGTCACAAAACCCCAGGGATGAATTGAACAACTGTCAAGAGTTTCTTCTGGGGGATTACACGTTCATGACCACATGGGACCAGAGCAAGATCGACAGCATCGGCCAATGGTGGGATATTTGTACCTCAGGTATCATGGCTGCAGAGCTTCTGTCAGAAGTTTGCGACAGGAAAAGCCTGAAGGCACCGCTGCCATCTGCAAGCCCAACACCTTCCCATCCGAGGTCCCAATCGATCGACCAAGGTATGACTGCTGGACCAGACGCTGCCATGACTGTAAAGAGATTTGAAACGTCACAGCATGGTCCGACACCAGTCCAGCCACAAGTACCTACGTCAGACAAATCACGGGAGAAGGCTACAGAAAACACACGAAAGATCTATGAGCTTATCAAAGAGCACTGGAAAGACGAGGATAGGGAGGGCTTCACCTGGACCAAGAGGTAAGCTGCGGACAATTAGACTTAGCTTTCACGAATTCACCTATCGATCAAGGGCTGATTTTCAATCGCGTTAGGAAGCCACCTCGGCTTTACCATGCTGACACTTCAGTGCAATCATTGGAAGACACCCCTCAAGTGTTCGAATTGAAGCAAACAAGGAACGTCAAGATTCGCACCAACTTTCAGAAGTACCTGCAGAAGAACAACATGTCTATCCAGGCGCCAAATTGGAGTCTGGCAACTATTGAGGATGACATACCAGCTGAAAAGCTCCTTCATGTCAGTTGCTTCGACCTAGCGCTGCAGGCTGATGGGACAGAGTACCCTGAGATTGGAATCCTTGCAACAAGAGGAAGAGCAGATTTCCATGACATGAAACTTGGTTACAAGGAGAACAACGACTGCAGATCAGAATCATTGGTCATACGGAAAGACGGCACTGACACTGAGGACACCAGCCTCTGGCTTCTATACTTCTTGGGGAAGGCTCATAAGCACTCGGATTTCCTCAAGTTTCCATTGGCGTGGAGGCAACGATTACAAGATGACAGGTTGAGAAGAGAGGACCTGAAAATTTATCAGAGATCCTTACTCATGGTTCTCAATGACAGTGTAAGTGTTTGAAAATCACGCATAAACCGATGATATGTTTACTTCGGGAGTTGACATCTTATAGATGGTTGATCGCAGCACAAAATATCGAATTTTGTAAGTCCCTTGTTAGACTTGTTGCTCTTGGGCTGATTGTGCCTCCGAACATAGGTTCATTCAAAAGCCGACGCCGATCATACTACAAGCTCTCGTCTACATGTGGCATCCAGATGCGCTTGATACTTTTGATGATCATCTGGGCAATCTGTCAAAGTCCTCCAATGGTTATACTCAGTCTACTACCATTTTGAATGACCTCAAGGGTAGAGTTGATCCCGGTGATGTTTGGATCACCTCGATTAACCTTTCCCATTGGCGATTGCGCAGCGACCAAGAGAAAGACCTGCTAGAGATAGAAGACGGAAAGGATGCGAATAAGGGGGCGATCACTGACTTCCCACCGAAGAACGTATCTGACAAAAGAACTCTTGCAGAAGAAGGCCACCACCACTTGCTATCTATCAACGAGATGTCAATGTCGCTTGTCTTCACGGGAGATAGAATGGGTAGGTGTTGGACTTGCACGATCATGTGCGAGTTGATCGAGGAAAGCGCCATGTCAACATACATCATCGAGATCATGAAAATACAGCAGATGTTCATCCACCAACAATACGCGGGGAGAGCACTTTGCTTTCTCCTGTTACTCGGATACATGTGTCAAAGCCTAGCAATTGAGTGCGAGAGCTTTGCTGAGGAGTTGGACAAAATAATGGGCATGGAGGTATATCCCCTAGCCAATTTGAGACATAAACTCGATGATGCATACTTATAAGTTAAAGGCAATGGTGCTACTCAAAGGTCTCGAATGGCACAAATCCGACATTGCTCTGAGAAAGCTGAAGCAAATTGTCTGGGGCCTAGAGGCCTTACGGGTGTTCGACGACAAATTGAAAATGGCATTAGCGAAAATCAAGGAGAGCGAGGAGGCAATGAAAAAAGACTTGGAAAGGGTTTGGCTCCGATCGGAAGGTATGGGCCTCAGCTAATATTTCCAGGGAGAGAACATTCGTCATCGAGATATGGTGAAGAACTGCAGCGATGTCATTCATGAATTCGAAAAACGACAAGGGAGACTCGAAAATGCACATAGCTCGATACAGCAGAGGATTGAGCAATGCGGTAGGCTCAGTGATGGGGTAAGTCAATCTGAGATCAGAAGAATATTGGACTACAGTAGTAACACAACTAGATCACCTCAGTCGTGGGCATCGAGCAGAACGAAAATATCGGAATGCTGACGTGGATCAATATCGTCTATCTTCCGTTAGCATTCATCGCAGGAATCTTCAGCATGGGACACGGCATTGTCCCTGACGATGCCTCTTGGGGAACTTTCATTTGGGTCATTGCAGCATTTATAATCACGACCATCGTCTGTGCTCTCAGTCTCCAGACGATACTTGCTACCCTTCGACGCTGGGTCAAAGATTCCGAGAAAGCAGTGAGGTCCAAGCTGGCTTCACGTCGAAAACCAGATGCAGAGAAAGTAAAGCAGAGCTCAAGCACTGCTGTTCCAACTTTTGAAATGCTGCGCTCAACATTGAGTCTACGGAAACGAAGTAGAGGCAGACCAGAAAACCAGGCGGATATCGAGATGGCAAATCAGGATTAAGAAAAAGTTCAATTGAAGTCAGTTCATGCTATTTAGCAGCGATAAAATCAGATTCTGATGTATGGTACTCAAACAAAGATCTACCATTCTGACCGATGAAGCCTCAAGCCTCTTGAGAAACAGTTGGTACGCTTGGAAAACACAGCAGCACGATAGGACTCCGCCATGTGAATCGATACATCGGAGTCCCCAAGCCTTGTGATCAAGGAATTCTATCCGCATACGCCAGGGCAGAATTTCTCAACGCCGTGAATACTTTTACGAGCGGGAGATCCTCGCACACTCGCCTGCTTTCTTGAAGTGCTCCTCCACCTCCTGTAGACTGGTCATCCAGAAGTCGCAAACATCATGCGTAAATTCATCCAGGGCATGGCTGCAAGAGTTACCCATCCTGACTAACCCTAGGGTAAAATCTGCCATCTCATCGGTGCTCTTGATTCGGATTGTCTTGAGCAGGCTATGGGACAGTTCTGGAAATTCTCGAGTAATACATGCGAGAGTGAGCTTGGGACATTCAATCATCTTGCTGTGTCTGTCCGACTCGACTACATCAAACGCGTCTTCGGGAACACCATTTATCTCGAAGAGGAGCGGCTGCCCCGAGATCTTCTTGCTCGGTCCAAAAGCAGTTTCGAATGGTACACACCGCAGATCATGCTCAATCTAGCTCACAATCTCCATAGGCAAAGACGGTACAACGAAGCAGAGGAAATCGGGGACCAAGTTCTCTCATTAGTCAAAGAGAACGAAAGCTTGTGGCCGCTTCGTCGTCGAGAAGATTGGTTCTCTAAAACTTCTTTCTCGAAGCCAGCACTCCCAGAAGAAAGAATTAGCAGCAGACAAGACATTAAGGCAGGCGATAAATATGATTGTTGGTGAGTGGGGCCTCAACCACTCATGGGGACCGGAATTCATGCTTCTGCTTGAAGGTTGGTTGCGTGGTTGGGGCCGGGAAGAGGATGCGAATGTGGTTCGAGCTGAGATCGATGGCCTGATGGGATGGGAAGTGACGAGGTTGACGAAGAAATGCTTGGTGGAAAACGAGTAGTTTAGCTAAATCTGGAGTGGATCGCGTTGTTTTCATGGTCATGGCGTTCGCTTCTCGTCGCTTGAAAATGGGGGGCAATATGGACTATCCTGCTATCTTACGAGGCGATAAATTACGAGACCCGTGCATCGAGACATCGTCTGCTCTTGAAAGCATTTAACTATACAGAATTCTCCAAACCGTAGTCATCATACAAGATTGAACGACTGTAACATTTTTCAGACTCTCATCCTGAGCTGTCTCCCGTCGCCTAGGTATCTATCATCGTGCCTTAACCACAAGGCATCAGACTGGCGGGGTCGCCCGGATCTTATCTTAGCTCCTTGGCAATATTTTCCACTGAAATATTTTTGAAGATTGTCCCTCTGCCCAAGACAGACAGCAACGACCTTTCTCCACAACCCAGTTCCTCCAAGATGCCTAAAGCTACAACACCTATATCTGGCTCCCGCCAGGGACGGAGACACAACCCCCTCGAAACAGATCTGACAGCGACTCCTCTCAAGATCAAGGGCGAAAAGCGCAAATCCAGACATCAAGATGAGGGCGATCAGTTCGTGGACTCGAAAGCCTCGCGGAAGATCCTGCGGATGGGACAAGAACTTGCAGATGATGATGTGGAGGAGAACTCGGTTCAGCCAGCAAATAAAGCGTTCGATTTCGAGTCAAGGTTAGACGATGACGAGGAGGAGGTGCCAGGACAGGAAGAGTATGAGGAATGGGGAGACGAGGAGGTCGAGGAGATTGAGCTTGCGCCAGACGACTTGGAGACGTTCAATAAGTTCTTTCCGACACAAGAAGATCCATTACTGAAGCAAGGCTGGCCGGGAATGGCAGATGACGAAGAGGATGAAGGACCTGGGACGAATCTGGCAGATCTAATATTGGAGAAGATTGCCATGCATGAGGCGTCTCAAGGTGCAAATGGTGATAATTCTGCGCCAGGGCCAATAGATGAGGATTTCGAGATACCACCAAAGGTTGTGGAAGTCTACACAAAGTATGCGCCATGGTTGTTTAACAGAGTAATGTACTGATTGAATCGCAGAGTCGGTCTATTATTGTCGCGGTATAAGTCAGGAAAGCTACCCAAACCATTTAAGATCCTTCCTACAGTCCCTCGCTGGGAGGATATCATCGAAATCACCCGGCCAGAGGCATGGACTGCAAATGCGATTTACGAAGCAACCAAGATATTCGTCTCGAGTACGCCAGCGACGGCACAACGATTCTTCGAGATGGTAGTCTTAGAGCGAGTTCGAGAGGATATCCACGAGACAAAAAAGCTAAATGTGCATTTGTTCAATGCTTTGAAGAAGGGTCTATATAAGCCAGCGGCGTGGTTCAAGGGATTTCTCTTCCCATTAGTTGGTAGCGGTACTTGCACATTGCGGGAAGCGCAGATTATATCTGCTGTCCTTGTTCGAGTTTCAGTGCCTGTTCTCCACTCTGCAGCTGCGATTAAGGGTCTCTGCGATATTGCTGCTCAGGAGTCTTCAGCAGGTACGGAAGGAGGTGGAGCGACAAATATCTTCATCAAAGCTATGCTGGAGAAGAAGTACGCTCTGCCATACCAAGTTATCGACGCCTTAGTATTCCACTTTTTGCGTTTCCGGACAGTGGATACAACGAACGGAGGAGAGGCTATGTCAGGCGTGAGTGGAGCAGGGTCAAAAGATACAAAACTACCTGTCATTTGGCATCAATGCTTGCTGGCATTTGCTCAGCGATACAGGAACGATATTACCGAAGATCAAAGAGAAGCTTTGCTGGATCTGCTCCTCACTAAGGGACATTCGAAAATTGGTCCAGAGGTCAGAAGAGAATTGCTAGAGGGTAGAGGTAGAGGTATTCCTCTTGAGCCAGAAGCTCTATCTTTCGACAACGATGACACGATGTTGGTAGATTAATTGTTGGAGTTGGGCACGGCTTCGATCTCCTTAGACACTCGAATAAATGTTTGTCGAACCCATGTGATCTTGGTCTAAGTGACTTCTCGAAATGGCAAGTCGGCTCGCAGAGTGGAAGCGTCTTTGAAGACGACGACTCCATTAGGCAACGATTGAACGGCTGCGCCACATCAAATGATTGGACGCCAAAGACCTCAGCCATCTTCATGGCATCTCACCACAGCTGAAGACAAAACTTGATATCACCTTCATAAATCTCATGTTCCCAATATTTTAGAACAACAATTCAAAGATTCCACGACTAATCTTCAAGTCTCGTAGCTATTGTCTGGACTCTTCTCACAAACGATGTCGCGTGAGCCCACCATACCACGCAAAGGCATCTCAGAACCCAGCGTGGCAGTCCATCGACCTTCATATACAGAACCATCCTCCTCGTCTTCACAAACACAAGCAGAAAGCCAAACCCAGCAACTAGATCAAGATGGAGAGCAAACAAACGAGCCGCCGCCATACTCCGGGCCAACTTCCTCAATCATGGCCCGGGCCCCAGCACCACAACCACAACCCAAATACCCCGGCCTCCCACGTCTAAACTACTCACTATACACACCTCCAACATTCACACTATCCGATGACCAGAAAACACTGACATCTCACTCCCCCGAACTCTCCATCTATCCCACGAAACTCATCTCACTCATCCAATCCCTCGCCACCGTGCCGCCGAAACCGCAAATTCGCATTATCGGGAAGAGTTCAAGTGGGGAAGTCGACTTTGATGTCAGGCTCAACTTGATGAACTTGATCGTTCCGGAAGAGGGGAAAGGCGGCAGTGGAAGTGGGAGAATGAACTATGTCAAAGTCATTGGCAAAGGCGAGATGGGATTCAGAGGCGAGGGAAAGGAGGCCGTAGTGCCAGATTTGAGGAGTCTGGAAGAATGGGCGAGGAGGTATTGCGAGGATCAGAGCTCGATCAAACGGTTTGTTTTCCTCCCGGAAATCCTCTTCGCTCCCCTTGCGACCAATCAACCATGGAAATTAGTGTTTGAAAGAATTTGAAAACATGAACATGTCAGCTGACCACAATCCAGATTCGTCCTCGAGAGAACAGTCATCAACTGGGACACATCCTACCTCGAAGGCCGTCTCCTCTCTCTCATCTCCAGTACTTCCTACCGTGGTCACGTTACGCTATCCTTCCCACTTACACATAGCCGCGTCGTTGTGCACTCACCCGATAAGGTCAACCGCTTCTTCTCCGATGTCACCAAGCTCTTCACGGGCACGAAGAAGTACGAAGTCGTAAAGAGCGTATGGCCATATGCCGACGTTGCGAGAAGTGAGAATGGAGGCGCCGGGAGGAGATGTGCTGTCCAGGAGGAGGAAGTGTGGTTTGCAGACTGGAGGGATGCCATCAAGCATGCTATTGTCGCGAAGAGGAAGGGGTGGGTTACGGTTGAGGATCGGCTGGAGTTTTTGATGGAGCCGAAGCCAGGTGAGGTCGGGAAGCCTGCTGATTGGGGAAGCTTTTAGTGAGTTTTGTTTGAGACGTAGGAGCCGGGTTGTAAAACGGTATCTGGTGTTTGATGTAATGTTGATTATACACTGTTCATAATATCTGTGCGCTATAGGGTCAGGCTCAAGTTTGGACATTCCTAGTAGTATAGTTGGCATTCATGATGGAAGGTATCGGTAGCCTCAAGGTTTAGTGCATTTGAGCCAAATTCCTAGGGTAGGTCTGGACGAGAATGAAGTTCATTGTTTTGGTGGGTTTCAGCTCAATGGACTTTTCTCAACTCCAACTACCACCCCTAATACCTATCCCTATCCTCTTTCCACACAACTTCCCGACTACTAAGCAGCCACTCATCTCTCATCTCTTAGCTCCATCCCTTGAGATCTTGGTCTTTACAGGATCTGTTGCTCGCCATCGATCAAGCTGCCATTAGTAATGGCATATCCATGTGCTCTAGCAACAAGCGAGTACGATGGCAAGTAAACATCAAGGAACGGCAAGACCTCAGCCGCACCAGGGGTGTTTCTCCAATCACGCATGAGATCCATGGCAATTCCGAACATACCCAAAAGGTGGACACCAGCTTGCTCCATACGACGGTTGGCATCAGCGGCGATCTTGTCGTTGAAAGTTCCGGAGGCGTCAGTGTTGGCCCAGACATCGTATCCCTCGGCTCTGAGAGACAGGGCCAAAAAGGAGGTGCAGACTTCGGTTACGATACCGGCGAGGATTACTTGCTTCTTTCCGGTTGCCTTAACCGCGGCACGGAATTCAGCGTTGTCCCAGGCGTCGACTTCTCCGTTTCGCTCTGTGTTTTGTGTTAGCTTCTGCTTGCTGAAATGGCCAGGAGCTGGCATGTGTGTGATTATAGAGCTTAGATTCAAACAGTGAGAAACTTACTGATATATGGTGCATTTGGATGCATCTAGGTTGGGGGTAAGTACCATTCGACTCAAAAATGGAGTTCTTATCTTACATCAATGATCTCCTTGGGCAATGCACCATTGGGTCCTGATTTCTTGGTCAGTACTTTGACCGAATAGGCATCCGATCGAAAGCTTACCAGTCTCAGCGGACGTGGTCAAGATGGTGGGCAAGTTGAATAGATTGCCAAGAGCGGCGTGAGCCAGAATGTTGTTTCTGTACTCAACAACACCATAGTCTCGCACCAATTCGGTGAGTCCGATTTGGTGGTCGACGACAAGGAGAACCTTGTCATGGACGTCAGTTTAGTCTGATGATAGCTCAAGATCTTGTATTGACTTACAGCGTCGGTCTTATTGAGACGGTCGAACGTGAAGCCAGTACCCTCAACGGCTGCTGCTCCTGCCAAAGTGGCGACGACAGTCGAGAACTTCATCTTGAAAGTATTGGAGAAGAGAGAAGATCTTGGAGTTGCAAGTCTGGATGTCTGAGTGGGTTGGTGAGACTTCACTTGACGGCGATATTGACTCCTACTTATACTTTTACTGCAGCTCATTTAGCCACAGCTTAACCCCATCTTCGAACTTACACTCTTGTGAAAACGGATCTAGCGTTCCTTGAAGTTTGTCAGGATGAAGCTCGGCGTTGCCTCTATCAACAAGGGAGTAATCGCGCATGCAGCCTCTTCATCTCCGCAAGAGGGGAACAACTTGGCGAAGTGGATTCACTGAGGCAATTCTGCAGTTTGTGCTACAAAAAGCATTCATCCAGCCACCACTTCTTCCTCCTGTCACCGCTCCTCAACCTCAATCGAGCAAATGTATTGGTTTAGAGTTCCGCCGACGTGCTCAATCTCCTGCAGAGACGGAGAAAGAGGTGGATCTCACAAGCTCTGTACCACGGTCCCCCAAGTTATCATATGCAAGTCAAGAAATGTTCGGTGGCACTTGATGTTTTTTTCTATGGCGAAATAAGGTTGCATGACGCGCAACGGCATCGGTACGAGCCTCATCCTGACCAATATGCCCCGGTGCCAATCTGGTCGGTATGCAGATTGGTTGAGTCAGCTTCTCTAAGCGGCTTGTGGAATTTTAGCACGGCGAATTCTCAGGTGAAATGGGAGATGGAGGACTATTGAGACCCGGGTGTTGTTCCGTTCGGCAGTGATGAGAGATAATGATTGGAAGAAACATAATCCCAATGCAGTATGGTTTGCAGACAGGCATGACTGCAGGCCCCCGCAATGTAGTTGATTATTCATCGCTTAATTCTGCAGGTGGAAACTTACAAACAAAGGCTGGGGAGGGACCCTAAACAATATATTCAGCTTACGATTCTATCTAATTGCGTGCTGGCTTGGACTGTGAGCAATTCCACCTACACAATTTGTTACGTGGTACGGGCTCTATTCAAGTTCGTGGCCCAAATGAAGCGCAAGAATAAAAATCACATTTCACCGTCCTCACGTGATAATGTCAACAACCTTAGGCTCAACTGTCCTTGACAGCAATAAGACAGAGTGAAAAGAATTCAGTCCCAGTGTACTGGGTCACCTCGTTTCAACCTACATGATGTTCCTGACAAGCCTACAAGTGGATTGAATCATTCGTATACATTCCTAGCAGCCTTATATGCTATGCGCTCCCACCCATATGATATTTACATTTCCCAAAATTTCAAGACCTCAAGCCGTACTATCCTCATATCGATGGTAATTCTTCATGACCTCAAGTCTCATCCTCCTCTTCGGCGCCTTCCTCCCAGTCATCAGCTCGAATTGCGCACAAGCCTGTTCGGGCAAGACTTCCAATCCATCGACTATCACCCAAGCCTGTTTCGTCTCTTCTCTTACTCGCCGAATTTGTTTCAAGAGCGGGGTATCGAGGGGTAGATATGCCAACTAAGTCGAGCAGATTAGCTGGATGTGATAAGCGTGGTAAGGACAATGAAACTTACCTCAACTACGACTCCACCGGTAGGACTTCCAAGCCACTGTATCGGCATCTCGAAATTTGCTGGCGCGCTGGAACCGACCTGTCTCGCTGGTACGCAAGAAATGATCATAGTTGGCTGTCTGGAAGTCGATGGCCATTCTTCGGTGGGAGATCTCAGCACTCGGACAATCTCGCCATCGCTGCTAAGTCCAGAAGCCCAGGAGTTGAAGTGCTGTGCGACATCTTCCGCGTGCTTGATTGTTCTGTTGTAGATGAAGATCTTTCTGCAGCCTAGTTGGATCATGGCGTATATTGCGGCTCGAGCCATACCACCGGCACCAATGACCAGTCCTGTGGTCTTCGAGGGTTGGATGACGTTTCGTGGTGAGAGGTTGCGTCTGATGCAGGTCAGAATGCCGATGAAATCTGTGTTGTCGCCATAATAGGCGATGATGCGTCCTGCTTTCCCCCTCTGATTTGCGTGTCGCAAAAGTGACTGCGTGCTTCCATCGAGAGGTGTGTCATTTGTAAGAGTTCGGAGCGGGAGCAAGGTGTTGACGGCTCCGATGGCTTTTGCATGATAGCTCTTCGCTGCAATTCGGGAGAGAATCTCAACCTTGAACGGTTGGGTGATGGCCGCACCTCCAAAATTGGTGTCCTGACAGAGCTGCTGGATGTCTTGAAGGGAACCAACTTGTAGAGATTGGAAGTCGTTGATCATTCCGCATTCTTCGTATGCAGCACTGTGCATAGCCGGTGACAAACTATAAAAGACACTTACACCAAAATGATAAAAGTGCATTGGGTCGATCATTCGTGTCTCGTATCGTGCTTGCATAGCCTCTGCTGCTGTAGGAAGGAATTGTCGGATTTGGCTTTTGCTTACGGTGGCTTGCATGGCCGGATGGGTGACAGGTGTGAAGATGCGATTGGCAATCAAGGAAGGCCTGCCGTTTTCTCCAATGTTGTATGCGATTACTGGAAGGCGATCCGACAGTGATTCGATCTTGTTGACAAATTGTCGAACGGTGTCGTTGTCGCTGACTTTTGATGTTCGCCGAACAAAACGTACAATATCGCAACCCAAAGTCTGAGCTCTTCGATATTGGATCATCCGGGACTCGTCATCCCATCCCCAAGAATTCTCTTCTCGGTGCATGTGATACCCGATGACTTTAGTCCTGCCGGAAGATCGGACGATGTGGGAAAAGCGATCCGATGAGTATTTCAAATCTACCACAATATACTCCACGCCTAAGCGTAGACCATATTCCATCAGTAAGAAATACGCTTGTTCTTGTTCTTGCAAAGACAAATGCGAGTTCTCGAATGCATAGTCCTCCACCTGGAAAATGATCGGAACCCCAAGGCTTCTCCGAATAGTTGCGACTTGCTTTCCAATGAGCTTCTGGAGGTCAGGTGACCATGTGTCGATTTTTAACTGTACAGCATCTGCGCCTGCTTCAAGATCTGCCAGGTCCAGATCTGGAATGATGGATAACCGAAGTGACAGTGCATAGGTGTATGATCTAAATTCCGCTGGCAAAGCTGCTATCGAGAAAGGACTCTCGTATCCGCTGCGAACGACACCTTGCCCAGTCAGAAAGTCGAGAAAGGTTGAAAAATCTTCTTTGGCGTACTTTAATCGAGACGAGACATTGGACAGGCCGTTTTCAGGTGGTGTTTCTGCTCCATCACAACTCGAGTCGTATAAGTTGAAGTACTCCATATTCGAACAGTTCCGATGCGCCAGGTCTGCGTTCTTCAAGCGAGCAGCTTCATCGTCTCCGAGCCTCAACAGTGACTTGATCCGTTCGCTTTCCCGTGTGACATAAATCACTGGATTCGTTTTCGAGTACTCGTAAAGAGCCTTCTGAGCTGCACCTGACAAGCTTCCCATGCCACACTCGATGATACAACCAGATCTGTGATTGTCCAACATACGTTTGAGAACTTCTACATTTTTCTTGTAGAACTCCAAGCTTCCGTATTGCTGCATATAAGCACCTCTGAAATGCGTTAGTTTCATATTAGCACATTGGAAAAGACCCGAATTGCAATTGCGACTCATCATGAGCCGATTCTGGGATCATAGACCCATCTCTCTCATCACTAAAAGCACCGACATGTATTTTCGGTAGTGATGTCGAATATGATTAAAAGCGACCAAGAATTGATAGCCACTTACCGGGAAACTCCTGTGGCCTCTTGAAAATAATGATCCTCCGTGACCAGTCTCCTACCCAGATGCATGGCACCTATAAACCCAAGAGTTCGCTTCCCAGACCCTCTTGAACCTATCAAGACGATCGAGGCATTTGGGAGAAAGTCTCGAACGTTTGGCCGAGGTCGAGTTGAACTGTCCAGATACGCCAGTGGTGCCTCAAGCTGTGTTATGACCGACATCTCGATACTCCCAACGTCCAGGCCAGACGTAAACCTCCGAGATATCCTCCTCAAACAGCCCTCTTCGATCTCAAAGCTACCCTGGGATATTTTTCAATATCACGTGTTGGTAAGTTGGACGGCGTGGATTCTGGTTCAGCGAGGAAGCGGGGCAGAGCCAATCCACGTCGATGAACGAAGGACAGCAAGCCGCACTTGTTGAGCCAAAGCACTCGACGGGAGAGGAAGAGAGGAGTGGAAACCAAGGCTGTCGCAGGTTGAAGATTGAAAAGGTCAACGACAAAAAGATTGAAGACATTCAGAACTCCCGAATCGAACCACCGACTGGTATGGACTGAGGCAACAAGGGACGGCTGAGAGATTACCCGCGGGCAATTCGAGACCACCAAGACTGTGGGGTAATGGGGTTGTCGGCCAATGAGGTTGACTTAATTGCTGAGCTTCATCTGGACTTTGGGGACCCCAGAGAAAACCTCTGCGAAGACTCAAGTCGCGCGCGTCAAACAACGAGAGACTCTCCCGAAGAGCGTGTATCTACCCCATACGCTACCCCGGACGATCGACCTCGAGCCCTCTCCTCTGCATGACCGGATCTCGAAGCTCTGCCCCGTGGGCAACGACCCTCGAGCCATCGGTAACTCGATCGCGACGGCATACACAGAATTGTGGGAATGGCACAAGTAGCGCATGCGGGCAATGGAGCGCCAGATGGGAATGAAGATAAGCCCGGGTTAGATGGGGAGGAATTGAAGAAGAATTCGAAGCAAGGTAGGCCCCGGAAGAGGGTGTCGCAAGCATGCGACAAGTGTAGAAGTCGCAAGGACAAATGCGACGGAAAGAAGCCGGTGAGACACTCCTCAAGAGCCCAACTACCTGTATATTGTGTAGAAAATGGACAAGAAGAACTACGCAAAACAAGGTTTGGGAAATGGCTGGACAATGGGATACAAGAAGGATATCGCAAAGTGGCTGTGTGGAAACCATACTCGGAACGTGGAAATACTGCGATCGTCTAGGGAATACAAATACACGAGAAGACTTGGAGACTGTCGCTGACTTTGATGACCGCATTAGGCCTGCTCAACGTGCATCGCAAACGGTCGGGAATGTTCATACGACGCCAATGTGAAGAAGAGAGGTCTGCCCGAGGGCTACGTTCGTGGTCTAGAGAAACTTTGGGGTTTAGCTATACGCGACGTGGACGAAGTAGAAGAAAATGTTTTGTCTGCTCTGGCAGGCGATGATGAAAGTAAGCGATTCTCGATTTCTAGTCCTTCGTACCGTTTAGCTGTGGTTCTGCGCGTGTTTCGTGAAGATTCGAAGCCATGTTCCTTTTCCCCGTTATTCTGGGCTGTTCAAACTTCTGTTGGCGCCCTAGCACAAATAGCGATCAAGCTGCGAAGATCTTGATGCGGCATCATGGTGGCCAAGGCTTATAAAATCCAGGTACCGAAAGTCCCCTAACCATTTGGAACGACGAGAACAACTCAGAGGCATTAGTGGAGCTATGGAGGAAATCAGTAATCTCCAGAGAGCTGGAAAAGCTTCTCTCATCGCAAGAGCCCACCGAAACGAAAAGAAAGCGGATCAATCCAGAGGGCCAAGGCTTTAAGTCAAATGAGAAGAATGCTTTCCAGCAGCAATCAGGTTCCAATGCAAGGCCTCGGCCTCCTTTGCAAGAGCCGGACTACTCAAACACGGGCTGGTCAGACCGTGTTCCTGATGTTATGACACAGACTGATTTCCGAACACCGCCTAACATGTCAGCTATCGATGTAAGCATTTATCTTCGCACTTATCCGATATGAAAGCCTAATAGTACTTTCTAGCCGACTTTCTTACCAAAAGAATATGAATCTATCCTGAGTCCGTATCCGGCCCATGCGGCACCTTCCAACGGCACGCCAGCTACGGCCACCGATGTTCTTCCAGACCTCCCATCCGAGACCTGGCATCTCCTTGATGTTTACTTCTCATACACGCATTCATGGCTTCCAATCATCGAAAAGCATGATCTTTTGAAGACTTCTTATCAGTATTCACAAAATCGTGTTGAAAGTACTTCGTAAGTTGTCTGCAGAGTAACTGGCATGACCTTGCACTTATGTCTTAGTCCCGTATGGACATCGAAAAGCTAACTTATCACTAGAGCAGGTTCTGGTGATAATGCAGTATTGTGGGCTGCAATAGCATACGCCAAGTTTCAACACAGAGCAATCAACAATATCCCGCGAGCACTGGGAGCTGTTGGGGAGATGGTCTGGACTGCAGAACGCATGTACGCCCAAGCAAGATCCCTTATTCCTAATGAGGAAGGAAATATTGAGCTTGGTAAGTTCATCAAATTTCGTTCTTCTCAGATGCTAGCAAAAATGCTCGGGACCACCTTAGACGTCTATTTCTCCCCAAATCTCGGAGTTTTGGCTTGTTCGTTTTCCCTATTCTGGTTGGCAGTCTCCATCATCGTATCCAGCACAACATGAGAGTTTCGATCTTCAGTATCGTTTCCAAATCCAATATAGTATGACTAACTGGAAATAGGCCATGTGCAAGCATTGCTGATCCTCACTCTCGCAAATTTGGGTATGGGCCACTTCAGCCGTGCATGGTCTCTTATCGGCCAGGCAGTGAGAGCCGCTATCGACATGCAACTCGACCGACCTTCAGAGACCGACTCAAGGGCCAAATCTAGATATAAGCATGTTTTCTTGGGCTGTTTTGCCTTAGAGACTCTTATTGCAGCTCGACTGAATCGCCGCCCTCACCTAAGAGCCGAAGACGCAGACCTGGCTGGACTTTTAGACGAAGATGGTTTAGAAGAATGGGATCCTTGGACAGACTGTCTCACAGTGCGGAAGAGTAGCTCTGGCAATTCACGCATGCCAGCATCAATTCTCAGCACTTTCAATCGACTCATTCAAGTTCTGAAGATCCTTAATGACGCCTGCTGCTGTTCGATCGGTTCCAACACGCTTCAGTTCAGTACCGTCCTTCTACAGAAGCTCCACATCTGGAGTCAGTCTCAATCACCACCTTTATATTTCGATTCGACAGCCAAGGGTAGCGAGCAGGCTCTGTCTTTGCTACCACATCAGTACCATTTACATAATGTATATTTCACGACATTAGCCACGTCCCAATTACTTTCCAACAACAATGGCCAGGAAGTTGTCAATCTGGAGCCTTGTACGAGATCAGCCCGCCAGACCGTCGATCTACTGAACCAACATTCTAATATTTTCGGCCTCCTCATTGTCCCGCCGACGTACGAGTATTTTGTCAAATCAGCTTACGACATTGTACATGCAGTGCATAGTAGCATTGAGAGCACACACATTATTCTCAATGATTGGAAGCGGAGCCTGGATAATTGTCTTGATACGATGGAGCCAGCATGGTAAGCTTTCCTTGCCAATTGCATTGGCGACCTAACCCCAGTCGTGGCCTACTCAGCACATCCAAAAGTCTTGCGAGCATTCAAGTCGAAGCACTACTGACGCATTGACCAGGCCCGTGTTTGAAGCTTTCAAATCATCAACAGCATATCAATCGACAGTACGGGCAACAAGAAGTCACAGCCAGGCGGCCTATGACTTGATCATGGATCAGGACTCAGATACGCCGATGTCTGGGAAGACACCTCAAAGTCTCGCAAGCTATGACGCATTTGATCCCTTCAGCCCACAGAACTCTCGAGCACCAGCCGAGGCCCTCAGACCCAGAGGTAAGCACTATTGTCTTCCCATGCTCCTCGAACAGAAAGCCACAAACCCATTTTGAATATTTTGTTCTCCTGATCTTTCCAGAGCCATGGTTGAGTTTTAACTTGTCAACAGGTGTCAGCCAATTACGATCCAGCCGTCCTTCTTTCGGCCAAGCTTCTGGTCATGGATTACCTCAAAATCCTCGAAATATCTATGAAGATGTGCATGCAACCATAGGGTCTGCAAAGCGCCACCCATCAAACAAGCAGAATAACCGCGAAACAGCTGGCAAGCCACCACAGATCATGGGGCCACAGCCTTCATTCCATATCAACCAACCTCCAAATCCTCAACTGCATAGGTCCCTGACAATGAGTTCTGCAGATGTTGAGTTCGACCCTATGTTTAATGAGTTGATGCGGCTTGACGCCACAGAATGGTTTGTCTCCCTCGTCTCTCTCATCTATCATTAAAATTCCTCAAATGGTCTGGACAAACGAAGGCCTTGTGATTGCACTTCTTGCCAAATGACATCCTTTATCTTGCTCAATCTTTTCTCGATGTCATTTAGTCTCATATAGCTTCTTACATATACATAACATAAGACTAATAGCCACGCAGGGCAGGCAATTGGGATCAAAGTCTCATGAACCTCGGCTTTACCGACTCAGATAACATGAACCAAGACTTCTATGCGTTCTGTCAGGAACCAGATCCTCTACACCAGAATACCGTGTTCCAGCAACTGGTAGCCAACTCCAATGCCGAAACGAACGATTTCTTTGATGGATCTGGATTTGGTGGGCCAATGGGTTTGGCACCAGGAGGATTTGCGGGCGTCGGTGTTGGGATGGCGGACGAGCATGAGGGCATTGAAGCAGGCCAAATATTGCAGGCTCTGAGTGCTGCGGAGGATCAGAGGGGAAATGGATGAGCACGAGGCATAGGGGAGGTAGATGAAGTTGTGGAAGATATGTGACGGAAGATGCGCGCGTTGACCAGAGTGGTCACAGGCATCTCCAAATCTAGAAGTGTGGATTTACATAGACGTATCTGAAGCTTGATAGAGCAGAAATTTGATTCAGAAACTCCAAAGGCCTGACTGACAATTTTGATGTTGCAATTCGAGGAGCTTTCGTCCGGCCTGGATGTCACTGCTCGTGTTCGGGCATTTACGTGAGCTGAATGTCGGAAATCATGCTAGAACAACGTCCTCGGTAGATACCCATATTAAAATTCTAAAATCTATCAGGAATACTACGCATTTCCAGTAAACATCAAATATATCAATTTCAAGATCAACGTTCGCACTTGACGATATCCGGCAGAGGACTTTCCCCCGACCCACAAAAGCGCTTACTGACGTCTACCAACGGAATTACCCATCTCAGTTTCAGACTCTATCAACAGCACAACTCATCACTCTCTCACAACCTTCCATCACACCCTCTCCTCCCCCGAAGAACGCAAACCAACCAATCAAAAATCATGAACTCCTCCCCACCCATCACAATGAGCGACTCCGAGCTCCAAGAAATCTACACCTTCGCTCTAGACCTTGGCCGGAGAGCGGGTAAGATCCTGCTGGATGGCGTGGAGAAGAGGTGTGGTGCTGAGAGTGGGAGGGATGTTGGGAAGCAGGAGGAGAAGATGAATGCGGTGGATATTGTTACGCAGACGGATTTAGGTGAGTCTGATTCCTTGCTTGTGGCATGATGGAAGGAATAAGTCACTGAGAAATGGGCTGATCACGTGGTTCTGTGTAGATGTTGAGGCCTTTGTGAAGGATGAGATTTTGGGGAGGTTTCCAGATCATAAGTATGTGCTCTTCTCTTTATGTCAAGTCATCGATCAGAAGGAGGGTCATGGTCGGATTTGAGCCATGAGAATAGTTCTGATCTTTGCCGGGTGTCTGCTTCCCTCGACCACCACTTCCTGAACAAGCAGCCTATATGCCTTTCAGATACGAGTAGAATCGATGTTAACAGTACTCTAGATTCATCGGAGAAGAAACCTACAGCAGCGGCTCATCTAAAGACTATCTCGTAACCTCCTCGCCAACATGGATCGTCGACCCACTGGACGGAACAGTAAACTACACGCACTTGTTCCCTATGTTCTGCGTCTCCATCGCCTTCTGTCTCAACCACCAGCCTGTCGTAGGCGTAATCTACCAACCAATGCTTGACACAACATACTCGGCACTCACTGGTCACGGCGCCTTCCAAGATGATGCTCACCCAACTAAACCAAGGAGGGCGTTGCCGTACGTGAATAGTCCGAAGCAGGTGTTGGGGAAGGAGGCGCCGAAGGGTTGTATCTTTAGTTGTGAGTGGGGGAAGGATAGGAGAGATGTGGAGGGTGGGAATATGAGGAGGAAGATTGGCAGTTTTATGAACATGGCTGCTGAGATTGGTGGAAGAGGTGGGAAGGGCGGGATGGTGCACGGCGTGAGGAGTCTGGGAAGGTAAGTTTTCCACATCTCTGGGTCAAATTATCGCCGCATTCCTAATTACCGAAACCCGAGAGTAAATTGACGTGAATGTGGACTTCTAAACTAAGATATGAATATTAGTGCGACGTTGGACCTTGCGTATGTTGCTAGTGGAGCCTTTGACATTTGGTGGGAAGGAGGTTGCTGGGAATGGTACGTGTAAACTCTTTTCCGACTTCACTTCCTGTGTCCATGCCCACTCCTTATCGGGCCCTTTTCCAATGCATAACATATCACCATCTTAGTATGCATGCGCATATGCAAGCGATATTCAACTGAATCATGTACACAGGGACGTCGCAGCTGGGATATGCATCTTACGCGAAGCGGGTGGCTTGATCACTACAGCCAATCCTCCGAAGAACCCCGAGACAGATCCAATCGAAGAGGTGAAGTTAGGGAGTAGACTTTATTTGGCGATCAGGCCGGCTGGGGATGCCGAGGGTGAGACCGGAAGGCAGGCTCAAGAAAGAGTGGTCAGGGAGACTTGGAGGAGGGTTGATGGGCTAGACTACACCAGGCCTGGAGCGTGAGCTCCTTATTTAAATCAGCGTGTCAACTTCGAGAACAAGAGATACAGATAGATCATAAAACTCTTCAAATTTCAACATGTCTCGTCAACACGTGGTTTAGATACGCCAAACGCCATATGATCCCTTGTCTAATCTCAAACCCATATCCTGTTAAACCACCAACTCCTCTCCATGCTGTAAACAAGTTTCAACAAAAGTCTCTCAAAGCCGAGCTTTCGTCTCCTTTGGAGCCAGAACTCTCTTGACATCCTCTACAGGCAACGTGCTCGCCTTTCTCCTCAGCCATATCTTATCCTGCTCCAGACCCTGCCAAATCATCGCTTCAATGCCTCCAATAAGCTGCCACCCACTCCTCTTCGCTATCCTCGCGACAGCAGTATCCGGACTAGGATGATAGCACATCTCCAAAATTGCACCTTTCTCCTTCTTCCCCAACATCGTCTCCACAATACCCCTCGCTCTCTTCTCATCCTCACTCTTCGGCTCAAAGTCCGGAATAGCACTCACGACGACCCTTGGTCCAGGCAGCGATTCCGCCTCCGCAACAGACGCAATATACCTTAAGTTCCCACCAAATCCTTTTGCCGTGCACTCAGCTATTACAGCATCGACTTCTGACTTGTCTCTATTGACTAGATAAATTTCCGAACACTCCAAGAAGTTCTTCAGCGCATACACAGCCGCTCGACAAGTTCCTCCACCACCAATGATCATCCCCGGTTTCCCCTTCATGCTCTCCGCATCCACCTTACTCGTGTTCTGCAATATAGCTTCCCGGATCCCAATACAATCCGTATTCGTCCCACACAGCAGCTTTGTCCCATCTGGTGCAGACCGCAGGAATATCGTGTTCACAGCACCGATCGCTTCGCCCTCAGGCGTGAGAACGTCTAGGTATGGAATTATGTTGACTTTGTGTGGCATGGTGACTGCGGCGCCGTAGAATTTGGGGTCCCGGGTCAGCGCGAGACATGCTTCTATTGAGCGGGATTCGTAGAGGATATATTCGTAGTTCAGGTTTAGGGCAGAGTAGACTGTTGCGTGGAGGAGGGGGGAGAGGGAGTGGGCGATGGGGTAGCCGAAGAGGTAGCCTACTCGGTCGAGGTGTGCTGTTGATGGTGCAGGAGGTGGTGTTTGTGTTTGTATGGAAGGGGGGATGTGTGTGTGGCCAAGAGATTGGGACATCTTGAAGTAGTTGGTGGCTGGAATGCTGTGTTACTCGAGGTGAGCCGAAGTGAGAGAGCTGCAGCTCTGGACTATTCAAGACTTGCTTCTCTACAGGAATGACAGCTGTGAAATGAGGGATTGGGTCGTCTTGTGTATGAGAAGGATCTCGGGATTCAGTAAAGTCTTGAAGAACCTCAAGATAGACCGATATATGGACCCTTATGTTGGGTAGTTCACAACAAGCATCGGCAAAACCAAGAGCCACCTCAATTCGTGGGCCAAAATCGTCGAAGTGGCTCTTCGGGGAGCTGTCCGCTTAGAAGATAGACTGGAAACAAGTAAGCTTGTTCAATGCTGATATCTGACAGGGAAGACGACTATGGAGTAGATTTGAATGTGAAGAGATGCGTGTACCTTCCATTCGTATTTGGCGGAAGCGGTCCGTTGTTGTGCGGAGTAAGTCTTTCCCGGCTTTCTTCGAGACCCCTCTGCGGGGATTCTTGGGGCAGAATTGCCTTGGCGCTTTCTTTGAAGTCCACGAAGATCAGCCTCAACGAGAATCATGACTTTGCTTCGCAGATCTTGATATCGCCGTCCTTTGAGCCAAAGAGGAGGAGCGTTTGCAGTATCTTGAAGACGGCTTGCATTTCATGTTTGGAGCATTCACAGCTTGTACTCGAGCGACCTCCGTGCTACGATGGATCAGGCACTCGATTTTTTTTGTTAAATTCTAGTCACATTTTATATTGAATCTTCTTCTTCTAGTGGCCTCAATAAAGCCCAGATATAATCGGACTTCAATGTGAGACACTCGAAGTCAACATATGCCAACTGTAATTTTACAACTTGCTTCGGCTCGCCTCAGCTTGCGCGAAATGCCCACGAGGCAGATTGGAAACAAAAAGGCGTGATAGGCGAGTCCAAAATTATTCTAGGTATTATTTTCTCTCAATAATCATAATTGGGGACTTATGCAAATTGTACTTATGCTTCTGATAGAGATAATCAGGTGTCGTGAAGGCAGGGTCCTGGCTGTGTAATTCTTTATCCGCCCAGTTGTCTCGGGCTACCGGTTACAGTGTTGCGGGGTTGATGAAATGCGAGCACTCTGAGAGGCTGAACATCTGTGGAGGTAACCCCCACATGGAGCAGTGGACGTAGCGGCGTCATGTCGGCTTTTGATCTTCAAAGATCATGCCTGTGTGAAGAAATTCGAGGGTTTCTGCGCTTGTCATCATTTTATATGGCAGACAAGAAATACGGGCCTCGCTTGGCTTCACTTGACAACTGTTGGCATCTCTTGGTATTGAGGTCTGAGGAAGGTTAAGCGACGGGGATTCTGAAAGCATATCGTCTGTTTATTCTCAACATAATCCATGCTTTGATGATGCCGCGCACATTCATGAAGCGGGATGAAATCAACGATGATGTCTGTCGTCGCCAACACGAGAACGAGAAGGCATTTAGACCGTCGCCACGGCATCACTGATCTAATCATAGCAGAAAATGGCATGTCTGAGGCCGAAATAACAAGATCTCCATCAAAAGGGAAGGGCAGAATGTTTTGCCCGACCATGGACATCATTCCGCATGCTTGGTGTCAATTTAGCCTCTCTGCCATCCGCCGGTTGGCTGCATTGTGGCGAGTCAGTGTAGATGCCCAGGATGCTTGTCCTTACCCCCTGTCTCTCGCTTCCACCTCAACACCTCCCCGTCTCTCCGGATCTGGGGGCTCCAAAACCCTCCAAAGGGGTGACTATCCACTTGACACTATATATTAGGAGGTCTGCCGTTACGAGTTGCGCTCTCTGTTCATTTCAGCTCACCTATCGCCAATTCTTTGTGCCTTTTCACGTTTTGACTTTTCGTTACGAGGTTGATCAATCTGGAGTTGTCTAGTTGCACCGAAGTATCCCCTAGTTACAGGATTTTCGCTCTCCACCTCCAGAGCATTTGAGTCACAAAACTCGTAGAGACGTAGTCTCCTTCATCAATACCCAAGATGAGTATTCTCAGTCTCGTTGAAGGTAAGGTTTCCTTTGGGCGTTTGGATTGATGTTTGAGATCAAGTCCTGACTGCTGCAGATCGGCCAACGCCGAAATGCGTCTACAATCTGCGAGTGTACACATGTGCGGCAGTAGCTGCGTTTTGTGCTGTTATGATCGGCTACGATAGTGCTTTCATCGGCGGTACTCTTGCTTTGGATAGTTTCAAGGACGAATTCGACTGGGCACAGTACTCCAAACACGAACAGAATCTCATCTCGGAAAATATCGTCTCGCTGTATCAAGCTGGTGCTTTCTTCGGAGCTTTCTTCGCCTATGCCGCTGGTCACTATCTTGGACGAAAGAAGGGTCTTCAGATCTTCGCCGGTATCTTCATTCTTGGAGCTGGTCTCATGCTTGGTGCCAATAGGTCTAGAGGACTTGGACTCATCTATGGTGGACGTGTCTTGGCTGGTATTGGAGTTGGGGGTGCTTCCAACTTGACACCGATCTATATTTCGGAATTATCGCCGCCTGCCATTCGGGGACGATTAGTTGGCTTGTATGAAATGGGTTGGCAGATTGGAGGTGTTGTCGGCTTTTGGATCAACGTATGTCTCTTGTCTCATTCCGAGCATGCCGATGTTAATTTTTTCCAGTACGGTGTCTCCGTAACTATGCCGGCCAACCACGAGCAATGGATTATCCCTTTCGCTGTCCAACTTATTCCAGCTGGGCTGATGTTCATTGGTCTGTTCTTCATCAAGGAGTCGCCCAGGTGGCTGATGACACGAAACCAACGCACCAAAGCGCTCAAGAACCTCTGCTGGCTCCGAAAGCTACCTTCCGACGACATGTACATGCTTGAAGAGGTTTCGGCTATCGATGCTGCTCTTGAGTATCAGCAATCTACAGTCGGTCTTGGCTTCTGGCAACCATTCAAGTAAGCTTCAACCGATATTATCCAAAACTGCCAGGACTAACTTAGGCCAGGGCACTTGTTAATGACCGCAAAGTCTCTTATCGTTTCTTCCTCGGATGCTCGCTGTTCTTCTGGCAAAACACTTCTGGAATCAATGCCATCAACTACTATTCTCCGACTGTTTTCAAGTCCATCGGTGTCACGGGGACCAACACGTCCCTCCTCACTACCGGAATTTTTGGCGTTATCAAGGCGGTTGTTACACTCATCTGGCTGTTCTTCCTCATCGACAACCTCGGCAGACGCAATCTGCTCATGTATGGTGCTTTCGGTGGAGCAATATGTTTATATTACGTCGGGGCATACATCAAAATTGCCGACCCAGAGAACAACCCCACTGCTGACGGCTCTCTCTCTAGTGGCGGCATCTCCGCCATGGCATTCTTCTACCTCTGGACTATCTTCTACACCCCATCCTGGAATGGAACTCCTTGGGTATACAACAGCGAGATGTTCCCTCAGAATGTACGAACCCTTGGACAAGCGTTCGCGGCTTCATCCAATTGGCTCTTCAACTTCCTCGTTGCACGATTCACTGCGCAGATGTTCACTGCCATGGGGTATGGTGTTTATTTCTTCTTCGCGAGTTTGATGATTTGCTCTATTGTGTTTGTGTGGTTCCTGCTACCCGAGACGAAGGGTGTGCCCCTAGAAAGCATGGATCGTTTGTTCTCGAAGGACTTGAAGCCAAGACATGCACACAAGATTGTATTGGCGGAGCTGAAAGAGGATGAGGAGCAGTTCAGACATAATGTTCAAGGCAGTGGAATTGGTTTGGATAAAGATGAGATGGGGGAAAAGACAGGTCACTTGGAGACTGTGTAAGAGATTATCAAGAGTATTCGGAAGTGGTCAGAGGATGTATGCATGAATAGACTTGGCGGAAAACTGGTATAGACTTGGGCTGCTCTGAGCGACTGAGGGTTGTTCGGGAGGCTGTATATACATGATGAATGAATAAAGAAAAGGAATGATTATGAATAGACCTGACATTCACTTTTTGTGTACTATTGTACCACGAGCCTGTCCACGATGACCGGCCAAATGTTGCAATCAAGTCGAAAGTAGTCTTCTTCTTCGCTCCAGGATACGTGTATATTATTCTTGTGACGTTCAGTCAATCATTTGAGGGCAAATCAAAATACCACGTTGACCTCTGAGCCGCTGCCTACAACTCTTGGGAGCCTTTCTTCCCACTGCTGGAGCTAGCAGATGGGTCAAAGATGATCTATTTAGTTAGCCAAAAGCCGAATACATGACGGTGAAGTTTTGTCGCGGTCTTGCAATGGTCTTGCACTTACCCAAATGTTGTCATCCCCACTGGAACTAATCTTGATACTGTCGGCGTTACACTTCGCTGCAGATCCACAGATATCTGTCCCAGTACTTTGATCATACAGATCAACATGATTGCTGCTGAAAATTGGTGCGCTCCATGTACTGTATGTAGTCCCAGACTTCGGGCCTGCATTGTAACTGATACCCCAACGGCTATCGGCTGTAGCGCATGTATCACCACCGGAAGATGATGACTTGCCAGAGACATGGCCTACGGAGGCACATGTCAAGCCTGCGTCTGTGACGAGGGCGACAGCGTTGTTGCCTGTCTCGTACTGGTAAACAGTCAGTCGTCGTGACAGCAAGTTGAAGTGGAAGGAGAGCGTACCATGCATTGTTTTACGCTTGTTGAAACTGTGAAGGTGACATTGAAGGATGTGATGGGCTTGGTGGCATACCAGACGCAGCCATTGACGTTAGCAGCTTCATGATCGTTAGCAACGGCACGTTGTTCTGCCTTGCAAAGAAGTTTACCTGCTCCGGCATGTGTACCTCCAACGAGATATCCTACCGCAACTGCAGCGGCAAGTAAATTGGTCTCGATGAACATGGTGGATTTGAAGCTTTCTGGAATATGGAAGTTGGCAATGATAAACTCTGCTATTACTGTCTTGACCTACAAGTAAGACTGTTTGGATGAAGTGCGAAGGACAGCGGAGGATGTTGATTAAATCTCTGAAATGGCAATATCTTGTTGACTCGTTCGGTAGATTAGCTTTATAGAACCTCAATATCAATACCAATATACGTCCAAGTCAACGAATGGCGCCAGAAAGCTTGCCTGTGGGGTAGTGCATTCCACGGGGGAGAGCTTATAGTGCCGGATGTGGAGCGATCAGCTTGCTAGTGCCCCTGAATATCAAGACAGTGTTCAGAACTACTGGACTCGCGATAATATTGAATGGGAGCTAGACATTGTGGCTTCGAGTGATTCTTCTTATGGCGTTCGTCCGAACTCTACTTTGCTTCTTATTGAGCATGCAAGATGCAAAGGGTAATAATAGTCGAGCAGACCGGACTTCGAGTCAGCTGGCTGTGAGGTCCATCAATCGGATGCCCCGAATTTGCAAATGATTAAAAAAAAAGGGCTTTCAGAAAGTTAGCTGGAGTGAAACCAGCTCATGTGCCAACCTGAATTCCAATCAAGTTAAAATAAACGAGCTGATTTTTGCATTTTGAGGCATTTCCAGAACTTTGCTGTGTAACAGAATATAGAACCTCGGGATATATTTGACCTTTATCACTATATCTTTATGTGTTATTGTAGATGATTCGTGAGTATGAAACTCTTGGATCTCTAAACCGTATTTCTAAGGATCAAAAAACAGCTCACATATCTCTGGCTATGATTGTGTTCCCGCGTAGCCAATCTTGCTGGCAAGTTAGTCTCAAAGCAGCTATCATAATCTTACGAGTCAAAACCTTAGGGCTGAGCGTTCATAAGCAAAAGGATCAGCTGAGACTACTTCTGAACCTCGTGGCTTAGGATGCTCTCAGGAATGTGATATAGCGATTTGAATGTAGTCACATTTGCTTGTTGACATTTTGACTTATATATATCGATATACCTTCCGGATCATGAGCTTAAGTGTGGAATCGACACGTCTTCGAAGTTGGCTTGCTTTAACGTCCCACCCACAATTCCGTCCACTCCCCCATTCCGTCCACCTCGCTTAATTTCAACACTTTCTATTCAAGATTTAATAACTCTATATTCCGTTAACTTTTATATATGAAATTGTAGAGTTTAAATCTTCTTCTTCTTTTAATTTTTTTAAGTATAATTTGGCAATCTTTAGTTATGATTTGAGCCTTAAAAATAGCATGTGTTATTACAAACTTAACATTTGAATTAATTTAGACTTTCTTTCTTTTTCTTGGCTTCAATTACTTTAACTTTTCTTTTAACTTTTTAATTTTCATATTTGCTTTCTTTAATTTGTAATCCTTTTTATTAATTTCTTTTATAATCTTCTTAAAAAGCAAACGCTGCGTTAAAAGTTGGTTATATAATTCGCTTATTAAAATATGAATTTGTAAGTAAAAATCTTTCTTAACTTTTAAAGTTTATAATTTAATTAAAGTATTAGAAACTTCTAAAAGTAATATTAGCGTCTCTTAAAGTTGTGGGAAAAGTGAACTTGTTGATTTATTATTATTTTTTAATAGCAAAAGGCTTATCAAAAGCTTAATTATAAATATCAGTTATAAACTTGTAATTTTTTATTTTGCTTTAATATTTAAAAACGTAAAACTTTTTTAATATGCTTTTTAGTAGCATATAAAGAATTTCTATTTGCTAATTAAAGTAGAATTAAGTAAAAAGTTCAACTTTTGTAACTCTTTTTAATAAGCACACTTAAGCGTAAAGAAAATCGTCAAATCCAAAGATTGCAAGACATGTAACGTATATACAAGTAAAAACAATAAATAAGTATTATTTTTAAAGCACTTTCAAAAAAAATCCGTAATCTTATAACTCCTATAATCATTTAGAATAAGAAATCTTGCTAAATAATCACGTGATTTCGTTTAAAAAATAAACACTTTCTTTAATCACTTCAAAGCCATAGCATCAATAATCCACTTATTATAATAGGGCACGTGGTAATCAGGTGATTTGGACTTGGGTATATATATGGCTTCAGGATACGTGTAATTAGCTTTACTAGGCAGAGTATTACGGTTCGCAGACGTAGTATGTCTTCAGGGGACAATATCAATCGATTCCACCCGTTTACATTATTTTTAGTAGCTATAAAAAATTAACCTTTAAACTTGATTAATCAAAACAAAAATTATTATTGTTAAACATCTTTTCTCTTATAAATTACAGCTAATAACGTTAAAATTCCAATTACAAAGATACATTTAATAATTATCATCTAAGCACGTAAACCTAACTATTTCCTTTAAACCTTATGCTTTTTAGCGTGGCTTATAATTAAATTATTAAGATTATAACTTTTTATAACACTTATCTTATTTATATTCCATCGTTAGCTAGCTAAAATAGCTTTGATAATTAAAATCTTTAATTTCTAAAATCAAGGCTTAATAACTTTAAAACAAGCGTTATTAATACATATAAAATCAATGTATATTTGCCTTTTAGTTTTAAAAATAAGATTTTAAATTAAAAATTATATTATCTAATGTTTTTTAAATAGTAAGTAATCTTCTTAAAAAGCTAGAAGCCTTTAGCCAAAAACCTTAATTTAGACATATGTAATTTTATAGCTAAAAGCCTCTTAAGTAAATACCTAATTAATCAATTAATTTTTTATTACTGTAGGTAGTTTTTATAAATAATTAGCAACTTTATAATATGATAAAGTTGCTATTTTGCGATTACAAAAAGTAAACCTAAAAATACTTCACTCAAGCAATACCTTCCACTTAAACTTACCATTTGCAATCTCTACAAGCGCGCACATAACATTATACTTTATATACTTAAGCTTCATAATTTGAATAACGCATATTCTGAATTTTAAAAGAATTAATCAAAAATTAGTGAAGTTATTAATTATTTAATTTGGTAAGTAGAAGTTGCGGTAAGTTAAGCGGGGTGGACGGAATGGTGGGGTGGGACGTTACCCCAACATGTCGGGAGAATATCAGGGTTCCCAAGCATATGGTGCTCAACCTGCCGGTAACGAATCAGCGAACCGCAATACTGGGTATGGATGCTTTCACTCTTCACTTCCGAGCATCTGACAAGCACAGCTGTTGTTCCTTCTATGTGGGGCCCTTGAGATGCAAAGCAATATACTTACTACTATATAGTTCTGTGGGGTACTCCAAGTCACTGGTCGACCTTCGGGGAATCACACCTTCCATCAATTGTACTCTCGATCTTACCTATTCGGCTGGCCAAAGCAAAAGCTTCGTGCTCCCAATGAATTGGACATTCAGCTTTCCGTTCCTGATTCCGGGGAAAAGCGTCACTACTCAGCAGCGGACGTACATTATCGATCCAGATTGTATGTCAACTTTATGCTCAGGTTTAGACGTACCATGTTCAACGCTGACCATGAGCCTTTGATACTTAGGGGCCGATGAAACAGGGTACCAATCTGGACTCAAATACATCAATGACCATAGTATCAAGCTTGCGAATGTTGTTCCTAGTCAACCATTGCCATCTGGCCAGCCTGGGGAATATGCTTGGCGCTTTCAAATGAGCGACGGCACGTTGGACTACTACGATGACACTGGGGAACTCCTTGAGCATGATGATCTTTTCGGTAATTACGTATACTACAACTACATGGATTCTCAGGCAAATCCTAGTTCTGCTCTCGTCGATTTCATTCTGGATTCATGGGGTCAAAAGGTCCAATTCGCTTATCAAGGCGGAGCATACATCCAAATAACGACTCCAGACGGCGGACAGTGGCAAGTAACATTTTCAGACCAAGGTGTTGAGTAAGTCGTCGACCCCATGGGCTATCTTACTTCGTTCACCTACGTCACAGCCGCTTCTGGGATTGCATTGTCCACAATTCAGCATCCGACTTCTTTGTCGAGTCGATTCGAATACCAGACACTCTTTTACTGTGATACGAATGGCAATCAGAGCTCGCTCGCCGCTGTGCAAGACCACTATCGGATGGACGCCGCCAGCGAAATATTAAGTCAAACAAATTACAGATTTGGCGAAGCAACAAGCGGCTGCACCTACACCAGATACACATCAGGGTACAGGATGGGCGGTCTCACAGATTCTTGATTGACGGAAATGACGAAAGTTACAGCTTCGTAGGCAATTGAAATTCTTCTAAAGCAGCATGCTGACCAGTTCATAAATACGATACCCTGATTTCAAATTTTGACACGGCGGGCAATATGCTCTCGGCCACCCGAGTGCTCTTCAACTATTTACATCTACCATGCAAGAATTCCACTACGACATTGTTGGGGAATCTCAATTGATCGAGTCATATCATGCCCAGTATACCTATGACATTGCCATTGACCAGCATGCCCGCACCACGAACTACATGTACCCAACTGTTGCCGAGCAGCTGCATTATAACCACACAACAACTTCTCCATCCTATCAGGGCTTGCGGCGCTCTTCTGCAATATATGACAACTACGGTTGTATGCTCGAGAACCTAGAGGAGATTTGGGATCCTACCAAGCAAGCTTACGTGAAGCAAAAAAGCACGCATAGCAACTATGTCCAGGCGGCTTGGGGAGGCGAAATGCTACAAGACGAGACTTTCGTCGACGAGGTCTCTGGCTTTCAAAGAAAAGTGTCGTACACACTCACAAGCGATCAAAACCAGTTCAATCTTCGATCACTCAATACCAAGAGAGCGGAGACCAGATGCAGCCATGGAAGACCAAGTCAATGCAGTACGATGCAGACGGCAGAATCACCTCGGAGACAGTTTCTTGGTCTTCTGGTGTTGACATTCCCGCAGGAACAGTGGCTTCCTACATCAAGCAAAATAGCTATCAGTATGACGCGAGTGGTTCGACATTGTTTCGGCAACGGATCCGCAGGGTCATGTCACGGTTACGAAATACGATATGAAAAGTAAACAAGGGCCCATAGTTTGGAAACAACTTCCACTCGGCCACACCGAAGCCTTCTCGTATGATTTGTTGGGCAGGTGCGTTCAGCATACTGATCCTTTCGGACAACAAACAACAACCTCTTACTCTGTTGGCACTGGTGGAAACACTGTGACATCAACTAGCCCGTCGGGCTATGTGACGAAAGAGATTTTTGATGCTCTAGGCCGGAAGATCGAGATGCGAGATAACGGCATCGCTTCGCAGCAGTCCTCAGACCCGACTCGTGTACTCTCACGGGTATCATACGATTCCTTGTCACGGATGACCTCAACAACTGATGAGCTAGGACTAGTGACGAAGTATGACGCCTACGATGCTTTTGCCCGTGTCCTCTTAGTCACTGACCCGGAAGGCAACGTCAAAACGAACGTCTATGATGACAATAGTCTTACCACGAGTCATAGTATCAACGGTGACTTACGAGGAACTGCTCAGCTAGACGCATATGGGAGAAATGTGGACCAGCTATGCAGACTCAGGAGACACAAACATCTATTATTCGCTCGGAAAGTCGTATATATATGACGGATCCGGGAACGTTATTCAAACCGCCCTCCTTGAACTTCCCAAAGATAGCCAGCCAATCCAGCTCGAGACGACTAGCTCAACTTTCGACGTAGAAAATAGCATTTCGATGAGTCTGACTAGCGGCAAGAATGATACAACAGACAATGCCTTCGATACAATCCAGCGAAATGTGGTTTACGACATCTTCGGTTTAAGCTACACACAATCGAAAACTGTGACATAACTTACCACAACAAATTGCCCATGATTCATCCTGGCGCCATAAATATCCGAGATACCTGCAAACTCTTGGTCACCTACAGAAACCAACTAGGCCAAGAAGAAAAATACGCATACGATGCAAATGGAAACATGGCTGCCATGACTCGATTCGATGGCACCCGAATATCTTACACAGCTGATGCACTGGGGCGACTATCGAGTGTTACTGGTCCTTCCCAAAATCTGACGAAAAGCTATTTCGACAATGGCAGGGTATCTCAGGTGTCAACTGCTGTTGGAAAGACAGACTACCAATATGCGCTAGATGGCTGCGCTGTTTCCTGACCGGAATCTCAACACCTCCCGACTATCGAGTTCACGTGATCTCGCGCCACCTTTGCTCAGGCTGGCTCAGGCCCAGCTCAGCTTCGGCTCAGGTCTGCTCACCCATCTCACCAGACATCGTCAACTTTTAATGAGGGGCCCGAAAAGGCCCCCTTTCCTAGCCAGAGATCCCAAATCTATTCCCACTGCACTATCACAACCTGTACAGCTAAGCAGGTATCCCTGTCTGCCCGTCTTCATACAATGCCCACATGCAGGGACTTGTTGTCATTTCAATGGGTAAGGAGGGAGTCTCTCGAGTTGTCGAGATATTCGTATCCATCACCGAGTAGCGACTGGGGTCGCCTTTGGACCGTTGCTATGCATCAGAAGCTCTTTGGGGGTAGGCTGTCTGCATCTATTATTGGTAAAATTACGAATGAGGTGGTTCCCAGGGTGGAAACTCGCAGATATTGGTTGGTGTTGCGCAGCATGCAAAACCGAAAAGGTTAGGCATCTGCTAGCATGATTCGTTATCGAGTGCGGGAAGCTGGGCGTGAAGCCTCCTCAGCATGCTGCATTGTCAGCTGGTTCGAATTGTGGGAATATGCTTCATTGGTCCGCTACTGTGGCCCTTCCACCATGTTAAGGCTGCTTCTCCCTTCTCTGCATAACCCGCGCTGGTCAATCTTTACGAAGCAGGATAGTCTCTTCATTTCTTACGTGCAATCCCGCTACTCTTGCCACAATGGAGTTGCTCAACAGTCAGAGGAAGCGCAAGCCTCGCTCTAGAGCATCCATGCTTGAAGAAGCCCAAGGATCTCTTTCGCGGCAAGAGCAAACTGCCATGGTAGAGCCTGTTTCCGCTGCAGTCTTGCTTGAGGAGCGGCGGGAGATCGGCCGTCCACCGCCCTCTTCGTTTAGACATCTTCCAAGTCGAGTGATCGAGAGAACTTCCGTGCGGACGGAAAGTCGATCATCTCGGCGTATTCGGGATGACCTCTGGGATCCCTCGGAGGAATCGGAGGAATCGGACGACTTGGAGGGCACGGAGGACTTGGAGGACTCTGAAGACTCAGGTGACAAGCCTTGCAAAGCCCCCTCGCCCAGGGTTCGAATTGCCAGAGTAGCCCCTGACTTCAGAACTGATGCAAGCAAAGAGCTGCTGAGAAGCTGCGCAGTCCAAGGGAAGATGCCATATTCTGTCAAGCATCGACATGAACTCAATGTTATCTATGGAGTATCCAGCTCTCCAACCCTTTCAGATATCTCTCTGCTCGAGGTAGCTTTGTCGAATTGTGACGCTGTTGGCTATTGCACCATAATGTACAGGCTCAACTGGGATTTGCCAGCTTACCTGAAAAAGTACTTTCCCCCAGGGCAGCGGCTGGGTTCCATCCTGACGCTTACCGGAGGAGACGCCGACGCGTATAGTTCTAGCTGCAAGGACTACATACACAGTACATTCCCAGAGATAGGTCCTTATGTCTTGGAATGTCTCGAAGAGATGCTCCTGGACTCCGAGTCTGGTATGATACTCGTGTGCATATTCCTGCTCAGACATTGGCTGACCTGGGATCCGCAGTTGACCAGGAATATTCAATGGAGGGTATACCTACATCTACAGAGATTGGGAATTTGACCTGGATCAACCGGTCAATACCTAAGTTCTCCAGAGACGTTGTTGAAACGGAAGGGGATGAATTCTCAGCAACATGCACAGTGGCTGCAAGTTACGATACTCACGTCCAGGTAGCAATGCTCCTTTCCTGGCTCTGTGCAGCCGTGCGGTTCTCTGAGTACCCTGGTGTTTCAAGTTCATCTGTATTTGTGGTGGGACAGAAAGCGGATCAAGGAAGCTGTATCTCAATTGGAATGGCTCCTTTGAAGCCTGTAAAACTTGGCCCACTCGAGCAAACTTGCTGGCATGGGCTCTTCCCTCAGGGCGTCATTGCCAAAGACTTTCCAATCCCTCCTAGAAGCTCTGGCCAGGGTCTCGAGATTCAGTTTGCAGATATGGCACTTATTTGCGGTTGTCTCGGGTTCTTGGGGTACAAAAATGGTCTCGTTGTAGACGGTCTCAATTCGATCCTGATTCCAAGGAAGTGGCTGTCAGTCGACAACGCATTTCAATGGCACTTTGAGAGCAAGATCCGGGAGAGCGGGCGAGTTGCATACACTTCTGACGTTCTGGAGTCTCTGGATATGGATCCTTGGTATAATGGAAGCCCCATTCGTCCAGAGGACTTGTATAACAAACGAAGCTTTCTGGCCTGGGCAGAAAGGGGAACAGTCGTGGTAGGGACGGAAGATCACTTTTGCACCACCATCATTGGCGAATCACGCGCAGATGTTGCTGCTTCAATGCAGTACATTCGGTCTTACGGCTTCAACGTGGGAGGAGGCGTGAGCCATCTTTCCTTAGGCGCTAGCATAAATCTAGCGCCGACGTCTATGCCTGCGAACTTTAAAAGTTCCTTCAGCAATAGCATTGGCGAGATCTTGGCAGCTGAAAGCAGGCAAAAGGAAGTCAAGAACTTCGTCCTCATCTACGACACAGATGCGAAGACTGCATGGTATCTTCCCCAAGCTTGTGTTGTTCTCTACTTGGCGCACCACTACCTCTCTGAGCAAAGGCTGGATCTCGTCGACGCCGCGAACGAAGAAGTTTCACTTGAGTTTATTGATACAGTCTGTATCGAGCATGCTGCTGCAGCAAATATACTCTCTGGCAGCCTGGGCTGCAAAACTCGCAGACCGCTTCCAAAACCATTGAGGCGAGCCAATATGCCGTCAAATGCGTTGTCCGAGAACACCCCGGTAACATATGAGTACTGCGACTTTTCCAAGACTGTTGAGAGACTGTGGTATCTTCTAGATACTGTCGGTAGTACTCTGAAAATGAACCAATCGGAATATATGAAAGGATCCCAGCATGCCCCTCATGGCATTCATGGTGCTGATCTTCTGGAACTGCTGGAGGTGAAAGGGCCCGAGAAACTCACCTCCATAAGATACGTTAATCTCAAGCAAGCCTGGTCTTTTCTCACCAAAGATCAGTCTACAGTCCTATTCTGCAAGAATTTTGGGCAGGCAATTGCACCAGCGCCGGGCCAACTCTGTGGCGAGTGGTCGAAAGTGCCTGACCAGCGGAACATATTAGCGATGACTGGCCAGGCCATCCACTACTTTCTGAGAAAGAACGGCTCTGGGCTTTCTAAAGAACTGAAGTGGCTTGTGAAACCACCTCCAATCCAAGACCATCGTCACGCTCAACATCCCTCGATCGTCCACACTCAGCTACTGCGTAGTAAAATCGATGCAGTCCGGGAACGGCTCAGGGACAAATTGAGCCGCACACATGCTGTGAAGGATCTGACACACAGTCAACTGATAGAGGCAATCAATGCTCAGTCTTGCCTTCTATTCGTAGAACAACAGGGAAAGGAATGTACCCATGCAACCCTTGATATCGAAAGTGAGGAAGCATTCCCGCCAAAGAATTCAACCGAAAATCCTTCTCTCTGCAAGGGTCGAATCCAAGTTCGAAACAGGCCTCTCGAGCCCCAAAATCAAGCGAGCAAACTCGCACCACTTGTTGGAGACGAGAAGGGTACGATTCAACCAGCAATGAATTTGTTAAGCGAATCGCCAGCTTCTGACGAAGCTGTTCAAAAGGTTCTCGAAGTCACAGGCCAATGGCATCCAAAGAGAGACCACAGTTCAAAACGGCAATCTTCTAAAACAATTCCGGAGTCAGGGCATCGAGGTAATGCTGTCGCAAGTTTCGGTTCAAGATGATTCGTCGAGGTATGTCAGTGGCATTGCCGAACTCAAATTCAAGGGGAAGTGCTTGAAATGGAAATATGCTCACAGGAACTCACAGTCACTTCAGTCACGGTCTCATTCGGCGTTGCTATTGTATCTGAAGATGACTATCCGTGTTCGCGGAAGAGGGCCTAATTTTTGATCAATTTTTATCAAATAGAATTGAAGATGGAAGATGGGAGAAGGAAAAACAGTGTTAACACTAAGAAAATATGCTTCAGGACGTGCCTTAGTCCACATGGTCGCACAGTGCATCCACTGGCACACGAAACTGTTAGTGCTTATGGGGTACTCGCGATGCCCCCCAAACTTCCACACCATCTTACTGATCAGACATGAGGCTCTGCGATTTGGGAGGTCTTCTGTCCTGTGATGTCATGGTCTTCCCCTTTTGCTATCCCTTCTTGCTGTTTATCTTCTTTGACTATGCGAATTGTTGCTTTTTCACTCGTACGATATTACTCGGGGCATTGTGAGCAGCTGGAATCTCAATGTCTTGCGGGGATCTAGAATCGTTTGAAAATGACCGCGCCTTTTCACAAGGACCCCCATTGTAGCCCCTAGGACCCTCACGAACCTTTGGGGGGCTCTGAAACGTCAAGCACTTCTTCGGGATGGAAGCAGCCAGATTTAGAATCCAATGCAGCACCCCCACTAATGTTCCAACGGTAGGGGCGAAGTCAGGAGGCGCTTGGCGGCTGCGGAAAGTTGCACGCCTCTCTTTGAGCTGCTATCTAGAATAACACGAAAGACAGTCTTCCTTAACGAGAAACTTGACTTCGCTGGAAGAGCGTAGAAACGGGGCATGTGGAAGCTGGCGAGGTGGGCGAGGAAACGAGGAGAGAAGTCAGTAATGACAACATCAACACTCAGAACCCCAGGACCGGAGAGACCTTCTCAGAGCCAGAAGGCACGGCAGGACTACTCAAAGAAACCTTCTTCCCGACACCACCAAAGGCAGACCTCCAAGACATCCTTCCCTCGATACCTATTGCCACGGCGCAGCCAGGCAGAAGCTGGCTATGTCGTCGTGAGGCATTATCTATTGGCCAGGCCATATCGCATGAAAGGAATGCCAAGGGCAGACCTCCACTCTTGCATTCACCGACGGAGTATTGCCGTAATGATCGTGATAGTACGACATCGAGAAGCGGGAAGTAAGCTGAGCTTATGCTGGTACCTCAGTCAATGCGATGCCCTCTAGAGGATAATCGCCGTCGCGATACTCAAGGAGATCGAATCCAGAGTAGCAGATGGAGAGATTTAGCTTTAAACTGGCCATACCGTCAAGGCTTTCAGCTGCGTAAGGCCGGCGAACCAGCTGTCGTAACCTTCGATACAACTGCCGCACCGCGCCTTGTCGCGCCGTCTTGTATGAATAATACCTTGCTTAGGGAAAGCATCTGGTGGGTGTTATATAATACGTAGTATGCTCATGAGGAGCGCTAAACGTTGACCCCCTGGACTTATAATGTCGTCTATTCGCCCTTTAGCCCTTTGATATCTTATTGTTGGTATAATCACGTGATATTTACACTAGTCCCGATTAGGTAGGCGAGGCCGGACCACAACACCATGGTGTTGCGGCTCGTCCTTGTAAAAGAATCAACCATCAACGAACGCAACTGCATAACACGATATTACGTGTCGTGCAACGCGTTACTGGTGAACCGACACTTATAGAATCGTCGATCGACTGCTATTAAAGTATAGTATTATGTGTATTTGAGTATAACGACTTGTGGCAGACAGGAGTCAAATAAGTGCTTAACAGATCGGTATGTGTTTATATACGTTGAAGTTGAAATTTGCGAGGTTTAGTAAGTCGTTTGGTGCGGCTCTTACGAACAGGGGCCCGAAACTAGCCCCGAAAGAACCCTTGACTTACTTTTACCAATTTTAGCTGGCGGCAGTCGTAGCCGAGGAGCCCAGACGGATCGCCGGCGGCTTATCTTCGGCTTACCTCCCTTGACTCGCTGCTCCGCCTGGCTTACCCACAGCTCAGGCTATAGCAGCCACAGCTCAGGTCCAAAGACGGAAATGGAAATTGCTCATATCGAGGTTCCGGTATCAAACTACCTGCGCTGTTGCAGTCGCGTTTTCTGATACTGCTCAACAGAGCTACAAATTGGATCAGTACTCTCGTGTCTCTGAGGACTCAGACGCTCTAGGAATGGTAAGTCTTGGTTTTCAATAATGATCTCTAACTTCACTGACCATTTCTTTGCAGCTGCACCAGAACTCGTTCAATGCCCAAGGTCGAATCGCATCACGAAGTTCAGCCTCCGAAACTATGACTTTCAGTTATGGTACAGTAAACCATACATACGGAGAGCTGATCGGAAATAAAATCGTTGGAAGTAAAACCATCAAGAAGGTCCTCTCGTACGATGGATTCGGCCGAGCGAACCGCGTCGTAGTCACCCAAGGCCAGTCCCAGAATACGCTACTGGATTTAAACTACACGTATGATAGCAAGGGAAAACTCCAAAGGGTAGTAGTTTCTTCTGAAATTCTTCCAGCAGTACCTGAATCCAATTACCAGAGGGAACTCTTGTACGATGGATTGGGCCAGGTAAGACAGGACACCACTCTCTACACGAACACCAACACATCGACTACGAAGCAATATGTTTATGACGGAAACTCTAATATCATTTCCATTACGACGGATGGCAAGACGTTGTCAAGGAGTTACAACGCAATTGATCAGCGAACCGACCCAGGATTCCAATATGACCTCAACGGAAGGCTATACAGCTACGCTTCTGATGACCAGCTTTTCCAAGTTAAAAATAAGCAGGCTCGGGTATCATTCGATTATCATGGTAACGGTGCACTGTCCTCGCACAATTCATCCGCAGGTCAGACGAGTTTCTTCTATGACAGCGGAGGTGTCAATGCCACCAAGACTGACGGAGCCCAACCTACCAGCGCATCGTACCTTCTCGCCTCTGGCAGTCGGGTCGCAGCCTATTCTACAGATGCATCGAATCCAAGTACTTATTTCATCGAGAGCCAAGGCTCAATCGCACTCGAGATGGCTGGAGCAGGAGATACTTCGTCATAATACGACGCGTATGGCACCAAGATTGACAGCTCTACTTATCCTGCTGCCACAAAAGCTTACGATTTTGGCTTTCAACAAGAGCTCACTGATTCAATGAGTGGCCTCGTATACCTGCGTTCACGCTGGTATCAGCCTGACCATGGCTCATTCATTACAATGGATAGTTCTCGCAAAGAGAATCGCTACGCATTCTGCTCGGGAGATNCCATCAATCTGTTTGATGGCACAGGACATTCGCCAACAGGAGCCATGATTGCAGGACTCGTGGTCGGTATTGCCGCAACTGTCATTGCCGGAGTTCTCACCGGTGGTGCAGCAGCAGCAGTCTTCGGCCCGGAATGTGTTTCCGCTAGTATTGCCGCTGGAGCTGTTTCTGGAGCTGCGGGCAGCGTTGCAGGAGATGGGACGCAGGCTGCTATTAACGGCGAGAGATTTACAGCCGAGCGGGCAGGCATAGATCTTGCTGAAGGGTTCATCGGAGGAGCTGTTGGAGCTGGCTCTGGGGGTACAGCGGGTAGAGCAGCCATGGCTTCTGCTTTCGAGGCCGGGTGGAGTCAACGTGCTGTCACAGCTGTAGGAACAGCTGTTTCAGGGACAATAGGAGGTGCGAGTGGGAGTTTGGCCAGCGGAGAAACAACAGCTCTGTTGACGGGTCAGCCACTCTTCACTTCAGACACAGCTCTTTCTCTAGTCACTGGGGCAGTGGCAGGACTTGGCGGTGGTATTTTGGAAAGTGGAAGCTATACTGGCATCACTGATAATCGAGTCATGCCCGTGGCGGTTCGAAGCTCAGAAATTCGAAGCGGCACGGCCAATTTCGAGATCGCCGGCCCCACTCCACGTCGCCCTGGTGGCATTTTACACTCGTTGACTCCACAGGCAGAAACAAACAACGATGATTTGTGGTTTCAAGCTCGAGGCCGATCTGCCTCGGACGCTCTGAGAATCCCAGGTCATGCCGATAAATATGATACGGTGGTTGCTCATGGTGCTGGGAACACAGTCTTTCCGAATATGACGACCACAATCAAGGGAAACGACGTCACTTATTTGAGACCGATGAAAGGCAGACTATTTTCCCAGCATCTCATTGACGATGGATGGGTAAGCGGCTTCAGGACTACTCCTATCAAGTTGACTGTCTGCTATGGTGGTTGGTCAAATGCACAAGTAATTGCTGATGCTTTGCAAAGAGATGTTTGGGCGAGCTATGGTACTGTGGTAATGAGTGGAGAAGGTTCCAGGTGGAGTCTCTTTACGCCTCGTTAACTTGGTTGAAATGGATTTTCTCGGGATACGTACTGTCTTTTTTAAAATAATTTGGCAATTTTCTTGACAGTAAATTGAATTTAGCCGAAATTTCAACTACATGAGGTCTCTCAGCATTACCAGCTGACTGTATTCAAATTCGAAGAACATGTCATAGCCAAGTCCCTTTCCTTAGACCGAGCACCCAAGACTAGAGGAAGAGATTGGTTGTTCAGTCCCTCTTTTCTAAAAGAGATAAATGTGGGTTTAGAAGCAAAGTATGAATGACAATCCCGCGGATCTCTTCTCGCTTCTAGTGTTGAGTACACATCCGAGGCCCGGGATAAAGCTTACGGAAATTATGATGTCACTGTCTCGAAGTGTTCCTCTTAGTCAAGACCGGCTTTGGAAAAACGTGTAGCAATTCCCAGTGATTCTCTTTTCTGAGCCCCTACTCGGATGAGATTCGGCATTCTAACTCCACGTTCTACGCAAAGAGCTGGAAGTCGGCCGCGTTTGGCGATTCTTCCTGAGTGGCGGTCACTATTCCACCGCAGAGATCGACTACTCAAATCTCTATGCTTTGTAATTACTATAGAAAGAGTGACAATGATACAAAATGAGCGCGTATATACACGAAAGAGACACGTCCTCATTCCTAAACACTTTCGACACCTTGACAAGACTAGGAATTATACATATTGAGAGCATAACTGCCACCACAAATTTGCGAGCCATCTCCTGAGCAAGGCATAACGCACTGGGTACTGACCACCGTCGACGACGGGAAACTGTTTCCACACCAGCACTCGGAGCCATATTCAACTCCATAATAGACAAAGCCTACGCACGAAGTTCTACAAGCTGCAGGTGTCATGCTGGATGATGCACCTATGAAGGTGGACAGCGTTCGTACATTGTTTGTGTTGTCGGCCACACATTGTCCATCGGTGACGGGGGCTGTCAGAACGGTAGGAGCGGGGGTCCCACTGTACACTTGCAACATGTTGTTACCTCCGCAGAACTGAGAACTGTTGCCTGTACATAGCATATTTGGGGTTTGCCCACCAGTGGCACTACCGGAGAGTGTAGAACCACAGAAGCATTGCGATCCGAACTCTACGCCAGCGTATGTATAGCCTCCGTTAGAGCAAGCACGATTACAATTGCCAACCGTATTTGAGGCTAGGTTCTGTTGAACGGGTAGAAGACGTGCCTGAGCAGAGTCGATGTAAGAGTCGAGATATGTGTATCCCCCGGCTTGTGGGGGAATCGTGACGGCCGTGGAGGCTGTGCCCTGATAGACTCCAATAGCATTGATACCACCACAATTCTGACTGGGCGTTCCAGTACATGGTAGGAGACAGTTATTGGCGGCGAGGGGCGTCGAGGAGCGGAGGACGTTGTCGCACCAACACTCATTTCTATTCTCGACTCCAGCGAAACTGAAGCTTGCAGTATTACAAGTAGTGATGCAGGCGTCTACTGATGCAATGAAAGACTTGTTGACGCCAAGTGTTCGGCCAGCTGAGGTCTGATCCGCGTAGCATGCGACATATGTGTAACCATTTGAGGATGCAGGTACTGGTACAGCGGCTGCGGCAACAGGTGGTGCACCTGAGTTCTTAGAATAAAGGCTCAGCACATTGTTGCCGCCGCAAGCTTGTGTTGAGTTGCCTGAGCAGGTGAAGGTGCACCCGGATTGGCCGGCAACACCATATGTTGCTCCATCAGACCGCAGAGTGTTGGCACAATAGCATTCATACCCATTCTCAAGCCCAGCGAGGATGTAGTTTCCCCCATTGCAGAAGTTGATGCATTTTTCGATAGTCATGGTCGAAGATGTTGTTGACGTCGAAGCGAGAACGCGCTAAGCGATGTTATTAGTTATAAGTTCTGCTCACGACATTTCCGACAATTTCCACTTACCGAGGGAAAGTTGTCACTATAACACCCTTGATTGGTCCAAGACGCCGCCACAGCATTCGAAGCCACAATGGCAGTGTTGGTACTGACAGACAGAGCATTTGGTCCTCCACAGATCTCGGTCGATCCGGAAGCAGAGCACGCCATGTTGCACGATGACGAAGCAACTGTGGGAAGTGTGTTGCCGCAGTAACACTCCGAGGAATATTCAGTGCCAGAATATGCAAAGCCAAGACTGGTGCAATAAGTCTTGCAAGCGGCGTTCGTCATGGCACTTGAGCTCGTAGATGGGCCGGACAGAGAGCGGACACCACCGATATTGTCCGCTACACACACTGTACCAGCTGCTGATTGAAGAGGATTGGGCGGGAAAACCGGACTTGAACATGTTGATGTAGCAATGGTCGTTGTACCAGTTCCAATAGCAATTTGAATTCCAAGTGCGTTTAATAGAAAAGTCGTAGATGTTCTTGTAGTAGTGCTAGATACGCATGCACTCGCCGTTACTGGTGCTGCACATGAAGAGATAGCCAGCACAGCTCCAGTGAAACAATCTTGAGTGACGAAAGGTCCAGCAATGAGCGGCGAGTTGCAAGCTGAAGAGAAGAAGGCGGTAGTAAGAAGTTGATTACCACCGAGTGTTACGGTGTTGTAATTCGTGCATGTTTGTGCGTATGTCACAGCCCGTTTTACTACATACACTGTAGAAACCTGTGCCCAAGTACCGAGGGCAAGAAGAGGAAGGCAGATAAAGAATGGATGCATGACTGAGCTTATACCTAACTTTGGTTGTTGCGCTGCGATCTAGGTATCGAGGGTATGCTCATATACTTGTCAGAAAGTAGAAGCACCAAGCCTGGATAGTAGCTTCGATTTCCAGTCTCGCGAAGCTATCCAAGAAATCTGATCTAGCTTTACCCCGCCACTGTCAAGACCTGGGTCTGGATATGTCTCACCCAGAAAAGAGTTGATTTCTTATCTACACTATGTTTCTGGATAACATGGTTGGGGTAAGTAATGCAGCATTGATGGCTAGCATGGAATTGTTTTCCGATTCCCCGGTTCTCGTTGCTGACCTAGATCTCTTAGTCGCATTCCTGGCACTGGTCAACCCCGATTTCTGAGTCACATTCCTTGCAATTGACTTCCCGCGTTGACTCTTAGACTTCTCGAAGATTTTCTCCGTCCCTTGTTTGTCTTGATCCAAATTCCATTGACTAGCGTGGATGCGAATCCGGCTGAACGATCCGAACATATAACAGTTGACTTGAGTATCTAATACATCATTGAAACAGATCATTCCTGGATTAATCAACCACACTCTTGCCACATCTTGACACTTTCCACTTCCAGCTGAGCTTGACCTTCTTTCCAGGTTGGAAGCCACGAGTCTCTCGCTCCCCAGAAATAAGCCGAAGCATTGGCCGCGGTGTTTACCCAAGGCTTGTGACTGTCAGGGTCTTGGAAGAAGCCATTGGTTCCTCCCACTGCCAGATTGATGATCAGATAGAAAGGAGTATCGAAAGGCGTATTGAATCGATTCGTGTTCCACGGGTCTGATATCAATTCTCCTCCACTGAATTGGGGAAATTGCCCTCGTGTCCACTGAGGCTTCGTGTACTTGGTATAGATAACGTGGTTGATTCGACTGTCGACATATGTGTATAGGTACTTCTCGCTCCATTCGAGAGCATATGTGTGGAATTTAGCGGAGTATGTGGAGTGTAAGCTTCTCTGGGTATTTGTGTCTCTCCAACTTTGGTCTAATTCTTTTGTTGGTCCCCAATGCAGGCTGCTAACAACCTTGTTGTTTCCCCCATACCTGTACGTACGGTCATTTCCCCGAGATTCAACGATATCAATCTCTCCAGAAGCAGGCCATGGGCCGTAAACATCATTCACTGGAAGCAGCCAGATTGCTGGCCAAAGCCAGTCACCAGCGGGCATCTTTGCTACAACCTCCACTCTTCCATAACGAATACTGGCAGATGCCTTTGTGTTGATTCTGCCTGACCTGATAGGATTGATTATGGTATGATTGGTCGAATTTGTAGAAGCCCAACAATCGGACCAGACAGGAGATGTACAGGTTCCTTCTGCGGTCAAATTGACCAGAGCATAAGGAGTATCAATGATGCTCGCGTCTTGAAGCGTTGGTTTGATGACCAACTTTCCATCTTCTAGGAAAACATTCGCTGTATCGTTGGTGGTCACTTCGAATTCGCCATTGCTACACACGTTAGTTTACAATTTTGTCAAAGAATAAGTTCACCAACCCAAAGCCGCCTAACTGGATTTCATGTTGCCATATTGAGGTGTTCAATGTCGGCCCATCAAAGTCGTCCTCCATAATGAGACAGTATTCATGCTTAGGCACAGACCTCACACCGAGCCATATCATAACAGCGATCAGAGCCAGACCACAAGCAAATCCAAAGCACGGAATGACAGTCGGCCATACTGACCGGCGCTCTTTTGTCCAAGGCTTTTCGATCTCGGATTTTGCAACCAACCTTGAACGGTAGTAAGGTCGTATGTAGGATCTCCTGCTTCGGATACTGTAATCAGAGGCGGATATGATTGTGTCGGCGGTCTCTCGCGTCAAGCGACGCTGGACATCGTCACTATCACCAATGAAACTGCTTGCCTTCTCGTTTTCGTTTCTGTTGACTTGGTAATTCGATGGCTCCCCAGTGTCGTTGTGAACATTGCGAACATGTAGCATTTTCGGTGNTGGCTGACGAATCCTTGAGTTTCTGTTCAAGTTCAAGCCTCAAAAAGTAAACAGAGCTGCCACTTCATAGTAACTGTCCAAGAATGCCTTCTTAGGGAGCGATCAGCAACATCTCGCACGAAGTCTCCACGTGAGGCTGAAAGTCACATTCCATCGTTGGCGCTGTTTAACGACACAAGACTGTCTCTTGTGAATCAACGGACCAAAACAGGCCCTAAAACATTTGCGGTCTTTCTTCCCCGGAGCTTGAAGAACCGAGGTGGCCTAGTGCAATGATCGACAGTAGCTGTCAAATTTAGTCTGTCCAAGGATACAAATACACTGTGGTTTGCGTCACGATTTGGTCAGATGATCCCAGGCTATCGTAAATTGGTTTCATTTCGATATCGATAACCTGCTAGTGTCATGTCGTCAAGCTTCAAGATCGTCCCTCTGTCAACCGACTATTGCGCTATCGTTCAACAAAGATGGCTGGGATAAGCAATCTGCTGAGTTGGAAGATCAACATGTCACTCGGAAGGAATAGCTTCTCTTGGGTCTTGCGATGTGTTTACAAAGTAAGCAGCCTTCTTTGTTTTATATTCATGCCATGACATGTTCTCCTGTCCATTAGGCTTGCATCTTGTATAATCATTCTTCTATCAAACCTTCTTGAGCAATGCGAGAAGGCACGAGACCCGCATCATCAGTCGCAGATCCTCAAGTTGATCTTTCAGGACAACAAGAGAAGTCCGAGTGTGTGTCACTGGCATGTTCTTCTCAAAATGCTTCTCAGCTGCAACCACCGTTTACGTACCGGACTTCGACATTTGCTGTTCCAAATCTCGTTGGCGCAACCATCCAGCATGAAATGATCGTGGAATACCTGTATCAACAACAGCGGAGCAGATGTTGGATCAGCGATATCAATTCCTTAGAGGAAGGAGCCTTTATGAGAGACAGCTGGAACAGCTATATTACTGCACCTGTTTTACTTTCAGCAAGTGTACTTGCAGAAGCACTGGTTGATCTGAATGCAGAGGTCAGTACAATTGAGCAACCTCGGTGGTTTCTTCCATTAGCGATCCCCATCTAGACATATGCTGACACACGGCATTATACAGATCGTCATCACATTAAGATCCAAAGTAGTAGAGACGGCTTTCAGGTTAATGGACTCGACGGACAGAGTGACACTGAGATCCGGACTTGAACTTCAGGTGCTGCCGTCACTCCGGGACATAAAATTGGCACAAAGACATCAATGTGCAGCATTCATCCATGATGAATCCTACATTCTGGTCTGGGATGACAGCCCTACAAAGCTACTGGAACGTGCAGCAGATTTGGAGCATCAGCTTGTCGATATCGCATGGTTCACTGCTACAGGATGTGACCTAAAGCCCCCATCAACCCACGACTCTGACGCTGGTTCGTTACTTGAGTTGGGCTACGTTGTTGACCGTCGTCCAACATACATCAACAGTGTCATCTGTGCCTGTACTCTAGCACTTAGTTTGCTCGTTGTCGGGCTCGGAATGAAGGTACTGGCGCACGAATCAACCCTTGATCACACGTATGCTCGACTGGCAGCCATTGCATTCACACCTATACAATTTCTATTGGCCTTAGTATGTCACCAGTTCAGCATTTTGTTTCGCTTGCTAAACGTTAATCAGTTTTTCATGCAAGTTGTCATTGTGTGTGCTTTTCAGCTGCTTGGCCCTGTCGGACAGTGTCACGCCAATTCAACATACTACTCTGCCAAACCGCCGCCTCGAGTTAAAAGACTAGAGGCACTTCCTCATGTCACCATCCAGTGTCCGATTTTTACAGAGAGTCTCGAGACTGTCGTTGAGCCAACAATAATGTCCTTGAAAGCAGCAATCTCCACGTATGAGATGCAAGGAGGCTCAGCGAGCATCTTTGTAAATGATGATGGAATGCTTGCTGGACTCACCAAAGTCGAGATCGATAATAGGAAGAAGTTCTACAAGAAGAACAACATTGGCTGGGTTGCACGTCCGGCTCACAACCCTGTCGCATTAACAGGGCAACCAAAGTTTGTCAGAAGGGGGAGATTTAAGAAGGTCGGTAGGAACATCAGTATTTGGCTGCCTACATTGCTGACCGTGTCTTTCAGGCTTCGAATATGAATTTTGGCTTGATGTTGAGCGTCAAGCTTGAAGAAAAGCTTGCTCAGGTTGTCAGAGACGATGCTTGGTCACAGCAAGATGAGGACAGGGAGTACGACAGATGTTTGCTCCAAGTCATGTCGGAGCTGCCTTGCAGGCCATTGGCAGGCGGTAACATCCGAGTTGGTGATTATATTCTTTTGGGTACGAGTAACTTCCAACGTGCGCGTGACTAAGCTGACTTGATGGGGTAGTTGACTCCGATACACGTATTCCTGAAGACTGCTTGCTAGATGCTGTGAACGAAATGCAGCTATCTCCTGAGGTGGGGATTTTACAGTATACTTCTGGAGTATTGCATGTCACGAAAGACTTCTTCGAAAGCGGTATCTCGTATGTTTACTGGAGAAAGTCAAAGAACAGCTGCTGACCTGCTTAGGTACTTCACAGACCTAATCTACACTGCGATTGGCTATATGGTATCCAATGGTGATGTAGGACCATTCGTTGGCCACAACGCGATGCTGCGTTGGACCTCTATGCAAGACGTGGCATACTTTGACGAAGACGAGGTCATCAAATTCTGGTCTGAATCCAGTGTTTCCGAGGATTTCGACATGTCGCTTCGCCTCCAGCGTCAAAACTGGACCATCAGGTTTGCGACATATACGGGCGAGGGATTCAAGGAAGGCGTCTCTCTAACCATCTATGATGAGATCACCAGATGGGAAAAATACGCTTACGGCTGTAGTGAGCTCGTGTTCAATCCTCTCAAAGACTGGCTCCGAAAAGGTCCTTTCACACCACTCATTCGTCGTTTCGTGACATCAAAGACACCAATTGCGTCAAAACTCAGTACTATTGGCTATATCGCTAGCTACTATGCCATTGGATCTGCCTGGATCTTTAGCCTGGTCAACTACTTTCTCATCGGATGGGCAGATACCCTGATTGATAAGTGGTATCTTCCGTCATTCAACGTGTTCATTGGATTGGTATTCGTCTTCAGCTTTTTAAGCAACATTTGTCTTGCTTGGCTAAGATACAGAACTAGTGCGAGAACAAACCTGGTCGAGTCATGTAAGCCTCACTCTTTATCCTTTATCGAATTTTAGCTGACCGAACCTAGTATTCGAAAATTTCAAATGGGTGCTAATGTTCTCCATCCTCTTCGGCGGCCTGTCTCTTTCTGTCAGCCGAGCACTGCTTTGCCATATGTTCTCTATCAATATTCAATGGTCAACGACCAACAAGGAGGTATGACACCGATGCTGCCATATCAAAGCATAGTCACTAACACTGGACAGGTCGAAAACTCTAACTTCTTTCGAGAAGTACCGAAAATCCTCAATCGTTTCAGTGGACGCTTTTCGTATTGCGTCGGAGGTCTCCTCTTGATTTTTGTCTGTGCATTTGCTGTGCCATATCAGTGGAGAATTCGACAATTCGCTGCGATATTCCCTCTAGCGCTATCGGTTGGCAACCACTTTCTACTCCCTATTGCACTCAACCCAGCTTTGATGAGGCTCACCTGGTAGAATCATGGAGCCAAGTCACTGTGTATAATCACATACGTACATACGGACAGAAACATACATAGATGTTCTTTCTTTGTACTTATTTACAGTAGTATTCATAATTTTAATACCAATTTCTGTGGGCATTTTCTGGCACCGCTCCGACCATTAGTCTGCCGAAGCTTACATTGTTGGTTTCGGACTTCAACATCATTACGGTGCAATATCTAGAGTTGATTTCTTCTCACCTTGATTTCAAAGCCGTCAATTTCAACCCACATGCCCGACCGCATCGCCTCTTTGACGGCTTGGCAAACTACCATTGCGCTTAATGCTTCCTCCGCTGTACATCTTGGCTTCTCACTACCACTCACGACCCTCGCGAAATGCTCAATCTGCTCATCAAACGGCACAATTTCCTTCTGCACCATCAACTCTTCTCTTCCAAGCTTCTCGTTCCATTCGCCCGTCCACCTCGTCAAATCAGGTACACTCAAGCTTCCCTTCGTCCCCATAATCCTATAAAATCCACCCGCAGCATCCTCCCCTTCAACCTGCGGAATCGTCGGATTCTCACCCGTCCCACCTTCAAAATTCCACGGACTCGGCGTCGAATCACTTAACAAAAAAGTACCTACAACACCACTCTCAAATCTCAGTATAATCGCCGCACCTTCTTCCGCATCAAACCCTCTCGTCTTCGCCGTCTCAACAGCAGATACCATCGTAATCGGCCCAAGTAAATACTGCAACAAATCAACCTCATGTACGAGATTAATTAGAACCACCCCTCCGCTCTCATCACTTCTTCTCCATTCCCCTATCCCATCATAATACGCGGCTAGTTTGCGCAGACACCACGACCCTTGCGTGGCGATGACTTGGCCTAGACTTTTTTCATCAAGTGCTTTTTTCGCAGCTAGTAGATAAGGATTGAAGCGTCTGTGATGACCTGCTAGCACCTTGACGCCCTTTTCTTTCGCTGCAGCGATGAGTTGAAGTCCTTCTTGTAGTGAAGCCGAGATGGGCTTCTCGACTAAGATATCGATGCTGTTTGCGATGAGTTCTAGTGCGATTGGGACGTGTGTTTTGTTTGGTGTACAGATTATTGCTGCGTCAGGTTTTGGGAAGGAGGATGAGAGGAGGGCGCTGATAGATGGAAAGTGATGGGTTGAGAGGGATGATGCGGTTTCTGGTCCGTGGGGCGCTGGGTCGATGAGGGCGAGGAGGTGGGTTGAGGGGTTTGAAAGAATGGATGATGCATGGCGGGGGCCTATTAGACCACCGCCTATGATTATGATGTTTACTTTAGGGGAGGAGGGGGCCTGAGACCTCATTGTCTTGTTGGAGCGGGCAAGATCTTGGAAGTACAGGATCAAATTCTAATAACAGAAAATAGAGGGGAATAAATATAGAAGATGAGCTGCTTAATAGTAAGATCAACATCTACCGTAGTAACGATGCAACTACTGCCTAACGAGAAATCGGCAAGTGAAGAGGCCATGATCGGATGTCAACAGCAGGCCGAGCCAGAGGGATATTGATTCCCCGCAGATCCCAGGTCGGTTACCCGCATTTTCATAAATTCCCATCACTGGAAAGAATACTCGGATCAGTCGTCTCACAAAAAGTTCAATCCTCGATGTTTGTTTAGCTCGAGGAAGTCAAGCGAGCCCCCAATCTCGGAAACCACCCGCCGCCAAGTCCTCACATCCGGAAAAAGATTGTCGCACCAGGCAAAATCCTCATCCGCTCACCAATCGCCACAACACAGCACAAGACGCTCCTCGCCCAAGGTTCTTGTCCTGCAAATCGTCGACCAATGATCTTTTACAACGACGAGGAGAAGCGGATGCTGTTTCGAATTCTGGGCCTTGGTCCGGGAGGTGATGAGGTGCATGAGATAATGGTTTTCCCGACTCAGGCCGCGAATAACCTCTTCCACTGGTTCTGTGGACCTTCCGCTTGTGTATGGTACAGGTCTTGGAGAGGGAGAGGTGGGTTGATAAGAGAATGGTAGGCAGGTACTTGTACTTTAGGTCCTGGTTTTCTCTTTCTACGATTCTGTCTGTTGATACGAATTTGGTTGTTTTCTGGAATTTATTTGAATTGACAAATATCTCACATCTACCTGATACTTATCAAACCTACCTGTGATATCAAAGTCCTCCGTTACCATCTATTACTTGACTTTGGTCTGGACTTCGCTGTTCATCGACCATCATTAGCTTTTTGTCACATTTCGACGACCAAAATGTCGTACAAACCAGCAATCTGTAGCATGTCTCTCGGCGTAAGTCTATTCCTCATCCATCCCACCATCATCACTAACAAATCTCAGCGAGCATGGGCCCATTCCATGAGCCCCAAACTCACAGCCGCCGCCTCCGCCTCCCTCCCAGGAATAGAAATCTTCTTCGAAGACCTCCTCTACCTCGCGTCCTCGTTTCCCGGCGGTCCAACAGCCACCAACCAGCTCCTCGCCGCCCATCAAATCCGCACGCAATGCAACACCCTCAACCTCCAAATCATGGGCATCGGCCCCTTCAACAATTGTGAAGGCCTTCTCTCAGCCTCAGCCCGCGCTCAGAAACTCGAGGAATTGCGTCTCTGGTTTGAGATTGCGAGGATCTTGGGGACCGATATCATCCAAATCCCGTGCACGTTTATGACCGAGGGCGTGACTGGCGATCTGGATATCGTAGCGAGAGATCTGAGGGAGATTGCCGACCTAGGAGCAGCGCAGAACCCGCCGTTTAAATTCGCCTACGAGAATCTCTGCTGGGGAACATTCAACGATACGTGGGAGAAGGCGTGGGCTGTTGTCGAGGCTGTGGATCGAGATAATTTCGGATTGTGTCTCGATACGTTTAATATTGCTGGGCGGGAGTATGCGGATCCTTGTGCGGTGGATGGGAAGTGTGAGGGTGCGGATGTGACGTTTAGGGAGAGTATGAGGAGGATGGCGAGGACGATTGATGTGAAGAAGGTGTTTTATGTGCAGGTTGTTGATGCGGAGAGGTTGAGCACGCCGATGAGTGAAACGCATGCTTTTCATGTGGAGGGGCAGAAGCCGAGGATGAGCTGGAGTCGGAATTGTAGGCTGTTTATGTGTGAGGAGGAGAGGGGAGGGTACCTGCCTGTGCTGGATGTATTGAGAGCGATTTGTGACGAGAAGGAGGGACTCGGGTATAAAGGATGGATCTCGATGGAGCTGTTCAACAGGAGTCTGGTGAAGGAAGATCCGAATGTGCCAATTGAGCATGCGGAGAGAGCGATGAAAAGCTGGAGAAGAATTGTGAAAGCGATGGGATGGGAGGATAAGATTGAAACCCAGATGGCTCCTAGGAAGGTGGTGAGTCGAGTGAGCGAGAAAGAGGTAGAGAACATTGAGATATCAGCGCGTCTGTGATGCATTGGATTTGGAAGAGTGGCATTTCGGGAGTTTGGGAAGCATTGTACACTTGTTTGAACAGCATAATGGGCACGACGATGCATATGTAGAAGAACAAAGCCATAAGCCAGTATATTGAATGAGCGAATGAGCATGGAATCTTCAATAATTGACAATTCCCCGCCCGTCACTACGGCACTTGATCAGATGCTTGACACTGGACGCAAATCGGCAAGAGTCGAATGGAAACATCAAAGCTGCGATGATGGAAGTGTTCAGGAAGTTCTCTTGCCCCTTGTCCCCCATCCTAATGAAAGATTGTAGCATACGCATGAACAAGGTGCCTTCTAATCCCGACAAGCCCCGAAGGACTAAATCAATCTCCCCACGCTCCGTTAAGAGCTACATTCTAGATGAAAGTAGCTCCTGCAAACTCTAAAGAATGCATCGCGGGTTATATTCTACCGGAAGCTACAAAGCAGTCCAGTAGTGGCCAGCCCAAATTTCTGGCTGAAGGAATGGAAGGAGAGGAGAGCACAACCAAGATCGCTTGACGCAATCGGTCATCACCGGAAAAATCGTTATCATTTGTCTCTAAACTCCTCCGTCGTCCGTGCGGTGAGCAAGACGGCCCTATTCATAACATCCATCCACCTTTCACCTTTCCATGAACGCCTCGCTAGTCATACAAATAGAAAACAAAATTTGGGGAAATAAATCAAATGGCTTACAATAAACAAACAGCTCTAGTCGTGAGAATGTGAGAAGAGAGCAGAGATAGACTCGCCATAATGATTTCTTCGAATAGCTTCAGAAAGTAAGTTCGAAAGATCCAGGATGACGAGCTTGTTGGTCTCTCTTGCTTTCTCGGGGGGTATTGGGAAGGAATTTGTTACGACAATCAGGTCGATACAGTCGCAGTCCTGAAGCTCTTCGAGAGCATCGCCACCAAACAAACCGTGAGTGGCAATGCAGTAAACTTTCTTTGCACCACCACGCTTGACACAACATTCAGCTGCAGCAATCCAACTGCCAGCCTTATCGATCATGTCATCAACGAGGAAGACGGTTCTGCCTCGGACGTCTCCTACTAAGGTGATCATTTGTTCCAGACTTGGATTGTTGAAGCCTTCCTCTTCCTCGTCCGATGTTGCCGTAGCATCTGCAGTGCCACCAAGTGCATGTGGTTCAGGATTGAAGAATGAAGAAGCTCTTGACATCTCCATCGGATCATCTTCAGGCCGCTCGAGGATCATAGAGCTCGACATGGCAGACTGTGTTGGTGAGGGGTAATCATCCGGTACAATATGACCATGAATCAACCGACCATGAATAATATCTCGAGCTCGCTCATCTGTGAACTCTCCATCGTCTCCTTCTCCAATTTCTTCTTCAATCGGTGAAGATCGTGCAGGAGTAGTTGAAGCGCGAGCGAGGGGAGATCTCGTCGCGGAGGGGCCTTTGTGTGCGGTACGAAGCGGGGACGGTAGATTTGTAGGTTTTCGTGGGGAGGGATTGCTATCCTGACGCGTATGCGTTGGCTTGCGTGGAGGACTATGCTTTGTAGATGTAGACTGATCCGACTTGTGGCTATCCTTGCTGCTTGTGTGTATCCTGCTGAGTTCTGGTTTCTTGTCCGAATTGAAGCTTGGCTCATCTTCGTCAATCTCAAGCTTACTTACATCGGCATCGTCCAGATCGTGGTCGAAGTGATCTAGTGGATTCATAACGAAACTGCCACTCATATTCACGCCTCTTCTCTTATCTGTTGTGACCATGCCGAAGTTGAGCTTCAGAGCATCTGCCAGCGATGTAACTCTCTTGGTTCCTCCAGCATTCTTGGATACACAAACAGCTTCGGACCAGTTTGGAACATTATGTCTGATCCACCTCGCAATCAACGGCTCGGCATGTAGATTGTCGACTGGGCATTTGAAAAAGCCCTGCATTTGTGAGGCATGTAGGTCGATTGTGATAACATGGTTGATACCGGCGACGTGCAGGAGGTTGGCAAGCATACGAGCAGTGATTGCGCCTCTATGTGACTTCTTCTTCGATTGTCTGCTGTATGGGAAGTATGGTAGGACAGCTGTATAATGTCAATTGCGCAGATCTGCAAACAAAAGAAAAGTGAGCTGACCTGTAATTTTGTTTGCTGAGCCTCCCTTGCAGGCAGATATCAAGATGAGAAGCTCCATGATACTGTCATTGATCTTACTGCTGCCCGATTGAACCACAAACACGTCCTTCTCTCGAATGCTGGTCAGAATCTTAACGCTGGTCTCTCCCTGCGAAATTGTCAGCCCCGCCAAACAAGAGGTCGCACACAAATCTGCTCACATTTGCGAACTGCGAGAGCTCGACGGCAGCTGGAGCCATGCCCAGGTTCGAGCATATCTGGTTCGTCAGCCCTGGGCAGGAGCTGCCAGCAAATATGAGGGTATTCCGCATAGTGAAGCTGTTGTTGGTGAGCGTGGAAGAAAAAAGGCGGGAGGTGGAGCTGGGAAAGAAAAGTTCAAGCTAGAAGTCCCGGGCGTCGTCTAATTTTTAGAGCGGAGCAAAGCGGGAACCCTGCGCCAAGAATCATTTCACCACAACTCAATCCTTGTGATCGTCAGGTCAGGTCAGGTCACACTTCGAACAAAGCAGCCGAATAGCTTGCTGCTGCAACCAGCCAACTAGGAAACCAAACTTCAACCTCATGCCCGAGGTTGATATAAAGCTTCCTTGCCTATGGGCATCCGGCATTTGACCACGTTTTTACGCCCTTATGCATCTGCAGAATCGTTGGACGGGAAGCAAGTGGTGATAGATGGCCCTTCCTTCGCTCACCAGATCTACTACATATGTCTCAAAGCTGCTCCAGGAGCCCGGAATGCATTGGAAGCTGCTCCGTCCTATGAAAACTTAGTAGACACAGCTATTGCATGGTTGGATACCGTCAGAGCTAGTAACGTTGACATGTGAGCAGGCTGGAATTGCGCTTGCAGGAATCTGCTAACAATATCCAGCAAGAAGATATACTTCGATGGCTTCCTGCCTCCAGCGAAGCTCGATGTCCGACTACAGAGACTTCAAAATTCGACACACCAATTGACTCAATTCCATCAGTCAAATAACGAGCCATGTCGGTCGGCTTTTCCCCAGCCTGATCCCACCCTGCAATCTCTATTTCAAAGTACTGCGGTCCGTTCTGGATTGACGGCACTTCCAGCCTTGTCATTTGTTGTACCAGCAATTCTCGAAGCTCTCAAGTCATCTAGCAGATACGTTGATCTTACTGAGGTCGTTCCAGGAGAAGCAGACTTGTACTGTGCTAGATATTTGAAGCAACATGGCGGGGTAGTCTTCACTAGCGACTCTGACCTCCTCGTGCACGACCTGGGCTCAAAGGGTGCTGTGAGTTTCTTCAGTGATATAGAGTCTACGGGTGATACTTCAGCAGTCTTGCGTTCTCAGATATTCCAACCAGCAACTATCAGTGACCGTCTAGCACTCCCGAAATCGCATGGGCTTCATTCACTGGCATTTGAGATAGTCACAGATGCTCACGGGACGTTTCCAAAACTTGTTAAGCAAGCACAGGATCTCAAAGCTATCACAGACCATCGCCAGATGTATGATGAATTCCTCAAGGAATATACTTCATTGCCCGTCGAATCGGAACTACCCTCAGAGTCCTTGGAGACCCTTCGAGTCCTTCAGTATTTGGACCCAAGAACATCTGAATACGTTCTTCACTTTGCTAGCCTTGCTAGAACTGCTGGTCAGCCGCTGGTAAGTGGTAAAACTGCTTCATGTTCGCCTCATGTCTTCTTGCCATTCCTACTTGATTGCCCGGTTCGGACCAATGCTTGGGAAGTCTCGACAGCCACTCGGCAACTGGCCTACGGCCTTCTCAATATCATCGTTCCTACCAGTGAGCATGCGACAAGTGTATTCGAGCACAGGAGACAGATGGAAAAGTCAGGAGGCAGAGAATTGATGCTTCCCAAAGTCTCTGATATCCCTGAAGCGTGTATCGCCATACTGCAAACATTTGAAGATCTCAAGAAGAAGCGACCGAACTTCACACAAACACAAATATGGATTGCTTTTGCAGTCCACCAAGACATAGAATGGTCACTTGCGAATTCCAAAACTGCCAGTAGTCAGCTCTTCCTGCAGCGTATGGCGTACCCGAAGATATCCGACCCTTCTGGCTATTTTGGATGGGATATTGTTCAGTTCTTCGCTCAGCTTCAAGGCTCATTGTATTCTTTCAGGATCTTGCAGCAGATCACAAGCCTTGTGTTTTCTACTGGCCCCAAAACTTTTATTCCTGAGGCAGTCCACTGTCTGAACTCATTGCTGAGCTCAGTCCCATCATTCGTCGACTACCCCGATCTTGGGACTGCATCTTCGATAGTCCGGAAGTCTGATGGTTCGAAGTTCCTGACGAACCTGAAAGACGTGATGAAAGTTTTGAATTATCTTTCCCCCGCTCCTGCTCGGGGTCCATCAAAATCAATGAAATCATTGAAGAAGAAACGGAAGAGGGAACAAGCAGCGAGCGAGTCGCCAGCTGGGAAGGCGAAATCGAGTAATCCTTTCGCATTGCTAGAAACAGATTGAGCCTACTGGACGCTATCGGCAGTATAGATTTCCAGATCTGCTGCCAACGGGTCGAAGTCGGGATGCTTGGGAGGGGAAAGGCGAGTGTGATAGACTCGAAGACGAGATGAAAGCTCGGAGTCTTGACGAATGTGGCAGGCTCAGACGAAATACCCACGCACTTCTTTCGAGAAATGCGCCTCCACTCTGGTCTTTCTTGGCCGTAACAGGACTGGAAGGATGGATCGCTGTCTTTCGCATATGCCCCTAATGTATAGACTTTGTTTCTGCTAGCACGAACCCCAAAATGACCAAGGCCTTCTTCGTGAGTATTGCAGTAGCTCAAATCTTTGGCGTAGAACGAAGTACTTATATTTCAGCGCTGGACTTATTGAATTACAAGCCGAATCGGAATATTCGATACGGCCGACGGTTCTGCTTGTGCACCAGCGGCGCAGCGCCCTCTGAAGTAACAGCACTTGCTGTGTTCTCCTCTTCCGAGTCTGATGTCGGTGCGAGCCATTGGTGTATACCGCAGACACGGCAATCACATCTGAGAACCACCATCCCGTTGCATATCACCACCCTCTTTCGACAGCCCAATAGTGTACTGTCGCTTTGAATATGCTTGCCTTCGAGTTCGTTGTTCTCGCTTGCCTTTGTGTACTTCTGCCCATCACTCCTTAGTCCAAGCCCGTGTTGTGAATTAAGCCCTACAATAAGCCCCATCCATCCGCTTCGATGAATTTGTGTCTGCCATGCATCGTCTCTTGATCGTCGTCAAGGGTATCTTTTGGTACTTATATTTGGTTTGCTTATGTTCGTTTGCTTCGAGGTATCTTCTCCTTCGAGCACTGTCTTGTTGTGGTAACAAATCGTCTTACTTCGTGCGGATCGCAGACGGCTAAATCGTTTCTGACTTTGGAGTGCTTCTGCTGTCATGACTTTGTCGTTGTGTCGTTTCTGGGGGTCGTCTTTGTTCCAAGGCTTAAGCGTCTACCAGCGCTACCCAAGTGGGCTCTGCTTGTCTTTGTTTATATCTTTGTTCGGTATTTGTGGTAGAAGCTCCCTCTGGAAAAGAAGTGAGACGCCCTGCTCCTTTTTGGCGTCCAGCGCGCTGTCGAAGCTTCTTGTCTCCATTTCGTCCCACTTGAAACCTTGTGTGGACGGACTCCTCGAGGAGTTCTTCGCTTCGCTTCTGTTGTTTGTATTCTCTCGAGCTACATCGTGAAGGCAGATCAGCTGCTTGACCTGCGACATCAGAGGATCAGCCCAGTCTCTTGCCATGCTCCATTCAGAGCATATCTTGACAGTGTCTTGATAACTTGCCTGATAGTACTAGTAGAGAGCTCGTAGCACACTGCTATCCTCGAGCACCGCTCTCGCTTATGCTTTGTTGATGTGTGTTATCCATTCTTGGTCCAGAAACGTATCAGGTTTGGCGGGAGCCTGTACACTGGCAATGCAGATACTAGTATTGATACTGAGATCTTAGTCGAAAGTAGAAGCTGCTTGATGTAGAGCATATCGGCCGTACTAGGAAAACCTGCGGGAGGGTCCTGAAGCTTGTTGGGTGATCTGTTAAACAGCTCGGCACACTCATCTGCTGGAGATATGGATTTCAGAATAGCTGGGTCACTCTGGAGATATTGAAGAGGGGGCTTCGTAAAAAAATTTGCATCTCTCCTTGGCAGATGTATGGGTGCTCTTCTGAGAGCGAAGTAGACCTTGATTAATCGTGGACATAGGTGCGTGGATTTTGTATCACGACTTGGCACGTTCGTAGAGACTCCATCTGCGCTGTTTCGAGGCGCAAGTAGGTATTGTGAAGTACTCTGGTATCCTGGCGCGTTTGTTCCATTTCAAGTGTTCCAGTTCGCAAAGTAATGTTAGCAAGCCATATAATGTTGGAGAGTCCCTGCTGAGCATAGGGCCAAGGACGAGGGGAAGAGAGATAACCATGAGAAGATCGACCCATGTAACCTAAATCCTGTGCTTGCTTTCACGGAAATGATTTTGGATATAATCGTGATGCTCTTCGGGGCTGCTTGCGCGGTGTTCTGATCGATTTGGTGGGAAAGCCGCGAAACAGGACGGAGATGCCGTTGCACTGCAAAACTGCTGTCAGGTACAGCTTCAGGATATCATTAGATTCAACTCCAATATCTTTGTGAACGGCCTGCGTTGCTTATGCGCTGTCCGGCTCTGGGTCTTGTCGATTCTCCCGCAAAGGTAGTGGATGACCGTCGTAGGAGAAAAGAGTCGAGGTCGCAATGAAAGACGGCATCTCGAATGACTCTGCAGTGGTATGTATAGCCACTTGGCACAATTAGCTGTCAGCCTAGGTCGAGTTTCGTACGCGTTTCTCGATTTGGTGGAACTGGTAATGTCGTGTTCCTCGCTTGGGGAGGGAGCCTGGGTGCGCCAACGAGAGATGGGGACTGCGCTGCTCAAGCCATCGTGAAAATGCAACTGAAACGACATCTTGATCTGCAGTTTAATGGATTAAAATATGAGAGCCATATACTAAGAGCTTCGTAGGTATCAAGTTCATGCCATTCTTCCGATTCGGCTCGCATGATCAGCCAGCTTCCTCGATCATGGCAGAGCAGACAGGAGCGAGTTTCTTGCAGTCCCAACCACCGACCAAATATTCACAAGAAGCTGAGGAAATACTTTTTAGCACTGTGGTGAGATTATCCAAGAGTCGTAGAATCAAGAGCAGTCAGATCGCTGGGATCCCTAAGCAGAGTAATGGCGGTGGCCGCTTCTCTTCAAGTAAGATCGAGAAAAATGAAGATCCACCGGATGCCATCGTAAGGTACCCACAGGCCACATGTCGGTCAAGCTCATTTCAATGTTGTCTTCTTCGCAAGATATACTATGCAGCCTTTAGTCCTAGTTGGAGTTGAACGCCTGTGCTAGAGGACCTACATGCTGGAGGGGTTATCAACACGACCAGAGCATTCCCACGACAAAATCATGTTTCTTCTTGAGCTAAAAAAAGCTTTTCTGAAGGTTGAGTTTCATTTTTGGTTGTGATTGTTGGTTCACGAGTTGATCGTACTGATCACAACGTGCTGTTCCAGGTCGCTCCCGCGCTGTTGAAAGAATTGGGCTTGGAAAACCAGTAGTAGCATTTTATGAGATATAATTGTATCGCACACTGACAAAAAGATGACTAGATGATCAGATGGGTACTTTCACACCGAATGAGTGAAGTCTGGCTGAAAATTGGCCTCTAGAAGGATTCACTGTCTTCACTATCCTCAAAGCTCGCTTAGCGGATCACCTTGGCATCTCATTACTTCCCCATTTTGGCGTGGCATAAACATATTTCGGTACTTGTCCCCTTACGGTGCTTAAAAGCGTATGATCGTGGTTAGATTTGTAAATTTGTAGCTATGTAGTTGTCGCTTTCATCATGTAGGACTAGCTTGCTAAGGCGACTGCCAATCTAGGTAAACAAACCCAAAGGCGCTAAATCATTAGTGCTAAAAGACTAATTTGACCCACGACCTTACTTCAACCTCTATCATTCCTCCTCAAGAACCTCTCAAGCGTTTCAGTGAGCCTACACCATGTCCTGGCAAGCAATATCAAGTCGTGAGCTTCGCCAGCTGGATGTCGTCGCTCAGCAAGGTACTTCGGCACCAGCTCGCAAGCTTCGTAGCGGTACTTCCATTAAGCCAGTCGCTACTGAAGCACACCAACAAGTCAGTACCAATTCAGAGACTCGAGGCAGCTCATTATCGGTACAAGTGTAGGTTTTGGAGCTCATCTTGTGGTGACTTTGCTGGCGGCATTTACTGACACCGAATCTAGTTTTCCAACCTTCGCACTGTTCTCCAAGCTTCCATTGGCCATACGAAGGCACATCTGGATCAATTCAATACCTTGACGAGTTGTGGTTCTCGTTTACGATCTCAAGAACAGAAAGTTCGCTACTCATGAACCCAACATCTCCCTCCTGGCGGTTTCCGAGGAAGCACGAGAAACAGCTCTTCAGATTGTCCCGCCCAGCTTCAACACAGTAGGCAGCTCTCGTATCATTTACATTGATGTCGAGCAAGATAAGATCTTTCTGGGCCCAGGACGCTATGGAGACCTTGGCCAGATCCTCCTACCATGTAAGTGTTCCAGCGTTCATCCTTCCTCGCCATTTTCTGAAAATGTGTATATCTCAACCATTCTTGTCTTCCTTCAAAGTTTGAGAACTAATATCTCATACGTTTCCTCCAGGGCATGACGCTCTCACCCCACAGCACTTCCGCAAGATCGACAGACTTGACATTGGACTTCACAAGAACCGCAAGGAATCTGCCATGAACTGTATCAAGACGCTCGGAGAGCCTTTCTACTGGATCAAGCTCGCGCAGGTATGCCTTTCACCTAAATCCGCCTTATTGCCCACACTCCGTTTCGTTGCGATCTGGAACGTCACAAATCATACGTGTTCGCCCCGGACGGCGGAAACCAGGTACAAGTCGATTGGGAGCAGGAATTGGTCGTCAAGGTCAAGGAAGTCAAGAATTCAATGTTGGAGATTGCTAGATACTACTGAGGCTTCGACATGAATGAAAAATACAAGCAAATTTCGGAGGGACCTGTCAAGTTGGAGCTACATCATGTCTTTTGCGAGATGCAGGGAATTAAGGGTTAAAGTTCGTCGAGCTGTCAGTCTCATTCGCTAGAGAGGTTTGCAAATGAATGGCTTTATTTTGCATATATCAATGACGGGCTCCTGGATTACGGGAGGTTATTATGAAACACAAGTAGCTTTAATGTAGAAACCAACCATTGTAGAACCAACCATTGTAGAACCAAGCATTTTCGGACTCCTATATCTTCCACAAGACAAGATCGGCGTCATGATGATGCCAGAAAGTCATGAAATCTTCGAAGTTTGTCTACGCGGTAATAGTCTCGCGGATTTTCAATATTTATATTCAGTAAGGCCGTTTGGGGGGGGGGGGGGGGGGGGGGGGGGGGGGGGGGG